>Ga0208297_1000114_pt1 | contig 215222 bp, 189 predicted proteins | sample LMS_cellobiose_e_FD_187367 | JGI IMG/M metagenome (GOLD analysis project Ga0208297, IMG submission 187367) | Rumen-fistulated moose microbial communities from Alaska, USA - LMS_cellobiose_enrichment (SPAdes) (version 2) | ecosystem: Host-associated > Mammals > Digestive system > Stomach >... | reverse complement strand
CGTGCGCCACTCGTCGCCCCAGTATTGCTACCGGTCGTTACCGTTCGACTTGCATGTATTAAGCCTGCCGCCAGCGTTCATCCTGAGCCAGGATCAAACTCTCCATCCTAATTAATCTCTTTTTTTTGTCTGTCCCGACTTTATCGCTTGCGAATCTCTCAAAGTCTATTTTGAGCCATTTGCTACATCATTCCATTCTTTCAAAGAACTTCCCAAAACCTCTCCCCTTTTCCTCGCGCCCCGTTCCGTTCGTTTTGGGATTGCAAAAGTACCACCTTTTTTTGATTTGACAATACCTTACGCAACTTTTTTTGCATTTTTTTGCTATCTCGCTGATAATCAGTGAGAAAAAATTTATATTTTCAAGATTTTTCGGTTAATAACTTCCATTTTTTGTCGATTTTTTGGCATAATAGGGGTATTGGTTTGGAACAATTTTCGGAGTTTTCGGAGAAAATTTGATTTTTTGCCGCAAAATGAATGAGACGACAAGTATATTTTGGGGACAAAAAAACATGGGATAAGGCAATATTTTCTTACAAAAATTTGTACGTCTGTGCTAAATTCAAGAATTATACGTACTTTTGCACCCTCAAAAACGAAAAATTTGAAAAAAGCCCTTATATATATAATATTGTTATTTTTTACCATTCCGTTGTGGGCTACTCATCAACGGTCGGGGGAAATCACATACGAGCATCTGTACGGGCTAACCTATCGTTTCACCATCATAACCTATACCTATACGCCAAGTCCAGCCGACAGACCTGAGATTGAGGTGTTTTGGGGTGATGGGAGCACTTCCATCATTCCGCGTTACGCCAAAAACAACATGGAAAACGATATCAGCCGGAATGTTTATATAGGTGAACATACTTACGCGGGTAACGGCATATATACCATTTCTTTTGAAGACCCCAACCGTAATGCGGGTATTGTAAACATTCCAAATTCCGTCAATATTCCATTTTACATAGAATCAACACTTATTATCAATCCTTTTTTAGGCAGTAACAATTCCCCGGATTTGCTCAATCCCCCTATAGATAACGGATGTACAAACATACCTTATTACCATAATCCCGGTGCCTACGATTCGGACGGCGACAGTTTGTCATTCAGTCTGATCACTTGTCGCGGATACGAGGGGGAGGACATTCCCGGCTATACGCTGCCTCACGCGTCCAGTCATATCAGCATCGACCCTGTTACAGGTGATTTCGTATGGGACAGTCCCACCATGGCTGGCGAATACAATATTGCCATCCTCATTCAGGAATGGCGGCAAGGAGTGCTGATTGGCAGTGTGGTGCGCGATATGCAAATCACCATTAGTGCATGCAACAACAGACCCCCCGTAATTGAAGCGTCCGACACTTGCGTTACAGCTGGAACTCTCATTCACATGCCAATAACTGCAACTGACCCTGATGGTGGTGAAGTGACCTTGACAGCTACCGGATCATGCTTCCAAATCCCATCGCCCGCCTATTTTCCGGGCAATAGCAGCGTCTCGCCCGTAAGCTCTTTCTTCACCTGGCAGACCTCTTGCGGCCATATCAGTGCCAGTCCCTACTCTGTTTTTTTCAAAGCTATAGATAGTGGCCCCCAAGTGGCATTGAGCAATTACAAAACCATCTATATCACCGTAGTCGCTCCCAAACCGGATAATCTGGAGGCCTTTGCAATTGGCAATTCCATTCATTTATCATGGGATTCCTATAACTGCACCAACGGCATAGGCTTCAAAATATATCGACGAAACGGAAGCAATCCATTTGAGCCCGCCGAATGTGAAACAGGCATGCCTGAAGACCAAGGATACTATCTCATCGGAACAATCAATAGTATATATGATACCAGTTTTATTGATAATGGTTCTGTAAGGCCATTATACCATGGTAATGAATACTGTTACCGCATCACCGCTTTCTTTGCCGATGGGGCTGAAAGCTACGTGTCTGACGAAGTATGCACACGCCTACTCGACGATGCTCCCCTTATCACACACATTGACGTTGAGGACACCCATGAAAACAATGGCAGCATTTATGTCTCGTGGCATAAGCCCACCGAGTTTGACAGTCTTCAATTCCCAGGTCCAGAATATCAGTATAGAATATTCAGAAAAACACGATACGGTTCAAGTGCATATTCACAAATTGGCACTACTTTCTCGATGAATGACACCAGTTATACTGACTTAGGATTAAATACAACAGAACAGGATTATTTGTACATGATTGAATTCTGGGGTATGGCCAATGATTCCTTGCAATTCATTGAAAAATCCGATGTAAGTTCTTCCGTTTATCTGAACATAGAATCCATGGATAAAAAGCTGAAATTGTATTGGAATGAGCAGGTATCATGGGAAAACCAAAGCTACACTATTTTCAGGCTGAGTGAGGACCTGCACAGCTGGGATTCCATTGCCGAAACCTCTGAACGGTTTTATATAGATGAAAATCTGGAGAACGAAAAAGATTACTGTTATTATATACGTTCGAAAGGTGGTTATTTTATTCCTGACAGTTTGTATCCCCTATACAACAAATCACAGAAAAACTGTGGCACACCTATTGACAACATTCCGCCTGAAATTCCCGATTTGGAGGTTACGACAGACTGTCAATCAGTTTTTTTGGAATGGAAATTCAGTACTGCAGAAGCAGCTGCCGAAGTAGAGACCTTCTACCTTTATTATAAACCGACTTTAGACGAGGATTTCCATTTGATTGATTCTTTGGACTATTCCTATTGCAACCAGACACAATGCAGTTATACCATCACCTACCTGCCTTTTGTCACCGGTTGTTTTGCCTTGGCATCAGCTGATTTTAATCATAATATTTCAAACAGGACAGATTCGGTTTGTTTTGACGTGGAAGACTGCATGGATTACCGATTGCCCAATGTTTTCACGCCCAATGGTGATGGAGTAAACGACCTGTTCCAACCCTATCAGCCCTACAGCAATGTGGAGAAAATCGACATGACCATATACAACAGATGGGGACGCAAAGTGTTTCACACCGAAGAGCCCAATATCAACTGGGATGGGCGCGACTATTTATCCAAGGAAGCATGCTCCGACGGAACCTATTTCTACAGCTGTGATGTTTATCTGCATTCATTGACAGGCATTGTCGTAAAGCCATTGCACGGAAGCATTACCCTGATTACCAGCAGATAGTCAGCAGATGGTCAGCTGCAATTACTAATATCGGAGACGTAGCACATTACTAATGTAGAGACGTAGCGTGCTACGTCTCTACATTACATTTTTAATGGGCACAGGCCAGCGTAGCAACGCTGACACGTACTCCTTCAATTTTTTCAAGTTGTGTAATTGCTGCTTCCATGGTAGCGCCTGTTGTCAGCACATCGTCGCAAATCAACACATGCTTTCCTGTTATTTTTTCAGTATCGGCGGTGACAAACACACTCTTCACATTCTCCCACCGGCTGAAACGATTTTTTTTGGTTTGCGTTTCCGTAAATTCACTTCTGAGTAGCACGTCCGTAAAGTATGGAATATTCAAACTTCTGGCCAGTCCCATGGCTATCCACTCACTCTGATTGTAGCCACGCATCCGCAACTTCTTAGGATGCAGGGGGATCGGCACGATGCAATCCACAGACTGATAATATGAACTTTTCAGCAGTTGCCGACCATACATCTCACCCAAGAAACGTCCCACTTCCTTGTCTCCCCTGTATTTCAACGAATGGAGAATATGCTGCACTTTATTACCTTTTTTGTAAAAAAGCATGGAAGCCACTTTTTCAACTGGCACTCGGCCCATGAAAATGTAATCCAGGGGAGAATTATCCATTATATGATAATTGGTTTCTGGCAGATGCATCAGACAAGACAAGCAGAAGTGTGATTCATTCTGCATCAAAGCATTACCGCAGGCCACACAGGAACGAGGATAAAATATCGAAACAAAATTATTCAGAAGTTGTTTTATTTTGTTCATAGAGCACAATAAATTAGTATTTTTGCGTTTTAAAAATATCGGATTCAAAAATACATAAAAATGGAAAATAATAATCAAGAAAAGGAAAAAAATCCCTTAAAAAATTGGGTAATTATTTTAGGTGCTTTGTGTGCAGTGCTCTTATTCACCACTTTGTATTTCGGCTTTTTTGCCAAACCCGTATTCAACACTGAATACACACAAGTCACACAGGAGAAGGATAATCTTCAAGCCGAATTGGACGCCTTGTTGGCCGAACATGAGCAAATCAAGAGCGAATATGGTGAACTTTCAGAATTACTGAGTGAGAAAGACAGCACCATCATGGCCAATGCCGCAGAAATTCAGAAATTGATCGCCTCACAAGCGGATTACAACAAAATCAAGAGACAGCTGCAGCGACTCCAAAACATTGCGCAAGAGTATGTTACTGAGATTGACCAGTTATATACTGAAAACAAAGCTTTGAAGGAAGAAAACACGCAGGTGAAAGAGACGTTGGCACAAACACAAGTTGAAAAAGCCCAACTTGAACGACACAAAGACAGCTTAAACACCAAATTGACAGGTGCTGCGGTATTCAAAGCATATAACATCAAGAGTAATGCAGTATATTACAAAGCCAAGGGTGATGAAGTGGAGACAGAGAAAGCCTCACGTGCCGAAGCCCTGAAAACCACATTGACATTGGCTGAAAACTCACTGTTACCAAGCGGTCCAGTGAATCTGTACTGTCGTATCGCCATTCCTGAAACGGGAAGAGTCCTTACTCCTGGCGCAGGAGATGCCTACACCTTTGTCAATGATGGCCAGCGACTGCAATACACTGCCAAAACCACAGTGGATTACAACAACAAGGCACAGAATGTGACTTTGAAATGGGACATTCGCGACAACGACAAAGCCGTCAAGGGCAGATACATTGTCCAGTTGTTCACCGACAACGCCTATTTGGGAGAAAGCTATATAACGCTAAAATAAAACCTTAAGACTAAGAGGTTTTACTTCCACCAGCAAATCCTTATCCATCATAACAGGTTCGCCGTCGATATTCACGACGGCGTTTTTTTTGCGTTGAACAAAAATCTTTTTAGCCTGCAGAGACTGGAAATACGGGGAGAAATGGATATGTCCCGCCAGCAATTGGGTAGCCACAAAAGGAGCGGCAGGAAGAATAGGTTTCTTCAGAATGCAAACATCCAGCAAACCATCATCCAACACCGCCTTAGGCGCGATTTTCGCCTCGTAACCGAATTGGTTTGAATTAGCGAAAGTGACCATCAGCGGCCTACTGTCGAATGTGACATTATCATTCAAAGTGATGGTACAACTGTCAATCTGTGCATGGAGATACTTTTCCACAGCTATTTTGGAATAGGTCAAAAAACCACGATGTCCATCTTTGGCAAAGGCATCGGCAGTTTCGGCATCCAGGCCAAAACCCGCAATGCTCACAAAAGGAACACCATTGACGAGGGCTGTATCGATACTTTTCGACCGGCATTTATTGATCACCTTTTTGATGGCATTTGGAGGTTGTAACGGAAGATGCATCATACGTGCCAAGCCGTTGCCGGAGCCAAACGGCACGATTGCCAAGGTGCAATCGCTTCCGATAAGAGTCTGCGCCACCTCGTTCACCGTGCCATCACCACCCACAGCGGCCACAATATCGATTCCTCTGCCAATAGCTTCCTCTGCCAGCTGCTTACCGTGGCCTTTTGCCTGGGTGTATAGCAACTCGTAATCATAAAGCGATTTATCCAACAACGCTTCCACCCATGAAGGGAACATCTCTTTTTTCCCTTTTCCGGCAATAGGATTAACGATAAACAGAATCTTTTTCTTTTCCATAATGCAAAGGTACACAAAATTCCCGAATTATACACAAACAGATGAATTTTATCGTTGGAACACGATCCACTGCGCCTGAAGGGAAAAAAAAGGAAAAAGGAAGAAAAAAAACACGACATGGCATCGGCAGAAGAAAATTTTCCGCGGCTACCGCTTAATTTTTTACATTTTGTATTTCAAGATTTTTATGTAACTTTGCAAGAATATAATGTCCAACTTCCAAAATCAAGAAAAAATATGAGGATTTTTTTTCAGAATGATTTTATTGTACTGATTTTCAGATTATTAATACTATACCTTATCTTGCTTATCACGCAAGTTGTTTTTTATTTCTACAACCAAAGTATTGTAGGAAATATCCAACTGTCGGCATTACCCATGATGTTTAAAGGGGCCTTGAAATTCAACACCATTTCCATACTGTACCTCAACACTGTTTTTCTTGTCCTTTCATTGATTCCGTTCAAATTCAGGGAGAAAAAATGGTATCAGCAAATGCTTTTTTGGATATATACCATTTCGAACTCCCTTGGAATCGTGGTCATGAATTTAGTTGATGCCGTATATTATCGTTACACATTCAAACGTATCACCTCGGAAGAGCTGCATTTTTTCAAGGAAAACGACAATACGGGAGACATCATTTGGAAATCCATGGGTGAGAATTGGTATCTCGTGCTCATTGGCATTGCCTTGATAGCCCTGATGGTATTTTTATACAAAAAGATAAAATACTCCGGGTCAGTTATTTCCAAGAAAGCCATTTATTATCCCCTTCACATCCTATTGTTGGGTGTGGGCGTATTCTTTTACATTTTTGGTATCAGAAGTTCCTTCGACCTCAAAGCGAGACCCGTAACGCTCAGCTATGCGGCATTTTACACCCAATCAGCTCCGCAGACCTCTGTTATTTTAAGCAATCCGTTCTGCACTTTACGGACCTTGCGCATGAAGGATTTTCAGGTATTGGAATACTTTGACGAGCAAGAAGCCGAAGCTATTTTCACGCCATACCACTACCCTGCCAGTGATTTCAAATATCAGATAGGCAAGAAAAACATTGTGCTTTTTGTATTGGAGAGTTTCAACAGGGAGCACTCCAAATTCATGATGCCGCACCTCAACGAAGGCGATGGCTACACCCCGTTTTTGGATTCCCTGATGCAAGAAGGTTTCGCTTTCACCAACACCTTCAGCAATGGCCGGAAATCCATTGAATCGCTGCCTTCCATATTGGTTTCCATACCATCCTATAAAAAGCCTTTCCCCCTGCTGCCCGAATCGGTAGGTGAAATGCACGCCTTGCCAGCCATTTTGGAGAAAGATTACGGCTATAGCACTCACTTTTTCTGCGGCACCACCGAGAACCAGATGGGTTTCGAGGCCATCGGAAAAATGGCAGGCATCCGTAACTTCTACAACCGTACCCATTTCGAGAAGTTGCATCCCGGAGAAAACCGTTCCAACGTATGGGGAATTTGGGACATGGATTTCCTACTTTATTTCGAACAGGAATTAAATAAGATTGACGCCCCGTTTTTTGCCACTTTTTACACGCTGACCTCGCACCATCCTTTTGTGCTTCCCGAAGAATACCAAGGAAAGATGCCTACTGGCGTGAACCCTTTGCAACCGTGTGTTGCCTACACAGATTTATCCATCCGCAAGTTCTTCGAGAAAGCCTCCAAGGAACCCTGGTTTGAGAATACCCTGTTTATTTTCGTGGCCGACCATGCCAGCGGATACAATGCTTACGAGGAATCGCAGACCGCCAAGGGAAGCACAGCCATCATCTACTTCTTGTACACTCCGGACCATTCGCTTCAAGGCATCAGCAACGAGGTGGTACAGCAGTTGGACATTATGCCCACCGTTCTGGGACTCATGGGCTATGAAAAGCCCTATTTCGCCTTCGGCAGAGACCTGTTCAACGAACCCGAACGCAAAGCGATTGCCACCAATTGTGTGAATCAGATTTACCAATGTATCACAGACTCTCTTAGCCTTTATATGGACGATGAAAACACGCTTTATGCATACACTGCCACGGACACACTACAACAACACGACATTCTTGATTTGACCAATCCCGGACAAAAGACGATAGACGACTATTTCAAAGCCATTCTTCAGTCATACACTACGCATATCCGTAAAAAATCATACGTTGTTCCCCAACAAAAATAACAAACGACATTCATTATTTCAATCTAAAAATAAATTGATGAAACAAGTAGATCCGAAAAACATACAAATAGCGAAAAACATTTTGTCGCCCAAGGTTGACAGCAAGTTGGTCACCCATCTGAATTCCTGCGTCCACTGCGGCTTGTGCGGTACCAGTTGCCTCTTTTACAAGAGCTATGACGACCCTAAATTCATTCCCGGCAAGAAGGTCGATTTGGTGGCTTCCATCTACCGCAGATACTGCACTTTCATCGGGAAAGTGGCTCCCGCATTGGTTCACGCCAGAGACTTGGACGATGACACCATCGCCGAAATGGTGGACTCGCTATACGGAGCCTGCACCATGTGCGGACGCTGCGTGAAGCACTGCTCAATCGGCGTTGACATACCCTTCGTGGTGCGCACCGGACGCCGCATGTTAGCCGCCATGGGCTATGTACCCAAATCGCTGCAGGCCACGGTAGATGCCGCTATCAACACAGGCAACAACATGGGCATTCCCGAAGAGGAATACACCGATACCATCCAATGGATGGAAGAGGATTTGCAAGACGAGCTGGAAGACGAAAATGCCCGCATTCCCTTGAATGAGGAAGGCAAAGAAATGCTTTACACGCTCAACCCCCGCGAGCCCAAATTTTTCCCGCTGTCCATTGCCGCCGCAGCCAAGATTTTCTATGCTGCCAAAGCCGACTGGACCTTGTCGTCGAAGATGTACGACGTGACCAACTACGGGTATTTCTCGGGCAATGACCAAGAAGCCACCCAAATTGCCAAGAACATGTTTGACGAAATGGAGAAATTAGGCTGCAAAACCTTGGTATTAGGCGAATGTGGCCACGGTTCCAGAGCCTTGCGCTGGGAAGCCCCGAACTATCTGAAAAACAAACCGGGCTTCAAAATGATTACTTTGGTGGAACTCATTGAAGAATACATCAAAAGCGGCAAAATCAAGTTGGACAAGACGCTGAACACCAAAAAATACACCATCCACGACCCCTGCAATATCACACGAAATGGAGGTTTGTTCAACAGCTTGCGTTTTGTGACGAAACAGGCGGTTCCCGAGCTCATTGAAATGGACCCCTACGGCAACGACAATTTCTGCTGCGGTGGCGGTGGCGGCATGCTGGCCATGAGCGAATACAACGAGCGCCGTCTCAAAGTGGGCGAGATCAAAGCCAAGCAAATCAAAGCCACTGGCGCCAATGTTGTGATTACTCCTTGTCACAACTGTGTCGATCAGCTGATGCAGATCAACCATCACTACAAGCTCAACGTGGAGATTAAATCGGTGGCGGAGATTGTGGCGGATGCCCTGGTAATTAGCAAATGAGTAAATTAGTTAATTAGCAAATTCAACAATAATCACCAAAAACATAAAATTATGAAATCAATTGACCAAACCAATTTCAACGGCAAGAAAGTGTTGATCCGTGTAGATTACAACGTGCCATTAAACGAACAATTTGAGGTGACCGACACCACCCGTATCGAGCGCACCAAAGAAACCATCAGCAACATCACCGAAGAAGGCGGTATCGCTATTCTGATGTCCCACCTCGGCCGTCCGAAAGGGGAAGTGAACGACAAGTATTCTCTGAAACACATTGTGAAAACTGCTTCGGCTATTTTGGGCAAAGAAGTGCATTTCTTAGGCGATGTACTGGATCCAGAGACTCCCAACAAAATCGCCGCTTTGAAGCCCGGTGACATCGGTTTGTTGGAGAACCTGCGTTTCCATGCCGAAGAGGAAAAAGGCGACCTGGAATTCGCCAAAGCCATCGCCAAATTAGGCGACTGCTACGTCAATGACGCCTTCGGAACCGCTCACCGCGAGCACGCTTCCACCGCCACCATCGTGAAATGCTTCCCTGGCAAGAGCTACGCCGGCTACCTGCTGTACAACGAGGCTGCCAACCTCGACCACGTGCTGCAGAACCCTGTTACTCCTTTCACCGCTATCATTGGTGGCTCTAAGGTTTCCAGCAAGTTGAACATACTCAACAACCTGTTGGACAAAGTCGATAACCTCATCATCGGCGGCGGCATGGCTTACACCTTCCTGAACGCCCTCGGTGTAAAGATTGGCAATTCATTATTTGAGGAAGACATGGTACCTGTGGCCAAGGAAATTGTCAAGAAAGCACACCTGAGAGGTATCAACCTGTACTTGCCTATCGATAACATTTGCGCCGACAAGTATGCTGAAGACGCCAACACCTACACCACCACGCAGAACCACATTCCCGACGGCTGGGAAGGCATGGACATCGGTCCGAAAACCATCCGCATGTTCGCCGACATCATCAAGAATTCTCGCACTATCCTGTGGAACGGTCCTCTGGGCGTGTTCGAGATGAAGAAATTCTCCAATGGTACCCATGCCATCGCTTTGACCGTGGCCACCACCACCATTTCCGGTGCGTACTCACTCATCGGCGGTGGCGACTCCATCGCAGCCATCACCAAATTCGACTTAGGCGATTACATCTCCTATATCAGCACCGGCGGCGGCGCCATGCTGGAGTACCTCGAAGGCAAAGTACTGCCCGGTATCAAGGCGCTGAACGAGGATGAATAGTCATAATTCCGCAGAATAGTTATTCTACGGATAAAACTCAGCCGTTTTCAAGGATTTTCCTGGGGATGGCTGAGTTTTTTTTGGATACTTTTTTCTTGATAAAAAAATATCCAAAAAAATCAAACCGACTTTTTTCTCTCACACTTTTCCCTTGATGGAAAAGTGTGCAAAAGATCAAGCCGACGGTAAGTGCAGCCGCACAAGCTCGCTCCCACCAACCGTCGGCCCTGCCCTCGCACGCAGCATCATTGTCTGATGCAGACCCCTAGAACCCCGTCAGAGGTTCCATCCCTGTAGCCGATGCCGTGATGCCATTGTATTATCGCGGCACGGGTGTGATTTGCGCCGAAGCACAGCGTGAGCCTGCCGCGAAAGGGAGTGAAGAGGAAAAGAGAGTGTTTGTATGTGCATTTGCTTTAAGGTGCAAGTAATTTCTGCGATTTGAAATCAAGTCCCTTGATTGTCCTCAATTGATGTTCTGCAGTCTCCCTAAGCAATTCGAGACGATTCTCTTGTGACACACCATGTACAATTAATATAGCATTATAGCTTTCGAGATTTGAAAGTACTAGGAGTTGATGCAAATCAGCATAGTCACGTATATTTCCTTCTTTATCGGGATTTCTGTCACACCATTCTTTAGCTGTTTGACCAAACAATGCCACGTTCAGCAAATCAGCTTCATCCGCGTAAATATATGATTTCTGTATTTGAGTGAGTTCTGGTAAAACGAGGTTTTCTCTAATGGCATCTGTATGGATTTTGTAATTCAGCTTGGAGATTTCGCGATTAAGATTCCAATTGAGTGATAGCCGGGAATTTTCATCAGTTTTAAGTCGTTTATAATCAAGAATTATATAGAGTTTAAACTCTGGTGAAATCCAACTGGCAAACTCTAGAGCAATGTCAGAGTGTGCAAAAATGCCGCCTCCATAACGACCCGATTTTGTGAAAACACCTTTGCCTTTCAATGTTTCGTTCCATTCTTTGATAGAGAAAGTAAATGCATTAGATCCTGCATCTTTTCTAAACGTATCGAATTCGATACGTTTAAAATCAAGATTGTGCAAAAACTCCCATAGTCCGACAAATTCAACAACATCACGACCTCTTAGCCAATTATGAATGGTTATACGTGGTTCAGAACTACGATAACGAGCAATATCAGTAAGTGAAATATACTCATTTTTTAAATCTGCTGTATAAACTGAGATATCTATACCCTTAGCATGAATTATTTTTTTCTCTTTCATTCTCTATTTTTTTATTTTCCGCCGACAAAGGTACAATAGAAAAAACTTAAAATCAAGTATATAATTATTCTTAATTTACTAAAAATCAAGATTATACAAGATGCGAAAAACACACAAAACGATGACATTTTTGTGCAATAAGATGCACAATTCGCAAGATTTGAATTTTTCACATCATCACAAAATTCAAGACTATCGCACGAAAGTTTAGAAATTTTTCCATCAAAACATTGAATTTTGAGTTCTGAATCTTGAATTTATTATTACGGAGGCAACGCAGTCACCCCTAGAACCCCGTCAGGGGTTCCATCCCTATAGCCGATGCCGTGATGCCATTGTGTTGTCGCGGCACGGGTATGATTTGCGACGAAGCAGAAAGAGAGATTGCCGCGAAAGGGGTTTCGTGAATATTTAGTATCTTTGCACTTCATAAATTCTAAAAAAGATGAACGACAAGCCGATATTTGTTTCCCGTGACATAATGACTGCCGATGAAGGTTATGTGCAATGGATGGCTGATAAGCCGAATATCTGTGCAACATCAACAAGTCCCTTGGTGTATCCACCTACCAGCTTGAATATAACTTTATTTTACCATACCCTGTCTGTTTTGAAGAAAAGTTGTATCTTTGCATCGTAAATATATAGACTGACATGTCTGATAAAACACGATACTATCGTCACTTTAAGGGTGGCAAATATAAGGTTCTGGCCATTGGTCAAGATAGTGAGTCGTTGGCGTTAGTTGTAGTATATCAGGCTCTATATGGCGATCACAAGGTTTGGGTTCGCCCAAAAGAGATGTTTGATGGTTTTGTAGAGAGAGATGGTCAAATAATAAAGCGTTTCACGGAAATAACGGAAGAAGAAGCTTATGAGAAGTGAAGCAGACAGAGTTTATCTTGCCAACAAGCACCAAGGAGGTGCCTCCAATGCCAAAGGTGGTCTTTATGAAGATTATTATGCGGTATTTCAGATAGTGTCGTGTATAGCCCGGTATAAAGCAGCTTTGGATGGCGTTGCTTTGCAGACTCAGCTGGAAGACACTTTTGTCGATGATCTTTTGATTGCTCATCCCGGTAAAAACGTGTACCATCAGTTGAAGAATACCCAGAACTTGACTTGGAACACAGTATCATCGGCAAGAACCATCACATCGGATTTTGAGAACCAGATAAGAGATTGTCGGGAACGCAATGAGACGTTTGCCCTGAAGTTAGTATATTCTGCAGTTGGAAATCAAGTGGGAGATAACATTCCGGAAAGTATTCGAGATTACACTTCCGCTGAGTATTTCCCATACGAGGAAGATCTGAACGGATTGATTCTTATCAGTGATGAATTTGTTGACGCTCTCCGACAGATTTCAGTCAATGGTTACAACTCGACCATTGACGAGTTGGCAAATATGGCTCAGGTTTTCCTTGGCGTTTGGAGAGGATGCGGAAACAACCACAAAGTGAGTTTGTCAGAAATTGTTGCTCGTGCAGAGCAGACAAAACATTTCAATCTGAACATCTTTTTGGATGGAGTAATCAGCGATGCATGCCGTGATGTCTTGGATAATATCGATGGACTCCGTTATTATGTGAGCGGAAGAATGTTTTACTGGATGCTTGGCGATTTTACTGGCAGTTGTCCTTGACCAGAGAAAAAAGAACAAGAAATCATAGATAAAAAACCAACCACACGACGCGAGTTGGTTGCAATATTATAACTAAAAAGGGGGGCTTATGAGAAAGTTTGAAAACCTACAATATGGTGATGAAGCTGTTATCAAAGCTTCTCTTGATGCTTTGGCAGACAAGGACACCAATGTGAATGATTACCGAGAAGCGTTTCGTACGCTTGGTGTAGAATTAGGCAAAGTCTTAGCGTCTGAATATCGAACAGCTTTAGCCGATCAGACCATGTTGGTATGTGCCTTTGAAGATGCCGATTGGTTGGCGTCAGGGGTAGAATCGGGATTTGGCAAAGGAGAATTGAAGAAATCGATTTATTGGAACTCTCGCGAGGTGATTTACACCAACGAAGACGGATCCAAAGTGGAAATATCGCCCATAGAAAAGGCATATGAAGAACCTATAGACAACTGCCGGTTGTTGGTGATTGTCAAATCTATTATCAGCACTTCGTGTGTAGTTAAGACGCAAATAACCAGGCTGATAGGTAAAGTTATTCCCGACCAGATAGCCATTCTGGCTCCAGTGATGTACAGAGATGGCGTGCCAAATCTGATGCGTGAATTTCCGGAAGAAATCAGCAGCAAATTTCATTTCATCACATTTGCCGTTGATGACGAACGGAAAGACAACGAAGTGATACCCGGAATTGGGGGCATGGTTTATCCCCGTTTGGGACTTGGTGATATGGAAACAAAGAATCGATACATACCAGAAATGGTGCTTAGGAAAATGTAACAAGCAACAGATCCACCATAAGCATGGCATCCTTGCAGCTTCTGTAATACATAATAACCTGATAGACGTAAACCTTCATTTATATTTTAGGGTCGCAAAATTTTCTTGTTTTTGAGATCAAAAAATTTGACCTCAAAAGTTCTTGGTACTCTTCTTTGGTCAATTGAAACCGAAAATCACTATCAAATTTTTCGATATTTTTCTTCACCTGCTGGTTGAATGCTTTAGTGGTATAGCCATATATGGCCGCCAAATCAGCGTCCAGCATCACTTGTACTCCTCTGATGACGTATATCTTCGACATCAAATAGTCTTCATTAAGAAGTTCTAACCCATGTTCTTCCATATTGTAATACTTTTTCCTGCAAAATTACCATAGAAAAAACTTAAAATCAAGTGTATAGCCATTCTTAATTTACTAAAAATCAAGATTATAGAAGTTTTTCCCACTGTATATTGAATTTTGAATTCTGAATTTTGAATTTATTATTACGGTGGCACCGCAGCCTCCACACAGAACCCCATCAGAGGTTCCATCCCTGTAGCCGATGCCGTGATGCCATAGTGTTGTCGCGGCACGGTGTGATTTGCGCCGAAGCACAGCGTGAGCCTGCCGCGAAAGGGAGGCATTACAGCCTGATGAAAAAAGCAAGCAATGGTGTGTTGCAGAATCACCATGGAAACAAAATATCTGTTTAATGAAAAGATACCCTAAAAATCTTGTAGATTGCAAGCAACTTGAAGTGAAAATTTTTCACATCAAGATTTTGTAATTTATTGCGAAAAAAGATTTCGCAATGTTTTTGTATATTTGCACTTTGAAAAATTAAAACAATATGCCTGCAAACAAAAACGCCGTCACACGATACTACATTCTCGACAAGTTGTTGGCGAACCGTTACCACAACTACTCGACCGAGGATTTGTGCCGTCTGGTCAACGAAGAGTTGGAGGAACGGGAACAGCATGTAAGCCGCCGTACCATTGAGCTTGACCTTCATTATTTGGAACACGAAAGTCCTTTTGTCGCAGAGATAGAGCATTATCAGATTGATGATGTTAGCCCACGAACTTTCAAAACCATCAAGAAGTATTGCCATCGCTACGCTGACCCGTCTTTTTCCATCTTCAAGGAAAAGATGACTGATGACGAGAAATACCTGCTTAACGAGGCTCTGTCGTTGTTAGGACAATTTGATGGTCTTCCGGACTTGGAAGGTTTGGAAAAACTACAAAAAAGCTTGAATGTGAAAAACGACCGGCAGATTGTTTCTTTCACCAAAAATCCATTGAAGGGTTCTACCTTATTCGGTGAACTTTTTAATGCCATTTCACAACAACAAGTGATAAAGTTACAGTATCATCGTTTTGGAACTTCCGACAAAAATAGCCTTATCGTGGTGCATCCCTATATGCTTAAGGAATACAACCGCCGTTGGTATCTAATAGCAGCCACTGATAAAGATGGAAAAATCATGTCGTTCCCTCTTGATCGAACTGATAAAGTTGAGCCAATGCCAGCCAAGAAATACATTCCCTACGACGGAAATCTCAACGAACGTTTTGAAGACATAATAGGTGTCACCTTATATGATGACAGGCTGGTGCAGACTATCCTTTTTTGGGTCAGTGACTATTCCAAGGACTATGTTATAACTAAGCCTTTGCATGAATCTCAACACCATTATCGCAGAGAGAAAGAGAAAAAACTACGTCAACAATATCCGATGCTTAAAGGTGGCGCATTTTTTTCCATCGAATGCATTGAGAACTATGAACTCATACGTGAATTAACCTCCTTTGGAAAAGATTTGTTGGTTCTTTCTCCCGCAAATATTCAACAAAAATTGTGCGAACAAATATCGGCACAATTCCAAGCGTATCAATGTCTGAGATAAATTTTATTTGTATCTTTGCACTTCACAAATTCTATAAAAACACTTCACAAATTCTATAAAAAGATGAACGACAAGCCAACTTTTATTTCCCGTGACATAATGACTGCCGATGAAGGCTATGTGCAATGGATGGCTGACATCAAGCAGCGTTTCCGCCAAAGCCAATTGAAAGCCACAGTTCGAGTGAACACAGCCATGCTTGAGTTTTACTGGAGTGTAGGTCGTGATTTGGTTGCACTACGTGCCGAAGAACGTTGGGGAGCTGGCGTAGTAAAGCAATTTGCCCTCGATATGCGGCAGACATTCCCTAATGAAACGGGATTCTCATATTCCAATGTAAAATACATGAAACAGTGGTATTTATATTATTATGAGAAAGTTATAAAAGGCCAATGGTCCATTGACCAAATTAGCCACCAAGCTGGTGATCAATTAGATGTCATTAAAAAAAGCCAGCAAGTTGCTGGCCAAATTGAAACTCTGAAGAAAGGCCAGCAGCCTGCTGGCCAATTAGAGATGCCCGAAATTTTTGGTAGAATCCCCTGGTTCCATCATGTCCAGATCATTTCCAAATGTAAGACTCTTGATGAAGCGTTATTCTATATCGAGCGAGTGGTGGAAGAGGGTTGGAGCCGCAGTAGACTTGAGAGCCAAATTGAAACCAATCTCTTCGGAAGCCAAGGCGCAGCTATCACCAACTTCTCAAACACCTTGCCCGACACACAGAGCCAATTAGCTAAAGAGATATTGAAAGACCCCTATCATTTTGATTTCCTTTCGATGAATGAGGAATATGAGGAGAAAGATCTGGAAGATGCGCTTGTTTCGAAGGTTACGCAGTTCCTATTGGAGTTGGGGAAAGGTTTTTCATACGTGGGACGTCAAATGGAGTTGCAAATGCCCGGAGGGCAAACCTTCTTCCCTGACCTGCTGTTTTATCACATACCACAACACCGCTATGTGGTCGTCGAGTTGAAGGTAGGGAAATTCATCCCTGAGTATGCTGGCAAACTGAATTTCTATGTCTCTGCCGTTGACGAATTGTTGCGTAGCGAAGGCGATAACCCGACTGTGGGACTAATTATTTGCAAATCGAGCGACAAGACCGTTGTGGAATGGTCGCTGAAGGACATCAACAAGCCCCTTGGCGTCTCCACCTACCAGCTTGAACAAGTGGTAGCCCGCACGGTGAGGGAGTTGGAGCAGAGGAAAGGAGAAGGACAGAAATAAGGTGCGAGTGGCAGCGTTATTTTTCGCGAAAATAAATTTCGTGAATTATTCATATTTTTGCAGACGAAAAATATACGTTTCATACCGGCAGAATAACAAGATAAACATGCTCAAATATAAAGTATTCATAAGCAGTGTACAATCGGAGTTTTCACAAGAACGACAGCTTGTTTTTGACTTCATCCGTAATGACGAGTTGATGGGGCAATACTTTGAGCCGTTCATTTTTGAGCAGATTGCCGCACAAGATGCTAATCCTCGTCAATTATATTTAGATGAGGCTTCTTCGAGTCAGGTTTATCTCCTGTTGATGGGAAAGAAGTATGGCAATGTTTTGCCGGACGGCATTTCTCCAACCGAGAAAGAATATCAAGCAGCAGGAGAGGGCAATGCTTGGAGAGTCGCATTCATCAGCGATTTGGACGGACAGCAACGTGAAGATGCGGAAGAACGTTTCTTCCGAAAAGTTCAGAACGAGCTTTCATACCGTGTCTTTTCTAATCCTTCTGTCCTGGTGTCGCTAGTCAAACAATCGCTGTATGCGTATCTTAAACACAAAGGCGTTATACAAACATTAAGTTTCGACGAACAGACCCGCGATGATGCCTCTATGGCCGATATTGATGCAACGAAAATCAAAGAATTCTTGCATCAGGCCCGTCAAAAACGAGGGTTCCCATTGGCCGAAGACTCCGACCCAATCACGGTGCTCCGGCATCTGAGATTGTTGCGGCAGGACAAGCCCAGCAATGGAGCGTTACTAATGTTCGCCAACGACCCGCAATACTTTTTCCCCTCTGCGGTGGTCAAATGTGCGTGGTTTCTCGGCACAGAGCCGGTAAAACCTATCGAAGATTATAAAACCTTCGAGGGCGGAGTGGCAGATCAAATCAGCCAAGCCACCAGTTGGGTGATGTCGAAACTGTCGGTGCGCTTTGGCCAGCGAAAAGTGGAGGCGCAAAACGAGGTTGAATTTGAGATACCGCGATCCGTCATCTTCGAGACCATTGTAAATGCCGTGGCCCATCGCGACTACAACAGCACGGGGAGTGTACAGGTTTCTGTGTTCCGAAATCGTATTGTGGTACGCGCAATCCGGGGACGTTGCCTGTAGAACTCACCAAGGCCGACTTGATGAGAGAACACGGCTCTTATCCGCATAACCCGTACTTGGCGGAAGTCCTGTACCAGATGGGTTATATCGAGAAATACGGCACAGGCATCACAGAAAATATCCGCAGGATGCAAGAGGCTCGTCTCCTTGCTCCGGAGATAGACTTGAGCGCCGAGTTCATTACTACGATCTGGCGTGATAATGATGCAACTAATATTGGAACTAACCTTGGAACTAATATTGGAACTAATAATGCAACTAATAATGCAACTAATGATGCAACTAATGGTGCAACTAATGGTGCAACTAATGATGCAACTTCTAAAGATTATTTAGCTGTCAATAAGCGTATTATAGATAGAAAAGTGAAAAAGAAAGTAAGAAAAAGAATGACAGAGCAACAATTACAGGAATGCATCGTTGAGGCTTGTTATGTGGAACATTCTATTGAGGAGCTTGCTAAACTGTTGGGAAAATCAGAGTCGCACATACGAAACCGATTCATTACCAATATGGTTGCAGACGGAATTCTTTTGCGAACCAAACCAGTACACTCTTCAGGTCAAACATACATGACAAATCCAAAACTTGACAAATAGGATTGAAGGGTTGTCGGTGCGAAAATTGGGTGCGCGAAAAAGTTGTATTTTTGCGGGCGAAAAAATCAAAATTTGTAGGTATGAATCCAAATTGTAATCCCAAGACTGCGCCAAGTCATCTCCTAACACTCTTTATTCTAATGTGCATCACAGCAAATACTCTGTTTGCTCAAAACAAAATAGCGATGCTTGTCGGTATATCGGACTATCCTCAATACCCAAATGCAGACGCTTCGTGGCCAAAAATACACGGCGCAAACGACGTGTTGCTTATGAAATCTATTCTTCAGAAGCAGGGGTTCAAGGTGGATGCGCTGACCAACAACAATGCGACTTACAATTCCATTCAAGCCGGTTTCGAAAAGTTGTTGAAAAAGGTTCAATCCGGAGACATCGTTTACATCCACTTTTCGGGTCATGGTCAGGCTGTTGAGGATGAGAATGGTGATGAAGCGGATGGTTGGGACGAAGCTTTTATTCCATACGACGCACAACATCGCTACAAGAAGGGTGTGTATCAAGGAGAGAACCATTTGCTGGATGACGAGTTGAACAGTCACTTGAATTCTATTAGAAAGAAGGTCGGCGAGAAAGGTATTGTTTATGTGGTAATAGATGCTTGTCATGCAGGTTCTTCTTATCGTGGCGAAGAGGAAGATGACAGTGTCTATGTTCGTGGTACAGATATTGGATTCAGCAAGAATGGTAAAACGTATGCTCCACCAATAGATAAACGTGGTAATATTCGGATTTCATCAGAAAATGGCATGTCACCCATGTATATGCTGGAAGCTTGTAGAGCATACGAGGTGAATACCGAAATCAAACAAAATGGCAAGTATTACGGTCCAATGTCCTATTATATTAGCCAGCAGTTGTTAACCTCACCCCTATCATTCGACACTAAATGGATAGAAAATGTGAGGAAAAATATGGACAATGACAAACGATTAGTAAGACAACACATGGTAACTGAAAGTTCACTATAATCATGTCAATCATATCATTAAACAAGAAACGTGATGAAGTCTTAAACGACTTTGCGAGAGAGTACCGAGAACGTACGCTCTCCTATCTTCGCAATACTTTCTCGTTAAGCAGAGAGGATTGTGAAGATGTATTTCAGGACGCTTCTATTATACTATATCATGCTGCTGTTGACGGGAAATTGGACAACCTTTCCTCTTCGTTGTACACCTATTTCATTGGAATCTGCAACAACAAGGCTCACGAACAATTACGGAAAAATGGCAAGATGCAATTGTCGTCAATAGATGCATTCTCCAGCGAAGATGGCGAAGAACGATACAACATTATCTTGAATAAGGCAGACAAGATCCTAAACATGATCGAATCCAATGAGAAAGCGGATGCCGAGCGAAACAGTATTGTTCAGGAGCTGGTCAAAAGTTTGCCATCCCCGTGCAATGAACTGCTATGGTCCTTCTTCCGTGATGTTCTATCAATGAAAGCGATAGCGCAGATGTTTGGCTATGCCAGCGATAGCGTTGCCAAAGTGACTAAACACCGCTGCCAGGAGAAATTCCGCAAGAGTTATGAGAATATATTAGCTAAAATGTAAAAACAACCACAAGATTATGGACGACCAACTATATAATAATGAGGAAAGAATAAACCGATATCTTCATGGAGAGATGTCCTCTGAAGAGGAATCAGTGTTTGAAGCTGACCTCCAAAAAGATAACGCCCTAAAACAACAAGCTGAATCAATGGCAAGAATCGTTAAAGGGATGGAGGTTATTGGCGACGAGCACGACAAACAGCTGTTGGAAAAGATGAAGGCCTCGTCTGGAAAAAAGACCTCTTCTTTGCGATGGATATCTATTGCCGCCAGTATCGCACTTGTTTTAACTGTCAGTTACTTTGCTTACGATTACTCTGCCACAACCAGACTTGGCAAAGAATACGCGTATGCCTTCCCCGTATCTGAAGTTATTCGAGGGGAAGAAGATGAGGATGTGGTAAACACACTAACTTTATTGTTCGATAATGTTGCCAACGGGAAAGACATAGATAATACAATTAAGCAACTTGAGGAGTTATGGGCGTTGGCACAAAGTGATACATATAATGGCTATACCACGTATGAGCCTTACATAGGATGGAATCTTGCTGTTGCCTATCTTCGTAATCATGATAAGAGAGATGCGAAGAAGGTGTTAGAGGATATGGCAGTGCATTACCCGCAAGGTACCGCTATGGGTGATAAAATTGCTGAATTAATTGACATTTTATATTGATACAAAGCATATGAAAAGGAACATAATCATTATAATACTGTTGAGTATCGCCTTTAATATGACAAAAGCACAAAAAGTTGAATATACTCCTCAAGTTGCTGATACATACTATTTAAAAGCTATTAACGAATTTAAAAAACATAATTATAAGTTGGCGAAGCTGCATTTTGATTTGTCGTGGGAGATAAATGACTCTATTCAAAGAACAGAACCATATCTATCAAGCAATGCGCCAGATTGGCTCGCCTATACATTATATATGGAAGGCGATAAAGAAGAAGCACAAGAAATATCTGTGGATTATTGTTTCCCTCCTGTTGATCAACGTAACACATACCAATCTGATTCTTTGTGGATATTAGCTTCAGAATGCCAGGATTTACAGCGGTCATTGAATTTCTCAAAAAAGGCAAGAAGTCTAGAGATAAAAACATTGGGACATAAGCACTATTATATTGCGAATAGCGATCAACAAATAGCTAGTATATACATGCAATTGGAACAATGGGATTCTTCAAAATATTATCAAGAGGAAGCCATTGATATTTATGAAGAATGGATTAAAAATGATTATACGCAATTATATATCACAACACTTCTTGAACATATTCGGACAAATGTACAATTATATGATTTGGATGCATATAAAAAATCAGTGACTAAATGTAAGACAGCCGCACAAAAGTTATTTGGTTGCAAATCAGAGTCTTATGCGTATACCCTTTATAATATAGCATGGGCCAATAGTGATGTCGCTGACTTTGTTGATTGTATTTCAAATGCTAAAGAAGCTGCAAATATATACTCTCAATTATCGCCATCAAGTGATATCGAAATGCATATTGCTATGTGTTATCAATTATTGGGAAATGCGTTTGGGCATATTAACAATTATCACGAGGCAAAAACATATTTACAACAAGCAAATGATATTTTGGACAAAAACAAAATCATCGGAGATTTAATACTATTCGATATAGCATATTATCAAGGAAGGTGCGGAGAATATTATAATGCGATCACTACTTATAAAAAACTGATAAACATCATTAATGATGCTTATTCTCAATATCAACATAATAATTCTATAAAACAAGCTCAAAGACTTCTGATTTCTAGCCATTTGGATATTGCAGAGATTTATTACGATCAGAAAGAAATAGACAGTACGATATTATACGCTAGCAATGGATTGTCCTTGGCGAAACAGTACGATTTTCCAAATAAGCAATTGGAAGCGTTACAAACGCTAAGCGTATGTTATTTTGAACAATCGTTATTTGACAAAGCCATTGAATTGCAAGAGTATATTTTGAATATTGATAGCAATAATATGAAAAATATGTACAATTTGATGTGGTCATATTATGCTGCCAAAAATGGATCTGGCTTTTATAAGTGTGCGAGACAATATTATGCTTTTGAAAGGAATAGTATTATAACAACGCTTTCAAAAATATATGAAACTAACAGGTCTGAGTATCTTGAAAATGGAGACTTTAACCATTTTAAATGTCCTATAAGATTTGCTCGCTATTACAGCAACGATGATTCAATTTGTTGTCTTGCCTATAATAACGAATTGTTTAGAAAAGGGTTACTTTTAACATCGTCTATCGGCTTTTCAAGAATGATATCTGAATGCGATGAAGGAATCCAAATTAATTATCAAAAATTGAAAAAAATTAGAGAAAGACTAAATCATAAAACCACAGACCAAGAGAGAAGTGAATTAGTTGAAGAAGAACAGCAATTGGAAAGTTTATTGCTTAAACAAATCCCAAGGTGGGCTGAGAATATAAATCAATTACAATACACTTGGAAAGATATTCAGAACTCACTGAAGTATAATGAAATTGCCGTTGAGTTTGCCGAAGACATTATAAGTAGTGAAAACAAAATGGTAGCACTAATTATAAGAAGTGGATGGGAAACTCCAAAATGCGTTGTCCTAGACGAATTTGATTGCAATGAAGAAAGAGTTAGGAATTATGATTTTTCTGTTTTTTCAGATAAATCGTTATCAAATAGTATTTGGGAGGAAATAATAACGGAAGCGCAAATAAGCGACCATGAGATAGTATACTTTGCTGCTGATGGCGTTTTTCGCGTTTTTCCAATAGAATATCTTCCTGATCCTGACAATATGGAACAAACAATTTCTGATCGGTTTGACATGGTCAGATTATCCTCAACTAGAGAAATTTGTTCACAAAACAAAGGCGAATCTTTTCAATCTATTTCTTTGTACGGTAATTTACTCTATGACATTACAGTAGAACAAAAATTCGCTAATAGTCGCATATATACACCGTCGCAATTTTGCGCCATAGATAACGCACAAAGCGCATTTTTGGACGGTTCTATCCGCGCTGGTTATAAACAACTACATTGGACAAAAGCAGAAATTGACTCTATCGAACAATTTGCAATCAATTATTCACCTCAAATACAAGTTTTCAAATTTGAATTAGATCGTGGAACTGAAGAATCTTTTAAAGAATTATCAAAAAATAACACGTCCATAATTCATCTGGCCACGCATGCTTTTTATTACGAAAGTTCCAATCACAAAGATAGTTTTCATTCTGAGGGATTACTTTTCTCTGGATGCAATACAAAATGTGATGATAGTTTAAATGTTGAAGACGGAATTTTGTGTTCGTCTGAAATTGAATTATTAGATTTAAGAAACACTTCTTTGCTTGTGTTATCAGCATGTAATACTGGATTGGGCAACACTATGGTCGATGGAATTGGGGGATTACAGCGTGCGTTTAAAAAAGCTGGTGTTCGTACAATAATAATGTCATTATGGGAAGTGAGTGATGTTGCCACATCATTTTTTATGCAGCAATTCTACAAATCATTGTTTGTCACAAAGTCAAAGAGAAAAGCTTTTGTTTACGCACAGCAGCAAACAAAAAACAAATTTGAGAACCCATATTATTGGGCGGCCTTTGTAATGCTTGACTAAAAAATTCGTCAAATCAGAAATGGCTTTATCTTTGCATCGATTCCATCGAGCTTATGTAATATGGGTGGTAATGGTTTTTATTTTTATTAATGCTATTCAAATGAATAAAACTTTATATGAAATTTTCAAATCAAGAGAGGATATTTCTGATTATCTCTTTCATTTCACAACTGGAGCGAATGCAAAAGAAATATTAGAAAGAATTCTAATAGAGAAGAAAATCAGGGATGTAAAGAAAAGAGGTTATGTATGTTTCACAGATTCTCCCATAACAATGCTATCACCAATGTTTGAAATATTTGAGAGATATGAAAATCCAATGTATGCGCCCTATGGAATTGGTATAAAGAAAGAATACCTATACAAAAAAGGAGCTCGTCCAGTATTATATCTTGAGCCAAGCAAGAAAAAAGAGTTGTCAGATGATATACGATGGTTGTACGTTCCCTACGAGTATGGAAAGAAAGATTTCTCATGGCTTAGGGAATGGAGAATACCATTGTCTACAATTGACTTGAACTTTGATAATTGTTTTGTTATCGTTAAATGCCATAACGATATTCTTGAAATAGACAACCTCATCAAAAACATTGGAGATGTGGATGTTGATGCGCAGCCGGAAGATGAGGGTGTTCTAACGGAATATACAGTTTATTATGATAAAACGTTTAGAGTACTTTCTTTCGATGAATTGAATTCTGTTTCAAAACTGACGAAACAACAACTTCAGACAGAAATTAATACTCAATCAGAGCAGGATGTATTCCGTTTTTCATCATTTCAGTAATTCGATATTCCCCCTTGTTAACCTTTCCCCTGTTTCTGTCATAAAGCAACAGAAACAAGCAAATAGGTTAACATTATGGAAGATACTAAATTCAAAATTGATCCAGAGAATGTCGAACAGCAGAAGGCTTTCGACCTTGTAGCAAACACCAATACCAGTCTCTTTGTAACAGGTAAGGCTGGTACCGGTAAGACCACATTTATTAAAGGTATTCAGAAGCTCATCAAGAAAAACTTCTTGGTGCTGGCCCCTACTGGCATCGCCGCAATGAATGTGGGCGGCCAAACGATTCACTCTTTCTTTGGTTTGCCGTTTGAGGCCATTGGACCTAACACGAGATTAGAAGTCTCAAGAGAAAAAAGAGATGTGCTAAAATACACAGACACAATCATTATTGATGAGGCATCAATGGTGCGTTGCGATTGGGTGGACAGTATCGACCGCTTTCTGCGTTCGCTAGAGGAAACGCATTCGCCATTTGGCGGAAAACAGGTGGTTTTCGTTGGCGACCTGTTTCAGTTGCCACCCGTGGTGAAATACGGATCGGCTGATTATGAAATGTTGTGCGACATGTATGGAAGTGGCACCCCGTACTTCTATAAGGCCAATGTGATAAAGCGGATGAACCTACCCAAGATTGAGTTCCAAAAGGTGTATCGGCAAAAGGATTTGCGATTTTTGGACATACTTGACAGGATGCGTTTGGGCGAAAACACGAATGAGGATTTGGAAATATTGAATCAGCAAGTGAGCTCGAACGATAAGGTTGGTGATTTTGCGGTCATTTTAACTGCCTATGTTAAATTGGCTGATGGCATCAACGAAAAGAAGTTGGACGACATTGATTCGGAAGAGTTCTGCTATAAAGGAGATGTTGATGGTAATTTTCGCATTCAGGACACACCCGTTCCGATGGAGTTGCGACTGAAAGTCGGAGCACAGGTGATATTCTGTCGCAATGACTTTGGCCTCGGTTTGGTAAATGGAACCATAGCCAAGGTTGTTGACTTGAGTGATGATTACATTAAAGTGGTGTTGGAAAACGGCAATGAGATCAATGTGGAAAAGATGAGATGGGAAAAACGTGAAAGCGTGTACAACAAAGAGACCAAGAAAGTGGAAACAGAAATTACAGGGTCGTTTACCCAATATCCGTTGAAGCTTGCTTGGGCCATCACCATCCACAAGTCGCAAGGCATGACCTTTGACCGTATGCACTTCGACCTTACTCGTGGGACCTTTGCGCCTGGTCAAGCTTATGTGGCAATAAGCCGTATGCGGAGCCTTGACGGTCTAACCCTAAGCAACAAGATTCGTCACAATCATATTTTGCAAAACACAGAGATCAAAGCTTTTGCCAATTCGTTCAACGACGTTCTTTTGATTGATGATGAACTAAACCATGGCCGTTTACTTTACAAACATATCCAAGACAAGGATTATGATAGTGCCGCCAAAGAATGCCTGCAATGGTCGTTGGAGAAAATGAAAGCAGGAGATTACCGCAATGCGGCATTGTTGGCAAAAAAGATGTTTGACGTAATGTTCGATGACAAATGCCTGAAAGGGCTGACAAAAGAAGTCCCGCTATTGAAGGATTGCAGCACGACGTGTAATTTCCTCAACGCTGTTATTTGTTTGTATAGCGACCGTCTTGAGGAAGCTATCGGCTATGCCAATATGGTGCTTGATCGCAGGCCTTGTCTCGAAGCCATGTTCATCAAAGGAAAAGCCCTGCAAGGATTGAATCGCTATGAAGAAGCCCTGGAGGTGGCCCAACTGATTCGAAAGACCAGCGATGAATCGGAGGACAAAATTTTCATCGACAAGAAACAATACCTCTTTGAAGCAGAACTCAATATCCAGCTAGCTAATCCAAACATTGAAACCTGTAGGCATCTGGTTAAACTTGTCCCTTCTTATCTTCCTGCATATTTTTTGATGCGCAAAGAAGTTCTCGCAAACAACTTGACCATAGAAATGGACAAAGACGATGAGGAAAATGTGTTGGTATCAGCCTTTAATGATGCGACTGTATCCAATGATGATTTTGAAGCAATACTAAACGAAACAGAGAAGGCAAGCCTGACATTTAGAGTGTTTTCACGAAAGGTTCGGAAAATAAATTTTTCGGCCTGTTAACCTTTGGCAGTTATTTGTCATAAATAATTGTAACAAATAAAAACAACAAATTATGGAAGCAATCATTTTATTAGTAATCGCGGTAAGTCTCGCATTTGGTGTCGGCTGTTTGGGTCGTACAAGAAAAATCGGTTTTGGATTAGCATTTGTCTTATCACTCTTCAATGTTATTATTGGTCTGATAGCCGTATTATGCTCAAAGAAAATCGAAAATGTTGAACCTAAAAATATGGAGGATTAAATCATGAAAATTTTTGGATGGGTATGTATCGTCTTTGGAGGACTTGCATTGATAGGTGCTATAGTTGGAGGTAACAGTGCTTTTGGACCTATATTCTGGTTAGGCTTAGGTATGGCTTTACTTTATTTTGCCAGTAAGAAATCAAATGAAAATGAAGAAAACAAGAATCAATAAAACGTTATGGAAAAAGAAAAAATGACCACCGAAGAAATTGCAGAATTCAATTCAAAAGTAGAATTCAATGAAAGCACTGCCAGTTGGGTGATGGATATTCTGTGTACTATCATCGCATGGCCAATGATTATACTTGCTATTCGCAGAAGAATGAAATACAAAGAAAAAATAAAGATTAACAATCAAAAAACAGAAATTGCACAATAAAAACCAAGATTATATGTCACTTTTAGATAAGACAAGAACAGAGCTTATCAATATCATATTGAGAAAAGATGATGTTGAAAAGAGACTTATGGACAAAGTCAAGTTATTAGAAAAAGAAAAAAAACAATTGATCGAAGAAAGTGAAAAAATGAAACGGACAAGAAAAATGTCAAGAATAATATGCCTCATACTTACATTCTTGTGTGTCGTTTCATTCGTTACTTTAACATGTAATAGCCTGAAATGACCAAATATATTTTCCCACCCTCTCCCATTGTACAAAACACCCTTCTTATTGTATGAAATAAAACACGTATGTGGTTGAAAACGTGTATTTTTGCACAGTGATTTAAAATATATACACCCTGTTTTTGGGAGAATAAAAATCAACCATAATTTCCATGAAAAAACTGATCATCATTGCATTTTGTGCCCTTTTACTTGCAGCATGTGACAATAATCACAATGTTAATGCAGGAGGTGATACACTTGAAGAGGTGGTGACAAACGTTAAGCGGGATACGATTGTCATTAATGATAATTATGCGGCATACATTAATGAAAATATCAACACGTCAGTTTATCAGAAGTGCTGTATCTGTTATATCAATGATGATACCATTCCTGAATTATGTCTGTTTGGCAGTTGCTTTGCGGATGGGACTATCATTCTGTCTCAACACAACGGTGTTATTTCCAGAAGAGACTGCAACTGGTCTCCTCACTACATTGAGCGTAGCGGTTTGATAGACGATGGGTATGCGCATTCTGGAATATATGGTGACCGTATCATCCGGTTGAAAGACGGGGCGTTTGAGGAGGTGCTTTGTACGGAAGCCGTATGGCATGAGGGTGATACTGATCATCCGGCTTATTTTGTTTACACGATGAACGGTAAGGTTGTTGACACACTCTATGGCGAAGAAGTCAATGAGGAACGTCGCACAAAGGTGAATGATGCTATAAAACAAGTGTATTCCTCGAAGGGTACTAGTAAGTCTATCTACGAGTCATCGGGAGGGGGGTATCACTATGTGTTGGTAAAGCCTTTTCGTCAAGAGGTGACAGGTTGGCAACTTGAATACAGGGGAAAGCAATACCCAGTCAAAGTGCCAGGATTTATTCAGGATGACCTCAAAAAAAATGGCCTGCTTGCAGCGGGACAGAATGAGGACTGGATAAGAGAGCCAGCCTTTGCCCCAATGGGGTATCTGGCGAGGGGTATTTGTTACGAATTAAAGCAATAATCTATTTCAACAACAATAATATGACCCGAAGAATTTATCCCATTGTATTTTTAACAGTTGTGTCGTTATTCTTGACTAACAGCTGTACGAATAAAAACAACGCCATTTCAGTTGAGACCTCAAGAGAATGTGTTATCGATACTGTAACGGTGGCGGAGACAGATTCTGCGATAGATGATGATGTTATCCAGCAGATGATTGACAGCATCCAATCAAAAGAGAAAATAACCCAGCAAGACATTGATTTTGTAAAGGAACATTTTATTTGGGATGGGGATTTGGCATGGTGCATCAATATGGAGAATAAATTGAAATATGACAACTTAAGCATCATGCGGAAGAAGTTATACAAAAATCAAAAGACCAGTGAACTTGCTCCGCTTTTTGAGGAAGAACAGAAGCTTTTTGAAAAATACAAGGAGACGTGCAAGAATGCGTTTTGTACTTGTCAGGAAGTTTATCTGATAGGTTCGGGTACGGGTAGATCCTTGTTTATGAGCGATATTGAAGATGAATGCTGCCACCAGTTAATGCTTGCCGATGAAGATGTGTTGATGCAATTATGCGGGGAAAAACCGGTTGTAGAAAGTTATCAGAAATTTACGCCACCGATGATAGCCAAGGCATACGCTATAATGATAGAAGTTCAGCAAGATTGTGATAATGACGATTCTGAAGTGACACGAAAGGAATATTCCCAGGAAAACAAGCAAAACCTATTGCGAAAAGAGCAGAAAGCGTGGAACCAATGGATGGCATACAGAGCCACAATGTCGGAGAAAATACCAGCAGAGGCTCGGAAATATTTTGATAACGGCACCAACAATGTCATGAGACATAAGTTGATACAGTTGAAGAACCAGTATGCAAATATTGGAGTGGTTGGCAATGATGTAATCCTATGCACTCTTCCTTACGATTGCACGGATAGGGACTTAATGGAATACTCCTCGTTTGACCATGTTTGGTCAATTTATGAACATCATTCGGGTGACCCGAAATGGGCGGATTGGAGGAGGAGCCTAATATATAAAGACAGGGTGCCCGAATGAGCACCCCGTTTCAGTTTTCAGAAAAATCTAAAGAAAACTATTTCTTGAAATAGCGGTTGAAGAGGCCTTCGAAACCTTTGCCGTGGCGGGCTTCGTCTTTGGCCATCTCATGAACGGTATCGTGGATAGCGTCCAAATTCAGTTCTTTGGCACGGCGGGCAATACGCATCTTGTCTTCGCAAGCACCGCATTCAGCCACCATACGTTTCTCCAGGTTGGTTTTGGTATCCCATACCACCTCGCCTAACAATTCGGCGAAACGGGCGCAATGGTCAGCTTCTTCGAAAGCGTAGCGACGGAAAGCTTCGGCGATTTCGGGATAACCTTCACGGTCGGCCTGGCGGCTCATAGCCAGATACATACCCACTTCGGTAGCCTCAGCCATGAAATGAGCGTTCAAGTCTTTCTTCATCTCATCGTCAGTATCTTTGGCAATACCGATAACGTGTTCGGTCACAAAGTTCAAGCCTGCGCTCTCGTCCAGAACTTTCCATTCCACAATCTGTTTGCACTGGGGGCATCTTTCGGGAGCTTCGGTACCTTCGTGGACATAGCCGCAAATGGGACATACAAATTTTTTCTTCATAAATTCAGTCTTTTTTAAAGGTTAATGTTATTAGGTATTTTGATGAATTACATATTCTGCAAAGATACGGATAATTTTTGAAAGAATAATTATAGATGTGAAAAATAATTTTGGACGTTTATATTTCGCCATTTTGATGATTTTTTTTCAGTTTTGGCGATTTATAAAAATAAATTTCCCCATACAATCTTTTCACTTTATAAAAAATATTACCTTTGCCAAATATTAATCCTTTATTATGCGAAAGATTTTTTTACCGATAATCCTATTGATGATGATGACTGTTTCCGCACAGAAAGATTATACCCAGTATGTTAACCCGATGATCGGGACCAACGGCATGGGGCACACTTTTCCTGGGGCATGCTACCCCTTCGGGGGCGTGCAGGTGAGTCCCGACACGGACACCATCCCCCACAACATCAACGGCCGCTACCAGCCGGACGTCTATGACTACTGCGCCGGCTACCAGTACCGCGACAAGACCATCGTGGGCTTCAGCCACACCCACTTCAGCGGCACCGGCCACTCCGATATGGGCGACATCCTGCTGATGCCCTTCACCGGCGAGGTGCAGCTTAATCCCGGTACCACCGACAACCCCGACGGCGGCTACCGCTCGCGCTTCAGCCACGCCACCGAGAAGGCCTCGCCCGGCTACTACGAGGTGCGCCTCAGCGACGACGACATCCTCGTGCAGCTCACCGCCACCCCGCACTGCGGCATCCACAAGTACACCTACCCACAAGGCGAAACCCAGAAGCTCATCGTCGATCTCAACCATGCCATCTACAATTACGACGGCAAGGTGCTGTGGGCTTCCCTGCGGATGGAAAACCCCTACACACTGACCGGCTACCACATCACCAACGGCTGGGCACGGGAGAACTACGTCTATTTCGCCATCCATTTCAGCAAGCCCGTGGCGCACTACGGCTACCAGGATTTCGGGAAACAGAACTACCATGGTTTCTGGCGCCGCTTCGACCTCAACCACGACTTTCCTGAAATGGCAGGACGCAAGGTGGTGGCGTGGATAGAGTTCGAACAGGATGATAACCCTGTGCTTGAAGTGCAAGTAGCGCTTTCTGCTGTCAGTACAGAAGGAGCAACGAAGAACTTGGAGGCTGAAATCATGCGCCCCTACCGAAGACAAAATGCCAATGGCTCCACAACAGATGCCTTCCACCGCCTTTCCTTTGATGAAATTTTCCAGAACACGCAGAAAGCATGGAATGAAAAGTTGGGCATTTACGAAGCAGAAGGCACGCCCGACCAGCTCGCAATGTTCTACACCTCACTCTACCATACCATGATTAATCCATCTATCTATCAGGATGTTGACGGAAAATATCGTGGCATTGACCACAATATCCACCAAAACTTGGAAGGTTATACCAATTACACCATTTTTTCTTTGTGGGACACATACCGTGCTGAACATCCGTTACTGAACATTATCGAACCGAAGGCTGCATGCGACATGGTCTCCTCCATGATTGACCACGCCGAACAAAGTGTACACCAAGTTCTACCCGTTTGGAGTCATGCAGGCAATGAGAACTGGTGTATGATTGGTTACCATGGTGTGTCGCCGGTGGTTGATGCTTGGCTGAACAATGTTAATGGTTTTCAAGAGAAAAACCCATATCATCTGATTGATCCGTATGAAGAAGAACTGTTTTCATTAGTGAATCACAGTGCCAATTTGGATTACTACGACCACACTGACTTGTATAAGAAATTGGGCTATGTGCCATATAATAAGTCCGCTGTGGGCACTTCTATCACGTTGGAAAACGCCTACGAAGACTGGGTAATTTACCAACTGTGCAAAAAAATTCCCAGAACAGCAAAAAACGACAATACTGACAAGTATTTTGAGGACGAATTATGTGAAAAATACCGCCAGCGCGCGCTGAACTTCAAAAACGTCTTCAATCCGGAGACTGGTTTTGCGCAGGCGCGGTACGAGGACGGCAGTTGGAAGACGCCCGCCGACCTGCTCTCCACCTCCAACGAGGGCTTCATCGAGGGCAACAGCTGGAACTACTCGTTCTACGTGCCGCACGATGTCAACGGCTTGATCAAGATCATGGGCGGCGACAAGGTCTTCGTGAACCGCTTGGACGAACTCTTCACGATGTATGTGCCAGACAAGTTCTTCGCTGAAACAGAGGATGTTACCCGCGAGGGCATGTTGGGCGGCTACGTGCACGGCAACGAGCCCAGCCACCACATCCCGTACCTCTACATGTGGACCTCCCAGCCGTGGAAGACGCAGCTGCGCGTGCGCGAGGTGATGAACAAAATGTACCGCAACCACCTCGACGGGCTGTGCGGCAACGACGACTGCGGACAGATGTCGGCGTGGTACATCTTCAGCGCGATGGGCTTCTATCCTGTCTGTCCGGCCAGCGGCCAGTACGTCTTCGGTGCCCCCTACCTGCCCGAGAACGTCCTCCATCTGCAAAACGGTAACACGTTAGTCATCAAGGCCCCCAGCGTCAGCGACCAAAACCGCTACATCCAGTCGGTGACACTCAACGGCACACCGCTACACACCGCCTACATCACCTACGAGCAGATTATGGCCGGCGGCGAGCTCGTCTTCACCATGGGCAGCAAGCCGAACAAGAAATGGTTCACGGAGAAACCCTATTCGCTGGAGTAAAAAGGCAAAAGCGCCGTAACGACTACCACCCCAACTTGAGGTGCCAATTTGGCATCTCAAGATTTCTTCATGCGAAATATCAAACATACGATGTGACTTCATCTTACTGAAAAAAAAATCTACTTGTAACGTTTTTGGATTTAAAGCGTCATATACTTATAAAGTATCCTATTATGAAAAAGATAATTGTACCTCTATTCTCCTTGCTGACAAGTGTTTGCGGAATTATGGCGCAGCCTACCATTACGCTGAAATTCACAGGGCATGACATTTATGGCAACTATGCTCGGCTTAGTCAAGTGCGAATCACGAACCATACCAAGGGCTGGCAGGAAACCTTGACGTGGCCTGACACGGTTCTTGTTTTGCAGAATTCTGTAGGAATAAGAGAAGATGTTCCCTCTGGTGATTTTGAATTGCTGCCTAACATACCTAATCCTTTTAACGGAGAGACAGATGTGCGTCTTAGAACAGGAATATCAGGAGAGGTAGTGATGAGAGTTTTCGATCTCATGGGGAAAGAAGTGACCAGCTTTTCCTCCGTTTGTGAACCTGGTGACCATCATTTCAGGGTGAAACTCAACACGGCTGATATTTATCTTTTGACAGCAGTCTGCAACGGAAAATCAACTTCCATTAAAATGGTGAATAGTGGCACTTCCGGCATAAATTCTATTGAATACATCAATGAAGAAAAAACAGCGACAGGACCTTCGAAGGGCACTGTCACACGTCCATTTAACATCGGGGATGAAATGGAGTATATCGGATACTGTGACCTGACAAACGGAACGACTGTGCAAAGCACCCCTATGACACAAAACCTGTTGTATTCCCAAACGATTCCCCTTCTGTTTCAAGTGTCAACCAATGGAGACGGTTATCCTTGTGCTGAAACAGCTTCGGTAACCGACTATGACGGAAATGTTTACGCCACAGTAAAAATCGGCAACCAGTGCTGGATGAAAGAGAATCTGCGTACCACAAGATATGCCGATGGCAGCTTGATAAGCACGAGCACATCGCCCAGCACAACCACAGCGTATTGTTTCTCGCCGAATTTGGCGGACAGCATGATTCCCATGTATGGCCGTTTGTATAATTGGGCAGCGGTGATGCATGGCAGTGATGGCAGTACCAGCAATCCATCGGGTGTGCAAGGCGTATGTCCCACAGGCTGGCATGTGCCGAGTGACGCCGAATGGATTCAACTGAAAAATTATGTGTGCATGCACGACGACTTTGTATGTTCGGGAGTTGCCTCCTATTGTGCCAAAGCCCTGGTTGACTCAATAGGGTGGAATGAAAGTTGGGCAACATGTGCGCCAGGTAATGGCCCCATCAAAAACAATGCCACGGGGCTCAGTTTGCGGCCATCCGGGGCATTCTTCCCTCCGGAAATTGTAACCTACACTGGGAGTACCGCCGACTACTGGACTTCCACCAGCGTAGGGGATACCGGGGCAAACGCACATGCGAGGATTTACCGGATTCTGCACTCCTCCCCCACCCTTAACAACACCATGGCGTTCCGGTGCTCCGCCTTGCCCGTACGATGTGTGCGGGATTAAAGCGGTGCGCGATACATCCGCGTCGCGACATACAATGGAATAACGACCATATCTATTGACATGGAATCCCTGACGGGATTCGGTGGTGGTGGTGTGCACATCTATTGATATTAATCTCCCTAAAGGGAGAATTTAGGAATGTCTATGCAATCCCGTTCTGTGCGGTGGGAATGCCGACATGCGGTGCGGACACGGTGTGAATGGACGGCCTCAAGAGATTCCACTACCCCGCCCTCCGGGCACCCCTTCTAAAAGAAGGGGAATTTTGCTCCCCCACACTTGTTCTACCAGATCCTGTAGTCCACTGGTCTGCACGTTACTAAGTCGCCACGTGCGCAGGCCATGCCAACACACGGTGCGGACACGATGTGAATGGACGGCCTCAAGAGATTCCACTACCCCGCCCTCCGGGCACCCCTTCTAAAAGAAGGGGAATTTTGCTCCCCCACACTTGTTCTACCAGATCCTGTAGTCCACTGGTCTGCACGTTACTAAGTCGCCACGTGCGCAGGCCATGCCAACACACGGTGCGGACACGATGTGAATGGACGGCCTCAAGAGATTCCACTACCCCGCCCTCCGGGCACCCCTTCTAAAAGAAGGGGAATTTTGCTCCCCCACACTTGTTCTACCAGATCCTGTAGTCCACTGGTCTGCACGTTACTAAGTCGCCACGTGCGTAGGCCATGCCGACATGCGATGCGGCAGCGATGTGAATGGACGGCCTCCTAGAGCTGCGTGCAAAAGCGCGTCTGCGTCCAGTTTTCTTTTGCCGCAGTTGTTGGAGGGCGGACAGAGCGGGTGGCATTCATGTCGGCGAAAAAGCTCGTTTTCTTTGCCCCTTTCTTTTGGAGCAACAAAAGAAAGGGGATAGAAAAGAAAAAATAGTATACATTGCCGAGACTTTTCTATCATGAGAAAAGTAACGAAAAAAAAAATTTTGTATCTTTGCGGCTTCAAAAAAGTATCTTTAAATTTCAAACCGACTATACTATGGGAAGAGCATTTGAATTTAGAAAAGCAAGAAAATTTAAACGTTGGGGTAACATGGCCAGAACCTTTACCCGCTTAGGAAAAGAAATCACAATGGCGGTGAAAGCCGGCGGTCCCAACCCCGATATGAACCCCCGTCTGCGTCTGCTCATGCAGAACGCCAAGTCGGAGAATATGCCGAAAGAAAATGTCGAAAGAGCTATCAAGAAAGCCCTCGAAAAAGACACTTCCGACTACAAAGAAATGTTCTACGAAGGCTATGGCCCCCACGGCGTCGCCATTTATATTGAGGCAGCTACCGACAACAACCAGCGTACTGTGGCCAACCTGAGAAGCTATTTCAACAAGTTAGGCGGCGCTTTGGGCACCTCCGGCATGTTGGACTTCCTCTTCGACAGAAAATGCCGCTTCACCGTGGTGAAAAAAGACGGCATCAACTTGGAAGACCTCGAACTCGAACTGATTGACTATGGTGTTGAAGAAGTATTTGAAGAAGAAGACGAAATCTTGATCTTCGCCGAATTCCAGTCCTTCGGTCCCATTCAGAAATACCTGGAAGACAACGGTTTCGAAATCAAGGAATTCAAGTTTGAAAGAATTCCTAACGACATGAAGAAACTGACTCCCGAACAGCAGGAGGAAGTGGAAAAACTCTTAGAGAAAATCGAGGAAGACGAAGACGTGACCAATGTCTTCCACAACATGGTTATGGAATAAGACTAAAAATCATTCATCATGTTTTACTACAAATTCAGAGTTTATTTTGATGAAGTGGAAGATTTTGTCCGCGACATTGAGATATTGGCCAACGACAATTTCGAGTCACTCCACAACATCTTGTACAAATCCATCGGACTGGAAGGCAATGAGTTGGCCTCGTTTTCATTGTGCGACTCCAAATGGAACAAGCAAAATGAAATCACCCTCATCGACATGAAAGATGATGAAGTTGAAGATGCACCTGAATATGAGGAAGAAGACGGTTACACCACCAAGACACATCTTCCGAAATATATCATGAAAGAAAGCATTCTGAACAAGATGATTTCAGACCCTCATCAGCATATCCTTTATGAATATGATTTTCTGAATCCGAAGGTCTTCTACCTTGAACTGATGAAAGTGGCCCAGGCTCAGGATGGCATCGAATATCCTCGCTGCACGCACAAAGCCCAGGAGCTGCCCAAAGCCATCAAAAACGCCCATCTGCCCGATCCCGACGAGCTGATCGAGGATTTGACCAAGGACGACATTTTCGATGATTTTGAAGACGGATTCAATGATGAAGACCAGCTTGACTTAGGCAGTATCGATGATTACGGCAGCTACTAACCAACCCACGCTGATAGTCATTGGAGGACCGACGGCTGTAGGGAAAACCGCATACGCCATCGAGACCGCCAAAAAATTTCATACAAGCATTATTTCTGCCGATTCGCGTCAATTTTACAAAGAGATGCGAATCGGCACTGCTTTTCCCAGCGAAGAGGAACTGGCTGCGGTAAAGCATTATTTTGTCGGTCACCTGTCCATTGGCGAATATTACAGCATCTCACGTTTCGAGCAGGATGTGCTGAAGCTGTTGCCTACGCTTTTCGCTGAAAACCCCGTAGTGGTTATGACTGGCGGCAGTGGCCTGTATCTAGATGCCGTATGCAAGGGCATTGACGACCTTCCCGACCCCGACCTCAACATCCGTCAGCAGGTCATAGAACTGTTTGAAAACGAAGGGATTGAAGCCTTAAGAAGACGACTGAGACATTTAGACCCCGTGTTTTACAACACCAACGACCTGGCCAACCACAAGCGCATGATGCGTGCCCTGGAAGTGTGTCTGCAAACTGGCAAGCCTTATTCCGAATTGCTTACGCAATCGTCCAAAAAACGGGATTTTGAAATCCAACGATACTACCTCAACCGTCCCCGGGAAGTATTGTTCGACCGCATCAACCGACGGGTGGACCAGATGATGGCCGACGGACTCTTGGAAGAGGCCCAATCGCTGTATCAATACAAAGGCATGAATGCCCTCAACACCGTAGGGTACAAAGAAATGTTCGACTTTATGGAAGGCAGAATGACGATGGAAGAGGCAGTGGAAAAAATCAAGGTAAACACCCGCCGCTACGCCAAACGGCAAATCACCTGGTTCAAGCGGGAATATCAAGAGGTGATGTTATAAGAATAACATACTATAGACCATGAAACATATAAAACTTGGTTTTATTACTATTCTGATAATGTTCACTATCGGGGGACTTACACCTGGTTTCTCACAGCAATACATCGGTTGCCGTACAAGCGAAGGCTGGGCGGAGACACCTATGCTACGCAAAAATGTTGTGCTTAAATCCAGTGATTTCAAGCATTGGGACTTTCAAACCTTGGCATTCACCGCCGAAATCAACTCATTGGGTTACCATGAACTCTATGTAAACGGTGTGAAGGTTGGAGATGAAGTATTACAGCCTGCGGTTTCACAACTGGACAAACAATCACTTAAAATTTCGTATGACATTACACCATACGTACATAAAGGAAAGAACGAAATCCTGCTATGGCTCGGACAAGGCTGGGGACGTATCTACGGAGCACCTGCGGTAGTGCGGGCAGAAATATTGAGAACAGTATCCGACGGAGAATGCGGAGAAGCTTGGACATTGGCAAGCACCGACAACAGCTGGGAGGCCTCTCCGAGTGGCTACAGCTATACCGGCAGTTGGCAACCCTTGCAGTTTGGCGGCGAACACTTTGATGCACGAATAAAACCTGACTGGAAACCTGCCACAGAATTTGAGGCCAAAGATATGGCTGTCTCATGGCAACATTTTGAAGGCAACCACATCATTGACACACTGATTCCAATAATCAAAAAGGGAGAGACCGAATCACTGATGCTTGATTTCGGACGTGTAATAACGGGCTGGTTCCAGGCCGATTTCATGGCATTGGCTGAAGGCAGCAAGGTGACGATGGAATATTTTGACGACGTTGAATCCAAAGTCCAGAATCCGGAGCCCTATAGCGAAAAGGATTTTTATATCGCCAACGGCAGTGGTGAGGAATTTTTCACCAACCGCTTCCACTACCATGCTTTCCGCTATGTGCGCATCACCGGAGCGGACATCAAAACTGCACGGGCTCTGCAAATCAGTGCCGTGAACCCTAAGGAGGGGGCTACTTTTGAATGCTCCGACTCGCGGCTCAACGCTATTCACGACCTTGTAAAATATACGCTCAGTTGCCTGACTTATAGCGGCTATATGGTCGATTGTCCGCATTTGGAGCGCATGGGTTATGGCGGTGACGGCAATTCCTCAACCATGAGTTTGCAAACAATGTACAATGTTCGTAACACCTACCGCAACTGGATGACAGCCTGGGGCGACGCGATAGACAGTACTGGCGATTTACCTTATGTGGCACCTGCATTCCGCACTGGCGGAGGTCCCTACTGGAGCGGCTTTATCATCAAGGCCCCGTGGCGCACTTACCTCAACTATGGGGATAAATATCTCATTTTCAATTATTATGATATGATGAAACAATGGCTGCTGTTCATCCAACAACACTGTGAGGACGAGATTCTGCAGCCATGGCCCGACACCGAACGACACACCTGGTTCCTCGGTGACTGGTTAGCCCCTGAAGGAGTAGATATCAAGGGCGAATCGGTATTGCATGTCAACAGTTGCTTTATCAGCGAGTGCCTCAGCGACATGATACAGATGGCTCGGATAATGGGACGCCACAAAGATGTGCAAGAATTCACCGAATGGCGAAGCAGACTTAATGCCGCCATCCACCGCCATTTCTACCATCCTGAAACACACACTTATGCCAACGGCACCCCGCTTGACCAAGCCTACGCCTTGCTGATGAACATTCCGCCCGACAGTACTACTGCCACCCAAGTGAAAGAGCAATTAATCAAAGACTGCTACGGAAAGTACAAAGCCCATATCGCTGTAGGCCTTGTCGGTGTGCCCATCTTTACCGAGTGGTGCATACGTGAGCGACAGACGGAGCTCATGGCCATTATCCTTCGTCAGCCCGACTATCCTGGCTATCTGTACATGATCAACAACGGAGCAAGCACCACCTGGGAATCGTGGAATGGCAAGCGCAGTCGTGTACACAACTGCTACAATGGCATCGGCATTTGGTTTTATCAGGCATTGGCAGGCATCCGTCCTGACCCTGAACAACCTGGCTACAAGCACTTCTTCATTGATCCACAGCGTTGCGAAGGCATTGATTGGATACGCGCCTCCAAGCCCACGCCATACGGCACCATCAGTGTTGATATCAACGGCGACATCATGTGTGTCAACATTCCTGAAGGCACCACCGCAACGATATTTCCTGACAGTCCTTATCAGGAAACCATGACCGCCGGCGAACACAATATAATTCTCTTTCGATAATCCTCTGTCTGTTTCATCATTTTTTAGCGGCCAGTGCCCTGTCGTGCCGCCACAGTTGCCAGCTGTTGAACAGATTCTGCCAGATGGCATAGAAAGCCACATACACCGAGGCCAAGGGGTTGAGGTAGCAGTTGGCCATCCAGATGCCGAACGCCGTGTTTTTCTGTCCCAAAAGCTGGCCTCCCGCCACCCTGTCGCCATATTTGGAACCCAGCCATTTCCCGACCGCAAACTGGATACCGCAGAAAAGTATGGACACGAGACCCAACACAACGATATTTTTCTCGTTCCCTTTGCCGTGAATGGATATGAACTCAAAGGTTTTGCCCATCACCAACAGGAATGCACAAGCCCACAGATAGAAGGAAATCCCCCTGTACTTGTCCAAAAAGGCATTCACCTTGGGCATTGTATATTGCATAATCAAAGCCAGAAAGAACGGGAAAACAATCACCGGACTTATCCTTTTCAATATCATCCAGAAAGACTCCAAAAAGGGCATATCCTGTTGCAAGCCGATAAAGGAAAAATAGATGGGAGCCACCACTGCCACCATCATATTGCCCCAGATGGTGTAGGTAGTAACAGTTTCACGGTTAGCGCCCAACAGGCAGGCGATGACCACCACAGAGGCGGCCACCGGGCATAGAACACCCACCAAAACGCCTTCTGCCACCATATCGCTCACATGGAAGAATTTCAGCAACAGGTAGCAGCCCAAACTTACCACAATCTGAAAGAGCATCAGCCACACGTCTAACCAACTGAAACGTAATTTTTTTATATCTACTGATACAAAATTCAGCAAAAGAATAGTAAAAATCAGATACGGCACCAGAAAGTTGTATCCTGCCAGGAAATGGTGGAATATCAATCCCAGGACAATTGCTACAGGAAGCACTAAACTGCGGTATTTCGACATAATGCGGATTTGATTTTTCAGGTGGCAAAAGTACGGAAATATATTCAATGCTCCACCCTATTCTTCCGCTAAATTTGAATACACCTCATCCTTAAACAATGCCACACGGTTGAGGACGGGGCATGCCAGTGACTCATCAATGCAGATACGGACAGCTTTGGCGGTGCACATCGGCACCAGCAATATCCGCTTGTAACCAATAGTAGTTTCGGTGGCTATGGTCTTCCACTCACCATCGGGGGTCAAAATTTTAATATGGAATTTTGAGACTCGCTGTCCCAGAGGAATATATTCCTGAAGCATCACGCGGTTGAAAGTCACCTGCTCGGGAAAGCTCATCACCACACTGGCCGAAGTCACGCTGTCATCCACCGTCCAATAGGTATCATAATGGCCATCCAGCAGGTTGAAGACACCATACTCATACTCATTAATATTCCTAATTCCATGTACAAAACCTCTTTCCATCCAATAATGGCTGGGATATTTTACGCCACGGATATTTGAAGCGGCCATTATGTAGGCCTTCCGAGCCAGATCTTCCGAAAAGACCGATTTTAATGCGGCAGCGAATTGCATCAAGCGCATAGAATCCTCGCGAGCTATCAGTCCCCGCTGGTCGGGCGGCACATTCAATAGCAACAAGCCGTTGCGACCTACACTCTGATAGTAGATGTGCATCAGTTCCTTCACACTTTTGGGATGTTCGCTATCACGATAGAACCAGCCAGGACGGATAGAGACATCCACCTCGGCCGGAATCCAATGTTTACCATTGCGATTGCCCACAGTTAGCGTATCCTGAGGAGGAGCACCGGCACCAGGGGTAAAGCCATCGGTATTGAGTAGCGACCAGCAGGTGCGGCCTGCCCTGCCCTCTTCGTTGCCCACCCAGCGACAACCGGGGCCCACATCGCTGAAGATGAGTGCCTGCGTCTGTAACTGATGCACAGTGTTGTTGAACAACGGCCAATCGTATTCCTGATGCTTGCCGTTGGGTCCTTCCCCACAAGCACCATCGAACCACTGCTCAAAAACCTCACCATACTGGCTCAAGGCACTTTCCAAGGTTCTCTTGAACACCCCGTTATACTCTGGAGTTCCGTAGGTGGGTGCATTGCGGTCCCAAGGCGAAATGTAGATGCCGAAACCTAGTTCCTCTTGACGGCAGGCATCCGACAGCTCCTTCAGCACGTCACCCTTGCCGTTGCGCCACGAGCTATGCGCCACAGTATGCTCACTTTCCGGATTAGGCCATAGGCAGAAACCATCATGATGCTTGGCGGTGAGGATGATTCCTTTGAAACCTGCTGCCTTTGCAGTCGCAACCCACTGTCCGCAATCCAATGCGGTGGGATTGAAAATATCCTCCGCTTCAGTACCCTCGCCCCACTCGTTTCCCGTGAAAGTATTGGGACCAAAGTGACAGAACATGTTCATCTCCATCTGCTGCCACTTCAACTGCGCCTCGGTGGGGACGGGACCGTATGGAGCTGGCGGCACCGCCAATTTGTCATTTTGCAGGCAGGAGACGAACAGCAAAAGCAGCAAAAAATAAATATATTTGAGAGAATTTTTCATTGCAATAGCTTTTAGATTGCAAAGGTAGTGATTTTTTAACATAAATCCCTATAAATAATTCGCAAAAATGATAATTATTCAATTTGTTTTATTATTTTTGCACCTATGAAGAATAAGAAAAAACAAATAATCCCAGCCTTTGCAACTCATCTGGTGAATTAATCAAGGACGAGTTAGTTGAACGGAATAACCAAAATTGACAGATACTATGGCAGACAATTATTTGGAAAACCGATATGACGAGCTTTTCGGCTCGGGACGGAAAAAAACCGTGGTGAAACACGTGGGGCAGTCGTTAGACAGCCTGCTGAAGAAAAACCGCAGCTACCGCGGCTATGACAAAAACACCAGGGTAAGCATGGAGCAATTGAAGAAAATCGTGGCGGTGAACACGCTGCTTCCCTCGGGGCGCAACCAGCAGGCCTTGCGTTTCAAACTGGTAACCCATGACACAGGAGCGGAAAAGGTATTGGCCAACATCAAATTAGGCGGTGCACTGCCGGAACTGCACCTGCCTTTTGAAGGCACCGAACCCGAAGCCTTCATCATCATCTGCGGCATCACTCCTGAAAACAAAATTTTGGACATTGACATGGGCATTTCCGCCCAAAGCATGTTGCTCAAAGCCGTGGAGACGGGACTGAACGGCATCATTATCGCTGCCTTCAACAAAGAAAATATCAAACAAGAATTCGACCTCTCCTACGATCCGCTGCTCATCATCGCCATCGGCAAAGGAGCAGAAAACATCCGCTTGGTAGAAATCAATGAGGACGAAAGTCACAAATACTATCGGCAAGACGGCGTTCATTTTGTGCCGAAGGTAAAAGTGGAGCAATTGATATTGTAAAATTCGCGAAACAAACTTCTGAATAAAAATCAGTTATGAAAAATAGAATCCTTTGATAACTGAAAAAACAAAAAAGCACCTGCATGATTATCAGGTGCTTGCGTGATCTGTACTGGATTTGAACCAGTGACCTCTTGCCTGTCAAGCAAGCGCTCTAAACCAACTGAGCTAACAGATCGTAAAATCGGCGGCAAAAATACGGATTTTTTTTTGAAATACAAATCATTTTATGAAAAAAGTTAAAATCACCGCAATACGCAAAGTCTGGTATCAGGATTTATCAGCAAAATATGAAAATCCCATCGAGCACAGTTGTGATATCAAGGAAGGACAGGTTTTTATTTCCTGCGATGGGCAAAAACCCGAAGGCTTGTGCGACAGCGCCTGGGAAAGCATGAGCCAATTCGTAATCGAGCTGGCTAATGGCGGTGGCAATTTTTTCGACGGCTGGATGAAGAACCCCCATTCCGCCATGATCTCCTGCAACGACGGCTTCCGCCCGGTGAGCTTCCTGTTGGAAACAATCGAGTAGAGACACTTTGCATTGCAATTCTACAAACTGGGACTCGGCTTCCCACACCCGATAAAGAAGCACCATGACACATCTCTACATACCCACAAAAACATTGTATAGATGCTGTGCACCACATCTCCACAATAAAATTTCATAAGACAGCGTTTATTTCAAGAACTTTTTGTAACTTTGCAAAAAGTTTCCGTGAACAAACGGAATCGTTCTTCAATAGATTATTATAGCATGAAAAAAATCTTAATCACAGGAGGAGCCGGATTTATCGGTTCACACGTTGTGCGCTTGTTTGTCAACAAATACCCGCATTACGACATTTATAATTTGGATGCGCTGACCTACGCCGGCAATTTGGAAAATCTGACCGACATCGACCAGAAATCCAATTACCATTTCATCAAAGGTAACATTGTGGATGGTGATTTTATCCAGAAAATCTTCGAAGAACACCAATTTGACGGAGTTATCCACCTGGCCGCCGAGTCACATGTGGACCGTTCCATCGAGAATCCCATGGAGTTTATCTTCACCAATGTGGTGGGTACGGTGAATCTGCTGAATGCCGCCAAAAATATATGGAAAAACAACACTGAGAGAAAACGTTTCTACCATATTTCCACAGATGAAGTATATGGTTCATTAGGCGAAACGGGCTCCTTTAAGGAAACCACCCCGTACAGTCCGCATAGTCCATATTCAGCCGCCAAGGCCAGCTCCGACCATTTTGTGCGTGCTTATCACGACACCTACGGACTGCCAACTGTGATTTCAAATTGCTCCAACAACTATGGCCCCAACCAGTTCCCCGAAAAGTTGCTGCCGCTGTTCATCAACAATATCAAGCATGGCAAACCCCTTCCTGTTTATGGAAAGGGACTCAATGTGCGTGACTGGTTGTATGTGGAGGACCATGCCAACGCCATCGACACCATCTTCCATTTTGGTAAAAACGGCGAGACCTACAATATCGGAGGCAACAATGAATGGCGCAATATCGATATCATCAAAAAACTGATAGAAATCGTGGATGCCAAATTGGGCAGACCTGCCGGCACTTCCCTGTCGCTGATCACCTACGTCACCGACCGCGCCGGCCATGACCTGCGCTACGCCATCGACGCCACTAAACTCAAAACCGAGCTGGGCTGGGAACCGAAAATCAAGTTCACCGAGGGCTTTGAGAAAACCGTTGACTGGTACCTGGCCAACGAAGAATGGCTGGACCATGTGACCTCCGGAGCTTACGTGGACTATTATCACAAGATGTACGACAACCGATAATTTTCAACACACAAATCTCAAACATATTTTTAGACAATAATGAATTGCGACATTTTATTAGGATTGCAATGGGGAGACGAAGGCAAGGGCAAAGTGGTGGATGTGATGACTCCCCGTTATGATGTGATTGCCCGTTTTCAGGGTGGTCCCAACGCCGGACATTCTTTGGAATTTAACGGCATCAAACACGTTTTGCATATTATTCCTTCTGGTATTTTCCACAAGGACAAAATCAATATTATCGGCAACGGTGTCGTGATTGACCCGTGCATTTTCGAAGAAGAAATCAATGCTTTGGTAAAAATGGGCTTGGATCCCGTTTCCAACCTGCTGATTTCCAAAAAGGCGCACCTGATTCTGCCCACCCATAGGCTGCTGGATGCCGCCCAGGAAGCCAAAAAAGGCAAGAACAAAATCGGCTCGACACTGAAAGGCATCGGCCCCACCTATACCGACAAAACCGCCCGCCACGGACTGCGTGTCATTGACATCCTGTCACCGGATTTTACCAACAGGTACAACGCACTGGTATCCAGTCATAAAGACATGTTGAAAATGTACGATTTCGACTATACGGAGGTGCTGCCCAAAATGGAACTGAATTTCTTCGAAGCCCTAAACTGCTTGAAAAAATTCAGATTCATTGACAACGAATATGAAGTCAGCGAATACCTTGACAACCGCAAAAGCGTGCTGGCGGAAGGCGCACAAGGGACGCTTCTGGACCTGGAATTCGGCAGCTATCCTTTTGTCACCTCCTCTAACACAATAGCCGCAGGCGCTTTCACCGGCTTGGGACTGGCTCCCAGCAAAGTGGGCAAGGTTATCGGTATCGTCAAAGCTTATTGCACCCGTGTGGGTAGTGGCCCTTTCCCCACAGAGTTGTTCGATGAGACAGGAGAAACCTTGCGCAAGCAGGGCAATGAATTCGGTGCCACCACTGGCCGTCCGAGACGTTGCGGCTGGCTTGACTTAGTAGCGTTGAAATACGCCATCATGGTGAACGGAGTCACCGAAATCGCCCTCACCAAAGCCGATGTCATGTCCAATTTCGAGACTATCAACATCTGCACAGCCTACAAAATCAACGGTGAAACCACCACCCGCTTCCCCAGCGAAAGCGATGCGGAAATAGAGCCGGTGCTCACACCGTTCAAAGGCTGGCTGCAAGACATCAGCCAAGCGAAAACCTACGACGAGCTGCCACCGGAATTCAAAATGTATATCCAATACATCGAAAAAGAAACTGGCACCAAGATTTCCATTGTTTCGGTAGGACCCGACAGGGAAGCAACTATATTCAGATAATTAGCAAATTAGTTAATTAGCAAATGTGCAAATTGAATCAGCAAATTAGTTAATTCGTTAATTAGCAAATGATTTTAATGTGCTAATGTGCTAATTTAATTCACAAATGTGCAAATTAAAGGTGTTGTAGGGACGCAATTTATTGCGTCCGCCTCGTAGGGGCGAATAACTATTCGCCTACCCAAAATGAAAAGATGAAAAAACAAACATTATACATTTTATTGTTAGCCGGAATAATTCTGTTGGCGGGATGTGCGCCGAAGGTGGTGGGCAAGCGCAAACACAAGAAAATCCGTGACTGCGGCTGCGAATTGCTGCAAAATCCATCTGTTGCTCATGATTCTCTGACGGTTTATTTTTCCGAAATCAAATAAAACAGATTTTCAACATCCCGTATTTTTGTAGAGACGCAATGCATTGTGTCTCTACGGAGACAAGTGAAAAATAAAAATTATCAACATTCGATGCTTCGCATTGAAAAAAAGTGTATTTTTGCGCCCAATTTTTTAATACAAAAGATATTAACCAAAAGAAAGGAGAAAAGCTTATCGCAACGCAAGTCACAAATTCCGGTCCACGTCGTCCGCTTCCCAACAAAAAGAAGGAAGCTGCGCACCGTATCAACCAGTACATCACGTCACCTATTGTGCGTGTTGTAGGTGAAAATTTCGAGCCGAAAATCTGTTCCTTAAAGGAGGCTTTGGATTTGGCAGACCAGTTTGAATTGGATTTGGTGGAAATCTCTCCCCAAGCCAATCCGCCTGTATGCAAAATCATGGATTACCAGAAATTCCTTTACGAACAGAAGAAAAAACAGAAGGAAATCAAGCAGAAATCGGCCAAGATTGTCATCAAGGAAATCCGTTTGGGACCCCAGACCGATGACCATGATTTCGAATTCAAGTGCAATCACGCCATCCGATTCCTGAAAGAAGGCTGCAAGGTGAAGGTCGATGTGTTCTTCAAAGGCCGCTCCATCGTCTATAAAGACCAGGGAGAGCTTATACTGCTGAAATTCGCCCAGGCAGTTGAGGAATATGGCAAGCCGGAACAGATGCCCAAACTGGAGGGTAAGCGCATGATGATTGTCATCAATCCTAAAAAATAAAGAAAAATTGCAATAAACTCATAGATATTAACCTTAAAAATCAGAGAAATGCCAAAAGTAAAAACCAAATCGGCCGCCAAGAAGAGATTCACTTTGACAGGCACCGGTAAAGTAAGAAGACACCACGCTTATCACAGCCACATTCTTACTAAAAAAACCACCAAAAGAAAACGTAACCTGGCTTATAGCACCATCGCTGACAAAGTCAACGAACACACCATCAAGGAAATGTTGGGCCAGTGCTAAGGAATTAAATTATTAACTTTACTATCAGCACATTAAGAGTTTAGACAACACTAAGCCGCTGACGTAAAAAGAAAGGAGAAATTATGCCAAGATCAGTAAATCATGTTGCTTCAAGAGCAAGAAGAAAAAAGATTTTGAACCGTACCAAAGGGTACTTCGGAAAGCGTAAAAACGTCTGGACCGTTGCCAAGAACACTTGGGAAAAAGGACAACAGTATGCTTACCGTGACAGAAAGGCCAAAAAAGGCGCTTTCAGAAGTTTGTGGATTACCCGTATCAACGCGGGCGTTCGCGAATATGGCTTGTCATACTCAGCTTTCATGGGTATGCTTTCAAAGAAGGGCGTTGCCTTGAACCGCAAAGCTCTCGCCGACCTCGCAATGAACAATCCCGAGGCATTCAAAGCTATTGTTGACTTAGTAAAATAAGCATCAACAACAAACTTTATTAAGTAATTGAGTTTTTTGCAATAAAGGGGCTGTTTCAGCCCTTTTTTTTTGTACCTTTGCACCCTCATATTTTGGATAGTTATGATTACAGGAATCAGAGGCAGAATCATTGAGAAAAACCCCGCTTTTGTAGTGATTGAGACGACTGGCGGAATAGACTATTTAGTGAACATTTCGCTGGCCACTTACACCAAAATCCGCGAAATGGAAGAGGTGCGTCTTTTCACCCACTACGTCATCAAAGAAGACGAACACCAACTTTTCGGTTTCTTTGACGAGGAAGAACGCTCCATTTTCCGCCTGTTGATTACTGTGAATGGCATCGGCGTTAACACCGCCCGTCTCATCCTGTCCTCCATGTCAGTGCGTGAACTGCAAAATGCCATCGTGACCGAGAACGCCAAAGTACTGCAAGCTATCAAAGGCATCGGCGGCAAAACCGCCCAGCGCCTTATCATCGAATTGAAAGACAAAATCGGCAAACTGTCCCTCGCCGCCACTACCGAAACAGAAAAAAAACAGTTCTCAAACAATAATAATGCAAATGCTGCGTTATCAGCATTAGTATCTTTGGGTTTCCCCAAGAACGCAGCCGATGCCGTGCTTGAGAAAATCATCAAAACAGAGGGACTCGACCTGTCCATCGAGGACCTCATCAAAAAGGCATTAAAACTGTTATAATAGAACACATTGTGACCAATATACATAAAAAAATATATCACTTCTTTGCCGCCATTGCGGTATTTGCTCTTTATTCTGTGGTTTGGGCAATCCCCGCACCAAAGAGCAGCTATTACCCAACAGCAGACGAGGAAACAGAGGCTGAAACGACACCTGCTGCCAATTATAACGCAGAAGACATTGACCTCCCATACACTGAAGACCTTACCATTGAACTGCCCGTTTTTCCTCCCGATACCGGCGACAAGCCCATTATCGAAGTGCCTCAACCCGACAATAACCCATTGAATGAGAACACGCCCTCCAGCCCGTTCCTGCTGCATAATCCTTCTGGTGTAGGCACACACATCGAATACAACCCCAACACAAACAGCTACGATTTCCAATACATGACCGGCAACACACCCTTCGGCCCCGCCGGCACCATGGATATCAACGAGTATATCAACTATGATCTGCGTCACTCCATCAAGGACTATTGGAAAAACAAAGGCGCCAAATATGCCGGAGGCCCGAACGCGCGCGGAAGTGGTATCATCCCACAAATCAAAGTAGGCGGTGAGATTTTCGAATCCATTTTCGGTAGCAACATCATCGATATCAGACCTTCCGGTAGTGCAGAATTGATCTTCGGTATCATCCACCAAAACAACAAAAACCCGAATCTGCCCGTCAAACAGCGTAAGCGTACGGATTTCAACTTCGATGAGAATATCCAGCTGAACTTGGCCGCAAAAATCGGTGACAAAATCGAATTCAACCTGAATTACAACACAGAAGCCACCTTCGACTGGGAAGGCGAAGAGCTGAAACTCAAATACGAAGGCAAGGAAGATGACATTCTCCAATTGCTGGAATTCGGTAACATCACCATGCCTTTGAATAGCACCTTGATATCTGGTAGTCAAACACTTTTCGGCGCCAAGACAGCCTTGAAGTTCGGTAACCTCACCGTTACCGCTGTGGCCTCCGAAAAACAATCCGAGTCCAAAACCATCACTATCAGCGGCGGAGCCCAGAAAAACGAGTTCTATTTCAAAGCCGATGAATACGATGAAAACAAACACTTTTTCTTAGGACAATTCTTCAGAGACCATTATAACCAGTATTTGGAAACCCTGCCTTTGATAGGTTCGCCCATCGTCATCACAAAAATTGAGGTTTGGCGTACCACTATCGGTGCTGCTACCAACGAGAACCGCAATATTATAGCTTTCACCGACTTGGGTGAAAGTTCGCCAAATATGCCCGAGATTCACCGCTACAGCGAAGTGACCAAGGATTATCCGGATAATGGTATCAACAACCTGATTGAAGGATATAATGCTTATCTGGATTCCAGCCAGTTGAGAGACCTGTCGTCTGTAAACAACTACCTGCGTACCAAAGGAATGGTTTCAGGAACGGACTTTGAGAAAATCGAAAGCGCACGTCTGCTGAACAGCTCCGAATATACCTTTAACTCAAAATTGGGTTTCATCTCATTGAACACCGCCCTCTCTGCCGACCAAGTGCTGGCTGTCGCTTTCCAATATACCGTTATCGGCGATGACCATATCTACCAGGTCGGTGAATTCGCCAATGAGGTGACAGCTCCCAACTGCATCAGAGTCAAGTTGTTGAAGAGCACCAACCTCAATACCAAATCACCGCTATGGAAGCTGATGATGAAAAACGTGTATAGCCTTTCTGCCTATCAAGTGGCCGAAAAAGACTTCCGTTTGAATGTGCTCTACACCGGTGATGACGAAGGTATTGCCAATGGTTTCTTCAACAAAGGATCACAAAGCGGTATTCCTTTGATCCGTCTGTTAGGATTAGACCGCTTGAACCAGCAAAAGGACCCCAGTCCCGATGGTATTTTCGACTTTATCGACGGTGCCGCCACCAATGGAGGTACTATCAATGCTACCAACGGCAAGATTTATTTCCCCACGGTTGAACCCTTCGGCAAGGACCTGAGAGCAGTATTGACAGAGCCGGAAATCGCTGAAAGATATGCTTTTGACTCGCTATATACCATGACCAAAACCATGGCACAGCAGTTCACCAGCAAAAACAAATATTACATTGAAGGTTCCTATTCATCCTCTTACGGGTCAGAATTTTCTCTGAACACCTTCAATGTGCCTGAAGGTTCTGTCAAAGTTGTGGCCGGCGGTTTAACACTGACAGAAAATGTCGATTACACCGTCAACTACAGCATGGGTACCGTCTCCATCACCAATGAGGGTGTCTTGAACTCCGGTACCCCCATTACCATCACCATGGAAGACAAAAACAACTTCGCTGTTACCAAACAGCGTATGTTGGGAGCCACCTTGGATTATCGTTTCTCCGACAATTTCAATATCGGAGCCATCATTATGAATTTATATGAAAAACCTTATACTCAGAAAGTTAACTATGGCAACGAGCCTATTAACAACATGGTATGGGGTATGAATATGTCCTATCGCACAAAACTTCCGTTTGTAACGAAGTTGGTGGATTTTCTGCCTCTCCACAGTACAACAACAGAGTCTAATTTCTCTTTTGACGCCGAGTTCGCCCACTTTGTTCCAGGCCACTCCAGAGCCATCGGCAAAGAAGGAACCACCTATATCGACGATTTCGAGGCCACCAAATCCACTGTCGATTTGAGGACGTTCTCCAACTGGGTACTGGCCTCCACACCGCAAGGACAGCCCAATCTTTTCCCGGAAGCCAATACCAACACCAACGAGAGCGAACGCAGACAATTGGCATACGGTTATAACAGGGCAAAATTGGCATGGTACATCATCGACCCGCTATTTTACAACAACAACAGCTATACACCTGCTCACCTGACCAAGGAAGATTTGTCACTTCCATACTCCCGTGCGGTATATGAACCCGAACTTTTCCCCTACAAGGAACGTGAGAGCACCGCACAATCCACTTACATGTCCGTTTTCAATTTGGCATTCTATCCCAATGAAAGAGGACCCTACAACTATGATGTGGATGGCAGTGAAGGCTTGTCACGAGGTGTCAATGAGGATGGTACATTGAAAGATCCCAATACACGTTGGGGCGGTATCATGCGCAAAATGGATAATACCGATTTCGAGTCATCCAACTATGAATACATTGAATTCTGGATGATGGATCCCTTTATTGAAAATCCCAATCACTCAGGTGGTAAATTGTATTTCAACTTAGGTGACATTTCTGAGGATATCTTGCGTGATGGTAAGAAATTCTTTGAAAACGGACTGCCAACTGATGGTAGTGACAACGACATCGAATATACCGTTTGGGGCCGTGTTCCCACTACCCAGATGATTGTCAATGCTTTCGATAACAATACAGCCTCCCGCCAATATCAAGATGTTGGTTATGACGGTTTGTCCCTTGAACAGGAACAAAACCACTACAGCAACTACCTGGAACGCTTGGCTAACACTTTCGGAGTCCAGTCACCTGCCTACCAAAACGCTTTAGCAGACCCGTCAACCGATAATTACCATTATTTCCGCGGATCTGACTACGATGAACTACAGATGAGCATTACCGACCGTTACCACTACTACAACAACCCGGAAGGCAACTCTCCCACCGACGAACAAAGCCCCGAATCTTATCCGACATCCGCCTCCAGCCTGCCGAATGTTGAGGATGTCAATAATGATAACACATTAAGTGACGAGGAAAAATATTACCAATATGTGATTGATTTGGCCCCCGACAAGATGGTGGTGGGTCAGAACTATATCAACGACATTTATGAGGCTATTCCCGAGGCCTTGCCTAACGGAACTTCACCTAAAACCAAATGGTATCAGTTCCGTATTCCTATCAAAAACCCTGATAAGGTTGTAGGTGCTATTCAAGGCTACAACTCCATCCGTTTCATGAGAGTTTTCATGAAAGATTTTTCCGAACCCATTATCTGCCGTTTGGCCACTTTCGAATTGGTTCGCGCAGATTGGCGTACCTACGACCAACCCATGTTTGAGGAAGGTGACTATGTTTCCGCCACAGGTGATGACAACACCTCCTTCTATGTGGGTACAGTAAGTTACGAGGAAAACGCCAACAGAACCCCTATCCCATACGTGCTTCCTCCAGGAATTGAACGTGAGCAAGGCTATGGCGGAACACAGGTATATCTTACCAATGAACAGGCTCTTACCATGAAAGTGGTGGATTTGACCGATGGTGATGCCCGTAGCATTTATAAAAGCACCGATTACGATCTGAGACAATTCAAACGTCTGAAGATGTTTATCCATGCTGAAGATGTTTATTCCTCCGGTGACCTCAAAAAAGGTGATGTCACAGTTTTCATCCGTTTAGGTAGCGACTTCAGCGACAACTATTACGAATATGAAATTCCTGTTGAAATCACACCTTGGGGTGTAGGTGCGGATACCACCCGAATCTGGCCTGTGGCCAACCGATTAGACATTCTGCTGGATTCTCTGGTCGCCATCAAGCAAGAACGTAACATAGCTGTCAGAAACGGACTGCATAGCAGCTCACAAGTCCCCTATTATTATTACAAAAGCGATGGATCCAGAATCACCATCATGGGTATGCCAAACCTGGCACAAGTGACCACCATCATGATTGGTATCCGAAATCCCAAAAAACAAAACCTGAGCGATGGTGATGATATGCGTGAGAAATCCGTTGAAGTATGGATCAACGAGTTGAGACTATGTGGATTTGACAAGAAGTCGGGTGTGGCCGCCATCGCCAATATGCGACTCAATCTCGCCGATATCGGTGATTTCTCCGTATCCACATCATACTCTTCCTCCGGATATGGCAGCTTGGACCAGTCCGTCACCGAACTGAAAAAAGAATCCACCACCACCGTTGACATCGCCACCAATATCGATGCCGGCAAAGTAATCTTCCCCGACAAATGGAACGTGAAAATACCTGTCCACTATGACTACTCCCTCAACGTGGTATCTCCAGAATACAACCCGCTGAATCCTGACGTTAAACTTAAGGATGATCTGAAAACATACAATACAGCATTCGAACGTGATTCCATCCGCAAAATGACAACAAGCCGCATTGTGCGACATAATGTGAACTTGATGAATATCCGTAAGGAAAGGAATTACGACAAACCTATCAAAATAAGACCATGGGACTTGGAAAACTTCGACTTTTCATACTCTTACTCGCAAGTCAAGAAAAGCGATGTTGATGTGGAAATGGACAATAAATACAACCATTTTGGAGAGATTGGCTATACTTACAATAACAACCCTAAGAACATACGCCCATTCGCAAAATCCAAAGGACTTAAATCCAAATGGTTACAGCTGATCAAAGACTTCAACTTCAATCCTCTTCCCAAAGTTGTCAATATTCGAACTTCTATCACCCGTGAACTCAACGCCTTCAAATACAGACCTAAGAGTCAAGGAAATATTATCATAGACACCAGCTATATCAAAACCTTCAATTGGTCACGTAACTATACCGTCAACTGGGATTTGGCCCAATCCCTGAAAATAGAATATACCGCTAACGCCATGGCACGTATTGATGAACCTGATGGATTAATTGATACCAAAGTCAAGAAAGATTCAGTATGGAAAAGCTTTGGCAAAGGCGGCCGTACCAACCATTTCTACCAAAGAGTTATGGCCTCATGGCAAATCCCTATCAATAAAATCCCATTGTTCAACTGGATTAGCGCAAATGTAAGATACACTGGTGATTACACCTTCACAGGCTCAACTCTTGCCTTGGCTCATTTGGGTAATACTATCCAGAACTCCAATACCTATCAGGGAACAGCCAATGTTAATTTCGTAACCCTCTATAATAATGTTCCCTATCTGAAGAAAATCAACCAGGGACAATCCAACAACAAGGGTGGAAAAGATGCGAAAAACGGTGACAAAAACAAAAAATCCAAAGACGACGGTAAAGAGGACGATAATAAAAACAGCAAAGGAAAAGGAAAGAAAAAAGGCAAAGACACCCGAGATTCCCTCAAAAATGATGTCAATGTCGGCAAAATCATCTTGGATGGCTCCCTCCGCTTCCTCATGTTGTTGCGTAACGTCTCCGTCAACTACACACAAGGTAACGGAACCTTACTGCCCGGTTATATGTATTCACCCAATATGTTGGGTTTGAACTTCGCCACCAAGGGCTCTCCTGGCTTCCTCTTTGTATTCGGCGGACAGCCGGACATTCAGACTATCGCCGCAGAAAGACATTGGTTGACTACCGATTCTCTTATGAACTCGTCTTTCCAAAAACGTAAAAATGAAAGTTTCAATTACCGCGTAACTGTTGAACCATTCAAAGACTTCAGAATCGATGTGACCGGAAATATGACCAAAACAGAGAATTATACTGAATACTTCAGATCTTTTGCCGATGGACATATTGAGCACTATACTCCTATGACTAATGGTAACTTCAGTATGACCTTTGTGGGATTGTCATCCTTCTTTAGAAACGGTGACGCCGTTTTTGAGGACTTTATGAACGCCCGACACTATCTGGCAGAGCAAATTGCAGCCAACAATCCCAATTCCCAAGGAATCAACCCCGAGACCGGTTATCCTGACGGCTATGACGGAATTGCCCAGGAAGTGTTGACAAACGCCTTATTGTCAGCATACGGCGGACGTAAAGTGGAAAAAATGAATGTCAAAAACGAATTCCCAAAATTCCCGCTTCCCAACTGGCGAATCAACTACAACGGCTTGACCAAAATAAAAGGCGTGAACAAGGTATTCCAGTCATTCTCCATCAACCATGCTTATACTTCCACCTACTCAGTGGGAGGTTATACCACCAACCCATTATACAGGAATGACGCGGATGGTCATTCTTTGGTGAAAAATAACCTTGGCAACTTTATTCCTAAACATGAATTCTCACAAGTCAGCATTTCTGAGCAATTCGCACCGCTGATTGGTATTGACATGACTTTCAAGAATAGTTTATTATTGAAAGTGGAATATAAGCAAGCTCGAAATGTGGCCCTGAGCTTCACCAACAACCAGATTACCGAAACCTCCACCTCAGAACTCACCTGCTCCGCTGGTTACCGCTTCAAAGACATTAAAATCGGCTTCGTCTTCTCTGGCATGAAACGCCAGGTGGTCAGCGACCTGAACCTGACCGCAGGCTTTGGCATGAAGAAAAATATGACCGTACTGAGAAAAATTGTGGAAAATATCAACCAGATTTCCGCAGGTATGGTCACCATGACTATCAATGTGGCTGCCGACTATCAAATCAGTAGCCGTGTAGGTCTGAAATTCTATTACGACCAGGTTATTAACCGTCCGAAGATTTCCAACCAATACGACAATATGAACTTCGAAACGGGTATCAGCGTGAGACTGATGCTGACAAATTAATAACTAAGAACTCATAATATACTACCCCGCCCTTCGGGCATCCCTTCTTTAAGAAGGGGAATAATAATTCAAAAACTAACACCTAACACCTAACCTCTATTCCCTATAAACAATGACTTCTACAGAAATTCGCACCGCTTTCCTGGAATTTTTCAAATCCAAAGAACACCAGATTGTTCCGTCCGCTCCTATGGTCATCAAAAACGACCCTACTTTGATGTTTACCAATGCCGGAATGAACCAATTCAAGGATATCTTTTTGGGCAACTCGCCCATCAAATTCCCTCGTGCCGCCGACTCCCAGAAATGTCTGCGCGTATCAGGCAAGCACAACGATTTGGAAGAAGTGGGCCGCGATACATACCACCACACCATGTTCGAAATGCTCGGCAACTGGTCGTTCGGTGATTATTTTAAAAAAGAAGCCATTGACTATGCTTGGGAGTTTCTGACCGAAGTCATGAAGTTAGATCCCAACAGACTATACGCCACTGTTTTCCAGGGTGACGAAAAAGACCATACCGAAGCTGATTTGGAGGCTAAGGAATACTGGAAAAGTCATCTGCCGGAAGACCGTATTCTGTTTGGCAATAAAAAAGACAATTTCTGGGAAATGGGCGATACCGGTCCCTGCGGTCCCTGCTCCGAGATACATATCGACTTGCGTGATGAGAACGAACGTGCCGCCGTTTCAGGAGCCTCATTGGTTAACAAGGACAACCCCTTGGTGATTGAAATATGGAACCTCGTGTTCATGCAGTTCAACCGCATCAACTCAGGAGAACTGCTGCCCCTGGCCCACAAACACGTGGATACCGGCATGGGCTTCGAACGCCTGTGTATGGCCGTTCAGAACAAAAAATCGAATTACGACACCGACGTGTTCCAGCCGCTGATCCAGAAGTTGGCACAATTGTCGAATACCCAATACGGACAGAAAGAAGAAACCGACATTGCCTTGCGTGTCATTGCCGACCACCTGCGAGCCGTTTCCTTCGCCATTGCCGATGGCCAGCTGCCCTCCAACACCGGCGCAGGCTATGTTATCCGACGCATCTTGAGACGTGCTATCCGTTATGGTTTCACCTTCCTGAACATCAAGGAAGCCTTCATTCACACTTTGGTGAAAGATTTGGTTGCCCAGATGGGAGCACAATTCCCCGAACTGAAAGCCCAGCAGACACTTATCGAAAAAGTGATGCAGGAAGAAGAAAATTCTTTCCTCAAAACTCTGGATTCAGGTATTGCCAAATTCGAGAACTATTGCGCCAAAGCCGGCCAGAACAAGGTCATTGACGGCGCTTTCGCTTTCGAATTGTTTGACACCTACGGCTTCCCCATCGACCTTACCCAACTGATGGCCGAGGAAAAAGGCATGACCGTCGATATGGAAGGCTTCCACAAGGGCTTGGCAGAACAAAAACAACGCTCCAGAGCCGCCGCAGCCGTGGAAACTGAGGACTGGATTGAACTGATTCCTGGCGTGGCACAAACTGAATTCGTAGGCTATCATCAGCTGGAATGCGAAGTGAAAGTGGTGAAATTCAGATCCATCAAAACCAAGGGCAAACAGTTGTTCCAGATCGTGTTGGACAAGACTCCTTTTTATGCCGAAATGGGTGGACAGGTAGGCGATACCGGTGTATTGGACTCCGTGAACGAGAAAATCAATATCATCAACACCACCAAGGAAAACAACCTCATCATCCACTCCACCACCGCCTTGGCTGACAAAATGGAAGCCTCTTTTGTGGCCAAAGTGAACCAGGAAAAACGTGTGGCCATCCAGAACAACCACTCGGCCACTCACCTGCTCCACTTCGCCTTGAGACAAGTGTTGGGCACACATGTGGAACAGAAAGGCTCCTTGGTGGCTGCCGATAGATTCCGCTTCGACTTCTCCCATTTTGCCAAAATGAGCAATGAAGAAATCGAAAAAGTTGAAACACTTGTAAATCAGTTAATTAGAAACAACAATCCTTTACAGGAATTTATTGATACACCGATTGCCGAAGCCCAGAAAATGGGAGCCATGGCCCTTTTCGGAGAAAAATACGGCGACAAAGTCCGTGTCATCAAATTCGGTGATTCCATTGAATTATGCGGTGGTACACACACACCCGCCACTGGCAATATCGGCTATTTCAAAATCGTGTCCGAGAGCGCCATTGCCGCTGGTGTGAGACGTATCGAAGCCGTGACAGGAGCCGCTGCCGAGGCTTTCATGATGGAAAAACAGCACTTGTATGAAGAATTGAAGAGCATGCTGGGAACCGATGATATCATGCGTTCCATCGAGAAACTGATGCAGGACTATGACAAGGCCAAGAAAGAAATCGAGCAGTTCGAGAAAGAGAAAATCAACCAGTTCACCAGCGAAATCAAGCAGAAAGCCACAGAAATCAACGGCATCCATGTCATTCGTGAGGTGCGCGACATGAACCCCGACGGCATGAAACAAGCCGCCTACAATTTGCGTACTTCCATGGAGAAGTTAGCCATTGTTTTCGGCACGAAATACGGCGAAAAACCAAACCTGATTGTAGCTTTGTCTGACGACTTGGTAGCTGCCGGATTCAATGCCGGGCAGCTGGTGCGCGAGGCGGGCAAACTCATCCAAGGTGGTGGTGGCGGACAGCCCGGCTTGGCCACTGCCGGTGGCAAGAACCCCGCTGGCATCGAAGCCGCCGTTGACTTTGTAATTAGCAAATTGGCAAATTAGTTAATGTGCTAATTAGCATGGTAGCAAACTGCGTCTCGCAGTTTGTAAATACCTAATGTATAGTTTGACAAAGTAGTTTATCTGCTCTAATCGCGAACACAACGGACTGATAACCCGGTGTGTCTACCGACGGCATCGAACCTGAGCACATCGGCGCGATCGTAGTCAAGGGCGCGGCCGTAGGCACCGTAGTCTTCGTACTCCGTAGCACTCCAAAAATAGGCGTAATCGCCGAAACGTCCGTAGCTGAAGTCTGAGCCAAATAGGTCGTGGTAATAGTCGCAGTAGCCGGCGGGAAGGGCGGAGAATCCTGTAGTATTGTTAGTGGTAGGATTATTACCTGGAACATCCGTTTCGCTTGAACTGTTCCATCCCCATGTAGCTGCCAATGCCTTTGCCAACTGGTCGGCATTACCGCTTGCCATATAGGTTGGTTGTGTACTCATATAATCCGTCAATTCCGTCCATTCCGCATCACTGGGCACATGCCAGCCAACAGGACAGATACCTTGTACACCGCTGGGATTGTCCGTACTGCCGTTTCCCCCATGCATCATCGCAAGCCAATTGTATAAGTATCCATAATGGGCTACATTTTCCATATTTTCCTCATTGCTTTGGCCTATTCCAGGAGCATAACGATAAGGTTCTGTAAAACTATACGTACCACCCATGGGAATTACTGTTCCATCTGCATAACGAGTGGTGCGCAGGTTTTCCGCCATCCACACCTGGTCGCCAATCTGAACCGCATCGTAAGTGTTGCCGTCAATATCCGTTACAGCTTGAGGTAACACCACTGCTGTCTCTGGGTATTCCTGGTTAGGAGTGACTTCTCCGCCGCCACCACCAGGTGTTTCCTGGTTGTTATTATTTCCACCATTATCTGGTTTCGGATCATCTTTCTTGCATGCTGTCAGCAACATCGCCACGGAAACAACAAATGCCGTTCCCAAAATGAAAAGTTTTCTCATTTGAATATGCTTTGGTTAATAAATGTATGATTGAATGGGTAATAGATTACGCTAAATACACGGCAGCATGGTGTGCGCAGTGTGTAAGGGGGGAGAAATGGGAAATATTGGTTGTTAATACTTTGCGAAACCATACTTTCTCTATCTGTTTTGTTATCTCTTACAAAGTGCAAAGATAAACATTTATTTTAAATGACAATTTTTTCTTTATCGCAATTTTACCACAAAGCAAAATTTCCACGAATATCACATACTTTTTTATCGTCTTCTATTCCTGCCACCCCTTCCGCGGCGGGCAAGTTCACTGCTTAGGCGCAAGAGCATAGCGCACCGCAGGGGATAGGGCAATACCAGCATCCACCTCGCGGCGCAGGTATTACCTGACCGTGGCTACTGCCTCGGAGAGGCAGCATGCACGAAGTGCAATTAACCCCACACAAGGTCGTAGGCCGCAGTGTGGGGCTAAGATGACACCCCTCGCAGTGTAGGTATTACCCAACCAGGGTTACTGCCTCGGAGAGGCAGCACACACGAAGTGCAATTAATCCCACACAAAGGTCGAAGACCGCAGTGTGGGGCTAGGATGACACCCCTGCTTCCCCTCGCGGCGTAGGAACCTCTTGCACTGAAACACGTAACGAACCCGCCGCGAAACCGACAAACTGCAGCTGATGACAGGTAATGATGAGACAACATCAATATCTCTCTATGAATTACCTTTTTTTCTTTTTTTATGCCATAATCTTCAAAATCAAACATTATTTTTAACTATTGTTTGTTAATATTTTAAGTGTATTTTTCTAACTTATTGATATAAAGCGGCAAAAAATTTCTCAGAAAACACCTGATAAATGTATTTTCTATAATATATTTGCAGAAAAAAAGGCACCATGACACCATACAAATATTACAGTCCCGTGACAGATGTCACTTTCCGGAAAGTCTTCGGCGAGCACATCGACCTGGCCGCAAGTCTGCTCAACGCCTTCCTGCCGTTGGAAGACGGACGGGTCATCACCAACATCCAGTACGTCCCTCCCGAGATGATGCCCGAAACCCCCACCCGCAAGAACAGCATCGTGGATGTGCGATGCGAGGACTCCGCCGGCACTATCTTCCTCGTGGAGATGCAACTCAACTGGGACACCGACTTCATGCAACGGGTGGTCTTCAACACCTCCAAGGCCTACGTCAAGCAGCTCGACAAGGGCAAGCCCTTCCACCTGCTCCAACCCGTCTATTCCCTCAACTTTGTCCAAGGCGACCTCCACAAAGGGCTCAGCGAATGGTACCATCCCTACCAGCTGGTGCACATTTATCACTCCGACAGGGTTTTCGACAGACTCAAAATCGTCTTCGCCGAGATGAACAAATATGAGAAGTTGGCGGAAAAAGAATGCTCAAAAAGAGACCTCTGGATGCGATATTTCACGGAGATGACCGAGAAGACGCGGAAACCAGCTCCTGAACTACTTGCCGACCCGGACATCGCCAAAGCCATAGAGCTGCTTGAAATCATCAACTACGACGACGTGGAGCAGGAACTCTATGACCGCTACTGGGATGCGGTCAGCGTGGAGGCCACCTGGAAGTGCATCGGGGAACGGGATGGAGAGAAAAAAGGGATTGAAATAGGAATGCAACAAGGGCTTAAAAAGGGAATTGAAGCAGGACGCATAGAAGGAGAAAACAATGCCAAACACCAGCTCGTCCGTAACATGCTTGCAGAAGGCTTTGAACCTGCCATAATCGCAAAAATCACTGATTTGACAATAGAAGAAATTCAGAACATGATGCAGAATTAAATTTACAAAAAATGTCTGTGAAAAAAACTCTGTAATTTTCCTCTATATTTTTTGTACGCGATTCGACGCATCCCTACAATAAAATTTATGCGTCTGTGTATAATTCAGGAATTTTATGTAACTTTGCCATTTGTTAAACAGCGCAAATTAATTCCCCTATGGACTACTACATCAAAAACGCCACAATAATCAACGAAGGAGAGAACCTTGAAGCCAACGTGTATGTTGTCGAGGGCAAGATCGCTAAGATTGTACGCAAAGGGGAAGTTTTTGATGCGGGGAATGCCATTGTCATTGACGCCACAGGCAAATATTTGATTCCCGGCATCATCGACGAGCACGTGCATTTTCGGGAACCTGGACTGACACAAAAAGCCGACATCTACACTGAAAGCCGCGCAGCTGTGGCGGGCGGCGTGACTTCCTTCATGGACATGCCCAACACGGTGCCGCAAACCGTGAACCAAGAGCTGTTACAACAGAAGTTCGACCTTGCTGCCGAGAAATCGCTAGCCAACTATTCCTTTTATATTGGCGCCACCAACGACAACCTTGCTGAAATCACCAAGATTAATCCCAAAGAGGTTTGTGGTGTCAAATTATTTATGGGCTCCAGCACCGGCAATATGCTGGTAGATAAGGCTGACTCCTTGGAAGCCCTCTTCCAAGAAGCGCCATGTCTTATTGCAGCCCATTGCGAAGATGAGGAGATTATCAAACAAAACACACAGCATTATAAAGAACTGGCAGAAAAAAGAGAAATCGCTCCCGATGCCTGCATTCACCCCTTGGTGCGCTCGGCGGAGGCCTGCTACAAATCATCGGCCAAAGCAGTGGAACTGGCGGAAAAAACCGGTGCGAGACTGCATATTATGCACATTTCCTCAGCTAAAGAACTACAACTTTTCAGAAAAGATATTCCTTTGGAAGAGAAGAAAATCACCGCCGAAACCTGTCCTCATTACCTTTTCTTCAACGAAGAAGACTACAAGCGGAAAGGCTTTGCCATCAAATGCAATCCCGCCATCAAGGCGAAAAAGGACCAACAAGCCTTGCTACAGGCCCTGACGACTGGACAGATAGACACCATCGGCACCGACCATGCCCCGCATCTATGGGAAGAGAAATCTACCGACAATTACTTCACCTCCAAGTCGGGTTTTCCCTCCATACAGCACTCTTCGGCCATTATGATGGAACTATGCCGACAAGGATATTTGTCACTACCCCAACTTGTAAAATTAATGTGCCACAACCCCGCCCTACTTTATCAAATCGACCGGAGAGGCTTTATCAGAGAAGGGTATCATGCCGATTTGGTGCTCATTGATCCCAATGCCAGCCACCCCATCCGCAACGAGGAGGTCCACTACAAATGCGGCTGGACTCCCTACAACGGCACAATCCCTCACTCCCAAATCACTCACACCTTTGTCAACGGCAACTTAGTGTTCGAAAACGGTGTGTTCCACGAAGAGATTAAAGGTAAAAAACTGGAATTTAAGAGAATATGAAGAAACATTATACCTTTTCTACTGGCGATACCATTGAGGCAGACCTGAAAGATTTACAAAAACTTCTGGCTGAAAACCAACTCTATTTCGACAATTACACCGATGTCTTCAGCTCGCTTGAAGACGATGAGTATGTGGCGCGAGGCAACGGTTTCTGCGACCGCAAATACAGCGCCGATTTCCTCGAAGGACAAATAGAGAAATATGCACAACGCATCAAAGAAATAAAAGCATGGATCGCAGAGTGGAAATGACAAACATGAATCCTTAAAAAAATGATAATGTTTTGACCATGAAAACAACCATTACACATGCAACCTTCGGCCCTTTTATGGTATGAAAACCGCATACTGGTGTAAATTTCAAATTTCTGTACGTAATTCAAGAAATTTGCGTAACTTTGCACCATTAAAAAGAGCACTATGGACGAAGTAAAAGTCATCGAAATAAAAAAGAGCGTTTTTGCGGAAAATGAAAAGGATGCGGATGCGTTGCGACAGGAACTGAAAAGCAAAGGAATATTTCTTCTCAACCTGATGTCGTCACCTGGCAGCGGCAAAACCACCACCCTTATCCAGCTGATTAACAAGATTAAAGACAAAGTACGCATAGCTGTAATGGAAGCCGACATCGACAGCGACGTGGACGCTGTCAAAATCAAAAAGGCCACTGGTGTTCCCTCCATCCAACTCCATACTGGCGGCATGTGCCACCTCGATGCGGAAATGACCCGCCAAGGTTTGGACAACCTCAACCTCAACGAAGTGGACCTGGTCATCCTTGAAAATGTCGGAAATCTCGTATGCCCTGCCGAATTCGACACCGGCAGTTGTTGCAACGTGATGATACTTTCCGTGCCCGAAGGTGATGACAAAGCACTGAAATATCCTTTGATGTTTTCAGTGTGTGATGTCGTGCTCATCAACAAAATTGATATTCTTCCCTATTTCGATTTTGATATGGAGAAATGTTCGAAAAATATTCATGAGCGCAATCCTCAAGCGATAATCATCCCCATTTCCGCCAAAACAGGTGAGGGAGTAAATGTTTTCGCCGATTGGCTTCTACACGAAGTACAGGAATGGAAAGCCCAAACGCGCGAATTTTAATTATCAATTGTCAATTATCAAATTACTCAATATGCCCGAAATGTCAAACAAATTTGTCCCTAAACACAAAGGCGACAAAAATCCGAACCCAAAACTACTCAAATTCGTCCGCCACGTAACGGACCGTATCCCCGGAAAAATCAAGATGACCACCGATGCTCCTGAATACTGGGGGCTCGCCTGCATCTTCGAAGACGAAATGGATGCCGTAACACGCGAAGCCGCATTGGATTTGCTTTTAGATATGCTTCCCGGCAATTTCTTCCGGGTGCGTGAGCATCATACCTATGCCAAACTGCATGAAATGAATGCCCAGAAGCATTATACTCCTGACGACAAGTCCCTTGATGAGCTGCTTGACCTGATGGCCCGTCTGGGTGTCATGGAGTACGATTATGGAGACAAATATACCAAAGATGGTCCTGTCCCTGGTACAACATACAAAAGGGAAGACCGTATCTACTGGGTTCCCATGTTCGTTCCCGGCAGCGCCGAATATACCAATATGAACGAGGAATTAATGAAGAAACATCCCGAATTGGGCATGTTCTTCGAACGCATGACCTTCCTCCCGCTGGAAAAAATCACCCCTATGGTACCCATGGGTGGCAGTGGTATTGGCATGCACGTGATTCCTGTGGAAAAGGCCATCTCCATGGAAAACCAATCCATCGATATCGAACATATCTCCTACTGGCTCAAACGCTATGAAGGACATCTGGCAGTAGGAATATGCTCTTGCCGCATCGGACGTAAACAGTTGGACGAGGGTTGTGCGGACGATTATCACGACTGGTGCATTGGCGTAGGCGACATGGCAGAATACCTGGTTGAGACAAACCGCGGTCACTATATCACCTACGATGAATGCATGGCTATCTTAAAAAAGGCTGAAGACCATGGGTTTGTACACCAGATCACCAATATCGACGGAGAAGGAAAGATTTTCGCCATTTGCAACTGTAACGTAAAGATTTGCAATGCTTTACGTACATCACAGCTCTTTAACACCCCCAACATGTCGCGTAGCGCATACGTGGCTAAAGTTGACCCAAAGAACTGTGTGGCCTGTGGCCGCTGCGTGGAATACTGTCCTGCCGGGGCGGTCCGTCTCGGCCAAAAACTCTGCACCAAACACGGTGAACAGACTTATCCGAAACAAGAATTGCCTGACGCCACCAAATGGGGCCCACACAAGTGGGACGAAGATTACCGCGACAAGAACCGCATCAATTGTTATCCTACAGGTACAGCACCATGCAAAACCGCCTGTCCGGCTCATATCGCCGTACAAGGTTACCTGAAAAAAGCCGCAGAAGGCAAATATACCGAGGCTTTGGAGTTAATCAAGCGCGAGAACCCCTTCCCTGCAGTTTGTGGCCGCGTATGCAACCGTCGCTGCGAGGACGCCTGTACCCGTGGCACCATCGACCAACCCATCGCTATCGATGCCGTGAAAAAATTCATTGCTGAACAAGACTTAAAAGCTGAAACGCGTTTTGTGCCAGAAGTGAACATCTGCTCCAATGTGAAAGACCACTGGGAAGAAAAAATCGCCATCATCGGTGGCGGCCCTGCCGGTCTGAGCTGTGCCTACTATCTCGCCACCATGGGTTACAAACCCACCGTGTTCGAGAAAAACGACATCCCCGGTGGTATGCTTCAATATGGCATCCCGTCATACAAACTCGACAAAGCTGTTATTAAGGCTGAAATCGACATCATGCGCGAAATCGGAGTGGATATACATACTGGAGTGGAAGTGGGTAAAGACATCACCATCCAGCAACTGCGCGAACAAGGCTACAAGGGCTTCTATGTGGCCATCGGATGTCAAGGAGGCAAATTACCAGGTATCTCCGGAGAAAACCTCGAAGGCACCACTACGGCTATTGACTATCTTCACTATGCCAATTGTGGAAATGTGGATGTAAATATGAACGACCATGCGTCTCTACAAACGACCAATAAAAAAGTTGTTGTCGTTGGTGGCGGCAATGTGGCTATCGATGCGGCCCGTGTGGCCAAACGCAATGGTGCTTCGGAAGTCACAATGATTTCGCTGGAAACCGAAGACATTATGCCTGCCTCCTTAGAGGAACGCAGCGAAGCCCGTGAAGACGGTGTGGTCATCAACCCCGGCTGGGGTCCGAAGGAAGTGCTCGGCACCGATAAAGTCACCGGCATTGTCTTCAAGAAATGTACTTCTGTATATGATGCAGAACACCGTTTCTCCCCACAATACGATGAAAATGAGACTATCACATTAGATGCTGACATGGTCATCTTCGCCATCGGTCAGACCGTAATTCTGAAAGACCTGCTGAAGGATACCAAAGTTGAATTTATCCGTGGTGTATATCCTGTTGCCGACAAGTTGACCTACCAAACCGCTGAAGAGGACATCTTCGTGGGTGGAGACTGCTTCACGGGACCAAAATTCGCCATCGACGCTATCGCCGCTGGTCATGAGGCTGCCGAAAGCCTGCACCGCTACGTACAGCACGGCCATTTGACCATCGGCCGCAACCGCCGCGATTTCATTGAGCTGGATAAGGACGACATCGTGGTGGAAAACTACGACAACTCATCACGTCAGGTTGAAGGTATGCGCAAGGCGGAAACACCGTTTAGCGAATACATGCAGACTCTCACCGAAGAACAAGTCCGCACCGAAACAGCGCGCTGCCTTTCTTGTGGAGCCTCTGTGGTAGATACCAACCGCTGCATAGGTTGTGGCATCTGCACCACAAAATGCGCTTTCGACGCCATCCATCTCTTCCGCGACAACCCCGATGCAAGTATCATGCGTACCTCCGAAGGTAAGTTCGGTGGCATCCTGCCTTACATGCTCAAACGCACTGGCAAGATTATCTTCGGCAAAAAATAATAGTCAACTGTCAATTATCAACTAATAAAATGCACGAATTAGGAATCGTCTTCTACATCATTAGGGATGTCAAGCAAGTGGCGGAGGAAAACCATGTGGATCATGTCTCCACAGTGGTCATGGACATCGGTGAGGTTTCCACCGTAGTGCCGCATTTGCTTACCGACTGCTGGCGCTGGGCAACTGACAAGGAGCCCCTATTACAAGGCTGTGAGCTGCAATGTAATACGATTCCAGCCGTCACCTGGTGCGACGAATGCAAGCGGGATTACGAAACCGTCAAATACGGCAAAACATGTCCCCATTGCAACAGCGACAACACTTGGTTACTACACGGCAACGAAGTGGAAATCAACAGTATCGTGGTGTGAAACAAATAATTGTTAGCAACCATACTCTTCTACACGAAGTCCACAACAATAAAGTTCAATAATACAAAGTCATAAACAACAAAAATCTAAAAATATGTCTTGTTTTTTAGTTCCCTTAACCGAAGCGATAGCGACAAGCACCTATCGCCAACTGAACAAAAATTCCATAGAAAATTCAACATCATCCCTGAAACGGAACATTCCCGCATTGGAGAAGATGTTATGGGGCGGCTCATTGATGCTCGTTGTTGACCATGCCATCAACGGCGAACTCAGCTTACAGTTTCCCTTTTTCACCGCACTGAATGCTGAAGGCGGTTTCCAGATCATGTTACGTGAAATGCTTACCGTGGGAGTACCCATGGCCTTGGTCCTAACCGCAGCATGGGCCATCTACGCCCTTGTGAAAGAACGCAAAACAAATAAACAAACAATTCAACAAATAAATAACTAAACAAATCAACAATTAAACTATTAAACTATGTTTTTCCAAGTTTATGGGGCTAGTGCCCTGGCTCAATGGGGAATGCTGCTCGTCGTCCTCGTGGGTCTCATCCTGTTCAACGAGTTTGCCCGTCGCACTAAACTCGGCGGTATCATCACTTTCTTCGCTATTCCCGTCATTCTGACCATCTATTTCGTGGCTATTGCCATCGGTGCTCGCGCCGGAGCCGACTGGGCTGTTAACAACCAGACTCATATCTACATGAACGGCTGGTTCCACTATGCCAAGCTGTATGCCGCCCTCACAGGCTGTATCGGTTTTATGATGATCAAATACAAATGGGGTATCGGCGCCAAACATTGGTTCAAACCCTTCCCCTTTGTCATCGTGGCCATCAACATTTTAATTGCTGTTGTCTCTGACTTTGAAAGCGCTTTCATGGGCTGGAACAAATGGTGGCTCTCTTCAGAAGGCGTATGGCTCTATGGCGGCTGGCACAATGTGTTCAACGGCATCGCCGGTATCCTCAATATCTTCTGTATGACCGCATGGTGGAACGTGTTCCCCTCAAAAGACAAGAAAGATATGATCTGGGCCGATATGACCTGGGTATTCATCGTGGTTTATGACATCTGGAATTTCGCCTACACTTACAACTGCTTGCCCACTCACTCATGGTACTGTGGTATCGCTTTGTTGCTCGCTCCTACTATCGCTGCCCTTATGTGGAACCGCGGCGGTTGGATTCAGAACCGCGCCAACACCCTGGCTATCTGGTGCATGTTCGCTCAGGTGTTTCCACTCTTCCAAGAAACTTTCAAAGACGGTTTCCAGGCTTTCAGCTGGGCTGTATTGCCAGTTCAATACCCCGAAGGTATCGCTACCATTGAGCAGATTTATGCCGCCGCAGGTGGTGCTGAGGCTGCTGTAGGCACAACCGTTGACACCGTGGCAGGCAACCCCACCATGATGACCGTAATCAGTGCTTTGGCATTGATCACTAACGCCATCGCTCTCTGCTACATCCTCGTACAAGCCAAAAAACGTCATATCAATCCTTACAAGGAAGACGTATTTATCAACCAGAAATACTACAAAGACGCTATGGAGCGTGCCGACGTGGCATAATCCCTCCCTGTCATTTGTAGCAAATAAACAAGCAAAAAACCGTCGGGAATGTCTCCGACGGTTTTTTTAGCTATGCAAATGTTAAAAAAAGTTAATTATAAATACCTTGCGATACAAGGTACTAAAATTTTATCTACTTTTGCCACGGATTTAAAATAAAAAGCTATGGCTATCAACGCTGAAAATGTGAAATCACAGATGCGGAAGGGTTATTTGGAATACTGCATCCTGCTTATCATCTCCCAAAAGCCTATGTATGTTTCCGACATCATCACTGAATTGAAAGAGGCTCACCTCATCGTTGTGGAAGGCACCCTTTACCCTCTCCTATCACGCCTGAAAAGCAGTGGAATTTTAAGCTACCAATGGCAGGAATCTCTGCAAGGTCCTCCACGGAAATACTACGAACTGACCACTACTGGTCAAATTTTCCTGGCCGAACTGGAAGAAGGCTGGGAGGAAATCAAGAATGTAGTTGAATTAATCAAAAATAAAAACATATAATCATGAAAAGAACAAGCACAATCAGTTTAGGAGGAATGAATTTCACTATTGATGACGACGCATACGATGTATTAAATCAATACTTCCTCGCATTATCAAAACGTTTCCCTGAAGACGAGAAAGAGGAAATTCTCCGTGACATTGAAAGCCGTATGGCGGAATTGTTCACTTTCAAATTACAAACCCGCAATGTAATAGATATCAATGATGTCAATGAAGTCATTGAAGTTATCGGACATCCTGAACAGTTCGACGATGAAAGCGATAACACTCCAAAGGAAGATTCTTCAGAAAACTATAATTCGGAAGAAAAAAACTCGGAAGAGAAAAGAAACTTCACCAATCGCTCAAGAAAAGAATACCGAAAACTTTACCGTAATAGTACCGACAAAATTATTGGCGGTGTGGCATCAGGCTTAGCTGCTTATTTCGACCTCGATCCTGTAGTGATGCGTATTCTTTTTGTGGTGCTGGCCTTTGCCAGTCTCGGCTGGGGCATACTCATCTATCTGATTTTCCTCATTGCCATGCCTGAGGCAAACACCAAAGCCCAATTGCTTGAAATGCAAGGCATAGAACCGAATTTGGAGAACATTGACAACTTTAGCCAGACACCAGTAAACCCTAAAAGAAGCAGCACTTTTTGGAATATCATCAAAGCCATCCTGATATTCATCGGTATCGCCATCGCCATAACTTTGGCTGTTTGTGTAGTTGGCATTGCCATCGCCATTTTTGTAGGCCTGCTCACCCATACACCTGGAGAATTCGGCAGTTTCATCGATATTGCCCTTTTAGTCAGTTGCGGGGTGTTCTGTCTTTGCCCTCTCATAGGTATTATCGTTCTCTGCGTTCGCGCCTTCAGAAACGGCGAGCGCAAACACAAATGGGTAGGCTGGACTTTGCTTGCCATTTGGATGCTCAGCTTGTTTGGCATCATCGGTTTCGGTATTGAAGAAGGCAAACAAGGTGATTTCGGAGATCGTCTCGAAAAGACCTCCAGATATTTTGATGGCAAATGGGGTACAAATACTTATTCCTACGAATATTACTCCTGTTATCCTGAGGAATATAGTTCAGAACAAATTGACAGCATTGTTCAACCAATACTTAATGATTTGAGCGATGATAAAGACTACGATGTATTCATCCAATCGGATCCCAGCTCCGGTACAACTGTTCGTATCTCCAGCAAAAGCAAACCAAAACAACATACCACCAAACAAATTACCAAATTTACCACCCATACGGATACAATAAGTGTTCAGCAATAACGTTATAAATACTCAATAATTGTATAGCTATGCTGATTGAACTAAAAGGCGTTCACAAAACCTACGATAACGGCCAGCCGCTACACGTGCTGAAAGGCATCGACCTCAGCATCGGCAAGGGCGAGTTTGTCTGCATCATGGGCGCATCCGGCTCAGGAAAATCAACGTTACTGAATATCCTCGGTATTCTGGACAATTACGACGAGGGAGAATACCATATTGACGGCAAGCTGATCAAAAATCTGAGCGAAAAAGAAGCGGCTCATTACCGCAACCAGATGATAGGCTTTGTGTTCCAATCTTTCAACCTCATCAATTTCAAAACCGCCATTGAGAATGTGGAGCTTCCTCTGTTCTACCAAGGGGTAAGCCGCAAAGAGCGTCACGACCTGGCCATGCACTATCTTGAGCGTTTTGGACTGGCCGACTGGGCATTGCACTATCCTAACGAGATGTCTGGCGGACAGAAACAGCGTGTAGCCATCGCCCGTGCCCTGATCACGCAACCACGAATCCTGCTTGCCGACGAGCCCACCGGCGCCCTCGACTCCAAGACCTCCGTTGAAGTGATGGATCTGTTAACCCAACTCAATCGAGAAGAAAAAGTCACCATAATTGTAGTGACTCACGAAAGCGGAGTGGCCAACTGTACCGACAAAATCATCCACATCAAGGATGGTATTATAGGCGAAACAACCTTGAATACTGAACACCATGCCTCTGTTTTCGGCAGCAACACTATCATGAAATAAAAACACCTTGGCACAATAAGATACACTACGCATGAAGGACCTGTTTATCGAAATATGGGAATCCCTGAAACGCAACAAACTGCGTACAAGCTTGACTGGCTTCGCGGTGGCATGGGGTATTTTCATGCTGATAGTACTTTTGGGCGCGGGCAACGGCCTGATGAACGCTTTCATGAACAACGGCCGCGATTTCGCTTCCAATACCATGATGATTTTCGGCGGCTATACCACCATGCCTTACGACGGACTGGAACAAGGACGGAATATCGATTTGAATGACAAAGATATTGAACTGACTGAAAGTCACTTGTTTGCCGACCATATTGACGATGTCACAGCCAACATTGGACAAGGCCCCTTTTACATGGTATGGAAGAACAAAAAAGTCAGCGTATCTCTTTCTGGCTGTTATCCAAAGATTGCCGAAATGGATAAAATCAACCTTATTGAAGGTCGCTTTATCGACAATATCGACATGGAACAGCGGCGAAAAACAGCGGTAATAGCCAGCTCTCACGCCAAGCAATTGCTGAATGGCGGCACAGATTACTCCTATTTCATCGGCAAACATCTCAAAATCAACAATACTTTATATCAGATAGTTGGCATCTATAAATCGCAGGACAACATGCGTAACAACGATGTCTATGTGCCATTCACCACCATGCAGATGCTCAACAACCGACTCAACTACGAGGACAATATCCTTTTCACTTTCCATGGACTGAACACTGAGCAGGAAAACGACGAGTTCGAGAAACAATATAAGGCAGTGCTCAACAAGTCACATCGGGCCGATCCCGATGATGAAGGGGCCATTTGGATATGGAACCGTTTCAAACAGAACATGCAAATGAACAAAGGCACGAACATTCTGCACAAAGCCTTGTGGATTATCGGCATTTTGACATTATTAGGCGGTATTGTCGGGGTTTCAAACATTATGCTGATAACAGTGAAAGAAAGAACTCACGAGTTCGGCATCCGCAAAGCCATCGGAGCGACACCCGCTTCCATCATGAAACTCATTGTGGCCGAAAGCGTGACCATCACAGCCCTGTTTGGCTACATTGGCATGATTCTCGGCTTGGTAGCCTGTGAAATCATGGATGCCACTGTTGGGAAATCCTCCTTGGAAATGTTCGGAGAGAAATTCAGTGTGTTTGTTGACCCCACGGTTGGTTTGGATGTGGCTTTCGGGGTGACACTTGTACTGATTATCGCCGGCACCATCGCCGGACTCTCTCCCGCCCTGAAAGCGGCACGCATACGCCCAATAGAGGCACTACGAAATGAATGAACGAGAAGACATGCACTCGTGCATTCGGGGAGACGTACACTAACGTGTACTCGGTAAGACGAAAAGAAAGAAGCAACTAAAACAACACGAAGTCACTAACATGAAATAACCAACACGAAGTCATCAACACAACGTAACCAACCACAATGAAATTCGACCTGGACAGCTACAAAGAAATATCAGACTCGCTGATGCGGAACAAGCGAAGGAGTTTCCTCACCGGTTTCGGCATCTTCTGGGGTTTGTTCATGTTATTGTTTCTGATAGGTGGCGGAAACGGGTTGAAAGAATTGCTTTCCAAGAATTTCTCCGGTTTCGCCACCAACACCATTATCATGGGCTCCAGCGAAACCGGTAAACCATACAAAGGTTTCAAGGAAGGCCGATATTGGAATCTGGAATACACAGATGTGGAACGGTTGAAACACCTATTTCCGGAATTGGCCATTGTAACACCGCAGATTGCCCAATGGGGAGTGGTCGCCGTCAACGAGGGTTTTTCCGTCAACTGCCACGTGAGTGGCCTCAATGCCGATTATCAGTATGTGGAAACCCCTGCCATCAAATACGGACGCTACCTCAACCAGGTCGATTTGCAGCAGAAACGAAAAGTATGCGTCATCGGCAAAAAAATATATCAGGCACTGTTTCCGCAAGGGGGTGACCCATGTGGCCAATATATCTGTGTTGGATCCGTTTATTACCAGGTGATTGGCGTCAACTATGGCACTTCCAATATCAACATCAATGGCAATAGCGAAGAAGACATTACCGTACCCATAACTGTTTTGAAGGACATACTCAACTATGGGGACGTGGTGGGCATGATTTGTGTGGTAGGCAAAAACGGAGTGAAGATGAACGAGATGGCACCACGCATCCGCCAGGCCATCTATCGTGCACACACCATAGCACCCGACGATGAAGAAGCTATGTTCCTACTCAACATGGAGCCCATCTTCAAGATTGTGGACAACCTTTTCAAGGGGGTGAATTTCCTGATTTGGTTAGTCGGTATTGGCACTTTGTTGGCCGGAGCCATCGGGGTGAGCAACATCATGATGGTGGTGGTGAAAGAGCGCACCATCGAAATCGGCATCCGCAGGGCCATTGGTGCCACTCCTTTCGATATTCTGTTCCAGATTGTCATGGAAGGCATCGTGCTCACTTTGGTAGCAGGACTGTCGGCCATCGTGTTCTCGGTATTCATGCTGAATGGGCTTGAAGTGATCGCTCATCACGAGACCGCCTTCCAGATCAATTTTGGCACGGCAATGGCGGCCTTTTTCCTGCTCACGCTACTTGGCATGTTAGCAGGCATCGCCCCAGCCTACCGGGCCATGCACATAAAACCCGTTGACGCGATGAGAGATGAATAAGCGGGGAGTCTCGCACTGCGCGCTCGAGGGGAATTTCGGGCTTTGCCCTCAAGGGGAGACATGCACTGCGTGCATTCGGGAAGACGGGAAGACGGGAAGACGGGAAGAAAAAATTCCCCTTCTATTAGAAGGGGTGCCCAAAAGGCGGGGTAGTGACATAAACATAATACACTACGATGAATAAACAATAAAACAACATATCATGAAAAAGGGACTCAAAATTATCATTTTCACGCTGATAGGCTTGATTTTTATCGGCACTTTCGTATTTCTGTTTCAGAAATCAAAGAAAAAAGAAATCAAGTACAACGAATATGAGGTAGTTCAGATGGATATCAAGCGGCAGGCACTGATTACCGGCAAAATCAACCCCAGAAACGAGGTGGCCATCAAGCCGCAAATCAACGGTATCATTGCCGAGTTATACAAAGAAGCCGGACAGGAAGTAAAAGAAAACGAGGTGATTGCCAAACTGAAGGTGATTCCCGACATGAACTCGCTGAGTGCTGCCCAAAGCCGGGTTCGCCTTGCCGAAATCAATTACGAACAGGCTTATAGCAACTACAAAAGAGAAAAAACCTTGTACGACCAGAAACTCATCAGCCAGGAGTCTTTTGAACAAATCACACAACTGCTGAACCAAGCCCGCGAGGAAAAATCGGCGGCAAAAGACGCCTTGGAAATTATCCGTGACGGCGTTTCCTCCTCCAACGCCACCTCCAGTTCAACACTGGTGCGCTCCACCATCTCGGGACTGATTCTGGATGTTCCCGTCAAGGTGGGTAACTCCGTCATCCAAGCCAACACGCTCAACGATGGCACCACCGTAGCCACTATCGCCAACATGAACGACCTGATTTTTGTGGGCAATGTTGATGAAACGGAAGTCGGCACCCTGCAGGAAGGCATGCCGCTTACCATCACCATAGGTGCCCTGCAAAACTTGAGTTTTGACGCCACTTTGGAATATATAGCTCCGAAGGCCGTAGAGAGCAACAGCACCAACAAGTTTGAAATCAAAGCCGCTGTACTGCCCCAAAAAGACCAGAAAATCCGTTCAGGCTATAGCGCTAACGCGGAAATTACCCTTGAACAGGCCACCAACGTGTTGGCAGTTCCCGAAAGTGCCCTCGAATTCTCAGGCGACTCCACCTTTGTCTATGTCAAAAGAAACGGCAATTTCACCCGCCAAGCAGTAAATACAGGTCTGAGTGATGGAATTAACATTCAGATTACCAGTGGACTAAAAGAAGGAGAAATTGTAAGAGGTTCACAAATCATTGAAAAAGAATAAACCATGAAAAAAATATTGCTTAGTTTCATTGTAAGCTTATCGTTGTTCTCTGTTTCCGGACAGGAAAACAACCCTCATCATGGACCATGGACCATGGATGAGTGCATCAACTATGCCATTGAACACAACAACGGGGTCAAGCAAAGCCAGTACTCAGTACAACAAAGCTCTATTGAGCTGAATACCGCCAAAAACAGCGTTTGGCCGTCTTTGATGGCCAGCGGGTCACAAGGTTTTAACTTCGGACGAGGCTTGACGGAAGATAACACCTATACAAAAAACAACACCGCCAACACCTCGTTCAGCATCGGCGGAAACCTGGACCTGTTCACAGGTTTGAGGGTCAAGAACAACATTACGATGGGCAAACTCAACCTGCAGGCCGCCACCGCCGACTACGAGAAGGCAAAAGACGATATCCGCATTGCCGTGATGCAAGCCTATATGCAGATTCTGTATAGTATGGAAATCAGCAAGGTGGCCGCAGAGCAAATCCGTATTGACTCCATACAAGTGGAGCGGCTCACAGCCTTGGAGAAAGCCGGTAAAGTTGGACCTGCGGAGGTGGCCACCCAAAAATCATCCTTAGCCCAAAGCCAACTCACCTATACCCAAGCCATTAACCAACTGAAAATGGCCGTTCTCGATATGACACAACTGCTGGAGCTCCCCTTCCCTGAAGGTTTTTCCGTAATGCCCTTTGACGTCTCCACTTTTACCCTTCGCCAGCTGCCCAATCCAGAGCAGATATACACCCAAGCGTTGGATGTGCGACCAGCTATCAGGGCAGAAGAAATCCGCTATGATTATGCCAAAACCAACATTGCTTTGGCCAAAAGCGGTTACATTCCCACGCTTTCCATGAATGGCGGCATCGGAACCAATTACTATGCCCTTTTAGGCTATCAGAACAAAAAATTCGGACAGCAGCTGAAAGACAACTTCAGTCCTTATCTTGGTTTCAACTTGAATATTCCCATCTTTGACAAATTAGTCACCCGCAACAATGTACGCAGCGCTAAATTACAACTGAGCCGACAAGAACTGCAAATAGAGAATGTCAAGAAAACGCTATATAAAGAAATCCAGCAGGCCTATTACGGGGCGGTTGCCGCACGTGACAAGTACAACAGCAGCAAAGCTGCGGCGGAAAGTGCCCAAGAGGCCTTCACATTAGAAAGTGCCCGTTACGAGAACGGCAAGTCCACTTTCACCGAATTCAACGAAGCCAAAAACAACTACCTAAAGGCCACCTCTGACTTGGCACAAGCACAATACGACTATATTTACAAAGTACAGTTGCTGGAGTTCTACCGCAGCGGGGAAACGGAGAAACGGTAAGACGAAGAAACGGGGAACGGGGAGACGGGAAGTTACTCACCGCGTTCGCTCGGAAAAAATGCTCCTCTTTCGCGGCGGGCACATATACCGCTTCGGCGCATACTCAACCTGCGCCGTGAACATAATGTATGACAATTCCCATTTCTACATATATGGAATCCCGTCCGGGATTCTGTGACATATACATCCGTGATTTCCCCAGGGCGTTGCCCTGGGCTGACCGATTGTTGGCCTTTCAGGCCGTTATGTCGTGGCGGGTATTGTGCACATCACCCTACACATTACCTAAGACGGTGCCCTAGGCTACCGATCCTTGCAGACCTACGGCCTGCATACAATTGGTGATGGCCTCCTGGAGTTGTTGTGGATAGATTACCTCTTGGTAACATCTGCCTATTGACGGCTGTGCGTTAGGGATGCAGACACGCAGGACGGACGCAATGAATCGCGTCCCTACAGTTCCATCATAGGCACGTGGCGGTGATTCTGTGCCCTGACATGCACCATCCCGCCGCGAATCTCTATTGAGCGACGGTTATAATGGGAACGTCTAAAGCCAGCTGAATAAGCGCTATGGTTTTACAAGTGAAATTGTGTCCAAATGCGAACCATCTAGACACTTCGGATTCCTTTTTGCCCGTCAGTCGAGCCAAATCGCGCTTGGACATCCCCTTCTCCTGCAATGTATGGTATATTTTCTCGGAAATACTGAAATTCAAATCAAAAGCAGCCCTTTCCTGCGGGGTTATGGAATCATGCGCCTCCTGCAAAATAGGAGAATAAATCTTGATTGTTGTCTCTTTTTTCATGATAATTGAAATACTTTTCCTTCAATTCCAGTAATGACATTTTTTTCTATGGTCACAGAACCATCTTTTTGTGCCTCTGCAAGCATTTTGTCGAACGCCTGCAAATCCATGACATAACCGCTCAATTCGGTGCTTTCCTCGTATGTTTGTGTGTCTTTTATCCCTCCGTTTCCTACAATAAGGATCTGGTCAGAGATACGCAAACAGTACAAACGTAATTTTCGTGAATCAATTGAGAGGGCGGCCACATGATCGCTTATTTTTCCTTCGGGACGGAAAAAACGTTCAAAGGCCCCAACTGCCACAATCTTCTCTATTGCCAAAATGATTTTCTTGTAATCGGTGTTGAGTGTGGCATCATCCTTGAATTTTTGCACAAAAGCCTCATATTCGCTAACTGCTTTCCCATCAAAACAAATGGAATACAGACTAACATTGTCCGTTTGTTCAAGTGTTTTAAGTCTCGCTTCTTTCATAAGAGTATATCTTAAATTTGCGGCAAAGATAATATTTTTTTGCGACATATTTAACATATATGTGAATTTTTTTCGGTATAAGACAGTTCCGACAATTCAGCACCCTGGTATGAACCATTCCGCGGCAAACACAGTGAGCAAGCGAAATCTCGAATGCGATTCTTCAATTGGCACATTAGCACATCAGCACATTCAAAAAATTTGTATCTTTGTCACCCAAAACAAAAATAAATTATGTCCATCGCAGTTAATCATGTTTCAAAGGTTTTCGGCACCCAGTATGCCTTAGACGATGTCAGTTTTGAAATCAAAAAAGGAGAGATTGTGGGCTTCTTAGGTCCCAACGGAGCCGGCAAATCCACCATGATGAAAATCATCACTTCTTTCATCCCGCCCACCAAAGGCGATGTGGAAGTCTGCGGTCTGGACATCTGGAATGACTCGCTGGAACTGCGCAAAAAAGTAGGCTACCTGTCCGAGGCCAATCCTCTGTACTACGACATGTATGTGCGTGAATTTCTGGAATTTATCGCAGGAATCCACCAACTGAAAGACAAAAAGGCAAAAGTGGAGCACATCATCCAGCTGACAGGCCTCGCTCCGGAAATGCACAAGAAAATCGGAGCTTTGTCGCGTGGTTACAAACAGCGTGTAGGCATTGCCCAAGCTCTCATCCATGACCCGGAAGTGTTGATTTTGGATGAGCCCACCACCGGTCTTGATCCCAACCAATTGTTAGAAATCCGTGAACTCATCAAAAAATGCGGCAAAACCAAAACTGTGCTGCTGTCCACCCACATCATGCAGGAAGTGGAAGCCGTCTGCGACCGTATCATCATCATCAACAAAGGCAAAATCGTTGCCGACGCCAAGATTGACGACATCAGGAAGATGACGGAGAAAATGGGATTCAAACGTCAGGAAGAACGCACCACTAACCTGGAGATGGAAGAATTGTTCCGCCAACTTACCAGATAGTCCACTGGCCACCTACGCAAGCCGCAAAACTATTCAATCAACAATCAATCAGGCCATTAGCTATTCATTGAGACCAAAAACTCCTCGTTACTGCGGGTATATTGCATTTTGTCTTTGAGGAAAGTCATGGCTTCCAAAGCAGTCATATCCGCCAACTGATTTCTCAAGATCCATACCTTCTGCAATACTTCCTTGGGTTGCAGCAAATCGTCACGACGTGTACTTGAAGCCACAATATCCACGGCTGGATAAATACGTTTGTTGGACAATTTTCTATCCAGCTGCAACTCCATATTACCCGTACCCTTGAATTCCTCGAAGATAACCTCATCCATACGGGAACCTGTTTCTATCAAGGCAGTGGAGATGATGGTCAATGAACCGCCATTCTCAATTTTACGGGCAGCGCCAAAGAAACGTTTGGGTTTTTGCAAAGCGTTGGCCTCCACACCACCAGACAACACTTTACCTGAAGCTGGCGCCATAGTATTGAAAGCTCTCGCCAGACGGGTAATGGAATCGAGCAAAATACACACATCGTGGCCGCATTCCACCATACGCTTGGCCTTTTCGAGCACCATATTGGCAATACGCACATGACGTTCCGCCGGTTCGTCAAAAGTAGAGGAAATCACCTCAGCGTTCACACTGCGTTGCATGTCGGTCACCTCTTCCGGACGCTCATCAATCAGCAAAACAATCAAGTATATTTCGGGATGATTAGCGGCAATAGCATTGGCTATTTCTTTGAGCAACACTGTTTTACCAGTCTTTGGCTGTGCCACAATCAAACCACGCTGACCTTTGCCAATGGGAGCGAACAAATCGATAACACGGGTGCTCAAGCTCTCTCCTTCATGGCCCGTCAGTCGTATTTTCTGGTCCGGAAACATCGGTGTCAGATAATCAAAAGGTACACGGTCACGGATTTCTTCCGGATTGCGGCCATTGATTTTTTCAATTTTTGTTAAAGGGAAAAACTTCTCTCCGTCTTTTGGTGGACGAATAGACCCTTTGATGGTATCCCCATTTTTCAGACCGAACAGCTTGATTTGGGATGGTGATACATATATATCATCTGGTGAAGACAGATAATTATAATCAGATGAACGCAGGAAACCGCAGGAATTATCATTGTTGATTTCCAACACACCTTCCGCAATCACTGAGCCATCATAATTGGCATCAGCAACCATACCCCACTGCTCGTCATACACCGAAGGCTTTTCTTTTGGAACCGACTCTATTTCAACATCCCCTTCTTCAACTGACGATGTTTCACTTGTTTCCCGATTTTCAGCTGCACTTTTGCCAGCGAGAGTGTCATTATCCGTCTGTTGTTCGTTTGCTGGCGTGACATCAACAGCTTTTTTCTGTTTTTTTGACTGTTTTTTTCTTTTCGATGCAGGCTTCTCAGGCTGAGTATCTTCTTTTTCTTCTTCAACAGAGGGTTTCTGGAGAGAGGAAATTTCCACATTATCATCAATTAAATCCATGTCAAGCTGCTGTGCACTTGTTTTCTTCGGTTTTCTGGATTTACCTGTTTTCTTAACGGCTTTCTCAATAACAGGTACAACCTCCTCCTCTGAAGAAACAGCCTCAACCTCTGGTGTTGCCACGGGAACCGGCTCTGGAACTATCGGATTTAATTGTATATCAACCTGATTTTCAATATTTTCGCCCATAGAGATCAGATTAGCATCCTTATTTTTCGCATCATTTGGAGATACTATGCCAGAAGTAATTTTCTTCATATTTGAAGTGGCAACGGGTGCCTTTCCAGGTACAGTGATACGCTTTCTTTTTGACTGCTTTTCAATAGAATTATCCATAAAAAAAGTAATGTAAGTGCTTGATTCTTTTATTTTTACAAAAACCTTCCAGAATATTATCCGCATTATGACAGCAGAGATAAAAGATAAAAATTGCCATCTGCAAATAACACGGCAAAAATACAAAAAAAATTAATATTTTGGCATGACACGCAAAAAATCAAAAAAAAAATTATAAATTTGCAGGCTCAAAACGAAAATCAACTATTTCTAAATGTTATATAAGAAATTAAGCCTATGAAAAAATTTATCTCACTCGTGTTGCTGACTTTGTTGATGACCCTCTGTCAGACAATTTTCGCACAAGTAAACAGTGGTGTTATGCCCAAGAGTGCAGTTGCACAACTTTCTGAATCTGTTGTTCCACAGTATGATGTTGCTACTCCAGATTTAAACAAATTGCAAGCCAAGGCTGATGCTTCCATTAAAAATGGCACCCCTCTGAGAGTAGCCGTTGTAATGCCTTTACAACTTTCCACCGACAATGCCGGTTTATGGGAAAGAACCGCTGACGGACATGATATCTGGCGTCTCAAACTGCACAATACCAACGCTTTGGGATGTTGCGTTTTGTTCGACAACTTCGCATTGCCCGAAGGAGCACAGTTCTTTGCATACAACAACGACAAATCATTAATATACGGTCCCTACACCAAAGATGACAATCCCTCTGGCGAAGGCTATAGCAGTGGCTTATTTGCCGAAGGTGACGTAACCTTGGAATATGTTTCTCCCAAAAATCAATTTGGTCAAACAGAAAGTCCCAACATCACCATTGCGGGATATACCTATTTTTACCGTTCTGAAGGTTTACCTGATTTGAGAGTCAAAGATTCCAAAGATGGTGATACCGGCTACGGTGCTTCCCAAAGCTGCATGATCAATGTCAACTGTTCGGAAGGTGATAACTGGAGAATCCAACAAAAAGGAGTAGGCAGAATGCTCGGATACGTTGTAGATAATGGACAATTAGGTGCAGGCTGGTGTTCTGGCACATTGATTAACAACACCATGGGCGATGGAACAGCTTATTTCCTGTCTGCCAACCACTGTTCCGATGGATCTCCCGCAAACTATTACAACTATTTCGAGATTTATTTCCATTATGAATGCCCTTACTGCACTTGTAACTCTGAACCTGGTATGATTACATACACAGGCGTTACCAAAATTGCCAACAGCCCCATCAGTGGAGGTTCCGACTTTTTGTTATTGAAGTTAAAAAATGCCAACTGGAATAAATTGAAAAACGATGGTTTGGTATTGAATGGCTGGAGCAAATCAGCAAGTGCCAGTTCTTCAGGTGTTTCCATTCATCACCCTGCCGGCGATGTAAAAAAAATCTCCACTTACACCCAATCCTTGACATCAGGCACATTCAATGATGGAGCAAACAATGCCTATTGGGTTGTTCCATGGGCACACACCACTCACGGAACCAGCGTTACTGAAGGCGGTTCTTCCGGTTCTCCCTTATTCAATAATAATGGTTTAGTTGTAGGTACCCTTACAGGAGGTCGTTCCAGTTGTGCGTTTGTTTCAGGTCTCGAATTTTATGGCAAAATGTCATACCACTGGCAATCCAACGGTTCTACCGACGACAAAAGACTTCAACCTTGGTTAGACCCTGTTCCACTTTCACAAACCACTTGTAACTATTTGGATCTCAGTGGTTCTTTCTACACCATTCCAGCTGCTCACATTTTCTCCGCAGGTACCAGCACATACACCTATCTGGTATTCAGCAATCAACCATGGACCTTAAGCTATCAGAACGACCATAGCTGGTTTTCCGTTAATACCGAATCCGGCTACGGTGATGGAGCTATCCAAGTGACCTGCCAACCCAATACTTCAAGCACTACACGTCGATGCAACATGACCATCACCAAAACCGATGGCACAACCCTCCAATTGGTGGTAAAACAAAATGCTGGCACAGGTGTTACAATCATTCCTGAAGAGCAATTCTCTGTGTATCCCAATCCAGCCCACAACGAAATCAACATCGAGTCTGCCGAACATTTCATCAGCAAGGTGGAAATCATCGACATGTTAGGCAAAGTGGTTTACAGCTACGATTGTAACGGTGCCAACTCATTGACACTGCCAGTAAGCCAGTTGGACAATGCCATGTATCTGATGAGACTGACGACAGATAGAAATGAAGTGGTATATAAGAAATTAACGAAGAACTAAAAAAGCTGAAAGTTGAAAGTTGAAAACTGAAAGTTAATATTCTGTTTTCTGTAAACTTACAACTGAGACCAACAATTATAACAGCATAGTTTTTGCCCTATAGACGGCCTCGTAGAGGTCGTCTATTTCTTTTTTGTCGTTATATATGGCAAATGAGGCACGTACGGTACCAGGTATTCCAAAATGATCCATAATGGGTTGCGTGCAATGGTGACCTGTGCGGACAGCCACTCCCAATTTATCAATAATCGCTCCTATATCCGAAGGATGTATCTTATTGATATTGAAAGAGACGATGGCCGCTTTTTGAGCTGCATTACCATAGATACGAAGGCCATCAATAGCGGACAACCGTTCTTCAGCATAATCCAACAACTCCTTCTCGTACGCTGCAATATTCTCAATACCAATATTTTCCATATACTCTATAGCCACCTTCAAGCCCATAGCGTCACCCACACTCGGTGTACCCGCCTCAAACTTAAACGGCAAATCATTATAGGTGGTTTTAGGAAAAGTTACCTGTTTGATCATCTCCCCGCCACCTTGGTATGGCTTCATCTTGTTCAACCATTCCTCCTTGCCATACATCACACCGATGCCCATAGGCGCATACATTTTATGCCCTGAAAAACAGTAAAATTCACAGTCTAAGGCCTGAACATCCACCTTGCAATGGGAGACAGCCTGTGCCCCGTCAAGCAGCACAGGAACACCTCTTTTATGGGCTATTTCTATAATTTCCTTCACAGGATTGATGGTACCCAGAGAATTGGAAACGTGAGTAACCGCCACAATTTTAGTTTTGGAACCAATCAACTGGTCAAGTTGCTCCACACACAATTCTCCTTTTTCATTGAAAGGCAACACTTTCAGCACACAACCACGATCCTCACACAAAAACTGCCAAGGTACGATATTGGCATGATGCTCCATCTCGCTGACGATGATCTCATCTCCCTCGTGCAGGAAAGTACGCCCAAAAGAGGCTGCCACCAAATTGATGGAATCCGTGGCTCCGCGGGTGAAAATAACCTCGTATGCATGGCGTGCATTGATAAAACGTCGCACTGCCTCGCGTGCCTGCTCAAACTCGTCAGTCGCCAGCTGGCTCAAGTAATGTACCCCACGATGAATGTTGCTGTTGATGGTTTCATAATATCTGGTCAATGCGTCAATCACCACCTGCGGTTTCTGCGTCGTGGCCGCATTATCCAAATATACCAATGGTCTTCCGTATATTTTCTGGTCTAATATGCTAAATTCTTCTTTATACATCATCATCTTCATCTTGGTCATCATTTATTTCTTCATAATCAACAAATTGATCACTGTATTTCTTGTTCATAAGGGCTTCCTTCATCAACACACCATAGCAAACAATAATCATCACTGTCAAGAAAATCGACATCCATCCCATAGTTAACACACCTTTAATCACCAAATTGCACATCACAAACAGCCAGATTTGTGATACAACATACAAATGGAAACCAACTTTCCTGATTTTCAGCATCAAAGCTGCTCCAATTATAGCCAAAACATAGCCAAGAGACAACAAAAGATACTGCCATGAAGGCACATCCACCATTTTCTGCAACACTTCTATACTTTCAGCGGGAACGCCCATATTCTCATACATTTCTATCACTGAAGGCACAAAGCCAGAAGTGAAAGCAAAGGTGAAATAAGTCAGGAAAGAAATGCCTGAATTGATAAATGTCAACACTGCCAACACCACAAGCCAGGGTGAGCGTGCGGGCTTGTTTTCATTAAAAGGATCCATGATACGTTATTTTATAATATTTTTTTGTTTGATTATCTATCTTAAATCTGTCATCACCACGATAACCCACCAACCACACTATTTTATCACCAGAGCACAGAACAGGAATATTTTTCTTTTCTATCAAATTGATTTTCTGATCAATAAAAAAATCGCTCAATTTTTTACTGCCTCTCATGCCGAAAGGATAAAAACGATCACCCTCACACCAATGACGCAATATCAGCGGGGTTGCTAATTTGGCCGCATCCACGTACAAGACATTGGGATTCGGGGAAAAATCAGGAGATTTGTCGATGGCAAACTCTTCCACTTTGAAACCCGACAATTCCAGATCCTTCACTTTCACAATCCTTGTCTCTTCTTCTTGGATACTGTTCAACCGACTGACAATCAAAGATTCTCTATCTTTAACCAACTGATATTCTGAGGAAAAGAACTGTTTACCGGAAATCTCATTTATTGAATCCAGAATCTGCTCAGCCAAAGAAGGACTGAAACCATAATCCTTCAGAATCTCACACAAGACCAATGCAGGATCCTCACACTTTTTCAATTCCTGAATTGAAATCCGTATGGTGTCACCTTCTGCGCGAACCATAGAACAAATCAATTTTTCCATCTGGCTTCGATAAAAAACAAACTGGCGTTTCAGCAAAGCCATATTACGGGAAAAAGTGGAAACAAGTTCCGGATTAAGCTCTTCCAGTTTAGGCATGACAGAAAGCCTGATTTTGTTACGCTGGAACGCTTCGGAGAAGTTGGAGGCATCATTCCTGTACTCAACCCCTTTTTCGGCCGCAAAACGGCGGATTTGGGCCGAACTGAAAGGCAAAAGGGGACGCAACAGTTTCCCATTTTTTTCGGGAATGCCCGTCAAGCCTTTCAAACCGGTTCCCCTGCACATATTCAGCAGAAAAGTCTCGGCATTATCGTTGGCGTTATGGGCGGTTACCAAATAATCGAAATCCTTGTCTATTTGGGCGAACCAATCATAACGGAGCTGCCGTGCGGCCATTTCAAGCGACAGGCCTTTCTCTTGCTGAAAAGCGATAGTATCAAATTCCCGTTCAAAATATGACACTCCATACTCTTCGGCTTTTTTCCGCACCAACTCCATATCCTTATCGGAATCTTCCCCTCTCAGATGAAAATTGCAATGGGCTATGGCAAATGGCAAACGGCACTGATGAAAAAGGTATGCAAGCACAGAAGAATCAGCGCCTCCGCTCACCGCCAACAAGAATTTTTTTTCTTGAGCTTGCGGCACCATTTGGTCAATATGTTGTTTGAACAGTTCTTCCATTTTCAGGCCACAAATTTACATGATTTTCTCGAAATACACACCAAAGAATTATTTTTTTCATAGAGACATGGCTTGCTCCATCTCTATAAAGAATTCAAATTTCAGAATCCCCAAATATATATTGAGAAAACATGTTACATTTCAATTATTCCACAAAGATTCCCGAATCGCTTCCTTGTAAAAAAAAGAGAGGAACAACGTCCTCTCCCATATTAACCCTAATAAAAAAACATTTGTTACGATCCACATTTGGAGTATCCGCAATTGGAGCAGCACAAACAGCCTTCTTTGTACTCCATCGTGTTTTCCTGACCGCATTTCGGGCAGACAGCGCCTTTGGCCTTTGTGCCATCGCGAAGGAATTTTTTCAAGGCACGGATCACACCGTTTTTCCAGGAGTTGATAGACTCTTCACGGAAATTCAAGCCTGAAATGATATTGATGACACTTTCCATCGGAATCTCATGTCTCAGCAATGCTGAAATCATCTTGGCATAATTCCAGAATTCCGGGTTGAAAGTACGGGACAAGCCACTCATCAGCACTTCGTAACCATCTTTGTCATAATATTGGAAATCGTATGTCTTAGTACCATCTTCGTGGCGGTTTTTGATAATGAAGCCAGATTCCACCCATTTCGGGATAACGAAGCGGTCGCTTTCGGTTTTACCGGTAAAGATTTCATACGGGCGACCATCGCGCAGTCCCACAAAAGCAATCCAATCCTCACAATTGTTTTTGAATCTTACAACTTCAGCGGGTAAAGAAGTGGGACGTTTGTAATTCTTATGGTCTTCAACAGGCTTTTCCTCTTTTTTCTCGGTGATAGTATTGAGCACACCATCGCGGGAACCTTCACGATAAACCGTCATGCCTTTACAACCGACTTCCCAAGCCTTGATATACAGATTGGCAACAGTTTCCTCACTGACATCGGAGGGTAAGTTTACGGTAACAGAGATTGAGTGATCCACCCATTTCTGCACCATACCTTGAAGTTCCACTTTCTTGATATAGTCGGTGTCTGCTGCCATTGATTTGTAGTAAGGTGATTTTTCCACCAAAGCCATGATAGCGTCCTTGTCCATCTCTTCCAGCTGTTGTTTGCTGATACCATGAACAGCGGCCCAGTCGATAAACTTCGGGTGGAAGACCATATATTCCTCGAAAAGATCGCCCACAGAATCGCGTACAGTTTTACGGCGATTCATGTCGTTGGGGTTCACCTTTCTTCTTCTCATATATACCACATTAAAAACTGGTTCAATACCGGAAGTGGTTTGTGTACAGATACTTACACTGCCTGTAGGAGCAATAGTCAGCAGGGCGATATTTCTACGGCCGTAGCGGATCATATCGTCATACAACTTCTCGTCAGCCTCTTTCAGTCTGAGCACAAAAGGATTGCGGCTTTCCTTGATGCAACTGTAAACCGGGAAAGCGCCTCTTTCGCGGGCCATATTCACGGATGAGCGGTAAGCGGCCAAAGCCAGCTGTTTATGTACTTCCGTCGAGAAAGAATTGCCATGGTCGGAGCCATACTGGATATTCAAAGCGGCCAGCATGTCACCTTCTGCGGTAATACCCAATCCTGTACGACGGCCTTTCAGAGACTGTCTTTTGATTTTGTTCCACAGTTCCAATTCCACGCGTTTGATATCATCTGTTTCCGGGTCGCTTTTGATTTTGGCGATAATCTTTTCAATTTTTTCCAGTTCCAGATCGATGATATCATCCATCAGACGCTGGGCGTATTGCACATGTTGTCTGAACAGCGGCATGTTGAAGCTGGCCTGTTCAGTAAATGGATTGTCCACATAACTGTACAGGTTCATAGCGATCAAACGGCAACTATCGTAGGGGCACAATGGAATTTCACCACAGGGATTTGTAGATACGGTCAGAAATCCCTCATCGGCATAGCAATCCGGAATAGCTTCCCTATGTATGGTATCCCAGAACAGCACACCTGGTTCAGCGGATTTCCACGCGTTGTGGGTAATTTTCTGCCACAATTGAGCGGCATCAACTTCCTGTCTGAATTTCGGATTGGGAGAGTCAATAGGATATTGCTGGACATATGGTTTGCCTGTTTTGACGCATTCCATGAACTCGTCGTCAATTTTCACAGACACATTGGCACCTGTGATTTTGCCTTCTGTCATTTTCGCATCGATGAAGCGGTCTGCATCGGGGTGTTTGATAGAGATGGAAAGCATCAAGGCGCCACGTCGGCCATCCTGTGCCACCTCACGGGTGGAGTTGGAATATCTTTCCATGAAAGGCACCACACCTGTGGATGAGATCGCGCAATTCTGCACCTTGCTGCCGGCGGGACGGATATGGGACAGGTCATGTCCTACTCCACCACGACGTTTCATCAACTGCACCTGTTCCTCGTCCATTTTCATGATGCCGCCATACGAGTCGGAGCGGGCGTCATTACCGATGACAAAGCAGTTGGACAAAGATGAAATCTGGTAGTCATTGCCGATACCGGCCATCGGGCTACCTTGCGGGATAACATACTTGAAATGTTCGAACAAGGAATAAATCAAGTCCTCGCTCATCGGATTGGCGTATTTTTTCTCAATACGGGCAAACTCACGGGCCAGTCTATGGTGCATTTCATCCGGATTGCGTTCCATCAACTGTCCCTCATCATTTTTCAGGGCATATTTGTCAATCCAGACACCGGCTGCCAGCTCGTCCCCATTGAAATAATCCACCACTTCCTGGAAGATTTCCTCTTTCTGATAGGTTTTCAGTGGTTTCTTTTCCACCTCCTCCACGGTTTTTTCCTCTTCTTGAACACTACCCATAACCAGTTCTTCCAAATCGTCGAACTGCATTTTATCCAACACTTTTTCCCTGCTCTCAAGTAAGGATTGTTGAGCCTCATTTGTCTGAATTTCCCCTTTCTCTAAGGTTTCCGAAAAATTTAGTTCCCCGAATAGTGATAAATCTTTATCCATAGAATTTTTTTAATTGTTCAATTTACAATACACCCAACCCTCTTTTTCATAAAAGCGCGCACCGACTGTCAAATAGGATTTCGACAACTTACTGATAGAACGATAATTAGCTTTTATAAGTACCAACAAATACTCAATTGCTAAAATATAAAGTTTACTGCGAATAGATTGTTAAAATTCACATTTATTATGAACAAAATGACGTTAATATTTTTTTTCTTTGATAATTAGAGAATTAAGAAAAAAAGAAAAATATACCCGAAAAAAAGTTGCAAAAAAGGAAAAAATTACAGAAAAAAAATCAGTTGGCGGAAGCGAACTTTTCGACAATCTGTTCCGAATAGGTTTTTGATACTGGGACCGGTGCCACCTCATCGCTGTCGAAGATGATAAAAAGACCTTCTTTCTCTCTGCTTATCATCTTGATTTTCTGCATATTAACGATATAAGAACGGTGGTTTCGACAGAATCCCTTGCTTTGCAGTTTTTCTTCCAATTCCTTCAGATTATTGCGAAGCATATAATGGACCAGATGTCCGTTATCAATATAATATATATTAACATAATTATCTGCTGCCGCAATATAATAGACATTGGCCAACAGCATTGAGAGTTTCAGTTTCCCTTTCTCATCGCAGAAATTAAAGACCTCATCCACATGTGTATAGGGCTTATTATCCCAAATCTCCTGTTTGTCGAGCAGGGTGTTCAGTTTCCTGTTCTTCTCTTTCAGGGAGTAATACATATAAGAAACGAGATACGGTATAAACAATATGGAGGGAACGAATATCAATGCTCTCTCAAAAATCTCTCCAAAAGCACGTTCATCATCCAGCACAAATTTCGAGAAAACCGCATATACGAACACTATTGTAACTATTTCAGCAGCAATCCATATAATATATTGTAGCATGGATATACGCTCCCGTTTGCACACCGCCCATAATATCAGCCTGCTAATCACCAATATAGACACACAACCTACCACAGTAATGACAATATAAACAGCCTTCATTAGATCGTCAAGTGATTGATACAGAGTATTTAAATCAAAAGGGGTATAAACAGATGCGAACACTATCGAAAATACCAACACAAAAATCAGCATTTGTATATTGACGCTGAATTTTGCCAAATATTCGGGTATTTTCTGGTTCATTATATTTATATTTTAAAGGGGTGCAAAGATACGAAAAATATTTTTAACCCCACATTTTTAATTTTCACCACACGGTATAAAAATTTCACCCCTCTATTTTGAATTTCACCCCTCTATTCTGAATTTCGTCACATTAGCCCCCAAATCATACCTATTTTTTTCTTTCTGCGATAATTTTTCATTCTTTTGCATTTTTATTCTGGCGAAAATTTTAAATCATAAAACAAACATGAAAGAAATCAGCAGACTTTTTGATATTTTGAACCGATATGGTGAGAAATATCCGAATCAAGATGTAGCTTTAGCATGTAAAAGAGAAAAAAAATGGGTTACCTTCTCACCTGCCCAATACAAGGAGATGACAGACAACATCAGTTATGGACTGATGAAGTTGGGTGTTATGCCGGGCGACAAGGTCGGCATCATCGCCAACAACCGTCCCGAGTGGAACATGTTGGACATGGGTATCATGCAAATTGGTGCCATCACCGTTCCTGTATATCCGACCATCAGCGAGGGCGACTATAAATACATCGTAGGTCATTCCGACATGAAAGTCGTTTTTGTGGAAGGTGCCGAGGTAATGAACAAGATCGGCAATATCATGGGCGACACTCCCAAATTGGAACATGTATATACTTTCATTAACAGAGACCGTTTCCCCTATTTGGACCAGCTCATTGAGTTAGGCCGCGAAAATGCCAATCCCGAAGAACTGCAGCGCCGCAGCGATGCCGTGAAAGAGGAGGACTGCTCCACCATCATGTACACCTCTGGTACCACTGGCCATCCGAAAGGAGTTATGCTGTCGCACCGCAACATTGTCCACCAGTTGCTCAACCTGAGACAGACCCCCGCCAAATGGTCTAACAAGGCTTTCAGTTTCTTACCCATTTGTCATGCCTACGAACGTATGCTGGTATTTTTGTACCAATATCTGGGCATGTCTGTCTATTATGCGCAAAATCTGGGCACCATTGCAGAGAACATCAAGGAGGTGAATCCCACCATGATGTCGGCAGTTCCCCGTGTGTTGGAAAAATTCTACGACAAGATTTGGAATTCCAAATTCAACATGAAGCCTGTGGCACAAAAACTTTTCGTCTGGGCTGTTGAACTGGCCAAGGAATATAAAATCCAAGATCACGACCGTACCGCATGGTACAATTTCAAACACAGCATTGCTGACAAGTTAGTTTACAAGAAGATACGTGAGAAAATCGGTGGCAACTTCGACATCGTGGTGTCAGGAGCCGCCAGCATACAACCCCACCTGGCTTCTTTCTTCTCCGCCATCGGCATGCCAGTTTTCGAAGGATACGGCAGCACCGAGACCTCTCCTGTTATCGCAGTGAGCTGCAGAGACCGTGATGGTCGTGAGGTGGGCACCGTCGGCTTCCCCTTGCCCGGTGTGGAAATCAAGTTCGATGAGAACAACGAACTGCTCTGCCGCGGTCACAATGTGATGATGGGTTACTACAAGAACCCCGAACTCACTGCCGAAGTCATCGACAAAGATGGTTGGTATCACACGGGTGACATGGGCCGCCGTAACGAGAAGGGACAGATTTTCATAACCGGACGAATAAAGAGCTTATTCAAAACTTCCCTCGGAAAATATATCAATCCTGAGGCACTGGAAGAGAAATTCTGCGAATCTCCATTTATCGCCAACATGATGGTAGTCGGTGAAAACCAGAAATTTGCCGCCGCGGTCATTGCCCCCGACTTTGAATTTCTGAAGGGCTGGTGCGAGCGTCACGAGATGAAATACACCACTCCCGACGACATGGTTCACAACCAAGAGATCATCAAACGATATAGCCGCGAAGTACAAAACTACAATAAAGGATTCGGCGATTACGAGCAAATCAAGAAATTCATCCTTGTACCTGACGAATGGACCATCAAAAATGAAATTCTCACCCCGACCCTGAAGGTAAAAAGACGTTTCGTACAGGAACGCTACGCCAACAGGATTGAAGAGATGTTCAAATAATTAGCAAATTAGTCAATTAGCAAATGTGCAAATTAAAATGAAGGAATGAAAAATTTTCGTTCCTTCATTTTTTGTTGGTTTTATTTCAGGATTTTTACGTAACTTTGCAGATTCAAACTAAATAGTTAAAAACACTGATTATGCGTCCTGATTTCAGTAATGTAAACTTTAAACAAAAGAAGCAAAACGAGCAGAGTTTTGCCGAGTGGGCTAAAGAAAATAACATTGACACCAGTTGGATGACTGTGGAGCAGATTCCCGTCAAGCCGGTATATGGGAAAGAGGATTTGGCGGGTATGGAACACCTCAACTATGCCGCTGGTATCGCCCCTTACCTCCGTGGGCCCTACTCCACGATGTATGTGATGCGCCCCTGGACCATCCGCCAATATGCCGGATTTTCCACCGCTGAAGAGAGTAATGCCTTCTACCGCCGTAACATCGCGGCCGGTCAGAAAGGTCTGTCCGTGGCCTTTGACCTGGCCACCCACCGCGGCTATGACGCCGACCACGAGCGTGTCATGGGCGATGTGGGCAAGGCTGGTGTGAGCATCTGCTCTGTCGAAGACATGAAAGTGCTGTTCGACCAGATTCCACTGAACAAAATGTCTGTTTCCATGACCATGAACGGCGCTGTATTGCCAGTATTGGCCTTTTACATCGTCGCCGCCCTGGAGCAAGGAGCCAAATACGAAGAATTGCAAGGTACCATCCAGAATGACATTCTGAAAGAGTTCATGGTACGTAACACATATATTTATCCCCCAGAACACTCGATGCGCATTATCGCCGATATTTTCGAGTTCACCTCACAGAACATGCCGAAGTTCAACAGCATCTCCATCTCAGGCTATCACATGCAGGAAGCTGGTGCCACATCCGACATTGAAATGGCATACACCTTGGCCGACGGCTGGGACTACCTGCGTACTGGTGTCAAAGCCGGCTTGGATGTTGACGCTTTCGCACCACGTCTGTCGTTCTTCTGGTGCTCGGGCATGAACCACTTCATGGAAATCGCCAAAATGCGTGCAGCTCGTATGCTGTGGGCCAAGATTGTTAAAACTTTCAACCCGAAAAATGCCAAGTCTTTGGCTTTACGTACACACACACAAACTTCCGGATGGAGCCTCACCGAACAAGATCCGTTCAACAACGTGGCCCGTACATGCATTGAAGCCATGGGCGCCGCCCTGGGACATACCCAGAGTCTGCATACCAACGCTTTGGACGAAGCTATCGCACTGCCTACCGACTTCTCCGCACGTATTGCCCGTAACACGCAGATTTACATCCAGGAAGAAACCAACGTCTGCCGAGTGGTTGACCCGTGGGCAGGATCCTATTACGTGGAAACTCTTACCCATGCCCTGGCACACCGCGCATGGGAACATATCCAAGAAGTTGAATCTTTGGGTGGTATGGCCAAAGCTATCGAGACCGGCATTCCGAAAATGAGAATCGAGGAAGCAGCCGCCAGAAGACAGGCCAAAATCGACTCAGGTATTGATTCCATCGTGGGTGTCAACAAATATCGTTTGGATAAGGAAGATCCTATTGAAACCTTGGAAGTTGACAACACTGCTGTTCGCGAAGCTCAGATCAAGCGTTTGACCAAGCTGAGAGCAGAGCGCAACAATGAAGAAGTTCAGGCTTGCTTGGAGGCCATCACCCGCTGCGCGGAGACTGGCGAGGGCAACCTGCTCGAATTATCCGTGGATGCCGCCAGAAAACGCGCTTCCTTGGGCGAGATTTCATACGCCATGGAAAAAGTTTTCGGAAGATATAAAGCAAAAATCAATTTGATTACAGGCGTGTACAGTTCAGAACAAAAAGAAAACGCAAGCTTCAAGAAAGCTTGCGAGATGGCCGACGAATTCGCCAAAAAAGAAGGTCGTCGTCCGCGTATTATGATTGCCAAAATGGGACAGGATGGTCACGACCGTGGTGCAAAAGTCGTTTCAACAGGCTATGCAGATATCGGTTTTGATGTGGATATGGGTCCCCTCTTCCAAACTCCGGAAGAAGCCGCCAAGCAAGCTGTTGAGAACGACGTTCACGTGTTGGGCGTTTCTTCATTGGCAGCTGGCCACAAAACCCTGGTTCCGCAAGTTATTGAGGAACTGAAAAAATTAGGCCGTGAGGACATCATCGTAATCGTTGGCGGTGTTATTCCTCCTCAGGATTATGACTTCTTGTACAAAGCCGGAGCCGCAGCTATCTTCGGACCCGGTTCCGTCATTAGTGATTGTGCCATCAAAATACTGGAAATTTTGATGAATTAAACTGATGATACGCTTTTTAAAGCATTCTGAAATCGACAAATACAGGTGGAACAAAGCTGTCTCTGAGGCATCCAATTCCACTATCTTTGTCGATTTTGATTTTTTATGTCTCGGCAATCCGAATTGGTGTGCTTTGGTGGAAGACGATTATCAAAGTGTAATGCCTCTGCCTGTCAGGTCAAAACTTTCCATCAAATATGTTTACACCCCGTTTTTTTACAACCGGATGGGTGTTTTCTCAAAGAAAGACATCAGTCCTGACCTGATGAAAGAATTTGTGGATTCTATACCTCGGAAATACAGGCAAATAGACCTTTATCTTAACGAAAACAATTCCGACACCCTCATAAAACAGAAAACCATCGAGATGGTGTCACATCAATTGAACCTGAACCGTCCCTACGAGCTTATTGTCCACCAATACTCACAAAACACCAGCCGTAACATCAAATCCGCACAAAAAAACGGGCTGGAGTATATTGAGAATGCCTCTGTCAAAAAAATCATCCGGCTTTTTCAACGAAATAGAGGCAAACAAAAAGCCGTACACTATAAAAAGAGAGATTATTATACCCTCATCAGAATGGCACACCATGCCCTTCAACAAGGAAAACTGGACAATATAGGTGTCATTAGTGAAGGCAAACTGATTGCTGGTGCACTGTTTTTGAGAGACAAAGAAAGAACCTGGTTCTGGTTTTCAGGCAGGGATAATACACAGGCAAACAAGAAAGCCATGTTTTTTCTCATCGATGAATACATCAAACGTCACGCCGGACAACCAGTGATATTAGATTTCAATGGATCCATGAATGAGAATGTGGCACGACTATATAAAGGCTTCGGCGGCATACCATACAATTATTCCATGCTGCATTTTACCCGCAATTTTTATTTAGGAGGATTGATCAGGTTATATAAAGCGATTAAAAGTTGAAAACTGAAAACTGAAAACTGAAAGTTAGAAATTAAGAATTATGAGCGGTAAATTAAGAACAATTCAACATTTCAACAATTAAACAATCAAAACTCATACCTCAAAACCATAAACCCTAAACAATTCAACAATTCAACATTATGAAACCCATCAGAAACTTAGGATTAGAGAATTCCATTTTCAATCAGTTCCTTGCAGAAATAAGGAGTGAGGATGCTCAAGGCGACAGCATGCGCTTCAGAAGAAATCTTGAACGATTGGGCGAGATTTTCGCGTATGAAATCAGCAAAACCATGGAATACGAAAAACGCGAGGTGACAAGCCCTCTTGGCATTGCCAATATGAAGTTGCCAAAAGAGAAGCCTGTTTTGGCCACCATTCTGAGAGCCGGCTTACCCCTGCACCAAGGTTTATTAAACTATTTCGACGATTCGGAAAACGCTTTCATTTCCGCTTTCAGGAAACACTACCGGGATGGCTCTTTCGAGATTCAAGTGGATTATATGTCAGCACCCAATATTGAAGGGCGAACACTGATTATCGCAGACCCGATGTTGGCAACCGGGAAGTCCATGATATTAGCCTACGAAGAGTTGCTCAACAATGGCAAACCCAAACATACACACATTGTCTGTGCCATTGCCTCCGCCCAAGGAATCGAATATCTGCAAAAAAATCTTTCTCCGCGCAATTGCACTATCTGGGTAGGTGCTGTTGACGACGAGCTGACCGCCAACTCCTATATCGTTCCTGGCTTAGGAGATGCTGGCGATTTGGCATACGGTAACAAATTGAATGATTGATTTCCATCTGAGATAAGAATTAATCAGATGGTTAAACAAACCTCGCCTGCGGCAATAAAATGGACGATTAATTCCATTTTTAAACTGGAGTACTATCAGAATCAAAGAAAAACAGGTTTAATTTATGCTTATACGAAAATTTTAACATATTGAATACCAATAACTTATACCAATTCTGAAAAAAATTTTCAAAAAAAACTTCATAGATTGATTTTTTTTGTATTTTTGCAACTCTAAAAAACAACTGGTGCTGTAGCTCAGTTGGTAGAGCAACGGACTGAAAATCCGTGTGTCACTGGTTCAATTCCCGTCAGCACCACCTTTTTAACGTGTCAGATTTTCTGGCACGTTTTTTTTGCATAATTTTATATTCAAACAGAATTGCCTGAGGCTTTCGGACAGCCATACAGGTCCGCATCAACATAGCTTACTCGATAATTTTCCACAAAATTTAAATATAACTGTTTGTATTTCGGTATTTTTTGTATTTTTGCATCTTTGAATTTTAAAAAAAATTCATTGCTGTAACGTTTTAACAACTTAAGGCGTCATACAAATGAACGAAAAAATAAAAGAAGTACACAAAATAATGATAACATATTAAAAACCAGACAAATATGAAAAAAATCACTTTTTTAGTCATGGCTTTATTTCTTCTATTTGGAGCAAACGCCCAACAAGCGAAGAAGGAAATCAAGGTTGACCCACGGCTTATAGAAGTCTTAGGAGCTGAAAAATTCAATGAATTAAAAGCCAATAACCCAAGACAACTATTGATAGAAAATGTCAATTTCGTTTTTTATAGTGCTTTAGCTTTAAAAAAGACTGGTCCAGAAGGCACATACATCATGAAAGATGATTTGAAAAATCATGTTAAAGCAGGCAAAAGCTGCAATTATCAAGAAATCATCAACACAGGTGCCATCAACAGATACGATTACGACCTGGAGCAGGACAAACTATTGCCCGTATTATATCCATTGGGAAACACAGGCGCATATATTGTGGTCAATCCCAAACAATGGGTTGCTGATCGCGAAAGAGCCCTGTTGTTAGAATACGGATTTGATTTATAATCAGTTAAATAGAATTCATTACCAAAAAGAATAAAACAATGAAAAGAATATTTATCCTTCTATCCCTGCTGCTTTGCGGAGTCATAAGCACAATTTCCGCTCAGACGGTTGTCACCATGGGAGGCAGCACAACAAGTGTCACAGGATGTAATTTCGTCATCTACGACCATGGTGGACAAAACGGGGATTATGGTCCATACCGCAACGATATACTGACCATCCATTCGAACAGCTCCACCACATCGAATGTGCAATTGACATTACAAGTCAACAATACAGACATTTCCTTCACCGATACACTGTTTATCTATGATGGGGACTCTGATGTTGACTCCCTTCTTATTGCTGCCGTCAACAGCTCTACGCTTACAGGTATCGGTAATGAAATAATATTCACAGCCACAATACAGAACCCGACGGGTGCCTTGACGCTGAAATTCGTCAGCGACAGCATTGAGAACGGTAGTGGCTTTGTTATCAATTCCACATGTGTGCAAGCTTGCCAGCGTGTGGGTATTGAGATTGACCCTGTGTTGTCGTCCCATGTCCCGCATCTTGATGATGATGGTTTTTATTATGTGGACCTCTGTGGACATGATACCCTTCACATGGTACTACACGGATTATATCTCGACAATGACTACAACTACCATCAAGATGATGCCAACACCACTTTCAAATGGGACTTGGGCGTAGAATACTTAGAAGGAGTTGGAATGAACGTATTAGACTACTTTTTTGAACACGGCAGAGGTTATGACGTCGCCATCTCCAATGTGGACAGCGCCGGATGCGAGAACATGAACCCTACTATTTTCAGAATAAGAACTTCTGACAACCCCATCAAACATGTGCATCCACTGCCCCCGATGTGCACTGGTGACGAAATTACCATCACGGCCAGTTACTCTAATCTTTCTGTGCTACAGTACGACTCCATATACAGTGAGCAGCTCACCACACTGGCGGTGTTGGACACCGTATTTATTCCTGACGGTGTGATGTGCAACGGTATTTGTGCTTTCGAATCACCTGTAACCTTTACGGCTTTTGCTCCCTCAGCTACCATTCAAAGCGCAGATGACATCTGGTATGTCCGCGCCAAGTTGGAACACACTTACATTGGAGATATCTACATTGCCCTCACCTGCCCTCCCGACCCTGTAACAGGTGTTCGTAGAAGTGCTAGTATCCTGAAAAAATACGGAAACAGTACGTCAACAGACTGCACTGGCCACATTCCCCCAAATGGGTATGGATGGAATTCATCTGCAACAAGCTCTGGCACGGATTTTGGAGCAGCATTACATAGCGACAACAGCAGTTACAAATGTGACCCTAACCTTAATCCTATGGGAACTCCTTGGAATTATTGCTGGTCAAACAATACCTCTAACGGCTATCAATATGCCAATGGACAAGGATATGTATATGAAACAGCTAACCATAATCATCACCTTAGTGGCAGTGTTGACTCCTCCAATATGGTCACTATGACTAACATATACCATCCTGACGAATCTTTCGCATCCCTTATCGGCTGTCCTATGAACGGAACATGGAGTATTACCGTTGTTGACTCATGGTATGGTGACAATGGCTATATCACTGAGTGGGAGATGGCATTGGATCCCTCCTTGGTTCCCCAAGACTGGTCATATACCGTCTTTGTTGATACAGTTTATTTAACCGGTCCCGGTGCCGATGGAACTACTGTTATCCCTATGGAAAGCGGCACCATCCCATACGTCGCACATGTTATTGACGATTTGGGTTGCGAGTACGATACCATACTTCCCTTGGAAGTCATTGAAAGACCTCATCCCGACCTCGGTCCTGATAGAAATATATGCCATGGTGAACTCTACCAACTTAACTGTGGCTACGACCAACCATATAGCTCTCTCATCTGGAGCACCGGTGAACACACACCCAACATTTATCTGTCCTCAAGCGGTGAATATTCAGTGCGTCTTTCTGTAACCAACGAAGATGGCCTGGAATGCACGGGATCAGATACTGTGAATATCATCACCTTACCCAAACCTTTCCCGGATTTCTATGCTTCCGACACGTCTGGATGTGCTCCGCTCAATATACACCTTACCAACACCACTATTTCCACCGATACTGCCAACATTTCTTATCAATGGATCTGCTTTGACGAGTATGGCAATACCATCTTCTCGTCCGACAAACCCTCACCCGACTTTGTTATAGAAAGCGATGGAGTGTATTCTATCTACATGCACGCCATAACAGACGACGGATGTCAAGACTCTATCATCAAGTGGAACTACTTGACTGTCAACTACCAGCCTGCCGCTGAATTTGACGCTCTGCCAGAAGTCTCTCTTTGGTCAGAAACAGATGGAACTATCATGTTTGTGGTTCAAGGTGATACCACATCTTTTGGCAACAGTCTGAGCTTCAACTGGGATTTTGGTGACGGTAGTACCGACTCCTCAAGTTATGCCATTGAGCACACCTACTCCTCATGGGGCGATTACGACGTTACTTTGAACATGTTCACCCCTGAAGGATGTAACAGCAGCATCACCCATACAGTCACATTAGAGGCAGACCTCATCTTCCCGAATGTCATCACACCCAATGGTGACGGTGTGAACGATGTGTTCGCTATTGGCAACCTCAACACTTCCATGAAAGATTTGGATCCCGACAGATACAGAAACAATGAACTGACCATTTATGACCGTTGGGGCAAGCAAGTTTATCATGCGGAAAATTATGACACTTTCATGGATATGACAGGAGAACGTGGAACAGGTATCATCATCGGCGACCAAGTATTCGATGGTTCTAAGGTTACCGACGGTTCTTATTTCTACACCTTCTACTATAAAGGCAAATTCAAAACCGTCAACTACCACGGAACTCTGCAAATTATACGAGAAAGATAACAATTGACAATTGACAATTAAGAGTTAAGAGGTTATCTTCTTAACTCTTTTTTTTCAGTAAAATTATGCAAGAAAGGCATCTGTTTCAAATTTTTATGTAACTTTGTGGACTGATTTTATAAAGTACTTAACGGAAACATGAAAATATAGAACAAAAATATGCTGACGAAGAAGTTTTACTTTTTGTTTGTATTATTCATTTCCTGCTTACCAATAATGCTCGCTCAGAGCACAATAAATCTTGGCTCAAGCAGTAGTGTTTCCAATTGCAATTTACTGATATACGACAATGGTGGCAGCGCTGGTGATTATTCCTCCCTTATTGACCAGACACTAACCATCACTTCCAACGACCCCAACAACGGCTGTGTCATGGTGGAGGTTCGCACATTAGACATTGACGAAAGCGACACCTTGTATTTTTATGATGGCACAGACACAAACGGAACACTATTGTATAAGATCAATAATGCCAACTACAACCCTACTGTCACTTATCGTTTTGCGGCCACTATCCAAAATGCGACAGGAGCCGTCACCATTAGATTCAAATCAGACTCTACTGCCGTTGGAGAAGGCTTTGAACTAAAGACAAGTTGTATAGCCCCCTGTCAGAGAGTCATTATCGCCTTGGATTCATTGCAGTCAACGCATATACCGCACTTGAGCGATGACGACTATTATTATCTTGATGTCTGTCCGTATGACACCGTCCATCTTGTGGTGCACTGCACATATCCCGACAATGATTTCAGCTATCATCAGGACGATGCCACCACCCTTTTCAACTGGGATTTCGATTTAGAGGAATTTGAACTTCCAGGAGGCAATGCCAAGGACTATTACTTCACACCCGGCCGAGGATACGATGTAGCTATCAGTGCCAAGGATATCAACCAATGTCCGACGTTGGTGCCCATCACATTCCGTGTACGTACCTCAAAAAATCCTATCCGGAACATCATGCCACAAGCCCCGTTGTGCACAGGTGACGAATTCAACCTGTCGGTCGGCTACGATAATTTGACCGCATTACAGCTGAGTCCTGTAGGAAGTGAACAGATCACCTCATTGGCGGTCGTTGACACCGTTTTTTTACCTGATGGCATCAGTTGTCCACCTTACGGCTATTACTACCGCTCATACGTCAATTTTACGGCTTTCTCGCCCAATGCCACCATCACCAGTGCCAACGACATCTTGTATGTTCGCTTGAAAATAGAACATTCGGCCATAGAGGATATCCGTATTTCTCTGGTATGTCCTAACAATAGTCGCTGCAAGATAGTACCTGACTACCAATATGACGGTTGGGGCGGTGTTTCACACTTTTTCAGGACCAACCTGGGAGTGGCGAACCGTCTGCAGGAAGTGGTGAGTTGCAATGCGGCACAAAACCCCATGGGAATCGCCTGGAATTACGTATGGTCAAACAACACAACGCTGGGGTATCAGTATGCCAACACACCCAACAGCTATTGCTATGAGCCTGGTAATGTTCATTATACCTATAACCCTTATTGGGATGATGGCTCCACTTCTTACAAGATAGACTCCACCGATGTGGCCAATATGACACAAGTGTATCACCCTCTTCAAAGTTTTGCCGGCATGGTGGGATGCCCTTTGAACGGCAGCTGGTATATTGAAATTGAAGATGTGTGGACCAACGACAACGGTTACCTCCACGAATGGGAAATGGCCTTGGATCCATCGTTACTGCCCCAAAATTGGTCATATACCGTGAATGTTGACACTATCTTTATTTCTGGTCCCGGTGCCTCTGGTACAAACATCATCCCCAACGAGAGCGGCATTATCCCATATACCGTCAATGTTATCGATGAATTCGGCTGCTTGTATGACACGCTTATGAATATTGATGTTACCCAAAGTCCACAACCCGATTTAGGCGAAGACCGCTATATCTGTAATGGCGAACTCTATCTGCTTCATTCAAACTGGACAGACAACGCTTCCACCTTTTATTGGAACACAGGCGAACACACATCTGACATCTATTTGACCTCATCCGGAGAATATTCGCTGATGGTATTCAACACTTCAGAAAACGGCCTTATTTGCAGTGGTTCCGACACCGTACAAATCATGGTGGCTCCCAAACCCTTGGCCAACTTCACCGTTAGCGACACCAATGGCTGTGCGCCACTTACCGTCAACTTCACCAACTTGAGCACAGGCGATGAAAACAACATGCAATATTATTGGTTCTGTTATGATGACCAAGGACAGACAGTATTTGTTTCTGACCAAAAAGATCCATCTTATACCTTTGACTATGGTGGCAAATATAACGTTATGCTTACAGTAAGCAACACATACGATTGTCTGGATTCTATCATCAAATATGATTACATTACCGTTAGCTATCAACCTGAAGCGGAATTTGACGCCATCCCTGAGGTTGCGCTCTGGTCTGAAACCAACGGGGCCATTTCATTCCTCGTACAAGGGGATACCACCGCCTTCGACAATGGTATGAACATCAGCTGGGACTTTGGTGACGACAATACCGACTCCTCCAGCTATGCCGTGGAGCATAGCTATGCCAGCTGGGGGGATTACAATGTCACACTTTCTCTGTACACTTCTGACGGTTGTAGCAGCAGCATTACGCATACTGTCACCTTGGAGGCCGACCTCATCTTCCCGAATGTCATCACACCTAATGGTGACGGGGTGAATGACGTTTTCGCTATCGGCAACCTCAACACATCCATAAACAATTTAGACCCAGATAGATACAGAAACAACGAACTAACCATTTACGACCGATGGGGCAAACAAGTGTATCATGCTGAAAATTATGACACTTTCATGGATATGACAGGCGAACGTGGAACAGGCATTATCATCGGCGACCAAGTGTTTGACGGTTCCAAGGTAACCGACGGTGCTTATTTCTTCACCTTCTACTACAAGGGGAAATTCAAGACCGTGAATTATCATGGTTCGTTGCAGATTATTCGAGACAGATGACAATTAACAATTGATAATTAATAATTGAAAGTTAGAAATATGAAAAAGATTTTATTTTTTGCTTTAGTAATGGGCTTTTTCTGCTGTGCATGCACAAAAAACTGCACTTGTTCCCTTAACAACAGTGCAACAGGCTCTCAAAACATTCAGGAACTGGAAGTTGCATATAATGAAAACTGTGCGGATTATTCCAATCTGAGCATGGACTGCAAATAAAACCACCTCTATTTCAGATGCTCCCTGAGGACAGCCTCGTCCAGTCCACGGTAATCAATACCTTTGATTACTTGACCATTTTGTGTAAGAATAAATGTAGGAAATTTTCCATAAACCACATCAATTGCGGTGTACGGGTTGATTACATGCCACGGGAAATTCTCACAATTGGTTTCTTCCATAAACTGCTGAATATGAGTCGAATCTCCCCATATCAGAATATGAAATTTTGAAGGTTCGATTTCGTTTTGTTCCATCATAAGAGACATTCTTTTGGCACTCATCTTGCAATATTTGCAGCCAGAAGCATATACGGCCACCACATAATTACCATTGCTGATATCCAAATCTGCCATGGTACCGTCTGTTTGAATTGCTTCAAAAGCAGCATTATTCACTTCATCTATCGGAGAAACAAATTTGTTGTAGAGCGCATCCATAGGAAACACACAGAAAGGCACAATAAACGATATTGCAATGGCAGCAGTCAAAGCCCATTTTTTCCATTTAAATTGATAATCTTCCTCCTTTCTAATAAAAAGCATCAATATCATGGTAACCACATTCTTGATGATGGAATGGGCCGGATTGAGCTGTACAATATCACCGAAACAATGACAATTGGTATCATTTCTGAAAATAGCGACATAAATCAGAAATAAGGTAAAACCAATCAACATCAGCATGGTCAACCACCAGGCATATTTATACAACATTTTGGACATCAAACAGATACCAAGAAGCAACTCTGCCATAATCACCAAACGTGCCACAACTGTTGAGAGCAAAAAACTGAAGAGGTTAAAACTATAAATATAGGCTTCGAACTCGTCAAGAGTCAGCAATTTCATAACAGCTGTAGTGATAAACAAACCTCCTATCAACAGACGCAATACCAATAAAACAATGTCTTTCGCTTTCATAATTTACATGTAATTTTTTTACGTTTATTCGTCAACCCTCCAAGAAGGGGAATTTTTAGCTGATTCCTTTGGGGATGGCCCCGATTAATTTCTTTGTATATTCTGTTTGCGGATGGAAATATATCTCATCCGCATCGTTCAATTCAACAATTCTGCCGTTCTGCATGACGGCCATACGGTCGGACATAAATTTCACCACGGACAAATCATGTGAAATGAAAATGTATGTCAAATGATATTCCTGTTTCAACTCGTTGAGCAGATTGAGCACCTGTGCCTGCACCGACACATCCAAAGCCGACACCGACTCGTCGCAGATGATAAAACGCGGATTCACTGCCAAGGCACGGGCAATGCTGATACGTTGCCGTTGTCCTCCGGAGAACTCATGTGGGTAACGGTAAAAATGCGACTCGTCCAGGCTCACCCTTTCCAACAACTCAATAGCCTTCTTTTTCCGCTCCTTATCGTTAGCGTACAAACGATGCACTTGCATAGGTTCCATGATGGCCGAACCAATAGTAATTCTCTGATTCAATGAAGAATACGGGTCTTGCAGAATAATTTGCAAGTCCTTTCTCCGTTTCATCATCTCACGGCCTGACAAGTTCAACAAATTCTCACCCTTATAGGTCACGCAGCCAGAAGTAGGTTCTATCAATCGTATCATGGAACGGCCAAGCGTTGTTTTGCCACATCCAGACTCCCCAACCAGACCCAGAGTTTCTCCCTCAAACACCTCTAAACTAATATCTTGAGCAGCATGAACATACTCCTGTTTTTCAAAAAGCTTCCGCTTTCGAATAGGATAAGTTTTATACAAATGCTCAATACTGATTAAAGGCTTCTCGGCATACAATTGCTGATGAAACGCCTGTCTTTCCTCTGGAGAAATCAACTCCTGTGGCACTTTTTTTTGCTCTGCCTCGCAACGCATGTAATCATCCACAGTGGACAATTTCTTCAGACGCACATCCAACGGGGGACGGCAAGCCAATAGACCTTGTGTATAAGGGTGCTTCGGATTTCTGAAAATATCCCTTATTGGACCAGCTTCCACAATCTTCCCTTTATACAGCACCACCACTTTTTCGGCAATTTCCGCCACCACACCGAGGTCATGAGTGATAAAAATCACACTCATACCGTGCTTTTGCTGCAAACTGCGTATCAGTTCCAGAATATTCTTCTGCACCGTGACATCCAAAGCTGTGGTAGGCTCATCGGCAATCAAGATGTCGGGATTACAACTCATGGCCATGGCAATCATCACACGCTGTTTCTGACCGCCCGACAACTCATGGGGATAGGAGTCGAAAATCTTTTCCGGACGGGGTAACATCACTTCCTTGAACAATTCGATCACCTTGTCATGCGCTTCCTTTTTGCTTACCTTGGTATGCAATAATATCGCTTCCGTTACTTGCTCACCACACTTGATGACCGGATTGAGAGAGGTCATCGGTTCCTGAAAAATCATAGCGATTTTTGCTCCCCGTATAGATCTCATCTGTTGTTCAGATGCTTCTATAATATTAATTTCCTTATCATTATCATGAAAAATAATATTTCCTGAGGTAAATTTTGCCACTTTTCTGTTCAGCAGTTGCATCACCGACAGGGCTGTCACCGATTTGCCGGAGCCCGATTCGCCAACAATGCCCACTGTTTCTCCTTTTCCCAATGAAAAAGTCACATGGTGCAGAATCTGCTTCCACTCCTCATCGCGTCTCAATTCCAGCGAAAAATCATTGATGGTCAGAATATCCATGATAATGATAATAGAAATGGCAAAAATACAAAATTTTTTGTAGCTTTGCACGCTTAAACTGATGCAATGAAAAAACTCGGGCAAATCCTCACCATAACCATACTGCTATTGGCGGTCGTGCCTTTGTATGCCCAGTTTTACAACGGTTCGCAATTAAGCTTCGGCAAAAACAGAGTGCAACATCAGCATTTCAACTGGCAGTATTTCCGCACCACACAACTCGACGTTTATTACTACCCTACCGGAAAAAATCTGGCCGAATATACGCTGTACAAAGCACCCAAGATCATCGAGGAAATTGAAAAAATGCTCAATTTCACCTCCACCAAGAAAATCCAATTCATCGTTTACAACACACAAGCTGATTTCAGAGAGTCTAATTTTGCATACGATGACGAAGATTTTTACAACCAGGGCGGTATCACCAACATCTATGGCACCAAAGTCTATCTGTATTTTGACGGAAGCCACGAGCACTTCGACAAAATGATTCGTGCCGGCATCATGAACATATATGCCCGCTTACTGGTGGAGGGGACAACCACTGCTTCCAACATGAAATCGAGCTACGTGGGCAACATGCCCAACTGGTATTATAGCGGCCTTTCTTCCTATATCGGACGCAACTGGGACAGTGACATTGATGCCCATGTAAAAGATGGGATTCTCTCCCAACGCTATGCCGATTTCGATGAGCTATCGCCTGTTGAGGCAACCTACGCTGGCCATTCCTTTTGGAAATTCATTGTGGACCAATACGGAGAGAAAGCCATCGCCAATATCTTGCACGTAACCAGTGCTTCCAGAAGCTATGAAAGAGGCTTCTACCTTGTTACAGGAATAGAATACAGACAATTATTGGCCAATTGGTACCGCTACTACTACATTCTTTACGCCAAAGATAAAAACCGGGAAATGCCTGATGGAAAGGGTTATCTGAAGCATCCCAAAAGTTTGAGGGACTACAACCAACTGTGTTTTGCCCCTGATGGTGAAAGCCTGGCATACGCCACCAATGAGGCCGGACAGGTGAAAATATGGCTCAAAACACCACAATATAAAAAACCGAAAGTCATATACAGGAAATACAAAAAAACGGAAGACAACCCCGACTTAAGCTATCCTTCCCTATGCTGGCACCCGAGTGGTGATATCCTTTCCTTTACCATGGAAGACAAAGGCAGATGTTATTACCATCCATACGATATCAATAAGAGAAAAAGAGGCAAACGTATTTTGGTGGATGTTGAGAAAATCAGCGACTTCTCGTTCGACCAGGACGGCAAATACATGCTTTTTTCAGGTTTCAAAAACGGTCAATCAGATATCTTCATATTCAGTTTCTTGGCCAAATCATATCAGAACATCACCAATGATTTCTATGATGACTATGCACCTGTCTTCTTGAACAAGAAACAGATTGTATTCTCCTCCAACCGACCCGTTGACTCTATCAAAATCAAAGATCCTTTTTACCAAGCCAAACCCAAAGACGGATACGACTTGTTCCTGTACCACTATGACAAAAAAGACCAAAAGCTTCTGCAAATAACTAATACAGAGCATAGTAACGAGATACAAGCCCGAGCTTTCAGTTCCAATGAAATACTTTATTTAAGCGATGAAAATGGCATATACAACCGCAATATAGCCCGTTTGGACAGCAGTATCAGCAGGATTGACACCATCATCCACTACGGCTATTACGCACGATTGTCGCACCTGACAGACAACTATTACAGCATTCTCGAACAGGCATACAATCCCGCATCAGGACAATGCGGAGATATTCTTCTCTACGACAAGGTCAAAAGAATTTACCTGACTCCTTTTGAAAGTTCGGCGAGAAAAGATGCCCCAAGTGCCTCTGCCATTCAAGCACAAATACAAAAAGAGCAACATATCAAAGACAGCATAAACAACAAAAAGGCGGAACAAAAGCAAGGACCTGAAATCAAGCATGGTTTTTATCAATTCAGAAAGAGTGACTTGGTAAAGAAAAACACAATTGTGGCAGACAGTATCTCAGGTAGCCAAGTCTCGCAAATGCAAAGAGGCATTCAAGCTGACGTATTGACCAAAGGTTTTGAATACGTGCAACCCATTGGCAAGAGTTATTTCACACAATATACTGTGAACAAGCTGGTTACGCAAGCCGACTATGGTTTCTTGAATACCACATACCAACAATTCACCAGCAGTACCAATCCCATCTATCTCAATCCCGGTATTAATGCCCTGTTCATGGTGGGCATTCATGATTTGTTCGAAAACCACCGTATCACAGGAGGCTTCAGGCTCGGTCTTGACTTTCAAAGTAATGAATTCATGCTCAGTTATGAGAACCTTGAGCGCCGGGTGGACCATCAGATTGCCTTTTATCGCCAGTCCATCAACTCCACGTATGGTTATTATGTCTATAAACAACGAGCAAACAGTCTGTTCTACATCATCAAACTACCCTTTGACAAGTTCAACAGCCTGCGTTTCACCCTCACAGGCAGATACGAGACCATCATATTAGGTGGCACCAGTGATGTTGCTTTAGCCACCAAAAACGAATGGCATATATGGGCAGGTGCCAAAATAGAATATGTTTTTGACTCCTCCAAAGAACTCTACACCAATCTGTGGAAAGGCAGCAAAATAAAGATTTTTGCGGAATATCAGCAACGGGTGGAGAAAGAGACAAAAAATTTGTTCGTGCTTGGTTTTGACATCCGTAAATCGGTAAAAATATATAAAAACATGACTTGGGCCACTCGTTTGGCGGCCAGCACCAATTTCGGACAATCGCGACTGGTATATTACATGGGCGGTGTGGATAATTGGATCGGGGCCAAATTCAACAGTGACATCTGGGTAGATTTAAGCAAGGATTATGCATACCAGACATTGGCCACCAATATGCACGGGTTTGAGCAGAACATCCGCAACGGTACTTCTTTTGTGGTACTGAACACCGAATTGCGCATTCCTTTCGTGCAGCTCATCGCTGGACATAAAGTACGACTCAACTTCTTCAATTCCATGCAGTTGCTTTTATATGGGGATATTGGTACCGCATGGACAGGCATAACGCCTTATTCGGAAGACAACTGCCTTTATACCAGATATGTCATCAACGGCCCCATCACCGCCAAAATCACGCGACAGGTGGATCCTTTTGTGGGAGGCTTTGGTTTGGGTCTTCGTGTCAGTGTTTTCGGCTATTTCCTGCGTTTCGACTACGCCTGGGGCGTGGAAGACCACAAAATATACAACCGCAAGGGGATGTTTAATTTCTCGATAGGATTGGATTTTTAGGGGAAGTTTTATCAATGTGCTAATGGGCCAGTTGAATTAGCAAATTAGTTAATTAGTTAATTAGTTAATGATTTTAATGTGCTGGTCAGGAAATATCCTAATTGAATTTTTCAAGTCTCGCACTATGTACAGAGGGAGAACTGATGTAAGATTAAGCAATTATGAAACAATAAACTGAAATAATATGAGCAACATCAAAACAAAAATCAAAGAATTATTCTGTAATCTGAAGCAAGTATTTTTGCGGTTCCCATTAGCATGTACTTTTGCTCTCGCTTTGTCCATATTTTTCTATTTTTGGTTGGATAAGGTGTCAAATTATAGCAAGACATTGACTCATAAAGAACTGTTTTACTCTCTGTTATGGGGCTGTGGTATAGCGGTTTTGCTGACATTCGCTGCCGACCTTTTATGTCACATCCGCCAACACAAGCTTTCTCAACGAATATGGTATAATGTAACAGCTGTTCTTTCAGCAGTAGCATGCTCCTTGCTCATATACACACATTTCAATACCGGACAAGTTTCCTATTATATAATTTCGCTGCTATTTGCCGCATTTTTGATCGTGCTGATATGGCCTATATTCGGTCAACGAAATATCGAAATGACGTGGAATTATCATTTCCGCCTTTTATATGCCATTGCGGTAGCTGGCGTGTTTTCATCAATCATATTTTTAGGAATTATGGGAGTATTAGCTTCCATCTATTTTCTATTCGAAGAATTTGCCATGTCTTCTGTTAATATCTTTGTTGCTATTATCTTTACCTTTTTCTGCCCATGTTGCATAATGGCTCTCATGCCCATACAAAAAGAAGACTACAACAGACCTCTGGCATACAATAAATTCACGAAAGTTTTGGTATTGTATATCCTGCTTCCACTGGTATGCCTTGAAGCTCTTGTCCTCTATATCTATGCTTTCAAGATATTGGCCAGCTGGCAATTACCCGATGGAGGAGTGGCTTATCTGGTATTTTCATACGCGATAGCATCTTCTATCGTATGGTATATGCTGATGCCTGTTTTCCGCTCAGAACAGCCTTCCAAACTAAAGTTTTTTGACCGAGGATTTTTTGCCTCGCTGATTCCGTTGCTGATACTCTTATTTGTGGGTCTCTTCCGCCGGATTCACGATTACGGATTCACCACCAACCGTTACCTTGTACTGATTATCTCATGCTGGTTTTTGGCAGTTGCTCTTATCATGCTCTTCAGAAAATCAAGGAATGTAACTCCTCTTTCCTGCTCCTTATTGGTTATTTCCATACTTTTCCTGGTAGGACCATGGAGTATCTTTTCAGTGCCCGAAAGTTTGCAAATGAAGCATTTTGAGGAAATCGCCACTGAATATAATCTACTAAAGAACGGCAAGATTGTAGCCTCCCCAGAACCCCTAAGCAAAGTTCAAAATATTGCACTTAGCGAATCGATAGACTTTTTTATGGAGACGGAAAAATATCAGCAAGACTTCGCTGAACGATATTTTGATATCACCCCTGCGGAAACCGATTCTATCGTAAAAAACCACTACATAAGGGGTTTCAGAAACACATTAATGGACCAAATGAATGCAGCATATATTCCAGATTATATGCGAAATACAGATGATGAAGAGACCCAAAGAGAATATAACAATTACCTCTTCATTAATAAAGAAAAGAAATTGTATGACATTAGCCAATATGATTACAGAATCTATTACGACAATGACTTGGAACCCGATGTGGAACCCAAAATATTCCAATCAGATAAAATCAAAATCATTATCCGTGATGACCCAAAAGGAGACATTATTCATTTTCAAATTAACAACAACAATATTGATATCAATGTCTTAGATTCTCTACAAATCAAAAGACAATGTAAATATCACGAAGCTGGATATAATGATTTATCTCCCTGCGAAATATTCCACGAAGATGCTCATTTAAAACTATATATCAGTGTGGGAAAAATCTCTATTGAAGAAGAAAACACAGACTCTTCCATCGACAACATCAGATTCAACGCTTTTGTAAAACTTAAAGAATAACCCTCATCATTCTCTTTAACGCCACTCCGCCAAACAGCAGAAACCATAGCGAGTTTCCGTATTATCGGTGGGAAGAAAGAAATGCAAGAACTTTATATCCTTTGTGACTGTTTGTTTCTCAACACTGAAGTAGTTGTCGGGAGTTTGATGCTCATCATAAACAAGCAGCTTCATTCTTATAAGCATAGTTTCCGCTACACGGTTGGTTCGCCACTGGCAATAAGCCTGAGCCTGTGAGGATGAAACCCCCAGCACTGGAAGATGCCGGTAGGCAACATCTCTCATGTAGTTCTTGGCAATACTGTCGGGCAACTGCTGCCGGATGACCTGCTCATCTGGAAGAGCAGCCTTATAGGCCTCCGAGTCTTTCCCATAAACTTTCTCGAGCCAGTAAAGGTATTCCAACCAATCAATAATGGCAATGGGACTTTTGTCACAATAAACATCCTTTGAGATTTGTGTCAGACTGGGAGGCAGCACCTTTTGCTGATAGTTTTTAACCGTGAGCCGCTGTGCTAAAGCCCCCGTCACACACATCACCACCAGAAAAAATAAAATTAGTCGGGATTTCATAGGCGTTTTCTATCTATAACGAAAGAACCCCTATCTTTCTTGGGTGATTTTGAGAATTTTATCCGTGAGGTGTGTGAAGAATTAAAAGTAGTTGATTATGCCATTGCATGACTCAACTCATCAGCAAATTTTTGCACCGACACCTTGATGCGATTCTGAGTTCTTTTGGATGGATACCGTACACCGCATACATACTGAGATAACTGATTTTTGTTGATTCCCGTAATACGAGCAAGGCCCACCAAAGTCAACATTCCCTTATAATGTTGTAGGAAAGCAGATGCATCATATACGAACTCAAAATCAATCGGACAATCATCTCCCGTTCGCTCTTTATACATCTTACTCATTGCGTCAAAAACATTCAAGAAATCTTTTTTCGCCTCTTCTGCCGAATGCCCCTCTCCTATCACACCAAAAGGCAATGCATCTTCAACATACACAGTATAAAGACCGTTTTTATTACATTCCACATGTGCTTTGACAATCTTATTTTCCATAATCTTCACTAATTAAATTATTCAAGTCCTGCGGCTTTTTTTATTGATTTAAGTGTACCTGTAGCAACTTCCTCCGAATGATGGTGACTCATGGCAAAATATTTGCAAGTTTTAGGGCTGTACCACTCCGGGTGTCCACAAATAATATTTCCCGTCTCATAACACCCTATTTTTCTAAGTTTTCGTTCCAGTTCCGTATACTTCATAATCTTGCCCCATTTGACACTGCAAAGATAATGCTTTTTTTTTGAATAGCAATATAGATTATTTTTTTATGACACTTTGAGAAAAATTTGTACTTTTGCACAAAAATAATTCCAATGAAAAAAATATCCTATTTGATTCTTGTGACAATCCTTGTGATTCTTTTTACGTCTTGTGATAAAAATTCCAATCGCAAACACACTTACGAGGTAATGAAAGATGCAGTCACGGATATAGACGGCAACCACTATGATGCAATAAAAATTGGAGATCAGATTTGGATGATGCAAAACCTGAAAACCACCCATTATGCCGACGGTACAGAAATCCCATTGCCAACAACAAATCCAAGCAATCCAGGTTTTGAAACAACAGAGCCATATAGATGGGCTCCTAACGATGATTCTCTACATGTAGGCAAATTCGGATGGTTATACAATTGGCTTGCGATAGTACGTAACGGTAACGGCAGTGACCGAAATCCAAGTGGCGTACAGGGTATCTGTCCCAACGGATGGCATGTGCCAAGCGATGCCGAGTGGACAGAACTCACGGATTACGTGAGTAGTGACAAAAAAATGCGTTGTAATCACGATGATTTTGCCATAGCCAAATCTATGTCAGCAACAACTGATTGGGAATATGGATATGACAAATGTGATGTGGGTTACGATCTGTCGAAGAACAATGCCACTAGCTTTTCCGCCCTACCTGCTGGAATTGCTGGTTTTTCTTTTCCCTCTTTTGGTAAAAATTGTTCCTTCTGGACTGCTACCTATTATGGCGATAATAGAGCCTATATCCGTCAGCTAATGTCTGAAAATGAAAATGTACAGAGAGATTCCTGGTTAATACAACATGATGGTTTATCTGTGAGATGTGTGAAAGATTAAAAGTAGTTGATTTTGCCATTGCATGACTCAACTCATCAGTAAATTTTTGCACAGAAATCTTGATACGATACTGAGTCTATTTACACATAACAAGCTATACCAGCGACCATATATTTTTATGCCTGAATTTTTTCAGACTTCTCTTTTATGTTAGTTTTTTTTCTATCTTTGCAACGTCAAAAACAAACTTAATGAAATACTCTGAATTGGAAAAGAAACTGAGAAAGGCAGGTTGTTATCTCATTGATAACAACGACCATCCAATTTGGTACAGTCCTATCACAGGCCTAAGGTTCCAAACAGGTCACCATAAATCAGAGGAAGTAAAAAAAAGGCACTTTGAAGAAAATATTTAAAATGGCAGGCATTAAACATTAATATTTAAGTTCTGTCACAAAGCAAAATAAAATACAATCATGTTAGTAAAGGCAATTATTGAAACAGGAAAAGATTTAGATTTCGATATCTATACTGATGACGACACCCTCGGATTTATGCTACTTGGCCAGGGTAATACCATCGAAGAGGCTAAAGCCGACTTGCAGAAAAGCAAAGAAGAAATGAAGGTTGCATACGCCAAAGCAGGTGAAGATTTTGACTTCGATAATCTAGAATTTGAGTATGTATTTGATACCGTATCTTTCCTCAAATATTCACCTTTTACCCTTACAGGTTTATCAAAAGCCACCGGCATCAATCGTAAACAATTGAGCCATTATGTAACCGGATATCGAAAGCCATCGGCAAAAACCATACAACGTATTCAGGCTGGTGTGACAAGTTTTGCCAGAGACCTGCAACATGCTGTGTTGGTGTAAGAAAAATCGTTATCTTTGCAGTTTAAATGATTTGGATTGAAATGAAAAGAAAACTTCGCATATTAACTTTATTCTCACTGCTTATTATCTCCTGGTTTTCGGCATTTTCCACTGCTATCCTGGTACCCATGGACATGGATCAGAAGAACCATCTGAAAGCATACGGCATCGCCTATTTTGCCGTAAAAGAAGGGGTTGATGCCAGCTGGCTGCTCAACTACCGCGGCGGCAGCTTCATGTTCGCATACTCCAGCACTGTGGAAGATGAATGTATCATCAGAGGGGTAAGTTACCAGGTTATTGCCGACGTGCAAGCCAACACCATCCGTCAAGAGATTGCCGCTGTGGAGAACAACATGAATGAAATCAAGTTGACGAAAGTGCCCAAAATCGCCGTCTATTCCCCGAAAAACAAATTGCCATGGGACGATGCGGTGACGTTGGTGTTGACCTACGCGGAAATACCTTACGATGTGATTTACGACGAGGAGGTCATCAAGGGTGATCTGCCCAAATATGACTGGCTGCACCTACACCATGAGGACTTTACTGGCCAATACGGTAAATTCTGGGGCAGCTACCGCAATGCCGCCTGGTACATTCAAGACGTGAAAGAAAACGAGGAAAGAGCTCAGCTATTGGGTTTTTCCAAAGTGTCGGAAATGAAATTGGCCGTAGTGAAGCAAATACGTAATTTTGTGGCCGGGGGTGGTTACCTCTTCGCCATGTGCTCCGGTCCCGACAGTTTCGATATTGCACTGGCCGCGGATGGCGTGGATATCTGCGATGTGATGTTTGACGGCGACCCGATGGACCAGGATGCCCAAGAGAAACTCAACTACGACAATACATTTGCTTTCACCAACTTCAAAATTGAAAAGAACCCTTACAAATACGAGGTTTCAGATATAGACGTGGACCCCACAGTGCATATCAACAACCGGAAAAACGACTATTTCACTTTGTTTGAGTTCTCCGCCAAATGGGATCCCGTTCCAACCATGTTGTGCCAGAATCATTTAACCGTGATTCCAGGTTTCATGGGACAAACAACCGCTTTCCGCAAAGCATTAATCAAGCCCACCGTCACCATTATGGGAGAGAGCAAGATTTTCGACGAAGCGCGATATATTCACGGTGAATATGGCAAAGGGACATGGACTTTTTATGCTGGCCACGACCCTGAAGATTACCAGCATTTGGTCAACGACCCGCCAACTGACCTCAACCTGTTCCCCAACTCGGCAGGTTATCGTCTGATTTTGAACAACGTGCTGTTTCCCGCAGCCAAAAAGGAAAAACAAAAAACCTAATATACACTCACACAAAACGTTTCTCTATGGAACAGAAAACAGCCATCATCACTGGTGCCAATGGAGGTATGGGCGCCACCTTGGTTCGTGACGTTGCCAACGCCGGATATCACGTCGTTATGGCATGCAGAGACCTTGGCAAAGCCACACCTGTCTATGAGCAACTGAAACAACAACATCCTGACCAAATACAACTGAAAAAACTTGATCTGGCCTCTTTTGAGTCCATCAAGAAATTTGCCAATGAAATTCAACAGGAATTTCAACATATAGACCTGCTCTTGAACAATGCTGGCACACTCTGCCATAAGGCCGAAGAAACCGCTGAACACTATGAAAAAACAGTGGGCGTCAATTATTTAGGTCACTATGTGCTCTCTCATCTGTTGCTTCCTCTGATGGGGCAAGGCACACGAGTGGTGAATATGGTCTCACTGACTGTGCGTTATGGACACCTTAAACCCACTATATTCCAGCCTGTCAAGCAAAAAGATTTCAATCGTTTTGTCACCTATTCCGACTCCAAAAAAGCTTTCTTCTATTTCACGATAGACGCGGCGGAAAAATGGGCGGAACGTGGAATTAGCGTCAACTGCGCTGACCCCGGCATTGTGAGCACCAACATCATCAGGATGGGCAACAAGGTGGTGGACAAGCTTTGCGACTTATTCTTCCGTCCCATCATTAAGACCCCAACCAAGGGTGCATCCACCATGCTGATGCTGGCTTTGGATCCCACATTAGAGGGCAAAACTGGCGGTTTATATGTCAACAAGAAATTGAAAAAAGTAAAAGACAAAGTGCTTCACAGTCCTGAACGCACTATGTTGCGCGAATTAACCCAAGAAATCACCCGTCAACACGGATTTAACTTTTAATTTATGCCTTCACAAACCATACAAATACCCCCCTTTCTGCAAGCAGGCGACACCATTGGCATTGTGGCACCCGCACGCAAGGTTTCCGAAGAAGAGATGCAGCCCGCCATCCAATGGCTGACCAAAGAAGGATTTCAAGTGCTGCCAGGCGAGCACCTATACGCCGACAACAACCAATTTGCAGGATATGACTCAGAACGTGCCAAAGACTTTCAAGCCATGTTGGACAATCCTGAAGTCAAAGCTATTCTCTGTGCCAGAGGCGGATACGGATCTGTCCGAATTATAGACAGGCTTGACTTCAGCAAGTTCATACAACAACCCAAGTGGATATGTGGTTTCAGCGACATCACCGTTTTCCATTCCCATGTGCACCGTCACTGCAACACCGCCACACTACATTCAACATTGGCTATCAACATACCCACTAACACACCAGCCGCCAACACCAGTTTTCTGGATGCCTTGCGGGGCAAGAAACTGACCTACAGCGGTCCTTCACACCCACTGGATCATCCTGGAGAAGCAACCGCTGAGATAATAGGAGGCAATCTTTCCATGCTCTATTCTCTGCTCGGCTCCAATTCCGATATCGATACTGAAGGAAAAATTCTGTTTATTGAGGATTTGGACGAATATCTCTATCACATTGACCGTATGATGATGAACCTGAAACGCAACGGCAAACTGGACAATTTGGCAGGTCTGGTAATTGGAGCACTGTCCGACATGCACGACAACACCATTCCCTTCGGCAAAACCGCCGAGGAAATTGTGGCGGAACATTGTGCCAATTACAGCTACCCTGTCGGCTTCGGTTTCCCAGCTGGACATATCAAAGACAACAAAACCCTAATCTTGGGAGGCAATGTTAGACTCGAAGTTCACGACACCAACAGTGTGCTTACCTATAACATTCAGTAAAAATACCGCTAATAATCCTATACTGCCATGAAAAAATTATGCCATATCTTATTGAAACTGATGGGATATAGAATCGACACCGTCAATATTGCCCCCGAAGCTAAAAAATGTGTATTGGTATTTGCGCCACACACCAGTCTCAGCGACTTTATCATCGGCTGGATGGCCCTTAAGGACATGGGTGTGAAAACTGCCTTCGTGATGAAAAAAGAGGCATTTTTCTTTCCCATAAAATACATCTTCAAAGCCATGGGAGGTGTTCCGGTAGATAGGCAACATGGTGCCCATTTCCCTGAATTTGCCGCAGAACTCATCAAAAACAGCGACGAAATCGCTTTTCTCATCTCCCCTGAAGGCACACGCAAACGCGTGGACAAGTGGAAAAAAGGCTTTTACAAGATTGCCCAATTGGCCGAAGTACCCTTGTTGTTGGGTTATTTGGACTATCGCAGCAAACGTGGTGGTGTCGGACCTGTCATCTACCCTTCAGGAGATTACGAGAAAGACTTGGAAATAATCCAACCCTATTATTACGGTATGCGTGGCTTGAAAAAAGGTAGATTCCATCTGGAAGACAAGCCATACGCCCACGAGGATTGGTTAAAATAAACATTTGAAAATCAAATTATTATGTCAAATTTTGAGCCTACTATACTTCGACAGTTAGCGGAGAAGTATTATCAGAGCCCTTGTATCAAGATGGAGAAAATCCCGCAATCTGGCTCTGTCCGCATATACTGCCGTCTGCTTTTTGATGGCAAACCCAGTTTGATGGGGGTCTATAATGAAGATGTGGCTGAGAACCATGCGTTTTTCGCCTACACCCGTTTCTTCAAAAAACAAGGAGTTAATGTACCTCAACTTTTTGACATTCATGAAAATGAACAGTATTATCTGCTGAGTGATCTTGGAGATGAGACCTTGTACTCATTTTTACTGCAACACCGTGATGGACAATCCCTTGCACCCGAAGTCATCGAATATTACCAAAAGGTTATCCGTCAACTGCCAATGATTCAAATGACGGGCAAACAAGGCTTGGATTTTTCCGTGGCCTATCCCCGCCAAGCCTTCGACCGACAGTCGATGCAATGGGACCTCAACTACTTCAAGTATTACTTTGTGAAATTGTCGAAAATCACCTTCGATGAGCAGAAACTGGAGGATGATTTCCAAACGCTGATGGACGAGCTGCTGCAATGCGACAGCGACTTCTTTCTGTACAGAGATTTCCAGTCCCGCAATATCATGATTCACGACGGTGAGGTTTATTTCATTGATTACCAAGGAGGAAGAAAAGGCTCTTACTTTTATGACATTGCCTCCCTGCTTTTCGACGGCAAAGCCGACCTGCCTTTTGAGCTGAGAGAATCCTTATTGGATTTATATCTTTCTGAATTACAAAAACATATCACAGTTGATACCACTAGTTTCAGAAAAAAAATTTATGGTTTTGTCCTGATTCGCATCATGCAGGCCATGGGAGCTTACGGTTATCGCGGCTATTTCGAAAAGAAAAGCCACTTCCTGCAAAGTATTCCATACGCCATGACCAACATCAATTACCTGTTGACGGGCGACAAACTGCCGGAAAATATCAGCTACCTGAAAAACATACTGCACCAACTGACAAGGGTTGACTGGACCTTTATAACTGGCGGAAAAGCACCTGCCAAAGATGACAAAAAGCTACATGTGCTGGTGCAAAGCTTTTCTTTCAAGAAAGGCGTGCCGCAAGACCCCAGCGAAAATGGCGGAGGTTTTGTCTTCGACTGCCGCTGTCTGCCCAACCCCGGTCGCGAGCCACAATACCGCAGTTTCTCAGGTAAGGATGCCTGCGTGAAAGAATATCTGGAGCGCTATGAGGAAGTGGACCACTTCAAACAGCGGGTTCACAGTATCATAGACATGGCAGTAGATAACTATATTGAACGCGAATTCAACCACCTGATGGTCAGCTTCGGCTGCACCGGCGGCCAGCACCGCTCGGCTTACTTTGCCGAATGTGCCGCCGCCCATCTCCGCGCCAAATATCCTGATATCCTCATTGAGTTGCGACATAGGGATTGCCCGTGCTAAGACGAATGACATCCCACAATAAATTTTATGCGGATTTGTGATGTTCAACAATTTTATGTAATTTTGTCAACAGTTTTAACAAGCCTAAAAATGAAAAAAATATTTATTTTCTTATTTCTTTTCCTTTGCAGTTTTATCGTTGCGCAGGCACAGGATGTAATTGTCTTGATGGATGCCTCTGAAATCCAAGCCAAAGTCACCACTGTGGGAACCGACGAAATCACCTATAAACGATGGGAATCCCAAAACGGTCCTGACTATAAAGTGGCTAAAAATGATGTCTTTTTCATCCGTTACATGGATGGAAGCAAAGATGTATTTAACAGCAAACTACTCGGATCCAGTCAGGGAGAAAACACAGCTACCCCATTGAAAGGCAAATACATCCACAACATTCTGCTTAACGGATATCTTGAGCTTGGGGTTCCATTTACCGCAACGGCTGTCGGCCCGGGATTTTCAGGTACCATAGGTGTGAGATTCTACGACTACGCCTTTGTGGGATTCAACGCAGGCATTGACGCCTTGTTCACCTCATACATTTTAACAGGCGTACAAGGATGCGTGATCAGCGTTCCCCTCATGTTTAATTTCAGAGCCTATTATCCCATTAATAATGGACTTTACCCCTTCTTTGACTTTTCCGTCGGTCTTAACAACATATTCTCCTCTGCCTATTACCATACTCAAGAAGAAGAAAGCATAGTATCTCACAATAAAAGAATGAGTTATGATGGGCTTGCCACTCGTGTAAAAATCCTGTTTGGTGTTGAATACAAGCGATTAGAGGCAGGTTTCGGCTACGACTGCATTCCCCTTGGCGGCGGCAATGCCATGCATCTGGGCTACTTTAAAATCGGTATGCGTTTAGGAAAAATGAAATAATAAATACAATGAGAAAAATATCGGCCATAGTAATAATCTTGCTTCTGACCATTGCAGGCTTTTCTACAGCCTTCTGTCAGAATGAAAAGCCCGCCATAGACAAACGGCACAGCGTGAGGATCGGCTGGGGAGACATGCTCTTCGAGACGATGGCCTTCCGCCCGAAACTGAGTGGCACGTGGGCCACACCCAGCGCATTACCAGACAATTACGTGCACAACGAGACCTTTAAGTACGGTTATACCGGACATATCTTCGCTGAATACCAATACCAGGTGACTAAGGTAGTAAGTCTCGGGGCACAAGCCGACATAGAAGGTATCTTCTGGAAGGAAGGCGATTTCGACAAATACCACAAGCTGGTATCTCCGGCAAAAAGCATCAGAAATTGGGATCTGACGCTGTTATTCACGCTACGCTTCACCTACTTTGAAAGAGAGTGGGTGAGGCTATATTCGGGTTTGGGAGTCGGCGGACTCTTGGCCTTCGACAACCACGGCGATTTCGGTGCGGCTCCGGCCCTCAACCTGAACTTTATCGGTATCGAGGTGGGCAAAGGTTCATGGGGAGGTTCCTTCGAATTGGGTGGCCTCAATGCCATTGCCAGCCCACGCGCCATCTACCAGGTCTTTTCCCGCATTTTTTCAGTCAGTGTCTATTATAAATGGTAAAAAATGAAAAAGTGGATTTTTTTCAGCCTTGCAGCAATATTTTTGGCAGCCTGCCATAAGCCGAAAATTGACATAGTGGATTTCGACACTTTTCACGTGACAAGCGTGAAGAATAGTGAAGTTATCATTGACGGGACACTGAACCCCGAAATCCGCACCATGGAGTTAGGCGAGGACGAACCCAAAGTGGCCAGTACCTCTGTAGCTGACTTGGTGGGGAACCTGCTGGAAACGATGAAGAGCAACAAGGTGATACAGGTTGCTGGCACTTATACCGGCCACGATATCGACGGATCACCCCTCACATTGTCTGGCAAGGTACTGCTTCCAGCTAAAGGGAAGATTAAGAACATGGTGATTGTAAGCCATTGGACCATCGGGGCCAACCGCGAATGCCCGTCGGAAAGCTTCCAGTTGGAAGGCATTCTGGCATCGAAAGGTTATGCCGTGGTGATGGCCGACTACATCGGCTACGGAGTCACAGCTAACCACATCCATCCCTACATGCACATGGAAAGCACTGCCCGGAGCGTGGTGGACATGGCCTTGGCGGTGAAACCTTACCTGAACGCCATAGACCGGAAACCCGAAAGCGATGAGGTGATTCTGGTCGGCTATTCGCAAGGAGGCTCAACAACCTTGGGAGTGATGAATCTCCTGCAAGATGAATACAGAAACGAAATGCCCATCAAGATGGTTTATGCCGGTGGCGGTCCCTACGATATGGCGGCCACTTTTGATGTGGCGATTCTGGAAGACAAGACCGGCATTCCCTGTGCAATACCAATGATTGTTCAGGGCGTCAATGAGGGCGATGATTTGGACTTGAATCTTGGTGATTTCTTCAAACCGATACTGATGGAACATCTTGACGAATGGGTCAACTCAAAGAGATATTCTGTGGGTGAGATCAACAACTTGCTGAACGCCAAGAAAGTAAGTGACCTGATGACTGAAGTGGGACGTGACAAGAACAACCCGCAGACCGCACAACTCTACCGGGCTTTGATGTTCAATTCCATACTTTTCTTTACGCCTCGCTCTCCCGTCTATATCTTCCACAGCATGGACGACAACACAGTGCCCTTTGTCAATGCCATCAAGGCTGAGGAATATTTCAAGGGAAAAGATGTCACGTATGATTTCGACCACTACGGCAACCACCAAGCAGGAGCGATAAAATTCATTCTCAAAGTATATAAAAAATTATAATTCTAAAAGACAAGGAGTCAAGACTGATGAAACGACTGTTTAATCTTATTATCCTGAGCCTGGTACTGCTTGTCAGCTGTAACAAGGAGGAAATCCGCCCTACAGAGATAAAAGTACAGGTAGAATCGGTAACTGGCAGCCGCGCGCGTTTCACCGTGGCCACGGCAAATCAACACGCCTATTATTCATACGTGATTGTAAAACAGGATGACCCAAACTTCAATTCCCAGGCAGCTGTAATCTGCAACAATAGAATTCAGGAAATGGTGAGTGAATTACCTAACTTCGAAACCGGATCTTTCACGGACATCTTTTGTTATCGTGGCAGCAGGCAGTTTAACGTGAGACTATTGGAAGACGACAAGGATTTCAAGTTTATCGTGTTCCAGATAAACCCCAAAAAATACGAACTCATCGGTGAACCTGTTGTATGCGATTTCCATACCAAGCCAGTTCCAGACCGAAATCTGAACTTTGAAATTCTTTTCGATGGCGACATACTGCGTATCACCCCTTCTGACGAGAATCTCACTTACGTATGGGATTACGAAGAATCTGAAATGATAAACGACATTTACGGCTCTGCCCCATATTATTTGTATAGAGTGGTGGAAATGTATCTGGAATACGGATTCTTGGATATGTTTTACAAGCAAGACCAAAGCGTATGGTATTTTGACATGGAGGACAATATGAAAGACGGTACCGAATATACAATTGCCATCAGCGGTTGCGAAGAGGGCGAATTCACCACTCCGGTCACCGTAGTGAGATTCCGATACCACCCAGGCAATATAGAACAGCTGGAAGTGACAGAAGAAGGCCATGACAAGCTGTCGAGCCCCAAATGTGCCAGCAATAAAGAGCCTAAACCAAGAATATCTGTCAAGACTGGACAAAACCAGTCCTCAAGAGAAATTCATGTTATTGCATAATTTTTGGGGAAATTGCGTGTTTTCCCCTCTATGTTTTTTTCGGACGCACTGCGTGCGTCCCTACAAAAAATTTATTTGTCTGCGTGTAATTCGAGGATTTTATGTAAATTTGCAAACTCATTTCCTGAAATGAAAAAGGGGCATTAGCTCATCTGGTAGAGCGTTTCGTTCGCATCGAAAAGGTAGGCGGTTCGAGTCCGCTATGCTCCACAAAAAGAGGCTGTTTTTCAGCTTCTTTTTTTATTTAAAATAGTAACAATCAATTTGTTATAAAAAAAACACAACAAACTTATATTTCCTCGCACTCCACAATACCGTCTCGACACATTATCAGTCTGAAACAGTGATAATCAAGCATGTCTCCAGCCACACATTGCAGGACGATGTGCAAGTTATATACACGGGGAATGCTCATAGTCTGTACCCTTTCACCGTCCAGCATGGTCACATCGATTTCCGGGTCATCCATTTTAGCGGTAAAATGCTGCAAATGGATACGGGTAATGTCGTTGATTCCATCATAGCGATACTCATACCGTTGACTTAGCGACTCGTTGTCAATTTCCACCTGCTTGCGATATAAAATAATCTGTTCCAACGGAATACGGTTCTCCAAATCGGAACGGTTGCGTGAAAATTTCACTTCATCAGGAGTTTTGGAATCATCAATAAAATCCATACCTTCCTTGATGTTCACCACTTCTTTGCCACGGAAAAAGACCTTGTTTTTCATGTCAAAAAAACGAGACTTCAAACGGTGGGCAAATCTGTTGCGCGCATACTCCTTGATACGGTCCTTGAACATGTATGCCACCACCAAAATCACGAAGATAAGTATCGGATACTGTCCGAGATATTTTTGGAAAGGCAGGGCTATCAGCATAGAGATCAGCATGGCCAAACCTGCAGCGAAGCTCAGTGTGATTTCCTTTGCAGCCGCTCCATCGGGTTGTGAATCCGATTTCAGATACAATGCACTCTCAACATATTTCTTCAACAGATTCTGATGCATGAACATATCACGGTTTTCGGCCACACCGCTCAACGAGAAATGCGCATATCCCTGGTCAATTTTATACTGATGTTCTTCAATAATCAAAGACTTTATTTCCTGACGGACATCCTCAATTCCGATGACAGACAAAGCAGTAGCAGAACGCATCAAGCGCACAGCATGCAATTCTGTAAGATGACTCAGGTATTCATCGCCATATTGGAATATCGATGCCACAGCTGACAAACTTTCCGAACTGTTCCGCATGATTTCCCTATAATGTCGCACCACTCTTCGCATGGCTGTCAATTGAGCCTTCCATGCATCAGGATTGAATACGGATTCACTTGCTGCCTGAAGAGCCTTGGTCTCATCTCGTAACGCACTCTTATATATAGCCACATACATTTTGATGTGAAATTCCAAATCCTGCAGACAAACAGAAGTTTGTGTTTCCGCATATTTTTGCACCGCAGCACTGAGATTCCTCACCGTAAGGGATTCCGCATCGGCAAGCTGTTGCAAAGTAAACAACGGCGTCTTCAGACGCACATTCGACTTCACATCCTGGTAAAACTGCTCTTTGGAATAGGTGGTAGCGTTTATATTGAGGCTATAAGGTATAAACAACCATGAATTCATCTTGAACAGACGATGCTGTTGTTCCTTGCCCGAGAAGTTAATCTTGAACTCCACAGAAAAGCGGTCGTGAATGGAAGTTTTTACCTGAATCATAACTAATTATCGAACAGCTTTTCTAATAACCCGGGCAATACCCTCAGCATCAAAACCCAATTCCTTATAAAGTGAAGGAATATCACCATGGGGCACAAAACGGTCATCAATGGCAATATGCGACAAACGATTATCCAACTGATGATCACTTATATATTCTGAAACTGCAGAGAAAAGGCCACCCTTTGCCACTCCGTCCTCAATGGTAATCAATACTTTATGATGAGCTGCTATATCAGCCAACAGCTCTTCATCCAAGGGTTTTAAGAAACGCATGTCCACATGCGTAGGATGAATATTTTCAGTTTCTAACAGTTCTATGGCTTTCGTCACATTGTTTCCTAACGGACCCAAAGAGAGGATTGCCACATCACAGCCTTCACACAAAACACGCCCTTTGCCTATTTTCAGCCCTTCTGGCGTGTTTTTCCATTCCACAAGCACTCCCCTGCCTCTCGGATAGCGAACGGCGAATGGCAGGCCTTTTTCACGCGCATTTTGCCATGCCGTAAACATCATGTTTCGCAACTCATGCTCGTTGAGAGGAGAGGCAATAATCATGTTGGGGATAGACCTCAGAAAAGCCAGATCAAAAATACCCTGATGGGTAGCGCCATCCTCACCCACCACACCTCCCCGGTCGATGCAGAAAATGACAGGCAATTTCTGCAAAGCCACATCATGCACAATCTGGTCGTATGAACGTTGCAGGAAAGTGGAATATATATTGCAGAAAGGAATCATACCGCCAACAGCCAAACCTGCCGAGAAAGTCACAGCATGTTGCTCAGCAATACCCACATCAAACACTCTGTCCGGATACACCGCATCCATAATGGTCAGGGAGCAGCCAGTAGCCATAGCGGGAGTGATACCAACGATTTTCTCATCCTGACGGGCAAACTCCAAAATGGTTTCCCCAAACACATCTTGAAACTTAGGCGGCTGATTGGTATTATCACTTTTTATCTGCTGACCAGTTTCAGGATCAAACTTACCAGGCGCATGATAAGTGGTTTGATGCTCTTCGGCCAATTTCAGGCCCTTGCCTTTCACGGTAATCACATGCAGCAATTTAGGACCTGGTATGGATTTCAAAGCACGTAAGGTTTTCACCAAAGCTTTTACATCATGTCCATTAGTGGGACCGAAATAGCGGAAACCCAAACTTTGGAACAAGTTGCTTCCACTGAGCAGAAAACCTTTGATACCATTACCAACATTACTGATCCACTGAGCGATACGATTGGAGAACTTCTTCTTTGACGTGAAAAAATTCCAAACTTTAGTCTTAAAATTATTATAGCTTGGTGATGAAGTGATATGCAACAGATACTTGCTCATGGCACTACGGTTATCATCAATCGCCATTTTGTTATCGTTCAGTATCACCAGCATATTCACATTTCTGATGCCTGCCTCATTAATGGCCTCGAATGCCATACCACCGCCTATTGAGGCATCACCAATCACAGCAATATGATTCCGTTCCGTGTCCCCTGAAAGTTGGGCGGCCTGAGCCATACCTAAAATAGCAGATATTGATGTGGAAGCATGTCCCGTCCCGAAAGCGTCGTACTCGCTCTCTTTCATCACAGGAAATCCACTGATACCATGGTATTTACGGTTGGTATGGAATTTCTCATAACGTCCCGTAATAATTTTATGGGCATACGCCTGATGACCCACATCCCACACCAATTTATCCGTTGGAGTATCAAAAACATAGTGAATGGCCACCGTCAACTCCACCACTCCCAAGCTGGAGCCCAAATGCCCAGGATTAGAAGCCGTTTCAGAAATGATATACTCCCGGATTTCCTCGCATAATGCGGGAAGTTCCGAGACATTCAATTTCTTTATATCGGCCGGGGAATTGATGTTATTCAGATATTTCATGATAAAAATCTACCAATTCTTGGGTTACTACCTCAATATTATGATTCAGGGCCACATAATGGCGGGCATTCTCTCCAATAATAGTACAGATATCAGGGGTTTTGATACACTTTTCTATCACAGCCACAAAATCCTCCGCTGTATCGGCAATAAAGATATGCTTACCATTTTCCACATTCAATCCTTCCGCTCCTATACTGGTGGTGATAATGGTTTTACCCAAAGCCATGCCTTCAATAATTTTGATTCTGATACCACTTCCTGACAAAAGAGGAACAATCATAATATCTTTGGACAACATAAATTCATTGGCACTCTCCACCTCACCGGCTATAATCACATGGTCGGAGGCGAAGCGTCGCAGTGACTCAGGGATGCCACGGCCGGCCATGGTAAAAGTTAGCATGGGAAACTTTTCAAGTATGGCGGGAAAAACTTCTTCCAAAAACCACTCCAGGCCCTCCACATTCGGCATCCAGTTCATGCTGCCCAAATGGAACAACTCCGGCTGGTCTGAAGGAATATATTCATCCTCTACTTCATAATTGTCCAAATCCACGGCAAAAGGAATCACAGTACCTGGCGTATTTGGTGCCAAGGCATGGAAGAATTCGTAATCCACATCTGAAATGGTCATGTAACCGTCCACCTTGTTCATCAGCGAGCACTCGTAACGTTTCAGCTGGCGATTCATCTGTTTGAGTACAAATTTCTTGAACCAGGAAACATGATTACGGGCAATACGTTCCCAGATAATATGTTCAACATTATGCAGGCGCAATACGATTTTTGCCTTTGAATGCTTGCGAATGACAGAAATATAGGGAGCCACAAAAATAGATTCCAGCTGTATGACATCAAATTCATTTTCTTGTAAGACCTTTGTCAAACGCTGAACCATTTCTTTCGTATAAAAGCGATATACATGATATGACTGGCCTTTCAGGAAAGATGCCAATCCCTCCCAAAAATTCACTTTGGTGTCCACAAAAACTGTCTCGAACTGTGTCTTTTCTATATAATCAGCAGATAAACGTTCTTTTTGACAGGGGTGTTTCTGGGTCGCCAACGACAACAGTTTCACCTGATGTCCACTGTTCAGAAGACCCTGAGTGATGTTATTAATCGCAATACAACCACCGTCAACAGGGGGCATCGGTGGTTTATGACACAGTTGCAATACCCTCATTGTTTATTTGTTTTTTTTGATCGTAATTTAAGTATCATTTTTTTGAAAAACTTCTCGTATGTCTCTTTAGACATAATGCTTGCATCAACGGTCGCCTTATAAGTTAAGAAAAAACATATTGGTATCAGCACAAAAGTTGACAACCAAACCCCTCCAAAAGCTGACATTTGGCCTGTTGTAGCCATATTTTTCCCGAACGCGGTAAGCATAAAATAAAAAGTGAAGAAAGCCACCGTGATGACCAAAGGTATGCCGATACCTCCTTTTCGGATAATAGACCCCAATGGAGCGCCAATAAAGAAAAAAAGCAGGCAAGCTAATGAGAAAGTGAATTTATTGTGATATTCCACCTGATATGAGCGAAGCGACATATTCCGGTAATAAACATCCTGCGCAGAGAATCTGGTAGTGTTTATGATACCCTCAATATTGTTTTTGGTGTAATTGTAGGCATCTATTTTCTGCTGGACTGTTAATACCGGCAACGAATCCTCAGGCACCATCGTCACAAGTTTGTCTTTAGCCCGCACAAAATTCGAGTAATAATACATGTTTTTTAAAAACCCTTCAGAAATATCCACTTTTGCCCGTTCCACCTGTACTTTTATCGTATCAATTTTTTCAGATAATTTAGCCAAGGGCATAGCCTGTTGTGAGGAAGAGAAAAACTCCTCATCACTTTCTTGCAACTCGAATGATGACAAGTCAAAACGTTTATATTGTTCCTTAAAAGTTGCCCTGCTCAAAGGTTTCGAAGCTGTGTTACTCTCTGTATTCACACTCTCGTCCCAAAAATATCCATCGTTCAGCACAAACAGCAGATATTTGCCATCGTCTGTCATTTTCATGGTACCGGACTTGGCGTATGTCATGGTGACATTCCCCTGATGACGGGAATGGTCGTACAGCAGCATATCCTCGATGGTCACATTATCACCTTTTTTGTGGCCCACCCGTATGGTGACATCCTCGAAACCATTATAAAACACACCACTTTCAATATTCAAGGCAGGTTTTTGCTCCTGTACACTATAAATAAGCGTTCGTAGTTTCAGGTTGGCAACAGGAATCACTTTGTCGGCATACCAGAAAGCGAAGATAGTCAGCAACACTGAGATAATGGCCAAAGGAGCCATCATTTTGCTGATAGGTATTCCGGCGGACTTCATGGCCACCACTTCAAGGCGCTCGCCCATGTTACCGAATGTCATCAATGAGGCCAACAAAATGGCAAGAGGCAGTGCCATATTCATGAGTGAGCCTGCCGCATAGAACATGAATTTCAGAAGAATATGGATTTCCAAGCCCTTGCCGACCAAATCATCCACATATTTCCATAGAAATTGCATCAGTAAGATGAAGATGGCCACGAAAAAAGTAAGGACCAAAGGACCAAGAAAATTTTTAATAATATAGCGATAGGCTATCTTCATGATGAAACTAAGAATTAAGAATTAAAAGTTAAGAATTATCATGGGATACATGGTTCTTAGTTTTCAGTTCTTAATTTTTAATTTGTTAGAAATCTCCAATAGTTTCGGGCAACTGAGCCAAAGCGGCAGCCGCTTGTTCATCATTAGGAGGTGTTCCATGCCACTTATGGGTTCCCATCATGAAATCAACACCCATACCCATTTCCGTTTTCATCACGACAACCACAGGCTTTTGCTGGAACAACGCGTTTTTGGCCTTTTTCATCGTCTCCACGACATCTTCCATCTTGTTGCCGTCCATTTGCATCACGTGCCAGTTAAAGGCCTCGAATTTGGCCGTAATTTCCTTCAATGAGCATACTTCGTCTGTAGGACCATCTATTTGTTTGCCATTAAAGTCAACAGTGGCTATCAGATTATCCACATGTTTAGCGCCTGCAAACATGACAGCCTCCCAGATTTGACCTTCCTGCAACTCGCCATCACCAGTCAAAGCATACACCACATGTCTGTCCGCATTGTTTTTCTTGGCCAAAGCGGCTCCAATAGCGACAGAGAGACCTTGTCCGAGCGAGCCTGATGCGATGCGGACACCGGGAATCTGCTCCACTGGTGTAGGATGCCCCTGCAAACGTGTTCCTAACTGACGGAAAGTGGCCAACTCTTTAACAGGGAAGAAGCCACGACGGGCCATAACACTGTACAGTACCGGGGTTATGTGTCCATTTGACAGGAAAAACATATCTTGTCCGGCACCATCAACTCTGAAAGATTCCGGTTCAAGTTCCATCAGATCAAAATACAAGGCGGTCAGAAAATCCGCACATCCAAGGGAGCCTCCGGGATGGCCGGATTTAGCGCCATGGACCATTCTGATAATATCTCGACGCACTTGGGCAGCAGTCGTTTTTAATTCGTCAATTGTAGCCATAATGATTATTTTTTAACTGAGAATCATGAGACAAAAGTGAAAATCACAAAGGAAATATCACTCCTGATTCTTAGTTCTTAATTCTTAGTTTTTAAATTCTGCGGCGATAGCGGCTGCAGTCTGTTTGAACTCTTCTTCTGTGAGTTTAACTCTTTCTTTTTTGAAATCAAGGTCACCGACATTATTGATGGGCACCAGATGGATATGGATATGCGGAACATCCAGACCAATCACAGCCACACCTATGCGCTTGCATGGACAAGCCTTTTCGACAGCGAGAGCGACTTTCTTGGCAAACACCATCATTTCCGCAAGAGTGGTGTCATCCAAATCAAAAATATAATCATTTTGAATTTTTGGAACCACCAAGGTATGGCCTTTTGCCAATGGACTTATATCCAAAAAAGAATAAAATTTATCGTTTTCCGCTACTTTGTATGAGGGAATTTCTCCTTTGATGATTTTTGTGAAAATTGTTTCCATATTCAATTATCTTGTGACGTCCATAATTTCAAGTTTGATAATGCCCACGGGCACTTTTACTTCCACCACCTCACCTTTTTGCTTACCTATCAATGCTTTTGCGATAGGAGAGGTGACTGATATTTTCCCTGCTTTCAGGTCTGATTCCGATTCCGGCACCAAGGTATAAGACATGACCGCATTATTTTGAAGGTTTTTCACCTGAACTTTTGAATAGATCAAAATTTTTGACACGTCTATTTTTGATTCATCCAAAATACGGGCATTGGCCACCAGATTTTTCAGTTTAGCGATTTTCAATTCCAGCATACCCTGGGCTTCCTTTGCAGCATCATATTCGGCATTTTCTGACAAGTCACCTTTATCACGGGCTTCTGCGATAGCCGCGGAGATTTTTGGTCTTTCTACACTTTCAAGATGTTTGAGTTCTTCTTTCAGCTGCTCCAAACTTTCTTTCGAATAATATTTAATCGTATCCATTGTAAATTTATTGTGTTCGTTAATATAAATAAAAGAGGCTTAGCTAAAAGCCCCTTTTGTTTTGTGATAATATGTTCAGAAAAGATTATAAAGCCAGCTTCAAGCTTACATAATGATTTCCTTTCCATTTATTGGTGAATCTGTAAGCATAATCCAAAACAAGTTTCTGATTGCCTTTTTCTTTTTTCACCAATGGAATACCCACAGAGCAACCCAAGGAAAGACCCGAATAAATAGATTCAGGGTTAACACCAGTGATGGCAGTAATTCTGTTGGGTTTTTCAGGATCGTTTCTTTCAACGCCAAAGCTTTCCAAGCCATAGCCCACACGTACCATGAAATACTGTTTAAAACCATATTCAAGACCGAGGGTAAAGACGTCGCGTGAATATGAGTTTGCTGTGAAAGAGCCTGCCAGTGTCAAGCGATGGTCCGCATCGTCACGGGTAAGACCTTCGTCTTTTCTTTCATCCTTATCCATATCCTTATAGATTCCACCAAAGAACAGGAAGTCGTAAGAGACACCGAGTGTCAGCAAAGCTGGCATTTCATATTCAGCGCTACGAGTCTCAAGGGTCATCTCATGCTCTGAACCGGTGATGACCGCTCTCTGCATGATACCGTCACCCTTATAGCTGATAGGCAGACCGATGTTTTTCAAGGCAACACCGATTTTGAAGTTTTCGTATGGACCAGCCAAATACTGAACACCTGCATCGATAGCCACACCTGTAGCACTCAAGTCAGACACACTCTCATTGACAATCTTAATGCTCACACCACCGTGGATGTATTGGTTGAAAGATTTGGCATAATGAATACCGATATTGAAATATCTGGGGGAGAAATTACCCATATTTCCTTCCGGCTGATCAACAGTAGTGATAGGAATATCACCGAAGTTCATCATAAAGACGGAAATGCCGATGACACCAAAATCTTTGATTTTACGACCGGTGGCTTTATCTTTTTTGGACAGGGACTGTCCAATAGCGATAGCGTTGATATTAATACCGCAATTTGAGCCAGTCAGATACTGGGTTCTTGAGAAACCCAGTTCTGTCTTTTTCACGAAGGCCAGACCAGCCACATTGGAATAAACAGATTCCATGCCACGAATTTCCGCAACACCTGCATTACCCCAACCATTTGTTCTTGCCCACGGGTCGATGAGAAGGCTGGCCGCACCAGCCTGTCCTGAACGGTCTCTGTTTCCTGCGAAAGATTGTCCCGCATACGAAAGAAGACCCACAACTGCGCAAATGATAAATGTTTTATATATTTTATTCATAGCCATTATTTTTTAATATTCTCAAAATAAGTTTTAGAAAGCATTCAAGTCGGTTGGACGCATAGCGCAGAAGAATTTCAGGGTTCTTTCACCAACATTAGGAGCCTTGACATGGATGATATAAATACCACCAGCCACAGGAATTCCGGCATGGTTCTTCAAATCCCAATCAATATAGGTTGTTGCCTCATCTGAAGCCTTCTTGCTCAACGTACGGATCAACACACCATTCGCTGAATAGATAGACACTTCACATGGAGCGGGCAAGTTCACAATTTTCACGTATGTCTCAAGTGCGGTAGATTCATACTGTGAGAAACCATAATATGGATTCGGAACAATATTAATGTCTTGCAACATTTCATCGTGATATTCTTTCGAATCATTGATAACAGGAGCCAAATCAACAGTAGAGAAGCTGTACAATGGGAAACCTTCATTTTCGATTGGACCATGGGTGGCTTCGTAGGCCATTCTCTGGTCATCGCTGAACCAACGTGATTTATATCTCATGTATGGACGAGATACACGAATCTTGACGGTAGCGTCATTGCCAGACTTGAGCCATTGGTCTTCGTATCCTTGCATAGGCATTGGGATGGTTGTCCACATCACATTGTTGAACAGCTGCATCTTCACTGCTTTTCTCTGAGGACGACTCAAAGCAGTATCACTTGTGAAGGATGAGAACTTAGCTGCCAACCACTTGCCTTCATCATACGGACCACATTCGTAGTTGTCATATCCCTGACCATCGGGACCAAGAACTGGAGCATCACCATTCACATAATTACGAATCTGTCCACCGTGCTGATACGTGGTATGTGCACCTGTTGGACTCAAGGTACCAGCACCTGCACGTAATTGATCATTATCGTTATAATTACGTGTAGCGTTCTTATCCTCATACTGAACAGGGGCGGTAGAACCGGAACTACTGCAGATATACAAGAAATGTCTTCCTCCAAAATCAGGCTCAGGCATTTTGCTGATTGCATGTACATCATCCACAGCACCGTGGTCCAACATAGCCCAGTTATTCCACATGGTCATATATTCACTTTCATTAAGTTCATAAACTTCACCTGTCTCAGGATCTATGATATGAGCATATACGTTGGTAGGATTGAAAATCATGTCATTACCGTTATTCAAAGAATCCAATGAATTTTCAGCAAACATAACATTTAATCTTTCACCTGTTTCAACATTGATAGCATAACCTGGGAACCATCCGAAACCTGTTGTGCCAGAGTTATCGGGATTACCATTCTTATCCACTGAAGGATTGTGTTTAGGTTCATGACGAACATTGTCTCCATATTCAGTAGGAACAAAACCTGTTTCTGTTGAGCCAGCCTCAAGTACGAGACAACGTGTCCACAAGCTCTTGTCAGCGGTATATACGACATCCACTGAGTACAAGTTTGTCATGGTCATATTATGACCCATGGAATACTGTGCATGGTTGTTCAAAGCATGTTGAGGAACTTCATCACCATTATCGTAGTGCGGATACCAGTTGCCATTTGTATATTCCCTTGTTTTCAGCAACTCGGCAAAGTCATAGTAACGTGGAGTAGGATTGCCACTACCGGCTGCATAGAAAGATGTATCGGGAGTGAGGAAGCATGCTTTAACACCACCTGAGAAAGGAGAGCTTATCACGTATGGAGCCCATGTGCCATATACAATTGATTCATATTGTGAAATAGGATCTCTGAAAGCTCTCATACACTGTGTTGTGAAAGGAGACTCGTCACCATTAGGCGGATAAATCTCACAAGCGTCTTCAATTCTCCATTTCATATATTCATCTTCAGCACCATCCTGTGAAGACCACTGCTCCCAGTTACCTTGTGCCTGGTTACCAGAACGGATCCAGTTGCTCGGATATTCACCTTCAATATCTTGCAGACCAAACAACCATGGTGTTGACTGATCCTGGAATGTCAAAGATGACTGGAGGTAGTTCACCTGACCACCCATCATCAAGCCACCAGAGGTGAGTGTACCATTACCAGCCTGTTGTAACCAACGCAACTGACTTTCATCATGAATTTGGAATGGCTTATTATTGATAGCCACAGAAAGACCTAATTCCATAAACAATTGTTCAGTGTTCACATTAATACTGAAATTAGATGTATCAACTGGTTTTGTGATATTGAATGTGTCTTTCAAGTATGCGAACAATTCTTCTTCTGAAGAGAAGTTGACGCCATCAACGCCAGTAACCTTCAATGTCCATTTTGTATCATCGTTAACCTCATCACCATTCTTGATGAATCTTACTTCGTATGTCAGAGGTTTAACTTGCAGCGGGTCAATCACTCTCACATCAAGAGGACCATAATTGCTCTTATAAGTAACGCTACCGGCTGAGAAGTCACCATTTTTGCCGCCTTTCAAAATATTTGACTTGGTTGCGTCATCAAGCTCAAGAACAAAACCACCATTACCTTGACCTTCCAGTCTTGTAATTTGCGGCTGAGTACCGTATGCACATAACTTATTCACGTCAACACCTGTTGCCTTGGGGCTATGTGGTACTGCTGAAACAACCTTAATGTTTCTACGACCAGCCAAGTATGGGGTCTTCTGACCTTTCAGACCATCAGTAACCTGCTCATCAATTGAGAAAGGAGCATATTCATTATATGCATACGCAATGACCATGAAATAGTATGTCTTATGATTAACCAAAGTATTGTTTCCTGTTGCGAACTTGTCTTCAGTGATTCTGAAAGTACGTTGAATACCGCTATTGGAACCATTAACTTTTTCTACAGCCACATTGGTGTTTAACGACTGGTCGAACTCCCAGTTGATCAACTGACCGATAGCAGTTCCATCAGGACGGAAGTTTACGATATCGCACTGGGCAACCAAACGTACTCTGTCCAAGTTTCCGATATCAGAAACACTGACATCTTTACCTGATACCTGATAAATCTGGTAACCTTCGAAGACATATTTGTTACTTCCTTCGGGATAGGTCTTATATACAGAAGTAAGAGCTGTTACAGAGTCAACACTTCCGTCAGGATTGGTAAACACCTGAGTATAAGTTGAGTCTGTATTGTAACCCTCATTAATCTGAGGATCCACTTCAGCATATTGTTCATTCTTGTTGTTAGAATCATCTCTGTCGTTGGTCAAATAAATAATCAACTCATTTTCATATTCCTTGATAGTAACATCAGGAGCGTCAGGACCATCCAATACTTTGAAGCAGTTTTCGAACAAGGCTTGGCACTTGTCATCAGCAATTTTCAACAATTCAACAGACTGCCAGGGGCCACCTGAATAAGAACGTGCCCATGGAATACCAACAGTAATGTAGTTAACGGCACCACGGCGCAGGGTGAAAGGACCTGCGGACTGCATGAAACGCCTGTCTGACGGCTGATCATTTGCAACAGTTTCCTCAACCCAACCACGGCTTCCGCCATAGTCTTGATAGTTAAACACATCACGTTGTGCAGGATCTTCAATACCCCAGTTACACGGGTCGCTGGTACCAGGGAACATGAAGTCGCATTCCGGACCCACAACTCCACCATAGTCGGGGTGAGCCAAAGCACCGTATGTCATACGCTGACCGTCTTTCCAAATACCTTTCAACATCTGATAGTATTCAGTAGCTTTTCTTGGGTCTCCACGGTTGCTGTCATCGTTGTTATGGAACACGAAACGTCTCATACCAAAACGCTCATTGTTAGCAATACTATCGCCGAAGTTCACACCATTGATAGCGAACTGGTCATTTGGAAAGTTACTTTTCAAGAACTGGTCACAGTAAAGCTTATTGGCTACAGTACCTACAACGCCTGCCTTATTTATGTCAAAGTGTGGGTTATCACGACCAACCATTTCACCCGTAGAATCATCCACCATATAGTCAGGATCGATATAGGGGCCTTGGAAGAAGTCCACACCCACAGCAGGAGGATTGGCGCCATAATGTTGAGCCAAACCTGCACCGTCAATAGGAAGACCATTGTAACAATAACCCAAACCACGAGCGACATCGCAACCTACATAGTCATCGTGTGAATAACCCAAATCCGGGTCAACCCACTGTGAGAAGAATGTTTGATTCAAGTTAGTGGTTGAACGGTTGATAATCTCGTATGAATAGAAAGTCATGTTGTTCAAGTCATCATTTGTCTGGAAAGCAAATGCCTGACCACGAATTTCCAAACCAATGGCCGCACCACCTGTCTCAGTGTGGGCATTACCTTTGTCATTAAAGATCCAGAACAAAGTTTCATCACCTTTCAACACATGGTCGGCATATACCATACCATCGATACCGATAGAATTGGCGTAAGTCGGAAATTCAGAAACTCGTTCTTGTTCGTAAGGAATTGGCAACAAACCATGAGCGGCTCTTGACTTGTTAGCTTCAGTCCATGGGCAAAGTTCATTGTCAATATCATAATACGGATAGTCACCATTCTCAGGATCGTACTCATAGTTGCCATTCACGTCCTTGAACGGAGCCAGATAGAATGATTGTTTCTTGTTATCATAATCACCATGTGCAGGCCAATTTCTGATAGCCAGGGAAGGATTTGGCACAACATGATTGTGGGTGTTGTACGTATTAATATGTTCGTCAACCTCAGCGCGGGTCATTTTGAACATTTTGTCCCATGCCGCACAATCCTCTTGGGCGATCTGGGCCAAACCATCCACAGAGAGAGGACCGGTCCAATAGTCATCACCGACTTGGCGGAAACGGACAGCAGCCAATTTCAACTGGTTGTTATCATCCAGACCACCGATCCACAGAGCAGCAGCAAACATAGAGCTTTTACCTGAGCCCTTGGGAACCTCGTATTCTGCCAACTCTTTATTCCACATCGTACCATTGGTTTCGATGTAAGCACGTACATTGTTAATAGTCAACTCATTGGAGTTTGTGGCCGACAAACATTTTGCAGAACCGGCCTTAGCCTGACTTTGGGCCTTCTTTTTAGGATCTCCAATCCATCTTTCTGCCTGGACGGTTCCAATCGCAGACAGAAGCACGAGAGCTACTAAAAATAAACTTTTAATTGTATTCTTCATGATTATTTATTTTTATTATTATCAAACTGTTGGATTAAAGATTAGAATCCGAATTGAACACCCAAGCTCACGCGTGTAGGCTGGCTATAGTTATAAGGATCCTGCATAATCATATTATAATAGTTGATGAATGAGCTACGGTCTGTTTGAGAGTCAATAATTGATCTGTAAGCTGTTGATGACAAGAAACCATCATCATCCGGGTTGCCGGTGTAGTCATACACAACGAGAATATTCTTGAAGTTGAACAAATTCTGGATATCCAAATAAACAGTCAAATAACCAGGTTTATTACCTTTTGGATTACCATCTTTGTCTTTAGCATTCTTGCCATAAAGGTTCATAATGAAAGTCTTGTCTATACGAAGGTCGCACTGGAAAATCCAAGGTCTGTGTGAACCATAAAGAGTACCTTTCAAACGAGAGCTTGTACCAGAAACATAGCTGGAGTTCGGAGTACTTGAACGACTGTAAGGCATACCTGATGCGGCCGAGAACAGAAGTGTAATACCAGCATTCTGCAACCATCTGATTTCCTTAACGGTGTTGGTACCTTTTTTCTGTTTTCTGGTGATAGGTCCATTATAATCGGTACCATTGTCGAAACGATAGTCGATAGTGGCACCAACTTTGTGACGCTGATCGAACGACAGGTTCACCAAGGTTCTCAAATTAGGCTGACCGGAAGCGATGATAGCGGCATTTGAACTTGCTGACGAACCGGTACCTTTAGCGAACTGCAAGGTATAGTTGGCACGGAAGGAAATATTTTTGATTCTTCTTAGTTCATAGCTCAAAGTGAAGCCCTGAACTGTACCAAAGTCCATATTCTTATATGAATAATATGTACTTGGATATGCACCCGTGAAACGGTATGACTGGATCATGTCACGTTTCTCTGAATAATAAGCCGCAATACTGATAGCTGACTTCTCACCGATTTTCTGGCGGAAACCGATTTCATAGTCAACACTTCTCTGAGGTTTCAATGCGGGGTTATTGAGGAGTCTGGTGGCATTATCTTCAATAAACATATAATGAATAGGATTGATGGACAACTGTTGGGGACGAGAGGTCACAATGTTATAGTGAGCGTAGAACAAAGAGTTATCTGACACGGGGAAGGAGAAGGATATACGTGGCATGACCGACCAGTGGGGTGCATAATTGCCGAATGCGTCGGCTTCCACCTTGGTCACATCATTTTCATCCAGTTTGTTCTTCAAGATAGGTCCAGCGGTATTCAATGACAGATCGGTTTCCGGATCAGTAACCAAGTCACCGTTTCTATCATACCAATTGTCACCATCACGATAACCGATTACAGAAACGTCGAAGTTGTCAGGATTCAGGTTGGCATTGTAATAACTTCTTTGGTTTACATACACATACCAATTGTCATTAGCGCCTTCCAGAAGAGTTTCTCTGCCGAAGTTCAATGCTTTCAGTTCCTTCACAGTATATGCGTCGCGGAAAAGATAAGGATCTTTCAACACATCCTGGTTGGCATCGAAATAGTCAACACGGACACCCACGCTAAAGAGCAAGCTGTTGATAGAGAACTTGTCTTGCAAATAGAATGCCATATAAGTAGGTTGGTATGCACCGATTTCGTATGTTCTCTTACCATCTTTCTTAGTGAAGAAATCTCTGATAGAGGCGCCGCCTCTGTATTTCTTTCCAAGACCATCGTAGCCCATGTATGAAACGATACCACCATGACCTGTACCAACGACCAATTCTTCGGTAGAGAACAGGGCCAGGCCACCCATTTCCTCGTACTGTGCGGGTGTTATATCATCCACATCAACCCATTCTCTCAAATCCATACCCAGTTTGCTACGGATATTCTGTGCGAAACCACCTTCGGCTACATCGCCGAGGGCACGGTCAAACCAAACGTATATATCTCCATCATAACCATTGAAATCGATACCATGCTCATTGATGAACTGTTGTCTTTGCTCGGCATTATACCATGAAGGCATAATAGCATCCAGATACACAGGGTGAGTAATGTCAATCTCGTTGTTATGCTGATTGGCTTTGTTTCTCATCAAAGTCCAGATTCCGAAAGGAGAGACAGAATAGCTACGTGCAATGATTTTCTCGAATTCGAAACCAAGTTTCAACTCATGATTAGTCAAGTTTATAGCGATACTGGCCTTAAGTCCAAATACATCCTGTTGTGACTTGGAGTTTTCGGTATATGGAATATTTGGTGAGTCATACAAACTGTATGGTGAAGAAGGAGCTTGTCCATTCAGCAAAGCGCCAAAAGTAGCATACAAGTTCTGATCATAAGGTTGATCCGTTCCAAAATTCGAAGCGATATATGCCGGGGAGAACTGGTCATAAAAGTTTTGGGTATAGAAAATCAAACCAGGATTCACATTGCCGGATTCGAAAGTAAGCAAAGTATCCAGACGGTTACTCATTCTATATATATTACCATAATATGTAATACCTGTTTGCGGGTCTAAATATGAACTTTCCGCATCAGCATATTTTTCCGCAAAATGAGATTTGAAACGACCAACATAGCCATAGTTAAACAGATTCCCCTTGTGGAAAGCATCCTGTAAAATAGAATTATAGCGGGTAAAATTGAAGTTGATGTCATACATCACATTTTTCAGCACACTGGTTCCTGTTGTATCGGTAAACACTCTATGATTCAAACGGGCACTGACACGTGTAGTGTTGGAAATTGATTCCCTATTGTTTTGGGCATTAAACAGAGCTCTTGAAACAGACCAACTTCTTCCTTTGTTATATTCGTATGATCCGTTGAAAGAAAGACGAATATTATTGGTTCTACCGAACAGGAATTCGATTTTACCCTGTGCCAGATAGTTCCAATAACCGGCGTGGTCACGAACTCTTTGTTTCACAAAAGCATCCGGTCCAAGGTATTCAGCTTCCAATTTGGTTACACCGAGTTGGGAACCTTGGGGATAGCGGATTGGAGCTTCTGTAATGCCAAGGATAGTTTCAGGGGTAGCACGCCATGTACCGGGTTTTTTCCAGCTACCTTTACCTGCGGGATAACCATCCTTAACATATTCAACCTCACCGCTAATCAAGAAACCAATACGGGCAGGGTCGTCTCTTTTTTTACCCTTCAAGATAGGTCCGGTCAAAGAAGCGGCAAGCAGGAAATTGTTATAACCTTCCAAAGAACCACGCACTTCGGCAGAACCGTGGAAATCCTTTGAAGCGGGTTTTGTGGTAATCACGGTAAAGCTCGTACCGTCGCCCAATTCAGCGGGGATACCGCCCTGAATCAGCTGGGCTTCTTCCACAGTGCTCATAGCCACACTTGCGTTACCTCTCATTCTCACACCATCAACAATCATCTGCTGACCTTCGGAACGGTTACCACGCACAGCTGTCATTTGGCCATCGACACTGGATACACCTTCCAAGTTGGACAGAGCAGCTGTGATTGAACGGCCAGGGGTTTTACGAACGGCATCACCGCTCAAACGTGAGGAAGAGGTGGTGTTATCAGCATCAAACACAGGCGGTTCCCATACAACTTCAACAACATCCAAGTCTGTTGCACAGTTGATTTTGAAGTCAACGAATTGAACCTGTCCGGTTTTCACAACCACACCAGTCTTTTTCATGGTTTTCTTACAAGTCATTTCAGCATTGGCCTCAATGTCGTAAGTGCCTGGTTGAATACCAAACAACTGATACTCTCCTTTTACGTCAGACATGGCATAATTGACAACTTTGTCGTCCACCTTCAGATAGACGTTGGTGTATGCCAACGGTTCTCCTGTCTGGTCCGTGACTATTCCCTTAATCGTTCCCGACTGGGAATAAGCAAAGCTGGAAAAAAGGATGATCACTCCGAGTGTAAAGAGTAATTTTTTCATCATAGCTATTATTTTATATTAAACATTATTTTGCAGTATAATTTTAGGCGGTAAAGTTACGAAAAATTTTCGTTTCCTACTATATTTATATTTAAAAAAATTGCAACTTGCTAATTATAAGGATTTTTTAATATTTCACCATATATAATGGCTTTTTTTATTTCTTCCGGATCGTGCAAATCTATCTTCGGCGTTTCTATTTCATTTTCAACTTCTTGTACATTGATTTTAGCGGAAGAAGATGGTTCTGCCTTCATTGATGGCGGAATCACCTCCTCGCTACTGGAAACATCCTCGTAAGTGAAATATGAAGTGGATTTAGAAGAATTTGAATCAAATTTTTCATTTTTCCACTTTTCTCTTTCCTTGAAATAATCCCTCTCGGGAGACTCATAGTCTTCCTCCAAATCCACTTCATTATGTATCTTTTGAGAGGCCGTTGACGCCGCCTTCTTTTTTATCTTCAGCACCTCACTTCCAATAAAAATCGCAAAGATGACAAGGGTAATCAAAACATCGACAAAATCCATAATTTGTTGTTTTTTTGTAGAGTGCAAATGTACATAAAATTCCCGAATTATTCATAAACGGATAAATTTTTGTAGAGACGGGGCATGCCCCGTCTCTCGTAGTTTATCCGAAAAAAAAAACAAAAATAATTAGCAAATTAGCAAATTGGGAAATTAGCAAATTGGGAAATTAGCAAATTGGGAAATTGGGTGATTGGGAAATTATGGCCATGTTTACAGCATAGGCAAAAAAAAAGAGCCTGACAATTGTCAAGCTCTTGTGTGTTCCAGCTGGGATTCGAACCCAGGACCCCATCCTTAAAAGGGATGTGCTCTACCTGCTGAGCTACTGAAACATCCGTTTTTTGGGACTGCAAAAATACAACTTTATTCAATGCCAACCAACATTTTCTTTCACTTTTTTACCATTAATTTTTCAATTAGCTGATTATCAGTATGATAATTTGAAAAGACAAAACTTTTTCCACTTTAATGATTATTATTTGTTTTTTTGTATATTTGCAAGTATAACAATTTGATTATTAACAAATTAAATCAAGATATTTAAAATTTTCAAGAATGGTATTTTTCAAGAATTTTTGACATCATTTTTTTTGATTTTGCCCTCATTTTGAAAAAAAAGAACAGAGAAACTACAACAACATTAAAATAAATGAATGATGAAAAGACTGACATTAGTTCCCAAAACAGACACCATTACCATTTGTCTGCCTGCCGAATGGGTAGGAAAAGTTATCAACTGCACTTTACAAAACACAGAAGAAGAGGAAATATTAGCATACCCTCTGGCTGCAGAAAGGCGGCCTATTTATTATGTCAACAAGCCTAAAAGTCGGAAACGGTAGAAATCAGTGCAAATCCGCGCCAATCAAATGCATGAACTCTTGACGGGTATTGGAGTTTTTCAGAAAAGCGCCGGTAAACTCCGAGGTTGTCGTCACAGAGTTTTGTTTCTGGATGCCACGCATTGACATGCAAAGGTGCTGTGCCTCAATCACGACGGCGACGCCAAGGGGGTTCAGTACCTCTTGGATGCAATCCTTGATTTGTGTTGTCAAGCGTTCCTGCAATTGCAAACGGCGGGCAAAAGCCTCCACCACACGGGGTATTTTGCTCAGTCCCACAATTGTGCCATTGGGGATGTAACCTACGTGTGCCTTGCCAAAGAAAGGCAACAGGTGGTGTTCACACATGGAATAGATTTCTATGTCTTTGACCACGACGATTTGACGATAGTCCTCCTTAAACAGGGCACTTGTCAATATTTCCCGCGGATTCTGCTCATAACCATGGGTAAGGAAAAGCATGGATTTGGCTGCGCGTACAGGTGTTTTGAGCAGTCCCTCGCGGTTGGGGTCCTCTCCAACTGCTGTTAGCACTTGCCGGAAACTCTCTGCCAATTTATTGATATTGGTTTCATTGTAGATGTCGTGTCTGACGTATCCTTCTGGAATATATTTTTCCATAATTAGTTTTATATAAAGCTGTTGTATAATTTTTCGTGTCCGATAGTAGTATTGATAGCATGTCCGCAAAAGACAGTGGTCTCATCTGGGAGCACCCACAGTTTTTCTTTTATACTGTTTACCAATAGTGGCAATGAACCTGTTGGGAAATCGGTACGGCCCACAGTGCCATAAAATAAGACATCACCCACAAAAACCATGTGATTGGCCGCATCATACAGGCAAATACTTCCATCCGCATGACCTGGAGTATAAAGTACTTGCAGATGTTGTTGTCCAAACGACAAAACATCCCCATCCTGGAGCAGTTTTGAAGGCTTAGGGCTGTTTTCAACGTCCATTCCCATCACATAGCCATATCCCGCGGCCTGATTATATATTTTCAATGCTTTTTCATGAATATATATAGGACAATGCAGTTGTTCCGCGCACCATTTATTACCACAGATATGGTCAACATGCGGGTGTGTATTCACCACAAACTGGACCGACAATTGTTGCTGTTCGATGTATTCCTTCAATTGTTCGTCTTCCCAACTTTCAAAATTTCCCGGATCGATGATTATGGCCTGTTTTGTCTCATCATGCAGCACGTAGGTATTGACTTGTAACGGGTTGAAATGAAATGTTTTAACTGTCATTTCGTTGATTTTATAGTGACGGTTTGATATTAGCTCTTTCAAGCTGATATTTTTCTTCATTTGTTTTAGAATGGTTTATTCATTTTGGGGTCCATCATATCGTTCACCACTCTCACTTTTCTTCCTTTGTCGAAGACCACTTTGTAAACCACCTTACCATCGGGATCCCAGCAAATCCAAGCACCTTGTTTCATACGGTTTTTGAAGTTTCCGGTAAAATGCTTTTTCCCATTGGGATAAAACTCAGTGAACTTGCCGTCTGGTGCATCATCCACAAAATTCTGTTCACGGATTTTATTGGCATGTTCGTCGAAATAGGTCCATTTTCCTTCTTTCTTATCCTGACGATACTGGCCGCTTTCCAAGGGTTTTCCATTATCAGCATATTCTTTCCAGGCTCCATGTTTCAGGTTATGCGCATAGGAGCCTTCTGTCTTTATTTTCCCATTCTCATTCCAATACTTATAAACCCCATGTCTTTCATTTTGCTGATAGGCGATATGGTATTTCTTTACGCCATTATCATAAAAGCCTTCCCAAATACCTGTCATAAGTCCTTTCTGAAAAGCGCCCAGATCCTGAAGTTTACCGTTGGAATAATACGACTTCCAAACTCCATCTTCCTTATCATCCGCGAAGTTTCCCTGTCGCTGCAATTTACCACTTTCATACCAGGCCTTTGACTCTCCTTGTCTTTTATCATCCTTGTAATGAACTATTTTCCAAAGCTTTCCGCTTTCAAAATAATACTTCCATTCTCCTTCCTGCATACCTTTCGAAAACGAGCCGACACTGCCCAAGGAACCATCCTGATGATAAAATTTCCATTCACCTTCTTGCAAGTCATTGACAGTTTTGCCCTCCATATCTTTTTGTCCATTGGCGCTCCACCACTGGGTATAACCATTTAACCGACCATTATCATAATGTCCTTCAAACTTTTTCTTTCCATTATCATGATACTCTGTCACATCACCTTGCACGCTATCGTTCAAGTAGTTGACCTTCTTGAACAAATTCCCGTTAGGATAAAGGAAGGTCCATTCTCCTGTTTTCTGCCCATTTTCCATCTGACCCTCCGATTCTATTTTTCCAGAAGGATACCAGCTTTTAAAGGGCCCTTTTACGGACTCAAACTCACGGCTTCTTTTGCCATCGTTGTACCATTCCGTCCATTTACCCACTTTTTTGCCGTTCTCGTATCGGCCCTCCATCCATTTCACTCCATTTTTGTGGTAATACACCCATAAACCTGTTTCGACACCATTTTGTTGGAGACCCACTGACATCAGCTTTTTATTAGACCAGTATTTTTTAACGGTATCCTGAGCCGAGACTGCCGTCATGGTAAACAGCACCAGAAGTATCAAGGAAAATATTCTTTTCATTTCAAGTAAAATTAATCTGCTAACTGGATTTTATAATCTTTCAATTGCAAAAGGAAGAGTCCATGATTCTCGTAGCCTCCATTTTCGGTTTTCACAAAATTGAATTTCATGGTTACAGGTGTGAATTGCACTTGTGAGGCGTCAAAATCATGCAACATCAATTCCACAAAATACTTGGTAATATCGTAGCCTTGGAAAGAAAATCTTTTCAAGTCGGGCGGAGTATTGTATTTCTCAATAAAATCGCTGATAAACAGCAGTGTTTTATCATCATCCATATTAACAAAGCAATCTGAAAACAGATGGACATTCAACTTATTGAGATAATCCACCTCCAGTGCACCAATTTCCAGCCATTCTTCAGGGATGACAAATGTCGTGTTGGGGTAAGAATTGTCAATACCGAGATTTCTCATCTGTGCGATAATTGTGGTTTCGTTGGGCAAAAAAGCCATGACCAACTGTCTTTTGTAATCTACCAAGCGATTTTTCAGGCTTAACTTGTCACCTTCCAACACGAACTGGTATGGAATTTCCTTTTGCGAGAAATAAGTTTCGCACCTTTGCAGGGCCGGGATATCGGCGCCTCTTTCTGTCCAGAACAAGATTTCCGTCTCACCCCCATGGTCAATCCATCGCTCTTTCACAATTTCCGCCACAGCTTCTGTTGACGGCTGGACTTTATAAACATATTCATTATCTTCAAGGATATCACGTTTCGATGTGAACGGATTCACGATAGGAATCTGGTGTCTTTTTGCATAATCAGCAGCTATTTCGAACTGGGAAGCAAAAAATGGACCGATAATCAAGTCCACCTGACTCATCAGCTCTTCATTTTCCATTATTTGGATCAATTTGTCATTATTATATGTCACATCCTTTGCAATGACATTAATGCGATGGAAACTTGTTTCGTATTCATTCAGAGCCATTTGAGCACCTTCCCAGAAACTCACCAAACTGAAAATGGGTTCATTGTCAATATCAGCAGAAGACTTGATTTTGTATTCATCATACATGCCATATTCCTCGCCAAAAAAGGGCAGAAAATACAATACTGTCTTAACATCCGCATTCTGTGCAGACAGTGATGACAGCGACAGCATAACTGACAAGAAAAGCAGAATTTTCTTCATTGTTTATATCAATAAAAGTGCAAATGTACGGAATTTTTCTGAATAATGAGCATATCTATCAATTTTTCAGGCATAAACAAGGTTTAGAGGTAGTCGCAACACAATTGTTGCAGAAACGAAGCAAGGACTGTCTCAACGAACAGAACGCTCAAATCTTACTGTAGAAATGTGCTATGGCGAGTCTCTACATGCGCCATACTGAAAACCGTATCATTTAAAACAAAAAAACGGCCCTTGAAAGAGCCGTTTTTTCATTTTTCAATCTCTTATTCCGGGTGAATTGCTTCACAGGGGCAAACATCGGCACATGCACCACAGTCGATGCACATATCGGGGTTAATAGTGTAAGGAGTACCTTCAGAGATAGCTTCCTGAGGGCATTCGCCTGCACAAGTACCACAGCTTGCACAGAGATCCGGATCAATTTTATGAGCCATGATTAAATGTTTTTTTGGTTAATAATTATCAGCGGCAAAAGTACACATTTTTTTTGACATAGCAGCATTTTAAGAAATTTTAATTTTTCACCTCATCAGCTCTATCCCGCAAAAAAAAACAAAGGACAAACAAATCAACAATTCAACAAGAATCTTGTATCATTCCTTTATATTTTTTTCGGACGCACGCAGTGCGTCCCTACAAAAAATTTATCTGTCTGTGTGTAATTCAGGAATTTTATGTAAATTTGCAGGTTAATGTTTTAAATTACTCAATAAAATAAAAATATACTCATGAATTACGATTTGATTGTCATCGGGAGTGGTCCCGGAGGTTATGTGGCAGCCATCAGAGCGAGCCAATTAAAGATGAAAGTTGCCATTGTTGAACGTGCCGAAGTAGGCGGAATATGTCTCAATTGGGGTTGTATTCCCACCAAAGCGTTGCTGAAGTCCGCACAAGTATTCAATTACACCAAACATGCCGCCAATTATGGTATCAGCATTGAGGGTGAGGTGAAAGCCGACTTCGAGGCGGTGGTAAAACGCAGCCGTACTGTAGCGGAAATGATGAGCAAAGGTGTGCAGTTTCTCCTAAAAAAGAACAACGTGGACGTGATCAATGGTTTTGGCAAGATTGTCAAAGACAAGAAAGTAGAGGTCACCAAGGCTGACGGAACCACAGAAACATTTGAGGCTCAGCATATTATTCTTGCCACTGGTGCTCGTTCCCGTTCATTGCCCAATGTACAGCAGGATGGCAAAAAGATTATCGGTTACCGTGAAGCTTTGACTTTACCCAAACTGCCCGCCAGCATGGTGGTGATGGGTTCTGGTGCCATCGGCAGCGAGTTGGCCTTTTTCTATGCCTCCATGGGTACCAAGGTGACGATTGTGGAATATTTGCCCAATCTGGTTCCTGTTGAAGATGAGGAGATTTCAAAACAATTGGAGCGTTCTTTCCGCAAAGCCGGCATCAAGACCATGACCTCAGCCGCAGTGGAGAGTGTGGATACCACAGGCGAATTATGCAAGGTATCTGTTAAAGACGCCAAAGGCAACATGACGGAACTGGAATGCGAAATTGTGCTGTCCGCAGTCGGTGTCATCACCAACCTTGAAGGCATTGGCTTGGAAGAATACGGTGTGGCATTCGAAAGAGGCAAAATCACCGTAGATGACTATTACCGCACCAACCAGGAAGGCATTTATGCCATCGGCGACATTGTGCACGGTCCGGCACTGGCACATGTGGCATCACACGAAGCTCTTGTCTGCGTAGAGAAAATTGCCGGTTTAGACCCCAAGCCCGTAGATTACAGCAACATTCCCGGATGCACCTATACCACTCCGGAGATTGCCTCTGTGGGGTTGACCGAGCGCAAGTGCATTGAGCAGGGAAGAGAAATCCTGATTGGCAAATTTCCCTTCACTGCTTCTGGCAAGGCCACCGCGTCAGGCAGCCGCGACGGCATGGTGAAACTGATTTTTGACAAGAACACGGGCGAGTGGCTCGGTTGCCACCTCATTGGTGACAATGTTACGGAGATGATTTCCGGCGCAGTGCTGGCCCGCAGCATGAAGGTGACGGGACCCGACATCATCCATGCCGTGCACCCACACCCCACTCTGTCAGAAGGCATTATGGAAGCCGCTGCCGCCGCTTACGGAGAATGCGTGCACTTGTAACTATTAGAGATTGAATACACCCATAAAATGGGCGTATTCAATCCCCACAAAATTTGATGCAACAAATTTTGTAATTTTCCGTCTATAAAAATAATGCAAAAAACAGAACAAAAAAGATTAATGAAAAAGGTTCTTGTCTTTTTTCTCATCATTTTCTCATGCTTTCTTGCTTTTGCACAAAGTGGAGACAGGTCTCGCTATGCTTCCACAAGCAACACTTCCCATTCTGCCAAAGATAACAAAGAAGAGAAAGAGGATGACAATATCAAAGACAAGGGTTTTGACATTATTTTCGCTGGAGGCTGCTACTTCGGTTCCAAGTATAATGCACAATACTACAATGGGGACTACAACAATGAAAATGGGCTTGACTACCTGTTTGAAAACACTTATCGCTATCGTGACATCTATACTATGATCAAGGAGCACTATCCGTACATCAGCGACTCCATCCACTATGGTGGACCATTGGGCAATATGAAATATCGGGTAGCTGTAATGGTTCAGTTGGGCATACGATACAAATTCACCAAAAATTGGAGTTTGCAATTGGTATATTCCTTTTCGCGGCTCAAAGCCAACGGGCAGTTCCGGCTTTTGTACGAGGCGCCACCAGGCAACTATCATACCGGCATGTTAGACAACCAATATATATTAGGCAAGGAAAACCGTTCATTGATAGACCTTTCCGTCTGTTATCACTTTACCACCAGATCCATTGTAAAACCATTTCTCGAAGCAGGAGTTCAGTTTAATTTTGTGCGTGTAAAGAGTATGGAAGCGGTGTTTTACGATAATAACAACAACAAAATCAAAAGTTACAGCTTTATCAATGACAGGCAGAACTATATACCTGGGGTTCAGAGTGACGGCACCATCGTCAAGTATGGTGGGCCCGGTTTCGGCTTTTCCGCTGCCGCCGGGTTAAAACTCGCTTTCAACAAGTTTGTGTCGCTTGACCCCTTTTTTTACTTCAATGCAGGCAAATTCGGATTGGAAGGCTATAAAGATTTTTCGTACAATTTCGGCGTTTTGGTAAGAATCATCATGAATGACAGCATGTTTTCAAAATAAATAATCAACAATTATTCCCGATATGAGAAGTTTATATAAAAAACTGTTTTTAGGTTTCTTCTGTTGTTTATGCTTAATAGCAGTGTCTGGCCAATCCATTTCCACTATACCAGCCAATGGTTTGCTACCCGACACCTTTCTTAACAGGTATTTCGCCGGTGAAGGAGTGAAATTGCATAATTGCAAATTCAACTGGAGTTCCAGTGCCATCAACGGCTCACAAGTGGGCACCTTTGCCAATACCAATCCCCAATTCCCATTTAGCTCTGGAATTTTGCTTACCACGGGAAATATCAGTGTTGCCCAAGGGCCCAATTCTTCTGACGGTAGTAGCAGTAGCACTGGTGTTAATTACGCCGCTATTGACCAAGAGCTGCAACAATTGGTTTCAAATCCGCTCAACAATGCATCTGTTCTGGAATTTAACTTTTACAGTGGCAGAAATGAAAACAACAATGTGGTATCATTCAATTACATTTTTGGTTCCGAAGAGTATCCGGAATACGTTTGTGACTTTTTTAACGACGTTTTTGGTTTCTTCCTTTATGGACCTGATCCCTTTAATTGTGGGGGGCAGAATATATCCAAACAAATCGCTTTTATTCCAGGAGCATTTGATAATCAAGGAAACCCCACTCCTGTAAGCATCAACACTGTAAATGGTGGTGGTCATGAATCTGAAGGATGTCCTTCTAATAGTACATTTTTCCGTAACAATACAGGTGGACAAGCTATCCAATATGATGGATATACTGCACGGTTTGATCCAGATAGTGGCCGAGATGTTGGTATGACCGCAGAGGCCATCCTATGCTCATGTACCGAATATAAAATGAAGATTTCCATTGCTAATGTACAAGATGGCTCATGGGACTCTGGAGTTTTTTTGGAGAAAGGCAGTTTCAAGATGCCCAAAGAAGTAACTATTACCGATAGTATTACGACAATGGGCCTTGATACTTTGATTAAGAATTGCCATGGCGCTGATATAGACATTCATTATGGAGAACCTTTAGAATCCCCCATGAAAATTGTTTATTATTGCAATGGAGGCACTGCCAATGAGAACGACTTTTATGTACTACGATTTCGCACAAACAATCTGATTGACACTTTACATCACGGAGACACCATATATTTTCCAGAAGGAGACACTCTTATTCAATTAAAGATAGACATAAAAGAAAGTGCTCAATTTGCCGCAAATCAATCGAAACAAGCCCAACTGGTATTCAAAAGCATTTTATGTCCAAATTTCAGGTATCTGGATGGCCGTGTAGAAGAAAGGGCACAATACGACACTATTACTTATGTAATGGTTGATAATAAGCGTTTTACGCTTATAAGTGAGGATAGAAACAAAGACAGCATATTTTTTTGTGACCGATGCACTCACATTGAAGTCCCTATCATAGGTGGCACTGAGCCTCTAATTTATAAATGGACACCTGCTACCGGTCTTAACACATCCAATGCCCGTGAGACCGACTGTAACATAACCGAAAACACCACTTTCCAAATCATAGTTAGCGACCGTTGGGGTTGTATGACGGACACCTGTTATCATACAGCTCTCATCACCAGTACTCCGGTATTAGCAGGTCATTTTCACATAACCCCCAGTGAAATATGTGTACCCGAGGAGGTTACATTCAAATCCACGGCCACCCCGGCCAGTACTCATCGATGGACCATTTCCTCCGCAAACATGCCTGACACAACTTTCTATGGAGCCAATTCAAGTTTCACCTTCACAGAACCCGGACGTTATTCCATTTTATATAAAGCCTACGAGGCTTTAGCATGTGCCGACAGTGTTTTTCTATCCAATTATATCAACGCAGGCAAACAGCCTACCGCACTCTTCAACTTTGAACCGGCTGAGGCGGAAGTCGGCCAAGAAGTTGTCTTCACCAACCAATCTGAAGGACAAAACGTTCATTACTCATGGAGTTTCGGTGATGGTAGCAACAGCAATGAAGAGAATCCCACCCATGTGTATAACAACGAGAACAGCGATAATTATAACGTCATACTTACTGTTGCTGATGATGCCAATTGTCAGGATATGTATATGGCTCCGGTTCCTGTGGTGGATAACCATGTGCTTTTCGTTCCTAATACTTTTACCCCAAACAAAGATGGACTGAATGATGTGTTCTTACCGGTTGTAGCCTGCGTGGCTAAATACTATATCATGATTTATGACAGAAATGGCGGATTGGTATTCTATTCCGATAATCCCGAAATAGGCTGGGATGGCAGCTCGAACGGAATTGAATGTCCTTCAGGTATTTACACTTATTACATCAATTACGTGCGTTATAACAATCTGAAACAGGAACTCATCAAAACCGGTTCTATCAACCTGATACGATAAACAGATTGAATGAATGACCTATGCATAGTTTGTGGTTCACCGCAAATCAAGCTCTAATTTCTAATTCGAAAGAATGCCACTACAATTTAAAAGACATATTTTAGCCAATGGATTGAGGCTTATTGTACATGAGGATCACAGCACACCTTTGGCCTCTTGTAATGTGGTATATAATGTTGGTTCAAGGGATGAAAATCCCGACATGACTGGCATGGCACACCTGTTTGAGCATTTCATGTTCACTGGTTCCAAAAACATTCCCGACTACGACGCGCAGCTGCAAAGCGTAGGAGCCATCAACAACGCCTACACCACACAAGACATCACGCATTACTACATCACACTTCCTGCCGTCAACATTGAGCATGCCCTTTGGCTGGAGTCCGACCGTATGCTGGAACTCGCTTTTCAGCAGGAAAAATTAGACATTCAGAAACATGTGGTCATTGAAGAATTCAAAGAGAACTTTCTGAACCGACCATACGGAGACCTATGGCTGCTGTACAACCAGTTTTATTTCCAGAAACATCCTTATCAATGGCTGCCTATCGGCAAGGAAATCAGCCACATCGAAAAGGTGAGCATGGAAGACATGAAGAATTTCTTCTATCGTTTTTACCGACCCAACAATGCGGTACTGACCATTTCGGGAAATGTGCATTTTGAGGAAATAGTGCCATTGGTAGAAAAATGGTTTGGACCCATTCCCGCCGGTCCGACATTGGAACGACAGTACCCACAAGAAGACCACCCGACACAGCACCGTATGTATGAGGTGGAACGAAATGTGCCTGCCGACATGCTTTTCAAAGGCTGGTCAACCTGTGGCAGATTAGAAGCAGATTTCTATGCTTACGATATGTTATCCGACTTGTTTGGCAGCGGACAATCCTCCTATCTTTACAAGAAATTCGTAATGGAGGACGCTGTATTCACTGACATAAGCGCATATATTACAGGAACATTGGATCCAGGCATCTTTATTGTTGGTGGACGTCCCGCGGAGGGAGTCAGCATCGAGGAAGCCGACAAACGCCTTTCTGACTACCTATACCAATTACCCAAGAACTGCATCAACACTCATGATTTGCAGAAAGTGAAGAACAGAGTAGAATCCATTATTCTTCAGAATGACATCAAAATCGAAGACCGCTCTTCCTCTTTGGCTGTTGCAGAATGTTTCAGTTGTGCGGAAGACTTCAACGACGAGACCAACCGTTATTTTGCAGTTAGCGAAGAACAAATTAACACATTGTATAACAACATGTTCCGACAGGAGCAAGAGACGACGATGTACTACCGAGCAGCTAACAGTTAATAATTAACAATTAATAATTAATAGTTGACAATTGATAGTTGACAGCGACAATTAATAATTATTCATTGTTCATTATTAATTATTAATTGGAAAGGATTTCCTTGATAATCAAGTCTATTGCATCTGGTTGGGCGAGTTTGAGAATGTTTTCGCCCATGATTTGGCATCTGTTTTCATCCTGAATCAGACTGACTAACTGATCCATCAATTTGGTTTCCGCCTGGCTGTCAGGAATCATAATAGCCGCATCCTTGTCCACCAAGGCCTGGGCATTCTTGGTTTGATGGTCTTCAGCTGCGAAGGGGAATGGCACCAAGATGGTAGGCACACCCACCACACAAAGTTCGGCAATGGCCAATGCGCCGGCACGCGACACAATCACATCCGCCATGCTATAAGCATCGTTCATGTTCTTAATAAAAGGCACTATCTTGATGTTCTCATTCTGTCGTGCCAGCAACTCCGGAGAAATAGTCTTGTAAAATGACTCACCTGTCTGCCAAAGCAGCTGCACATTCATCTCTTTCAGTCTGTCGAGGCCTTTTTCCATGCACTGGTTGATGGTGCGGGCACCCAAACTGCCACCCACCACCAATATGGTTTTCTTTTCTTTGGAGAAACCGAAGAACTCGTAGGCTTTGTCGTCCTTGCGAACCATATTCAGGATTTCGGCACGTATGGGGTTGCCTGTCTTAACAATTTTCTCTGCCGGAAAATACTTCTCCAATCCGTCGTAAGCCACACAGATTTTTTTCGCCTTGGCCGAAAGAATCTTGTTGGTAACGCCAGGATAGGAATTCTGTTCCTGCAAGAGGGTAGGAATTCCCAGACTGCTGGCTGCTTGCAAGGCTGGACCGCTGGCGAAGCCCCCTACCCCAATGGCCATATTAGGATTGAAATCCCTGATAATCTGTTTGGCGCGGTGCATGGTCTTCATCAACAAGAACGGCAATTTCAAATTGCTGACCAAGGCCTTCAGCGAGAAACTGCGGTTGATACCGTAAACATCCAATCCCTCAATAGGATAGCCTGCTTCGGGCACTCTTTTCATTTCCATTTTACCATTTGCCCCTATAAACAAAATATCAGCATCAGGGATAGCCTTTTTCAAACCATTGGCAATAGCGAGAGCCGGGAAAATATGGCCACCGGTGCCGCCTCCAGAAATGATAAACCGTTTCATTTTCTTCTGATTTTTATTTTCTGCAAAAATACAACTTTTTCCGTCACAGTGTCGTTTTTTCAATCCATTTCATAGCGGAGTAATACTTCTGTATTATCACCGCTTCACCACAAACTACTTATCGGTGTTGCCCACTCGAGTGTTGATGTGGGCATGGTCGGGGTGTAAACGAAAATTGCTCCCTAACGAATAAAATCTTCCAAAATTCCAAGCAGTCAATCCGAGGCACTGCCAAGTGATGTTTTGTGCATTTTTTACACTTTGCAACTTTCTTTCCAGACACAGCAACTTTTCAATTGAAAAATGTAACTTTTATCATTTTGATTCTTAATGAATTGAATATCATTTGCGCTTGATTTGTTTGCTCTTATTTTGTAACTTTGTAGGCTACAACTTAAAAATTTAGAGATGAAAAAGAACGAGGCTGAACTTGTGAAAATTGAATCTATTGACACGCTTTATCAAGACGCCTGTCAGATAATCGAAAATGCTCGCAGTAATGCCGTGCGTAGCGTTGATTTTTGTCGCGTGCAGATGTATTGGAATATAGGGAGGCGTATCTTTGAAGAAGAGCAGCAAGGAAAAGAGCGAGCAGAATATGGCAAGTACATCATCAAGAACCTTTCGAAACGTTTGACACCTGAATATGGGAGTGGGTTCAGTGTACGCCAATTAGAACAAAGCCGTCAATTTTACAGAACCTACCCAATTGCGAACACAGTGCGTTCGCAATTGAACTGGAGTCAATATCGTAGATTGATTCAGATTGAGGATCCCGACAAACGGGAGTACTATGAGTTGGAATCGGTCAACAATGCATGGACGGCACGTGAGACGGAGCGGCAAATCAATTCCATGCTTTATGAGCGTCTGCTTATGGGTAATGACAAGGAGAGTGTACTGGCGGTTGCCCGCAAACAGAAAATCCCAAAAAATCCCGCAGAAGTGATAAAGGAACCCATGATGCTGGAATTCTTAGGTCTGCATCCAAAATCGAGCTACTACGAGAAAGACTTGGAAGACGCCATCCGGTTTCATCTCACAGAATTTATGATCGAACTGGGTAAAGGGTTCACTTTTGTAGGTCGCCAGAAACGGATAATGCTTGAAGATGATGAATTCTTCGTTGACCTCGTATTTTACAATCGTCTATTGAGATGTTTTGTCATAATTGAGACGAAGACGGGTAAACTGACCCATCAGGACCTGGGACAATTGCAGATGTATGTCAATTACTACGACCGCATTGAGAAACTGCCCGATGAGAATCCCACCATAGGCATTTTGCTCTGCACCCAAAAGAATAACACGCTGGTGAGAATGACGTTGCCTGAAAACAACAAAACCATACTCGCCAGTGAGTACAGATTATATCTTCCTACTACGGAACAACTCGTCAAAGAGGTTGACACAGTGAAAAAGTTGGCTAAACAAAAGAGGAAAGAGTAAGATTAGCAACAACCGGGAGCCTCCGCCCGCCCGCGCAACTACTAACTACTAGCTACCAACTGCTAACTCCTACCTCTTCACCACCTTCCTCACCATGCTCACCCCTCGCTCGAAGTTGATCTTCACGAGGTAGGTGCCCACGGAATAGGGCGTGAGGTCAATCACCGGCAGGGACGTGCCGTCGGGCGAATCCAAGAGGGTGGCCAGTTTGTGGCCCTGGAGGTCGAACAGCTCGATGCTGCGGTAGCCGTACATGTAGCCGCACACCACCACCTCGCCCGACGTGGGGTTGGGGTAGAGGTAGAGGTAGATGTCGCTCTCGCGCCTGCCGAGGTAGTCCTCGATGCTCACGGAGTCGTCGGGAACGAAAGGCTCCAAGATGGACGGGTCGGAACGGTAGGCGATGACAGCGTGGCTGTTCCCATGGTCGGTAAAGTTGAGAGAAATGTCGTGCCCGAAAGTCAAGTCTTGGGTTGCTATTCTATCACATAATAGACAATCAATCTATTAATTCTACTCCCACTCGATCGTTGCAGGTGGTTTTGAACTGATGTCATAGCAGACTCTGTTCACGCCCTTCACCTTATTGATGATCTCGTTGGACACTTTCGCCATGAACTCGTAAGGCAGATGAGCCCAGTCGGCAGTCATGGCGTCGGTGCTGGTCACAGCACGGAGGGCCACAGCACGCTCGTAAGTACGCTCATCGCCCATCACGCCCACACTCTTGATAGGCAGCAGAATCACACCAGCCTGCCAAATCTGATCGTATAAAGAGACTTCTATTTCGCCATTGCTCATATTGGCGGGCACACCGGCGGCCAATACTTTGCGGGCATCCTCGCCACTCAGTTTTACCTTCCAATCGCGAAGCCCTTGGTTGAAAATATCGTCGGCATCTTGCAGAATACGCACTTTTTCGGGGGTGATATCACCCAAGATACGCACGGCCAGTCCTGGACCAGGGAAGGGGTGGCGGGTAATCAGATGCTCTGGCATACCCAACTGGCGACCCACACGGCGCACCTCGTCCTTGAACAGCCATTTCAGCGGCTCGCACAGTTTCAGGTGCATCTTTTCGGGCAGTCCACCCACATTATGATGGCTCTTGATGACCATGCCCGTGATGCTGAGACTCTCAATCCGGTCGGGATAAATAGTACCCTGCGCCAGCCACTTGGCATCGGTAATCTTCTGGGCTTCCTCATTGAACACATCAATAAAGCCGGCACCAATAATCTTGCGCTTGCGCTCGGGATCGGAAACGCCTTCCAATTCCTTGAAGAACTTGGCGGAAGCATCCACGCCTATGACATTCAATCCCAAGCCTTCATAATCACGCATCACATTCTGGAACTCATTCTTGCGCAGCAGGCCATGGTCCACAAAAATACAAGTCAAATTCTTGCCAATAGCACGGCTCAACAGCACGGCACAAACGGAAGAATCCACGCCACCGCTCAGACCGAGAATCACACGGTCGTTACCAATCTGCTCTTTCAACTCCGCCACCGTAGTGTCCACGAAAGATGCCGGGCTCCATGTTTGGTGGCCGCCACAAATACCCACCACGAAATTCTTCAGCAGCTGGGTGCCTTGCACGGTATGGAACACTTCGGGATGGAACTGCACGCCCCAGACATTTTCATTATCAAACTGATAAGCTGCAAACTCCACTTTGTCAGTAGAAGCAATCTTATGACAATTTTCCGGCAAACGGGTAATGGTATCGCCATGGCTCATCCATACTTGTGAATTGGCGTGGAAGCCTTTGAACAGTGGATTTTCCTGGTCGAAAGAAGCCAGATTCGCGCGGCCATACTCGCGGCTGCCAGCGGGTTCCACCTTACCGCCATTGGTATGTGCCATATACTGGGCACCATAGCAGATACCCAAAATCGGATATTTCCCGCGAATTTCAGACAAATCGAGTTTGAACGCCTTCTCGTCGTACACGCTGAAAGGCGAACCGCTGAGGATAACACCTATCACGTCAGGGTCATCTTTCGGGAACTTGTTATACGGCATAATCTCGCAGAACATATCCAGCTCGCGCACTCTTCTGCCTATCAGTTGGGTGGTTTGTGAACCGAAGTCCAGGATGATGATTTTTTCCATAATTCAAGCGAATTAATCAATTGGATTTTTGCGACCGAAACTGCTGTATTTTTCAGTCACGGCCATATTTTCATATAGCTTAAGCCAAAGGCTTTATTAGCCAATGCCTATGATTGTATTCAACTAAAGCTGTCGCTCTTATTTCGCCAATGCGGCCACGGCGATAGAGTACAATTTAGTCTTGGTGGAGTCGCCACGGGAAGAAAGCACGCAAGGAACCTTGGCACCCATCACGAAAGCAGCGATTTCAGAATGGTCGAACTTGGTGCAGCACTTGTAGAATACGTTGGCACTTTCGATGTTCGGGAAGAGCAAGCAATCGGCATCCCCGGCAACCTCACCTGCCATTTTCTTGATTTGTGCAGCTTCTTTGTCGATAGCCAAGTCAAGAGAAAGCGGGCCGTCGATAACAGCACCTGAAATCTGACCTCTTTCGGCCATCTTGGCCAATAAGGCAGCGTCAACACAAGCCTGCATACCCACTGACATTTGTTCGGTAGCGGCTAAAATAGCGACCTTCGGTTTGGCAATCTCCAAAGATTTTGCCGTACTGATCAATGAGGAAAGAATTTTCTGTTTCTGTTTGAAATCGGGAACGGGAATAATAGCACAGTCGCTCACGCATAACAGCTTATGATACTGTGGGTTCTCAATTACGGCCATGTGCAACAAGGTGGCATTGGGAGGACAAAGGCCACGCTCTTTATTCAGAATGGCGCGCATATATTTGTCGGTTGGCAGCAGACCCTTCATCAGGATGTCGCCCTCGCCGGCATTGATCAAGTCGCAACTTTTGGCAGCGGCTTTGGTATCCACACTTTCGTGCACGATCTTGAACATATTGATGTCAATGTTCAATTTTGCGCACACTTGTTTGATAGTATCTGTATCACCCACCAAAGTAGCGTCAACAATACCCAATTCCACCGCACGGTGAACGGCATCGATAGTATGTTCATCGTTAGCGTATGCAGCCACTAATCTTTTTTTCGGTTTTGACTTTACCAGTTCGATAACTTGGTCTAATTTTGTAATGTTCATAGTATCAATATTTTAAGGTTTTCCATTTGAAAGTGCAAAGTTACGATTTTTTTCGTATTTTTGCACCGCAAAAGCAAGCCACTTTAGCTCAGTTGGTAGAGCAACGCATTCGTAATGCGTAGGTCGCGAGTTCAAGTCTCGCAAGTGGCTCAAAAAAGGCGGTTCTCACCGCCTTTTTTTATTCATATCTTACCCATTTCCAAATTTCCTTCCAACTTACTTTCTTTCCATACATCAAGATACCTGTTCTGTAAACTTTGGCGGCAAACCACACCACAAAGATAAAAAACAGTACCATCAGCACCATCGACAGCAGCAGTTCCCACAAAGGCACACCGGAAGGCAATCGCGTGAGCATGGCCACCGGCGAGGTCAACGGAATCATAGACAACCAAAATGCCAACTTTCCATTGGGATTGTCCGCAATGGGCATCACCATGACAATCGTCAGCAATAATGGCATGGTGATAGGCATGGTCAGTTGGTTGGAGTCAGTTTCGTTATCTGCCGCCGATCCCACCGCCGCAAACAAAGCAGAATAGACCAGATAGCCCGTCAAGAAGAAGAAGAGGAAGCATAAAATCATTTCAGTGAAAGAAATGGGGAAATAATTGCTGATTTCAGCGAAAATATTTTCCTCACCCAAAGCTTCTGTTGCCAACTTACTGTTATTGACTGCTTCAACCATCTGACTATCCTTGACTGATTCCATCACCTGTTCTGTATTCACTCCGCTCATCTCCATAAATTTGTCAGGCATAGCAAATTGCACACCCGTCAAAATCACAAGGGTAAACACAATCCATATCAGGAACTGCGTCAAGCCCACCAAAGCGATACCGATGATTTTGCCCAAGAGCAATTCAATGGGTTTGACTGAAGAAATCAGCACTTCCACAATACGGTTGTTTTTTTCCTCAAGTACCCCTCGCAAAACCTGACCGGCAAAGAGGAAAATGAAGAAGTAAATGACAAAACCGCAAATCATACCAATAGTTTTGTTCATCTCGGCCATACTTTCCTTCTCACCGCCGTTTTCATCAATCTGAATCATGGTGATTTGCGAGCGTGCCAAATCTTTGATGGTCTTATATCTGTCCAAATCAATATTGAAAGTATCCTGCAACACATGGTCGAAAAACATATTGTTGATTTGGCTTTCCAGCTCAGAGCGCAAGTACATGGAAGGTTCCTCATTGTAATACATGTTGGCATTCACTTTCTGCGAACTACGCGGAAAATACAATACCACATCATAATCGCCAGCCAAGGCTTCCTTTTTTATTTGCTCAATATCTCCAGAACGATAGGAAAATGAAGTTTTATCGTTTTCAACAAAATTATTGATATAAATCTCATTATCATCCACCACCATCACATTCACATGCTCGCGGCCCTTGGTGGCCAATAATACCGGCACCACCATCAAGGCGGCAAAAAGTATAGGCACTACCAAGGTGAGTATAATAAAGGACTTTTTCTTTACGCGAGTAAGGTATTCGCGCGATATGATTAGCAAGGTGTTATTCATTGTTGATTTGTTTAATCGTTGATATGTTTAATCGTCAAGTCGCTCACTTTGTTCACCCATGAGGACTATAATCGTCTTCACATTTTTCTCCTTCACAAAAATAATTATCAATTATTAATTCCTAATTCTTCATTGTATTTCTCCACTTGTTGAATGAAAATACCGTTCATTGATGGCAATACCTCATTGAAAGACATAACATTGCCATACTCCATCACGAACCGCAACAACTGGTTCGCACTGCCTCCGTCCAACACTTTCACCACATAATGATGCTGATTGGCAGCAGAGGAAGTCTCCATCACACTGAACTTGTCCGGAAACGCTGGTATCGCACATTCACCATTCAACGTAAGGCTATAGACATTTTCTTTGAAACGCTGTTTGATTTCCGCCAGATTTCCTTCCAAAATCTTATGTGCCTTATTAATCAGACATATTTCATCACAAATCTCTTCTACGGAAGCCATATTATGGGTAGAAATAATGATGGTTGTACCTTGTTTTTTCAGTTCCAGCAACTCTTGCCGTATCAGATTGGTATTAATGGGATCCAATCCGCTGAACGGTTCATCCAAGATCAAAAAATCGGGGCGATGGACCACCGTAGTGATAAACTGCAATTTCTGCTGCATACCCTTGGAGAGTTCTTCCACCTTCTTATTCCACCAGTTTTGAATCTCAAACTTGATGAACCAATATTTCAGCCTTTCCAAAGCTTCCTGTTTAGAAAGCCCTTTCAGCTGAGCAAGGTACATAGCCTCCTCCCCTACTTTCATTTTTTTATACAAACCACGCTCTTCCGGCAAATAGCCGATTTTCTCGATATCCCTGCGAGAAATAGGGTTGCCGTTGAAAAGCACCGTGCCACTGTCGGGAGCGGTAATCTGATTCAGGATACGGATCAATGTGGTTTTGCCGGCGCCATTGGGACCGAGTAAACCATAAACCACACCTTTCTGAATCGCCAAAGAAATATCATCCAATGCGAGATGATTGGAATATTTCTTTGTAACATTCTGAACTTCAATTATATTCATTTATCTATGCTTGATTTTCCTTATTTTTTTTCTTTTTCTTTTTCTTCTTCTTGGCATTCAGTGGCTTATTCTGATTCGCTGTTGATGTGTTTTTCAGAATATCCTTGGTTGAATCCAATGAGAAATCCTCCGGCAGATTAATACGTCCATTGGACATTTCATTCAGCTGGTCAACAATCAGCTTATCATCCACAGACTCACGATTGTACGTCAAGTACAACTTCTTCAGGTGGTTGGCCAAGGTTTTACCCATCGTATCCCGCTGTCTCTCAGGATAATCCGATACCGCCTTGATGATATTCTCCATATTTCTGCCGTAGGTACGGTATTGGATTTTATGCTTATTATAGTCTGGCTTTTCGAAAACAAAATCCTCTTTTTTAGGTTCCGGTTTCGGGAAAGGAGAATCCACATCCAACTGATAATCAGACATTATGAACAGATGATCCCACAGTTTATGCCAATAATCCAAAGATTCCTGCTGATTTTTGTTGTCCTTGTCCTCAGGATTGATAAGGGCCATCATGCGGACAATAGCTTTTGCCTTCTCACTGCGCTTCGCATAGTCAGGTTCCTTCAGAGTGTCCTCAATCATCTTCTGGATATTTCTTCCGTACTCCCTGATTATCAATTGATTTCGATTTACATTATATTCAAACATGAGGTCAAAAATTAGAAGTCAAAAATACAAATAATTTTTGGAATAAAGAAAATGAAAAATTTTTATGTGATAGCAACGAAAAATAAAGGTATTCGCTTTTTGTTTCCAAAATTAATTATTAAGTTTGCAAAAGGTAAAAAGAAATATTTTTTACACTCATAATATTGATAATCAATTAATTAAACATATCGCTTATGGAAAAACTTTTGGAACAACTGTCAAAAATCGGGATTAGCAATCCTCAGAAAATTTACCACAACTTGTCTTACGACGAATTATACCAGCATGAAACCGACCCGTCACTGACCGGTTTCGACAAGGCATACAAGACCAAAAGCGGTGCTTTGTCTGTGGATACCGGCGTATTCACAGGCCGTTCTCCCAAAGACAAATATATTGTGATGGACGATGAGACCCGCAACAACATCTGGTGGGCCGGCGAAGGCAAGAAAGGCTCCGACAACCACCCCATCAACCACGAGATTTGGAAGCAGCTTAAAAAATTGAGCCAGAAGCAGTTGAGTGGCAAAGACATTTATGTAACTGATGGATACTGCGGTGCTAACGAGAACTCCCGTCTGAAAATCAGATTTGTGACGGAAGTAGCATGGCAGGCCCATTTTGTCAAGAACATGTTCATCCGCCCCAGTGAAGAAGAGTTAGTGGGTTTTGAACCTGATTTCGTGGTGCTGAACAGCTGCAAAACCACCAATCCCAATTGGAAAGAGCAAGGCTTGCACAGCGAAAACTATGTAGCTTTCAACCTGACCGAGCGTATGGCTTTGATTGGCGGCACCTGGTACGGTGGCGAGATGAAGAAAGGAATCTTCTCCGTGATGAACTACTTCCTGCCCTTGCGTGGCATGGCCGCTATGCACTGCTCCGCCAACCAAGGCAAGAAAGGCGATACAGCCATCTTCTTCGGCCTTTCAGGCACTGGAAAAACCACCTTGTCCACCGACCCGAACCGCGCCCTGATTGGTGACGACGAGCACGGCTGGGACGAAAACGGTGTGTTCAACTTTGAGGGTGGTTGCTATGCAAAATGTATTGATTTGAGCGAAGAGAAAGAGCCCGACATTTTCCACGCCATCAAGCGCGACGCATTGCTGGAAAACTTAGTGGTGGATGCCGAAGGCAACATCGATTTCACCTCAGCTGCCAAGACCGAAAACACCCGTGTTTCTTATCCGATTTACCACATTGACAATATTGTGAAACCTGTTTCACGCGGTACTCACCCCAAGAAAGTCATCTTCCTGTCTGCCGATGCCTTTGGTGTACTGCCTCCGGTATCTGTGCTGAACAAAGAACAGACCATGTACTATTTTCTGAGCGGTTACACCGCTAAATTGGCCGGTACTGAAGTGGGTGTTGTTACACCTCAGCCCACCTTCTCTTCATGCTTCGGAGCTGCTTTCTTGCTGCTGCATCCGACAAAATACGCTGAAGAATTGGCCAAGAAACTGACCGAGCACAATGCTACTGCCTACTTGGTGAACACCGGTTGGACCGGCGGTGGTTATGGTGTGGGCAGCAGAATCTCGCTGAAGGCCACCCGTGCCATCATTTCAGCTATCCTCAACGACGAGTTGATTGGTTGCGAGACCGAGATTGTAAAGCCCTTCAACCTCTCCATCCCGAAACACGTGAACGGTGTGGACGACAGCATCCTGAACCCGCAGAACAGCTGGACCGACAAGGCCGCTTACGCCGCCAGTGCCAAGCAGTTGGCCGAGTCCTTCATCAAGAACTTCAACAATTTCACTGAAACCGAAGAAGGCAAGAAATTAGTGCCATTTGGACCGGTATTGGAGTAATACATAAGAATTTTTATAAAAAATAAGGGACGCAATTGCGTCCCTTATTTTTTGTGCGGATAGGGGGACTCGAACCCCCACGGCTTTCACCACTAGATCCTAAGTCTAGCGCGGCTACCAATTACGCCATATCCGCTTTCATTATTTCACCGTGCTACCCGGTTTCACCGGCTTGGCAGGCTGCACCAGCGACAATTCTCCGTCGGCATTCTCAGCCATCAGCACCATACCGTGAGAGGCAACACCTTTGATTTCTTTGGGTGCCAAGTTGATAAGCATCAGCACCTGCTTACCTACCAAATTCTCTGGTTCGTAATATTCTGCAATACCTGAAACAATCTCACGCTGGTCCACCCCCGTATCCACCTTAAGTTTCAGCAGTTTCTTGGTCTTTGCCACTTTCTCTGCTGCCAGCACCGTGCAAATGCGCAAATCCATCTTCTGGAAGTCATCGTATGTGACATCTGGCTTAGCTTCTACTGCCGGAGCATTCTGCATTTGATTGGCTTTCTTGGTGTCTTCCAGTTTCTTCACCTGAGCGGCCACCACCTCATCTTCCACTTTCACAAACAGATACTCTGCCGGATTAATGCTGTCACCAGCTCTCAGCAAGTCGCAACGGCCGCCTTCATTCCAGTCGTGAACATCCATGTTCAGCATCTTCTGCAACTTCTGCGAGGTGAAAGGCAGGAAAGGCTCGCACAGCACCGCCAAATCAGCACATAACTGCAGCGACAGATGCATCACTGTCTTCACCCTTTCAGGATCTTCTTTCTGCTTCTTCCAAGGCTCCATGTCGGTCAGGTACTTGTTGCCCAGACGAGCCAAATTCATCAGCTCGGCCTGAGCCTCACGGAAGCGGTATTTCTCGATGGAATTGCCTATCAGAGCAGGAAATTCCTTCATTTTCTCAATCACTTCCTTCTCATAATCGGTCAGCTCGCCCATTTCGGGAATAACACCACCATAATATTTGTGCGTCAGCACAACAGTTCTGTTGACCAGGTTGCCGAAGATGGCCAGCAACTCGTTATTATTCTTAGCCTGGAAATCAGCCCAAGTAAAATCAGCGTCTTTAGTTTCGGGAGCGATGGAAGTCAGCGTATAGCGCAGCACATCCTGCTTGTCAGGAAATTCTTCCAGATACTCGTGCAACCACACGGCCCAGTTGCGGGAAGTAGAAATCTTATCGCCTTCCAGATTCAGGAATTCGTTAGCCGGCACATTGACAGGCAAAATGTAACTGCCTTCGGCCTTCAACATGCAGGGGAAGATAATACAATGGAACACGATATTATCCTTGCCGATAAAATGCACAAGCTGGGTATCATTATCCTTCCACCATTTCTCCCAATCCTGGTTGTGGGCAGCGGCCCATTCTTTGGTAAAGGAAATATAGCCGATAGGAGCGTCAAACCAAACGTACAGCACCTTGCCGGCAGCCTCTTCCAAAGGAACCTTCACGCCCCAGTCGAGGTCGCGGGTGACGGCACGCGGCTGCAAACCCGCCTCAATCCACGATTTGCACTGTCCATAGACATTGCTCTTCCAGTCTTCCTTATGGCCTTTCAAAATCCATTCTTTCAGCCAGGGTTCGTATTCATTCAAGGGCAAATACCAATGCTTGGTTTCCTTCATCACAGGAGCGTTGCCGCTCAGCACAGACTTGGGATTAATGAGGTCGGTGGCGCTGAGGCTGGTACCGCAAGCTTCGCACTGGTCGCCGTATGCCCGCTCGTTGTTGCAATGAGGGCAGGTACCGGTAATATAACGATCGGCCAGGAACTGATGAGCCTCCTCATCGTAATACTGCATGCTGGTCTGCTCAATCAGCTTACCCTCGTTGTACAACTTGGTGAAGTATTCGGAAGCGGTTTTATGATGTTCTTGACCTGAAGTTCTGGAATAAATATCGAAAGAAATGCCTAATTTTTCAAAAGAATCTTTGATGATATTATGATAGCGATCTACAATAGCCTGCGGAGTTGTATGTTCTTTTTTAGCCTTCAAGGTGATGGGCACACCATGCTCATCGGAACCGCCGATAAACAGCACCTCATTGCCTGTAGCTCGGAGATAACGGGCATAAATATCCGCGGGAACATACACGCCAGCCAGATGCCCAATATGCACAGGACCGTTGGCATACGGCAAAGCCGATGTGATTGTATATCTTTTTTTGTCTGTTTTCATCATGGATTTTTTGAGGGTGCAAAGATACGAAAAAATAATTAGCAGCTGCTAATTATTTTTTCGTATCAGGTATCAGGTTACAGGTATCAGTAGGGACGCACTGCGGGCGTCCTCAGGGGAGTTTCGCACGGCGTGCTCAAGGGGAGAATTTCAATGTGCTAATTAGTTAATGTGCTAATGTGCTAATTAAATTAGCAAATACGTTAATGGACACATGTACGAATGATTTTAATGTAGCGATAATGGCAATTACTGCAACCCTACTCCACACGCCGCACAACACGGACACTGACTTCGTAAAGCAGGTATAATGGGATAGTGACGAGAATGAGGGTCATGAGGTCGGGAGGGGTGATGGCTGCCGCTGCTATCATAATGATAATGAAGGCGTGTTTGCGGTATTTGGAAAGCATTTCAGAATTAATCACCCCCATCTTGCCTAAGAAAAAGGCAACGACCGGCAACTGAAACACCACTCCCATAATCAGGGTTAACGACACAAAGGTAGAGATATACGAGTCAAGCGTGATGTTGCTCACCACTTGTTCCGAAACGCTGTAAGTTCCCAAAAAACGGAATGAAATGGGAAACAGCACAAAATAACTCATCAATACTCCAAAAACAAACAGCAGGTAGATGATCAAGGCTACCTTCACCGAGTATTTCCGTTCGTTTTCGTAAAGTGCCGGCGAAATAAATCGAAACAACTCAAACAGTATATAGGGTGACGCACCTAACAATCCCAGATAGCACGCCGTTGTGATGTGCCTCATAAACTGGCTTGAGAGGTCGGTGGCAATCATATCCACATGAAACTCCTGAAAATGAAAATCATAACCAATGGATTGGATGCAACGCTCAATCCATTGATAGGTACAGAAATCATATTGACTAGGAGCAAGTAGCAACTTCCACGTGACATCTTTGAAGCAAAACACAACCATAGCAATCACCCCTGCCGCTATCAAAATGCGGAAAAGCATCTTGCGTAGCACTTCCAAGTGACCACCGAAGGTAAGCAGTTGCCCGTCGTTCGCCGTACTATTTGGTTCCGCTTGGTTCGACTCTGTCCGTGTCGCCTCCGCCTGGTTCTGTTCCATCTTTTTCTTCGACATGTTCCTCTTCTTTTGACTCAGGTTCTTCGGGCACCGGCTCATTCATTCCTTTCTTGAAGCTCTGCACGCCCTGGCCAAGCCCTTTCATCATTTCCGGGAGCTTCTTACCGCCAAACAGTAACAGGGCCAGACCTCCTATGAGCAGCAGCTCTGTCGTGCCAATAAATAACAAAGGTATAGCCATGATTACTCTGTTACTAAATAGATTTCACATGTGTCGAAGTTTATTTCCCAGTTGCCATTTGCAGCGGCTTCCCACTGATATTTTGCAGCCATCCGATCCCACCAGTTCTGGAACTTGATACCGGTTTCACCCATGTCCTTAATCAACTTTTCATATAAGGTTTCATTATCCGAAGTTAAGACTTTCGCTAATTCGCTTAACCCATTTTTCCGCTCAAAAAGCGCTTGTATTTCAATCTTTTCTTCAATAGTAACTTGTCCAACTTTCTTTTTCATCACTATAAATAATTTAATTATAACACTATTTTATTTCCAATTGTTGGCTTTATCAAAGGGATCTAAATAATCCAATTCGGGTATGGATTTGTCTTCAAATACACCGAGATTCTGAAGTTCCCCAAGCAAATTGCGACTGGCATTCCGTTCCAAGTGGGCGGCAACACATTGTTCGTGAGAAGGAGTGTTGACTTCCAAAGTAGTTTTTTTATTCAACCAGATGCAACGCTTGCATTGATATGCATCACAAATACGACAAATTGGTGCATATCCAATTTTGTATAATTGAGGATTGCGAATATCAAGCCCACGCTTCAAGTCTCCAACCGAATCTTCCGGATTATCATAATAAAAAGCAGGGCAAACATAGAATTTCCCATTGGGTGCTAATGTTATCGTTTCGTTTCCAGCCTCACAGTTGTTCATCTTGTCCAACATAATTCTGTCACTTAACAGATTGATTTGCAATATATTGTTGGAATACAATTGTTCTTTATACCAGATGGCTAACTGTTGAAGAATGTTTTTATATTGGACAAGATCATTTTCTGTACATTTATCCACATCTTTTAGCACGATATTTAAGCGCTGATAGTTAGCCTTTTTTGATTTAATCACACTCATTATCTGGTTAAAATCAGCTATCGTAATTTGTAAAGTATAAACCTTTCCTTCTTGGAGTTCTGCTTTTGAGAATTCCCCTAAAGAATGAATAATGACTACATCCGCATCAGAAGAATTCTCATTTTTAGATGACATTATCTTGCTGTGGTCAATACTTTCAATTGTGTCCAGATAAACTTGCGGGAGCGGATAGTCCGGGTAAACAAACTGAATCATCAGATTCTCTTTCATCCCGAAAAAGATGGCCTCTTTCAAATCTTCTATTGAAATAAGGTTGTGCTCATCCTTGCTGTCATAATGACAAAATGAGGTGGATGAATCATCTAAAAGTATGACTAAATATTGTAACATAACGCTTCGATTTTTAACAAATTGATTCTATGTTTTGTCTTTTATTCTTTTCAAACTCTTCTCGTTTGCCTTCCAGTTCCAGTTTCCGATAGAGTTTGTTCCAGTAGTAATTGTTGGCGCGAACACGAGCCTTGTGCATCTTGCAGATGGCTGCGGCTCGTTGGTAGATGGTATTGGTCTGTGCTGCATCGTAGTTTTCGCCTTGACACCATGCACATCCACTGGCCACTTCGCAGTCAAGGCATTCTTCGGGACTTTGCGTGCAACGGTCTAATGTAAGGAACGGTCGGAGTATGTTCTCGTTAATGCCCGTTTCCACGTTCCCGATAATCAACGCTTTTTTGTCTCGTAAAGAATATTGGGCAAAACGGGTACATGGGTAGAAATTTCCAGCAGCATCCACGGATAGCATCTTGCCGGCACCACACCAGTTATTGTTGTCCCGTTCCCGATCCATAGGCTTGCCAATGTTTTCAGAAAAGAAAGAGCAAGCGTAATCCTTGTAGTAGCCTTGATCTATGATGATGTCTGCCAATTTGATAAGCTGCTGTTCAAAAACAGCATCGTCACCTTCCTGCCATACATCTTCGAAGACCACATTGATATTCACCTCATGTATGCCTAATGAGTACAGATGAAGTACGCTTTCGACTATGTAGGGCAAATCAGGACTACTCACCGTGACTTTGGTACTGGCGTTAGGAAACTGTTCCAACCAAAGAGGAATATTTCTGACAACATCCTTATACGAACCTCTTTCTGTGAGTTTATAAACACGATTCATGTCGTGTTTTTTCTCGGTACCGTCAATGGTGATACCAATACTGACATGTGAGGCGTTTTTCTTGATAAAATCCTGCACCTTTTTCTCGTGGTAGTTGATGCCATTGGTAGAGAAAGAGAAACGGTAAGAGTTGAACCAATGGTGATTCAAACGGTACATTTCCGTTTTCAGATAATCACAGATTTGGTCTATCAGATCAATTTCCAAAAACGGTTCCCCACCGATGAAATCAAAAATAACAGACTCTTCCCGAAACATATCCTCATGGCCCAAAATATAGTCGATTGCTTTTTTAGCGGTTTCAAAACTCATCCTTTCGGATATGTTTTTCCCGACAAGATAGCAATATTTGCAGGCCAGTTGGCAGTCTTTTGTAACAATAAAGGTAATACTCTTAGCTATTCCACTTTGCCAAGATGGTGAATTTTCTTTGATGATTTCAGTCATTTTGATGATTATATTTGTATGCCAATTTATTCCAATAATAATTATTGGCCCGTACTCGAGCCTTGTGCATCTTGCATACTGCGGTACTGCGTTGGTATAGAGTATGCGTGTCAGCACTGTCGTAATTTTCGGCAGGGCACCAACCGCAACCGCTGGCTACCTCACAATCCAAACATTTTTGTGGACTTTGAGAAACTCTGTCGAGCAAGAAGAACGGTCGCATCTTGTTTTTATCTATGCCATGCTCCAAACTTCCGACGGACCAAGGTTGTTTGTCTCGTAATGAATACTTAGCGAATCTGATACAAGGATAGAAAAAGCCATTGGCATCCACGCATAGGGTATTAGACAGGTCGCACCATTGGGCTTCCTCTTCAAGGGATAGTTTTTTCCCGATTTGAATGTTAAAGCATCCAATTTGGTGGTCTTCAGTTAAATCATGTTCAATGATATAATCGGCTAATGCAATTAATTGTTGTTCAAAAATCGTGTCATCACCCTCTTTCCAACCAGCTTCCAACACTGGATTCACGTCAATATATTTGATTCCTAAATCACATAAATGAATGATACTCTCTTTCACATAACTGACGTTTTCGGATGAGACAATCACTTTTGTGCTGGTCTCAGGAAACTGTTGCAACCAAAGAGGCACATTTTTGATGATGTCATTGTATGAACCTTTCCCGTTGGGATAAACCCTGCTGGCATCATGCTTGTCTTCTGTACCATCAAGCGAGATGGTAACGTATAATTTGTTGTGGTAGGTGTTGATGAATTTCTGAACTGCAGGATTGTCGTATAGAATGCCATTAGTAGTAATGCGGAAGGAATACTTGTTGTGCCAAGGATTATCCTCCTCACTCATTCTCTTTGTGATATAAGCACAAACAGTATCTATTAAATCTATACGAAGCAAAGGTTCTCCTCCAATGAAATCAAAGACAATTTCTTCATCAGTATTGAAGTCAGTTGAGTGTCGCAAGACATAGTCCACCACTTGAAGTGCGGTTTCTTCCGACATCTCTTCTTGATGGTTCTTTCCAACAAGATAACAGTATTTGCACTTCAGCTGGCAATCTTGAGTGACAATGAAGGTGATAGTTTGGCGCATAAAAATTACCTTCCATCACAATTAGTAGTACATGTAGGCGAGCAATTAGATGCACAGCTTGTGGTACATCTATTTGTACAAGTTTTTGTGCAATCATCCATACAAGATCCATGACATCGACCAATGCAACTTTGAGAACAATGTTTTTCACAGCTTACTGCACATGCTTTTGTACAATCATCTGCGCAAGTTTTTGCACATTTGCCTTGACAGCTTCCAGAACAGGTTTTTTCACAAGTTCCCGTACAAGTTTTTGTGCAATTATTCCCGCACTCCAAATTGCAAGATGCCTCACATGTTTTGCTGCAGTCTCCTTTACAAGTACCTGTGCAATCACTTGTGCAAGTTGCTATAGATAGTGTTTCTTCTGCAAAAACAGGAATCACATTTCCTGCTAATACTGCCATAATAGGCAGTATCAATTTGCCGGAGTTTTTGAAGAACTCGCGGCGGGTTTGAATTTCTGAAAAGTTATTATTCATATCAGTCCGATTTTTTCTGATTGAGTACCTGAATTCGTTTCTTGACATGTGCCAGCACAAGGCGTTGGTTGTCCGCACATGTTTTTACACGTTCCCTCACAGGCCCCAGAACAAGATTCCTTGCAAGTTCCTTCGCAGTTACCCGCACAGGCTGCTGTACAGCCTTTTGCGCAGAGGCCTTCGCATGTTCCTGCACAAGTACCCGAACAACTTCCTTCACATGCGTTACTCATATGGTGTGCCGATAAAAACAGAGGGTTTGATAATAGTGCGGTTGCTGCTAAAATCGGTAAGACCTTTTCATATGAACTTTTGAAGAACTCGCGGCGGGATAAAATGTCTTTTTTCATCATTCTATTATTTTAGTATTTGTTGCCTCCCTTACATCCATATTTACAGGAGCCTTGACAAGTTCCTGTACAACCTGTACACCCACCACAAGAGCCTTGACAACCATTACAGGTTCCTTTGCAAGAACCTTCACAAGTGCTCCCACAACCGCCTCGACAACCTCCCGGACATCTGTCTTCGCAACTCTTATAGCAGTCACTTTGACAAGCTGCTGTACATGAGTAATCGCAAGTTGATTTTATTTTTGAATATGCAGATAACGGAATTTGTGTTATTGCAACTGCTGCAAGGACTGGAAGAGTTTTGGAAACACATTGTTTGAAAAAACTTCTCCTATCTAACAATTTATTATTCATAATAATGATATTTTATTTCAAAGATAATATGTATCATGATTTGCCATAGAAGATGGTTTATTGGTTATAAACATGAGCACACGCATTGGAACAAGCCCCTTTGCAACCAACACGATTACATCCTACGTCACAGATTCCAGAGCAAGTATTAGAACAATTGCCATCGCACACACTACACCTATTACTTGCAGATAAGAGCAATGGCTTTGATATCAATACTGTAGCTGCCGAAAAAGGCAATACTTTTTTTGAATGATTTCTTGAAGAACTTGCAGCGAGAAATAACCTTTCTCATAATAAGAATCATCAATTATGCGATTGTTTTTGCACATCTTAAGGATTATCTTCTATCACATTTATTCTGACATGTGTTCTGACAAGTACCACTACATCCACCCCAGCATCCAGTGCATTTATCTGTGCAAGTACCTTTACAGGTAGTGTCACAGCCTCCTCTACAACCTGTGCAACCATATTCACAAGTGCCATGACATCCTCCCGTACAACCGTTTTCACATCCGAATTCACAATTCATTGTCTTTACAGCAGCATGGATAATATTTGGTGTACTTGCCAAGGTTAACGCCCCAAAAATTGGCAATGCTGATTTTGCAGCTTTTTTGAAAAAATCTCTTCTCGATTGGAGTTCTTCGTTTTTCATTATCTTATCCATAATAAATGTACCTTGTTATATCCCATCAGGCGCATCGGTTTTATTTAAAAAATAATGTGTCAAAAATACAACAACTATCAATAAAACAGATATTTATGGCGAATCAGTTATGTTACATATATGTAACAAATATGTTACGTTGTTTGATTACTTGGAAAAAGGATATACACTCGGTATATGAAAATATAAGTTGTTTCCTTGTTCCGCCAAACTCTCTGTCCCTATGAATCTGCATTCAACCGCTCCTCATATATCTCAAATAAGTTCTGTCCAAGTAACCCGCTGATGCGAAACAACACTTGCGTGTCAATACTGTAACTATGGAATATACGGTAGCAAGCCATTCGACTTGTACCCAGCTGCCTCGCAAGCCACGTCACGCTACGGCCTTGCGCCCGCAGTTCCTCCTGAATAATGTGTCCAATATGTATTAGTTCTGCCATAATGTCTGCAATGTTTTCACGGCGGCGGCTCATCGGCACACGGGTCTTCAAAAGGACACAAAAAAAAACGTGGACAGTTCTTATCCACGTTTCTGAGGTCCTGAGAAAACCCGCAATTACAGACAAGTCTGCCCACGCATTACGCAGACATTTACGACTTGCTCGAGTAATTGCTGTATTTGAAATTTCTCAGGTTTCAGAAACGATACCGAACAAATAGCAAACGCTATGATTTATAATATGTTAAATTATTTTCTTCTTTATTCTTTTTTTAGTTTATAACTCTTTTTCTATTTAATTTATCAGTTTTTACTCGTGATTCTGAGACAATTCTTGGAGTTTTTTTGCCAATAGTTTTTTATCGGGCAGTTGCAGCTGATACTGAGCAACTAATGTCGGGGAAAGACTGCGTGACAATGCATATTCTACAACTTCGTCATCCTTGTCATGGCAAAGCAAAATGCCGATGCTGGGATTTTCATGAGCTTTCTTGACATCACGGTCGAGAGCCTCCAGATAGAAGTCCAACTGGCCAAGGTATTCGGGTTTGAACTTCCCAACTTTTAATTCAAAAGCAACCAAAGCCCCAATGCCCCTGTGAAAAAATAGCAGATCAATGTAAAAGTCTTGAAATCCCACTTGCAATCTGTACTCTTCCGCTACAAAAATGAAATCATGGCCAAGTTCAAGAATAAACTGTTTCATATTCTTAACAAGTGTTCTTTGTAGCTCCGACTCCGAATGAGATTCAGGAAGACCCAAAAATTCAAGAACGTATGTGTCTTTTATCTCAAGAGGAGATATTTCCCTCACCACTGGTGAGAGTTTTGCAGGTATCAGGCTTCGTTCATATTGGGCTGCATCTATTTGGCGTTCCAACTCCCTTTTATTAAGACTTTCCTTTTTGCACATTTCCAAATAAAAAAGTCGCTCCTCAACACTTTTACACCTTGACATGATAATCAAATTATGTGTCCATGGCAATTCTCTCACCAGTGGTGAGAGTTTTTCATTTTCAGAATAAAACTCATAGAATTGCTTCATCCTCCACAAATTCTTATCACTAAACCCTTTAATATCAGGAATTTCCCGTGCAATATATTGGGCTAATTGCGATACCACACTTTTACCCCATCCAGCTGACTTAACCTGTTCACTTATAACCTGTCCCATCCGCCAATATAAATCAATCAGAGTGCGATTAGCCGACACAAATATCGTTCGCCGCGCAAGACGTATTTGTTGTGCTATGTTTTCAAACACTTCAGATTGAGCTGGTAAAATATGTGAATCATTCTTGTCCATTACAAAATTTTGAAATGCCTTGATTATATATCAACCTATATCGTTTTATACTCTGCAAAAGTACACAATTTTCTGTAATGAAAAAACAGAAAAAATTTGCCCCTTGATGAAATATGATTTTGTATCGAAATATACTGCAATATCAAATATAATTCGAACACCCACCCAACTAATGTGACTTCTTCACCAGTTGTCCGCAGGCGGCGGCGATGTCTTTACCACGGCTGCGGCGGAGGTTCACCACCATGTTGCGGCTTTCGAGGAACTGGATGAATTTTCGCACATTTTCCGGCTCGCTCTTTTGGAATGGCGAGTCCGTGGCGTTGAATTCTATCAGGTTGATTTTCACAGGAAAAGCTCTGCAATAAGCTGCTAAAACCTCAGCATCCCGCTGCGAGTCGTTGATGCCATTTAGCAACAAGTATTCAAAAGTCACTCGCTCACCAGTCTTCTGATAATAGTATTTCAGTACTTCCTGAAGTTTATCCATGGGGTTGCTTTTTGTGACCGGCATAATACGGAGTCGTGTCAATGGATCGGCACTGTGCAAGGAGACAGCAAGACCTGGTTTAAAGCCCAAATCCGCCAGTTTGCGAATACCTTCAATAATGCCTGCCGTAGATAAAGTAATGCGTTGAGGCGATAAGCCCTGCCTTTCTGGAGAAGTAAGTAAGTCAATGGATTTCAGCACATTCTGAATATTCAACAGCGGCTCTCCCATTCCCATATAGACAATGTTGGAGATAGGATTTCCGTAATATTCTACGGCTTTCTGGTTCATCAGTATAAACTGATCGAAAATTTCAGAAAAATGAAGATTTCTGATAAAGCCCATTTGCCCGGTAGCGCAAAAGGCACAGTGCATGGCGCAACCCACCTGGGTGGATACGCAAGCAGTCACCCGCTGTCCCGCAGGAATCAGCACTCCCTCAATCATCTTGTCATCATGCAAGCGAAAACCGAACTTCACTGTTTGGTCGCCACTTTTGGCTTCCACCTCGATGCTGGCCCGATGAAAACTAAAACTTTCCTTCAGTTTTTCTTGTAAGCCTTTGCCAATATTGTTCATTTCAGCAAACGAGCCTGCTCCTTTTTTCCATAGCCATTCATTGATTTGCTTGGCCCGGAAGGGTTTCTCGCCAGCCTGAACGACAAACTCTTGAAGTTCTTCTGAAGTGATGTCACGGATGTCTTTCATTAAACTGAAAAGGAGAGTTATTAATTATAATCACCAAGATAATATTCTATAGTATTGACTATAAATTGTTTAGTCAATCTGTAAAAATCATTAATAGATAAAGGGGAAGACTCTTTTCAGTTTTCTGCCTTTCATTTCCTCAGCAAATTCTTCCTGATAACGTTTGTAGATTGTGCGGGTTCTGGGCACCAGATTGGCGAAAGTCCAGATGAAAAATACCAAACCCGACACCGACCAAGTAAGAATGGCAAAACCAAGCCATTCCATCAATTCTCCGAAATAATTGGCAGAAGTCACATAATTAAACAAACCGCCTTTTGGCAGGTAATGTTTGGTATCGTTATCATCTTTCCTCAAGTGACGGATAATATAATCGGAATGGAGGTTGATGACAAATCCTGCAATGAACAAAATAGTACCGATGATAAACTGCGGTGACCACAACCATTCAATATCCGTATATCCTATACCAAATACTTGATAACCAACATTATATGATTCAAAGAAAATCCAATAGCCCTGCATTACCGCATTCAGTATGTTGAAGCAGATACCCATGATCATAATTCCGATAGGCATTTTACTCTTACCCTTTATAATCCATGGAAATATAAGGGCTCTTTGGAAATAGTGTGTTTCAAAAATAAGCAGGAATACACAGGGCACAATATCAAAACGATGGGGAGAGCATGCCCAGATGATAATCACAACCAAAAAAACAGGCAGTTCCATAAAGAACCACGCCACTTTATTGTTGATAGCGGGTCCTAATCTCAGCGTATTGCTTCCTTTTTGCGTGTAAAGCAAGCCATAACCTGCGTTGAAAAACTGCAGTGCGACAAAGACAACCACTGCAAGGCACACCATCACCCACAGATAAATGTGGAAGGCGTTAGTTAAAAAAGTAGTATCCATTATTCAAACTGTATTTGCATCGGCATCAGAGCTTGAACGCCTTCGGCATTTTTCAACTGTTGCAATCCTTGGTATATGTAATACTGGTCACCCAATTCCTGTCTGATAACAGCCTGGATATTGTTATCCCCGCTGGTTTTCTCCATCAAGGTAGTCCAAAAATCTTTCTTTTTAGGATAATAAGTCACTTTGTAATTGTCCAATTTGGCCAGTTCAGCAGCTTTGGCGATAGCATCATCCATATTGCCCAGGGCATCCACCAGACCAATTTTCAACGCATCAGCACCAGCCCATACACGACCTTGACCAATCTCATCCACTGCGGATTGCTCCATACCACGGCCATCAGCCACACGCTGGGTAAAAATACCATAAAATTCATCAATGAAATTCTGATACACCTCCAATTCTTCTGCATTCAGCGGACGTAAGGCACTGCCAGCATCCGAATGTTTGTTAGTAGTAACCCCATCAATAGTGACTCCCAATTTGTTTTTCAATGCTCTTTGGAAAGAAGGAACCATACCAAAAACACCGATAGAGCCCGTCAACGTGTTGGGCTGAGCAATGATATAATTGGAATTGCAAGAAATATAATAACCACCGGAAGCGGCATAGTCACCCATGGAAGTCACCACCACCTTGCCAGCTTTTTTAGCTTGCTCAATTTCATTCCAGATGATGTCAGAAGCGGTACCATCACCACCGGGAGAATTGACACGCAAGACGATAGCTTTCACATTTTCAGATGTATAAGCATCTTTGATAAGTTTAACCATAGTTTCCGATCCCATAACATCATTACCTGATTTTCCTCCTGTGATTTGTCCCACCGCATAAACCACGGCAATTTCGTCTTTTGCCGAGTTCGTCTCGGCTTTGACTGCTTTTCTATATTCAGACAATCCTGTGATATTCAAATCTTTGTCCTCTGCCAAACCCACCAACTTTTTCAAATCTTGAGCCACCTCATCTTTGTAACAGGTTTTATCAATCAATTTATTTTCAACAGCTTTGGTAGCCGTGCCAAAAAACATATTATCGGCAATCTGATTCAGTGTTTCCTTATTCAGTTTTCTTTCAGCAGCTATATCATCCACCATCGTATTCCATATAGTATTAGCCAACAATGTCATTTGTTCGCGGTTAGCTTCGCTCATCTTGTCCATCATATAAGGTTCGACAGCACTTTTAAATTTACCATGGCGGATAATCTGCATATCCACATCCAATTTGTCGATAAGTCCCTTATAAAACATCACCTGTAAAGCCACGCCTCTGAATTGCAACAAACCTGTGGCGCTCATCGTGACATTGTCGGCCACAGATGCCAGATAATAAGCGCCCTGTGTGTAATTGTCGGCGTATGCATAAATGAATTTTCCTGATTCCTTGAATTCCACCAATGCGTCATGGATTTCCTTGAGGGTAGCAGGAGAAGCGCTAACGGATTCAGTATTGATGTAAATACCTTTTATTTTTGAGTCTTTGGCAGCCGCTTTGATACAGGTCAGAATATCATCCAAACCTATTCCGGATTGATAATATTGGCTGAATTCATCGCCGAACATGTCGAAAGGATTATCCACAGCTTGTTCCTGAATAGGTTTTTGCAGATCCAACTTCAGAATAGTATTGTCATTGATAGCCACAGTGTTGCTACTGCCCATAGAAGCTATCATAGCCACAAACATCAACGTGGATAAAATGGAAACAATGAGGCAGGAAAGGAAAAATCCCACCATGGTTCCGAACACTATACGCCAGAATTTCTTGGCACCAGTTTCTTTTTTCTTGGGTTTGAAAATGTCTTCGTTGCTCATAAATTTATATTTTTTGATTAATATTCAATTCTCGCATTTAAAAATGCAATATTACGAATTTTTTTCATACCATGCATATTTATTTTGACTTGCTCCAAAACAGGCTGCAGTAAAGACATACCAGCACCTCTCAACAAATAATTTGCGAATGATGATGTGTATTTCAATAAAATCGTGTAACTTTGCAAAAATTTCAAAATTTAATCATGAGAAAAATCATATCTATCATTATCATCGCCTTTCTTTTCGTTTCCTGCAATGGAAGGTACGAGCATGATACTATTCCCAATGTGAATTTGAGATTCACCATATATCCAAACAGTCCAAATTACATCAACTTGAACTATTACGGTGGTTATGAATATTTTACGGGAGGCGTTGCAGGTGTGATCGTCTATCGTTTGGATGAGTCCACTTTTTTCGCATACGACAGGGCTTGTCCTTACGACTGGCAAGATCCGGACTCCTGGTTATGGGTTGACGAAAGCGGCATTCTGATTATAGACAGTTGCTGTGGAGCCAAATTCAACATTTTGGATGGCAGTCCTGTAGCAGGACCAACCTCCTTGCCTTTGAAACATTATAAATGCAGATATGATGGTGCTTCGCTATTGGTTTATAATTGAGGCATCATCTCATAGACCACTTTGACCATACGGGGACCTGCCGCATTAGCTTCTTTCAGCACCTCCTCGTGAGAAGCTTTCTCAACAACACCTTCTACGCCTAAGTCAGTAATGACCGAAAAAGCGACCACTTCCATGCCGCCATGACGGGCCGCAATGGTTTCCGGAACAGTGGACATGCCCACAGCATCGCCTCCCAAAATGTGGAACATACGGTATTCCGATGGGGTTTCGAAGCACGGGCCAGTTACTCCCACATACACGCCTTCTTGTAGGTGAATGTTGTGTTCCTTGGCTGTGGTTTGGGCGATTTTTCGAAGACGCTTGGAATAGGCCTCGCTCATATCCGGGAAACGGGGCCCCAGCTCATCATAATTCGGTCCCATCAGGGGATTGTTACCAAATAGGTTAATGTGATCTCTGAACAGCATGATGTCGCCCACCTTGAAAGCGGGGTTCATGCCGCCGGCAGCATTGGACAATATCAGTACCTCAATGCCCAACTCTTTATATACGCGTACTGGGAAGGTCAGCGTTTTCATGTCATAACCTTCGTAGTAATGAAAACGTCCACTTTGCACCACCACCTCAACATTGTTCAATGTTCCGAAGATAAGGGCGCCTTTGTGTCCTTTCACTGTGGAAACAGGAAAATTGGGAATCTGTGAGTATGGAATTTCTTTCTCTATTATCAAACTGTCCACCAGTCCCCCCAGACCTGATCCCAATACTATGGCAACACGGGGATTCAAAGTGGTTTGTCCTTTCAAAAAAGCGGCGGTTTCCTTTATTTTAGCGATCATGATGTTTCTTTTTTTAATGTGCAAAATTACATAAAATCTATGAATTGTGTGCAAGCGGGTGAAAAATAACCACAGCAAATGTATGAAATAATATCAATTTATTGATATCGATATTGATGTAAAAATCGTTCCTCGTCTTGAAACAGAAAGTACGGTTCAATGGGAAGGGAAAACAAGGGAATGGTTTCCAAGTGTTTGGAGAGAGTGCCATAAATCAACCGCATGCTGTCTTTTTCGGTGGTGACAAGGATGCGGTTCTGCTGGTCCCCCCAAAAAAATCTCTTTTGAATTTCCTTTATTTCTTCCCCTGAAAAATAATGATGGTCAGGGAAACGATAATGATGGATGATATTGAACTTTTCAGACAGATATTTAATCATTGGCTCGGGGTGGGCGATGGCAGTAAGCAATACCACCTCGGTTTGCGGACTTATCTGTAGCTGTTTCCCGCACTCGTTAAGGGCGGTCAATTCTCCGTAACGCATGGTGGTGAAAAACAGCTGTTGATTATCTTGCAGTTTCAGCAACTCCGTCATTTCCGCACGTTGCTGTTCGGTCAAATTTTCGGGGCATTTACTTACTATAACCATATCGGCATAGCGGGCGGCACTGCGAAATTCACGCAAGCGGCCAGCCGGCAGAGGATAGTCTAGAGCGTATGGAGCAGCGTATTCAGTAATAAGAATGTTCAGATCAGGTTTAACCTGCAAATGCTGATAACAATCATCCAAAATAATATACTGCAAGTCGGGAAAACGTTGCAGCAATTGTTGGATGCCTTCTGTTCGATTTTCGTCAACAGCAACCTTGATATGGGGGAATTTGGTAAAAAACTGTAAGGGCTCATCGCCGATCATTTCCGCCGAGAGTTGCTGAGGGTCAATGTCGTTGGCCAGCACAAAGCCTTTGGTTTTGCGCTTGTACCCGCGACTTAGGGTAGCAATTTTATAATGTTCTGGTAATAATCGAATGATGTACTCCACATGTGGAGTTTTTCCTGTGCCACCTACTGACAAATTTCCCACACCGATGGTCGGAATGGGGGCCTGATAGGCTTTCCTCAATCCACGGCGGTACATCCAGCGGCGAAAGGCCGCCACGGCACCATATATCAATGCGAAAGGGTATAAAAGTTTTAGAAAATTCACCGCTTTTTTAATGTATTATTTATGTCATCACCCCACCTTACAAGCACTTGTCGAAGGCTACGTTTTCACAAGAGGTATGCCTAACGACATTAACACTTGCGTCACTACCCCACCCTACGGGCACCCATTGGAGGCTACGTTTTCACAAAAAGGTATGCCTCACGGCATTAACACTTGCGTCACTACCCCGCCCTTCGGGCACCCCTTCTAACAGAAGGGGAATTTTTCCGTTTTGTGTATTAGTTATCAAGCTCTTGTTTTTCTTGTTTTTCTTGTTTTTCTTGTTTCTCCTGTTGTTTCGCTTCCTCCCATTGCTCAAAACGCTGGATGATTTTGGTCACCAGCTGGTGGCGTACCACATCGCCATTGTCCATGTATATGAAGTCTATGCCTTTGATGTCTTTCAACACCTTGCCAACATGAATCAGGCCTGATTTCTGGTGCTTCGGCAGGTCAATCTGAGTAATATCGCCCGTGATGAAGAACTTGGCATTGCGGCCCATACGGGTCAGGAACATTTTAATCTGGCTTTCGGTGGCATTTTGGGCTTCATCCAGAATCACGTAGGCGTTGTCGAGAGTACGGCCACGCATAAAAGCCAAGGGCGCAATTTCAATAGTCTTGTCGTCCAGATAAGAAATCAGCTTCTGCATGGGCATCATATCCCAAAGGGCGTCGTAAAGTGGTTGCAAATAGGGATCCAGTTTATCGCGCAAGTCTCCAGGCAGGAAACCGAGATTCTCGCCAGCTTCCACCGCGGGACGAGTTAAGATGACACGACGTATCTGCTTGTTTTTGAGCGCTCTAACAGCAAGTGCCACTGCGGTATAAGTTTTCCCTGTACCAGCAGGTCCGATGGCAAAGACCATGTCGTTAGTCGCGGCACTTTCCACCATTTTGCGCTGATTAGGGGTAATTGCCTTGATGACACGTCCTTCACGGCCATGCAGGATGATATTATCCACAATACCGCTGCTATCCATGCGATAGAAGCTGTCATCCTCGGAAGCCGTTATATTCAGAATATCGTTCTCATTAATCTTGCCAAACTGTTCGAAATGCTTCAGCAATAATTCAAAACGTGAGGTAAACAGTTCAACTTCACTGTCCTCACCTATAACCTTTATCTCATTACCCCGAGCTGTTATCTTCAGTTTAGGATAAATGTTCCTCAACAAATCAATATTGGCGTTATGGTGTCCGTATATGCCAATCACATTGGCCGGATCAAGCGTTATAAGATTTTCCATATTGGAAATTATTTGATGACTATATAATCTAAAGGATTGACAGGAAAACCATTATACCACAACTCAAAATGCAGGTGTGAGTCTATCATACGCCCCTGTCCGCTACTACCCATCTTGGCTATTGCTTCTCCCATATTCACCCTTGCACCTACCGACTTCAGCAACACCTCATTATGCTTATAAATTGAGATAATGTTGCCCGGATGCTGGATTACAATAGTATTTCCGTTGGTCGGGTCAAAACCGGTATAAATAATGATTCCTTCCGCCACACTGGTAATGACAGTATTCTTTTTATTCTGAATATCAATGCCATAATGATTTCTGGCCAGGTCAAAACCTTGAATCAGAATACCTGTCGCCGGTGCGGAAAGCATAATGTTACTGATGTCGGCCCTATGGCTGACTGGCAATTTACTGTTTTCTTCTTCTGTACGCAAATAATTGGTTAACAAATCATTAGCTTGCATATCAACCTCTCTCATCGCCTCCATCTCCTCATCATTTCTTTCTTTCAGTTCATGGCTTGCCATGCGTGATTTATCCATCACCACACTATTCTCGTCCTCAATATTTTTTTCATTGATAACATTATAGAAATTATCAAGATATTGCTGGTTTTGTTTTACTAACTGCGAAATGGAATCCACCTGGGCAGACACCTGCAGGTACATGCGATGTTCTTCCAAGCTGGTATATCCAGGAATGTAATACTTCAGCGGGGTAACACTGATAATAAACGCGGTAAAGGCTATCAAGAGTACAGCCGCTGTTGCTGTGACCACAATAATACGCTGAGGTGTCAATATAAAATTGAATTTCTCTTCATGGTTTTCCTCAGCATTGATTGAAAAACGATACCGGGTTTTCCAGTTGGAGAACAGCCTTTTCAGGAACTGCTTAATTTTACCAAATAGCTGGACGATAGTCATTTTCAGATTTCAGGTTACAGGGATCAGTGATTAGGGGTTAGGGGATTGTGATTCAAATTTCAAATTTCAAATTTCAACTTTCAGTTTTCAATTTTCAGTTTTCAGTTTTTTAAGATAGTGCTTGGTTGACGATTTTGGAGGATTCGAGGATAGCGTCATATTCCTCGGGGGTGATATCATCGAAGAAATAGTGTACAGGATTCACCTTAACACCGTTTTTGATAACTTCATAATGCAGATGGGCACCGAAAGACAAGCCAGTATTTCCCACATAGCCAATCAGTTGTCCTCTTTTTACTTTTTGTCCCGGTTTCACCACTTTTTTCGACAGATGGGCATACAAAGTCTGGTATGAGTATCCATGATTCAAAATAACCACAATTCCATAGCCGCTGCCACCTTTTTCTCTTGACACCACTCCATCGGCCGTAGCATATACCGGTGTTCCCTTCGGGGCGGAGAGATCCACCCCCGTGTGCATACGGATGGTTTTCAGAATAGGATGATAACGGCCACCAAAACCGGAAGAGATGGTTTTTACACCTTTCAATGGACGAATAGCGGGAATAGAAGTCAGCATATCTGACTTTCGCTGTGCGATTTCAGCGATGGTGTCGAAGGAATGCGACTGTGCCGACAAACGCACAATCAGTTGGTTGGCCTTGTTAGACACATCCTGCAATAAAGCCAATGCGTCGGTACCGCCCACACCCGCCATATTCTGCTCATACAGTTTCGGATACCGTTCTTCCACCGGCATAGGATCGGCTTCGAAAATAACACGGTAAATATTGTCATCCCTGTTTTCTATATCCGCCATAGCCTCCGACATCAAATTCAACTGATTGTCCATCTCCTGCAATTGCTCTTTCAACTGTTCATTCTCCTGCTGGAGCATTTTTTCCTTTGGAGAATCAATCAGGTAGAAGGCAATCCATATAAAAATGACCGCAAACGTCAAGGCGCTGGCAAAAAGCCACAGCACGCGCTTGACAATATCTTTAACGCTCAGCTTTACCTTCTCGAACGATAAGGTGTTGGTGTTAAAATGATAAAAGGTTTTGGCCATGAATTCAGGGATCAGGGGTTAGGGGTCAAGGGTCAGTGAATGGTTTTATTTGCAGTCAATGCAGATGAGTGAGCCGACGGTGAAGCCCTCTGCCGGCTGCTGGTTTCTTTTTGTCAATAATTTCAGTTGGATAGCATATTTCTGTGACAGATAGCGGAAAGAGTCTGCCATTTCCAATTTGTGATAACTCACATCCGATTTGGTGTTTTTCATCTGCAGATAGACCACCTCACCCTCTATGGGTTCATACTCATCAAAGGCATCATTATAATATCGCAAGTCAGACTCCATCAACTGTGTCTCGCGGGCAATTTTTGCGTAGGTCTCCCCCCTTTGGGCAATCACAAATTTTATCTTATTGTTCTCATAAACATCTCTTTTGGTGTAAGGGAAATAGCTCACCTTGTATTCATTCGGTTTAGCCGTGAAAACATTCATAGTTATGATAGGTTTATTGCCAGCGGCAGCGGCAGAAGGTCTTTTACCCCGCTGAATATAAACCTCGATGCCATTAATTATGGTATCCGGTTCCACATCATTATTGTATGTGTTTCTGGTTTGCGGGACGACTTGCTGTTTTTGTTCTTCCTGCTTATTTGCTTTTTGTTTGTTTTTTTCATGTTTTGGAGCCGGTGTCACCACAGCTGTTTCCGTCTGGGTTTCCACAGGTTTCTGTTCAACTGCTTTCGGCTCAGCCACTTCCTGTTTTACCGGCAACGGTTCAGCGATCTCGTTTTCTTGATTTTGTTGCAAGCCTTGTTTATCGAAACGGGTTAAAGTGTATTTTTCGATAATATTGATCAGACGCTGGGCATATTCAGGATTGATAGAATAGCCACATGCCTGCAAGCCATTTGCCCATGCCCTGTAATCTGTAGGGGATAACTGAAACAGTGACTCATAACGCGGACGAGTGGTCAGAAAAATATTATGATCCTGAAAAGACTCTGCCACAGTGTTATACGTTCTGTAACAATTTCCACTTCTGTCGGAAGTCTCATAATACTGCTCGCCCTGATATTCGGTATTGCACAACAGACCGAAATGGTTCCGAGCCTCCTTAGCCACCTTGCTTTGTCCCGCATTGGAAGAATAAATGGCCTGCGCCAACTTCACGCTTGCTGGGATTTTGTATGTTTTCATAGATTGCACCGCCAACTTGGAATAGTTGTCGATATAATTCAACACATCTTCCTCTGCATATTGAGAATATGCATAAATTGCTGATAGACAAATAAATAATAAAAATATTTTTTTCATAGCTTTTAATGTTTCAATATGATAATATCATTAGGATGAATAACTGCGTTTTCGTTCAAATTATTGTATTTGAAGATGGAATTAAGCTGTACCGCATATTTTTGGGCGATATAAAGTAACGTTTCACCAGCCTCCACCTCGTGTTTTTTTTCTTTTCCCATTTTGGCTTTCATGCCGATATACACAACTTCGCCCACTATTGCCTCTCGGTTTTTATCCAGAATGTCATTATATCTTCTGATATTTTTCTCTGAATCCTGAACATCTTTCGCGATGGAGGCGTAGGTATCACCTTCTGCTGCAATGACAAAATAAACGCGGTTGTTCTCAAAAACTTCCCGTTCAGTGAAAGGATATTTCACTTTCGGATACTGATTTGCTTTCGCGGTAAACACCTTCGATGTTGAGAACTGTTGACCCACATTCGAAGAAACCTCTGCTCGTGAATCGATCCCAACCCTTGTACCTTGATCACTGTCACCTGTCCCTTGTAACCTGTCCCCTATTTTCTGTCCCCTATTTTCTGTCCCCTGTAACCTATCCCCTGTAACCTGATAAGCTGCCACCTGAGCTTCTGCCCAAGCGATGTTTTCTTCGGTAAACCAGTCACTCTCGGTACGTTGTTGGCAAAGGGTATCCCACTGGGCAATATTGAATCGTTCTATCAGGTCAATCAGACGGTCGGCATACTTAGGATTCGTAGCATAGCCGGCGGCTTTCAAACCACGGGCCCAAGCCTTGTAGTCCATCACATTCAATTGGAACAAACCTGCATAGCGGGAACGTGAAGTCAGAAAAAGGGAATGATCGTTGTAAGAATCCTCTACCCTATCGTATTTTCTGAAACATTCCTGGAGTTCGTCATCGTCAATTCTCACGGTATCACCAGTCCATTCCTTATGGCATTTTATGCCGAAATGATTTTTCCCGTCACGGGCCAATCGACTTGTACCACAGGCACTTTCAAACACAGCCTGCGCCAAGGTGATGCTGGCGGGAATCTTATACTGGTACATCTTCAGGATGGCCAGTTCCTTGTATTGGTCGATATAGCGGGCAATGTCCTCATCGGTATATTGAGCGGACAATTGCAGACCGATTAGCAAGCATAGAAGAGCAACTATTATTTTTCTCATCATTTTTTCCATTTTAAGCTGAAGGCTTCGCCTCAATGCTTACGTCACTACCCCGGCCTTCGGCCACCCCTTCTAATAGAAGGGGAATTATCAGTTTTCAATTTTCAGTCTTCAGTTTTTTAAAGCGTCCATCACCACACTGGTGTAAAAATCCTTCAGGTCCATATTGCAGGCCGTCAACTGTGCCGGAATGATACTCATCGCTGTCTGACCCGGAATGGTGTTGATTTCAATAAAATAGGGTATTCCGTCCGGCGTGATGATATAATCGACTCTCACAATTCCGCCGCAGTTTAAAAAATGGTAAATCTGTTCCGAGTATTTCAGCACCTGCTCATAGCTTTCTTTCGGGATGCGGGCGGGGGTGTACATGTCGTGCAGACCGTCGGTGTATTTGGCCTGATAGTCGTAGAATTCGTTTTTGGGACATATTTCGGTCACGGCCAACGCTTTGGGCTTGCCATCCACCAGGGCCACACCGCAGGCCAGTTCCTGTCCCGATATCATTTTTTCAATCATCAGTTGATCATCATATTTGAAAGCCTCTTCCACTGCGGCTTTCACTTGACTTTCATCATGCACTTTGGTTACTCCCACGCTGGAGCCCGAGTTGCATGATTTGATGAAGCAGGGATAGCCGCAAACTTTCTCTATCTCGTCCATGTCGATTTCATCGTCGTGGTAGTAATGCAGCGACGGAGCAATCGGCACATTCAGCTCGCGCACAGCCAGATTGCAGAAATATTTGTTGAAGGTCAAAGCCGAACAGAAGCAGTCGCAGCCAGTATAAGGGATGTCGAGCATGTCGAAGTAACCCTGGAATTTGCCGTTCTCGCCAGGGTTGCCATGGATGGCGATAAACACCACATCGAAGATGATTTTCTGTCCGTTGACAGTCAGCGAGAAATCGTTTTTGTCAATCAGGTGTTTCTGATTTTGCTCATCCGTATAGCTCCATTCAGTGCCTTTCACATGGATGAAATAGGGGTTGAACAAATTTCTGTCCAACTGCGACATGATATTGTCGCCGCTTCTGAGGGAGACCTCATATTCGCCGGAATTTCCGCCAGCCAGAACTGCTACATTTTTCATATTTACATTATTATTCATTCTGGCAAAGATACAAAAATCAACCCCATCAATTTCTTGCTGCGGGATTACTTTTGAACAGTGATAAGTTAATTGCACAAGACCTTGTCAATATATTTTTTCACTATGCCATAATATTTCATATCTTTTTCGTAAATTTGCAGCATCAAAATCAAAGACTATGACAAAGGATCTGATCAGAAAGTACATTTGGTTGGTGGACACCGTCAATATGGCCGGTTCGAGAGGCATCAGTTATCAGGATATCTCTGACAAATGGGAGCAAAACACCGAGCTCTCTGGCGGCAATAAGTACAGCTGGCGCACCTTTATGAATAACCGAAAGGACGTTTTTGAGATTTTCGGTGTTGAAATTGCCTGTAACCATGGAGATAATACCTATTATATCGCAGACCGCAACGAACTGAAAGAAGCATCCGGTTTCAAAGCCTGGATTCTCGATGCTTTGTCGCTGAGCAACCAGCTGAACGAGAGCATGGCACTTCAGCATAGAATTTTGTTGGAGGAAAATCCTTCCGGCAAGGAGTTGTTGCCTGACATTTTGGAGGCGATGCGAGAGAACAAGATGCTGACTTTCACCTATAAGCCATTCTGGGTGGAAAAAGAGGAAGGGTCGAATCTGTTTCATGTGGAGCCTTACGCAGTGAAAGTGTTCAAGCGCCGCTGGTACCTGCTGGGCAAATATGGAGACAGTCCGTTGAAAATCTATGCGTTAGATCGCATTTCAAATCTGGATATTGAGTTTGAGGATTTTGTCATGCCTGATGATTTTGACGCAGAAGCTTTTTTCAACACCTGTTTCGGCATAATCGTCGGGGACAAAGAGGCCCAGACGGTAAAACTGAAAGTGGGCAGTTTCCAGGCGAAATACCTGCACACGCTTCCGCTGCACCACTCGCAGAAAGTGCTGGAACGCAACGACAAATACACTGTTTTTTCCTATTTTGTCAGGCCCACCTTTGATTTCAAGCAGGAATTATTGTCCTTGGGTGACACGATAGAAGTAATGGAGCCCCTTTCACTGCGCCGTGACATAGCAAGGATAGGCAAGGAAATGAGCCGCAAGAACGGGGAAAATCCATCCGACCATCGGTGTCAGCGAAAATAAGCGGCAAAGCCGGTCATTGGTGATTAGTGATTGGTGGTTTTTACATACAACGACGAGCACCCTTGTTTTGGATGTTCCATAAAGCTTATTTTTTCACTGAGATCATTTTTTTCATATCAGTTGTTAGTGGATACCTACGTGAAATCTCATCCCATGCTTCTTTCTGAATGCGCTTTTTCAGCGCTACGTTCGTAAAGTTTTGATTTTCCATCTTTTATTTTTTTGATTGATAATTTGAATTAAGATGGAGCAAAAGTAATGCACGGCTATGCCAAACCATGGCATAGAGACAAAGATAATTACATCGATTCGTAGCACTCCACACCCTTTAGATCTCCGCTTCAGACATCTCCCACATCGAGCGTTCGCAGATGTAGGTGGTCATGCGCAGGAGGTCGGGGATGCTGTAGCGCAGGTGCGTGCAGAAGGCGTGGACGAGGTAGCAGATGCAGATGTGTTCGAACTGTGGGATGCGCAGCGGACCTTCCGCCCAGGTATAGCCATCGTCGAGTTTGTTGGATTCGTCGTTGTGGATCGTGTGCGCGTCCATCCGCGAGAGCGACGACACCACCCACAGCATCTCGTTCCAGTGCGATCCGTAGAACGCATCTTCCTCCATCTGGAAGAGCTTCGGATCCTCATAGTCGTGACAATAGTTGATTTCCCCGGCTAGATGGAAACGGTTGACGCTGTGCTCGCCGATGTCGGGAAGCATATCCAACTGCCGCTGAAGTTGTTGTTGCTCTTCGTGAAAGCGGTTCATCATTTTCAGCATGCCTTCGTTTACGTGCTCAAAGCGGCGCACCTCGGCCTCGGTGCAATGCAATTCGAACATCCGGTTAAGGATACAGGCGCGCTCTTCCAATAGTCGGTCGAGCACTTCCCCCGTGGGTGTGTCCCAGTCTAGGTCACCGTCGAAGGGCTTAGCCACGCGCAGGATTTCCTTTTCGGTGACAACGAGCAATTTGCGGAGCATGTCCGTGTCCGAGATTTCCCTAATGTTGCATATCATTTTAAACGAGATGTCCCACATCAGACAACTCAACTGCAAGTCGGGGAAGCTGTCTTGGCTGCACTCGGTGGCAAGCACCTCCATCAAATCCCGTTTGCCGCCGACAATATGGTAATAATCGTCGCGGTATAGCAGGCGCACATCGTCCACCCATTGTCCAATACGATTCCAATTGGGCAAGTCTTGCAGGGTGGGACGGAGGTCATCACGCATCTCCACCGTACGCATAAGCTGTGTAAGTACGATGACGGCTACATGGAGATCTTCAGCCATGTTCTTCAACTCCTGGATGACATGAGCGATCTCGCCCTCGCGGTTTGGGTACAACTGCGAGGAGGTCATCAGTTGCAAGTAGTCGATGAAGACCCATCGGATGTCGTATGTTTCCCGCAGTTGGCGCACCTTCTCCCAGACAGAATCCACCGTCAATGTTGCCGTGTCGTCAAGGTGGATCCATTCGGGACATTTGCCGTTACCGTAATGTATCAGCAGCTGGTCACTTCTCATTTCAAGGGAGAAATAGGCGGTGGGCAGCTGGGTTTCCGTCACAAGTTGGAAGGCGAGGGTGGTCTTGCCCATCCCGGGGCGTCCGCCAATGAGGTTAAGCGTGCCGGGCCGGTAGATGGCGGACAGTTGGGACAGGGTGCGTTGGTTCTTTTCGATTGTCATACTCTTGAATTTTTTTGCAAAAATAGTGTATGCCAGCGAGCGGAAAGAGATTTTGCTACTAGCAGAAACGATGGCAAAAATAGGACAAAGGCATGCAAGAGTGTGGCATAGCGGCACAATCACGCAATCGGATCCCCGCAGTACTTCCGCCGCAGGCATTTCGCGCAGTGCTGTCCCATCCATACCTCGTCGAACTGCTGCATGGCCTGGCGCACCAGTTCGGGCTCGTCGGTGAGGAGGCCCGCCTCGAAGTTACGGGTGTTGGCCCCTTTCATCCCGATGCCCGCGCCCGTGAGGTTCGCGCTGCCGAAATAGACCGCACTGCCGTCGAACACCAGCATCTTGAAGTGGACCCGCGGGCAAAGCACCCGCTCCAACCCACTTGCCAACGACGGGTACTTGTCGAAGTCCTCGCGGAAGGCAGGACCTGGTTCCTTGGCGTGGATGAGGCGCACCTCCACGCCCTTACGCACCAACTGTGCCAGTACTGCGAGGAACGGCAGCGTGCCGTCCCCGACTTTCACGTAGAGGTCCTTGATGTCGGCCGTGCCAATCCACAGCGACTTCCTGACGGAGGCCACGCGGGAGAGGACGAGGTTGTAATGGTCGGTGTTGGAGATGTAGGTGGTGGGCATGGAGAAATTGAGAATTGTGGTTAGGCAAACAAATCGTTCATGTTGATGGTTTTTTGGATGCGTCCACTAAATTCGTTGTAATGGAGGCCAAATGTGGTAATCAAAGTGAGGTGGATGTTCCGCCTGTTTTTGGTCAGTTCGCGGATTCTTTCAACACGCTGACGGAGCTTTTCCTCGTAATGCTTGTTTATAACAAATTCCTCGTTGCAGTATTTGATTTCACAAAGGTTGATGACTCTATCGGCACGGTCGATGAGCATATCGATCTGCATTCCGGATTGATTCTCATCCTTGGTGATGATGAGTGACGATATGTTTGTCTGGATGCCAGCGATACCGAGCGCAGCTTTGATTTGGAGAGTGTGGGCAAAACAGACTTCCTCAAAGGCAAACCCCTGCCATGATGCAATGGCAGGTGACAATGCGGAATGTTGCCAAAATGACTCATCATTGATCCCTTTTTTCTCGATGAAATTCAGGTAGAACAGGCAAAAATTGTCCGTTAGTTTGTAGTATCTCTCCTTTTTTTTGTCTAATGGTATGAAGGAGGTGATGAAATCGCTTACTGTCAAGGCAGTCAATGTTTGGGTTAGCGTTCCCCCAGAGGTCTTATTAAGTTTTTCTGAAATCTCTTTTCTGTTATAGCCATATCTTCGGGAGGCCAACAATTTCACGATTGCCTTAGAATCATCAGAATTTCCGAAGAGTGAGGCAAATAAGCGGTCGAATTCTTCTCGAAGTGGTGCGTTTTGCACAAAAAATAGTCGGTCTATGTTCTGTGCAAGGGAAAATCCAGCACGGAAATAATTCAGGTAATAGGGGATTCCTCCTATGGCCATATAGCTTTGAACAATGTCGTAGCGGTCCAGTTCGATTTTTTTATATTTTAAAAATTCCTCGCACTCATGAAAAGAAAATGGAGCAAGTTTCAGATGGTAAGTTACACGCCCGTATAAACCGCCCTTATTATGAAGAAGCGTGTCCTCCATCCACGAAGTGGTTGATCCGCATACAATCAACAGAAGGTCAGGACGCGAGGATGCCCATCCGTTCCAAAAATGCTCGAAAGCGGTAACAAAGCCTGAACGCGGAGTATCCATCCATGGCATTTCGTCAAGAAACACCACTTTTTTATCTTCACTATCTTGTTTTTCAATAAGTTGTCTTAAAAGTCTGAATGCCTCTGGCCAAGAAGTCGGGCAGGTGATGTCCTTCAATCCATACTCTCTCAAAGAAATGTAAAATTCCTCCAACTGGCGTTTGGTCAATTGTTTCCCCTTTATTTCAAGCGGCGACACTCCTGTATGGTAAAAAACAAACTGATTTTGGAAAAATTCTCTGATAAGAAAAGTTTTTCCAACCCTACAACGGCCATATACAGCGACCAATTCAGGCGAATTACTTTCTTTAAGATGTTGTAATTCAGATTGTTCATTTTTTCTTCCGATAATTTTCTGGCTCATGTAACAATTGCTTTATTCGGCCGCAAATATACAAAAAAATACTATTATGGCTGGCTTGATTTTTTTATTCAGCCAAAAATGCATATTCTATCTATGTTTTGGCTGATTTCGAAAACATGTCGCCGCAGTGCCGTTCCACCTCACACTGCGCTCCACTTCGTTCCGCTGATGTGAGGTTGTTGAGAATTTGCGTCTTCGACACAATGCGGATTTGATGTTTCTCAAAGGATACACAATTTTCTTCAATTACGCAAAATGTGTAAAATAAATGTGGTTCCTCCCCATCGTAGTCGAGTTTTGCATTGGTGATGGAGGCCGTTTTATTGTCGACATCCCCACTGCGTGGCGTAAGGAGGCGGAGCATATCATAATGGGTCTTGTAAAGTGCCAAGCTTACGGGTCCGCCGTTTTTCTCCTCCAAAAACGGGATGATTTCGTCGAAAGTGACGCTGTGCAATAATTCGTAGAAGGTCATAATAACTGGTTTTATGGTTTCATTTTAATCATCCCCGCAATCTTCCCATCCATCCTGTTCAGGAACTCCCCGAACGGCATGTTTGGGTCCGCGTGTTCCAGTTCCTCCTGATAATCAACCGTATGGAAGTGGTCCACTACGTTCCCGAACCAGGAGTCCTCAATGATGGGAGACTTTTGCCCAAATGCGGGCGGCAGAACCTTGATGACGTGGACGGCAAGGCCTTTATGGTGGTGTTTGCACCAGCTCAGGTTGACGCTGACGGCCAGACATTTCACATACAACGCCGAGCACCCACATTTTTGAGGTTTGATCATATTGCCGGGCGAGTCCCACACGAGCAGCCACACCTCTATCGGTGGGTCGTAGTCGCCGTCCTCCTGGCAGTACAGATATTGTTGCACGAAATCCTGGTCCGACATCCATTCCGTAGTGATGTCGTCCGCGAAATAAGACAGGATGCCTCTTTTGCACTGCTCGGCATTGAAGCCGACGGGGATGATGATGGTTTTGGTGGTCATATCTTTGCTGTTTTTGATGCGGCAAAGATAGCGCGGGACTGTGCCGATTCGTGGCATTGTGGTGTCCCATAGACCTACGGCATGCCAGCTGACAGTAATCATCCGTTGTCATTGGGAAGCACGTCCCGCCTGCAGCCGCACCCCGTCAGGGGTGCAGGGCTTGGTAGAATGGGGCGAGTACGGGGGAATGCGCACGCCGTCAGGTGTGCGGGGAGAGGTGTGGAAAGAGGTAAGGGTTTCACCCCGCGGGAAACCGCGTAGTTTGTTGGGGTAGAATAATCAGATTATTTCTCCAAACCACACGCTGCGGATAACATACGAATCATTTCACTCTCGTGTTCTTCACAAACGAACTCTTTCCAATTTTGACTTGCCGGGATACCGTCGCCCGGAGCCGTCAACTCGCTCATTAGTCTTAATTTCAGACTCCCTTTTTCTATCATAGCCCTGAAAGAAGACTTCTTCCCTTCGGGTGGTAGATTAGAGAACTTGGAATTCACGTTCCGCTGTATGATGCATAAGTTGCCGAATCTGTCTACGCCTCCGTCATCCCAAATCTTGATCTCTGATTCAGAAGGATGCCTGGGATACCAATGCTCTACGGAATTCCTAAATTCGAAAGTGAAGTCCTTATAAAGGCTCCTATTACTCTTCCATATCAGGTAATCAAGGTAATTGAATACTATATGTGGAGTTCCCACACCGAACCTATAAATACCATTTTTGCAGGGGGTGAAGAAATTCTCAATAATGCTTTGACGAGCGATTTTCTCTGCAACCTCGCAATAACTGTTCAAGTGGGAGGTGTTATCGTTTTCTTCCAACCATAGAAGCAACTCAGTTATCCAATGCATAACCTTTGGCGATGTATAAGAGACACGCAGTGCAGACTGAATCATCAAATTGTCTTTATGGCGATAAGTGTTAGCGTAAGAATTGCTCCTTTGCCTATACTCAAGGAAACTTGTATGAGTAAAATATGCTTTCTTATTGCTACCTTGACCAGAAACGTTGAGAGTTTTCAAGCTCCATTCACCTTCTAAACTGTCACCTATGAATTCTCTTTTTAAAATGAATTTGTCGAAGAGGAACCGCATCCTCAACAAGTGCTTGATGAACTGTTTAGCGAACGTCTCTTTGTCTATATTTTTATCTTTTAACAACCCGTGCTCAAGTACACGCTCAAAGAAGATATTTAACTTCTTGTCATTAAGAAGTGACTCGCAAAGTTCTTTACCATCGTCGCTTGTGATGCCCTTGACGCTCACAAAAGTCTTCAAACTGTGAATCAGAAAGTAGGAGAAATCGATTATGCTTTCAAACCTAACATTAGCATCCTTATCGCTGCCGTCGGTAATGTCATATACTTTTCTTATCTTGAAATTTGGATCAACTATCTCGTATAATGTATTGCTCTTTTCGGAGTATTTGCCTTTGGCAGCTTCAACGAACGGGGTTAACGATGTGGGAATGGCATTCCAATAACCTCCGAACAATAACTCTCTGCTAGCTTTGCTGAAATTCATCTGGACATAACCGCTCATGTCTCTGCAGGCGTTCCATATCTCTGAAAAAGCAGCCATCCAAGCTTTATCGTTCTGGAGATAGCTCATTAATGATGCTTTTAGTATGTCATGTTGCTCCAACTGTTCTCCTCGAGTATTCATCGTTTCGAAATAATGATTCAAGTCGGTGTGCGGAGGGACAACGATGCGGTACATCACGACATGGGCCAATTTTTTCAAGAAATCGTCCCCATATTTATTGTCATTTGACAACTCGCCTTGGATGATTCTCACCCCGCTTATGATTGATTCTTGAATCTTGTCATTGTCGATCACGCTTGAATTCTTTAGTATTCCGTCCAAATTCTTCAGGGTGTAGTTAGATTTATCTCGACAAGCAAAAGAAAGGGAGTGTGTAACCTTGACCCCGAGACAATGAAGTAGAAGGAAAAGAGATGTCAAGCGCTGTTGGCCATCAACCACTTCGTAGAATGACCCTTTATCCGCGACAACTAATGTACCAATGTAGTATTTGCTATTTGGTTCTACACAGCTGTCATTAATATCCTCCAAAAGTTGGACAAGCTCTTTCTCTTCCCACGCAAATGCCCTTTGATATAGAGGTATTTGGAAAAGCTTGTCTGTATTGAAAATATTATTCTCTTTGTCCTTATAAACGAAGAGTTCTACAATATCATTATTTGTCATTTCTATAATCCATTAAGTTTCAATAGTTTTACTGATAGCTCACTCCAATTATCCTTGTTATATTTGCATTTAATTGTCAGATTGGATATGTCGGCATGCTTTCTTGCATTGGCAATTAATGAGAATACTGGAAGGTTGTTTGAATACTGCGTGTTGTATTCTCCAATTGCATATTTATTGATTGTGTCATACCCAAGATGTTGCATGTCTGTGCGTATCATGTACGACCATGTGAACAAGCGAAGAACTGCCATCTTGTCGAAACAATGGAATCTGTCGTAGTAACTCAACAGGGTACAATAGAATAGGGTTTTACAGTACTTTAGTCCACTGTTTATATCACTTAGAATCTCTCGTATCTCTGAAAACATTTTATTCTGCTCCAGCTCATTCTTGATGTCGCGAAGCATCTGGATATAGTGGCCAACATACTCGAAGAAATCATTTCCGGCGATAAATGGTTCGCCAATCTGAAAGATCGGAGAAGATTTGAAGGCCCTCATAGCGTATGTGTAAGACTCTTTTAAGTCAGCTCCCTTGAATACCTCAATGTTCCGGTCGCTAAATGTGTCTGTTTTTGTCTTCTTGGCCCAATTGCAAATCGGGTAGATATAGTCACTAAACAATTCTTTTATCTCGCTTGGCTCCTCGTCTTCCCATTTTTTTACGGCATGTTCCATTTCAGAAAGACTTGAAGTCATTTCCCGAAGGTGAAAGGCTTTAAGAAGATCGTGGGGATATAGCGCTTTGCCACGACTGTTCTGGGAATCGAATAATTGAAAAGCCTCGGACTCCTCGTTGACGGTGATAACTATAACTTCGATAATGTTTTTCAGTGCGTCAAGAAACCGTTTCTTTTCAACATTGCTTTGTAGTGCAAACCATTGCTTAATAAACATGTAATTGTCTCGAATATTTTGCTTCGAAACGTCATCTGAGAAGTAATGGTTGGTTAAATCTGAATGAAAAGAGGGAGAAAGGTATAGGCATACGAGGGCGATAGAAATAATTCGTTGTTGACCGTCAACAATGTACAACTTGCCATCTTGTGAATTATGAATAAGGATAGTACCTATGCGATACTTGTATGAATCACCGTACTTTTGACCTTCTTCAATAGCCTTATTAATATCTGTAAGAAGTTCAGTAATGTTTCTCTTGGTCCATTTATAAGGCCGCTGATAATCTGGTATTGCCAAATTATCCATAGAGAGCAGGTCGTATATGCTGGATTTATACGCTGACATTGTTATTATTTGTATAGTGATAAAAAGTCATTCATTTAAAATTTCCACCTTTCATTGTAGCCGCCCGATAGCTGTGGTTATATTAGAACTATTTAAACCATAAAGAAAAGGTCTTTCAGCCCGCAAAAATACAAAAAATTTATAGCTCCATAACATATCGCATACCATTAACTGCAATAGTGAAAACAACTGGTCTAAACCACGTTTCTTTGTTGCATAAATGATAATTGTTTTGTTCAATAAAACTATGAATATCTATTGCGATATTAAGTAATTTGTCGATTTCTCCATCAATTTTTTCTTGCAATGTTTCAGATACAGCTAAGTGATAAAGAGAAAAAATTTCTCGAATATCAAAATACAATTTATCTGTAGATTTGCCTTCGATCACATTGTAGGTGAGTTCCACGGCCTTATCAAACACATACAGCACTATGAATTCTAAATCCAACTGCCAATGCCAATTTCCATTATCATAGAATTCTATATAATTCTTTAACAAATGGCTTACTGACGCTAAATTGTTTGCGATGAAATAATGTTGATTTGGAGACAGTTGCCTTCTAACAACTCCAGAAATAAGAGGTCTTGAATCTTCATCTACTGCTTCTCTTACACGATCTTTTATAAAGTCTATAATTTTTTTTCTGAATGCCCGAAAAAGATTCTTCAGAATAAGGACAAGGTGGTGTTTGATAAGATATCCCCCATTCTAAATTTATATATTCAGCCAACTCACTTTCTGTATTGCGATTGTCGGAATTTGTTATTACACCTTTCAAGCATCTAAACTTTGTGAAAAGTCCTTTAACAGCACCCTCTCCATCAAATTCATATTCATCGGTGGTAAAGTTCCTGTTTTTTTCTATTTCGTCATAGAATTGTTCTATGATTTCATCAACTTCAGAAGTCAATTCTTCAATGTCAATTTCATTTGAATTTTCACGCTGAAGAACATCTTTCATCTTATTGTAATACTTGGCAATAAAACCTCTCATAATTATAGAACTTTAAATTCACGTTTAATTACGATTTCTTTCAAAACACAATCCTTTAAAATCAAGAAAAACTCCGCCGCAAAACTACAACTTTTCCCCTTTCCCTCCACCTCCTTCCTACAAATCCCCCAACGGACACCCGAACCTTCCCCTCATCTCCCGCAATATATCGCGGAACTCATCCGGCAGGCGGGACCACATCTGGCGGGCGATCTCTTCCGGGATGGGGCCGTAGTAGGCTTCGGCGAGGCCGCCGGTGATGCAGGCGAGGGTGTCGCTGTCGCCGCCGAGCGAGACGGCCACCGCAAAACTCATGATGGAATCATCAGTGAATTCACTTCTCTCCGAAAACAGAGGGAAATCGGTGGTTTGGATGTTGTCGAATTCGTATATCGATCCGACGGTGTCTCCTATTATTGCTCCTAACATATTGTTATATTTTTAGTTGTTCTGACCAAAAGAATCTGACTCTGCAAAACTACAACTTTTCCCGTTTATCTCCAATCGTCTACCCCAAAATCATCGTCTTCCCAATCCTCCTCATTCCAATAATCCTTCAGCTTCTTCCCGGTCGGGATGAGTTCGTCCTCGTTGGCTTCAACCATCGAGGCAAAGAGGTCGCGCACGATGTTGGTTCCAGACTCGCCGGTCTCGGTCGTGAAGCAATCCATCGGATTATCAAGGACAATGAAGAAATACCAAGACCACATCCGTCCGAGCATTGTCCTCACGGCAAACTATAGCGCGAACATGCCGCGGGTGATTTCGTGCGGGGCGATTGGGAGACCAAACTCATCATCGGTCAGTTCATCCAGTGGCGAGTTGCATCGGAGGAAAGGCAGCGTCTTGATTTCTTGATCCATCATGATAGACAGACACCGCTCAAATAGGTAATGTTTGTTCCGACTCAGTTGTGCGCTCACGTTTACAAAAGCACCGTCTCCGTCTTTTTCGCAACGCAACAGCATCTCGAACAAAAAAGTCATTCTTGAGAATTCGTACCTTGAGGCATCAGGATTGGGGTTTGTAAAGGTCCAGAAGGACTCAATCTGAAGTTGATTCTCCATACTATGCCACTCATCAGCGATTTTTTCCCACGGCCACACTATAGCTTACGCTATCTTCAAATACGCAGTAAATATATAATTTTCTGTTCGGCATACTCTTTTTTTATCGGGGACAAAAATAAATCACAAGTATGCCAAAGCATGACATAGTTTTCAGTTAATAGTTAACAATTAATAATTAGCAGTTGATGATAGGATAATAAGGGTGCAATCCGTCAGGATTATCAGTCTTCAGTAGGCATAATGCCTCAAATACCCACTGATATAATCACCTTTTATTTTTATGTAATTTAGGAAACAGATGGCAAAAATACATAAAAATGAATGCTGTTATAATATTCTCATCGCGATATAGGCACAGGCCTCCGCATCGGCAAGGGCGTGGTGATGGTGCTCCAAATCAAAGCCACAGGCCTCGGCCACAGTGTGCAGCTGGTGGTTGGGCAGGCGATGCCCAAAATGGCGGCGCGAAGCCCGACAGGTGCATAAGAACTGATAATCAGGATAATCCATCTGATACAGCTGAAAAACAGATTTCAAACAGCCTTCGTCAAACATGCTGTTATGTGCCACTAAAGGCAGGCCTTCGATTTTGGGTGCGATTTTGGCCCACACCTCGGGAAATATGGGAGCATTGTCCGTATCCATCCGCGATAATCCGTGAACCCGCTGGCAAAACCAGGCATAGTAATTGGGTTCGGGACGGATTAAGCTATAGAAATTGTCGGCAACGACGCCATTGCGAACAATCACTATACCCACGCTGCACACGCTGCTGCGCTGCCCGTTGGCGGTCTCGAAATCAATAGCGGCAAAGTCGGTCATACTCTCATTTTTCGTGCCTACATTTCAGGCAGCAAAATTACAAAAATTTTTCAGTGAGAGTAATTTAACTCCCCTGCAGGGCAATCTTCTAATAAAACAATGGGCATATTAGCACATTTGCTAATTAACACATTGAAAAATTTCGTATCTTTGCACGCTTATTTTATACATTAGGAGAAGAAATGAATGATTTGTTAGATAAATTAGCGGTTATCCATCAGAAATGGCTTGAAATCGGAGAGGAAATCACCAAGCCGGAAGTCATCGCCGACATGAAGCGTTTCATCAAGCTGAGCAAGGACTACAAGGATTTGCAGGCGGTGGTGGAAGCCTATAAGAAATACAAAAATATTGTAGAAAACATCGCCAACACCAAAGAGGTCATTGCTACCGAAAAAGACGAGGACTTCCGCGAAATGGCCAAGCAGGAGCTGGACACTTTTCTGCAGGAAAAAGAGAAAATGGAAGAGGATATCCGTCTGTTGCTGTTGCCCTCCGACCCGCAGGACAGCAAAAACGCCCAGGTGGAAATCCGCGCCGGTACTGGTGGCGATGAAGCCAGCATCTTCGCCGGCGACCTTTTCCGCATGTACCAACACTATTGCGACAAGAAAGGCTGGAAATACGATGTGGTGTCCATGACCGAAGGTACCGTAGGCGGTTTCAAGGAAATCGTGTTCACCATCAGCGGTGAGGGCGTCTATGGCCTGATGAAATACGAATCTGGTGTGCACCGTGTGCAGCGTGTGCCGCAAACCGAGGCCCAGGGCCGTGTGCATACTTCCGCCGCTTCAGTGGTGGTGCTACCCGAAGCCGATGAGTTTGATGTGGAACTGAAAATGAGCGATATCCGCAAGGATACCTACTGCTCTTCAGGACCTGGCGGCCAGTCGGTGAACACGACCTATTCGGCTGTTCGTCTGACCCACATTCCTACGGGTATTGTGGTGGCCATCCAGGATGAGAAATCGCAGCTCAAGAACCTCGACAAGGCCATGAGCGTGCTGAGAACCCGTCTGTTTGAGCGCGAATACAAGAAATACCTCGATGAGGTGGCCTCCAAACGTAAGACCATGGTGTCAACGGGTGACCGTTCCGCCAAAATCCGTACCTACAACTATCCGCAGAACCGTGTGACCGACCATCGTATCAACCTTACCATGTACAACCTCACAGGCTTTATGGACGGTGACATCCAGGAGACCATTGAGGCCTTGCAGGTGGCCGAAAATGCGGAGAGACTGAAAGAGGCTGTGGAAATCTAAAATTGATTCTAACCCATTCAAATAATACATAACATTAAATTTTACAAGTATGGCATTAGCAATTACATCTGAAAATTTTGAAACTATCGCCAAGGGCGATAAATTAGTAGTCATTGACTTTTGGGCACCCTGGTGCGGTCCGTGCAGAGCTTTGGGTCCGACCATCGAAGAGGTGGCTGCCGAATATGAAGGCAAGGCCGTTATCGGCAAATGCGATACCGACGCAGAAGGCGAGCTCGCCATGCAGTTCGGCGTGCGCAACATCCCCATGCTGGTATTCCTCAAGAACGGCGAAGTGAAAGATGTGCATGTGGGCACCATCAAAAAGAGCGAGCTCACTGCCAAAATCGATTCTCTGCTGTAATCATCGAGACAAATTTATTATTCACTAAAACTTTCATATCATGGAATTTATTTCGAATTTATGGCACAACGACCCCATGAAACTTATTCTGGCAGTGGTGTTGATTGTTGTCATCCCCTTTCTGATTTTCTACATCGTTAAGGCCAAGAAAGAACATCCCAAGGGCCTTATCGCAGCGGCATTGAGCAACATGGGTGAACGTTTCGGATACTACATCATGAATGCGGTGCTGTTGCTGTTCATTTGTTCCAAGTTTGGTATCAGCGACTCTGCTGCCGGTTGGATTTACGCCGTGTTCTATTTCTTAATTTATGTGTTGAGCCTTCCTGGCGGTGTTATCGCTGACAGATCCCAGAATTACAAGGGCACTATCATCTCCGGTCTTTGTGTGATGGCCTTGGGTTATGGTTTGCTCTCCATTCCTGTGTTCGCCGATGCAGGCGGTTTCTCATGGGTGTTGGTATTCACTTGCGTAGCTCTGCTCCTCATTGCCTTTGGTAATGGTTTGTTCAAAGGAAATTTGCAGGCTATTGTGGGTCAGATGTATGACAATTTTGAAGCTGAAGCCGCCAAGAATGGTCCCGAAGCGTTGGCTGAAGCCAAATCAAAACGGGACAGTGGTTTCCAGATTTTCTATGTGTTCATCAATATTGGCGGTGTAATCGCTCCTTTTATTGCGCCCTTGCTCCGTAGTTGGTGGTTAAAAGCTCAGGGATTGGCTTATCAGGCCGACCTTCCTCGTCTCTGCCACAAATTCATTGAGAATAAAATGGAAGGCAACGATATTAACAACCTTACCGAACTTGCAGCACAAGTGGGCAACACGGGTGTTGTTGACAGTGCTTTCTGTACCAACTATCTGCATGTGTTCAACACGGGTGTTCATTTCTCCTTTATCGCCTCAGTGGCCGCCATGCTGATTTCTCTGATTATTTTCTTGGCTGTCAAGAAGAAATTCCCCAATCCTGCTAAGAAAGAAAAGAAAGAAGTTGAACAATACACTCAGGAAGAACTCCAAGCTAATGCAAAGGAAATCAAACAGAGAATGTATGCTCTGTTCGCAGTGTTGGGTGTTGCCGTATTCTTCTGGTTCTCTTTCCACCAGAATGGCCAGTCACTGTCCATTTTCGCCCGCGACTTTGTCAACACTTCCTCACTGCCCGCTGAGATTTGGCAGTTTATCAACCCAGGCTTCGTTATTATCCTGACTCCTATCATCATGTGGCTGTTTGCTGCTCTTGCCCGTAGCGGCAAAGAGGTTTCCACTCCGAGAAAAATCGCCATTGGTATGTTCATTGCCGCTTGCGCTTATATTTTCCTGATGATTATCGCTATTCTCAACAATTATCCGTCAGGCAACGAATTCAAAGGATTGGAAGAGGCTGTTAAGGTCACCATGCGTACAAGTCCTGTGGTACTCATCCTCACTTATTTCTTCCTCACAGTTGCCGAATTGTTCATTTCCCCGCTGGGATTGTCATTTGTGTCAAAAGTAGCCCCGAAGCATCTGCAAGGTATTTGCCAGGGTTTGTGGCTTTCCGCTACGGCTATTGGTAACCTCTTTATCGCATTGGGTGTTACTATGCTCAACAATTTCCCGCATCAGTGGATGTGTTGGGCTGTATTTGCCGCATTCTGCCTCATCTCCATGGGTGTGATGCTCGGTATGGTGAAATGGCTGGAAAGAGTCGCTAAATAACATCAACCCCAATATGTTGAAAAAAGGCTGCCGCAAGGTGGCCTTTTTTATTGAAAAATTTGCCGCTGTTCTTGTTGCTTTGACATGCCAAGTAATCCGATAGGATTTAAAATGAAAGATGAACGATAATCGTGACTGAAATTTTCTTATTTTTGCCGTTATTATTTTTGGATTATGTCTCTGAATACGATAAAGGTAACTGATTATAACTGGCAAATCATCCTCAACCCCAATGCCCAAGACCATAAGGGTTTGGAGCATTGGAACGAAATCGCAGCCAAACTTGATGATAACCGTATTCGCTACGAACTGCATCAGGCCAATGGTAGCCACTCCGGCATAGAGCTTGCCCGCAAATTGTGTCAGGAAGGACAACGACACCTGATGGTGATTGGCGGTGACGGTTCCATCAATGAAATTGTCAATGGCATCTTCACTTCGGGTATTGACACGCACGAAGTGTTTCTGGCGGTGATCCCGCACGGCCGTGGCAACGATTGGGCGCGCACACACCACTATCCTACAGATTATCTGGAAGCAGTAGAGGGGTTTCTGAAGGGGCGTTTTATTGAGCATGATGTGGGGCTGACCAAGGTTTTTCAAGGAGAAAAAGAAATCGAACAGCGTTATTTTATCAATATCAACAGTTTCGGCTTTTCCGCCGAAGTGATATACGAAACTATTTATACCAAACCGAAGTTCCCCAACATCTCCGTGTATATGCTGGGAGTGTTCCTTGCCCTGTTCAAGCATAAACCCATTCCTGTCATTATCAATTCCAAAGATTTTCACTATCAAGGCAAGCCTTTCCTTTTTGCGGTCACCAACTGCAAGTATCACGGTGACGGCATGAAACAAGCTCCCGACGCCAGTTTTGACGATGGGGTTTTTGACGTGATTATCCTGCCACAAGTCGGCATACTGACGGTGCTACTCAAAATCAAACATATATTCACGGGGAAGCACATCCAAAAAATCAAAGGTGTGCAGTGTTTCAGAACCAACAAGCTCAGCATTAGTGCGGAACCCTCCATTTTGGGTGAACTCGAAGGTGAACTGCTTTCACAAGGCAGATATGAGATAGAGATGTTGCCTTTAGCTTTTAACACACTGACATTTATTGAATAACCAGCCATGCAAAAAGCCATTATCATAGCAGGCCCCTGTGCTGCCGAAAGCAAAGAGCAATTGTTTCAAACTGCCCGAGGATTAACGGAATCCTTGTCGGCAAAAGGACTTGCGCTCGATTTCTTCCGTGCCGGAGTTTGGAAACCCCGCAGCAAACCAGGCGATTTTTCGGGCATAGGCACCGAGGCTTTGCCATGGCTACAAGAACTACAGCAACAATTCGGGATTCCTGTTTGTGTTGAGGTCGGCACCCCAGACCAATTGGATTTATGTGAACAATATGACATCAAAGCATGCTGGATAGGAGCCCGCACCTCGGTAAATCCTTTCGATGTGCAAGCCATTGCCGATGCCGCAAAAAATCGTGATTTTACTGTCATGGTCAAGAACCCTATGGTTGCCGACCTAAAACTCTGGATAGGCAATATCGAGAGATTTCTCAATGCCGGCATCACCAAACTGATGGCGGTTCATCGGGGTTGTGCCGACAGCAACGAAAGTGTATATCGCAACAATCCCTCGTGGGAAATGGCCATCGACCTTAAAGTGCGCTATCCGCAGATTCCGCTGCTTTGCGACCCTTCCCATATTGCCGGTCAACGCCAATATATTGCACAACTTTCGCAGCTTGCGCTGGACTATGGTTTTGATGGCCTGATGATTGAGGCTCACAACCAGCCTTCCGCCGCACTCAGTGATGCGGAACAGCAGTTAACCCCAGCGGATTTGGCGGAAATGCTGTCCAAACTTCAGTTTAAGGATACCATCACTTCTCCCGCTGAACATGAATTGCGAAAACAAAGAACATTAATTCATAATATCGACACCCAACTCAGCGTTTTATTGGGCAAACGCATGGAGATTGTGGATTCTATTGCCAAAATCAAAGCCGAGCACAACCTGCCGGTGGTACAACCCGAACAATGGAACAAAGTAGTACAAACATATCAGCAGAACTCTTTACAAGATATTGATTATCAAAATTTTATTGAAAACTTCTTAGAACTTCTCCATCAATCCTCCATCAAAAGACAAAGAAAATAAGCATGGAAAACAATTATACAGACGAACGCACTTCGGGAAGCAACCGCATCAAGAATTTTTTCACCATTGCCATTTCTTTTTTAGTAGGAATGACCGTGGCCTTGTATTTTGTGCCAGGTCGCAAGCAAGGTTTGAGCAGCATGCAAAGCAACAAATTGGATGAAGTAGTAAAATATATCAACAGCTATTATGTTGATACTGTAAACACTAACCAATTGTTTGAAACAGCCATCACTTCCATGCTGCAAGAGTTGGACCCCCACTCTACCTACGCCAATGCAGTGGATAACAAGGCCATGATGGAGTCGCTGGAAGGGGCATTTGAAGGGGTGGGCATTCAGTTCAGCATCATGAACGACACCATTATGGTAATCTCGACGGTAAGCGGAGGTCCTTCCGAAAAGCAGGGTATTCGTGCCGGCGACCGCATTGTGACGGTAGATGGAAAGAATGTGGCCGGCATCGGCATACAAAATGACGAGGTGATGAAACTGTTGCGTGGCAAAAAGAAAACGGATGTCACCATAGGCATCATGCGTCAGGGATTCCCACAGATTACCGATTACATTGTCACTCGTGATGTCATTCCCACCTATACTGTTGACATTGCTTATATGGTTGATCCACAGACAGGTTACATCAAAATCAATCAGTTCGGAGCCACCACTGCCCGCGAATTCAGCGATGCGATTGACCAGCTGAAAAAGAAGGGCATGAGCAAAATGATTTTGGATTTGCGCAGCAATTCCGGAGGTTTTTTAGATGCCGCCATCCAGATTTGCGACGAGTTCTTGCCCAAAGGGGAAATGATTGTCTATACTGAAGGATTACATGTGCCAACCGACAAAATATATGCCACCCGTTATGGTAACTTTGAAAAGGGCGAAGTGGTTGTATTGATTGATGATTTCAGTGCCTCCGCCAGCGAGATTGTGGCGGGTGCCATCCAGGATAATGACAGAGGTATTGTCGTGGGTCGTCGTTCTTTCGGTAAAGGATTGGTACAAAGACAGATAGATTTGTCCGACAAATCCAGTATCCGCTTGACAGTGGCCCGTTATCATACCCCCAGCGGACGATGCATCCAGCGCGAATACGGCAAAGGGACTGAAGCCTATTACGAGGATTTCATCGACCGCTACTACCGTGGCGAAATGAGCCATTCCGACAGTATTAAGTTTGATGAGAATCAAAAGTTTACTACCAAAAAGGGCCGAACAGTCTATGGTGGGGGCGGTATCATGCCCGACTATTTTATTCCTTTGGATGACGACAGCACGTTGAACGCCTATTACCAAGTGTTGAATTCATCGGCCATTGTTCAGTTCGTCTTCAACTATGCTACGGAAAACAAGGAGCGGGTGCTGAAGCAATATCCCACTGCTGAAACTTACGTCAAACAAATGACCGTCAACAATGATTTGTTGAGGCAACTGTTGGGTTTCTACACGCAAAAGACGGGATTAAAGGTAAAGGATCTCAACGCTGAATCCATCAAGGAACTCAAAATCTGGCTGAAAGCTCTCATAGGTCGTGATATCTATCAAGACGAAGCCTTCTACCCTGTCATCAATAGTAGTGACAAAACCTTCTTAAAGGCGGTGGAACTGACAGAATAGAATTGATAATCGTAGAAAACAAAATATATGTTAAACTCACATTTGACCCTGAATAAAGAGTGAGTCTATTCTTTTTCGGCGAGGTATCTGGTTATCTGTTCACTAAGTTCATTAAGATCTTTTGTGGCAACATCCCATACTATTGTATCATCAATTTGAAAATACTCATGAACGATATAGTTACGCATCCCTTTCACTTTCTTCCATGGTGTATCTGGATGGGAGTCAATAAATTCGGAGGTGAGCATATTGGCTGCTTCACCAATTATTTCGATGTTTTTCACCACCGCATAATACATCATATCGTCTGCAACAAGGTCTTCATAGGTCTTGTTTAACGTGTATTTTCTTACACGTTTTATGGCTTCAAGTATGTGATTCAGCCGTTCTTTGTCTCTATGCGGTTCTCTCATAAATCAATCGTCTATCTTGTTCTACACTCTTTCTGGCAAAGGAAGCTAATGAGCGTTCCGTTACCAAGTCAACATTACGGCCTAATAATTCCTTTAAATCCTCATACATGCCAAAAAAATCCATGCCAACTGGTTTTGATGGGTCCAATACTACGAGAATATCCACGTCGCTTTGATCGGTTTCTTCACCTCGAGCAAAAGAGCCAAACAACCATGCTTTTAGTACAGGTTGAGACTTAAAATAATCAGCTATAATCTTTTGCATTTCTTCGGTAGCCATAATCCAATGTTTTCGTTTGCAAATATACAACATATTTTTGATTTATGATTTTCTGAAAAAAACTGTTCTTAATTATACAAATTTTAATAGTTACGGAAGTAGTGTCAGAAAAATCATTATTTTTGCCAACTAATATCAACGAATCACATTTCACATGCACGATTATAAAGACAAACTGAAAAACATCACCACCTTCATTTTTGATTTTGACGGGGTGCTTTCTGATGGTAAGATATGGGTACTGCCTGATGGCGACCAGCTTCGCGCCACAGGAGTGAAAGACGGCTATGCATTGCAGTACGCCCTGCGCAAGGGTTACAAGGTGGCAGTCATTTCTGGAGGCTATTCCGAATCCATGCGCCTGCGTTACAAGAATTTTCCAGGCATGGAAATCTTCCTGCAGGTGCGCAATAAGGTTAAGGTCTATAACGAATACCTCAACAAATATGGTCTCAGCCGTGAGGAAGTGATGATGATGGGTGATGATATTCCCGACTACGAGATCATGCAGCTCAGCGGCCTCAAATGCTGTCCCGCCGACGCCGCCGAGGAAATCAAAGCCATTGCCGACTATGTCTCCGTGAAAAAAGGTGGTGACGGTGCTGCCCGCGACATTATCGAGCAAACTTTGAAAGCCCAGGGCCGCTGGTTCGAAAAAGATGCCTGTATTTGGTAATTAATTGATTATCATTTTTTTACCATTATTTTGATGATGGAACTTAGCATTCAGTTGTATAAGCAATATCTTAAACTGGAACGCTCCCTGTCGCCCAAGACAGTGGAAGCCTATCTCCATGACATTGAAAAACTGAATGATTTTTTAGGCGGAAGAAAAAAATTGGAAGATGTCAAATTAGAAGATTTACAGGATTTTTTAGCCTCCTTATATGATGACAAGATTTCAGCCAGAAGCCAGGCTCGCATCATCTCTGGGCTGAAATCCTTCTACAAGTTCATGCTTTTCGACCATAAAATCACGCACGACCCCACCGAATTATTAGATGCTCCCAAGATTGGCCGCCACTTGCCCGAAGTGCTTTCTATTCCGGAGATTGAAGCAATCTTGAACGGTATTGATTTGAGCAAGCCTGAAGGACACCGCAACAAGGCGATTATAGAAGTGATGTATGGCTGCGGCCTGCGTGTCAGCGAGGTGGTGAACCTGCGTATCTCCAACTTGTATTTTCGCGATAATTATATCCGCATTATTGGCAAAGGCGACAAAGAAAGACTGGTACCCATTGGACAAACCGCCCAAAATGCCATACTTCTATACATGGAAGGTGTTCGTGAGCATATTAAAATCAAAAAAGGGGAAGAAGACTTTGTTTTCCTAAATCGCAGGGGCGCAAGACTCACACGTGAAATGATTTTCATGATGATCAAGCAGGCTGCCGAAGTTGCGGGAATTACCAAGACCATCAGTCCACATACCTTCCGGCACTCCTTCGCCACCCACTTGGTGGAAGGAGGTGCAGACCTGCGCGCAGTACAGGAAATGCTCGGCCACGAAAGTATCACCACCACCGAAATATACACCCACCTCGACCGGAGCTACATCAAAAGCATCATCGAGCAGTATCATCCGAGAAAATAGGATCAATTAGCAAATTAGTAAATTTGTTAATGTGCCAATGAGACATTGTGCTAATGTGCTAATTATCAATTAGTAAATTAGTTAATAGGCTAATTATCAGGGGACAGGTTACAGGTTTCAGGGAACAGATAACAAGGAGAGTTTTTTTTTGCGGTGGCATTCCATAATTTTATTATCTTTGTGCCTTAAAAAATTTAAGGCCATAGCCTTTATTATTGCCAATAATTACAACTAAATTCAAAATATATGCAATCTATCAACCCTCAAGAAAATTACGAAGCCAGCAAAAAAGCCATCGGCTATGTTGACCGAAAACAAGCCAAGCAGGCCGACTACGACCGTATCGGGTTCATGTCGGGACTGGAAGTTCACCAGCAACTGGCTACCAAAGAAAAACTGTTCTGCCGCTGTCCCGCCGGCATTTTCCAGAAAGCCAACGAGTACGATGCCGAATTGTTACGTCACATGCGCCCCACCCTTTCCGAAATGGGCGAGTACGACGGCACCGCACTGATGGAGTTCAAGACCCGCAAGAACATCATCTACCGTATCGCTCACAAGACCGCCTGCACCTACGAGGTGGACGATACCCCTCCATTCCCCATCAATCCGGAAGCCTTGCAATATGCATTGGAAATTGCCCTGGCTTCCAAGTTGAAAATCGTGGGCGAAGTGCATATCACCCGTAAGCAATACCTCGACGGCTCCATTCCCACCGGTTTCCAACGTACCGCCATTTTGGGTATCGACGGTGAAATCCAGCTGAAAAACAAGAAGGTGCGCCTCATCCAGCTCAGCGTGGAAGAAGACGCCTGCCGCGAGGTGTCCGACATCGGCCACACCCGTATATACCGCACCGATCGTCTGGGTATGCCGTTGATTGAAACGGTAACTTATCCTGAAATGGTCAATCCTGACGAGGTGGAAGAAGCCGGCAACTATATCCGCTTCCTGAACCGCAGCACTGGCCGTGTACGAACAGGCATCGGCGCAGGCCGCCAGGATGTGAACGTGAGCTGCAAAGGCGGTACCCGTATCGAGGTGAAGGGCGTTGCCCACACCAAATGGATTCCTGAAGTTACTCACGTGGAATGCTTCCGCCAGTGGGCTCTGCTCGCCATCCGCGAACAACTGAAAGCCCGCATCAAAAAAGAAGACTGGAAGATGGCATTCACCGAACTGGATCCCAAGCAGTTCCACTTCTATTTCGACCCGATTACCGACGCTATCAAGCGCGGCGAGAAAGTATATGCCGTCAACCTGCCGCAGTTCGCCGGATTGCTGTCACACTTCACCCAACCGGGACATCCTTTCTACTGCGAATTTGCTGACAGACTAAAAGTTATCGCTTGTATTGAACGTCCTAACATGGCTTCCAGCGAAGACCTGGAAGATGTGGTAAGCCGCAGCGTTTTCGAGAAAGCTGCCAAAGTTATGAATGCTGGCGAAGACGATGCCCAAATTATTTTCTGGGCACCCGAAGACGATGTGAAGACCGCTTTGGAAGTAATTGAGGAACGTGCCTTGATGACCTTCGATGGTGTACCTTTCGAAACCCGTAAGGCCCTGCCCGACGGCACCACCATTTTCGAGCGTGTGCTGCCTGGTGCCGACCGTATGTATCCCGACACCGACTCGGCTCCCATTCCCTTGCATGCCGACTATATCGACGAGTTGAGCAAGAATATCCCCGATGCTGTCGCCGACCGCTATGCACAAATGGTGGCTTGGGGTGTGCCGCAAGACTGCTTCAACTATATTTTCACCCATAATTTCTTCCCACGGATCAAGAAAATCGTCACTGAATTAGAAATGTGCCCGAAATTTGTCGGCACCTTCTTCGGTCACCGTCTCAAACATCTGCACGGACAATATGGCCAGATTCCGTTCTGCACCTGCAGAATCTTCGACCTCTTTGCCTTCCTGAAACAAGAAGGCATAGACAAGGCCATCGCAGCCGATATGCTGAAGCTGATGTTCGAGCAGCCGAAGGCTGACTTCTCTGAACTGCTGAACCTCATCGGATACAAGAAGATGTCCAAGGAAGAAATTATGGCATGCTTAAAGAACAACGCCAGTGCATTCAAGCCCCTGCGTACCCGCACCTCCGCAGAAGACAAGAAAAACAGCCTCCTCGGCAGTGTCCGTGCCCAAGCCATAGGCAACCTCCCTTTGACCGAATTGGCTAAGGAAATCATTAATTGTTAATTGTAAATTATTAATTGTAAACTGATATGGACGACGATAAAAAAACATTCCAAGGATATAAGGGACGCGCATTAGAAACGCTCAAAAAATACGACGTTCACGTGTGGGACAAAGCCGAAGTGGAAACCACCCGCGGACATTTCTCGGGAAAGATTCTGCCTCGTGCGGAAAACACCGACGACATCCACATCGTGATGAAGGTCAGTACCGGTTACAACATCGGCATTGACATCGACACCATCACCGACATGAAGGGCGAGCGCGACCCGCAGCCCGTTTTCAAAATTCCGGAGAAGGAATTCCCCTACACTCCCGGTCTGCCCCACGTAAAACTGTTAGGTACTGGTGGTACCATCGCCTCACGTCTGGACTACAGAACCGGTGCGGTGATTCCCGCTTTCTCGCCCGGCGAATTGTACGGTGCTGTGCCCGAACTGGCCGACATCTGCAACTTGGAAACCGAGAAGGTTTTCGCTGTGTTTTCCGAGAACATGTCACCTGTGGAATACATGGCTTTGGCTAACAAAATCGGCAAGGAAATCGAAGCCGGCATCGAGGGTATTGTGATTGGCCACGGTACCGATACCTTGGCTCATACCGCCGCCGCTTTGACTTACATGTGCCAGAATATGCCCATGCCAGTGGTGCTGGTAGGCTCGCAACGCAGCTCCGACCGTCCCAGCTCCGATGCCGCTCTAAACCTAATGCACGCCATGACTGCAGCCGGTCACGGTGACATTGCCGAGGTGATGGTCTGCATGTTCGGTCCCACCAGCGACGACTACGGCTTCCTGCACCGTGGCACCCGCGTGCGCAAGATGCACAGCTCTTACCGCTCCACCTTTCGTACCATTGGAGACACCCCGTTGGCCACTGTCAACCGCAAAGACGGTGTTAAGCCCATCAAGGAGGTATATAACCACCGCCGCAGAGGACAACGCCAGATTGAGGTCATCACCAACTACGAGGACTACAAGCGCAGCATTGCCAAAAACGACCCCAACGTCACCCGCATTGTGCCTACTTTCGACGACCGTGTGGCCATCCTCTACTACTATCCGGGCATGAAACCCGATGTGCTGGACGCCCTCATCGACAATGGTTACAAGGGTATTGTTTGGGACGGCACAGGCCTCGGCCATGTCAACAAAGGCATGTTCGACGCCATTCAACGCGCCACCGACGCTGGCATCCACCAGTACATGAGTGTGCAGACCATCTGGGGTTACACCCACATGTTTGTGTATGACACTGGCCGTGACATGATGGCCCGTGGCATCATTCCCGCCGACAACATGTTAGCGGAAAGCTCTTACATCAAGCTCGGCTGGGCATTAGGTCTGACCAAAGACAGCGGCCAGAAGCGCGAGGACGTGAGAAAGCTGATGCTCACCCCTATCAACGACGAAATCACCAAACGCGAACCCTACGACGGCTACCTCGTTTATCAAGGCGGTGTACCGGAGGTGGAGGAGTTTGTGAAGAAGGTGAGGAAATAAAAATCGCATGCTAACGTTTGCATGGAGATTCCTCTGCACTCACCTGTTCGTTTGCGGAATGGTGATGAAATTGTTATACTGTGACAATCGCCACAAATGAATAACGTAAGACAAGCTTAAAGAGACGTCATATTTTGGCGTCTCTTTTTTTAAGATTACCCACACATTTTCCTGCAAAAATTGTATCTTTGCGCCTGACTTCGTCACATGTTTCGGTAATGAATTTATAACATTCTCATACTAAGTATTTTGTGTATTTTGCGTACCCTGTTTTGGGGTACGCAAGTTATTTTTTTTACTATTTTTGTGGCATGTTTGTG
>Ga0208297_1000113_pt1 | contig 215747 bp, 198 predicted proteins | sample LMS_cellobiose_e_FD_187367 | JGI IMG/M metagenome (GOLD analysis project Ga0208297, IMG submission 187367) | Rumen-fistulated moose microbial communities from Alaska, USA - LMS_cellobiose_enrichment (SPAdes) (version 2) | ecosystem: Host-associated > Mammals > Digestive system > Stomach >... | reverse complement strand
TGCAGCTGTTATCAAATTGTTATCAAAGGAACCTTTTCGAAGCCGGAAAGCCTTGATTTTACTGGGCTTTCTGACTTTCGTACCTCATTCCCACTCAACTGTAGCGGGGGGCTTGCCGGTGATGTCGTAGACCACGCGGGAGACGCCCTTTACCTCATTGGTGATGCGGCTGGAGGCACGCTCCAGCACCTCATAGGGCAGATGCGTCCACTCGGCGGTCATGAAATCATCGGTGGTGACGCTGCGGAGGACCACGGTGCAGCCGTAGGTGCGGGCATCTCCCATGACGCCGACGCTGTGCAGGTCGGTAAGTACGGCGAAATACTGGCTGCCGGGGTTTCCGGCTGCCTCCGCCTCCTCCCGGAAGATGGCGTCCGCTTCCCGCAGGGTGCTGAGACGCTCCCCGGTGACCTCGCCGATGATGCGCACCGCGAGACCGGGGCCGGGAAAGGGCTGACGCCAGACAAGCTCCCTGGGAAGTCCAAGCTGCTCCCCCACCGCCCGGACCTCATCCTTGAACAGCTCCCGCAGGGGCTCTACGACCCCATCAAAGGCCATGCGGTCCGGAAGGCCGCCCACGTTGTGATGGCTCTTGATGACCGCCGAGGCCCCCAGGCCGCTCTCGATGACGTCGGGATAGATGGTGCCCTGGGCGAGGTAATCCGCCCTCCCCAGTTCCATCGCGGCGGACTCAAAAGTGCGGATGAATTCCTCCCCGATGATCTTCCGCTTCTTTTCCGGCTCGGTGACGCCCCGGAGCTTTTCCAGGAAAGCTCCCTCGGCCCGGACCCGGGTGAGGTTCATGCCGAATTCATGGCGAAAGACCCGCTCCACCGTGTCCCCCTCGTCCTTCCGCTGGAGGGCATCCACATAGACACAGCGGAGGTCGTTTCCGATGGCACGGTGCAGCAGCGCCGCCGCCACGGAGGAATCCACGCCCCCGGAAAGGCCCAGGAGCACCTTCTTCCCCGCAAGCTCAGCCCTGTATTTTTGGGTGCTTCGCTCCGCGAAGCCCTCCATGGTCCAGTCCGGGGTAAGGCCGCAGATGCCGAAGAGGAAATTACGGAACATCTGCGCGCCGAAAGCGGTGTGGGTCACCTCCGGGTGGAACTGGACGCCGTAGAGCTTCCTCCCCTCGTCCGCCATGGCGGCGCATGGGCAGCTGGGGGTTTTGGCGATGACCCGGAAGCCTTTGGGCGGGGTCTTTACATAGTCCGTGTGGCTCATCCAGCAGACGCTCTCTGCCGGAACTCCCTCAAAGAGCCCGCTCCACGACACGGTGAGTTCTGTCCTTCCGTATTCGCTGCCGCTCTCGGCGCTCTCGATGGCGCCCCCGGCCATGTATGCCATGAGCTGCATTCCGTAGCAGATGCCCAGGATGGGGATGCCCAGGTTCAGGACGGCAGGTTCGAAATGGGGGGAAGACGGGTCATAGACGCTGTTGGGGCCGCCGGTGAAGATGACGGCCTTATAGCCCGATTCCCGGATGCTCTCCGGGGTCATGCGGTCATAGGCCCGGATCTCGGCGAAAACATGCTGCTCCCGTACCCGGCGGGCGATGAGCTGGTTATACTGGCCGCCGAAATCCAGGACGAGTACCTTGTCCATCCCTCACACCTCCAGCGCCGCGGCCTTGCCGGAAACATCCCCAAGCTCGGCGCGAACCTTCTTCACGAAGGCATCCACCTGCTGCGGGCAGCGGCCCACATAGAGGGACGGGTCCAAAACCTTCCGCATCTCATCTTCCGTCATGCCGAATTCCGGGCGGGCGGCGAGCAGGGCGAGGAGGTTGCAGTCCTCCCCCTCCTTCATGCGGGCGGTGGCCTCCATGGAGCAGGTGCGGATGATCTCGTGCAGCGCCTGCCGGTCTCCGCCCCGCTTCACCGCCTCCATGAGCAGGTTTTCCGTGGCGATGAAGGGGAGATATTCCCGAAGGGTGCGCTCCACCATCTTCTCATTGACCCGGAGGCCGGCGGTGATGTTCTGGGCGATGCGGAGAATGGCATCGGCGCAGAGGAAGCCCTCCGGCAGGGCGATCCGCCGGTTGGCGGAGTCATCCAGCGTCCGCTCCAGCCACTGGGCGGAGGCGGTGAGGGGTGCGTTCAGGGCGTCGGCCATGAGGTAGCGGGCAAGGGAGCAGATGCGCTCACAGCGCATGGGGTTGCGCTTGTAGGCCATGGCGGAGGAGCCGATCTGGCTGCTCTCAAAGGGTTCCTCCAGCTGCCGGTCATGCTGCAGGAGACGGATGTCCGTCGCCATCTTCGCGCAGCTCTGGGCGATGGCGGAAAGAACGTTCAGGATTCGGCTGTCCACCTTTCGGGGATAGGTCTGTCCGCAGACATCGAAGAGCTCGGTGAAGCCGAACTCGGCGGCGATGCGCCGGTTCATCTCGTCGATCTTCCCCTCGTCCCCGTCAAAGAGCTCCATGAAGCTGGCCTCGGTGCCGGTGGTGCCCCGGCAGCCCAGGAACTTTATGTTCTCAATGGCGAAGTCCAGTTCCCGGAAATCAGAGAGGAGGTCCTGGAGCCAGAGGGTCGCCCGCTTCCCCACCGTCACCGGCTGGGCGGGCTGATAGTGGGTGTAGCCCAGGGTGGGCACGGCCTTGTAACGCTCGGCAAAGTCCGCGAGGTTCGCCATGACCGCCATCAGCTCGCCCCGGAGATAGCGCAGTCCATCCCGGTAGAGGATGAGGTCGGCGTTGTCGGTGACGTAGCAGCTGGTGGCCCCCAGGTGGATGATGCCGGCGGCGGCGGGGGCGGCCTTCCCATAGGCGTAGACATGGGCCATGACATCGTGGCGCACTTCCCGCTCCCGTGCCTTTACCACATCGTAGTCAATATCCGTGAGGTGCTCTTCCAAAGCTTTGACCTGCGCCTCCGTGATGGGCAGACCCAGGCCCATCTCCGCCCTTGCCAGGGCCACCCACAGCTTCCGCCAGGTGATGGCCCGGGTGTCGGCGGAAAAGAGGCGGAGCATTGTTTCCGAGGCGTAGCGGGACGCCAGGGGGGATTCATATTTATCGGTCATTTCCCTGCCCTCACTTCCGAACGATGATGCATTCCCGCGCCGCGCCCACAGAGACGTAGGTGATGGGGCAGCCCACGGCCTTTTCGATGGCGAGCACATAGTCTTGGGCAGCCTTGGGGAGCTCCTCCCATTTCCGTGCGGAGGAGATATCGCACTGCCAGCCGGGAACGGTCTTGATGACGGGCTCGGCCCTGTTCAGCAGCGTGGGGAAAGGAAACTTATCCGTCTCCTTCCCGTCCAGGAGATAGGAGACACAGACGGGGATTTCCGGCAGATAGCTCAGCACGTCCATCTTGGTGAGGGCCAGCTCCGTGGCCGCCTGGAGCTCCACCCCGTGGCGGGTGGCCACCAGATCGATGGGGCCGACCCGGCGGGGCCGCCCGGTCTTGGCCCCGTATTCGCCCCCGGCCTCCCGCAGCTTCTCCGCTTCCTCCCCGAAGAGCTCGCAGACAAAGGGCCCCTCCCCCACGCAGGTGGAATAGGCCTTGACCACGCCGATGATGTTTGTGAGCTTCGCCGAAGGAAGGCCGGAGCCGATGGGGGCGTAGGCGCTGAGGGCGCTGGCGGAGGTGGTGTAGGGATAGATGCCGTAGTCCAAATCCCGGAGCGCGCCCAGCTGGGCTTCAAAGAGGACATTCTTCCCCGATGCCCGGGCCTGGGCCAGCACCTCCCCGGTGTCGCAGAGATAGGGGCGGATCTTCTCGCAGTAGTCCTGAATCCAGGTCTCCAGCTCGATCATGGTGACGGGCTCGGCCCCGTAGACCCGGGTAAGGGTCAGGTTCTTCCACTCCAACAGCTCCCGGAGGTGGGCCCGGAAGGCCGCGGGGTCGTTCATCTCACCGGCGAGGACCGTCTTCTTCTGCGCCCGGTCGGAATAAAAGGGGGCGATGCCCTGCTTGGTGGAGCCGTATTTCCTGTCTGCAAGGCGCTGCTCCTCCAGGGCATCCAGTGCCCGGTGCCAGGGCAGCAGCAGGGATGCCCGGTCGCTGATCTTCAGGTTTTCCGGGCTGATCTCCACGCCCCGCGCCCGCAGCTCTTCCATCTCCATCCAGAGGTTTTCCGGGTCCAGGGCCACCCCGTTGCCGAGGATATTCACCACGCCCTTCCGAAAGATGCCGGAGGGCAGAAGGTGCAGGGCAAATTTCCCCAGCTCGTTCACCACCGTGTGACCGGCGTTTCCGCCGCCCTGGTAGCGGACCACCAGGTCATATCCGTCCGTGAGGAGGTCCACCATCCGGCCCTTGCCCTCGTCGCCCCAGTTGATGCCGACGATTGCGTCAAATGCCATGGTCGGACCCTCCCTGCAGCTTTTCGGTGAGGCGCTTCATAACCTCCCGGTAGGCGTCCTCCACGCCCCCCAGGTCCCGGCGGAAACGGTCCTTGTCCAGCTTTTCCCCCGTGGCGGAGTCCCAGAGGCGGCAGGTATCGGGGCTAATCTCATCGGCGAGGATAATGGTGCCGTCCGGCAGGCGGCCGAACTCCAGCTTGAAGTCCACCAGCGTGACGCCGCAGGAGGCCCAAAGCTCGGTGAGAGCTTCATCCACGGCGTAGGAATACTTCTTGATGGTCTCCAGCTCCTCCGGGGTCACCAGCTTGAGGGCGAGGGCATGGCTCTCGCACATGAGGGGGTCCCCCAGGGCGTCGTTCTTATAGGATACCTCGAAGGTGGGAGTGTCGAACCTGCCCCCCTCCTCCACGCCGTAGCGTTTGGCAAAGGAGCCGGCGGCGATGTTGCGGACGATGACCTCCAGGGGGACGATGGTCACCTTTTTCACCACCGTCTCCCGCTCGCTGAGCTGGGAAACGAAGTGGGTGGGGATGCCCTTCCTTTCCAGAAGCTGCATGAGCAGATTGCTCATCTGGTTGTTGATGGCGCCCTTGCCCGCGATGCTGCCTTTCTTGAGACCGTTGAAGGCGGTGGCGTCGTCCTTGTAGGAGATGATGAGGAGCGACGGGTCCTCCGTCGCGTAGACCTTCTTGGCCTTGCCCTCGTAGAGCTGTTCCTTCTTTTCCATGTGTTCCTCCCATCGATGCTGCTATTTTCCGCTGTCTCCATAGTTGGAGAGCACCCTGGCGGACGGATCGTTCACGTCGCAGCCCTCCCAGGCCCGGTTGGGCATCCAGAAATCCGCGATCATCTCCCCCTGGCCGGGGTAATACTTCTCGAAGATCTCCCGATAGAGCAGGGACTCCTTGGTAAAGGGGGCCGCGTGCCGATACCGTTTGCACTTATCCCGGAACTCCTCATCGGTGAAGCAGCCCTCGGCGTATTCCTTGAGGATGTCCACCATGGAATGGCCCACCGCGTCGGAGAAGGCGGCCTTCTCCCGCCAGAGGATCTCCTCCGGAAGGTAGCCCAGGCCGTCAAAGGCGCGGCGCAGGAGGTATTTTCCCTTCCCCGTGGTGTTCATCTTCATCCGGGGGTCGATGGCCATGACATAGCGCACAAAGTCCAGATCTCCGAAGGGTACCCGCGCCTCCAGGGAGTTCACGGAGATGCAGCGGTCCGCCCGGAGGACATCGTACATGTGGAGCTCCCTTACCCGCTTCTCCGCCTCGGCCTGGAAGGCCGCGGCGTCCGGGGCGAAATCCGTGTACTTGTAGCCAAAGAGCTCGTCGGAGATCTCCCCGGTGAGGAGCACCCGCACATCCGTGCGCTCGTGGATGGCCTTGCACACAAGATACATGCCCATGCTGGCCCGGACGGTGGTGATGTCGAAGGTACCCAGGAGACGGATGACCATTTCCAGGGAGCCCGTGACCTCCTCCGGCGTCATGAACACCTCCGTATGCTCGCTGCCGATGAACTTCGCCGCCTGGCGGGCATACTTCAGGTCGATGGCGTCCGCTGCCATGCCGATGGCAAAGGTGCGGATGGGCTTCTCGCTCTCCCGCGCCGCGATGGCGCACACCAGCGAGGAATCCAGGCCCCCGGAGAGCAGGAACCCCACCTTCGCGTCCGCCACCAGACGTTTCTTTACCCCGGCGATAAGCTTTTCCCGGATATTTTTGCAAACAATATCGATATTATCATAGCAGAACTCATTCGCTGTTGCAATATCACAGTAGCGTATAAAGGCTCCGCCAGCCCAGTAGCAGCCGGGGGGAAAGGGGAGGATCTTTCCCACCAGACCCACAAGGCTTTTCGGCTCGCTGGCAAAGACGATGGTGCCCGTCCCATCATACCCGTAATAGAGGGGGCGGATGCCGATGGGGTCACGGGCGGCGAGAAATTCGTCCTTCTCCCCGTCATAGAGGATGCAGGCAAATTCCGCGTCCAGGAGAGAGAACATCTCCGTGCCGTATTCCTTATACAGGGGGAGCAGGATCTCGCAGTCGCTGTCGCTGTGGAAGGAGTAGCCCTTTTCCATGAGCGCCGAACGCTGCTTTTCAAAGCCGTAGAGCTCCCCGTTGCACACGGCCCAGCTGGAGCCCAGGCGGAAGGGCTGCATCCCCTCCGGGGTAAGGCCCATGATGGAGAGCCGGTGAAAGCCCAGCACCCCCTCCCCCGCGTGGACGATGCGAGTGTCGTCCGGCCCTCTGGACTTGGTCTCCTCGAAGGCCGCGCGGAAGGCGGCTCTGTCCGGGACGGGGCCGCAGTAACCGATGATGGAACACATGGTCTTTTCCTCCAAAGCCCGCGCCGGAGCTGACGCTCCGGCACGGGTCTTTCTTTCTTATTCTACATCCTGGAGGGCGTCGTAGCCCTCCTCTCCGGTGCGGACCTTCACCACGTTCTCCACGTCGTAGACGAAGATCTTTCCGTCCCCGATGTGGCCGGTATAGAGCACCTTCTTGGCGGTCTCGATGACGCTGCGGACCGGCACCTTGCTCACCACGATATCCATCTGCACCTTGGGCAGAAGGTTCGCCTCCACGGGAACGCCGCGGTAGTATTCCGGCTTCCCCTTCTGCGCGCCGCAACCCAGCACATGGGACACAGTCATGCCCGTGATGCCGATGCTCATCATGGCAGTCTTCAGGGCCTCCAGCCGGGCCTCCTTGAAGATGATCTCCACCTTGGTGAATTTCGGCGTCCCCTCCTCGAAGGCGGGCACCCGCTTCACCGGGATGGCCTCGGCGGCGGGGATATCCCCGGGGACGAAGACCGGGGCCGGTCCCTCGTCCACCACCTCCGGCAGGAGGGCGAAGCCCGCGTAGGCGGAGGGCAGCCCGTGCTCGGCGGCGTCCAGGCCGCCCAGCTCATCCTCCCGGCTGGCCCGCAGGCCGAAGATGGCCTTGATGAGGAAGAAGGCGATGGTGATGGTCACGGCGGCCCACGCGCCCACGCTGAGGACGCCCAGGGCCTCGATGCCCAGGAGCTTCAGCCCGCCGCCGTAGAAGAGGCCGGTCATCACTTCTCCGGCGCTGTCTGCGATGGCGTAGCCGGGGGCGGAGGGGGTGGCGAAGAGGCCCACGGCCAGGGTGCCCCAGATGCCGTTCAGGCAGTGCACCGCCACGGCGCCCACCGGGTCGTCGATGCGGAGCTTATAGTCCAGCAGCCACACCCCGAAGACCACCAGCACGCCGGAGACAGCCCCGATGCAAATCGAACCCAGGGTGTCGGTGACGTCGCAGCCGGCGGTGATGGCCACCAGCCCGGCGAGGGAGGCGTTGAGGCACATGGAGACATCGGGCTTGCCGTATTTCACCCAGGTGAAGATCATGCACACCACGGTGGCCACGGCGGGGGCGACGGTGGTGGTGAGGAAGATAGAGCCCATCTGCGGGAGAGAGGTGGCCGCCGCGCCGTTGAAGCCGTACCAGCCCAGCCAGAGGATGAAGACGCCCAGGGCGCCCAGGGCCACGCTGTGGCCGGGGAAGGCGTTCACCTTCGTGACCTTGCCCTGCTCATCCCGCTGGAATTTGCCGATGCGGGGTCCGAGAATCTTCGCCCCGATGAGGGCGGAGATGCCGCCCACCATGTGGATGGCGCAGGAGCCGGCGAAATCGTGGAAGCCCAGGCCGCTGAGCCAGCCGCCGCCCCAGATCCAGTGGGCCTCGATGGGATAGATGAGGGCGGAGATCACCGCGCTGTAAACACAGTAGGAGAGGAACTTCGTGCGCTCCGCCATGGCGCCGGAGACAATGGTGGCGGTGGTGGCGCAGAAGACGAGGTTGAAAACGAAGGAAGAGAAGTCAAAATCCGCATAGCCGGTGAAGAGGTCAAAGCCGGGCTTTCCGATGAAGCCCGCGAGGTCCTCTCCCAGCAGGAGGCCGAAGCCGATGAGGATGAAGACCACGGTGCCGATGCAGAAGTCCATCAGGTTCTTCATGATGATGTTGCCGGTGTTCTTTGCCCGGGTGAAGCCCGCCTCCACCATGGCAAAGCCGGCCTGCATCCAGAATACCAGGGCCGCGCCGATGAGGAACCACACGCCGAAGACCTGACTCTCGGCGGCGGAGGTCGCTATGGAAAGAATAGAGTCGTCCATTTTATTTTCTCCTGTTCTTGTTTATCTGACGCCGAAGAGGAGGTCCCCGTAGGTGGGGAAGGGCCAGTATTTCTTCGCCGTCAGGGTCTCCGCCTCGTCGCAGGCGAGGCGCAGCTCGCTCATTTTCGTCAGTACCGTATCCCGGATGATGACGCTCTGGGCGACGATGTCCTTCCCGTCGGAAACGTGAAGCAGCGCGTCCTCCAGCTCCCCTGTCTTGAGGAAAATGCAGTCCAGAAGCCCGGACAGCTTCCGCACAAGGCCGGTCTCAAAGGCGCAGCTGAGGCTGGAATCCAGGTCCTTCTTTGCTCCGGCGGTCTCCGCCAGGACCCGGCAGTAGCTCTCCACGGCGGGGGCGATCATGGTCTTTGCCATCTCCGTCATGGTGCCCGCCTCAATGAGCACGGTCTTGCAGTAGTTCTCCAGCATGATCTCCACCCGGGAGTGGAGCTCGGTGACGCTGAACACCCTGTGGGCAGTGAGCATATCCACGTTCTTCCTGTCCAGCAGATGGGGCATGCAGTCCGGCGTGGTGCGGTAATTCAGGAGTCCCCGCTGCTCGGTGGCCTCCTTTATCCAGGCGTCGTCATAGCCGTTGCCGTTGAAGATGATGCGCTTGTGGTCCTTGATGGTCTTCTTGATCATCTCGTGAAGGGCAGTTTCGAAGTCCTCCGCCCCCTCCAGCCGGTCGGCATAAATGCGCAGGCTCTCCGCCACGGCGGAGTTGAGCATGATGTTGGTGCAGGCGATGGAGTTGGAGGAGCCCAGCATGCGGAATTCGAACTTGTTGCCGGTGAAGGCGAAGGGAGAGGTGCGGTTCCGGTCCGTGGTGTCCCGGGTGAGGCGGGGCAGCACATCCACCCCCAGCTTGATCTTCTTCTTCTCCACACCCTGATAGGGCTCATCCTTTTCGATAGCCTCCAGCACCGCGTTCAGCTCATCCCCCAGGAATATGGACACCACGGCGGGAGGCGCCTCGTTGGCACCCAGGCGGTGGTCGTTCCCCGCGGTGGCCACGGCGATGCGCAGGAGATCCTGATAGTCGTCCACGGCCTTGATGACGGCGCAGAGGAAGAGGAGAAACTGGGCGTTTTCATAGGGGGTCTCCCCGGGGGAAAGGAGGTTCTGTCCCCCGTCGGTGGAGATGGACCAGTTGTTGTGCTTGCCGCTGCCGTTCACCCCGGCGAAGGGCTTTTCATGGAGGAGGCACACCAGGCCGTGCTTCGCAGCCACGCGCTGCATGATCTCCATGGTGAGCTGGTTGTGGTCGGTGGCGATGTTGGTGGTGGTGTAGATGGGGGCCAGCTCGTGCTGAGCGGGGGCCACCTCGTTGTGCTCGGTCTTGGCGAGGATGCCCAGCTTCCACAGCTCCTCGTTCAGCTCCTCCATGTAGGCCGCCACCCGGGGCTTGATGACGCCGAAATAGTGGTCGTCCATTTCCTGGCCCTTGGGGGGCTTCGCGCCGAAGAGGGTGCGCCCGGTAAAGCGGAGATCGGGGCGCTGGTCATACATCTCCTTGGTGATGAGGAAGTATTCCTGCTCCGGGCCGACGGCGGTGCGGACATATTTCACTTCCGTATTTCCAAAGAGCCGGAGGATACGCAGGGCCTGGCGGTTCAGGGCCTCCATGCTGCGCAGCAGCGGCGTCTTCTTGTCCAGCGCCTCGCCCCCGTAGGAGCAGAAGGCGGTGGGGATGCACAGGGTCTTTCCCTTGATGAAGGCATAGGAGGTGGGGTCCCAGGCGGTGTAGCCCCTGGCCTCGAAGGTGGCCCTCAGGCCGCCGGTGGGAAAGCTGGAGGCGTCGGGCTCGCCCTTGATGAGCTCCTTGCCGGAAAACTCCATGATGACACCGCCGTCCGGGGCGGGGGAAATGAAGCTGTCGTGCTTCTCGGCGGTGACGCCGGTGAGGGGCTGGAACCAATGGGTAAAATGGGTCGCGCCCTTTGCGACGGCCCAGTTCTTCATGGCCTCCGCCACCGCCCCGGCCACGCCGGGGTCCAGCTGCCGCCCCTCATCGATGGTCTGCTTGAGGGAATTGTATACATCCGCGGTGAGGGTCGCCTTCATGACCCGATCGTCAAAAACGAGGCTGCCGAAAATGTCCTGGATTGCCATTGTGTTTTCCTCCTTCACAAAATGCCAAGGGCGCCCCCGGCGGGTCTCACCCGCCGAAGACGCCCTTGCCTTCCCCTCGGTTTTTGTTATTGTAAAAAAGAGACAGCGCCTTTGAGATGGACTCAAAGACGCCTTTGCCTTTCTGTGCCGGATTTTACTCCGGCTTTTTTCCATTGTCAAGCCCTATTTTTCAAAATTATTTTTCGTCCGTCAGGATGGCCCGGCAGGGGGCCCCGTCGCTGCCGGCGATGTTCAGAGGCGCGGCGCAGAGGAGGTATTTCCCCTCCGGCACGCACTTAAGGCGCACCCCCTCCAGCAGCACCGTTTCCGCCCCCAGGAGGATGCGGTGCACCTCCGCCGGGGCGTCCTCCGGCCCCACGGTCTGGGATTCGTTCCCCAGGAGCCGCAGCCCCCTTTCCGCGAAGACGCGGGCGGCTTCGGCGGTCACGGTGAGCTCCCCCTTCAGGAGAATCCTCTCCCCCGCCCCGGCGGCAGCGGCGGCATCGCTGATTTTCTCCGCGTCGGCGGCGGTCAATTCGCCCCGCCCCTCCGCGACCCAGGCCGGGCCGACAAAGGTCGTCAGGGGCAGCTCATCGACGGTCCTTCCCTCCCGGAGGAAGTGGAAGGGCGCGTCCACATGGGTGCCGTTGTGGGCGCAGAGGCTGAGCGCCGTGAGGTTATACTCGCTCCCCTCGGCCATGCTGCAAATTCTTTCCGCCCTGGGCACCGGGTCGCCGGGAAAAACGGCGCAGGACAATAGCTCCTGTGAGATATCGTAGATCATGGCAGCCATCCCCTTTCTTCCGAAGCTTAACACATTTTCATGCACTTGCAAAGCCCCGGCATCTCCGCTAAAATGGGCTCATGAAATACGCAAGCATCGTTGAAGGCCGCTTCATCGACCGGCCCAACCGCTTCATCGCCCACGTGGAGATCGGCGGGAAGCCGGAAACCGTCCATGTGAAAAACACCGGGCGCTGCCGGGAGCTGCTGCTCCCCGGAGCGGAGGTCTGGCTGGACAGGTCGGAGAATCCCGCCCGAAGGACCGCATTCGACCTCATCGCCGTGCGAAAGGAAAGCGGATTGCTGGTGAACATCGACAGCCAGGCCCCCAACCGGGTCATGGGGGAATGGCTGGCAAAGCAGGGCTATGACCGCATTCAGCCGGAGTACCGCTTCGGGGATTCCCGCATCGACTTCTTTCTGGAGAGAGGCGAAGAGAGATTCCTCATGGAGGTGAAGGGCTGCACCCTGGAGGTGGAGGGCGTGGGCTACTTCCCCGACGCGCCGACCACCCGGGGCGTCAAGCACCTGCGGGAGCTTACAAAGGCCGTGGGGCAGGGCTGGCGCGCAGCCGTCGCCTTCGTCATCCAGATGGACGGCATTTCGGAGGTGCGCCCCAATGCGGAGACACACCCGGAATTCGCCGCGGCGCTGGAGGAAGCAAAGGCGGCGGGGGTGGAGGTGCTTTTCTTCCCCTGCCATGTGGAGCCGGATGAACTGGTCATCCTCTGAAAAAAAACTACCGCCCGGGGCTTGACAAACGAAAAAGCCGGGTGTACCATGCCGTCAATGAGCAAAGGCGTTCATTTCCCGCAGCGAAGTGCTGCGGCGAAATGAGCGCCTTTTCTTTGTTTATCGGAAAGGACGGAAAGGCGGATGAAAAGAGAAGGCCAGGTCAGGATTCCCTCCGGCTGCGCCATCGCGGCGGTCATCTCCCGGGAGGGAAAGAAGATGACCGGTGAGGGCATCATGACCGCCATGAAACCCATGCACGACCGCTCCAATGGTCTGGGGGGCGGTTTCGCGGGCTACGGCATCTATCCGGAGTACCGGGATTTTTACGCGCTGCATATGTTTTTTGACAGCCGCACAACCCGGAAGGACTGCGAGACATTTCTCAAGGAGCGCTTCGAGATTGTGAAGTCCGAGCACATCCCCACCCGAAAGCTCCCCGCCATCACCGACGAGCCCATCATCTGGCGCTATTTCGTCGCGCCGCTGAAAAGCATGCTCGCCTCCCTGCAGCTGGACGAGAAGGAGTTCGTGGCCCGGACGGTGATGAAAATCAACGTGGAGATGAAGGGCGCCTATGTCTTTTCCAGCGGCAAGAACATGGGTACCTTCAAGGCCGTGGGCTTTCCCGAGGACGTGGGCCGGTTCTACCGGCTGGAGGAATACGAGGGCTACTGCTGGACCGCCCACGGGCGCTACCCCACCAACACCCCCGGCTGGTGGGGCGGGGCGCATCCCTTCACCCTGCTGGACTGGTCCATCGTCCACAACGGGGAGATCTCCAGCTACGACGCCAACCGGCGCTTCATCGAAATGTTCGGCTATAAATGCACCCTGCTGACGGACACCGAAGTCATCACCTACATCATGGACTACCTCATCCGGGTGCAGGGGCTCACCCTGGGCGAGGCGGCCAGCGTCATCGCCGCCCCCTTCTGGAGCACCATCGAGGGCAAGACCGACGAGGAGGACAAGCGCAAGCACCAGTATCTCCGCACCGTCTTCCCCAGTCTGCTGGTGACAGGGCCATTCTCCATCGTGCTGGGCTTTGACGGCGGCCTTATGGCCCTCAATGACCGGCTGAAGCTGCGGAGCATGGTGGTGGGCGAAAAGGACGACAGGGTGTACATCGCCTCCGAGGAGGCCGCCATCCGGGCCATGGATTCGGCGGCTGAGAACATCTGGGCCCCCGCCGGGGGCGAGCCCGTGATTGTAACGGTGAAGGAGGGGGCCTTCTGATGGGTATCGATTTCATCTATCCGGAGTTTGAGGTGGTCCGGAACGAGGACCGCTGCATCGCCTGCCGGGTCTGCGAGCGACAGTGCGCCAACGAGGTGCACCGCTACGACGCCGAGCGGGGTAAAATGATTTCCGACGAGTCCAAATGCGTGGACTGCCAGCGCTGCGTTTCCCTCTGCCCCACAAGGGCGCTGAAGATTCGCAAGAGCGACTGCGCCCTGCGGGAAAACGCCAACTGGACCTCCGGCACCATCAAGGAGGTATACAAGCAGGCCTCCAGCGGCGGCGTGCTCCTCTCCTCCATGGGGAACCCCAATCCCCTGCCGGTGTACTGGGATCGCCTTCTCATCAACGCGAGCCAGGTGACGAACCCCTCCATCGACCCTCTGCGGGAGCCCATGGAGACGAGGGTCTACCTTGGGAAAAAGCCGGAAAAGGTGCATCGGGACGAAAGCGGAAAGCTCATCTGCGACCTCAGTCCCCAGGTGGAGCTGAGCATGCCGGTGATGTTCTCCGCCATGAGCTACGGCTCCATCAGCTACAACGCCCACGCCTCCCTGGCCCGGGCCGCGACGGAGCTGGGCATCCTCTACAACACCGGCGAGGGCGGGCTGCACGAGGACTTCTATCCCTATGGCCCCCACACGGTGGTGCAGGTGGCCTCCGGGCGCTTCGGCGTACATAAGGATTATCTGGAGGCCGGGGCAGCCATCGAAATCAAGATGGGCCAGGGGGCCAAGCCCGGCATCGGCGGGCACCTTCCCGGGGAGAAGATTGTGGGAGACGTCTCCCGCACAAGGATGATCCCCGAGGGCTCCGACGCCATCTCCCCCGCCCCCCACCACGACATCTATTCCATCGAGGACCTGCGGCAGCTGGTGTACTCCCTCAAGGAGGCCACGGAGTATCAGAAGCCGGTGATCGTGAAGGTGGCGGCGGTGCACAACATCGCCGCCATCGCCAGCGGCATCGCCCGCAGCGGGGCGGACATCATCGCCATCGACGGCTTCCGGGGCGGCACCGGCGCGGCACCCACCCGCATCCGGGACCATGTGGGCATCCCCATCGAGCTGGCCCTGGCCGCGGTGGACCAGCGGCTGAGGGACGAGGGCATCCGCAACAACGTGTCCCTGGTGGCCGGGGGCAGCATCCGCAGCGCGGCGGACGTGGTCAAGGCCGTTGCCCTGGGGGCGGACGCCTGCTATATCGCCACGGCAGCGCTGCTGGCCCTGGGCTGCCATCTCTGCCGGACCTGCCAGAGCGGCAAGTGCAACTGGGGCATCGCCACCCAGCGCCCGGAGCTGGTGAAGCGCCTGAACCCGGAGGTGGGCTCGGAGCGCCTTGTCAATCTCATGACCGCCTGGAAGCACGAAATCATGGAGCTCATGGGCGGCATGGGCATCAACTCCATCGAGGCCCTGCGGGGCAACCGCCTCATGCTCCGGGGCATCGGACTGACGGAAAAGGAACTGGAGATCCTGGGCGTCGCCCACGCGGGAGAATAAAGCATGAAACGGGTATATGTGAACGAACAGTGGTGCCTTGGCTGCCACCTCTGCGAATATAACTGCGCCTTTGCCAACTCCGGCATGGCGGATATGGCCTCGGCCCTCAAGGGGAAACCCATCTACCCCCGCATCCATGTGGAGGAGGGGGAGCAGATTTCCTACGCCGTGTCCTGCCGCCACTGCACCGACCCTCTCTGCGTCAAAAGCTGCATCGCCGGGGCGCTGCACATGGAGGAGGGCGTCATAGAAATCAGCCGCGACAAGTGCGTCGGGTGCTTCACCTGCCTGCTGGTGTGTCCCTACGGCGCCCTGACGCCGGGAGAGGACGGCATCATGCAGAAATGCGAGCTTTGCCTGAAAAACGCCTGCGGGGAGCCGGCCTGCGTCTCCGGCTGCCCCAATCGGGCCATCGTCTATGAGGAGCGAGGTGCCGCGACATGAAAAACTATGTCATCATCGGCAACGCAATCGCCGCTACGGGCTGTATCGAGGGCATCCGCAGCGTGGATAAGGAGGGGAAAATCACCGTCGTCTCCGCGGAGACGCGCCCGGCCTACTGCCGCCCCCTCATCTCCTACTATCTGGAGGGGAAGACCACGGTGGAAAAGATGAGCTACCGGGCACCGGATTTTTACGATAAAAACGGCTGCGAGGTCCTCTATGGGAAGAAGGCCGTGAAGCTGGATGCGGAAAACCGGACCGTTTCCCTGGATGACGGGAGCACCCTCCCCTACGACGAAGTGTGCGTCGCTGCCGGCTCCTCCCCCTTCGTGCCGCCCTTCGGCGGGCTGGACACGGTGCCGGCGAAGTATTCCTTCATGACCCTGGACGACACCCTGGCCCTGGAGCAGGCCATCACCCCGGAGAGCCGGGTGCTCATCGTGGGGGCCGGGCTCATCGGACTCAAATGCGCCGAGGGCATCCGGGAGCGGGTGAAGGAGCTCACGGTCTGCGACCTGGCGGACCGGGTGCTCTCCAGCATTCTGGACAGCGAATGCGCCGCCATTATGCAGAAGCAGCTGGAGGACCACGGCATCCGCTTCCTCCTGGGGGACAGCGCGGACCGCTTCGAGGGCAGCCGCGCTTACATGAAGTCCGGCGAAGTCGTGGACTTCGATGTGCTGGTGCTGGCTGTCGGCGTCCGGGCGAACACGGGCCTTGTGAAGGAGGCCGGAGGCGAAGTAAATCGCGGCATCGTCGTGGATACCCGCATGCGCACCTCCCTCCCCCACGTTTACGCCGCCGGGGACTGCGCCGAGGGCGAGGACATCACCTTCGGCGGAAGGCGGGTGCTGGCCATCCTCCCCAACGCGAGCATTCAGGGACGCTGCGCGGGGGTGAATATGGCCGGGGGCGAAGACGTCTTTGACAAGGCCATGCCCATGAACTCCATCGGCTTTTTCGGGCTCCACGCCATGACCGCCGGAAGCTACTACGGCGAAGCGGAGGGCGGGATGATGTTTGAGGAGCGGACCCCGACGAAGCTGAAACGTCTGTTCACGCGGGACGGACTTCTCACCGGCTTCATCCTCATCGGTGAGCCGGAGCGGGCGGGCATCTACACCGCCCTCATCCGGGAGAAGGTGCCGCTGAAGGAAATCGACTTCGACCGGCTGAAAAAAGTTGCCACCACCACGGTTTTCTCAGCCGAGGAACGTAGAAAAAAGTTCGGAGGTGTAGTATAATGCCCCAAATCGATGTGACAGGGATGGATTGCAGGGCCATCAACGAACGCCTGCGGGCCGAGGGGCCGGAGTGTACCCTCACCGGCTGCTGCGGACAGCGGTTCATCGCCGCGGGCATGTCCGAAAAGCGCCTCACCCTTGAGGGCATCCCCGGGAACGCGCTGGGGGCATACCTGAACGGGGCGGACATCACCGTGCGCGCCAACGCCCAGGACGCCGTGGGTGACACCATGAACGACGGCACCATCGCCATCTTCGGCAGCGTGGGCGACGCCGCGGGCTATGCCATGCGGGGCGGAAGGATTCTTGTGCGGGGCTCTGCCGGTTATCGGGCGGGCATCCACATGAAGGAATACAAGGACAAGTCCCCCCTCATCATCATCGGCGGTGCGGCGGGGAGCTTCCTTGGGGAGTATCAGGCCGGGGGCACCATCATCGTGCTGGGTCTGGACATAGGGAAAAAGCGCATCGTGGGCAACTTCCCCGGCACGGGGATGCACGGCGGACATATGTTCCTGCGGGGCGACTGGCGCGGTCTCTCCTTCCCCGCCCAGGTCACGGCGCGGCTCGCCGGGCCGGAGGACATGGCCCTCATCGAAAGCGACCTGAAGGACTACTGCAGAGTTTTCGGCCTCGAGAGCGGGGAGCTGCTCTCCTCGCCCTACACCGTCGTCACACCGGACAGCTCCAACCCTTATCACCGCATGTATGTGGCAAATTAGGAGGTAAGCGCGATGAAGTATTCAAAGGAAGAAGTGATTCAGTTTGCCCGGGAGGAGGATGTGAAGTTCATCCGCCTGGCCTTCTGCGACGTCTTCGGGCGGCAGAAGAACATCTCCATTATGCCGGAGGAGCTGGACCGGGCCTTTGAATTCGGCATCGCCTTCGACGCCTCCGCCATTTCCGGCTTTGGTGACGAGAGCCGCAGCGACCTGCTGCTACACCCGGAGCCGGAGACCATCATTCCCCTCCCCTGGCGGCCGGAGCATGGCCGTGTGGTGCGGATGTTCAGCCGGATCACCTACCCTGACGGCACGCCCTTTGAGTGCGACACCCGTTCCCTCCTTCTGAAAGCCGTGGAGGACGCCCGGGCCGCGGGCCACAGCTTTGCCTTCGGCGCGGAACAGGAATTCTATCTCTTCGAGCTGGACGAGCGGGGCAAGCCCACCAAAACGCCCTATGACGAGGCAGGGTATATGGACATCGCCCCGGAGGACCGGGGTGAGAACATCCGCCGGGAGATCTGCCTCACCCTGGAGCAGATGGGCATTCGCCCGGAGAGCTCCCACCATGAGGAGGGGCCGGGCCAGAACGAAATCGACTTCCGCTATTCCGATGCTCTCACCGCTGCCGACCAGGCCATGACCTTCCAGACCGTGGTAAAGACCGTGGCCCGGCGCAACGGACTGTTTGCGGATTTCAGCCCCAAGCCCCTGCCCGATAAGCCCGGCAACGGCTTCCATGTGAACATGTCCGTCCGCAGCGGCAAGGAGGAGGATTTCTCCCGGATGATGGCCGGGGTGCTGACGAGGGTGCGGGAGATTACCGCTTTTCTGAACCCGGTGGACGAGTCCTATGCCCGCTTCGGTGTCAACAAGGCGCCCCGTTTCATCTCCTGGAGCGCGGAGAATCGCTCCCAGCTCCTCCGCATCCCCGCCGCGGCGGGTCAGTTCCGGCGCATCGAGCTCCGCTCCCCCGACCCCACCGCGAACCCCTACCTGGCCTTTGCCCTGCTGATTTACGCCGGTCTGGAAGGCATTGAAGGTTCCCTTTCCCTTCCTCCGGAGACGAAGCTGAATCTGTTCACCGCCCCGCCGGAGGTTCTTTCCGGGCTGGAGAAGCTGCCGGAGACCCGCGCCGAAGCTTGCAGGCTCGCCGCCGACAGCGCCTTTGTGCGCGCCCACATCCCCGAGGCCATCCTGAAGGTCTACTGCAAGGACTGACAGAATGATTTTCGGCGAAAGGGGGTGATGCCGCCGTGAGCCTGCGGCAGAAAAGCTACAGCATTCTGGTCGTCTCGGCCTCGGAGAAGCTGAACGCATCTCTCGCGGCGCTGCTCCCGGAAATGCGCTACCACCCGGTGGATTATGCCGGAAGCGTCAGCGCGGGAAAGCGGGCGTTGGCGGAGCGGGACTATGATTTCCTCATCATCAACGCGCCCCTGCCGGATGAGAGCGGCAGCCGCTTCGCCATCGACTGCGCATCGGGGAAAAGCACCGCCGTGCTCCTGCTGGTGCGGAGTGAAAACCACCCGGAGGTATATGACCGGGTGGCGGAGCACGGGGTGTTCACCCTCCCCAAGCCCATCACCCGCCCCACCATGGAGACCGCCCTCCTCTGGCTCGCCTCCGCCCGGGAGCGGCTGCGGATGTTTGAGGCAAGCACTCTCTCCATTGAGGAGAAAATGGAGGAGATTCGGCTGGTAAACCGGGCCAAGTGGCTCCTCATCCGGGAGCTCACCATGGACGAGGCGACGGCCCATCGGTACATTGAGAAGCAGGCCATGGACCGCTGCATCAGTAAGCGGGAGCTGGCCTCCGAGATCATCAAAATGTATTCCTAGGAGGGCAGGAAATGACCATTCAGGAAGTTGTTGACCGCATCCTCGCCTATCACCCCTGTCTCCCGGATTATCAGGGCTGCGATTCCTTCAAATGCGGCGACCCCGGTGCGGAATGCACCGGCATTGTCACCGCCCTGACCGCGACGGTGAGCGTGGTGCGAAAGGCCGCCGGGCTCGGGGCAAACCTGATTATCGTCCACGAGCCCACCAACTACACTTCCGCCGATTATCCCGGCTGGCGGGAGGATTTCCCCAACGAGGTCTTCGGGGAGAAGGAGCGGCTGCTGACGGAGCACGGCATCGCCGTCTGGCGGGATCACGACCACCTTCACGCCCACCGGCCCGACGGCATCTTTACCGGCGTTCTCCGGGCCTTCGGCTGGGAGGAGTACCATAAGACCGACTTCAGCATGGGCCCATTTGCGAGCTTCCTCGTGGAGCTGCCGGAAAAAACCACGCTGAAAGCCCTTCTCAAAACCCTGCGGGAGACCATCGGCATGAACGGGATCCGCTACATCGGCCCGGAGGATATGCCCATCGGCAAACTGGCCCTGGCCGCCCACCTCTACCCCATGGGCGGGGCGGACAGGCGCAACCGGGCCGGTTTTCCCAAGGAATACAGCGTGGAGCTCATCCGCTACTTTGAGGAGGAGGGCGTGGACGCCATCCTCCCCGGTGAGACCATCGACTGGACGCTGCTCTCCTATGTCCGGGACGCGGTACAGCTGGGGCAGAAGAAAGCCATCATTCAGCTGGGGCACTTTAACTGGGAGGAGCTCGGCATGCGATACGCCGCCCAGTGGCTCCCTCCCCTTCTGGACGGAAAGACTGCCGTGACCTATGTCCCCTCGGAGGACATGTACAGCTACTATCTTTAATTCGCTCATCCCCCCGCGGAGATTGTGTTCCTCTCCGCGGCACAAAACGACCGCAGAGCCTTCATCGCTCTGCGGTCGTTTTTTGTTTACAAATGGGACGAACCGGGCCGGGAATGTGGACTTGCGTGGACGGAATAGGGATAAACCACGAATCTGAAAGGAGCAGAGTCATGATCCCATCCCTGTTGACGACCCTTCTCAACTCCGCCTTTCTCATGCTGCGCCTGGGCTCCGGCGGTTCTTTCCCCCGGCCCCTCAGCGCAGAGGAGGAGAGGAAATATGTGGCGCTGGCCGCAGAGGGGGACGAGGAGGCCAGGAGCATCCTCATCGAGCGGAACCTCCGGCTGGTGGCCCACATCGTCAAGAAATACTTTGCCTCCGGCTGCGACCAGGATGACCTCATCTCCATCGGCACCATCGGCCTCATCAAGGGCATCTCCTCCTACCGCCCGGAGAAGGGCGTGCGCCTGGCAACCTATGCCTCCCGATGCGTGGAAAACGAGGTGTTGATGTACTTCCGCAGAGAGAAAAAAACCGCCGGGGACGTCTCTCTTTCCGACGCCCTGGCGGGGGATGAAGAAGGAAGCGGCCTGTCCATCCAGGATGTCCTGTATGAAGAGGATGATATTCTGGAGCGGCTCTCCACAAGAGAGGACACGGCCCGCCTCCGCCGATTCGTGGAGACTGCGCTGGACGGGCGGGAGCGGGAAATCGTGAGCCTCCGCTACGGTCTCGGAGGCGGTGAGCCGCTTCCCCAGCGGGAGGTGGCGGAAAGGCTGAGCATCTCCCGAAGCTATGTCTCCCGCCTGGAAAAGCGGGCCCTGGAGAAGCTTCGAAGATGTATGGAGGAGAAATGACCGGCCCGGAGCGGGCTTCAGCCGATGGGGATATCCTCCCTGCGCAGCTTGTCCCAGCGGAAAACGCTCAGCAGCTCCCGGGGGGACACCGGCTCCTCCCGCTCCAGAAGACCGGCCCGGAAGGCAAGCATGCCCACCACTTCCTCCGGGCGGTGATTCAGGCGAAGCGCCCCCAGATCCAGGTCCGCATCCCGCTTGGAGAGCTTGCGTCCCCCGGCATCCGTGAGCATGGGCACATGCCAGTACTGCATCTCCGGATACCCCAGGAGCCGGGAGAGATAGATCTGCCTCGGCGTGGAGGAGAGCAGGTCGCAGCCCCGCACGACCTCGGTGACCCCGGCCTCCCCATCGTCCACCACCACGGCGAGCTGATACACGAACACTCCGTCGGCACGCCGCAGGACGAAATCCCCGCAGTTACGGGCCAGATTTTCCGAGTATTCCCCATACACGCCGTCCCGGAAACATACCGTCAGGTCCGGCGCCTCCAGCCGCCAGGCGGGGGCGCCGATCATCTTTGAGCGCTCCTCCTCGCTCCGGAGGCGGCAGGCGGCGGGATGGATGGGGTGCCCGTCGGACGCATGGGGGGCGCCAATCAGGTTCAGACTCCCCCGGGTGCACCAACAGGGGAAGACATTCGTCTTCCCCTGCAGGAGCTTTAATGCTTTTTCATAGGCGTCGGTACGCTCCCGCTGAGGGGGCGTTTCCCTGTCCCAGTCCAGCCCCAGCCAGGTGAGGTCCTGCCGGATCTCGCCGGCGAAGGCCGGGGTGCAGCGCAGGGTATCCAGATCCTCCATGCGCAGGATGATCTCCCCGCCCTTGGAGCGGGCGGAAAGCCATGCCAGCAGGTAGGCGAAGGCATTTCCGAGGTGCATACGCCCACTGGGAGTCGGCGCGAAACGGCCGACGACGCCGCTCATGATCCCGGTCCCCTGTTACTTGATGTCGTTGTCGTCAAAGGGGTCGCCGCAGTTGGGGCAGAACTTCGGGGGATTCGCCGGGTCCTCCGGCTCCCAGCCGCACTTGTCGCACTTGTAGAGGGGCGCACCGGCGGGCTTGGGAGCGCCGCACTCCGCGCAGAACTTGCCCTTGTTCACAGCGCCGCACTTGGTGCAGGTCCAGCCGGCGGGGTCGGCGGGCTTGGCAGCGCCGCACTCGGCACAGAACTTGCCGGTGTTGCCGGTCTTTCCGCAGCTGGGACAGGTCCACCCTTCCGCGGCGGGGGCGGGCGCAGCGGGCTGCTGGGCCTGCTGCATCTGGCCCATCTGGTACAGACTCTGGGCATTGACGCCGCCCGCGCCCTGGGCCATATTCAGGCCCATGAAGCCCACGGCAGCGCCGCCGGTATTTTTCGCGGCATCCTGCATGGCCTGAGCCTGGGCGCCGATCAGCGTGGCGGCACCCATGGTGGGGTCCTTGAAGGCGGCGTTGCGCTGCATCTCCTTGATGAGCTGCTCATCCTCCTCGGAGGCCTTGATGCTGCTGACGCCCACATTGGCAATCTCGATGCCCCGGGTCTCGGTCCAGTCGTGGTTGAGGACGTTCTTCAGCGCATCCCGCAGCTCAAAGGTGTGGGCGGGAAGGGCGCTGTAACGGATGCCCAGCTCACTGATCTGGGCAAAGGCGGGCTGAAGGGCGGTGAGGAGCTCGCTCTTGAGCTGGGCGTCGATTTCACTGCGCTTGTACTCGGAGGACACGTTGCCGCAGACATTGGTGTAGAACGCGGCGGGGTTCACGATCTTGTAGCTGTATTCGCCGAAGCAGCGAACCGAGATGTCGATGTCCAGATTGGCATTCCTGTCCACCACCCGGAAGGGCACGGGGGAAGGGGTGCCATACTTGTTGCCGATGATCTCCTTGGTGTTGAAGTAGTAGACCCGCTGGTCCTTGGGGGCTTCGCCGCCAAAGGTGAAACGCTTGAGCATGTTGCCCAGAACGCCCTTGAGGCTCTCGCCCAGGCTGCCGGCAAAGATGCTGGGCTCGGTGGACATGTCATATACGAACTCGCCGGGCTCGGCGCAGAGGTCCACGACCTTGCCCTGCTCCACGATCATCATGCACTGCCCGTCGGCCACCGCGATGACGCTCCCGTTGGAGATGATGTTATCGCTTCCCTTGGTGTTGCTGGAGCGGCCGGAGACCCGCTTGGAGCCTTTGACCGCGAGGGTGTCGGCAGGGATGGCTTCACAGTAGAAATACTCTTTCCATTGATCCGCCAGAACGCCGCCGGCAGAACCTATCGCCGCACTGATGAGTCCCATGATCTTGTACCTCCCATATGAATTGTTTATGTTAGTTTTCTCTGCTTCGGTTTGGCTTTCAAACAGTATACAGGATTCCGGCGGAAAACGCAAGATGTTTACGCCGTGGGGACGGGCTCTTTCAGCATCGTCAGCGCGGCAAAAACCTCCTCCGCAACCGTATCCCTCCCATAGCGGGCCACGGATGCCCGGTTCTTCTCCCCCATGACGGCCCGCAGGGCGGGGTCCAGGGACAGGGTGCGGATGCAGTCACAAAACTCATCCTCATCTCCGAAGCCGTAGAGGAAGCCGCCGGCACCCTCGCGGATGAGGTCGGTGTGGCCCTTTACGCGGCTGGCGACCACGCACCTGCCTGCATACATACCTTCCATAATGTTGAAGGGCAAGCCCTCATACCGGCTGGCGGAAACGCAGATGTCCGCCGCGCTGAGCCAGGGACCGAGGTCGCTGACCTGACCGGGGAACAGGACCCGGCGGCCCATGCCCGCGCTCTCCGATGCCCCCCGGCAGGCATCCAGCAGCCTGCCCTCCCCGGGAAGGGCGAGGAAGACGTTCTCCGGCAGCTTCTTAAGCGCCCGGATGAGGAAGCCCTGATTCTTCCGGGGCGAGAACTCCGCCGGATAGAGAAGGAGCAGGTCCCCCTCCCCGAGGCCGAGGTCACGCCTTGCCTCTGCCCGCTCCGGCAGGTGAAGGCGGGAAAAATCCACGCCCATGCCGGGGATAGACACCACTTCTTTTCCCAGGCGATGCTTCTCAGCGATGGCCTTATCCGATGCGTTCATCACCACCACCCGGTCCGTCATGCCCCGGTGGAGCATCTCGGCGAGGAGGAGGATGCTGCGCTTGAGGAAGGGGGTCCCCTCATCAAAGAGATAGCCGTGGACGGTGTTGATGAGCTTTGTTTCGCCCTTGCCCGCGAAGCGCAGCGCCAGGCGCAGAAAGAAAGCGGCGAGTGAGGTGTGGACACAGATGAGGTCGAAATTACTCCTCCGGAGCCGGCCGGCCAGGCGAAGGGCGGAGAGGAAGTTACCCGGTGCGCCCATGCTCTTTTTCAGCGGAAAGTCGATGTGTCCAGCCGTTCCGGGCTGGGTGAAATCGCCGGAGCAAAGCGTCCACACTTCGTCTCCCCGGTCGATGAGCTTCTGTATGTAAGGCCGGTGGAAGTTTGCGAGGTGGATGGGCACGGAAGCCGCATAGAGCACCTTTGACATGGGTTCACCTCCCTTCGGAGTCATGGTAGCACGCTTTGACCCAAAAAGCAAACCCCCGGGGGCTTCCCCCGCGCTTTTCCAGTCCCCGTGGCCGGCGCAGCCCCGCTTTTTCGATATTTACATTTTTCAGCAATATGCTATAATAATTAATTATAATTGGGTGAATTGCGGGAAGGAGGGATTGCGGGTGAACCAGGAAAACCAGCTGTTCCTGCGCATTTGCAGCATCGTCACCGATGCTGCGCTGGTGGTGCTGGCCATGCTCCTTGCCTATCTCGTCCGCTTCCGGCTCCTTCCCGGCATCGTCTCCATGCCCCTGATATACTACATCCGCTGTTCGCTGCTCCTGTCCCTCTTATACCTTCTTCTCTTTGCCACGCTGGGTTTTTATGAATCCAAAAAGGAAGTCCTCATCCTTCACCTGATTCAGCGGATCATCCTGGTCTCTCTGGGCTGCACGGTCGTGCTCGCCACCCTTTTCTTCGCCAGTCGCAGCATCGACGCCTCCCGCTGGCTTCTGGTGCTGTTTTTCCTGTTCTCCACCGTCCTTCTCTCCGCAAAGCAGGTGCTCGTCCACCGATATCTCCGCCGCTCCTATCGGAAGGGGCAGCGGGTGAGAAGCGTCCTTCTGGTGGGCTCCGGGCGTTCGGCGGCGGAGTATGCCCGCACCCTCAAGGAGATGCCCTGGCTGGGCTATCAGGTGCTGGGGACCCTGGGGGCGAAACCGCTGGACGGGGAAGAATACCTCGGCCCCCTCTCCGCCGTGGAGGGCGTTTTGCAGGACACGACCGCCGTGGAGCTGGTGGCCGCCCTGGATGCCGATGAGCTGCCGGAGATGGACAGGCTCGTACGCCTTACCGAGAAGAACGGGCTCAAGTTTTCTCTGATTCCCTACTTTGCCCCGTATATGATCTCCCGGCCCCACATCGACCAGGTGGGAAGCCTGCCCCTCATCAACATGAGACGGATCCCCCTGGACAATATGCTCAACAGCGCTCTGAAGCGCCTTTTCGACATCGTGGGGAGCCTCCTGCTCATCCTCCTCACCTCCCCCGTCATGCTCTTTACCGCCGCCGTCACCCGCCTGACGCTGGGAAAGCCGGTCATCTTCCGCCAGGTTCGTGTGGGCTATCAGCGCAGGGAATTCACCATGCTGAAATTCCGCTCCATGCGGGAGGAACGGCCCACGGACAAGGGCGGCTGGTCCACCTATGACCGGAACCGGGTGACCCCCTTCGGGGCCTTCATCCGCAAAACCTCCATCGACGAGCTGCCCCAGCTTTTCAACGTCCTCAGGGGCGATATGAGCCTCGTCGGGCCGCGGCCGGAGCTGCCCCGCTATGTGGACAGCTTCCGGGAGACCGTGCCCCTGTATATGCTCAAGCATCAGGTCCGCCCGGGGATGACCGGGCTGGCCCAGGTAAACGGCTATCGCGGGGACACCTCCATTGAGGGCCGCATCCGCCTGGACATCCGCTACATCGAGACCTGGAGCTTTCTTCTGGATGTGAGCATCCTGCTGCGCACTTTCTTCCACTTCATGAACAACGGAGAAAACACGACCCATGAAAAAAACCAGGATTGACCCTCCGAAAAAAGATGTGAACAACGCGGCATCTTCCGCACCGGCAAAGCGCAGCTTTCCCTTTGAGCTGCTTGCTCTGCTGATGGGCTTTGCTTTTGCGCTTCTGAATCTCTGGGAGTTTATCCAAAACCGCAAGGGACTGATCATCTGCTGCTGCGCGATTACCCTCGTGCTGTGCGTCATCGCGCTGATTCGGAAAAAACCCGGCGACGGGATAAGGGCATTTATGCTGCTCTTTGCCGCCTACCTCGCCTGGCTGGCGGTCTCCCTCCTCTGGGCCGGTGCCGGGAAGTTCTTTCTGCGGGAGTTCTCCAAACAGCTCTTTGCCTTGCCCCTGGTGATTTTTGTATTCTTCTTCCTGCCCCGGGAGGAGGGCGCAGTCCGAAAGCTGCTGCTGGTCCTCTCCGCCACCGGCGCCGTATATGCCTTTCTGAGCATCGACAACGCTTCTCTGGGGCTGTGCCGCGGCCTCCTGATGCTCTTCAGCGGATTTGAGGGCATGCTGACCGGGTTTGAGAGCGGCACCCGCCTCACCGGCATCTTCGGCAACGCAAACATCTCCGCCGGGCTCCTGGCTGTCTGCATCTTCTTCTCCCTCTATCTGCTGGAGAGCGCCGAAAACCGCCTCCAGCGGGGATTTGCGGCGCTGCTTGCCGCCTTCCAGGCCTCCGCTTTTCTGCTGAACTTCAGCATGGGCGCCACGGGCTTCTTCGTCCTTTGCGTCGTTCTGTACCTTGTCTGTGCCGGAGGGCGGCGGCTCTCCGCCCTCCTTCGGATGCTGGAGATTGCGATTCCCACCGTGATCACGGTGTTTATCTCCTTCCGCTTCTTTGAGTCCGAGGGGGCGCGGCTGAGCATCCCTCTGCTGGCTCTCATCGTGGATGCCGCGGCGGTCATTCTCCTGGAGCTGACCCTTTTCCCCCGGCTGGACGCGCGCCTGGGCCTTCGCCGGAAGGCCGCCGGGGCGGTCCTTGTCGGGGCGGTGCTCCTTGTGGTCGTCTATGGGGTGCTGGGTCTGACGCTCCGCAGCGGCGTCACCCTCTCTCCGGGCGGAATTCTGCGCCGCTCGGCCTATCTTCCCGGCGGGAATTACACCCTTTCCCTTTCCTCTGACGGGGCGGTGAACGTACGTGTCATCTCCCAGGATGAGCAGGAGATTATCATGCACACGGAGACTGTCCTCTATGCCGGGGCGGCTGCCGGGGCCGCCTTTACCGTGCCGGAGGACAGCAGGGTGGTCTATTTCAGCTTTTCCGCGCCGGAGGGCACTTCCCTCTCCGAGGCCCTTCTCTCCGGCCCGGAGACGACGGCTCTCCACCTGGGCTATCCCCTGCTCCCCTCCTTCATCGCCAACCGCATGCAGGGGCTGTTTGCCAACCAGAATGCCATTCAGCGTGCTGCCTTTTTCAGGGACGGAATGAAGGTATTCCGGGACCGTCCGGTCCTGGGCGCCGGTCTCGGGGGCTTTGAGTCGCTGCTCTTCGGATATCAGGATTTCTACTACGAGACGAAATACGTCCATAACCACTATATCCAGGTCCTGCTGGATGCGGGCGCCGTCGGCTTCATCCTCTATGCCGCGCTCCTGATTCTGACGCTTCTGAACCTCTGGAGGGGGAGACAAAAGGATGCGCCCTTCCGCCGCCTCTATCCCGCGCTCTGCGCCGGCTTCGCCATGGTGGTGCTCCACAGCGCCATGGAGGTGGTCATGTCCACCTCTCTCTATCTGCCCTATGCCTATGCGGTGATGGCCCTTGCCGGCGTTTGCTGGGGGCGGCCTCTGGCCAGGCGGGTGTGGAGCGCCCTTGCTGCTGCCGTCCCGGGGGTTGTTTCCCTCGTATACGCGGTGCTCATCGTCCTGAATCTCTCCGCGGTGAGCCGCGTTGACAACGCCGGGAGCAGCTACGTCCGGTTTTTGAGTTCTCTGGAGAAGGCCGCCGGAAGCGACGTGTTCGAAAAGAATGACTGGATGGTCTCCTATGTAAACGCCGTCGGAGAGCTGGGCCTGACCGAGTATCGGGGCAAGGCGGACCGGTATGCCAATCAGCTGCTGGAAACCCCCTCCAACTCGCTGCATCAGTATCTGGTCAGCTATTATCTCTCTTTCGAAGAAGCGGACAAGGCCCTGGCAGCGGCGGAGAAGGGCACGGATTTTGCAGGTGCGGACAGCCGCGTGTGGAACCGCTATTTTGCGCTCTTCTCCGACGCCCTCTTTGCCCGGCCGGAAGACCGGGACTCCATTCTGGCCGCCGTTTCCGCGCTGTACGACAAGCTGATTGTCACCCAGGAAAGGCTCCTGGATGAGATAGAACTGGATGAAACATCGCTGTTCATCGTTTCCATCGCCGGAGCATCGGAAGGATAACGGACCATGAATTACAGAATGATCGCCCAGATTCTGGGACGGGTACTCTGCACCATCGCTGCGGTGCTCCTGCTCCCTGCCCTCGTTTGCCTGTGTTACCGGGAGAGCCCCCTGCCCTTCCTGCTGGTGACGCTGTTGATGGGAATCTGCGGAGCCGTGCTGCTTCTTATCAAGCCGGTGACAACAAAGATATATGCTGCCGAAGGCTTCATTTCCGTCGGACTTTCCTGGATTCTTCTCTCCCTCTTCGGGGCCCTGCCCTTTGTGCTCAGCGGGGATATCCCCAGGTTCATGGACGCCGTCTTCGAGACCGTTTCCGGCTTCACCACCACCGGCGCCTCCAATCTCACGGATGTGGAAGCCCTCACCCGGGGCGGCATTTTCTGGCGCAGCCTGACCCATTTTCTGGGGGGCATGGGCGTTCTCGTGTTCATCATGGCGGTGCTCCCCATGTCCGGCAGCCGTTCCATCCACATCATGCGGGCGGAGGTGCCCGGCCCCATCGTCGGGAAGCTGGTGCCCTCTGCCCGGAAGACCGCGATGCTCCTTTACGGCATCTATATCGTCATGACCGTGGCGGAGGCCATTCTCCTCCTCTGCGGCGGCATGAGCGTTTTCGACGCGGTGGTTCACGCCTTCGGCACCGCCGGCACCGGCGGCTTCAGCAGCCGTGCCCTCAGCATCGGCTACTACGACAGCGCCTACATTGACGCCGTGATTACGGTGTTCATGATCCTTTTCGGCATCAACTTCAACCTCTATTACCTAATCCTTCTCGGGAAGGGGCTGGAGGCGCTGAAAAGCGAGGAGCTTCGCTGGTATCTCGGCATCATCCTCTTCTCCGCCGTCACCATTTCTCTGAACCTGGGGAGCACCTACGGCGGCTTTCTCCAGAATCTCCGCTACTCCTTCTTCCAGGTGGGCTCCATCATCTCCACCACGGGCTACGGCACAGCGGATTTCAACCTTTGGCCCACCTATTCCAAGGTCGTACTGGTCATTCTGATGCTGATCGGCGGCTGCGCGGGTTCCACCGGCGGCGGCATCAAGGTCTCCCGCATCCTCATTCTGATGAAGTCCGCGAGGCTGGATATCCGCCGACAGCTCCGGCCCCACAGCATCAGCGTGGAACGGCTGGAGGGAAAGCCCCTGGCGGAGGCCACCATCCACTCCACCCTCATCTTCTTCTCCTGCTATGTCCTCCTCGCCGGCATCAGTACCCTGATCATCTCCATCGACGGCTTCGACTTCAGCACCACCCTCACCTCAGTAATCTCCTGTCTCTCCAACATCGGCCCGGGGCTGGAGGCCGTCGGGCCCATGGGGAACTATGCCGAATTCAGCGTCCTGAGCAAGCTCGTCCTCAGCTTCTGCATGCTCCTGGGGCGGCTGGAGATCTTCCCCATCATCATGCTCTTCTCCCCCAGGGTGTGGAAGGGATAAAGCTTTCGGCCGGGACTTTCGTCCCGGCCGAAACTGTTCAGGCAACACCGCTCTTTATTCCGCCGCGTCCCAGGCGGTATCCAGCGCCACTTCCATCATCCGGGTGAAGGAATTCTGCCGTTCCTCGGCGCTGAGGCCCTCACCGGTGAAAATGTGGTCGGAAATGGAGAGAAGGCTGAGGGCGCGCTTATGCTGGGCCATGGCTTCCCAGTAGATGCCCGCCGTCTCCATCTCCACCGCCAGCATCCCCATCTCCCGGAATTTGGAGGCCGCCTCGGAGTCGGCGTTATAGAACATATCCGTGGTAAAAACGCTGCCCACATTTACCGGGACACCCCGCTTCTCGGCGTGGGCTACCGCGCTGCGCAGAAGGGCGAAATCCGCCTGGGGGCTGAGCTGCCCGGGGAAATGGTAATGATGGGAGAAATTGCTGTTGGTGGAGGCGGTCATGGCGATGACCAGGTCCCGGAGGTGAGTGTCGGCCCCGATGCCGCCGGCAGAGCCGATGCGCAGCACCGTCTCCACCCCGTAAAAGGTGAAAAGCTCGTGGACATAGAGGGTGGCGGAGGGAATGCCCATCCCGCTCCCCATCACGGAGAGCTTCCGGCCCCTGTAGGTGCCGGTATATCCCAGCATATTCCGCACGGTATTGAAGCAGACGGGGTCTTCCAGGTAAGTCTCTGCCAGGGTTTTCGCCCGCAGCGGGTCGCCGGGCATGAGCACGACCTTGGCGATGAGGGCAGGGTCCGCCTCGATACAGGCGGAGGGAGAGGTGACGGTCTGAGACATGGTGGTTTCTCCTTTCAGTCGAAGAGTGCACGGAGGCTCTCGGTATAGGGCGGGCGGCAGATGCCCTTCTCTGTGATGATGCCCGCGATGAGGCTGTGGTCCGTCACATCAAAAGACGGATTGAAGCACCGGACCCCCTCCGGGGCCATGGGTTCCCGATACCACTTGCTGCGAATCTCCTCCGGGTCCCGCAGCTCCACAGGAATCTCCTTCCCGGTGGGGCAGCTCATGTCGATGGTGGAGGTGGGACCCAGCACATAGAAGGGGATGCCGAAATGCTTTGCCAGGATGGCGACTCCGTAGGTGCCGATCTTGTTGGCGGCGTCCCCGTTGGCGGCCACCCGGTCGCAGCCCACAAAGCAGAACTGGATCTTCCCCTGGGACATGACCGTGGCGGCCATGTTGTCGCAGATGAGGGTGGTATCAATCCCGGCGCGGCTGAGCTCCCAGCTGGTGAGCCTCGCCCCCTGGAGCAGGGGCCGGGTCTCATCGCAGAAGGCATGGATGCGGATGCCCCGCTCCTGGGCCAGGAGCAGCGGGCCGATGGCCGTGCCGTATTTTGAGGTGGCGATCGGGCCGGCGTTGCAGTGGGTGAGCACCCCGTCCCCCTCCCGCAGCAGGCTGAGGCCGTGCCGGGAGATGGCGGTGCACATGGCGATATCCTCATCCAGAATGGCCTGGCACTCCCCGCGCAGGACACTCAACTCTCCCCCGCTCTTCTCCGCCGCGGCGGTCATGCGCCGGAGGGCCCAGCTGAGGTTCACTGCCGTGGGCCGGGAGGAATTGAGGTAGGCGGCATCCTCCCGGAAACGGGAGATGAATTCTTCCTTCCCGTACTGCTGCGCCAGGACATACATGGCAAAGCCGGCAAAGATTCCGATGGCCGGGGCGCCCCGCACCTGAAGCTCCCTGATGGCGCGGTAGAGTTCCTCTCTGGTTTTCAGGGTCAGATACACCTGCCGGTTGGGAAGCTGCGTCTGGTCCAGGATGACAAGGGCTTTTTCATCCTCGCTCAAGCGGACGTGGTCGATGGTCTGCATATGTCTCCCCCTGTTCTTCGTTTCCTGCATTCTATCACGGCGAAAAGCCGTTGTAAACCGGTGTAGAATCCGATATAATCAAGGTAAAGAATCAGAAGGAGGGGCCGACATGGAATACAAGCTGACGCGCAAGGAAAACTTTCTTCGCCTCATGTCCGGTGAGATGCCGGAGTACATCCCCAACTTCGATATGATGGGCTGGATGAAAAATTGCAGCCTGCAGCTGGGGGAAAGCCGCATCCTGGAAAACGGGAACCGGTGCGACGAATTCGGCGTGGAGTACACTTCCTCTTCCTCCGCGCCGGGCAACCCCGTCATGCCTACCCCGGGAAAGTTCCTGCTGGAGGACATCCGGGACTGGGAAAAGGTGGTGCATACGCCGGAGATACCCCCGGACATCGACTGGGAGGCACAGGCGAAAAGGGACCTCAAGGACCTGGACCGGGCAAATGACCCGCACCTGATGGAGGTGGGGGGCTACTTCCAGCTTCTGATGGGGTTTATGGGCTTCACAAACGGCCTCTGCGCCATGTACGAGGAGCCGGAGGCGGTCTACGACCTGTTCAGCTATCTCAGCGAATACCACCTGAAGAAGGAAAAGCTCTTCCTCCACTACTACAAGCCGGATGTCTGGTACATACTGGAGGATAACGCCACCAGGCTGAACCCCTTTATCTCCCCGGAGCTGAACCGGGAGCTGGTGATCCCCTTCCAGCGGAAACAGGCGGAGCTGGCCCTGGACGCGGGCTGCAAGGTGCTCATGCACGACTGCGGACGCTGCGAGGATTTCATTGAGGACTGGCTCTCCTTCGGCGTTTCCGGCTGGGACCCTGCCCAGATTGAAAATGACCTCCTGGGCATCAAGGCAAAATACGGGCGGCGGCTCGCAGTTATCGGCGGGTGGGATTTCCAGGGTCCTCCCAGCTGGCCGGAGACCCCCGAGGAGGAGATTCTGGAGGCGGCCCGGGTCTATGTGGATACCTTCGCCCCCGGCGGCGCCTTTGCCTGGGAAGCCCACGTCATGGGCAGAGAGGGCGATGAGGAGGCCACCCGGAAGGATGCCCTCCTTCAGCAGTTTTACGAGGATTACGCAAAGCCCTGGTACCGCAGCCACGGCGGATAAACGCGCAGAAAACGCCCCACCCGGTTTTCGGGTGGGGCATCTTGTTCAGCATCGCTTATGTTTCGTCTTTTCGTTCCAGAAGCGCGACCTCGCGGATGCCGTCGTACTCCTCCACCCGGACCTCGATCAGCTCCCGCTTGGAGGTGGGGACGTTCTTCCCGGTGTAGTCGGAACGGATGGGCAGCTCCCGGTGACCCCGGTCCACCAGCACCGCCAGCTGAATGGCGGCGGGGCGGCCCTGCCGGATCACCGCCTCGATGGCGGCCCGGGCGGTGCGCCCGGTGTAAATCACATCATCCACCAGCACCACGGTTTTTCCGGTGACGGAAAAGCCCAGGGAGGCGGAGTGGACATCCGCCTGCTCACCCAGTTCGCTCAAATCATCCCGGTAAAGGCTGATATCCAGTGCCCCCAGGAGTGGAGAGACACCGGTGATTTTCCCCACGTTGCGGGCGATCTCCTCCGCCAGGACCGCGCCCCGGCGGTAGACCCCCACGATGCAGAGGTCCTCACAGGGGGCGTTCCTTTCCACGATCTCATGGCTGATGCGCATGAGACTTCGGGACATGGCGCCGGCGTCCAGAAGGATGGCTTTCTGAACGTACATGAACCTTTACTTGTGGATGGAGGTGTTGATGCCGGTCATATCCGGCCCGTCGTTGAGGTTGTTCCAGTTCCACTCGCGGCCGCCCAAGAAGACGGAGGAGTTCATGTCGTTGGAGAGGTAGATCAGCACGGCATCGGGGAACTTCATGCACATGTCATAGAAGAATTCCTTCATGGCCATCTCGTTCACAGCGCCATCCTCGGTGATGCCGTATTTGGCCTTGACCTTCGCCAGCTCCTCATCGGTGGCGACCAGATAGTCCCGGGTGAACTTGTAGCTGCGCTCGTCGAAGGGCTCGCCGTGCTTCATGTGGCCGGGGATGACCACCTTCGCGCCCAGGGCCTCCATCTTGTTCAGCGCGTCGATCCACTTCTTGCGGCCGTTGGCGCTGACCTCGCAGGTGAAGGGATGGGCATTGGAGAAGAGCACGTCGGAGCCGATGATGGTGCTGATGGAGGGAACATAGACCACAGTGTTGTACTGCAGATCGCCCCAGACCTGGGGGAATACGACGATTTCCTCGCCCTCCAGCATGATCTTGTTGTCCTTGGGCAGGGGGGTGAGCTTGGGGTAGCGGTCCTTGCGGCAGAGGTTCACCTTGCCGATGATGCTCTCCCAGTGCTCCACCTTGTCGCCGAACTGCTCGTCGATGGTGGCGATATCCTCCTCCATGGCATAGCAGATGGTGTCGGGGAAGGCTTCCTTCACATGGCCGATGCCCCAGTAGTGGTCGGGATGGGCATGGGTGGCGAAAACGGCCTTGAGGTTGAGGTTGCGCTCGCAAATCTCCGCGATGACGCGGTAGATGTTGGAGCGGGTCCACTGGCAGTCGATGAGGACGGCATCCTTCTCGCCGAAGATGAGGGTGCTGACGACATTGAAGCCGGCCTCGTCAGAGATCATGACAAGGGTCTGCAGCTTTCCGGGGCCGTAGGTATTGAGACGAACTTCCATACTCATGTTGACAAATCTCCTTTAAAATAAGATCGGGTTGAATGGGGTTTTTTCCTTTCATACAGTTTATCATAAGAGGTTGCAACTCCGCAAGACTTAATATATAATAATTCACGGTGAAAAGGCTTCTGAACAGGGAGGTTTTCTAATGTATACGTTCCGTCCGGCAACCGCCCGCATCTTGAAAATGCGGGAGCTCATCCGTGACCGCGTCATCCGTTATGACGCCGAGCGGCTGCAGATCGTCACCGATGTCTACCGTGAAAATGAGTTTCTTCCCCCCATCCTGAAGCGTCCGCTGGCCTTCAAGGCCCTGTGCGAAAGGATGACGGTGCTGGTGGAGGATTTTGAGCTCATCGTGGGCAACAAGGGGCCAAACTATTTCTCCAGCCCCCAGTACCCCGAGTGGGGCATCTCCGACTGGCTCATGGAGCCCATCGAGAAGGGGGAATGGACCATTCGGGAGGATGGGCTGTACCACAACCCGGATACCGAAGAGCTGAGGAATACCATCAGCCCGGAGGACTATGCCGTGCTGAAGGAGCTGCTTCCCTACTGGAAAAACCGGAAGGTGGGCACTGTGGCGGATGCCTGGCAGCCCCGGCACCACGCCGAGCTAAAGCGTCTCAATGTCTCCAGTTATGTGGACGGGGGCGGCATGGGGCTCATCTCCCTCCCCGCCGGCCATCTGGTGGCGGGCTATGAAAAAATCCTGCGGGTGGGCTACAAGGCCATTCGGAATGAGGCCCAGGCCTGGCTGGACGAGCACTACGGCAACCTCATGGGCGAGGATGTGGAGAAAAACAGCTTTTATGAGAGCGTGCTCCTCACCTGCGACGGGGCCATGACCCTGGTAAAGCGCTATGCCGCTGCCTGCGCCGACAAGGCCGCAAAGGAGAAGGACCCCGCCCGGAAGGCCGAGCTGGAGAAGATGGCCGACGGCCTCCTCTGGCTCAGCGAGAACCCTGCCCGGAACTTCTGGGAGGCGGTGCAGGGGACCATGATGTATCAGGTCATGATCCAGATTGAGAGCACCTTCCCCTCCCCCGCCCTGGGCCGCTTCGACCAATACACCTGGCCCTATCTCAAAAAGGATTTGGAGGCCGGGACCATCACCCTGGACGAGGCCCAGGAGATCGTGGATGCCTTCTTCCTGAAGGCCAACTGCTTCTATGGCGCCGGTCCGGCGAAGCTGGTGAATACCACCGGCATCGGCAACACCTATCAGCACACCACCCTGGGGGGCGTGGACCCCGGAACCGGGGAGGATGCCACCAACCCCGTGACCTTCATGGTGCTGGAGACCGTAGGGCGCTTAAAGCTCCATGACCCCACCATCTCCCTGCGCTTCAACAAAAACAGCCCCGATTCCCTGTGGGAAATTGCCCTGGAGACCAGCAAGCTGGTGGGCGGCCTTCCCCTCTATCAGAACGACGAGGTCATCATCCCCTCCCTCGTGAAGGAGCTGGGGATGAGCCTGGAGGATGCCCGGGACTACGGCATCATCGGCTGCCAGGAGATTGTCTGCTGCGGCAAGGACTACCCCGCGCCCAACGGGATGCACCCGCCCCATGCCAGCGTCTGGTGGGGCAGCATCCTGAACATGGCCATCAACAACGGCATCAACCCCTTCAACGGGGAGCAGGCCAGCGTCACCACGGATTATCTCTACAACATGACCTCCATCGATGAGGTGAAGGAGGCCATCCGGAAGATGGCCCACCACATCATGCGCATGTTCATCTCCACCAACAACTATGCCGAGTCCATCAGTCAGCACTGCGCCCAGCAGGCCATCCTCAGCATCTCCATTGACGACTGCATGGCCAAAGGAAAGGACGTGGTAAACGGCGGGGCCCGCTACAACTCCTACGGCGGCACGGCCACCGGCCTTGCCACCGTGGCGGACAGCATCTCCACCATCAAGTACATGTGCTTTGACAAGAAGCTGATTTCCACCCGGGAGCTCTATGATGCCTGGATGGCAAACTGGGAGGGCAATGAGCCGCTCCGTCAGCGCATTCTCAATGAGGTGCCCCACTTCGGCAACAACGACCCCTATGTGGACGAGGAGCTGAAATGGTGCGTGGAGCTCTACTATGAATGCTGCCGGGAGTGCCACTCCATGCGCAGCAAGGTCTACAAGGCCGGGCTCTACGGTGCCAGCGACCACGTAGCCCAGGGCTACATCACCTTCGCCACCCCCGACGGGCGCAAGTCCGGCACCCCCATCGCCGATGCCATGAGCCCCGCCCAAAGCCGGGACAAAAACGGCCCCACCGCCGTCTTTGAGTCCGCCGTGGTCTTCGACCACCACAAGTACCTGGGGGGCATCGCCCTCAACCTGCGGCTGCACCCCTCCGTCCTCTCCAACGCGGCGGGGATGGAGAAGGTGCGGGACATGACGAAGGAATACTTCGCCAGCGGCGGCCTGGAGGTGCAGTACAACGTGGTGGACACGGACACCATGCGGGCTGCCCAGTCTGACCCGGAGAAATACCGGGACCTGGTGGTGCGCATCGCCGGGTACAGCGCCTATTTCGTGGAGCTGGGGACCGATTTGCAGAACGACATCATCTCCAGAAACGAAAACATCTTCTGATTTCCTGCGAAGACTACATAAAAAAGGGAGAGACCGACTTGGCCAAGACAAGGAAGCGCGCCGGGGACCGTAAGGACGGGACCCTGCTGCGGGATTTGGATTCCATGCATTTCATCGTGCCCCTGCTCTACCCCAACCGCTGCGACAACGAGGCGTTCATCTCCGAGCGCATTGATTTCAGCAAAATGGACGCCTATCTGGAAAAGAAAAACGCGGAAAACCCGGATTACACCCTGAAACCCTTCTATGTCATCGTCGCCGCCGTGGCAAAGGCCTGCCACCTGCGGCCCAAGATGAACCGCTTCATCGCCAACAAGAACACCTACATGCGCAACGAGCTCACCGCCGCCTTTGTGGTGAAAAAGGAGTTTACCGACTCCGCCGCCGAGGGCCTTGCCAAAGTGAAGTTTGAGGCGGAGGACACCATGGATTCCATCGGAGCCAAGATCTACAGCCAGATTCGGGTCAACCGCAGCGGAAAGACGGATTCCTCCACCGAGAGTATGGACCTTTTCAACAAGCTCCCCCGCTTCCTCTCAAAATTCATCGTGTGGGTCATTACCCGGCTGGACATCCGCGGCTGGGTCCCCTCCTCGCTCATTGAGACGGACCCCTATTACTGCACCGTCGTACTGACGAATCTGGGCTCCATCAAGCTCCACGCGGGGTATCACCATCTCACCAACTGGGGCACCAACTCCGTCTTTGTGGCGGTGGGTGAGCGCAAGATGCGCCCCTTCTATCTGGAGGACGGAAGCGTGGAGATGCGGGATTCCATTGATTTGGGCCTCACCATTGATGAGCGCATCGCCGACGGGTATTACTACTCCAAGACCGTGCGCCTGCTGAAAAAGCTGCTGGAAAACCCGGAGCTGCTGGACCAGCCCCTGAGTGCGGAAATCGACTACTGAACGCAGTTCGGAAAGGCAAAGACTATGAAAAAGCTGTCATTCGTTCTTGCTCTCCTGCTCCTGCTGGGCCTCTGCGCCTGCGGAGCAAAAGAGACGCCCTTGAACCGCCCATCCTCTGCCCCGGAACAGACCCCTCGGGGCGGCGAGACGGTCACCACCGCCGCGCCGGATGACGGGACAGTCGCCATTCCCGAAGAGGCGCCCATGCGCACCCCGGAACCCGCGGAGCCCATCCCCAGCGCCCCCACGGAGGGCACGGGGGACACGGAGGGGACGACGGAGCCCGAGCCCCTGCCCTCGCCGGAGCCCACCCCCACCGTGACCGCCATGCCCGGCGGCATCGACCGGAGCGGCAGCTTCCGCAGCGATACCGGAACCGCCCTGAACCTCGTCGCTGATTGGCGCTATATCTCCGTTTCCGATGACACCTGTCAGCTCACCATCACCCTCTCCCTGGAATCCTACAGTCTGGATGTGGGAGAGCGCCGGAACAACACCATCACGGTGAACGGCGTCAGCTACACCTTCCAGACTGACCCCATCGAGATCGGCGGCGGCTTTCAGAAGACGCAGATTTATGTCTGGACCGGGCAGATCTCTGACTATGACCCCAGCTTTACCTTCTCCGCCGTCTGGAACCTGCAGGGAAGTTACAGCGGCGTGCCCATGGACACCGTCGAAGTCAGCGGGAGCTGGCAGTATCCGGGATAAACCATACCATACGGAAGCAGGCGCTGCCTCCACCGGTAAAGCCGGTTCGGGGCAGCGCCTGATTTCTTTGTCAGGTTCCTTATTCCAGGGTCAGGTTTCGCACTTCCTCCAGGCTCAAGTCCTGCTCCCGGGCGATGCGGGCCAAGTCCTCATACTCGGCCTTGCAGCGGCGGATGCCGTAGCCCTCGGAGATTTTCATGCGCACGGGGCCATACTCTGTCTCGATGGCCTCCTCCCGGCGCATGAGGGTGTGCCGCGCACAGCGCACCTCCCGCACCCCCAGGGTGCTGGTGTGGCGGAAGAGAAGCTGAATCATGGTCTCCCGGTCTCCGGGCCGGCAGAGGCAGAGGAGGAGCGCGCCGGAACGGTCCTTCTTCATGTCCAGAGGCAGGGTGCAGACATCCAGGGCCCCGGCGGCAAAAAGCCTTTCCCGGGCGTAGGCCAGGTCCTCGGGGCTCATGTCATCCAGGTTGCAGCGGAGCTCCAGCACATCCCCGCTGTTCTCCTCCGTCTCCCCCCAAAGGGCCCGGACGCAGTTCGCCGCTTCAAAATCCTTCTTTCCCATACCGTAGCCGGTTTTCTCCAGCGTCATCACGGGCATGGGGCCGAAAGCGGAGACAAAGTGCTTCAGCAGCGCAGCTCCTGTGGGGGTGCAGAGCTCCCCCTTCACGCTGCCGCCATAGATGGGCACCCCCTCCAGCAGCAGCGCTGTCGCCGGGGCGGGGACGGGCATCAGCCCGTGGGCGCAGCGCACCTGGCCGGAGCCCACATGCACCGGGGAGCAGAGCACCTGCTCCGGGGCAAGAAGGTACATGAGATAGCAGACCCCCGCAACATCCGCCACAGCGTCCAGCGTTCCCACCTCGTGGAAGTGAATCTCCGTCACCGGCTTGCCGTGGACGGTGCTCTCCGCCCGGGCAATCAGGCTATACACGGCCCGGATATCCTCTTTCACCCTCTCCGGGAGAGGAAGATGGGAGATGATGTGTTCAATCTCTCCCATGCCGCTGTGGGCATGGTGATGCTCGTGGTCGTGCTCATCGTGGTGATGGTGCTCGTGCTCGTGCTCGTGGTCATGCTCATGCTCGTGCTCGTGGTCATGCTCATGGTCATGCTCATGGTCATGGTCATGGTCATGGTCATGCTCATGGTCGTGGTCATGGTCATGGTCGTGGTCATGGTCGTGAAGGTGCTCGTCCTCCTCCGTGCCGTGGATGGAGACGGCCATGTGGGTGCCGCAGATGCCGCATTTCTCGCTGGCCTCCGCCGTGACCTTCACATCGTGAAGGAGCGAGTTCATCCTCTCAAGAAAAGCCTGCTTTTCCGGCAGCAGCTCATAGAGGGCCGCCATGAGCATATCCCCCGCCGCGCCCATTTCACAGCTGAGATACAGCGTTTTCATCCGTTTTTCCCTCCCAGGTGATTGATCATGCCGGCGAGATAGCCGGCCCCGAAGCCGTTGTCTATGTTCACAACGCTGACCCCGCTGGCGCAGGAGTTGAGCATGCTCAAAAGAGCGGCCACGCCGCCGAAGGAGGCCCCATAGCCCACGCTGGTTGGCACGGCGATAACGGGGCAGTCCACCAGACCGCCCACCACGCTGGCCAGTGCACCCTCCATGCCCGCGATGGCGACCACCGCCCGGGCCCGCATCAGCTCCTCCGCGTGGGCAAGGAGGCGGTGCAGCCCGGCCACCCCCACATCATAGAGGCGCACCACCCGGTTCCCCAGCATCTCGGCGGTGAGGGCCGCCTCCTCCGCCACCGGAAGGTCGCTGGTGCCTGCCGTGGCCACGGCCACATATCCGTCCCCATCCGGCTCCGGGATGCCGCCGATAATGCCCACGCGCCCCAGCTCCCGGTAGTCCAGGGGCAGGGTCTCCTTCACAAATTCCGCAGCCTCGGGGCTCATGCGGGTGATGAGCACCCGCTGCTGCCCGCCCGCCAGGAGGGCAGCGGAGATATCCCGAATCTGCTGCGGGGTCTTCCCCGCCCCGTAGATGACCTCCGCCGTACCCTGCCGGAGGCCCCGGTGGTGGTCCACCTTGGCAAAGCCCAGCTCCTGAAAGGGCTCCATCTTGAGCTTTAAAACCGCGTCGTCCACGCTGAGGGCGCCGGACTTAACCTCCTGCAGCAGGGTGCGGATCTCCTTCTGTTCCATTACCTTCCCTCCAAATCAAGCAGCACGGGGCTGAGCCAGGGTTCCAGGGCGGTCTTCAGCTCCTCCGCCCGGGCTGCCGCCCCCGACAGTTCCCCTTTGGGCAGCTGAATACGGGCGGCCCCGCAGAAATAGCGCACCCGAAGGTCCCGGTAGCCCATGGCCCGGAGGGCCCCCTCCGCCCCCTCTACCTTCCGCAGGATCTCCGCCGTGATGGGCGTTCCCGTTGGGACGCGGGTGGCGAGACAGGCATAGGCGGGCTTGTCCCAGCCGGTCAGCCCCGCCTCTCGGCTGAGGCGGCGGATCTCCGCCTTGGTGAGGCCGCAGAGACGCAGGGGCGAGAGGACGCCCATTTCCCCCAGGGCGCGCATGCCGGGCCGGTCGGAGGCGTCATCGGAGGCGTTGGTACCGTCCAGCAGAACGGAATACCCATCCGCCCCAGCGCGGGCCTTCAAGCTCCCGAAGATGGCGTTTTTGCAGTGATAGCAGCGGTCCGCCGGATTCTCCGCCGCCTCGGGAACGGCGAGGATGTCCACTTCGATGACCGTGAGGGGGACACCCAGGGTCCGGCAGAACTCCTCCGCCTCCGCCGTTTCAAAAGCGGGCTGAAAAGCGCTGCGGACACAGTAGGGCCGGACATCCGCCCCCAGGCTGCGGGCGGCGTAGAGCAGATAAGAGGAATCCACCCCGCCGGAGAAAGCGAGGGCGGCTTTCGGATGCTCTGCAAAAAAATCTTTCAGTTCCATGGGAAACCTCACTCAATAAAAGGCAGGCAGCCATCCGGCATACACCCCCGGACGGCTGCCTGTATAAAAGAGTAGCATAAAACCTAATTCCTGTCAATCATCGAAAAGCGGCATACCCAGGGCGATGCGCTGCTGCCGGAGGTAATCCCGGTGCATGGCGTTGTCGTCGGTGATGAACTCAAAGGTGAGGTACTCCGGGGCGATGCGCTCGATAAGCTCTTTGATTCCCTTTCCCGTGAAGGGCTGGTGCTTGTCCACGGCAAAGGCGTGGTAAAACATCTTTGCGCTGCGCTCCCGGTAGGTCCTGCCCAGATCCGGGGGATTGGCGATGACCTCTTTCACATAGTCCCCGGTGATGGACTGGTTCAGGTGAACGCCCCGGACATGGCGGCACAAATCCCCATGGGCATCCAGCATGCGGTGGATATAGGCGATGCCCTCCTCCTGGGTCTGAATGTCCAGGTTGGTGTGCAGCAGGTGGCCCACATCCAGCATGATTCCCTTGTTGGGGTACTCAATTCCATCCATGAGGCGCTTTGTCATCTCCGGGCGGGTGAAGGTGAGGCCGGGAAGCCAGAGATTTTCCAGCAGGATGGCGATGCCGGTATCCGTCACGTCCGCCATGGCCTCATTGATGATGGCACAGCCGGCGTCGATGACCTCCTCGTCGGAGTGGCGGAACTTCCGGGTAAAGGACTCCTCGATGGAGCAGTCGGAGAGGTGGTAGACCATGTACTCCGCCCCAAACCTCTTTGCCAGGGCATAGTCCCGCTGAAACTCCTCCACCAGGCGATGCCGGTCCAGCGTGCCGCCGTAGGCGGCCTTGCAGGTCTCCAGGTCGTCATATTCCCGGATGAGGGCCGCTTCGTCCTGATTCCAGAAATCCAGCCAGTTGGCATGGTAGCTCATGTGGAAGCCGATGATGCGCTCCTCGGGGATGACATGCTTTTCATCCTCCCCGAAGTACATGAGCTCCACCCCGTCAAAGCCCCGGATGAGCTTTTCCAAGTCGGCGGAGGTCTCAAAGCGGTCGACGTCGTCCTCGCTGGTGGTGATGTTGATGTTTACTTTCACAAATCCATTCTCCCTTCAGGCAGAGTTGAGAGGCTCTCAAACAGGACGGGCTCCGTCAGCTTCGGCTCCCGCTCCCAGGTTTTCTCATCCAGATGGGCAACATAGCCCCGGCAGTTTTTCACGAACCAGTCGTAATAGTCCCTTTCCGGCACCCCGCAACGGCTGAGCAGGGCCATGACCGTGCCCCCGTGGGCCGCGATGTAGATCTCCTTTTCCCCGGCGGCCATGGCGGCGCGCACAACGCCGTCAAAAGCGGCAAACACCCGGTCGATAAATTCCGGCATGCTCTCGCCCCCCGGGCACTTGCCCCGGCACATGCCGTCCACCCATTTCTGGTATTCTTCGTTCCCGGTCATCTCCTCATAGTTGAGGCCCTCAAAGATGCCGAAATCCATCTCCCGGAAGTCCGGGACCGGCACCCGGTCTGCATTGGGGAAGCAGAGCTCCGCCGTGCGCACGGCCCGCTTCATGGGGCTCACATAGACCTTCCTTACCTGGGGCAGAACGCCCAAGGAGACGGCCTCCGCCTCTCCCTCCGGGCAGAGGGGGACATCGGTCCTCCCCTGGTAGCGGCCATCCTGGTTCATGCTGGTCTTTCCGTGGCGCAGAATGAGTATCTCCATGGCTCAGCCCTTGATGACCGTAGGGATGCCGCACACCAGGCGTACGACCTTCTCCGCCCGCTCTGCCAGACGGCAGCACAGGCGGCCCGTGGCCTCCCGCCCCAGGCGCTGGGTCCTGTCGATGGGGATGACGCCGGAGCCCACCTCATCGCAAACCACGACCTCTTTTTTCAGCAGCTCCTCCAGCAGGGCCGGGGCCCCCTCCGGGTCCGGCAGGGTGAGGTCCTGCAGGTTGTAGATGACGGGCTTATCCTCCATCGCCCCGTCGGCGATGTCCGCCTCCCCGTAGCCCAGGGACAGCACAAAGTCCTTCTTCCCGGAGGCCCGGGCGCCGATGACCAGAATCACAGGAGCACCACCTTTTGAAGAATCACGCAGCAGAGGAGCATGACGAGCTCCGATACCTGCAGGAAATAACCGGAGAGGTCGCCGCTCATCCCGCCGAACTGCCTGGCGGAGAGGCGCTTCATCCACAGGGCCGTGAGAACGCCCCCCAGCACCATTCCGCCCCCGGGGATGGGGCTGAAGACAACAATCCAAGCGGCAGAGAGGACAAAAAGAATCAGAAGAATGACAAGCGCGGTCTTTTTATCCGCGGAGAGGGTGAAGGTTTTCAGCAGACCCTCCGCATCGTTTTTCGGGTAGACAAGAGAAATGATCCCGCTGAGGCAGCGGCTGAAAAAGTGCATCAGCCCCAGAATCAGCACGGTCCGCCCTGTGATGGGGAGCTCGGAGGCAGCGGCGAAATACAGGAGCAGATAGCAGCCCAGCAGGATGATGGCAAAGGCCCCGGTATGGGAATCCTTTAAAATCGCCCGCTTCTTCTCCGGCTCGGCATGGGAGGCCAGGGCATCACACACATCGCAGTAACCGTCCATATGGATGCCGCCGGTGACGGCGACGGGAAGCAGCGTCACCCCCGCGGCCCAGAGCAGCGCCCCGAAGCCAAGCCACCCGGAGATGAGCTGCCACAGCCAGAGGGCGAGGCCCACCGCCGCCCCCACCAGTGGGAAGGCAGCCAGCATATAGCGCATGTTCTCCTGCCGCCACTCGATCCTCGGCATGGGAATCCGGGAGAACATGCAGAAGGCCATAACGATGCTCCGGAAAACGTTCACAGGGCCAGCCCCTTTCTCAGGAGCGGGATGCCGCAAACCAGCTCATACACCGTGTCGAATTCTTCGGCAAAGGCGATGTTCAGCCGCCCCAGGCACTCCACATAGGCCATGGTCTCGGGGCTGTAGCTCTCCCCATCGGAGCCCACGTCGTTGGTGACGAGGATGAGGTTATCCGCCTGCGATGCAAGCGCACGGACATCACGCAGTATCTTTTCATAGGGGTCGTGGAGCTTCCCCAAAGCGTCGAACATCTCATTGGCGGTGAGGTTGCAGAGGCACTCCAGCAGCACCGTGCCGCCCGGGATGCGGATATTCCCCACATCCGTCTGCTTTTCAATGGTCTCAAAGCCCTTGGCGGCCCGCAGGGCGCGGTGCCGGGCAATCTTCTTCTCGCTTTCTTCGCCGTAGGGCATCATGGTCGCCACATACCAGCGGGGCTGGGGGTAGCGCAGCACCAGGGATTCAGCGTAGGTACTCTTGCCGCAGCCGGAGCCGCCGGTCAGCAGAATCTTCATTTCAGATCCACCTCATAGGCATCCATGCCGATGTTCTCGAAGGTCACCATGCCGTCATAGACCGCGAGGGCCATGTCCAGCAGGGGCAGCGCAGCCACGGCGCCGGTCCCCTCCCCCAGGCGCAGCCCGGCGGTGATGAGGGGCTTCAGCTCCAGGGCTTCCAGCACCATTCGGGCCGCCGGTTCGGCAGACACATGGGCCGCCAGCATGGCGCAGCGGCTCTCCGGCGCGAGGCGCAGGGCGGCCAGCGCCCCCACGGCGCTGATAAACCCGTCGATGAGGATGGGCACCCGATGGATGGCGCCCCCCAGGAAAGCGCCGCAGATGCCGGCGATGTCCAGCCCGCCCACCTTGCTGAGCACATCCAAAGCGTCCGCCGGATCGGGTCGGTTCACCTCAATCGCCCGGCGGATGGCTTCCACCTTTCTTATGAGCCCCGCATCCGTGAGCCCGGCGCCCCGGCCGGTAACGGCGGCGGGCTCCAGCCCCAGGAGAACGGCGGCCATGGCGCTGGCGGTGGTGGTGTTGCCGATGCCCATTTCCCCGGTGGCGATGATGCCGTAGCCCTGGGCTTTCAGCTCTCCCACCAGGTCGATGCCGATCTGGATGGCCTTCGCTGCCTCAATTCGGCTCATGGCGGGGCCGACGGCGATATTTCCGGTGCCACGGCGCAGGTGCAGGTCCCGCACGCCCTCCGCGGGAGAGGCCATGCCCATATCCACGGGGAACACCTCCGCCCGGGCGACCTCCGCCATGCGGCAGACGCTGGAATCCTTCCGTGTCATGTTCCCCGCCACCAGGGCGGTGACCTCCTGCCCCGTCTGGGTGACGCCTTCGGCCACCACGCCGTTATCCGCGCAGAAAACCAGAACGCCCCGTTTGCCCAGGCGGACCCGGGCATCGCCGGTGAGCCCTGCGATGCGGATGATGTCCTCCTCCAGCAGCCCAAGGCTGCCGATGGGCTTCGCGATACCGTTCCAGTGATCCCGGGCGGCCTGCATGGCCCTTTCCTCCGGGCCGGAAATCCCCTTTAAGCGCTCAATCAGTTCCACGGCTCAGCTCCTGAAAAAGAAAATGCCGCCTCCCCCGGAGGCGACAAACACAGTTCCCACGCCGGGACAGACTCTCCCCGGCCCAAAGAATGCGCTGCCCAACCACAGAGGCATGCTTCCGCTGCGCTGAAATCAGGTCTCCCGACTTGGCATCCCCCTCCGGGGCCCTTCCCATATCCTCCGATACAGTGGCTATGCCCCTTCGTCCGCTTCACGGTGACTGTGATCGTGCGGAATTCACATCCGCTTCCCTCGGCTTATGCCGGCGCCTCCCGGCGCAATCTCAACAAAAACAATATAGACCCATATCGACAAAAAGTCAATATGGGTCCATGGCGGCGATGGCTGAGGGGAAGCCCTACCGGTCCTCCCGGAAATAGCTGAGTCCCAGGGCCTCCGGCGGCTGGTTCTCCTTCTTGCTGCGCATACTGGTGAGGATGAGGACGATGAGGGTGACCAGGTAGGGCAGCATCTTATACAGCTCTTTCATGGAGAAATCCATGCCCGAGGGGATAAAGAGGTAGAGGATGTAGAGCCCGCCGAAGAGGATGGAGGCGAGGATGCCCACATTGGGTCGCCAGACGGTGAAGATGACAAGGGCGATGGCCAGCCAGCCCCGGTCCCCGAAGGCGTCGTTGGACCAGACTCCGGAGGCATAGTCCATGACGTAATAGAGCCCGCCGAGACCGGCGATCATGCTGCCCACGCAGGTGGCAACATACTTATACCGGGCAACATTGAGGCCCGCCGCATCCGCCGTGGCGGGGTTCTCCCCCACCGCGCGAAGGTGGAGGCCCACCCGGGTATGCCGCAGGACATAGGCGGCAATAAGGGCGATGAGAACGGCGAGGTAGGCAAGGAAGCCGTAACTGAGGAAGATTTTCCCGAACCAGCCGAGCTTTGAGGCGAAGGGCAGGCTGCGGCTGAAGTAGCCGCTGGTGAAGCTCAGGGCGATGGAGGGCACCTCGCTCCCCGTGAGCTTGATGAGGCTCCCGCCGAAGAAGTTGCCGATGCCCACGCCGAAGGTGGTGAGGGCGAGGCCTGTGACATTCTGATTGGCCCGAAGCGTGACGGTGAGGAAGGAGTAGATGAGGCCCATGATCAGGCTGCCCAGGAGGGAGCAGACAAGGGGGATGGCGATGGCGAGGAAGGCGCCGGCCGAGGCCCCGGCGGAAACCGCCCGCTCATAGAAGAAGGCGCCGATAACCCCGGAGATGGCCCCCACATACATGACGCCGGGAATGCCCAGGTTCAGGTTGCCGGACTTCTCCGTCAGCGTCTCGCCGGTGCTGCCGTAGAGCAGGGGGATTCCCTGCATCACGGCTCTGGGAAGGAAGGATACGATATCGAACATCTCTTACGCCTCCTTCTTTTCCGCCTTGCGGAAGCTGAGCTTATAGCGGATGAAGAACTCGCTGCCGATGATGAAGAAGATGATGATGCCCGTGAGAATATCCGCGAAGGAATGGTTGAGGCCGAAAATGGTGGAAATCTCCCCGGCCCCCCGGTCCAGGAAGACGAGCAGGAGGCAGGTGAAGATCATGCCGATGGGGTTAAACTTGGCAAGCCAGGAGGTCATGACCGCGGTAAAGCCCCGCCCGGCCACAATGGAGGTGGTCAGGGTGTGGTCGGTGCCCCCCACCAGCAGGAGGCCGCAGATGCCGCAGATGGCCCCGGAGAGGAGCATGGTGCGGATGATGACCTTCTCCACCTTGATGCCCACATAGCGGGCGGTGCGCTCACTCTCCCCCACCACGGAAATCTCATACCCGTGCTTGGACCAGCGGAGGTAGACGAAGATGAGTACCGTGATGACCGCCACCACGATGATGTTCAGCAGATACCGCTGACCGCCGATGACGGGCAGCCAGCCCGCGTGGGATTGCTGATTGATGATGCCCATGGTGCCGGAGCCCTTGGGGGTCTCCCAGACGATGACAAAGTAGGCCACCAGCTGGGTCGCCACATAGTTCATCATGAGGGTGAAAAGGGTCTCGTTGGTGCCCCATTTGGCCTTGAAGATGGCGGGGATCAGACCCCAGACGGCGCCGGCCAGGATGCTGGAGACCACCATGCAGATGATGAGCAGCCAGCCGGGGAGCCGATTCCCCAGGGTAATCATGCAGGCCGCCGTGGCCAGGCAGCCGATGAGGACCTGCCCCTCGCCGCCGATGTTCCAGAAGCGCATCTTGAAAGCGGGGGTCAGCGCAAGGGAAATGCAAAGCAGGATGGCCAGATTCTGGAAGAGCACCCAGACCTTTCGGGGCGTGCCGAAGGCGCCGGACCACATGGTGGCATAGACCTGCAGGGGGTTCTCCCCCGTCATCAGCATGGTGATGACCGCGCAGAGGATGAGGGCCAGCACGATGGCGGCGGCGCGGATGCCCCAGGCGGCATACCAGGGGAGGTTTTTCCGCTTGGAGATATGCACCGGGGGGGTGTGATGATGCTTATTCAACGCCCTTGCCACCTCCCAGCTTTGTCATCATAAGGCCCACTTCCCGCTTATTGGCGCTGCGCCCATCCACGATGCCGCTGACCTTGCCGCCGCAGAGCACCAGGATTCGGTCGCTGAGCTCCAGCAGCACATCCAGATCTTCACCCACGTAGATGACGGCGACGCCCTTTTCCTTTTGCAGATTGATCATGTCATAAATGGTATAGCTGGCCCCGATGTCCAGACCACGGACGGCATAGGCCGTCAGCAGCACCTTGGGAGCGGAGGCGATCTCCCGGCCCACCAGCACCTTCTGGACATTCCCGCCGGAGAGGGTGCGCACGGGGGTGGTGATGCCGGGGGTGTTGACCGAGAGCTCCTCCACCACCCACTCGGCCCGGTGCCGGGGGAACTTTCTGTCCAGGAAGGGTCCCTTCCCTCGGCGGTAGGAGCGGAGCATCATATTGTCCGTAAGGTCCATGCTGCCCACAAGGCCCATGCCCAGACGGTCCTCCGGCACGAAGGAGAGGGTGACGCCCTTTTCCGCGATGCTGAGGGGGTCCATCCCCACCAGCTCCTCCTCCCCCCCGTCGTCGTTCACATAGGCGATGCTGCCGCTCTCGATGGACTGGAGCCCGGCGATGGATTCCAGCAGTTCCTTCTCCCCGCAGCCGGAGATGCCGGCGACGCCGAGAATCTCCCCGCTATAAGCGGTGAAGGAGACATCGTCCAGCTTCAGAATGCCGTCGATGCTGCGCACCGTGAGGTTTCTCACCTCCAGCCGGGGCTTCGGGTCAACCGGGTCGGGGCGGTCGATATTCAGGGTGACGGAGTGGCCCACCATCATATTGGTCATTTCCTGGGCGTCCGTATCCTTTGTGAGCATATCCCCCACAAAGAAGCCGTGGCGGAGAATGGCCACCCGGTCGGAGAGCTCCTCCACCTCGTGCATTTTATGGGTGATGATGACGATGGCCTTCCCCATATCCCGCATATTCCGGAGCACGGCGAAGAGCTTGTCCGTCTCCTGGGGGGTCAGGACAGCGGTAGGCTCGTCCAGGATGAGGATGTCTGCCCCCCGGTAGAGGACCTTCACGATCTCCACCTGCTGCTTCTGGGAGACGGACATATCATAGACCTTCTGCTTCGGGTCCACCTCGAAGCCGTAGAGCTCGCAGAGCTCCCGAATGCGCTTGCCCACGGCGTTCAAATCCAGCTTTCCCTTTTCCCGGAGGCCCAGGACGATATTCTCCGCCGCGGTGAGTACATCCACCAGCTTGAAATGCTGGTGGATCATGCCGATGCCCAGGTCGAAAGCATCCTTGGGAGAGGTGATCTGCACCTCCCGCCCGTCAATCATGATCTGCCCGGAATCCGGGTAGTAGATGCCGGAGAGGATGTTCATCAGGGTGGTCTTTCCGCTGCCGTTTTCCCCCAGGAGGGCGAGTATCTCCCCCCGGTAGATATCCAGCCAGACCTTGTCGTTGGCCACGGTGGTGCCAAAGGTCTTGGTGATGTCCCGCATCTGGACCGCCGCCGTTTTCCCGTCCAAAGCCGTCCCTCCCAATCAGAAAAGATGGTCCTGTCACAGAGGGCGGCGCGGCCGCGCTCAGGCCGCGCTCCCCTCCGGGACAGATTAAGCAGATTAAAAAGCAGAGGAAGGGAAGCCCGCAATCGGGGCTTCCCTTTCCCGAAAAATGCTCAGTAGGCGCTGTCCAGCAGGGTGATGCCGTCAATCTGGAGATCGAAGGCGGGAGCGGAGCGGTCCACGGATTCCTGGAAGGCGCCGTCCTTGATGATTTCGGTCTCGCCGGTGTAGTCGCCCCAGTCGTTCAGGTCGGCCAGGTAAGAGGTGACCTTCTCGCCGCCCACGGTGAAGGTGTCGGTATCAAAGACCTTGGTCGCGCCGGAGATGATGGCGGCCTTGACCTCCTCCAGCTTCTCCGCAGTCCCGGCGGCGGCGACGGCGGTGTTCAGCTCCGTCAGCGCGACGGCGCCGTTCTCCAGGGTGCCGGTCCAGTCAGCGCTGATGGGCTTGCCGGTGGCGACGCAGCCAATCATGTACTCCATGTAGGCGACCCAGTCGATGCGGCTGGAGATGATGAAGGTGTTGGGGCAGGCGGCCATGGTGGAGCCGTTGTAGGAGACGTCGGGCACGCCGGCATCCTCGCAGGCGGTGGGAGCGCCCATGGAGTCGGCATGCTGGGAGATGAGCTTGCAGCCGTTGGAGATGAGCTTGGTGGCCCCTTCCTTCTCGGCGGTCTCATCATACCAGGAGCCGGTGAAGGTGACCTCCATGGTGACGGTGGGGCAGACGCTCCGGGCGCCAAGGAAGAAGGAGGTGTAGCCGGAGATAACTTCCGCGTAGGTGTAGGCGCCGACATAGCCCATCTTGGCCTCGTCGGCGGTGAACTCACCGGCCTCAATCATCTCGTTGAGCTTCATGCCGGCGGCGACGCCCGCCAGATAGCGGCCCTGATAGATGAGGGCGAAGGCGTTGTGGTAGTTGGGCAGGGCCTCGGTGTGGGCGCGGGTGCCGGTAGCATGGCAGAACTCCACATCCGTGAACTCCTTGGCGGCCTCAATCATGTAGGGCTCATGGCCGAAGGAGTCGGCGAAGATGATGTTGCAGCCGGCATCCACCAGCTCGGCGGCGGTGTTGTAGCACTCCTGGCCCTCGGGGATGTTGGTCTTGAGCAGGTATTCGACCCCCAGCTCCTCGCAGGCGGCGACACCGGCGTTCATGAAATTGAGGTCATAGGTGCTGTTCTCATCGTGCAGGAAGATGAAACCCACCTTGATGTTTGCGAGCTGCTCGGCATAGTTGGCCTTCAGCTCGTCGGGGTCAAAGGTCTCGGAGCTGTTCTGGAACACAACCAGGGAATCACGGTCCGCTTCAACGGCCCCTTCGGTGGGGGTGGGGGTGGGAGCGGGGGCCTCCGTCTTGGTGCAGCCCGCAAAGAGGGCGAGCACCAGCACAAGGACAAGTAAGGCTGCCAGGGTCTTTTTCATTTCGTTTTCCTCCGTCAAATTTGATTACACGAAAAATCACAAAAGAAAAGCGCTTCATCATCGCCTCTCTTCCATGCAAAACCAAAACCGGAAGGACGCTCTCCTTCCGCAGGGCTGCCGATAGTCCGGCCCTTTCCGGGGGCCGGGTAGAGACTTCAAATCCGATTATTTGAATTATATCGACGGGTATTCACTTCAAACGGGCATCAGCAGAAAACGATGCCTCCCTCGGGACTCATGGAGGCGATGCGGGCCAGGGATTCCACCCGTACGCCCCGCTCCCGGACGATCCTCCCCCCGGGCTGGTAGGCCTTTTCAATGGCGATGCCGGCGCCCACCACCGTCGCCCCCGCCTGGGCACAGATATCCAGCAGGCCGCAGAGGGCCGCGCCGTTAGCCAGGAAATCGTCAATGAGGAGGACCCGATCCTCCGGCCCCAGGGCATCCCTGGAGACCATGACGTCGGAATGGTTCCCGTGGGTATAGGAGACGACCTCCGTGCGGTAAACCTCGCTGTCCAAGTTTTTGGAGCGGCTCTTCTTTGCAAAGACCACGGGGCAGTGGAAGGAAAAGGCGGCAACGCAGGCGATGCCGATTCCGGAGGCCTCGATGGTCAGAATCTTGTTGACGCCGCAGCCCTCAAAAAGGCGGGCCCATTCCCTGCCCATGGCATCGAAAAGCTCCACATCCATCTGGTGGTTCAGGAACCTGTCCACTTTCAGGATGTCCCCTTCCCGAATCCTTCCCTCGGCACGGATGCGCTCTTCCAAAAGCTGCAAATCGATCCCCTCCTATGCCGCTTTAGCGTACCATAAAACCTGCCTTTTTTCAACACGGTTTTTAACAATTTGTGAAGAAAACCGGCGAAAAAAGCGGCGGGGAGGGGAGCTCTCCCCCGCCCGCCGGGTTTCCTTATTTTTGTTTCTTTTTTCGCCTGAAGATCTGCTTACGGAAAACGATGAGCTGCATGACGGCAAAAAGCAGTATCACGGCGGCAAAGGTAATCCACCCCCGGGCGACGCTCTGGGCGGCGACGGGCAGAAGCAGCAGCATGGGGAAGCCGAAGACGATGGCCCAGGGCTGGTGATACACCATATTGTCGCTGGCCTGGGTCTCGAAATTGGGGTCCGCCTCCCTGAGGAGGATGACGCCGGTACTGGCCGTCCCGGTGAGCATGCCATAGAGGCTGAGGAATGCCTCATCCGGATACTGAGGAAATACCCGGGGGCAGAGGAAGCGGAGGTACAGATAGCTCACCACCGCACCGATGACGCAGATGATGCTGAGGGGCACGATGAACTCGGGATGGGTGAAAGCGGAGAGGTTGATGGCGGCGATGGAGGCCACCACCATGAGGTCGAACATAAAGCCGGCGATGCGGTTCTGCATGAAGATATTGGTGTACTCCCGCTTGATGATGTTCTTTTTCCGAAGGCCCCGGAGTATCGCCTTCTCCAGCAGGGCAAAGACGGTGCCGAAGAGGAAGTTGAAGCCCCAGATCAGGGGGCGGACCGTGTTGTAGCCGAAGTTTCCCAGAACCCCGGTCTCGATGATGAGGTCCACGCCCTTCATGAAGAGGTAGGCTGCAATATAGGCGATGAACACCAGGGCAAGCTGCACGGTGAACTTGTCCATGGACTCCGCGAGGGGGATCTCGTTGACGCCATTGACCTGCTCGGGGGCGAGGACCTCGCTGTCATAGGTGCCCCCCGCGCTCTCCTTCAGTACGCCCTTGCGGCGCATGCGGTTGAGGTAGATGACGCCGCCCACGCTGGCGGAGATAAAGCCCATGGCCGCGACGGTGAGGCCAAAGCTGGTGCCTCCCTCAAAACCATAGAGGCTTTCATAATTGTGGCCCCAGTTATAGGCCTGGCCGGGGCCCTGACCGTAGCCCATGGGGAGCAGGAGGCCGGAGGCCCAGAAGCTCCGCAGGAGATAGTAGCAGAGCATGGAGATCAGCAGGCCGAAGACGGCCTGGATGAGGTAGCCGGAGACCACGGTGACGCCGGAATCGAAGCCGCCGGTGCGGGAGCGCTTGTCCTGCTTCTTCTCTATGTTCCGAAGGGCCATGGCCACAAAGCCCAGCCCCAGACCATGGTAGGTGAGCATCTCCAGGGTCGCGGTGGGGATGAGGGCATTTCCGCTGATGCGGGAATAGACAAAGGAGATGATGAGCAGGATGACGCCGCCCAGCACGGAGCTGGGAATCATGAGCTTCCGAAGGGGGGTGATGGTATTGCGCAGGGTATTCGCCACGATCATGGCGGCGAAAAGGTAGAACATGGTGACGATGAAGGCCCAAACCTCACCGTCCCAGAAGTTGATACCGGTGGTCATGCTATGTAACCGTCCTTCCGCGAAGATTGCGCGCTATTTTATATTGAAAAACCCGGTCAGTCAACCGAAAATTGCAGCTCCTGCACTGCCCCGAAGCCGGAAACGCGGAGGGTACCGCTCCCCTTTTCCCCCGTTGTACGCACCCAGAGGCCGCAGGCGCCGCCCCGGAGGGGGGCGCATTTCGGCCCGATGACCTCGATGGCGCCGGAGGCCTCAAAAAAGAGGGGCGCGTCGGCATAGCTCAGGCGGTTGCCGTTCTGGTCCACGGCGAGAATGCGCACCTCGGCGGCATCCCAGGAGCCCGCCTCATGCAGGCTGAGGCGCTCCGGCTCAAGGGAGAGGGACATGGTGCGCACCGGCTCCTTCGTGACCTGGTTGGCCACTCTCCCGTTTCGGACGGCCTCAAAGCGGTAGGAGGAGATGCCGGAGCGGGGCATGGCATAGTTATAAAACAGGCTTTCGGCCCGGGCCTCGGAGACGCCGAATTTTCTGCGCAGCGTGCGGAGAAGGAGGGTGACATCCTCCCCCAAGCGCTTTGCGCGCCACAGCTTTCGCAGCACATCCAGCGCCTCGGCGCTCAGGGACTCCTTCTCTCCCAGCTCCGGGCCGGAGAAGTCGTCGATGCAGATGGGCGGATGAGGAAGGTTTGGGAAAAGCGCCTTTTCGGGCAGGAATTCCCGGAGGAGGCTGCCATCCCGATAGAGCCGGATGGAATCCGCGTTGGTAAAGGCCCAGACACTGGTCATGATGGATGCGGGCCAATCCCCCTTGTCCAGCGTCCCCACAACCTCCAGCACATCCCGCCCCTCGCTCTGAGAGGCATACACGGCGGCGGCGGGCTTCGGGTTGCGGAACATATCCATGACCCCGTGGTAGCAAATCTGGTCCCCGCTGCCGAACTGACGGTGGGTGTTGTAATCAAAGGCGCACCAGCCGATGCAGCCGGAGAGTCCTTCCGTGCCGTACATGGCGTTCAGCACCCGGGCATGGCGCAGGGCATGCTCCACCCGGTGAGGCTCATCATCCCCCATCTTTGTGGGGAACATATGGCCGTTATACTCCGTCACGAGGTATGGGCTTTTGGAATCGATCACCACGTCCGCCTTTGCCGAAAGGCCGGGATTTGCGCCGCTGTGCCGGAAGTCATTGTAGGTATATACGTCCTCCAGCAGGCTGCTCCGGGTGATGCAGCGGACACCGCCGGTCTGCCGGCCGGGATCCAGGGCGTGGGCGCGCTCGTTGGTGCGCCGGTAGAATTCATCGTCATCCGGGCTCTCGTTGATGCGCACCCCCCAAAGGATGACGGAGGGGTGGTTGCGGTTCTGGCAGACCATGTCGTCCACGTTGCGCACCGCCTGGTCCTTCCAGGCGCCCGCTCCGATGTGCTGCCAGCCGGGGATCTCGGTGAAGACCAGGAGGCCCAGCTCATCGCAGCGGTCCAGGAACGCCTGGGACTGGGGGTAGTGGGAGGTGCGCACGATGTTGAGCCCCAGCTCATCATGCAGGATCTCCGCATCCCGCCGCTGCACCCCGTCCGGCATGGCGTAGCCCGCATAGGGGAAGGACTGGTGCCGGTCCAGGCCCCGAAGGGTGAGTTTCTCCCCGTTGAGGTAAAAGCCGTCGCTGCGGAATTCCGCCTCCCGGAAGCCAAAGCGGACGCTCCGCTCATCCAGGGTGTTCCCCCTGTCATCCAGCAGCGCGACAGTGAGCGTGTATAGCTCCGGAGTATCGGTCGTCCATTTCCGTACCCCCGGGCACTCCATGCGCAGGGAGTGGCTGCGGCACTCCTCCGGCTTCACCGGCAGCCCGGCGGGAAGCGGCAGGACGGAGGAAGCGGCATCCAGCAGAGCCACGGTGTCCGCGGCGACGGCCCGCCCCTCCCCGTCCTTGAGAGTGAGCAGCACCTTCGAAGCAAAGCCTACGGAGACGATATCCGCATAGGCGGTGGTGCCCCGGGTGCGGACAAAAACATCACAGAGAAAACTGGGGCCGGTGAGGATGAGCTTGCAGCCCCGGTAGATGCCCTGGTAGGTCAGGTAGTCGATGACGTTGCCGAAGGGGGGCTGGTCCAGCTCCTCCCGGGAATCCAGCTCCAGGGCCAGGAGGTTTTCCCCCTCCCTCGCCGCGGCGGTAAGCTCGGCGGTGAAGCCGGTATAGCCGCAGTCATGGGTGAGGACTGTGACGCCGTTGAAGCTGAGCCGGCTCCGCTGCGCGGCGCCTTCAAAGGAGATAAAAAGCCGCCGCCCGCCGTGGAGGGCGGGGAGGCGCAGCTTTTTCCGATACCCGGAGATATACTGATAGCTCTCCTCCAGCGCGTAGTTGAAGGGAAGGACCGTTCCCGTATGGGGCAGACGCACGCTCCGGGTCTCCGCCGCCTCTCCCTTAAAAAACGCGGGGGTCGGCTGCCTCATGAATTCCCAGCCGTCGTTCAGGGCAATGCTCTGTGGCATTCTGTGTCACCTCTCTAAGATCTCCGTGACCGGGGCCACGGTATAGCGGTACATGGCGAGATATTGCAGCAAGGTCTCCGTCTCCGTGAAATCCCCGGCAAGCAGCAAATCGCAGGTCTGCTGCGCCGCCGTAAGGGACGTGTAGCAGGAGACGCTGCTCTCCCTTATCTCCGGGGAATAATAACAGCACAGCCCGAGGGCCTCCGCCTCAAGGGCTGCCTCCTCCGAGGCGCCGGAAACGGCGCAGAGGAAGGAGGCGCTCATGGCCGTGTCCCTCAGTGCGCGGGAAAAGTCCCCATACTCCGCCGCCGCGTCCCCGCCGAGCAGCAGTCCCAGGGTACAGCCGCTGCCCAGGATTCGCCGGGTCAGGTCCGCATGGTCATAAATCTGCTCCGCGGTGGCGAAAAAGGCGGCATGGGTCCCCCCCAGCGCATCCAGTATCCCGGCGGTCTCCGCGCCGATGCCCATGTAGCAGAGACGCACGGCCACACCGCTGCGGTCCTCGATTATGGGGGGTGTCACCACCGGGGGCGGCGGGGTCTGCAACACCGGGGACGGCGTGACCGAGGGCGTTGGGGCGGGCGTAAGCTCCGGGGTGGCCTGCAGGCTCAGATACTGGTTCAGCCGGGTCTCAATCAGGGACGAGGCAGCGCTGAAAAACTCCTCATCCGAGAGCACGCTGCCCAGGGTCAGGCGAACGATGTTCCGCTCTCCTTTTCGGATATAGGAATAGCCCAGGTCGAAGAAATGGGCGACATAGTAGGCCGGAACATATGCCGTGTCATTGACATAGTGGGCAATATAGTTGTAGGTATTGCCGGAGTTGTCATAGCTGCTGCCGTCGCTCATGTCGAAATAGAGGATTTTCTCCCCATCGGAAATGAGGGCCGTCTGGTCGCTGCGGGAGTAATAGGCATAGGTGCACAGCGCCCTGGTGTTGAAAACCGAACAGGGCACATAGATGAGGCTGTTGAAGCTGACGGGCATGGTCTCCTTTGTGAGCTCCAGCAGGGTGTTGTTGATGGCGGTAAAATAGATGCTGTCATCCTCCGCCGCGGCGGGGAGGACGATGATCGAGACAGCCAGCACAGCCAGCAGCAAAAAGCAGATGCAGCGGTTTCGGTTCATGGTTCCTCCCTCCTGACGCAAAATGACGGTGTTTCCTTTACTGCCGGCTAAGCTCCTGGACGGATTCGTCGAAGCGCTCCTTCCGGAACTGGTTGCGGTAGAGCTCCCGATAGCGCCCGTTTTTCGCCATCAGCTCCCCGTGGCTGCCGGATTCCAGGATTTTTCCCCCGTCGATGACGAGGATGCGGTCCGCATTACGCACCGTGCTGAGGCGGTGGGCGATGATGAAGCTGGTGCGCCCCCGGAGCACCCGGTCCGAAGCTGCCTGGATGCGCTGCTCGGCCTCGGTGTCGATGGAGCTGGTGGCCTCGTCCAGGACGAAGATGGCCGGGTCTGCCAGGATGGCCCGGGCAAAGGAAATGAGCTGCTTCTGCCCGGTGGAGAGATTTCCGCCCCCCTCCCCAGCGTCCGTATCATAGCCCTTTTCCAGCTTCTCGATAAACTCGTCCGCACCCACAAGGCGCGCGGCCTCCCGCACCTCCTCATCGGTCGCCTCCAGGCGGCCGTAGCGGATGTTCTCCATGATGCTGCCGGAGAAGAGGTGCGGGGTCTGCAGCACATAACCCAGGCTGCTCTGCAGCCAGAGCTGGCTGCGCTCCCGGTAGTCCTTTCCGTCGATGCGGATTGCCCCTGCCTTCGGCTCATAAAAGCGGCACAGGAGGTTGACGATGGTGGATTTTCCGCCGCCGGTCTCCCCCACCAGGGCGATGTTCTCGCCGGGGCGCACATGGAGGTCGAAATCCCGGAGCACCGGCTCCCCCTCCACATACCAGTAGTCCACATGGTCAAAATCCACCTGGCCGCGGATGGGCTCCCAGTTTTCCTTTTTGGGGTTGAAAAAGTCGCCGTATTTCTCCGTGACCTCAGGGGTGTCCTCGATGTCACTGACGCTCATCAGCACGTCCGCCACGCGCTCGGCGGCGGCCTGGCAGGACTGGAACTCGGCAAAGATGCCGGCAAAGTTGCGGATGGGCTCAAACATCATATTGCCGATGTTGATGAAGAAGTTGAGGGTACCGATGGTGAGGATGCCCCGCTGCACGTCGTACCCGCCCGCCATGAGGATGAAGCCGGAAGCGAAGGAGATGACGAGGCTTGCCAGGGGCATATAGATGGCGGAGATGGTGGCGGAGCGCATGGAGGCGCGGAACATATCCCGGGTCTCCTCCGTGAACTCCTCATCGTTCAGCTCCTCCCGGCTCAGGGTCTTGCTGGTCTGCGCCCCCATGATGCCCTCGTTGAAGGAGGAGGTAATCATGCTGTTGATGCGGCGGGTCTTTCTCTGATAGTGGAGGATCTTCTTCTGAAACCAGACGGAGATCAGGGCCACCACCGGCACCGCCACGATGGTGATGAGCGCGAGCTTGATGTTTACGAGGAACATGGCCAAAAGGCTCGTCACCACCGCCATGACGCCCCAGCCGATGTCGATGCAGGTCCAGGAGACCATCTCCGTGATGCGGGATACGTCGTTGGTGAGGCGGGAGATGAGGTGGCCGGTGCTGGTTTTGTCAAAATAGCTGTAGCTCATGGTCTGGAGCCGGGTGTAGGCGGCCTTGCGCACATCGGCGCTGAGGTGGGCCTCCAGGTGGCCCGCAGCGCGGCAATAGACGAGGGTGAGCAGTGCCATGAGCAGCTGAAGCCCGATGGCGGCGGCGGCGAAAAGGCCCGCATGCTCCGTCGTGCCGGGAATCATGAATCCGTCGATGGCCCAGCGGGACATGAAGGACATAGCGGTGTCGATGATGCCGGCGACCATGCCGCCCAGGAGGATAACGACAAAGTATTTCTTTCTTGTCGCGGCAAAGCTGAGGATGGTTTTCCAGGTATTGGGGTTGATTTTCTGGCCCTCGTAGCTCTTGTCCTCGTTCATACCGCCTCACCCCCTTCCACAGCGGCACTCTGTATCTCATAGGTTCGGCGGTAAATGCCGCCGGGAATGGCCATGAGCTCGGCATGGCTCCCCTCTTCCTCGACCCGTCCGCCCTTGAGGACGAAGATGCGGTCCGCCTCCATGAGGGTGGTGACCCGATGGGAGATGATGATGGTGGTAACGCCCTTCCGTCTCTTGCGCAGGGCATCCCGGATGGCGGCGTCCGTCCGCGTGTCCACGGCGGAGAGAGAATCGTCGAAAATCAGCATATCGCTCTCGCCGGTGAGGGCGCGGGCGATGGCGACCCGCTGCTTCTGTCCGCCGGAAAGGGTGACGCCCCGCTCTCCCACCACGGTGTCATAGCCCTCTTCAAATTCCAGCACGTCCTCGTGGATGCAGGCGTCCTGTGCCGCCGCCTCCACGGCGGCCCGGTCAGGCTCTCTGCTCTTGATGCCGATGTTTTGCAGAATGCTGCGGGAATAGAGGAAGGGCTCCTGGAGCACGATGCCGATGCGGCTGCGAAGCCAGGTCTTTTTGATGCTCCGGATGTCCTTCCCGCCGATTGAGATGCTGCCGGAATTCACCTCATAGAGGCGCTGGAGCAGCAGCACGAGGGTGCTCTTGCCGCTGCCGGTACCACCCAGGATGGCCACGGTGCTGCCGCCGGGAATATGCATATCCAAGTGCTGCAGCACAGGATTGGAACCGTAGGAGAAGCTGACATCCCGGAAGTCCACATCCCCCCGAAGGTCGGGAGCCTCCCCTTCATCGAGGCCGCGCTCCTCCTGAGCATTGAAGACCTCCTCCAACCGCCCCACGGCCACCAGGGTGCGGCTGAACTGGCTCAGCACCCGCCCGAAGCCGCGAATGGGCCAGAAGAAGGTGTAAACATAGCTGAGGAAGACGGTGAACTGGCCGACGGTGAGGCCGCCCCGCACCGCGAGAAAGATGCCCACGATGAGCACGGCGGCAAACTCCATGCCGCAGAGGACATCCAGCACCGCCCAAAGCGAGGCGAACAGGTTGTTGGCGCTGATGAGCATTTTGCGGTTTTCCTCGTTGGCCGTGTTGAATCTGTCCATCTCGAAGCCGGAGCGCCCAAAGGCCCGAACCACCCGGATGCCGGTGACATTCTCCTGCATGACGGTGAAGAGGCGGCCCTCCGCCTCCTCCTGCTTTCCCAGAACAGAGGCGATCTTCACATGGAACAGCACGCTCACCGCCGCGACGGGAATGACCATGCCAATGGTGATGAAAGCCAGGGTGCTGTTGATGGTGAACATGACGACGGCCCCCACCAGCACCATGAGCACCGTGCGCACGAACTCCAGCAGAACGCCGGAGTTGAAGCGGCGGACAGTGTCCACGTCGTTGGTGGCCCGCTGGATGATGTCGCCCGTCTGAGCGGCAGCGTGCCATGAGAAGGGCAGGTGCTGGATGTGGGCATAGAGCCGGTCCCGGAGGACACGGACGCTGCCCTCGCCGGCGCGGGTATTCAGACGGGTGCGGGCAAAGCGCACGACGCCGAGGATGACCGTCATCCCCACAAGGGCGGCGGACATAATCCACAGGTTGCTGCGGATGACCTCAATGCCGCCCACCGCCGGAACGAACCAGCGGAAATACCAGGCCACATTCACCGGCTCAGAGCCCAGCACGGAGTCGATGGTGATGGAGAGCACCAGGGGGGAAATGAAGCTGATTACCAGTTCCGCGAAAAGGAGCAGGAAGCTGACAATCATGGGGAGTCGATAACCTTTGGTATATCGCAGGAGCGCCCGAAGACGCCCCTTTCCTTGGGAGTGCATGGTGAAACAATTCCTTTCTTCTTCCTGAATGTTGATTATATCTAAAGAACGGCCCCATTTCAATAGGCTGCAGGGCCAAAAAGGGGCGGCGGTCACCCAGACCGCCGCCCCGGAGGATACCTGCCCCTCAGTCCGTCACCGTGACGGTGAGGATGATGGTCTCGCCGGTGTACTCCCCGTTGTGGGTAACATAGACCTCCACCCTGGTCGTACCCGCCGAAAGGCCGGTGATGTAGAGGGGGATTGTCTCGTTGTCCTCCTCAAAGGCGTCTGCCCAGGCGAGGGAGACGATGCTGGAATCATAATTGGCGAAGGTGATGACGCTGGGCACAAAGTCCCCTTCGCAGTGGATGGTGCAGCGCACGGAGGTCGCGCGCCCATTCCCCAGCGTGATGCTGTACCGCTCCGCCGTGAGGGTGAACTTCTCCGTGACGGTGACGGTGCAGGAGGCAGTGAGCCCGCTTTCGGAGGTAACGGAAACCACCGTCCGCCCCAGCGCCAGCGCGGTAATCGTCCCGTTCTCGTCCACGGAAACGACGGAGGGATCCCCCACGGCGTAGGTGAGCTCTTCATTCCGGGCATTTGCGGGCTCGAACCAGCCGTAAATCCAGTGCCTGTCCCCCACGGGGATCTCGATGCTGGATTCCGAGAGATGGAAGGCCGTGGCGGGGGGATAAACGGTATCTGTCCAAACGGAATAGGTACGGGACACCTCATTATAGGTATAGACGGTAGTGGAAACGGCATCGTCCAAGGTTTCGACAGACCGAATCAGCCGGCCCTCGTCGTCATAAGTATAGGACGTGGTCTGGAAGTAACCGTACCCGGAGTCAGTCCTGGGTTCATAGGAGCTGCTCTCGTAGATAAGGTTCCCGGCCTCATCATAACGGGAGACGCGGGCATAAGACCCGTTGTCGTCAACGCTGGTCACCCGGATGATGTTCCCGTTCTGGTCGTATGCCGTCGTCTCCTCGCTGTAATAGTAGTCGGATGAGAAGCTGCTGCTCAGCGTGCGCCCCTCCTCATCATACGTATTGGTCCGGGTCCACTGGAGCTCGTCATCCTCATAATAACGCTCCTCCAGGAGGTTGCCATAGTCATCCCAGGTGTACACGTTGAGCTGCGAAATACCGGAATTAGGCACCGTTTCCGTCCGGGTGAGATCGCCCATCACATTGTACGTGTAGGTGGTTTCGCTGATGATGTCGGGAGAACTGCTCCTGGTCTCGGAGGCGAGGCGCCCGAAGGCATCATAGCTGTACACAGTCTCCGTGTACATGAGATAGGAGCTCTCATAGGTATTCTTGACCAGGCGGCCTCGGCTGTCATAGCTGTTTACGTTGTGAGACCATTGTTCATCGCTGTTCTCATAGTTGGTGGAGAGCAGATTGCCATTCTCATCGTAGACATTGGTCGTGGCGGCGGTGAAGACGCTCTCCGTGCCGTCCCAGGTGCTGATTCTCTGTTCGGTCTCCAGGATGACGTTCCCCGCAGCGTCATAATAATACCGCTCCACCGAGGTGTAGCCTTCACTGGTGATCTCCCGGGACGTGATGTGCCCAAAGACATCATAGGTATAAAGCGTGCGGCTCTCATACCCGTCGTTGTCGCTGTTCTTTTCCTCCCGAAGAAGCCATTCCGTCAGCCTAGGGGCGGGAATGCTCTCAACGATGGCGGTATTGGAGGTCTGCTCATAGTCCACCTCAAAGTTCAGCGCATCCCCCAAATCGCGGAGCTTGAAGAAATTGTTGCCGCCGATGTTGAATGCCTTGAGATCGGAGCGGACTTCCCCGTCGATGATGAGGGTCTGGCTGCTGACAACGGCGGTGTCGGACTTGTCGCCGCCGGAGAGGTCCAGCTCACTGCCGTCGGGGATGTAGCTGGCGCCGGTGACGACGCTGATGGCCCGGGCTTCTTCGCTCCAGGCCACGGAAAACTGGCTGGCCGTGCCGCTGAGGAGCAGCGCCACATCCCGGAGCTTGAAATAGTTGTTGCCGTCGATATTATACTTCTCGCAGTCGACGGTGTTCCCGTTCACCCGGAGCCTCTGGGGCGAGAGCACCACGGTCTCCCCCTCCGCCAGAGCCGCCGCGGGAAGCAGCGCCAGGAGGAAAACCAACGTGAGAAGCAAACTGATAAACTTTTTCATGCTCTTCTCCTTTTTTGAAAAGAAAAACCGTCTTCAAGGCAAAACGGTTTTGTTTGAAAGCTTAACTAACACCCTGCAAAACGCCCTGTGGCGTTTCGTCAGTAGATATTTATTATACGGACATGGCAAAGTTTTGTCAATATCGGCGGTGTTCACAGCGAAAAAACGCTCTATCGCGGCTTCGCCCCTTTTCCGCTTCCTTTTTCACTTCGGGCGTGTTATACTGCGGTATCTGTTTATAGGCGGAGCGGAGACATGCGAAAGAAACTGCTGATTGTTCTTCTCATCCTGATTCTTGCTTTCATATGGGGACAGTCCGTTCTGTCGGCGGATATCTCCCGGTCCGAAAGCGGATTTGTGCTGACTATTTTGCGGCCGCTCCTGGCCATTATCTTCGGTGAAGCGACAGTGACCCATCATTTTGTGCGGAAGCTGGCCCACTTCTCGGAGTTCTTCCTTCTGGGGGCCACGCTCTTTGCCCTCCTGCCCCGAAGAAGGTGGCGCCTCCCCCTCTCGGCGGGGCTGTGCCTCCTGGCCGCGCTGCTGGACGAGACCATTCAGCTTTTCTCCGGCCGGGGAGACCAGATTTCCGATGTCTGGCTGGATTTTTCCGGCGCTGCTGCCGGCATTCTCCTCTGCTTCCTCCTTCGCCTCCTCTGGCTGCGGCTGAGGAGAGGAGACAAACAAGAATAAAAGTTCCCGGAGGGCAGGCCCGCCCTCCGGGATATTCGTTTGATGCTTATATGTATTTCTCCACGAAACCGGTGATGGCAGCCTCCACCCGGGGCTGGTCCACGCAGTAGCTCATGCCGTGCTTTGCGCCCTCCACCAGGATGAGTTCCTTTTCCCCGGCGGCCGCTTCAAAGCTCTCTTCGGACATCTCCGGCGGCACGAAATCGTCCGCAAGGCCGTGGATGAGGAGCACCGGGAGCTTCGTGCGCCGGAGAGAATCCACCGTGCTGCATTCCTTCACGCCGAAGCCGGCAAAAAGCCGGGTAAAGATGCCCAGGAAGGAGGTGACAGGCCCGGTGGGGAGCTTCCCTCCCCTGCCGGAGACGTGCTTCAGGATGGCATAGGGGGAGGTAAAGCCGCAATCGGCGATGATGCCCTTTACGTTCCCCTCAAATTCCAGATTGGAGGCCATGAGCACCGTCGCCGCGCCCATGCTGAGGCCCCCCAGGATGATGGGGCTGTCCTTCCCCAGCCTGTCCGCCAGGGCTTTTACCCAGAGGGCGCAGTCCTCCCGCTCCCGCACGCCATAGGTCATATACTTCCCCTCGGAGCCGTTCTGCGACCGCTGCTCGATGATCATCAGATTCAGGCCAAGGGAGTGGTAGAAGGGCAGGGCGATGGCAAAATCCATCTTCCAGGAGCTGTGCCACCCGTGCATGAGGAGCAGGGTGCCCCGGGCGTTCTCACAGGGGACAAAATATCCCTTGAGGCGCAGCCCCTCTTTGCTGCGGATGGTCGTCTCCTCATGGGGCACGGACTCGAACCAGGCCCGGCCCCGGGCGTTTGCCTCCAATATGCTCTCATAGCCCCGGCTCCGCAGCACCTCCGGGTCCCAGTAATCGTATTCCTTCGGGCGGCCGCAGGTGTATTTCAGCAAAAACATCCCCGCGGCAAAGAGGAGAATCAGCAGAGCGAGGACAATCATGCAGACGGTCAGCATCTCCCCGCTCCTTTATATCTCGGTGAAGCTGTAACGCTGCCGCCCGCCGCTGAGGTTCAGGTCGATGATGACCGTTCCGTCCGGGAGCAGGCTCTTTTCCAGCACGATCTCTTTATCCGCGTGGCGGCTGCGGACATAGCTCTCCGGGTCCTCCAGCTCCCGCTCCTCCACGAAGACGTCCCGCATCTGGTTGCCGGAGCAGAGGTTGAAGATCTCGTGTACAATCTCATATTCCTTCATGACTCTTTCCTCCTTCTGCAATCAATCTACCATGCTTATGAAAATAAAGCAAAGCATTTCTCCCGGGAATGTGCTTCCCGGAATTGCTTTTCCCGGACGAATCAGATAAAATAGATAGGATGATATGAAGGAGGGGATTTCCATGGCAAAATACGCGGACTACGGCATCGCCGGGAAGGTCGCCATCGTCACCGGGGCCGGCACCGGCATCGGGCGCTCCTGCGCCGAGGAGCTGGCCAAGGCCGGGGCAAAGGTCGCCCTCTTCGGGCGGCGCATGGAGAAGCTGGAGGAGACCGCCAGACTCTGCGCCAAGTGGACTCGCAGCACGGAGAGGAGCGACCGGGAGCGGGAGCAGGGCTTTGCCATGAGGGTGCTGGCCGTCAGCGTGGACGTGAGCGACCCTAAGCAGGTGAAAAGCGGCGTGGAGCAGGTCATCCGTACCTTCGGGCAGGTGGATATCCTCATCAACGACGCGGGCATCGAATCCCGCCTGAAGCCCGGTGAGAGCTTCTTCGGCACCCTCTTTGACAAGCTCACCCCGGAGGAATACCTCCGCTTCTTTGAGATTCACACTCTGGGGCACTACCTCATGTGCAACGCCGTCATCCCCGGCATGCGGGAGCGGCACTTCGGGCGCATCGTGAACATCACCAGCGTCACCGGCGTGAACGGGGCCTACTCCACCCCCGGCTACACCGCCTCCAAGGCGGGGGCCATCTGCCAGACCAAGGCTTTCGCCCAGAAATACGGTGAATACAACATCACCGTCAACTCCATCTCCCCCGGCATGGTGGACACCCCCATGAAGATTGACGCCACCCCGGAGGAATATGAAGCCGTGAAGAGCATGACCCCCCTGGGCCGGGTGGCGCAGCCCATCGACATCGCCAGGGTAGCCATGTTCTTTGCCCAGGAGGAGCTTTTCGTCACCGGCCAGAACCTCATCGTGGACGGCGGCTCGAACAATCTGTAAAAAGGGAGGATACGCTATGAGATGCAAAGCAGCGCTGGTCCCCAGCATGGGGGAGGACGCCATCGACCGCATCGTGGTGGAGGAAGTGGAGCTGGCTGAACCCAAGGAGGACGAAGTCCGCCTCAAGGTCATGACCTGCACCATCTGCCACAGCGATATTCACGCCCTCACCGGCGAACACGGGGAATATGATGGGCCCGGCATGGCCGGGCACGAGATCGCCGGCATCGTGGACGCGGTGGGCCGCAAGGTCACCTACGTAAAGCCCGGGGACCGGGTCATCTGTTCGGAGGTCCGGCAGGGCTGCGGGCAGTGCATCCCCTGTATGAAGGGCCATCCCTGGCAGTGCACCGCCCACCCCCGCACCGACGAGTGCTTCCGCATTCCCGGCTGCCACACCCGCTTAAATGGGGAGCGCATCATCCAGACCTGCTCCGGCACCAGCGGCTTCGCGGAATACACCAACGCCCACGAATCCATGCTCTGCAAGCTGGATGACGACATTCCCTTCGAGATCGGCAGCGCCCTGGCCTGCGGCTTCATGTCCGGCTTCGGGGCGGTGCTGAACCGCTGCAAGGTGCAGCCCGGGGAGAGCTTTGCCGTTATCGGCTGCGGCGGCGTGGGCCTCAGCGCCATTATGGGCGCGAAGCACGCCGGGGCCTGCCCCATCATCGGCATCGACACCATGCCGGAAAAGCTGGAGGCAGCGAAGAAGTTCGGCGCCACCCATGTGCTGAACCCCAAGGAGTGCGACGTTATCGGGGAAGTGAAGAAGATTACCGGTTTCGGCAGCGAGCACTGCGTCGTGGCCGTGGCGGGCAAGGGCCTCAAGCGCCAGGCCATGGACCTCTGCGCCGACTGGGGCCAGGTGGTGGTCGTGGGTCACGGTCATCCCCGGGACGAGGGCTGCGCTGAGCTGAGCTATTTCGACTTCCTGCTGAGCAAGAAGCTCACCGGCTGCGTCATGGGGGGCGTCACCCTCCGCCGGGATATCCCCAAGTATATGGAGATGTACCGCACCGGGCAGATTGACATCGACAGCCTCCTCACCCACCGCTTCCCCCTGGAGGACATCAAGGAGGCCCTGTACGATTCTTGCCGGGGCGCGCTGAAGAACGTGGTCGTCATCGGCAGGGAGTAAGGAGGATAAGGCGTGATTGAAGTAAAACTCACTGACCGGCAGAAGGCCATTCTGGACGGGGCCGAGGGTAAGGTCGCCCGAATCTGCATGGAATACCTGGTGGAGTGCTGCCAGATTGCCGGGGCGGAGACCCTGGTGGAGCTGGACGGCACCGGGGATTTCCACACCCCCGGCAACGATATGTCCCCCTTCCACAGCTTCACGCTGGAGGACCTGGAGGAGCTGGTGGCCCAGGGCGGCCACTTCGCCATCCCCACCTTTGCCAACAAGTCCCCCTTCCCGGAGCAGGCCCCCATCCACGGCTGGGAGAACTGCAACGTCTGCTCCTACCGCAAGGCGGGGGTCCGGCAGGACGACCCCAGATTCCACGAGCAGGCCATGCATGAGGACTATTTCCGGCTCCTGCGGAAGATGGGCATGATGACCACCCACTCCTGCGCGAACTATCTTACCATGACCTACTGGCCCACCGTGGGGCAGCACTGCTCCTGGTTCGAGAGCAGCCAGATCCCCTACTGCAACGCGGTGCTGGGGGCAAGGACGAATTTCGACGGCTCCTTTGCCACCTGCTTCCTGGGTCTCGCTCCCTACTACGGGATGCACGTGACGGAGAACCGCTACGGCACCGTGCTGGTGAAGACGGACCGGCTCATCCACACAGATCTGGAGTGGGATGTTTTCGGCTATGCCGTGGGCTGCGACGTGCACTGCGACGTGCCGGTGCTCACGGGCACCGCCAAGCCCACCACCACCCAGTATCAGAAGCTGAACAGCGCCATCCACACCGGCGGCGGCGTGCCCATGTACCACATCCCCGGCAGCACGCCGGAGGCCCCCACCATCGAGTTTGCCTTCGGGGGCAGGAAGCCCGTGCGGGAGACCCTCATCGGGGAAAAGGAGCTGCGGGCCGCCTACGATTATCTCAACTACCACAAGACCGACAAGGTGGACATGGTCTATCTGGGCTGCCCCCACCTGAACATCGTGGACCTCATGAAGCTCTGCCGCAAGGTGGAGGGCAAAAAGGCCGTCATCCCCTGCTGGGTGATGACCGCCCCCTGGCTTTACGACGTGGCCCGGAACATGGGGTATGTAAAGATTCTCGCCGATGCCGGGGTCACCCTCATGTCCGGGGCCTGCCTCGCCGCCATGGGCGCCGTGCCCGAGGGGGTGGAGTGCATCGCCGTGGACACCGCCAAGCAGGCCAATTATGTCACCGGCTGCTACCCCGACGAGGACGAACAGCTCCAGGTCTGTTACGGCACCACCGATGAGTGCATCGATGCCGCCCTTACCGGGTACTGGCATGGAGAATGGAGGTAAGGGCATGAAGAAGATTCGCATCCGGGGCCGGGCCGAGTGGCCGGGCAAGGTGGAAGCGGAGGCGCTGGTCTCCCCCATGCCCCTGCAGGGCTTTACCAATGTAAAGCCGGAGCGGGGCTATACCACCGAGCGGAACCATCCCCTGTTCAAGGTGCCCTATACCGGAAAGGTGCTGGTCTTCCCCTCTATCCGGGGCTCCGGCGGGTTCATGATGTACGGCTTCGGGAATCTGAAGCCCGCCGCCTTCATCCACACCGTATTCAGCCCCGTGAACGTGCTGTGCATCCTCCATGCCCATGTGCCCAGCATGACGGATTTTGAGGAGGACCCCATGCAGTACATCGAGACCGGGGACACGGTGTTCGTGAACGCCGATGAGGGCTATATCGAAATCACAAAGAAGGAGTGAGGGCCCTGAACACCATCACGGAAAAGGAAAGGTCACTGCCTGTCCGCCAGCGCTGCGAGGTCCTGGTGGCCGGCGGCGGCATCGCCGGCATCGCCGCCGCCCTGGCTGCTGCCCGGGGGGGCAGGGATGTGCTCCTTCTGGAGCGGGAATTTGCCCTGGGGGGGATGGCGACCCTCGGGCTCGTTACCATCTATCTCCCCCTCTGCGACGGCATGGGCCACCAGCTCATCTACGGCATCGGTGAGGAGCTCCTGAAGCTCAGCATCGAGCACGGGGCGGAGGCCAACTATCCCTCCGCCTGGCTGGAGCGCTGTGACCCCGCCGAGCGGGTGCGGAACCGCTACATGACCCAGTTCAACCCCCACCTTTTCGCCATACGCTGCGAGCAGGTGCTCACGGAGGCAGGGGTGCGCATCCTCTATGGCAGCGTCGTCTGCGGCGTGGAGGCGGCGGACGGGCGCATCACCCACGCCGTCATCGAGAACAAATCCGGGCGCAGTGCCATCGAAGTCGGGAGCGTCATCGACTGCACCGGGGACGCGGATATCTGCCACCTCGCCGGGGCCCCTACGGCCCTGCACGAGGGGGGCAACGGCCTTGCCGGGTGGTACTACTACCAGTCCGGGGGCAAGGTACAGCTCAAAATGTTCGGCCTTGCGGACGTGGTGACGAAGGACGAGGGGCAGCGAAAGGCCCAGGAGAAGGACGGGGAACGCTACGCCGCCGAAAAGGTGGAGAGCCTGGACAGAGCCTTTCGCTTCTCCGGCGTGGACGGAGAGGAGCTCAGCGACAGCGTCCTCGCCGTGCACAGAAAAATGTATGACGACATCATGGCAAAGCATTCGGAGGACGAGAGCTATCTCCCCGTCACCATGTCGACGATCCCCCTGGTGCGCATGTCCCGCCGTCTCTGCGGTGCCTACACCCTGGACGAGAGCGAGGACAAGGTCTCCTTCCCCGACAGCATCGGCATGACCGGGGATTGGCGGAACCGGGGCCCGGCCTTCGAGCTGCCCTTCCGCACACTGTACTGCAAAGAAGTGAAGAATCTGCTGGCCGCCGGGCGGGATATCTCCGTCACGGACCGGATGTGGGACATCACCCGGGTCATCCCCGGCTGCGCCGTCACCGGTGAGGCCGCCGGGACTGCCGCCGCCCTGGGCAGCGACTTCCCCAGTCTGGATGTGGGCAGTCTGCAGGCAAGGCTTGCCGCAAACGGCGTCAAGCTGCATCTGAACGAAGTTTTGTAACGGTCTGAACAAGGAAACAGGTTCGCTGGAGGATAAACCTATGAAGTCAAAAATCACCCCCAAGGAAAACTACCTGCGCCTCACCCGGGGCGAGTGCCCGGACTGGGTTCCCCTCTATACCATGGGCTTTCCCGGCTATAAGGGAGAAAGCGGCGTCCGCATCGTGGGCCCCTCGCTCCTGGACGAAACCCACCTCTCCTCCGCGCCGGAGGGCATCTACTATGACTGCTGGGGCGTGAAGTACCTGTCCAACGCCTCCACCAACTTTGCCTGCATCCCGGACAACACCACCTTTTTGCTGGACGACATCACCAAATGGCGGGATGTCATTAAAGCCCCGAAGGTGCCGGAGCACATCGACTGGGAGAAGCTGGCGAAGGAGGACTACAAAAACGCCGACATCGACCGGAATCAGAGCGCCGTCATGGCCACCATCGGCCTCATGCCCTTTCAGCAGCTCATCGCCTTTCTGGGCTTCACGGAGACCTTCATGGCCCTCTATGAGGAGCCGGAGGAGTGCAAGGCGCTCTTAAGCTTCATGACGGATGTGTACATGCCCATCGTGGAGGCCACCGTGGAATACTATGACCCGGACATCCTCTATCTGCTGGACGACTCCGCCTCCGCCCACAACCCCTTTATTTCCCCGGAAATGTACCGGGAGTTTTTGAAGCCCATCTACCTGCGCCTCACCAAGCCCGCCCGGGACCGGGGCATCCCCGTGCAGTTCCACAACTGCGGCCGCTGTGAGGACTATATCGACGACATGCTGGATTTGGGCGTGCGCATCCTGGACCCCGCCCAGCCGGTGAACGACCTGCTGGGCATCAAGGAGAGATACGCCGGGAAGCTCTCCCTCGCCGGCGGCTTCATCTGGAATCCCCCCTCCGACTGGCCGGATACCAAGGAGGAAGTGGTGCGTCAGATGGTGCGGGACTGCATCGACAAGTACGCCCCCGGCGGCGGCTACGCCTTCTGCGGCATGGTGCTGGCCGGGAACGGGGACGAAGCCTCCGCCCGGGCAAACGCCTGGATGGTGGATGAGAGCTACGAATACGGGAGAGACTACTACCTCAAATAAGCAGGCGCACTAAGACTCAGGGCCCCGCGGAATGACTGCGGGGCCCTGTTTTATTCAGCTCTCCAATACTTCCATGAACCGCTTCACCGCAAGGGAGGCGGCTTTTTTGCTGCGCAGCACCAGCGCCAGGCTCCGGTAGGCGGGCACATCCAGGGGGAGCGCGGCCACCCCCTCCCTCTCTCCGACTACGGCCATAGCCGGGAGTATGGACGCACCCAGGCCTCGCTCCACAAGGCGAAGGACCGCCTGCTCATCCCCGCAGCGAAGGCGCACCCGGGGCGCGATGCCGCAGCTTTCCAGCAGGGCGGATATCTCTCCCCCGTCCTCCTTCTCCGGCAGGAGAAAGGGGTGGTCCAGGAACCCGGCGACAGGGAAAACGCCGCCTCCCGCCTCCGGCCAGTCCGCGGGGAGCACCGCGAGAAAGGGCTCCTGCTCCAGGAACTCTGTCTCCAGCTCCGGGGAGACCGGAAGGGAGAGGACGCCCAGGTCCGCCTCACCGCTGAGGACGCGCTTCTCCCCCTCCGTCCGGTCACCAATAAGCAGCTCAAAGTCGATCTCCGGGTACTTTTCGAGAAACCCGGCCAGCTTATTCGGCAGATAACCGGCGGAGACATCCGGCAGCGCGGCGATGCGGATGAGCCCTGCCCGGAGCCCCCGCAGCTCATCCGCCCGGCTGCGCAGCCGCTCGGCCTCAGTGCAGACGCTTTTGGCATAGGGCAGGAGCGCCCGGCCCTCGGCCGTGACCTTCACGCCCCCCCTCCCCCGCTCCAGCAGGGTGAGCTTCCATTCCGTCTCCAGGTCCCGGATCATTCGGCTGACGCCGGATTGGGTATAGTGCAGCTTCTCCGCGGCCCGGGTGAAGCTGCCGCACTCCACTGTTTCCACGAATGCCTGGTATTTCTGTACGCTGACCTCCATGGGCTCTCCTCGCTATCCATGATGATTTCTCATGGTTTTCATGATAATTATCCGCTTTTGTTATTATTGAGGGTATGATACAATGCCTCATCCGAAAATGCAATACGCTAAATGGAGAAAAAATGGGCGTTTACCAAAACCGCATTGTAGTCAAAGTCGGCACCTCCACGCTGATGAACGAGCTGAACCGCAGCGACCTGCGTACCATCGAACGGCTGTGCCGCACGCTCTCGGACATCCACAACTCCGGCTTTGAGGTGATTCTTGTCTCCTCCGGGGCCATCGCCTTCGGCAGCGGGAAGCTGAACCTGAAGAAGCCGGAGAGCATCCGGGAAAAGCAGGCGGCAGCGGCTGTGGGCCAGTGCAGCATGCTCTACCTCTACGACCGTTTCTTCGGCGACTATGAGACCACCATCGCTCAAATCCTCCTCAGCGGGGACGACCTGGAGCAGGAGGCCAAGCGGGAAAACCTGCTGAACACCTTTGACACGCTCCTGGGCCTGGGGGTCATCCCCATCGTGAACGAGAACGACTCGGTGAATTTCTCCGAGATCGAATCGGAGGACCATCTGTTCGGGGACAACGACATGCTCTCCGCCGAGGTGGCGGTGCTTTGCCGGGCCGGAAAGCTGATCATCCTCTCTGACACCGGCGGTCTCTTTGACCGGGACCCCCGCCTCCATCCCGAGGCGAAACTGCGGGAGACCGTGGCATCCATCGATGAGGAAACCTTTGCCGCCATCGGCACCCGAGGCTCCCGCCGGGGCAGCGGCGGCATGAAAACGAAGCTCCGGGCCGCCGCCCACGCCACCGAGAGGGGCACGGAGACCTTCATCATCCGCGGAAAAGGCCCCGACGCGCTGTACAACGTCATCCAAGGGGTGCCCACCGGCACCCGTTTCCTCGCGAAATAAAACAAAGAAAGAGGTTTTCCCATGAGAATCGCGGAAGTCATCATCTTTATTGTGTACCTGCTCTTTATGATCGGGATCGGTGTGCGCTTCTTCCTCAAGTCCAGGGGCGGCAACGAAAAGACCTATTTCCTGGGCGGGCGTGAGATGGGCCCCTGGGTCTCCGCGCTCAGCGCCGGCGCATCGGACATGAGCGCCTGGGTGCTGATGGGTCTCCCCGCCTCCATCTACGCCGCCGGCATCGGCCAGGCCTGGATCGCCATCGGCCTCGCCATCGGCTACGCCGTGAGCTGGATCATCGAGGCGCCCCGGCTGCGCCGCTTCTCCATCATCGCGGATGATTCCATCACCATCCCCCAGTACCTCACCAACCGCTTCAGATCCTCCAGCAAGGTGCTGCAGATCATCTGCGCCGTCATCTTTCTCTTCGCCTACACCATCTACGCCGCCTCCAGCATGAAGGCCTGCGGCACCCTCTTCAACACCGTGCTGGGCGTCAACGCCCAGACGGCCATGTACATCGCCGCCGCCATCATCGTGGCCTACACCTTCCTGGGCGGCTTCAGTGCCGTGTGCTGGACAGACTTCTTCCAGGGCCTCCTCATGCTGGCCGCCCTCCTCATCGCCCCCATCTTCGCCCTGGGCATCATCAGCGCGGGCAACGGCGCGGAGAGCGCCTCCGCCCTCCCTGCGGGCTACTGGAACCTCTTCGGGGACTGGCGGGACATCATCTCCGGCCTGGGCTGGGGCCTCGGCTACTTCGGCATGCCCCATATCATCGTCCGCTTCATGGCGGTTCGCAGCGACAAGGAGCTGAAGAAGTCCGCCAAGATCGGCATCACCTGGAACGTGCTGATTGTTCTCTTCTCCGTGGCGGCCGGCGCCATCGGCCACATGCTCCTGGGCGAGATCGGCGACAGCTCCACCGTCTTTATCCAGATGGTGCGCAAGATCTTCCCCGGCGTCATCTCCGGCATCCTCCTCTCCGCCATCCTCGCCGCCTCCATGTCCACGGCGGACAGCCAGCTGCTGGCCTCCGCCTCCGCCTTCGCCAGTGATGTGTACAAGCCCGTATTCCGTAAGAATAAGGCCACCGATATGGAGATGCTCTGGGCGGGCCGCTTTGTGGTGCTGGCCATCTCCATCGTCGCGGTCATCATCGCCTCCAACCCCAACAGCGGCACCATCATGGGCCTTGTGGAGAATGCCTGGGGCGTTTTCGGCGCGGCCTTCGGCCCGGCGCTCCTCCTGAGTCTCTTCTGGAAGCGCTTTAACTTCCCCGGCGCTGTGGCGGGCATTCTCGGCGGCGCCGTGGTGGACATCCTCTGGCTGGCCCTTCTGGGCAGCACCGGCGTCTATGAAATCATCCCCGGCTTTATCGCGGGCCTGCTCATCGCCGTGGTTGTCTCCCTCGTCACCAAGGCCCCCGGCAAGGATGTGGAAGCCCTGTTTGACAAAGCAGTCAGCTACCGCGAATAAGCGGCACCCCCTATACAAAACCGCCCTGCGGCAACACGGCGGGTGCTCTGACAAAATGATCTGGGCATCTGTCTGACAAGGTTGGCCGACAAAGAATACCGGATTGCTGAAATATTCGAGCAACCCGGTATTTTTTTGAGGAGAGAAGCCTCTTATGAGACTTCTCCCGCCTGGATTCTTTTGCGCTTTTTGGTTGTCACTCCGGAAGGCTCATCTGCATATTTCCAGAGCTCCTTCTGCGGCGTACAGATTTCCATCTGTTCGGCCTTTGCCCAGGATGGGATTTTAGGTTGGAGTTCGGTCATTCGAAGCATCATCTGCTCCAGATAATCCATAATAATCGTTTGCCGAAGCCTTTACATCTTATACTCGGCAGCGTTGATTATCTGGGTATCATCCTCACCATCTTCATCGTCCGAATCCTGCCCGGACACCTTTATCATGGCTACATCCTCAGCAATCATATTGACGGCCTCTTCCTGCTCCTTCGTGCAGATAACCATAGCGCAATCTACGATATGCAGTTTTTCCATGATGTCTTCAGCACTCAGATCCTCGGAGAGAGTGACCTTGGCGCAGTCTTCGACCCGCACGCCTTTCGGATACTTCCCAAGCATCGAAGCGCCGACTTTGACCATGGGACGATCCACGATAAGCCCCAGATCCGGATCAATGGTTCTTAGCTCGTCATATACGCTTTCGATTTCGTCAAAGGCGTCTTCCAGTTCCTTGTTTACGCTGACAGTACCGTCTGCAAACAGGTATTCCAGGGAAGAGAGGGCTTCGGCATCCTTGATGGAAACGTCGCCTGTGACATAGAGCATGGTCCCATACTTTTTAATGGTCTTCGGCTTCAGTTCCAGATCGTCGTCGATGAGCTTTGTGCCGTCCGGGACCTTCACGATCTCTGCTTCTTCATCAAACAGAGAAACCAGCTTGTCAATCAGGCTTTCTGCAATCACGATCTTCTTTGCGGTAAACTTCAGGCCCTTTGAAAGCAGCTTTTCCGTATCGAGCCCGGTATCCAGGAAGAAGAGGTTTCCGGAGCAGTAGTACAGAGTGTTCGCAGCTCTTAAAACAAACAGATCATCGATCTCCGTATCAGCCTTCAGAATCGTTGCTCCGTCCGGATAATATTCGGTCTTTCCGCTGACCTGAATGTTAGAAAACTGGCCTTCATAGCTTTTCGGCATCAGAATCTTCCCGTTCACCATGATGCGGTAATAGCTCCTTACCGCGTCCTGGCTGCCATCGGCAATGAAAAGTTTACCATTGACCATCAGTAAAACACCGGTTCCGTCAGCGTCCGGGCCGATCTCGCCTTTACCATTGATGCTCTTTATAGAAATGTTCTCTCCATCCGGGATTTCCAGAACAATTGCCGTATTCATGGACACAGGGTATTTGTTCAGCAATTCCTTGGAACGCTCATTAACAATAAGAATCGCGGCATGGATGGTGATATTCTCATACCCCGCAAGGCTTTCTTCCGTTACAGCTCTCGCGTCGCAGGTTGTGGCATTGATCATTTTGTTCTTCTTCATGAGATTCGTCCTCCGCTATTGTTTCAGTTTTTCTCTCAGGAGCTTTCTGCCGCGGCTCAGCGCGGCCCGGATTCCTGATGGTGACAGCCCGTATTCTTCTGCGAGTTCCTTTGAGGTGTAACCTTCAAAGTACCGTTTGACAAAGAGCTGGGACAGATCCGGTGGGAGCGAGGAAAGGATCATTGCTGTCTCAGCATCCAAGAACCCTCCGTCCGTTTCCTCTTCGGCCTGTATCCGGTTGTTCTGTTCTACTGTCCGCCTTCGGCAGGCATCATAAAACAGGTTTCTTGCCACCTTATACAGCCAGGCCCGTCGTTCTTTCTCTCCCAGTTCTTCCAGAAGATCCAGATTGGAAAGTGCCTTCATAAAGGTCTCCTGCAGTAGATCCTCAGCATCACTGACATTTCCGCATATCATGCAGCAATACTTCAGCAGTTCTGTCCGATACACGGTATATAGCTCTGCGATCATGGCACTCTCCTTTCCTTCGGCTTTCACTCTTATAACGTTTGAGAACGGCAAAGTGTTTTTAGTATAGCACATTTTTTTGGCAACGCATCCTCGAAGCATATGCAAAGGATTCAGAAGGTCCGAAAGTATGCAGAATTAACCGAATTGACGCCTTACGCGGCTCATGAACTAATCAAGGCGATTATCTGCTATGATCTGATTGGGATCATTCCTCGGAGTGAACTGATGGAATAGGAAATGGCATGACCCGAAGATCATGCCATTTCCAGAAAACTATAAAACTGTCTTACAAGCCCGGCCTCAGCCGCAGGGCGGTTTCTTCGTGCGTTTCAGCCTCGCTTCGCGTCGGCAAATTGGGCTTCGTTTCGCCGGAACGCTTTGTTCCTCGTGAGAAAGTAGCAGGTGTACTGGGCCGTTGCGGTTAGCAGCCAGGAGATGGGATAGCTAAGATAGAGGATAATGAGGCTGTGGGTGGCGGCAAAGGCGGTGGTAATCCACAGCACCCGGAAGCCGCAGATGCCCAGGAGGGTGATGCCCGTGGGCAGGTAGCTGTAGCCGTGGCCCCGGATGGCCCCGGTCATCATATTCTGCAGCCCGTTGAGGAAATACACCGCCCCCAGCACCAGCATGCGGGTGGAGCCCGCCGCGACCGCCTCCTCCACATCCGTGTAGATGTGCAGCAGCGGATAGCGGAAGAGCATGAAGCAGCCGGAAAGGACAATGCTGAAGAAAACCTCCAGCAGGGTACAGTAGAGCACTGCCTGCTTCGTGCGCTCATATTCCCTGCCCCCCATGTTCTGGCTGACAGAGGCAACGGCGGCCTGGTTTACGCTGTCCTGGGCGCAGAAGCCGAAGGCCTCGATGCTGCCCGCGGCGGAGTTGCCGGCCATGACCGCCGCTCCGAAGGAATTGACGCTGGACTGCACCAGCACATTGGAGATGGAGAAAAGGCTGCCCTGGATTCCCGCCGGGACGCCGATGGCGAGAAGCTTCTTAAACTGGATTGCGGAGAAGCTCAGGCGCCAGCTCCTGAGGGCATAGATTCCGTCGCTCCCCCGAAGGGCCCGGAGCACCAGAAGGCAGGAGACGCACTGGCTGACCACCGTAGCGATGGCGACCCCCGCGACGCCAATCTTCACAACGACGACGAAAAGGAGGTTCAGCAGCACGTTCAGGGCCCCGGCGATGGCCATGTAATACAGCGGCCGCTGGGTATCCCCCACGCTGCGGAGGATGGCGGCGCAGAAGTTATACAGCGCCATGACCGGCAGACCGCAGAAATAGATGCGCAGATAGAGTCTCGCCAGAGGCAGCACCGTTTCCGGCGTTTTCATGAGCACCAGCAGCGCCCCGGAAAGGCAGACGCCGAGGACGGCAAAGATGACCCCGCCCACGGCGGCGACGATCACGGTGGTCTGCACCGTGTCCTGCATCTGCCTTTCGTCCTTCGCCCCGTAGTAGCGGGCCGCCAGGACGCCGGAGCCGGTGCCCATGCCCATAAGCACGTTCACCAGCAGGGAGACGAGGGCGGCATTGGAGCCCACGGCGGCCAGGGCGTCCTCCCCGCAGTAGCGGCCCACGACAATGAGGTCGGCGGCGTTGAAGGCCAGCTGCAGCACCCCCGCCAGCAGCACCGGCAGGGCAAAGGCAAACAGCTTCGGCAGCAGCTTCCCCACCGTCATATCGATTTCATGTGTTTTTTTCAGCAAAAGGATTCGCCCCGGTTCTGGATTGGTACTCGGCGATTACTCGCCCTTATAACCCGTCATGTCCCGGTCCTTGCCCCAGAAGAACACCGCCATGAGGCCGGGGCCGCAGTGGGAGCCGATGGTGGGTCCGATGTTGGTATAACGCATCTCCCCAAAGTGGAATTCTTCCTTCAGCCCCTCCCCGAACTGTCTGGCCTGCTCCGGGATGTCGGAGTGACAAATATACGCCACCTGGTTTTCCGCGTCAAGGACTTTTTCGCCCACGATCTCATGGATGCGCTGCACCGTGCGCTTGAGGCCCCGGACCTTGTCCTGCACCAGCAGGTGGCCCTGGAGGTCCAGATTGAGGATGGGGCAGATGCTGAGGGCAGTGCCCACGATCATCCCCGCCTTGCTGACCCGCCCGCTGCGATAGAGGTATTTCAGCTCATCGGTGGTGTACCAGGTGTTGACCGCCGCCTTGTGGGCCTCCAGCCAGTCAGCGCACTCCTGTGCCGTGGCCCCGGCGTCCCGCAGCTCGGCGGCCTTCAGGGCGAGCATCCCATAGCCCACGCTGCAGAGGGTACTGTCCACCACATGGATCTCCGCGTCAGGGAATTCCTGTCTCAGCTCCTCGGCGGCGAGACAGCCGTTGTGCCAGGTGCCGGAGACGCCGGAGCCCAGAGTAATGTGGACGATGGGCAGGCCCTCCGCCAGGAGAGGCCGCCAAAAATCCGCAAATTCGGCCATGTTCAGCTGGCTGGTTTTCGGAACCGCCCCGGCCCGCATCTTTTCATAAAACAGATGGCAGTCCTCCGGCAGCATGCTGTCCTCAAAGCTCACGCCGTCAATCTCATAATGCAGGCGCAGGGGGATGATGTCATGCTCCTGCAATACATGGATGCTCAAATCGCAGCCGGAGTCCGTGCAGACGATGAAGTTTTTCATATGCACCTCCATAATCCGCGCGGCGGGTCTCCGGTGGAAACCCGCCGCAGGTTGCCTGTTCTTCGGCCTTATGCGTTGTAGTCCACCGTAATCTCCTTGAGGTCTGTGAACTCCTTGAGACCCTCCAGTCCCCCTTCCCGGCCAAGGCCGCTGGCCTTGACGTTGGTGCCCCAGGACTGCTCCTCGGTGAGGGTCTGGCAGTTGATGAAGACGTTGCCCACATTCAGCTCATCCGCCAGGCGCAGGCCCCGGGCCACATCCTTCGTCCACACATGGGCGCAGAGGCCATAGGGGGAATCGTTGGCCATGCCGATGAGGTCGTCCCCATCCTTCCACTTGATGACCACCGCCACGGGCCCGAAAACCTCCTCCCGGGCAATCGTCATGGTATGAGTGCACTCGGAAACGATGGTGGGCATCACATAGGAGCCCTTCTCCTGCTCCGGGGTCTTGACGCGGGTGTAGTAGACCTTCGCCCCTTCCGCCACGGCGCCGGCGACATAGTCCTCGATTTTTTTCTGCTGCGCCTTGGAGACCACGGGCCCCATGAAGGTGCCCTCCTCCAGCGGGTCGCCCACCTTGAGGGAATCGGCAAAGGCGGCAAATTTTTTCAGGAACTCGTCGTAGATACTCTCGTGGACATAGTAGCGGCCCGGGCCGGAGCAGTGCTGCCCGCAGTTGTTGAACTGCCGGTGCCCCAGAACTTTCACCAGCGCATCCAAATCGGCATCGGGGTAGATGAGGACGGGGTTGTTGCCCCCCAGCTCCATGACGCACTTTTTCACCGTCGCGGCGGCATAGCGCAGCACGTTCTGCCCCGTCTCGCTGGAGCCGGTAAAGCCGATGACATCCACATCCGGGTGGCTGCACAGGCTCATGCCCGTGGTTTCGCCGGAGCCGGTGATGACGTTCACCACGCCGTCGGGGAGGCCGGCGGACTGAATGACCCGGGCAAAGACCAAATCCGTCATGGAATTGATGGAGGGGGGCTTGATGACGCAGGTATTGCCCACCGCGAGGGCGGCGGAGGCCTTCACCGCCAGCATGATGATGGGGAAATTCCAGGGGATGACCAGGGCGGCCACGCCCATGGGCCCGCGCTTGAAATAGCTCACCTGCCCCTTGCCCATGGGAATCTGGATGCCCATGAGGGCCTGGGCGATGTCGGCGGCATACTCGAATTTGCCCGCCGCGCCCATGCAGACGCCGAAAGCATCCCCATAGGGGGTGCCGTGCTCCAGCGCCTCGCAGGTGGCCAGCTCCTTCGCGTTCTCCCGAATGGCGGCGGCAATCTTATACATATACTTGTTGCGCTCGGCCTGGCTCAGGGCTTTCCACGCGGGGAAGGCCCTCCGGGCCGCCTTGACCGCCAAATCCACATCGGCATCCCCTGCACGGGGTACCCTGGCCAGGGGCTCCTGGGTGGCGGGATTTACCGTGATGAAGGTCTCGCCGGAGACGGCATCCACAAACTTGCCGTCGATGAGCATCTGATAGCTTTTCACTTCTGCCATGTATGTTCCCTCCGCTCAGTCCAGCCTGATCATGCTCTCCCAGAAGGTGTGGGGCTGTTCGGAGAGGCTGACCCAGATGTGATGGTGATAGGTGTATTCCGAGAGGGCCAGGACGGAGTTCTCCTTCGTCCAGCCGGATTCCTTGCAGCCGCCCCAGGGGGTTTCGGGGACAATCTCCAGGTGCTGGTTGATCCAGGCGGTGCCGGTCTCGATGTCCTCAATCATGAGGAGGCCCTTGCGGAAATCCCGGGTCCAGACGGAGGCGCAGAGGCCATAGCGGCTGTCGTTGACGAGGGCCACGCCCTCCTCCGGGGTCTTGATTTTCATGATGCCCACCACGGGGGCGAAGATCTCATCCTGCATGAGCTCGTGCTTGTTGTCCGTGACCTCGAAGATGGTGGGGGCCACGAAGGCGCCGTCCTTCGTCTCGGGGGTATTGGGCCGCTCGCCGCCCAGGAGGCATTTGAACCCGGCGGCCTTGGCGGAGGCGATGTACTTCTCCGCCACGTCCCGGCAGCCCATGTAGGCCAGCGGGCCAATCATGGTGGCGGGGTCCATGGGATCGCCCATGGTGATTTTGGAGGCGGCGGCAACGAAGCGCTTCACGAATTCATCGTAGATGCCCTCCTGCACATAGAACCGGCTGGGGCTGCCGCAGTTCTGGCCGCTGTTGAAGAAGGCGGAATAGGTCGCCGTTTCCACCACCGCATCGATTTCGGCATCATCCAGGACAATCATTGCGTTCTTTCCGCCCAGCTCGGAGGCCACCGGCTTCACCAGGGGCGCGGAGAGCTCCATGATGCGCTTACCCACCCGGCTGTCGCCGGTGAAGTTCGTCTTCTTTACCAGGGGATGGGTGACGATGGCCTCACCCACTTCCCCGCCGGGACCGGTGACGATATTCACCACACCGGCGGGGATGCCTGCCTCCACGCAGTACTCCGCCAGCTTCAGCACCGTCAGCGGCGCGCAGGAGGCGGGCTTGAGGATGCAGCAGTTGCCGGTAATGAGGGCCGGGGCCAGCTTGCTGACCGCGGTGACCAGGGGGAAGTTCCAGGGGGTAATGAGGCCCACCACGCCGTAGGGCTCCAGCACGGTCATGACCCGGGCGGAGGGGTTGGCAGTGATGGTGGTGCCGGTGACGGCGCGGCCGATGCCCGCCATGAATTCCAGCTCACCGGCGGCGGAGGGGATGTCGAAGCGGCTGGTCTTGCTGATGGGGCCGCCGTACTGGGCCGTCTCCATGGGGATGAGGAGGTCCTGGTCCCGGCGGATGAGCTCGGCCAGCTTCATGAGGTAGTTGGCCCTGTCCCCGATATAGGTGTTTTTCCAGGCCTTGCGGGCCTTCTGCGCCGCCTTGGCGGCCAGATCCACATCCTCCGGCGTACACCGGGGCGCCTTGGCGATGACCTTGCCGTTCGCGGGGTTCACCACGTCCATGGTGCCGCCCTTCACCGGGTCGCAGAGCTTCCCGTCGATGAGGATCTGATAGTGGTAATCCAGGTAATCCAAATGCGTCTCCTCCCTTGTGGCTGATTGGTTGAAAAGGGGTTATAACCCCCCACTATCCTGTTTACAGTTTACACCCTTTCCCCGCCCCTTGGCAACAGCTTTTTCCCGTTTCCCCTTTCGGAAAAGGAGAAAAATGGCAGAAAGGCCTTGTAGAATCGAAACGGGAAGTATAAAATGGGAGTGTTGATTTGAACGGAGCGATTCCGAAGAAAGGAAGATGGAAGAATGTTTGACAAACTGATTGAAATGCTCAGGGGCAAAAACCGCACCATCGTTTTCACTGAGGGCGAGGACGAGCGTATCCTCTCGGCGGCGGACAAGCTGCTGAAGGGGGGCTTCCTGGGCGTCGTTCTGGTGGGTCCCGAGGCCGGCATCCGCGCCGCTGCAAAGGCCGGCGGCTTTGATATCGAGGGCGCGAAGATCATCGACCCCGCCACCTACGAGGGCATGGACGCCATGGTGGAGAAGATGGTAGAGCTCCGCAAGGGCAAGATGAGCGCCGACGAGTGCCGCGCCGCCCTCTCCAAATCCAACTATTTCGGCACCATGCTGGTGAAGATGGGGATTGCCGACTGCCTGCTGGGCGGCGCCACCTACTCCACCGCCGACACGGTCCGTCCCGCCCTGCAGCTCATTAAAACCAAGCCGGGCAACAGCATCGTCTCCTCCTGCTTCATCCTCACCCGGGGCGAGGACGAAAGCGAGCGCATCGCCATGGGCGACTGCGCCATCAACATCCACCCCACGGAGGACAACCTGGTGGAGATTGCCCAGGAGACCGTGAAGTGCGCCCAGGCCTTCGGCATCGAGCCCAAGGTGGCCTTCCTCAGCTTCTCCACCAAGGGCAGCGCCAAGGATGACACCGTCACCATGATGCAGAATGCCATGGTGCGGGCCCGGGAGGCCATGCCCGACGTGCCCGTGGACGGCGAGATGCAGTTCGACGCCGCCGTCTCCCCCGAGGTGGGCCAGCGGAAGTTCCCCGGCTCCCCCGTGGCGGGCTATGCCAACACCTTCATCTTCCCCGATGTGAACGCCGGCAACATCGGCTACAAGATCGCCCAGCGTCTGGGCGGCTTCAACGCCTACGGCCCCATTCTGCTGGGCCTGAATGCCCCCATCAACGACCTCAGCCGCGGCTGCAACGCCGAGGAGGTCTATAAGATGGCCATTGTCACCGCCGCCGTCATCTGACTTGAACACCAATGCCTGCCGGGCTCCCGGCAGGCATTTTGTATGTGAGGGACTGATTATGTACTATATCGGAGTTGACCTGGGCACCTCCGCCATGAAGCTGCTGCTCATGGAGGAGTCCGGGCGGATCGAAAACATCGTGAGCCGCGCCTATCCCCTCTCCATGCCCCGGCCCGGCTGGTCGGAGCAGGATCCGGGGGAGTGGCTCTCCGCCGCTCTCTCCGGCATCCCGGACCTGATTCGGGATATTGATGCCCGGGCGGTGCGGGGCATCGGCGTCGCCGGGCAGATGCACGGCCTGGTGGTCCTGGACGGGCAGGACCGGGTGCTTCGCCCCGCCATTCTCTGGAACGACGGGCGGACGGAGCGGGAGACCCGCTATCTCAACGAGGAGGTCGGCGAGGACTTTCTGGCAAAGCGCACCGGCAACATCGCCTTTGCGGGCTTCACCGCCCCAAAGCTCCTGTGGATGCGGGCCAATGAGCCGGAGCTTTTCGGGCAGATCCGAAAGGTCATGCTCCCCAAGGACTATCTGGTGTACTGCCTCACCGGGGTCCACGCCACGGACTGCAGCGACGCCTCCGGCATGCTGCTCTTTGACGTGGCCCACCGCCGGTGGAGCCCTGAGCTGCTGGAGATCTGCGGGCTGAAGGAGAGTCAGATGGCCAGGGTCTATGAGAGCAGCGAGGCCGTGGGGACCCTCCTGCCGGAAATGGCGAAGAAGCTGGGTCTCTCCCCCGATGTTCTTGTGGTCGCCGGTGCCGGGGACAATGCCGCCGCCGCGGTGGGTACCGGCACCGTGGGAAAGGGAAAATGCAACATCTCCCTGGGCACCTCCGGCACCATCTTCCTTTCAGACGACAGCTATATCGCCCCGGAGAACCACGCCCTCCACGCCTTCTGCCATGCCGACGGCGGCTGGCATCTGCTGGGCTGCATGCTCAGCGCCGCCAGCTGCCTGAGCTGGTGGACGGAACTGACAGGGCGGGACATCGGGGAGGAGCAATCCCGCATTGAAAGCGGCAGACTGGGGCGTAATCCCGTCTTCTTCCTCCCCTACCTCATGGGGGAGCGGACCCCCCACAACGACGCCGCCGCCCGGGGCGCCTTCATCGGAATGGACATGAGCACCCGCCGGGAGGATCTGACCCAGGCGGTGCTGGAGGGGGTCTCCTTCGGCCTGCGGGACGGTCTGGAGATTGCCCGGGCGTCGGGCATGACCGTGAGCTCCTCCGGGCTCTCCGGCGGCGGGGCCAAAAGCCCCCTGTGGCGGAGGATCCTGGCCAGTGCCGCCCACCTCTCCCTTGCCCTGCCGGAGACGGAGCAGGGGCCGGGGCTGGGGGCCGCCATGCTGGCCGCCGTGGGCTGCGGCGTTTACCCCAATGTGAAAGCGGCGGCGGATGCCGCCGTGAAGCCCGCTGCGGACATCACGGAGCCGGAAGCGGAGCTCTCGGCCCTGTATGAGGAGCGGTATCGGGTTTTCTGCTCCCTCTACCCGGCGCTGAAAGGCTCATTTCCGAAGCTGTAATCCCCGGTGGGGAGAAAGCCCCGGCCTCTGAGAGGCCGGGGTAACCGTATGCATTTGGGCGGGGAGCTCAGCCCCCGAAGACCTCCGCGCTGCACCGGGCAATCTCGTCGTCGATGAAGCGGTCGGCATCCGGGTGGATGGTACCGGGTCCGCCGTAGGTGATGCAGGGGATGAAGTTCCCCAGGGTGCCGTATTCCATGCAGACCCGGCGGGTCTCCCGGCGGATTTCCTCCTCGGTGGAGTCGTCCCGATCCACGATGGCAGCGTCGATGCCGCCCATGAGGGTCATACGCCCGTCGATCTGGCGGCTCAGGCGGGGAATGTCGTTCTGGGGCAGCGCGCCCTGCCAGATGTCGATGTGCAGCTCAATCATATCCTCCACGATGGGCTCGCAGAAGGAGTCGGCGTGGTGCATGATGATGACGCCGTTGTCATGGAGATAATTATACGCCTTCACATAGTTGGGCTTGATGAATTCCCGCCACTTCTCCGGGCTCATGAAGAGATTCGTCTTGCTGCCCCAGTCGTCATGGACCATAATCATGTCTGGGTGTACGGAATCCGTCATGAGCTTGAGGCCGTTATAGCGGTATTCCCCGATGGCGGCCTCCAGGTCCGCGAAGGCCTCCTCCTCCGTCATCAGGTTGATGAAGGTGTCCTCAAAGCCCATGAGGAAGTGGGTCCGCTCGAAGAGGCCGGTGGGAGCAAACATCATTAAGAGGCTCTCCTCCCGGTTCACCTTGGCCGCCCGTTCCAGGTAGGGCTCCCACAGCTCCAGAGCGGAGCAGTTGGCGATGAGGTCCGGCACTTTTGTGAAGTCCCGCCAGCGGGTGATGTCCTTGATGACCTTGTTCTCCTCCGTCACGTGGGGCATGGCACCGATGGAATCCGCGGGCCAGACGATGGTGGTGCCCCACAGGTCCTGCTTGGGGTCCATGCCGGGATGCCGGTCCCCCCGGACATAGAAGTTGACCGGGTCGCCGGGCAGGAAGGTCGTCCCCTCAAACTGCCGCACAAAGCGGTCAGGCTTTCCTCCCCTCTTCAGCGTTTCCAGGACCAGTTCTTTTCCGTTCATCATTTTTCTCTCCTCCTGTATGTTCAGTTTTTCCTCTTTCTCCTATTATACACGGCATAATACGCCTCCACAAGGTATTGACTCCAAACTGAGGATTGAATATTATTGAGCCGAACAATGGCCGATAAAGAGAATGCAGACGGCGCAGGACATCTGCACGAGACGGGCATTCCCGCCTTCCTGGCCAGTGCTCACAAAAGCCCGACGCTCACAAGTGAGAGGATGAAAGAAGAATGAAGCCGCTTCTGCGCTTTCTCCGGCGGGAGCCGGTGCTCACCATCGCTGCCCTGGCAGCGGCGGTGAGCTGCTTCTTTGTTCCCCCGGACCGGGAATACCTCGCCTATTTTGACCTGCGGACCCTCTCGCTGCTGTACTGCCTCATGACCGTGGTGGCAGGCCTCACCCGGGCGGGGCTCTTCTCCCGCATGGCCGGGGCCCTGTGCGCCGGGGCAGGGTCCGTCCGCCGACTGGGTCTGGTCCTCGTTCTGCTGAGCTTTTTCTCCGCCATGCTCATCACCAACGACGTGGCCCTGATCACCTTTGTCCCCTTCGCCGTGACGGTGCTGAGCCTGGCCCACCGGCCCGGGGACCTGGGCCGAATCGTGGCGCTGCAGACCGCAGCGGCGAATCTGGGGAGCATGCTCACTCCTGTCGGCAACCCGCAAAACCTGTTCCTTTACTCCCGCTATGGCTTCACCATGGGGCAGTTTCTGCTGCTCACCCTCCCCTTCTGGGGCATTTCCATGGTTCTCTGCGCCGGGGCCACCCTCCTGCTGCCCCGAGCCGGGCTGGAGCAGAGCGGGACCGGGCAGAGCGGGACCGTGAGAACAAGCGCCTGGCTTCACGGGGGGCTGTTCGTTCTCTGCCTCCTCACGGTGCTGCGCATCCTTCCCTGGCCGATCATGCTGGCCGGGGTGGTGCTGGTCCTGCTGGCGGCGGACCGGAGCCTGCTGCTGGAGGCGGACTATCCGCTGCTGCTCACCTTTGGGGCCTTCTTTGTCTTTTCCGGCAATCTGGCCCGCATCCCCGCCGTGAGCCGCCTGCTGCGGGGGCTGCTGGAGGGGCGTGAATACATCGTCTCCCTTCTCACCAGCCAGGTCATCAGCAACGTTCCCGCCGCTCTTCTGCTCTCCGGCTTCACGGAGGCGGGGAAGGAAATTGTACTTGGGGTGGATATCGGCGGTCTCGGCACACCCATCGCCAGTCTGGCGAGCCTCATCAGCCTGAAGCTTTACAGCCGCACGGAGGGGGCCAAGACCGGGCGCTTTATCCTGGAGTTCACCCTTCTCAGCCTTCTCCTGCTGGCTGTTCTGACCCTTGTGAAGCTCATTTTGAAATAACCGGAAATGCAAAAAGCACCGAAGGATGAAAGGGCGTATGGGCCATGCATCTGTTTCTGACGGGGGAAAAGCAGGCAGGAAAATCCACCCTGCTGCGAAAGCTCCTGGCCGGGCTGGGAGAGACCTCCCCGGGAGGCTTCTTCAGCGTCACGGCGGCGGACGTGCCCGGGGCCGTGGGCTCCGTGTACCTCATCCCTGCCGGGGACCCCGCCCCGGCTTTCGGGGATGAAAACCGCATCGGCATCCGCTACGGCCCGGGGCGAGGCAGGGAGAGCTATCCCCAGGTGTTCGACGCCTACGGCCTCCAGCTGCTGGAGGGCGCGGGGAGCGCCCGGCTCCTGATCATGGACGAAATCGGCACCATGGAGGAGAACGCGGAAAGATTCTGCCGCCGGGTGGAGGAGCTGCTGGACGGGCCGGTTCCCATCCTGGGGGTGGTGCAGAAGCAGGGGGACACCCCGCTGCAGGCGGCCATCCGCCGCCACCCCGCCGTCCGGCTGTGAGTTCTGCACCGAATTATCCTTTACAAAGGATAAGAACAGGTCGTCCTGTCATTGATGTGCTCTCTCTGTGAGAGACAGTGAAAGAAAAAACACCGTTGAACATAGGGAGAGCCTATCACTTGCGGCAGCAGCCTTTTTTCCCTTCACAGGGAAAGAAAACACGGATGCCCGTTCGCCGGTCTGGGCCGCAGGCTCACAAATCATCCAAACAAACCCCGGGCAGAGAGCTTCTGTTTTATTCACTTCTCCAATTGCGCATGGGTAACTCCACGGATATAATAAAACAAATGAATACTCTCTGGCTTTTGTGGCTCATGCACGACCCGGTCAGGATTACTGATCGGACATGCATTCTTGTTCAGCTGGACAAGGGAATCGGGTGAAATTCCCGGACACGGGTCAGATCGTTGATCTGATTTGTAGCTGTGAAGACGGAGTGTCGGCTCTGTGCGCGAATTTGGCGCATACCGCGAAAGCGGGTCATTGAAGTCCTGTAACGGGATGGAGAGAAGGCGAGTGTCGATACGTTGGCGCGAAAGCGCCTGAACGTCGCAGTCAGAAGACCTACAAAGCCCCGGTTATCAGCTTCCGTGTGCCTGTGGCACATGGGGGCAGTGTTGCCAATGAAAGCAGAGACAGTAGCTGTCCCTGCTTTTTTCGTTTTTCTCATGAAAAACTGCGCTTTCAGAAGAAAGGGACAACGATGCAGATTGCAATCTACGGAAAGGGCGGAATCGGGAAATCCACGGTCAGCGCCAATCTCTCGGCGGCCCTGGCCTGGTGCGGAGACAGGGTGCTGCAGATCGGCTGCGACCCGAAGCACGACTCCACCCGTTTGCTCCATCACGGGCAAAAGGTTCAGACGGTTCTGGATTATCTCCTCAACGTGCCCGAGGATGAGCAGAAGCTGTCGGACATCCTGATGCCCGGCTACGCCGGAATCGGCTGCGTGGAGGCCGGCGGCCCGCGCCCAGGGATGGGCTGCGCCGGCAGAGGGATCCTGACCGCCTTTGACTTCCTTCAGCGGCACGATGCGTTTTCAGCTTACGATACCGTGCTGTACGATGTTTTGGGGGACGTGGTCTGCGGAGGCTTTGCCGTCCCGGTGCGCAGACAGTATGCCGACGCCGTTTTCCTCGTCACCAGCGGGGAGGCCATGGCCATCTATGCCGCCAACAACATCCTCCAGGGGATACGCAATCTGGACCCCGAGGAAGCCCGGATTACGGGAATCATCTGCAACAGCAGGAACATCGACGATGAGCAGTCCCTCGTGGCGCAGTTTGCGGAGGCCGTCGGCCTGCCCATCTGCCTCTCCATCCCCCGCAGCGACGTGTTCACCCGGGCGGAGCGGCTGGCGAAGACCCTGCCGGAGCTGGACGCCGAGTGCGCCGAGGCCCGGCTGTTCCTCACCCTTGCCGGGAAGATCCGCGCCGGACTAGAGCTGCACAAAGCCCGTCCGCTGGAGGAGGAACAGATGGAAGCGTTCCTCCGGGGAAAGCCCGTCTCAATGCCCCGGCACGAGAAACCCGCCGCTTCCGCAGCGGCACCGCTCTCCCCTGCTCCCGCTCCGGCTCCGAAGGCCGCGAAGAAGCGGGCGCTCTCCGACCCCTTCAGCCGGGTGCCGCTGTTTGGCTGCGCCTACCGGGGGGCCGTGGACCTGGCGGTGCATATCAAGGATGCCGCTGTTCTTGGCCATGCGCCGAAAAGCTGCACCCTCTATGCGGTGAACGGCATCACCGGTTATTCCCGGCGGGGCCTCTTTGACCGGGGCGTCCTCTACCCGGCCTTCATTCCACAGCACTTTGAGAACACGGACATCACCGTGCAGGATGCCGTATTCGGCGGCGTGGAGCACGCCCGGGAAAAGGCGCTGTCCCTGTTCCGGCAGGGTGTCCGCACCATCATTGCCGTTACCGCCTGCATCCCCGGTCTGAGCGGGGATGACCTCACGCCGGTCAAGGAGGAGCTGGCGGGCATGGGCTGTGAAATGTTCATCGTCCATACGGACGGTGTCAGCGCCGGGGACTACAACCAGGGAATGGCGGAATGCTACAAGACCCTGGCGAGGGAGGCTGTCTGCCCCTGTGAGGAGCGGGACCCGGATTCCATCAACCTCGTCTATGAGCTCACCTGGTCCTCTTCTGCTGATGACAATTATGAAAAGATTCGCGGAATTCTGGACGCTCTCGGCATTCGGATCAACTGCCGCTTCCTCTGCGCGACGACCGTGGAGGCGGTCCACGGCTTCCTTCGCGCACCATACAGCATCATGGCCAGAGAGGATGAGCTGGGGAGCGAGCTGCGGGGAATCTTCCAGGAGAAATATGGCTGCCGCTTCCTGGAGGGAACGCTCCCCCGGGGCTTTTCCGAGACCGCCCGCTGGGCCGAAACGCTGGGCAGGCTCTACGGAAGAGAGGCGGAGGCGGCCCGTCTGACGGAACGCGCCCGGGCGGAATACCAGGCAAAGCTGGAAGCCCTCCGTCCCCGATTTCGGGGAAAACGGGCCATCATCTTCCTCACCGGCGGAGGGCATGACTGGCTCCCGGAGCTGGCGGAGGATCTGGAGCTCCATGTGGAGAAGCTGATTCTTCTGGGGCAGGCGCAGGAGAGCAACGCCGGGTGGAACCGCCGCTTTTCCGCCGAATGGGCTATGGACAGGGAGCATCTTCGGGAAACGGTGGAAGATCTGCGCCCCGATCTTCTGCTGACCAGCGACCCTTCCGCGCTGCCGGACCCGCCGGACTACCTCTCCGTGATCCCGGTAACACGGAACACCGGCGTCGGCTTTTTTGCAGGAGCAGAGGCGGCGGAGAAGTGGAGCAAGGGTATGGAAAAAACGCCGGAAGGCAGGTGGAAGCATGACCGAGCGGTATTTGAGAAATATTACGCCTGATTACATCACCGGCGCGGTATCCGCCTGCGAAGGCATCCGGGACAGCATGGTGCTGATCAACGGCCCCCTGGGCTGCAAGTTTTACCATGGATATGCCGCCGGTCAGGCCATCATAAAGGAGCAGAACCTCTGGAATCTTCGCGGTGAGCTTCGCTTGACAAACGCCATGGACGACAAGCTCCTGCGCAGCCAGTATTTTGCAGGCACACCCCAGATACCGGGCTCCAATCTGCGCTATGAGGATTTTGTATTCGGCACGAGGGAACAGCTTCGGCGGGCATTGAACGATATCTTCGCCGAGCGGCGCTATGCCCTTTTCTCGGTCATTCAGGCGCCGGGAACTTCTCTCCTGGGCGAGGCCCTGGAGGGGGAACTGGCGGACATCTCCGGGGAATACGGCATCCCCTTTCTCTTTGTGGAGACCCCAAGGTTTTCGGAAAACCATTTCCTTGGCTACGATGAGACCATGGCCCGGCTGCTGCGCACCCTGCTGTCCCCAGGAACGAAAACCGGCCCACGGACGGGCCGCCCAAGGGTCAATCTCTTCGGCCTATACACCTATCAGCGGTATCTGGAGGGGGACCTTGAGGAGCTGACGGAGCTGCTTTCCCTCTGCGGCGTTGATGTGAATTGTGCCGTAGGAGCGGACTGCAGCATGGAGAGCTTCCGCCGCATCCCGGAGGCGGACGCGAACATCCTTCTCTCGCCGGAACGGTGCTTTGAGACGAAGCGTTTTCTCGTCGATGCCCTCCCCCTGCCCATCTTGGATTTCGGCTGCCTGCCCGTGGGCTTTGACCTGACCGAGCGCTTTGTACGGGAGGTTTCCGGGCTATTGGGCACAGATTGTTCCCCGGCGCTGGCAGCCATCGACCGGGCCAGGGCCCGCGCTTTCTACCATATCGGGCGGCAGATGGGTTCCCAGGGCTTTCCCAGGGAGCTCCGCTGGGCTGCCGAAGGGGAATGGTCCGCGCTGTATGCCTATGCGGATTATCTCTCCGGCTATCTCGGTATCCGCCCGGCGGCACTCCACCCCCTTTATACGCAGTGCCGGGGAGATGGGGAAACCCGGCTCCGGGCCCTGCTGGAAGGGCAAAGCTGTGCCGACGCCCTCACCGCCGATTTCTCCAGGGTGAAGGATGTCATTCTTCTGGGCAGCGCCAACACCATCGCGGATATCCTCAACTACAGCGGCAATGTTTTCGGCATTGAGACCATGTTCCCATCCTCCGGTTATATCCATGTCCTGCCGAAAACACTGCTGGGCTGCCGGGGCGCTTTGTATCTGCTGGAGCAAATTCTGAACGGCACCCGGCTATTGATGGCCTGGGACTGAAAAACATGGAAAGGAGACGGTGATATGGACCATCGAAAGGAAGTACAGGCATATTGGGATCAGCGCAGCCACGGCTTTTCCGATGCAATCAACGAGGAAGCGGACAGTGAGCTGGGCGAAGCGTGGAGGGAGCGTTTCCGCTCACTTCTGGGCGATGCGCCGCTGGATGTTCTGGATGACGGCGCGGGGGCAGGCTTTTTCTCCATGCTCCTGGCCTCTCTTGGCCACCGCGTGACCAGCATCGATTATTCCGAAAAAATGGTGGAGCGGCTTCGGGAAAACATGGCCGCCCGCAGCCTCACGGGGAAGGCCCTGCAGATGGATGCCCAGGACCTTCAATTCCCGGGCGGGAGCTTTGACGCCGTGGTGCAGCGAAATGTGCTGTGGAATCTGGATGATCCCGCCAAGGCTTATGGAGAGATGCACCGGGTCCTGCGCCCAGGCGGGCTGCTCATCGTGGACGACGGCAATCACTATCTCGCCAGCCATGACGAGGAATACGCTGCCGAAAATGAGCGTCTCCGCCGGCAGCGGCAGGCCGAGGCGGCGGAGCGCCCCGCGATGCCCGGCGACCACACCGCCCACAACCCGGAGCAGGTGGATTTCACCGTCATCGAGCGCATAGCCGTGGAGCAGCCCCTCAGCCATGTCCGGCGTCCCCAGTGGGACCTGGACCAGCTCATCCGCCTGGGCTTTTATGACATCCAGGTACATATCGACGGGGAGAAGCTGCCCCGGCACTATCTCATCTCGGCCAGAAAAAGGGCCAAATAAGGTAAGCTGCTGCAATTTGCGCAGTGAAATAAACAAGAAAACGGAGGTCTCCCATGAAGAAAGCATCCAAACTGATCTGCCTCGCCCTGGTTCTGTGCATGCTGCTCCTGACAGCCTGCAGCACCACCGGCGGCACCCCGGCGTCGGCAACGCCCGCGAGCTCCGACAACTCCCCCACCCCAGCCCCCGCAAATGAACCTGCCGAAACCGCAGCCGCGCCCGTGGAGGACAAGCACCTGAACGTAGCCATCTACTGGAACGCCACCCTGGACACCATGAACAGCTGGGGCGGCTGGTGGACCATGCGCTACGGCGTGGGCGAGACTTTGCTCACCATGGACGCCGACATGAACCTGGTGGAATGCCTGGCTGACTCCTGGGAGGTCGTTGACCCCCAGACCTTCAAATTCCACATCCGGCAAGGCGTCCTGTTCTCCAACGGGAACACCGTCACGCCCCAGATCGTTGCCGATTCCATCACCCGCATCGCGGAGGGGAACTCCCGGGGCGGCAACCTGAAACTGGCCGGCGCCGAGGTGGACGGGGAGAACGTCATCTTCCGCACCACCGAGCCCTACTCCGCTTTCCCCTATATGATCACCGAGCCCATGTGCATCATCGTGGACACCACCCAGGACATGTCCAACTACGATATCTATCCCATCTGCACCGGCCCCTACAAGGTCATCGGCCACGTTCCCGACGAGAAGTGGGAGCTGGAGGCCAATGAATACTACTGGAAGGGCGTTCCCTCCATCAAGTACATCACCAACTACAACATCGCCAGCGACACCCGCATCAGTGCCATGATGAGCGGTGAGATCGACATGGCCTACTCCCCCTCCACCTCCACCCTGGCACTGATTGAGGGCAGCGACACCTACAAGGTCCTCTTTGCGCTGGGCACCCGGGAGAGCGACGTCGCCATCAACTGCACCGAGGGCCGCCCCACCGCCGATGTGAATCTCCGCCGCGCTCTCTGCTGGTCCGTGGACCGGGCGGTGCTGGCCCAGATTTCCGGCAACGGCACCTCCGAGCCGCTGGCAAAGCCCTTCCCTGACAGCGTGGGCTATGACCTCAGCGGCGTGACCGCCCCCGGCTATGACCTGGCAAAGGCGGCGGAGTATCTGGCCGCCGCCGGCTACGCCGACTCCGACGGCAACGGCTTTGTGGACAAGGACGGGGAGGAACTGCTCCTGTACATCACCCTCAGCAGCAGCACCGATACCGCGGTTTATCAGGCCATGATGGATATGTGGAAGGCCGCCGGGATTCATGTGGAGCTGGAGACGCTGGAGAATGTCTCCGACAAGCGGAAGAGCGGCGAATACGACATCATCTCCGCCGGCTGGCAGACCATGAACAACGGCGACGGCCAGTCCTACATGGTCAACCGCTGGTCCGAAGGCGGCCCGGACAACTATGTGAACTACTATTCTGACGCCTTCCAGGATGTGATGACCCGCCTGAACGAGGCTTTTGACCCCGCTGAGCGCGCCGCCCTGTATGCCGAGGCCTCCCAGATCATCTGTGACGACTGCCCTGCCCTCTTCTACGCGGCCACCGCGAACTATGACGTAATCAACGCCGATGTCCTGGAGGACATCACCATCTATCCCATCGACTACTACGTCATCGACAACACCTGGACAATGAAGTGATAAACCCTGGGCCCTCCGCCCGGAAAAGACCGGGCGGAGGGCCCGCAGGCGCAGATTCCGCTGAAAAGGAAGACGAAGCTATGCTCAGACAGATAAGGCAGCGACTCCTTTCCCTGATCATCATCCTGATCGGCCTGTCCATCCTCACCTATGGGCTCACTTACCTGCTGCCCTCCGACCCGGTTGAGGTACTCATAGACACATTGGGTCTGTCTCACGACCCGGAGACCATCGCCCGCCTGCAAAAGGAATACGGCTATGACCAGCCCTTCTGGGTGCAGTACTTTACCTGGCTGAAGGGGATCTTCCACGGGGATTTCGGGATGTCCGTGAAATACACGGAGCCCGTACGGGATGTGCTTGGCAGAAAGCTGCCGAACACCATCCGACTGGCTTGCTCCTCCTTTATCATGATGATCGTCATCTCCTTCCCCCTGGGGATCCTGTCGGCGGTCTACAAAAACAAGGTCGCGGATTACATCATCCGTTTTCTGTCCTTCATCGGGGTCTCCATCCCCACCTTCTGGTTCGGCATGATTCTCATTTTCATTCTGGGGGTGCGGCTGAAGCTCCTGCCGGTGGCGGGCTTCTCCTCCTGGAAGAGCATCATCATGCCCACCATGACCCTGGGCGTCACCTACAGTGCCTCCTATATCCGGCGAATCCGCGCGGTCATGGTGGAGCAGCTGAGTGAGGAGTACATCTCCGGTCTGAAATCCCGGGGCGTCAGCAAGGCCCGCATCATCTTCGTTCATGTCCTGCCCAACTCCCTCCTCTCGGTCATCACCATGCTGGGCATGTCCTTCGGCGGTCTTCTGGGCGGAACGATGATCGTGGAGACGGTCTTCGGCTGGAACGGCATCGGCAGCGCTGCCATGTCTGCCATCACCGCCCGGGATTACCAGCTCATTCAAGGTTATGTCCTGTGGATGGGATTTATTTATGTCATCGTAAATCTGCTGGTGGACATCTCCTATCAGTTCATTGATCCCCGAATCAGAAGGGGGATGGAAAAGAAATGAGACGCAGAAGAAGGCTCAGCCGCTCCAGAAGGGCCTCCTGGATCCGGTTCTCCGTCGCCGCGTTCTTTGCGGTGCTTTTTGTGGTGTTCGCCCTCTATGCCAGCGCCTTTGCCCGCTACGACCCGCTGCAGACGGATTATTCCAGCATGCTCCAGGCTCCCAGTGCCGCCTACTGGTTCGGCACGGACCAGCTGGGGCGGGATATCTATTCCCGCATCCTCTACGGAGGGAAGACCTCCCTTCTCATCGCCTTTGTGGTCACGGGGATCGTGGCCTCAGTGGGCATCCTCATCGGCACGGCCGCCGGGTTCATCGGCGGAGCCTTTGATTCGGTGCTGATGCGCCTCTGCGACATGCTCATGGCCTTCCCCGGCTCCATCTTCACCATCGCCCTGGTGAGCTTCATCGGCACGGGTATCCCCAACCTGATCCTGGCCATGTCCCTCACGAGCTGGACGGGCTTTGCCCGCATCAGCCGCTCGCTGGTTCTGTCCATCAAGAACAATGTCTTTGTGGAGCAGGCGCGGCTGGGCGGCGCTTCGGACTGGAAGATCCTGATGGTGTACATCATCCCCAATGTCCTGCCCTCCCTGCTGGTGAACATTTTCCAGAGCATCGGCGGAAAGCTGCTGACCATCTCCGGCCTGTCCCTGCTGGGCCTGGGCTCTCCTCCGCCGACGCCGGAATGGGGTTTCATGCTCTCCGAGGGCAAGAACTTCATGTACCAGGCGCCCTGGATGCTGCTGTTTCCCGGCCTGGTCATCCTGGTGAACGTGGTCATCTTCAACCTCCTCAGCGACAGCATCCAGGAGCTGATGAACCCCAGGGAAAATGTCTGGTGAAGGAGGGGAAGAAATGAGCATTCTTCAAATCGAGCACTGCACGATTTGCTATCAGAACGGCACACCGGCGGTCAGCGATGTTTCCTTCGATGTGGAAAGCGGGGAGATCATCAGCATCGTCGGAGAGAGCGGCAGCGGCAAGACCACCCTCATCCGGGCGATTCTCGGGCTTCTCCCTCCCGGCGGCAGGGTGACGGAAGGGCGGATCCTCTTCGGCGGGAAGGATCTGACACAGGCATCTGAAACGGAGCTGGAGGATATCCGGGGCAGGGATATCGCCATGATCTTTCAGGATGTGGGCGCATCCATGGACCCGATCCAGCGGATCGGGCGGCAGTATCGGGAATCCATCGCGGTTCACCAGAAGCTGCCCCGGCGGGAATACCGCTCCCGGGCGGCAGACATGCTCCGGCGGATGCACCTCTCCGATACGGACCGCGTTCTTTCCGCTTATCCCTTCGAGCTATCCGGCGGCATGAAACAGCGGGTGGGCATCGCCATGGGAATGACAGCCCATCCCCGTCTCCTGCTGGCGGATGAACCCACCTCCGCCCTGGATGTGACCATCCAGGCCCAGGTGGTTCACGAGATGCGGCAGCTGCGGGATCAGTTCGGCGTAACCATCATTCTCGTTACCCACAATATGGGGGTAGCCTCTTACCTTTCGGACCGAATCGGCGTCATGCGCAAGAGCCGGATGGTGGAGTTCGGTCCGAGGGACGCCATTATTTTCAGCCCGCAGGAGCAGTACACGAAGGATCTTTTGGACGCTGTGCCGAAGATGGGAGGAGATCGGTATGCCAGATAATGTCCCCCTGCTTGAGGTTTCCCATGTCAGTCGTCGGTTCTCCGTGAAGAAGCAGGAGCTGCGGGCGGTGAGCGATGTCAGCTTTACCCTTACCAGCGGTGAGCTTCTGGGAATCGTGGGAGAGAGCGGCTGCGGGAAGAGCACCCTGGCCAAAATGATCGTCGGCTCGCTGCCGGTCTCGGAGGGAAGCCTGAAGCTGAATGGCGAAGAATATACCAACCTGAGCGGGCGCGACAAGCGCTCTTTCCGGCGAAAGATTCAGATGGTGTTTCAGGATCCCCTGAGCTCCTTCTCCCCAAGAATGAAAATCGGAGCCTATCTGTGCGAGCCCCGGCGCAACTATGACCGCCTCCGCCGGGAGGACGCCATGCGGGAAGCGGAGGATTTGCTGGAGCAGGTGGGGCTCCCCCGGGACTTTGCCCAGCGCTATCCCCATGAGCTGTCCGGCGGGCAGCTGCAGCGGGTCGCCATCGCACGGGCCATCGCCATTCGCCCGGAGCTTCTGGTCTGCGATGAGGCAACCGGCGCCCTGGACGTATCCATCCAGAAGCAGATTGCGGAGCTCCTGGTGCGCCTGATTGAAGTGCAGAATATCGGTTGCATCTTCATCGGCCATGACCTCGCCTTTGTTCGCAGCGTCACACAGCGGATCGCCGTCATGTACCTGGGACGGATCGTGGAGCTGATTTCCAGCGAGGATTTGGAGGCGGAATGCCGCCACCCCTATACGCTGGCGCTGCTGGGCTCCATCTTTGACGTATACTGCGACCAGAGCGAGCAGATCAGTCTTCTGCAGGGAGAGCCGCCAAGCCCGCTTCAGATAAGCAAGGGCTGCCCTTTTGCCCTTCGGTGCCCCAGGTGTTCCCGGCGGTGTCAGGAGGAGCTGCCGCCTCTGCTTGACCTGGGCGGCGGGCACCTGTGCGCCTGTTTTGACATAAGCGAAAGCCGCCCCTGCTGAGGGGCGGCGTAGTGTTTCAACCCGGGAAGCTCAAGGTCGAACGCGCGGATTGCATCGTCTGGATTTGCATCGCATTCCGGAGCGTCGCAGGGGCCGCGTTCACCGTGATGTATGTGCTGCGGAGCAGAAAGCTTCCGAAAAACAGTCTGGAGGAATGACAGAATGAAAGAAAAAGCTCTGTGCGTTGTGAGCTTCGGGACCAGCGTTCCCGGGGCGGAAGCGGCGATTGCCAACATAGAAACCGCACTGCGCGGCGCCTGCCCGGAACGGGAATTCCGCCGTGCCTTTACCAGCCGGATCATCTGCCGGAAGCTGGCGCGGGAGGGGCGTCCCGTCCAGAGCCCGGAGGAGGCGCTGGAGGAGCTCGCCGCCGCCGGCATACGGGATGTGCTCGTGCAGCCGACGCATCTGACCCCCGGCGAGGAATACGAGAAGCTCTGGTGCATCGCATCGGCGTATGCCGACCGCTTTGAGACGCTGCGCGTTTCAGCGCCCCTGATTGCCGGGGCGCAGGACCTCCTCGCCATGACGGACGCCATCCTTGCGCACTGCGCGACGGAGGCGGACGAGGCGCTGCTGCTTATGGGGCACGGGACGGGACACATCGCAAACATGATTTATCCCGCGCTGCAGACGGCGCTGCGCCTGCGCGGTGCAGAGAGTGTCTTCATCGGAACGGTGGAGGGCTGGCCGGAGCTGGAGGACTGCCTCGCGCAGCTTGAGCGCGGCCCCTGGAAAAAAGTGCTGCTGGCGCCGCTGATGCTGGTGGCCGGGGACCACGCCATGAACGACATGGCCGGAGACGCGCCGGACAGCTGGAAATCCCGGCTGGAGGCCGCGGGTTTTGCCGTCCGTTGCCGTTTGGAGGGAATCGGCATGTGGGATGAGGTCGCTGCACTGTACCTTCGTCATCTGACGGACGCCGAGGAGGTAATGGAACGATGAAACGTATGCTTGCTGCCATTCTTTCCGGGCTTTTGTGCCTGACGATGCTCTGCGCCTGCGGGCAGACAGCGATGCCGGCAGAAACGGAGATTTCTGTGCAGGCGGTTACCGTGACGGACGACATGGGGACGGTCTGCAGCTTCTCCGAAACCCCGGCGAGGGTGGCAGCGCTGACGGGCAGCTTTGCCGAAACCTGGCTGCTCGCGGGCGGCGAGCTCTGCGCCGCGGTGCAGGACGCCTGGGACGACTTTGAACTCGGTCTGCCCGAAACGGTCCACAACCTGGGCAGCTATCAGAACATCAGTCTGGAGCTGCTGTTTGAGTCGGAGCCGGATCTGGTGATCGCCAGTGCCAACACCAAGAATCATGTGGAGCTGAAGGACACGCTGGAAAAGGCAGGGGTAGCGGTCCTCTATTTCGATGTAAACGGCTTCGGGGACTATCTGCGCATGCTGAGGGCCTGCACGCTCATCACGGGCCGGGACGATCTCTATGAGAAAAACGGCACAGCCGTGGAGCGGCAGGTGCAGGCGGTTCAGGATGCGGCAGCGGAAAAGCTGAAGACACAAGAGGCCCCCGATGTGCTGTTCCTGCGTGCTGCGGCCTCCGCTGTGCGGGCCAAGGGCTCCGACGGCACGGTGCTGGGAGAAATGCTGGCTGCGCTGGGCTGCGTCAACATCGCCGACGGCAGCTCGCTGCTGGAGGATCTCAGCATTGAGGTCATCATTGAAAAAGACCCGGAATTCATTTTCCTGGTACAGCAGGGCGACGACGTGGAGGCCATGGAGCGAATGCTCAGCGAAACGCTGACGGGCAACCCTGCCTGGTCCGGTCTCACCGCCGTGAAGGAGGGGCGCATGTACTTCATGGACAAGCACCTGTTCCACTTCAAGCCCAACGCACGATGGGGGGAAGCCTATGAGCAGCTCTTCGCGCTCCTCTACGGGAATTAAGCCCGGCGTCAAAATCGCGCTGGCGGCTGCGTTTCTGCTGCTGGCGACATTTTTGAACGTCTGTTTTGGGGCAAGCTGGCTGGCCCCGGCAAGGCTTTGGGAGGCTCTGATCTCCGGGCCGGGGGAAAGCGCCGCGGCCCGCATTTTGTGGTACGCCCGGCTGCCCCGCATCGCCGCCTGTCTGCTGGCAGGGGCCGGTCTCGCCGTTTCCGGCACCGTGATCCAAAAGGTGCTGGCCAACTCTCTGGCCTCGCCCAGTATCATCGGCGTCAACGCCGGGGCAGGCCTCGCCGTGGCGCTCTGCTGCGCCTTCGGCGGCTATTCCGCCTGGCTCATCACCGGCGCGTCCTTTCTTGGGGCGATGGCCGCCACTTTCCTTGTGGTCATCGCCGGGCGGAAGAGCGGCGCGTCCCGCACCACCGTGATCCTGGGCGGCGTGGCCGTCTCCACCTGCCTCAACGCCGTGACGCAGGCAATCACAACGCTGCTGCCGGACGCCGCGCTGGCCAGCGCCGACTTTCGTGTCGGCGGATTCTCCGCCGTGAATCAGGGACGACTGCTCCCCGCTGCGATCCTGATTCTTGCGGGCATCGCGCTCACGTGCACGCTGACAAACGAGCTGGATGTGCTCTCCCTTGGGGACGACACGGCCCATGCCCTTGGACTTCGCGTCGGTACGATCCGCACCGTGCTGCTGACGGTGGCGGCGCTGCTGGCCGGAGCCAGTGTCAGTTTCGCGGGCATCCTCGGCTTTGTCGGTCTGATCGTGCCCCACATTGCCCGGCGCTTGATCGGCAACGAGAGCGGGACGCTCCTGCCGTTTACTGCCCTGCTGGGCGCCGGCTTTGTCGCGCTGTGCGATCTGGCGGCGCGGATGGTTTTCGCCCCCTATGAGCTGCCGACCGGCATCCTCCTGAGCTTCCTCGGCGGACCCTTCTTCATCTGGCTGCTGCTGAAGCGGAAAGGAAAACCCTGATGATCGAAGTCAGTGAACTGAACGTTTATTACAACGGAGCACAGATCCTGCGGGATGTCAGCGCGGCCTTTCCCCTGGGGAAGATCACCGTCGTCCTCGGGCCGAACGGCAGCGGGAAGAGCACGCTTCTGAAGTCGCTGATCCGGCTGAACACAGAGGTATCCGGCCGCGTTATGCTGGGCGGGGAGAACGTTGCCGCCATGAGCCAGCAGGCTCTGTCCCGGCGCGTCGCCTATCTGCCTCAGGCCCGCAGTATCCCGGATATCACCGTCGGGCGCCTCGTGATGCACGGGCGCTTCCCCTACTTGAGCTATCCACGCCGTTACCGCAAGGAGGACCACGAAAAGGTCCGGGATGCGCTGTGCTGGATGGGACTGACGGACTTTGCCGAGCGGAAGATGGAAAGCCTGTCCGGCGGCCAGCGGCAGAAGGTATATCTCGCCATGGCCCTGGCGCAGGACACGGATGTGATCCTCATGGACGAACCGACCACCTTTCTGGACATCCGGAACCAGTTGGAGATGCTGGAGCTCATCCACCGACTGAGCGCGGAGGGGAAAACGGTCATCATGATTCTGCACGATTTCGATCTGACGCTGCGCTACGCCGACAATTGCCTGCTGATGGGCGAGGGACGGGCGCTTTGCGCCGGCAGCGCACGCGAGGTGTTGTCCGCGCCGGAACTGGCAAAGGTTTTTGGCGTAACGCCCCACTTTTATGAGACAGAGGACGGCCTTCACTGCTATGTGCAGAAATGACGGTGAGACAGACAAAGCCTCCGGCTAAGCCGAAGGCTTGAATGGCCCTGGAAGGGCATAAGACCGGCAAGCGTCTCAAGCCGCGCTGTATTATTTCCCACTCGTATTGGCTTCCCTACCGCCCGTAAACGGGCAATATCCCCTTCTGATCAAGTCTCTGCGAGTTGCGACCTGGCCTTGTAGCAGCTCGCTTCACTCGATGCATGAAGCTATCAACAGTCGGCAAAGCGCCTGTTTTTGTCCAATGCGGTCATACGCGCCATCTCCTCTTCTGAAAGCGCGAAATCCCACACGTCGTAATCCTCAATGCGCTCCAGCAGGTCTGCACCGTCCGTTTCTTCAGGTTCCCGTCTGTCAGCACTCCGCGCTCCCGCATACTCTTCGTGTTCCGCACTATCCCTTTGCGGGCAGCCCTCGTTTCCGAGGTATTCTGCTTTCTTCATACTGACCGCCTTCCTCCGTTTCTTCGGACTTACGATTGTTCGGCCCTTCCCCCATTTTTTGAGGTACTATGGCCTCTTCTGACTTCTCACAGTTCGTTGTTACTGCGGTTTTTTTCGAATACGTCTGCTTTTGCCGTCTGTGAGACCTCCCCGGGTACTCACACATTCTTTCACTCTTATACCCGCCATGTTTACCGCAAGCGATTCCGTGCAGCTATTGGGCTTTGGCTTGCATAGCAGTCTTACCCTCGCTTACAGCCTGACATGATTTCTGTTCGTCGGGCCACAGTTTTGCCGCTGCCTTCCTTCAGATTCCGCCTCACAACGGACACCCCTGGCTTTGGCTATGACCTTCCCGCTGCCGGGCGGTCTCGGGACTTTCACCCTTTAGAACGTGCGCTCGCCGGGCGCACGATGCAAAAGCGAGGCGCCGAGGCGCCTCGCTTTTGGTGTGACAGAATCATGTTCTGGGGTGGCAGTCCCGCACATCCCAGAGGAGCCAGCCATACCAGCAGTCGCTGGTCTCGGTGAGCATCCCCTCGCTGTCGGCATGGGTCTCCAGAAAACGAAGAACCCGCCCGACATTGTCCGCCGTGGCCTCCCCCTCCTCCAGCAGGAACTCCGTCAGCCGGCGGGCGGTAGCCTCGTCCGCCGGGAGCCGGATGCTTCGGTACTGCTTATAGTAGCTGCACTCCGGATAGTAGCCCCGGAACCACAGCAGGCTGAACAGCTCATAAAACCAGTGCGAATGACTGGTCTTGTTCCGCCGTGGCTGTCGGTCAAACAGCTCCTGCATGATCTGGCTGTGCAGGTCATTGACGCTGTAAACGAAGCTCGCGTTAAAGCACCAGGCCCGGCTCATCCGAATGAGGTTGTCCAGGCCCCGGAGACCGCTGACGGCGGGGGTGATGGAGGAAAAGGCCAGGTCGAATTTTTTCTCCCAGCCCAGAGCCGCGATATCCGCCTCCCGGAAATTCACCGGGCAGAAGCTGACATTCCTGAGGCCCTGCTCCCGGCAGTAGGCATCGCCGTATTCCGTCATGCGGGGGGAGATATCCGTGCCCATGACGCTGCGGGCAGTCCTGGCAAACTCCGCGGCAAAGCGCCCGGGGCCGCAGCCAACATCCGCAACATCCTGGTCCTCGGTGAGAAGGCCCCGCTGCCGGAGCCATGCCGCCGTATCCCGCACCCGAACGGCGTGGACCTCCTTCTCGCTTTCCTTGCGGTATTTCTCATCCCACTCCCCGGCCCGGCGATCCCAGGTGTCCTGCCGGACGGAGCGATGCTCATCAAAAATGCCGTCGTAAAGCGCCTCGAATTTTCTGAGTTCCGCTTGTCTGTCCATATTCCGCTCTCCATGCCTATTCTGATGTGAGTATAATACCGCAGTTTTCAGGAAAAGGCAAGAGTCAGCCCTGTTTCAGCAGCTTGGGAATATCGGTGACACGAGGAGGGTCGCCCCGGCGGAAAATGAGGAGCCGGTAGACCCGCCCGGCCACGTAGACCGCCAGCAGAGTCACCGCCAGAATCAGCGCAAGGGAGATGAGGGCAGTGGGGATGCCCACCGATCCCAGGAGCACCCTGGCGGGGGTACACATCACGGCGGTAAAGGGCAGGTAGTTCATCCAGGCGGCAGTAGAGACCATGGACATGGAGCCGCCGCTGTTTTCACCGTAGATGGTAAGCAGGAAGCTGGCCACCAGAAGGAGGGTGAAGATGCTGTTGCAGCTCCCCAGGTCCTCGGGCTTGGAGGCCAGCGCGCCACCGATGGAGGCGATGGCGCAGTACATGAGGAAGCCGGCGAGGATGAGCAGCGCCGCCAGGATGACTCCGGGCAGGGTAAAGAGCCCGGAGGCAGAGCCAAGAAGGTCGAAGAACTGGAAGATGCCCAGATTGCTGCCGGGGAAGAAGGCGTTCACCAGCCCCCGCCCCAGCACGCAGCCCAGCACAGCCCCGACAATCCAGGTCATAAGCTGCACCACACCGGCAAGCCATGCTGCCAGCGTCTTTCCGAGGATCATGGCCTCGGGGGGAAGAGACAAAAGCATGGTGTCCATCAGCTTGTTGGTCTTTTCCAGAATCACGGAGCCCGCGACCCCCTGGCCGTAGATGAGAACCAGGAAATAGAGGAGCATGATGCCGAGATAGGGCAGCACCATCTCCATGATTTCCCGGGTGACCTCGAAGCCGCTGCGCTCTCTCCCCTCCCGGTAGGCCTCGCTGGTGCTGGCCTCCGACAGGACGCCTGCCCCCAGTGCCATAATCTGCTCCGGACTGAGCCCGGACTTTTGAATCGAAAGCACTGTAAAATGTCCCGTCAGGAAATCTCCGAAGTCGGAAGCGTCCCGGCGGCTGATGGCCGAACCCTCCGGGCGGATGATACGAAGGGAGTACATGGATTCCTCAAAGGATACGGTCAGCGCGAGGGCATCCGGCTCCTTCCCCGCAGCATCGAGGGCGGCGTCCGCATCGGGCATCTCCGCATAGTGGATATCGGAATAGACCTCGTCCCCCAACAGGCTGAGGGCGGAATAATCACAGAGCAGATTGGTCTCATCGACGATGTACACGGTATGAATGGCCGTTGCCGTCACCTTCTTCTCCCCGGTGGCGGCGGAGATAAGAAGGGCCGCTATGATGCCAACCAGGAGCAGGAGCGCAGGGAGCAGGGTTCCCACCCACCAGCCGGGCCTGCCGGTCTGCTGACGGAGGGAAAAGCGGAAGACATCACCGGTGCCCTTAAAACTCTGTTTTCTCATGCCCGGACTCCTCCCTTCATCATGCTCAAAATCTGGCGCAGCTTCACTCTCTCGCCCCGATGGACGAGAAGCGCCCCATAGACCGCCGAAGCGGCTTTTGCCAGCGCAAAGGCCACGATGGCCTGAATTGCCCAGGAAAGCAGAAGCAGCGGGAAGCCGATATCACCCACCAGATAGCGGGCCGGGGCGATATAGACCGACAGGAACGGAATGACACAGAGCACCCGTATCACCCCTCCCGCATTCAGGGCGGCGGTGCCCATTCCCGCCATATAGCCAATCATGGCAATAACCATGGTGGTGCCGGAAGCGGCATCGGATTCCGTGACGGTGGAGCAGCTGGCCCCGGAGATACCCGCCAGGATGGAATAGCTGACATAGCCCAGCACAAGACTCACGATGACGACCAAAACCCCCACAAGATCCAGTCCCTGGAGGATGGCCCCCAGGCCCTCTGTGCTGAAGGAGGCGACCCCAAAAAGGCCGAGGACAAAGCGCATGCCCAGAAGGCCGATGATGGCGCAGGCCGCGCCGGTCAGCACCAGTACCATGGCCGCCAGAATCTTCCCGGCAATGAGGGCCAGGGGCCGGACGGATACCATGAGCAGTTCCACCAGCTTGGAGCTTTTCTCCTGTGCGATGGCCCGGACGATAAAGGAGGTGGAGAAGGAGATGAGCATGAAGACGAGGATGGCATAGGCGCTGCCGGCAATCTGCCGGGCAGGCGACCAGGTCTCCTCTGTCTCCTCCGTATCCCGGTATTCCGCCTCTGTCAGATTATCATAGACTGCCGGGGAAAGGGCCAGGGCGATCTGCTCCTCACCGATTCCCAGAGCGGAATATCGTGCCTCCTCCAGCAGGGCGGCACAGGTATCGGCCCAGGATTCCGCCTCAAACTGTGCAACGGCGCTGCTTTTCCCGGTGTAGGCCGTGACCTGCCAGAAGCCGCCCTCCCCGTCCCACGCGATATGGACGGCAACGCCTTTGGTATCACCGGCGTCCAGGGCGAGAAGCTGATCCTCCAGACTGAGGTCGGAGACGACGCCTTTGATTTCCTCCGGGAGGCCCTTCTCCCAGTCTACTTCATAGGGGCTCTCATCAATAATGTACAGGGTCTCGGCGGAGCTGCCGATGCTATTCCCCCGGTTCATGCCCAGGGACATGAGCAGCATGGAGCCGGCGGTGCCCAGGAGCATTACGGCCAGCATCACATAAGTTGCCGCGCTCTTGAAATACTGCTGAAGGGAGAAGCGGAAGACCTTGCCGGTCCCGGCGAATTCCGCCTTACGCATCCTCCTCACCCCTCCCCACTTTTTCCACGAAGATCTCGTGGAGGCTGGGCTCCTGCAAATCAAAGGTCACCACCGTGATGTTCGCATCCGTCAGCGCGCGCAGAAGGGACATGGCCTGCTCCTCGGAGCGGACCTTGACCTGGTATTCGTTTTCCTTCTCGGTGATGATCTGAGCGCCGGAGGCGCTGACCATCTCCGTGACGTCCACATCGGTCTTCAGCTTCAGGTTGACCCGGCCGTAGCCCTTTTTTATGTCGTTGAGATTGCCCTGAAGGACTGTCTTGCTGCGGTCCAGGATGGTAATGTCCGTGCAGAATTCCTCCACGGTGGCCATCTGGTGGCTGGACATGATGAGATACTTTCCCTTTGCGATCTCCTCCCGGATGATGCCCTTGAACAGATCGGTATTCACGGGGTCCAAGCCGGAAAGGGGCTCATCCAGGATGATGAGCTCCGGGTCGGAAATAAGGGCGAGCATGAGCTGGATTTTCTGCTGGTTGCCCTTGCTGAGCTGGTCCGCCTTGCTGGAGGGTGCCGGGACCTTTCGGCCCTGGCGGGTGGTTTTCATGGGATAGAGATACTCCGTCACCTCCAGCCGCTGCGCCCAATAATTGATGCGCCTTTCCGCCTCCGCCCCGGTGACGCCCCGGAGCGCGGCAAAGTACTTCAGCTGGTCCATGAGGGTATATTTTGGGTAGAGGCCCCGCTCCTCGGCCAGATAGCCCACGTTGCAAATATCCAGGTTCAGGGGTGCGCCGTTCCACAGCACCTCTCCCTCGTCCTTCGCCAGCATCCCAAGCATCATGCGGATGGCGGTGGTCTTCCCCGCCCCGTTGGTCCCCAACAGGGCATAGACCCCCGGCCCACTCATGGAAAAGCTCAGGTGGTCCACCACGGTTTTGTCGCCGTATTTCTTGCATAGGTCATGTACTGTCAGGCTCATTCTGTTTCTCCCATATCTGATATCAATTTGATATCAAGATTAACTGATTATTCCTCTGTTGTCAAGCATTATTTACAACACAATCAGCCTGAAAACCGACGAAATACCGGATTATTCAGGCTGTTTTTTTGGTATATTCCATCATTGTACCATCTTTTTATCGCCGGTCGTTCAGCTGACGGTCACGCAGTCCAACGCCTCATCGACAGAAAGCGTCCCGGTTTCCGCATCGTAGGTAACCGTCAGGATATCAGTAAATCTGCGATAATCTTCAGGCTGCTGGCGCGTATATGCCCGGAACAGATAGGTGCCGCTCTCCGCGAATGTGTAGGAAAAGATATTGGAATTGCTGTATGGGTACTTCTCAACCTCATTCGTCTCCTTGTTCGTCACGTACCAGGCAAACAGGAGCTCGTTGCTGAAATTGCTCTCATTCTTGATCTCTATGGTCTCCGAACTCTTTATGGAAGCGCCATAGTGTTCTATGGTGAAAGGAACAAAGCGATATTGGCGCTCTTCGGCTCCCGCTTCGGTCGACCGAACATAAACCCAAAACCTGCCGATTTCCCGCTGAGTAAGCGCAGCTTCATCAATCCAGTCCTGATCTGTAAAGCCGGTATCGACCCGTTTGTCTCCCACCGAATAAACGAAACGCCGTTCCCCCTCGCCAAAGATGTCGAATGTGTATCGGTAATTACCGTCCTCCAGCATCCTGACCGTGGTCTCCTTGTACGCCGCCTGCACATCCGGCTTAAACTCGCATTGAAAACGATCCGCAATCAGCTTTCCCATCCACACGGTGATTTTCTCCATTCCATTGGGATTCAGGTGCCCGGCATCATAGTAGTCCGTCCTTTCAAGGCCGATCTCAGGAAGGGCAACCATGCTGTTGTCGATAAAACGCAGGCGGGGATACTCCCCCTGCATAGAGATAATCTTTGATAACGGCCGCGCATACCTTGCGTCATAAGTCGCAGTCGGGGCATTATAGATCCAGATTTCGAAGTCATGCTTCTCCGCCAACTCCAGTATTTCCTCAAAAGCTTCAAGATTTGTGGGATCCATGCCGCCCTCCGGGTCCTCCAGCATGGCTTTCCCATATTGAGCAGAAATCGCTTCTGAGTCAAATCTGTAATCATAGTATACCTGATACTGCCTCTTCGCGCCGTATCGGTCATAGGTGCTCCGCGAGCCATGGTCAAAGGTCCATCTGCTCCACATCATATTGCCGCGAAACAGCTGCGAGAGGCCGACAGGAATGTCCTTCGGCGAAGCAACACCGGCGAGTGTCCTCAGCCTCCAGAGAGGATTCGGAATGCCGTCGAAGTGCTCATACACCAGACCAATCTTATCATTTCGCATCTCTTCAAAATTGGTCGCGCCGAATGGGCACATTTCCAAAACGACCACTTTGGGGACCTCATACTCCAGAAAAGCCGCCAGATCCGCCGCAACAATCTCACCGTTTACGGATGCACAGGTCAGTTCACGAACATTCAAGCCCGTTGCCTGCGTCAGCAGCTCCGCGTCGATTGAAGTATAGGTGTGACTGTTTCCCACAAAGAGAATATCAATCGGGTCATGCCCCGGCTGGGCAGCGTACTCCCAGGTCGGGTGGATATTGCTGCCGGAAAAAAACAACCGGTCAACTGCCATAAATGCCGCAAAGAAAACGCAGATAAAAACAACAAGGCGGACGAGCGCGCGGACATTGGCACTTGCTGCACTCTTCATAAGAGAGCCTCCTCAGAAGGACACATAGATGAACGATTGGGCGGAGAGAGAGCCATACATTCCAAAGAGAATCAGAACAAAAAGCATCACAAGATAAATCATCCATCGAATCGGCAGGACGCGGTTTTCGATCCACTCCAGGATGGATGCACGCCGGGAGATCAGATCGGCGGCAATCACAAGGATGACCAGAATCAGGCTCGTCCAACACTCAGCAGCGTTAACTCCCAACTGTGCAAGCGAGAAGGACCAATCCCCACAGGCGAGGCGAGCAAGCATCTTCACAGCGTTGCCGGAAGAATCTGCGCGGAAAAAAGTCCAGGCTGCACAGATTAAAACGAAGGTCGATGCAACGGACAGAATGTCACATGCAATCACTTTTTTACCAAACAGCTTTGTCTTGAGCGCTGTACGGGGACCGGCCGTAAGCTTTCCGATGATCTGGTAAAGGGCGTGGATGGCACCCCAGATGATGAAGGTCAGACCCGAGCCGTGCCACATTCCGCTCACCAAAAACACGATCAGCACGTTGATCGCCCAGCGCACGGTCCTGACGCGGCTTCCCCCCAGCGGAAAGTATATATACTCCCTGAGCCAATTGGACAGGGTCAGATGCCACCTGCGCCAGAAGTCGGCAACGGAACGGGCAAGGTAGGGCTGCTTGAAGTTCTCGGGCAAAACGATGCCGAACATCTGTGCGGTGCCGATGGCCACGTCTGTGTAACCGGCAAAATCCGTGTATAACTGAAAGGCATAGCAGACGATACCGATCGCAGTACTCAAGGCGCTCAACTGGCCCGGAGCGGTGAAAACACTGTCCGCAATCACGGCCAGGCGGTCGGCAATTACCGCTTTTTTTATCAGGCCAATCAGGATACGAACAGCTCCCTTACGCATACTCAGCGGATCAAGCCGTTTCCTGTCGCCAAACTGAGGGGCAAGCTGTTCCACCGGCGCGATCGGCCCCTGCGCCAGCTTCGGAAAGAAGGCAAGAGAGAGGAAATAATGCCCGAAATGGCGAACTGCCTCTGTCTTCTTTCGGTACACATCAATCAGATACCCGGTCACCTGGAAAAGGTAGAAAGAAATACCCACGGGCATTGCGATGGAGATAAACGCATCCGCCCCCTCTCCCCCGCCCGTATGGCCCCAAACTTCAAACAGCCGGAGACACGCTCGGGAATATTTAATGGCAAACAGGGAACCGAAAAAAGCAACAAGTGATGCAGCAAGGATGCCTTTTGCTGCCCCGACCTTATCTTTTTCCCGAAGCGAAGCGATTCCACGTGCAGCGGCGAAGGACAGGAGGGCGACCGCAGCGAGCCAAATGGCGGAGTATATGTTATGCGGCCGAAGAGAAAGGAAGGCTCGGTTACACGAAAGAAGCGGCCGATATCGTTAGGGCCGGTCTCAACGATTATCCCGGCAGCTATAAGCTGATGGTCTTCCTGACGACTTATCTCAGCATCTATGCCGGTGAATTGCAAGGGGATGAAAGGAAACAGCTCCTTACGGAGGTGATTTCCCTCGCGGAAAAAATCCTCGCAGGCAGCGCCGAAGACGCTTTTCGGCATAATGCAATTGTAACGCTCTGTCGCTGCTATCCGGAGTTCGGAAAAGCTGCGGAGGCAGAAAAGCTTGCGCAGTCCATGCCGAACTGGTATCAGACGCGTCAGGTGCTCCTGACTCGAATCTACCGCGGAGACAAGCAGTATAAAGCCAAGCGGGACCAAATCACCCTTTTAATTGGTGATGCTGTCCGATTGCTTCAGCGGCTTGATACGGAAATGGACAGTGGGGCGCAGGCTCTGACCAATGATGAAATCATTTTGGCAAATAAAAAGGCCCTTACCCTGCTGGACGTGTTATTCGAGGACGGAGACTACGGCGAATACATTACGGAAATGGGGGATATCTGCCGCAATCTCTTTGATGCCTACGCATCAGCGCATAAGATGGATGAAGGGCTTGAATACCTGGAAAAGGCAGCCGATATCGCAGCGGCACTGGACCGTTCCTTCGACGAACATGCAAAACACTCTTCGCTTTTGTATCGCGGGGACGAATATGGCGGCTTTGCGTTTTCCAACACGGAAAACTTCTCGCTTTCTCTGCTAAAGCATCTGAAACAGAAACCGTACTATGATTCCCTTATCGGTTCAGAGCGCGGAAGATACTTTGTGCGTCAGTTGGAGCAGTACGCCGCAAACCGTTGAGAAACCAAGATTCCCAGAAACAGATCAAACGCAAGAAAACCTCCTGTTTATTTGGCCTTTAACGGCCAAATAAACAGGAGGTATCCATCTATATTCCCGTCTTTTCGCTTATCCCTTGTTCTCCTCCTGCTCCTTGAGGCGGAGCTGGAGCTTGTCCGCAATCAGGGCGATGAACTCGCTATTGGTTGGCTTTCCCTTGATGCCCGAAACCGTATAGCCGAAGTAGCGCTGGAGTACCTCGATATCCCCACGGTCCCAGGCCACCTCGATGGCATGGCGGATGGCCCGCTCCACCCGGGAGGGCGTCGTGTTGTACTTCCTGGCAACGGAGGGATAGAGGGCCTTGGTGACGGCGTTGATGAGATCCATGTCCGCCACCACCTCAATGATGGCCTCCCGGATATACTGGTAGCCCTTGATATGGGCAGGAATACCGATCTCGTGGATAATCTCGGTGACCAGCGTGTCAATGCGCTTTTCCGGCTTCATCCGCTGGGCGGCGGGGAGGCTGACGATGCCTGAATCGGAAATGCTGGAACGGCCCACAGCCCGTACCCTGTCAAACACATCCTCAAAATCGCAGGGCTTGGTAATAAAGTAGTAGGCCCCAAGGCTTGCCGCATCGGCGATGACACGATCATTGGCGAAGGCCGAGAGAACGATGACCGCCGGGCGGTATCCCTCGGATTGATTCAGCGCCCGAAGGACGCCGTATCCGTCCGTCTTGGGAAGAATCATATCCATGAGAACGACATCCGGGTGCTCCTCCGCAATCAGACGGAGAAGGGCTTCCCCATCCCCCGCTGCTCCGCAAAGCTCGATATCCTTCTCCTCCCGCAGCGCATCCCGGCAGAGGGCACGATAATCCTCCCCGGCATCCCCGATGACCAATCTGATCACTTTCTCCATACTGACACTCCTCCGTATTTGATGTGAAATACACCTACGGCAGAACCTGTCTCTATCTCATACAGGGGGACTTCCCCGCTGCGCGGTAACCGTGTTGTGCTTCCATAATTTACCACAAACAGGCAGAGATTGCAAGTGGCCATTGGCAATTTCTGGATATTCTTTTCCGAATCAGGCAGGAATCGCGGTACGCCGGGAGCGCAGAAACTGGAAGGCCACCACGGCGGCGATGACGATGATGCCGATGATGTCTGTGAGTATGCCGGGATAGATGAGGAGCAAGCCACCGACCACGGAGACGATGCGCAGGGTCCAGTGCATATTTCCCTTCAAATAGCCCTCCAGGCCGGCAGCAACGCTGAACATGCCGATGATGGAGGTGAAGACGATGAGCGCCACCTCCGGGAAGCTGGTGTCAATCAGCAGCATGGCTGGGTCAAGGGCAAAGATATAGGGGATGATGAAGGCGGCGATGGCCAGCTTTGTGGCGTTAAAGGCCGTTTTCATGGGGCGGGACCTGGCGATGGCACTGCCGGCATAGGCCGCCAGGGCGACGGGAGGCGTAATATCGGCCACGATGCCGAAATAGAACACAAAGAAATGGGCAGCGATGGCGGGAATCCCCAGCTGAATCAAGATGGGTGCGCAGGTGGAGGCCATGATGCAGTAGTTCGCCGTTGTGGGAACGCCCATGCCCAGAACGATGCAGCAGAGCATGGTGAGGAAGAGGGCAAAGAATTTGACCCCGTGGGAAACGGTGATGATGGCGGTGATGATCTGGCTGGCCAGCCCGGTCATGGTAATGCAGCCGGCAATCATCCCCGCGATGGCACAGGCGGAAGCCACGGAGATGGCGCCTCTGCCGCCGCTGGCCAGGGAATCGAAAAAGACGGCAGGGGTCATGGTGGCCTCTTTGTGGAACATGCAGATGAGTGCGGCGACAATGCCCACAAGGAGCAGGGCGACGGAGACCGCCCCGGGGAGGGGCAGGAACAGGTAGGCCAGCAGCGCCGCACAGCTGATGACACCCATGGGAATGTTATGCCGCAGGTTGGAAGCCGCGACGGCAAAGATGATGGCGATGGCCGCCGAAAAAGCCATCGTGCGGGTGCCGGAGGCCACGAGATACACAAGGATGATGAGGGGCAGCAGCAGGTAGCTGTGGACCACCAGCTTCTTGAAGATGGGCAGCTCCTCCTTGCTCATGCCCCGAAGACCCAGGCGCTTTGCCTCCAGATGGACACAGATGAAGATGCCAAGGAAGTAGAGGAACGCGGGGAGGATGGCTCGGGCGATGATGCCGGAATAAGGGACGCCCACATAGTCCGCCATGAGAAATGCCGCAGCGCCCATAATGGGCGGCATAATCTGGCCGCCGGTGGAAGCCGCCGCCTCCACCGCTCCGGCGAATTCGCCCTTGTAGCCCGTCTTTTTCATCATGGGAATGGTGACGCTGCCGGTGGTGACCGTATTGCCCACGCTGGAGCCGGAAACCATACCGCAGAGGGCGGAGGAGATGACCGCCACCTTCGCCGGACCACCGGAAGCCGATCCGGCCACGCAGTTGGCCATGTTGATGAAGAAATTGGAGATGCCGGTCCGTTCCAGAAATGCGCCGAAGATGATGAACACCACAATGAACTTCGCGCAGACCTGAATGGGTGTCGTCAACAGACCGGTGGTCTGGAAGAAAAGCCCGATGGTGAGCTGGCGGATGGCGGGCGCCGGGCCGAGGCCCTTGCCGAACCAGTAGTAATACAGCGTGTAGAGCACAAAGACCCCGGCGACACAGAGGATGGGGATGCCGGTGCTTCGGCGGCAGAGCTCCATGCAGGAGATAATGCCGCAGAGGCCGATGATAATCTCATAGCTGCGGATGTTCAGAAAGCCCAGGCGAATGGTGAGGTCCTTGGCAAAGATGCAGACATAGAAAAACGCGCCGGCGCCCAGGAGCATGAACAGCCAGTCATACCAGGGGATGTGGTTTGCCCGCTGCATCCCCTTCTTTGCCGGGAAGGTCAGGTAGCCGCAGAGCAGCACGCAGCCCAGAAAACTGGGGTAACGCACCAAGTCCAGCCAGGTGGCAAAGAGGGTGACATAGATAACGAAGACGGCAAAGGCCGCCATGATGCCCTGCACCACCCATTTCTGCCAGCCGGTCCAGATGCGGACATTGGATTCCCGGTCATACTTGCGCATGACCTCATCCACGGATGCGGGGTCAAATTCCGTCTGATTTGCCGCCGTTTGCCGGGCAGAGGCCTCGACTTCCGGGTCTTTCTTCCTCAATCTTGGCATTGGCTGCCTCCTTCCTCAGGGTTCGGATTTACGATTTGATAAAATGCCGGAGTGCCGCCCATAGACGACACTCCGTCATTGTCAGCAATTCAGTTTCAGCCGGCGGTGGAAACGGTAATCCCCTTCTCGGCAAAGTACTTGGCAGCGCCGGGATGGAAAGGCACGGCGATGCCTTCGGTGGCGAAGCTGAGGCTCAGCTCGGCACCCTTGCCATGGAGGGCGGTGATGTCCTCGGTGTTGTCGAAGATGGTGGAGACGATGGTGTAGGCCGCATCGTCGCTGAGGTTGGCGCGGGCCACCAGGGTCGCCTTGACGGTGATGGTCTGGGCATCCTGGTCAAAGCCGTTGTAGGTGCCGGCGGGAATGGTCAGAGCGGCATACCAGGGGCAGTCGGCCAGGAGCTTCGCCATATGCTCATCGTCGATGGAGATGAGGTAGACGCTCTTGGAGGTGGCAAGGTCCACCACCGCGTTGGTGGGCGCGCCGGCACAGATGAAGGCCACGTCGATCTTGCCGTCCTTGATGCTCTCCGTGGAATCACCGAAGGACTGGTACACGGGAGTGATGTCATCCAGGGTCATGTCATAGGCAGCCAGGACATCCAGGGTGTTGAAGTAGGTGCCGCTGCCCACGTCACCGACGCAGACGCTCTTGCCCTTGAGGTCGGCAACGGAGGTGATGCTGGGGTCACAGGTGACCATCTGAACGGTCTCGGCATAGAGGGCGCCAAGAACGCGGAAGTTGTTCTGTGCGCCGGTCTCGGCAAAGGAATTGGTGCCGAAGTAAGCATAGGTGGAGACGTCGGATTGGACAGTGGCGAGGTCATACAGGCCGCTCTGGATGCCGGTGATGTTGGCAGCGGTGCCGCCGGTGGAAACGACGTTGATGCTGATGTCGCTGTTCTGGGCGATGTAGTTGGCGAGCACGCCGCCGAAAGCGTAGTAGGTGCCGCTCTCGCCGCCGGTGCCCATGGTGAGCTTGTTGTCTGCCGTGGTCGCCGGAGCGGAAGCGCCGGAGCTGCTGCCGGATGCGCTGCCAGAAGTGCTGCCGGAAGTGCTGCTGCAGCCCACCAGTGCCAGGACCAGCAGGGCAGCCATAAGAATGGCAATGATTCTCTTGGTCATAATGTACCTCCAGGGGGGCGGGCGATGAATAATATGGCCCGCAAAAATTCAAGATAGAGGCAGTATAGCGGATTTCTTTCGATTTTTCAAGTCAAATACTGAATAATGCGGCAAAAAAGTTGCAATTCTACGGTCAGCAATCAGGAAGGTCCGGAGCACAGCCCCGGACCTTCCAAAAGAACAGAGGATTGAAGGCTCGCGATCAGATCCAGCCCTGGGCCATCATGGCCTCGGCGACCTTCTCGAATCCGGCGATGTTGCCGCCGGCAACGAGGTTATAGCCCAGACCGTACTTCTCAGCAGCGGCCACAGAGCTGTCGTAGATGCTGTTCATGATGTCCTTCAGCTTGGCATCCACTTCCTCGGCGGTCCAGCCATAGCGCTGGGAGTTCTGGCTCATCTCCAGGCCGGAGACGGCCACGCCGCCGGCGTTGACCGCCTTGGAGGGGGCCACGGTGATACCCTGCTCGGTCAGATAGGCCACGGCCTCGTTGGTGGTGGGCATATTGGCGACCTCAAGATAGTACTTGGTGCCGCTGGCGGCGATCTTCTTCGCCTCGGTCATGTCCACCTCGTTCTGGGTGGCGCAGGGCATGTACACATCTGCCTTTACGCCCCAGGGCTTCTCGCCGGGATGGAACTCGGCGCCGAACTTCTTGGCATAAGCCTCCAGAACGTCGTTCTTGCCGGAGGCGCGCATCTCCAGGAGATAGTCGATCTTCTCCGGAGTGGTGATGCCTGCGGCATCGTAGACATAACCGGCGCGGCCGGAAATGGTAACGGGCTTGGCGCCCAGCTCAGCGAGCTTCTTGACGGCGCCCCAGGTCACGTTGCCGTAGCCGGAGACGACGACGGTCTTGCCCTTGAGGTCCTGGCCGTCATGCTCCAGAACGCGCTTGGCATAGTAGACAGCGCCGTAGCCGGTGGCCTCGGGGCGGATAAGGCTGCCGCCGAAGGAGAGGCCCTTGCCGGTGATGACGCCGTTGGCAAAGCTGCCGGTGAGACGGCGCCAGGCGCCGAAGAGATAGCCGACCTCGCGGCCGCCCACGCCGATGTCGCCAGCAGGAACGTCCACATCGGGACCGACATATTTATACAGTTCGGTCATGAAGCTCTGGCAGAAACGCATGACCTCAGCATCGGACTTGCCCTTGGGGTCGAAGTCGCTGCCGCCCTTCGCGCCGCCCATGGGCAGCGTGGTGAGGGAGTTTTTCAGCACCTGTTCGAAGCCAAGGAACTTGACCGTGCCCTCGGTAACGGAGGGGTGGAAACGCAGGCCGCCCTTGTAGGGGCCGATGGCGCCGTTGAACTGCACGCGCCAGCCGCGGTTGACATGGGGCACGCCCTGGTCATCGCACCAGGTCACGCGGAATTCCACCATGCGGTCAGGATTGGTCATGCGCTCAAGAATGGCATTCTGCTCATACTCCGGATGCTGCGCGATGACAGGCTCCAGCGAAGTCAGCACTTCCTCCACGGTCTGGATGAATTCGGGCATCGCCGCGTTTTTCTCCTTGACGGACTTCAGGACACGTTCCACATAAGCGTTCATACTCTCACTCCTTAATAGCATTAAATGGCAGGACCAATAATTTAATACTATAATTCGCCGCTGTGGGAAAGTCAAGACTTTTGGGCGGAAAAAAGCGGAAAAAAGGAGCAAAAATCCCTTGCTTTTTTTCGCAAAGGGTGTTATGATACTCAAGCTCTTATGAGAGCAGATGCGCCATTAGCTCAGCTGGATAGAGCGTCTGGCTACGGACCAGAAGGCCGGGGGTTCGAATCCCTCATGGCGTGCCAAATCCCCATCGTTTCCTGTTCGGATTCGGTGGGGATTTTGTATTTTCCTTAACCTGTCCTCTTTCCGCTGCCTTGTTGAGTTCAACAAAAATTCAACTCGCCTTAAATATCGGCCATTTTCAGGCGTTTTTAAGAAATGCTTCTCCCAGGATGTCAGCGGATTTCTGCTCCGCATCCTGAATCAGGTGGGCGTATACGTCCAGCGTCGTTGAAGTCCGGGAATGGCCAAGTCTTTTCGCCGTGGAGGTCACGTCCAGGCCGCCATAAATCAGTGCCGAGGCCGCAGCGTGCCGGAACATATGGGGATGCAGCGGACGAAACCCGTATTTCTTTGAGAATTTCGTCATCCAGGAGGTCACGCTATCCGGGTGGAGCGGAGAACCGTCATCCTGCGTGAAGATGAATCCGCTATCCTTATAATAACCAGCAAGCCGCAGCCGCTCCCCTGCCTGCCAAGACCTGTATTGACAGAGCCTATCAACTGTAGAGACAGGTACAGAAATCCAGCGGATAGAGCTTGTCGTCTTGGGCGTTCCTACAAACACTCCGCGACCCGGCGTATATGAAACGGAGCGGGACACATGGATTTTCTTCCCGTCAAAGTCAACATCTTCCCATTTTAATCCCAGGACTTCACCGCGGCGGCAGCCTGTGATTGCCAACAAGTGAAGCAACATATTCCACTTGGGAGATTCCCGTTCAGCCGCTTTTAAAATGTCAGCCACTTCACCAGGCTGCAGATAATCAGGGTCTTTCCGCTCCACTTTCGGCAGCGTCGCCCTGGAAGCTACATTGAAGGGCACCAAGCCTTCCTTGACTGCCTGCTCCAGCACCGTGTGAATGAGCCTGTGATGCTCCAAGATTGTCTTTGCGGACAGGCTTCCACCGCGTTTGTTCGTGCCGTCCTTTTGGAGCTCCTGATAGAACTTGTTCAAATCTTGCGGTCGGAGCTGTGACAGCTTGATATGCCCGATGGCTGGGAATACTCGGGCGGAAATATAACGGTACGACTGAATCGTCTTCGTTTTGGCTCCGCCGCTTTCCTTCAGCCGAATCACATAATCAGCGTAGTGCTGGAAAGTCTGTCTGGTGTCCGTAACGGTCCCTTCCCGACATTCCTTCTCAAAGGTCGCGGCAAATGCTTCGGCCTTTTTCCTTGCGCTCTTTTCGGTCCAGGTGGGGGAAACCTCAAAGGTAGCTGTCCACGGTTTGAGCTGCTTCCCGTCGGCACCACGCCCACGATGGACCCGGATTCCAAAGCTGATTAGCTTGCCGGCCTTGTCGCGCCTCTCTGTCAGGCTTGCCACTTTTACCCCTCCCATCTATGAGATACTAAAATAGCTTTTATTATTACTACACATATTCAGTATACCATACCGCACGATGTTTTTCAATACCTTAGAAGAAATTTTGAAAAAAGACGAAAAAAGGCAAAAGTGGCATTAAAATGCCGTTTCGCGGGAGTATCCTGTACTTAAGATGGATTCGGGAGGTATTGATATGTCGTTTCTTACCATTCGTCAAACGGCGAAACAGCCTGAGTGCCCCGTCACGGAGTTTCGACTTCGGTGCATGGTGGCAGAGGGAAAGGTGCCGGGGGTCCGTGTGGGAAATCGGTTTTTGGTCGACCTCGACGCGCTGGTTAAATTGCTCCGGGCCGAGGCGCTGAGCAACGTGGAGGGTGCAAAATGAGAGCCGGGCATGAAAAGGCCGCCTCGGTGGTGGGACACCGGGACGGCGGGGCGGAGCAGGGATGGCGCTCTCGCAATCTTTATTTTACCATAATGAGCCGGGTCAGTCAAGAGCTTTCAAAGGATGGGGGGGGGAACGTTGGACAAATTGAGCGCAGTCCTTGAGGCTGGCCTGAGTCTGGACGATATCGAACGGATGCAGCGGGCCGGGGCGACACAAGAGGAGATCGTTTCCGCCGCCTATGCCCGCTTGGAGCGCGGCGAGAGTTTGACTGATGAGCCGGAGCTGGAACCGCAGGCGGTAATCAAGTTGGACTTGAACAGCGCGGCGGGCCTCATGCGGATGGAGCTTCCACCCGTCAGATTCGTTGTGGACGACCTGCTCCCAGCAGGATTGAGTATACTGGCTGCACCTCCAAAATTTGGAAAGTCTTGGATGGTGCTTGACCTTGCCCTGAGTGTCGCAAGCGGATTGACTTTTCTTGGGTATACGGTTCATCAAGGCCGGGTTCTGTACTTGGCTCTGGAAGACAGCCTGCAACGGTTGAAATCCCGGCTGACCTTGCTCTTGGCAGGTCGTGGCGCGCCTGAGCAATTTGATTTTGCCACTGCGTGCCGCCCGCTGAATGAAGGCTTGCTTGACGAACTGGAGGCGTATATCACCGAACACCCGGCGACAGCGCTAATTGTCCTTGACACCTTCCAAAAAGTGCGAGGAGGGGCGCGACGGAATGAAAGTCCATATGCAGCGGACTACCGTGAAACGGGCCTGCTCAAGGCTTTTGCGGACAAGCACAACATCGCCGTGCTGCTGGTCCACCATCTCCGTAAACAGCTTGATGATGGAGACCCGTTTGCCCGAATCTCCGGTACAAACGGCATCATGGGCGCGGCAGACACCGCCATTGTCCTGACCCGCGAGAAGCGGACGGATGAGCGGACGACCTTGAGCGTCACAGGTCGGGATGTGGAAGCCGAAGAGCTTGTCTTGAGATTTGAGAAGGAATCAGGTGCGTGGAAAAACCTTGGGAGAGCGGACGATGTTGCGGAGCAGACCGCAAGGGCAGAATATGAGAACAGCGCCATCGTCCAGACCATCCGGAAGCTTCTCTCGCAGTACCCCAACGGATGGAGCGGAAGCGCCCAGGAGCTTTTGGACGCCGGGAAATACCTGGTTCATCGCAGCATAGCAGGCACGCCCCGCGAATTGTCGAACAGGCTCAAGGCACTTGACCAGCTCCTCCTGAGTACGGACGGGATTCTCCATGAGCGTGACCGGAACGGAAGCGGCGGCGGAAAGCACCATTTCCGGTATGACAGCGCTAACCCGTTTGACGAAATCATTTTTTAGATGGGGGTAAAACAACCGTTGGTATCGTTGCAACCGTTGGCAACCGTTGATGGACAGCGGGATTTATCAACGGTATCAACGGTCATCAACGGAGGCAACGGTGTTTTATACCCCCCGTTTTTTTGAAGGAAAGGATGAATGAGCGTGGGAAAGACCAGTCAGGCAAAAGGCCGAACGGCCGAATTTGAGCTTTCTGCCATCCTTAATCGCCATGGCTTCGACACCCGCCCCGGCGAGACGATGAACTTCGGCGGTGAGCCGGATATTATAGGGATGCCCGGCGTCCACGTCGAGGTCAAACGACGAGAGAATCCAGATATTCCTAGTGCCCTCCGTCAGGCTGCCCAAGATGCGGAATTCTTCGGTGACGGCCTCCCGGCGGTTTTTGTCCGTGGAAATCGGGAAGCATGGAGGGTGGTCATGACGTTAAAAGATTGGCTGCGGCTATATAAGCTTGCCGGATTCGCTGAGCGGGAGGGTACACCATGAGAGCAAGCTACGCCCGGAGGCCGCAGGAGCCGCCCAGGGTGGCACAGACGAGTATGTCACTCATTGAGCGGGCGCGGCTGGCACTTCGGCAGGGGCTTGCAAATGGCGCTTCTCTCGAGCAGCTTTTCGGATGTGCCGCTGAGACAATCGCAGTCCTCGCCGGTGATGATGTTCTCCGGCGAATGGTCCGGAGCCGGGCCGGATTAAGCTCGGCAAATGATACTCAGAAACAGTGATAAAAACCGGGTATGCACTTGAATTCCTAGAGCATTCCGGATTAAATGGAGGGAATGAAAAATGAATCAGCAAGCACCAGAAATTTCCCGGAAATTTGCCGGGGCATGGTATGACGCCGGGGAAAAGGAAGATTCCGCCATGATCGACATTATCTGCCATAACGCGGAGCGGACGTCGCCGGGAATTTTCATCAACACCGTCTTTTTCCATGAATACGAGTCCGCGCTTCTCGCGGCGAAGAAGGCCGTAAACACGGCAATCGGCCTCAATGATCCCGTCGCTGCCTACGTCGTGCGGGACGTTCCGCGCTTCTCCGCGACGCCGGAATTTTTGATCGAGGACGACCCCACTATCGGGAAAATCACATGGGTAAACGCCCATGTCATCATCGAGGGCGGCGAGGACGCTTTCCGGCGCGTTCTGGCCGAAGCAAAGGCGGAGGCCGAAGCCTGGACAAAGGCGGAAGCGGGCGACTATGGCGCACTCCGCCAGATTCAGGCCCGCGAGAAGTACGCGGGGCGTATGCCCTCATACCGGACAAGCTCGCTGAAGCTGGACGAAGCCAGCAAAAGCCTCCGCGCTCTTCTTCAGCGAAAGGGCATTTGAGATGATGGACGGCAGCATTTTTGTGCCCTACGGGGAAGAACCAGCCCCTTCCCCGCGAACGATTACGGTTTTTTCCGGGGCGACGGAGAGCCGAAACAGCGAAATCTATATGACCATCAAGCCGGGATGGGTCTATGTCGGAAAACGACTTATGTACTCCAGCGGGAAGCAGAAGCAGCGTGCCGGAATGTGGTTATCCAGCGAGGAGGCAAAGGCTCTCCGGGAAGTTCTGGCCGAGCTGGAGGACTTAAAATGAAGAAACGCCCGAAAGGGCTTTCTGTGCGGATAGAGCGGGCAGAGTTACGCGCTATTCGTTATTTTCTCCCCGTTGCGGGGATCGGTGTTCGGGTGATACGCTAAAGGGGACGGGGACGGTTTTCGCCGCCCCCGTTCTCTTTTCAATGTTCAGTTTTTGCCCTCTGAAATGTGAACTCGATTCCGGCATTGAAACCGAGCCAGAACCCGAACCATGCGGCGGCTGCAGGCGTTCCCGCATTGATTCCCAGGAGGCTTTCGCCATACTTCACACGGGGGTTTTCGGTTTTCTCTGTTCCGACTTTCTCCCGGAAAATGACGGAGACAATCTCCGTCATTTTCCGGTCACCCTCATTCAGCACCCGCCTCACCCCCTTTCAGCAACGCCCGCAGCGCCGGAATTGCAGCGGCGGGGGGCAGCTCCGCGATTTGCTTTCGCTTCGCCTCCAAGGCGGACCGTTCCGAGCCGCTGAGTTTCCGTTCCCGCTCATGGACCGCATTGTAAAGCCGGCTCAGTTCATGGATCTCCTGAAAATCTTTTGCCTCCGAAAAGTAGTTGTCTACATCGGGGCCGTCATTCCCCACGGCCAGCTTGTACCGCAGGAGCGCATCATACAGCCGATCACAGCAAACGCTGAGAAGCACCCCGATTTCCTGGAGATTGTCCTTGGGCTGGTCATCCTCCCCCAGCGTACCGAAAAAGCGCATCCAGCAGCACCGCAGGAGCGTTTCCGTTTCTTCGACACTGTTGATGATCTCATAAACGACACAATCCGTTGAGACGAGCTGGTTCATAGTAAAGAGATTCATTGTCTTCTCCTTTCGATTCTTCCGGGGGCGACACGGAGCCGCCCCCCGTTTTTTGTTCTCAGCCCATGAAGGCCGCTACCCGCTTTTCCAGCCGGGAAAGCCGATGCTCCATAGCCGCATGAGACATTTTCTTGGGGAGCGTCGGGCCGATCTCCCGGAACAGATACCCGGCAGCCCGTCCGCTTACCAGCTTCTTGTTACTGGCGTCCAAGGTGTCATAGAAGCGCCCGAAGTCTACCCGAAGAATCGCCACCGCCTCCACGTTACCTGAATCGGCTACCAGGTCCAGGACCTGCCCCAGCCCGTCACCGTCCGCGCCCGCGACCGTGAAGTTGTCCGCCTCGGCAAATTTCCGGTTGTGCCGCGCTTCCTGCTGAGTGGCGTTGTGTGCCTCCCGGTACACCGTGAGCAGGAGCGATTCTTCCGGGCACTCCTCAATCCGCGTCGTAACGCGGAGCCACACTTCACCCGCCAGATCGGCGGCGTTGATCTTCACATGCAGCCTGGAGGCGGCCTTGCCAATGCAGCGGCATATCATAGCAAATTGCGCTTCCGGGCTCATGGACTCCCACTCTTGACGCCTGGACATTTTCAATCCTCCTCTTGATTTCCGGGGAGGCGGCCGGTAAAATGGATCTACCAGCCGCCCCCGTGCGGTTTAGGTCCTGTGCCTCTTGCGGTGTGCTTTGGTCGGCGTTTCCGCAAGGGGCCTTGCTTATGCGATGGTGAATCTCCGGCTGATGCTCTCGCGGCTGTAAGCGCTGAACACGTCGGGGAGAGCTGCCTTGAGGGCCTTGCTATCCAGGCGGGAAGTCGTGACCGGCTTCCAAGAGATTTTGTAATCAGCTCCGGCCAGCTCATCCACCCCGGCGGCGGTCATGTGAGCCTTAATGCTGTCCTGAATTGCGGTAATCTCCGCTTCCAGGTCCTCCACCATCCGGCGATACTCCCGGAGGTCGTTTACCTTGCTCTGAACGTCATTGATAATCATGGTGCGTTCTCCTTTCATTATGTTTGGGTTGTGGCGGGGGGCCTGAGTCTCTAGCACTTCGGCGTTTCACTCTCGCTCTCGCCCCACCCGCTCTTACCTTGGATTGTTTTCCCTTGGCAACCCGGTTTTCAGTCCCTTTCTGATTATGATTATAGCATGGTTTAACCATGTATTCAATATGGGATATTGCACAAAGTTTAACCATGTATTTTGTCTAATATGTGCATGGTTAAACCTTTCCTCTTGTGGTATACTTCATGATAGGAGGGGGGATAGTATGTCATTGACAGAAGCGAAGCGAAAAGCAAATAATAAATACATCGCTGCAAATATGACGGTCCTGGGCTGCAAGGTCCGTAAAGACAAGGCAGAACGATTCAAAGCCGCCTGCAAGGAAGCCGGGACAACGCCGAATGCCGTATTCACCGGGGCAATAGATGACTTCATGGAGGAGCACGGGCAGGAGGCAAGCAACGAATAAGCCGTACCAAGCTGAAAGGGGGCAGACCATGAGCAACCGAGAGCGTGTAATGGAAATCGTCAGCTCCATGCCGGAATACCGCATCACCGGCCTACTGGCGTTTCTCCAGTCCTATGAGGACATTCCAAACGAAGAAACGATTGAGGCCATGCAGGAAGTCGATACAATGATTCAGACGGGAGCCGGGCAGCATTTCAAGGGGAATGCTTCTGACTTCTTTGCCATGCTTGACGGAGAAGAAGATGCTTGACCTTAGCGTTTCTTCCCAGTTCAAGAAGGACAGGAAGCGGTGTATCAAACGGGGATATGATATGGCACTGCTGATTGCCGTCATTGATACGCTGCTCATCCCTGAACCGCTTCCACCGGAGAACAAGGACCATCCACTCAGCGGGAATTGGGTAAACCACAGGGAATGTCATATCCTCCCGGATTGGCTTCTCATTTATCGAGTGGAGGGTAATTCCCTATACCTGGACAGAACGGGCACACATGCCGATTTGTTCCGAGAATAGGAGCGTAGACATGCTAGCGAATTGCAAACCGGAAGGAGAATGCATCCCTGACGATGTAGCAACGCCGGATGACTTGGAAGCAATCAAGGCAGCTCGCGCTGAGTATGCCGCAGGGGAAACCGTCCCAGCCAGTGAAATCGACTGGGACTAACCCGCATAGCGACAGAGGCCAGCCGTACTATCCACGGTTGGCCTCTATCAACGAACAATAGTATAGCTTGCTAAGTATATGAACATGTGGTATAGTGCCTATGAGCGGGACAGCACCCACCACAGCGGGCGCACAGCCGCCCCACAGCGCACAGCACCGACGAGGCACCACAGCCCATACCGAGCCACTACGCACAGCACACAGCCACCAGCACCGCCACAGAGCCATGTACTCACTGCCACGGGCATGACCGCCGGCACGGACAGCGACCAACACCAGCACCGGCACTGACACGGAGCACACGGCGGCATAGACAGCACCACCGCCACAACGGCGCGGCACATGAACCGGCCACAGTACCAAAGGACGCCGCCAGGAGAACGACCGCTGCAATAGCAGGCCAGCCGATTAAGGGGGCTACCCCTATAATACCGGGCCGATCAGGAGCCGGAACCTGACCGATGAGCAAAAGACCTATATGGTCGGCAAGATGTATGAGGCGAGGAAGAAGAGCGTTGGTGAGCACACAGGGAACCAGTACAGCAAAACGGAATGTGCCCATTTTGAGCACATTCCAAAACCTAAGAGAATTTCAGAGCAAATTGCCAAGGAACTAGGTGTAGGCAAAGAAACCATAAAGCGCGCCGAGAAGTTCGCCAAAGGCGTGGATGCCGTGAAAGCCGAATCGCCCGAAGCGGCAGCAGCGCACCCGGACGCGCAGAAGATCAGCCGGGAAAACACGGAAAAAACCCACCCCCGGTTTTCGTTTCAAAAGTCTTTTTCCGGACAGACAGCCCTATCAGCTCATTCCGCCGTACAATCGTTCATGGAGGCAACAGTGAGAGCCTATATCTTGGTCAAAAATCGTGCCCAGCTATTCAGTGTTTTCCCAAAAGGAACCCCGGTCTACGAGGAGCCGGAAGAGGCACTTGAGGCGGCGAGGGGGAGCGGAGCCGCGTATATTATCATGTGGGCCCGGACTTACACCCCCTTGGTTGAGGACGGGAGGACGCTAATTGACCTGGACGGGAGCCGACCGGGCCGGGTCTACCGCACCGATAATGTAAAGCTGGCCCTATTATGCGGGCAAAAGATTCTTCGCGCAGTTGACCCGGATTTGCCGGTGTGAAAGGATTCATCATTTCCATCGATTATGGTATAAGTCACCTTTTGAAAACGGAGGCCAATAGTGATAGTTTTTCATACCAACAGAGAGGAAATAGTCCTTCTTAGCCTAGTAGAAGTCGCCAGGGAATTGGGACTGTCTTACAGAACAATACGCCGATATGCCGCAGAAGAACGATTTCCAACCTGTGAGATTGGACGGAATAAGTATGTCTGGATGCATCACCTGGGCCAGTTCCTCAAAGGCGCCAAATCCACCAAGAGATGGGAACAGGTAGAACCTCCCAACTTCGATACGGAATTCTATTCCCCCGCTCCTTGGGACAGGCATGTTGGCAAAGAGGAAAGAAGGTAGTGCCCCCGGCAGCGCCGTGTTCTGAATATCCATATCTTTCCATTCTTTTTGATGCCAGAGGGTATGGTTTAGAGCACGATTTGAGTTCAACAAAAATTCAACTACGATGCCAAAATTCAACAGAAGATACAAAACGATAGGAATTGGTAAAACGCCAAGACCATAGTAAAATCAAGGCTTCCCGGCACATTACCAAACGATGAAAAACAGCCGTTTCATAACTACGGACCAGAAGGCCGGGGGTTCGAATCCCTCATGGCGTGCCAATAACGGCGGTATCCCTTTGGGGATGCCGCCGTTATTGCATTCCTGCACCCACAGGGATTCGAAGTTTATGCCCCGCAGGGGTAAATCCCTCATGGCGTGCCAGAAAAACGCACTTGCTTCCGCAAGTGTGTTTTTCAACTAAATCCGTCCTCGCGGACGGGGTAAATCGCCCTGTCGGGCGGTGAACTCGCTTTACGGTGAAATCCGCTCTTCGAGCGGGTTAAGGACGGATTTAATTTCACCCGAGGGTGAAGCCCGAGGATTTCACCCAGTGGGCAAATAGAATCAAAAATAGAAATGCGGACACTTCTTATATTTGCTCGGCCACTTTTTGGGGTTATACTCCCATCCCAGCGTCTCAACGAAAACGCACTTCTCATCTCCGCAAATCTTGTCGTTCAGGTATTCGATAAAATCCTTTTCGTCAAATCCGAATCCATCCTGCGGATGCATCTGAAGCGTTTTCCAATTCTTGCTGAAATCCGTGCAGTACCTGCCGAATGATTCCGCGATAAAATCGGGAACCAGATAGACTTTGAGTTCGTTATCCGCGCCCAGTATCACATTCTTCATACTGCGTCTCCAAACGCTCCCTGCTCTGCAACAATATAAAACAAATCCTTGATGGTATGTACCATCTCCCCGCTTGCAAACAGCTCCCCAATCTCCTCTGCACTTATCCACCGGACCTGCGCCACCTCGTCCGTGGTGGCCTTTGACAGGTCAACCGCGCCATCATACGGAAAGAGCCAGACATCAACGATATCATTAAACCGCTTGCCGTCGACGGTCTCCCGTATCTTTGTGAAAACGAGCCGCCCCTCCCCGGCATCCAGGCTGAGTCCCACCTCTTCACGGACCTCCCGCAGTGCGCCTTGGAGACTGGTCTCCCCCTTCAGGACGCTTCCGCCGACACACTCCCATTTCAGCGGAAAGGTCGGTCTGTTTGCCGCTCTTTGTGCAATCAGGTATTCTCCCTTATCATTTTTAATCCAAACATGTACCACCAGATGAAACCCGTTCTCGGGGAGCTCGATTCCCCGGATGTGCTCACCAATGACCTGTCTTTGGCGATTATAGAGATCCCATGCTTCCATAGGTTCATCCTCCATTTCGTCTATTCCTGTCGATAGAGTTGTGTTTTTATCTTGAATATGGTATCTTTTCGGGGCGGCCAGGGCTGCTCAACGCATGATGATGAGGAAAGGGGTAAAACAGCATGACTTATGAGAAATCCTGCGGCGCCGTTGTTTTCACAAGAGCAGGTGACCAGATCAAATATGTTATCATCGAATCCCCGGAGGGATTTCACGGCTTCCCCAAGGGCCACATGGAGCCGGGAGAGAGCGAGGCGGAAACCGCTTTGCGGGAGATTTTCGAGGAGGTCGGCCTCCGGCCCCGGCTGATTGAGGAATTCCGAACCGCAGATGAGCATCCCATTCCCCAAAAGCCCGGGGTAATGAAGCAAATCATCTATTTCCTGGCGGAATACTGCGGTCAGGAGCTCGTGCCCCAGATGTCAGAGCTGAGGTCGGCAAATCTGTTTTCCTTTGATGAAGCACTGGCTCTATTGGAATTTGATAGTTCCCGCCGTATCCTTCGGGATGCCGATGCTTACCTTAACAAATAAGTCGCCAACACAGAGGCCAGCTGCGAACCTTTGCAGCTGGCCTCTGAATCATCTTATACCGTCATTATCGCTTTCCCAGCTTAAACTCCGGCTCTGTTCCGTTAATAAGCCGCTTGATATTGCCCCGATGGAGGAAAACCACAAAGAGAGTGATGAATATCCCCAGGGCAAGGCCATACCAGTGAAACACGGGGATGCCGCCGAAAATCAGCATGCCGAAGGGAAAGCTCACCGCTGCCACCATGGAGCAGACGGACACCCGCCTGGCAAAAAGGAAAGTGAGGAAGAACACTGCCAGCAGGTAAATGAGAAAGCGCCAATCCAGGAAGAGCGCGATGGCCGCACTGACAGACACCGCCTTACCCCCCTTGAAGCCGAAATACAGGGGGAAGCAGTGGCCGATGAGGCAGGCAAAGGCGGCAGCGATGATTCCGGGAAAGCCCAGCAGCAATTTGCCAATGAGCATGCTGACGGCAGTCTTGACCCCATCCCCGGCGAGGGTGGCGAGGCCCACCCAAAGCCCATAGACCCGGGCGACATTCGTGGCCCCGGCATTCCCGCTCCCCTTGGAGCGGACATCATTGCCATCCTTATCCCTGGTGATGAGCACTGCCGCGCTGACGGAGCCCAGGAGATAGCCGCAAATCAGACAGAGCGCGAGTTTCAGCCAGAACATGATTACTTGTGATCCACCTCGTACATATACTTGATGAGCTTCATGGCCATGCAGGTATAGCCGAACTCATTGTCATACCAGGCAAAGAGCTTCACGAATTTGTCGTCGATGGCAAGTCCGGCCTTGGCGTCGAAGCAGCCGCCCACGGTGATGCCCACAAAGTCGGAAGAGACCAGCGGCTCATCGGTGTAGGCGTAGTACTCCTTCATCTCATTTTCCGTGGCCCGCTTGATTTCAGCGCAAATCTCCTCATAGGAGGCGCTCTTTTCCAGGTTCACCACCAAATCCACCATGGATACATCCAGCGTGGGAACGCGAATGGCAACGCCGGTGAGCTTTCCGTTCAGCTCGGGAAGCACCTTCCCCACCGCCTTGGCCGCGCCGGTGGAGGTGGGAATCGTATTGCCGCTGCCCGCCCGGCCCATCCGCCAGTCGTCCTTTGGCGGCTTGCCGTCCACCGTGTTCTGGGAGGTGGTCATGGCATGGATTGTGGTCATGACGCCGTTCCGGATGCCGAAGGCATCCTGGAGGATTTTGGCCAGGGGGGCCAGGCAGTTGGTGGTGCAGGAGGCGTTGGAGACTACGTTCATGCTCTTGTCATAGCCCTTGTGATTGACGCCCATGACAAAGGTGGGGGCCTCGTCGGAGGGAGCGGTGACGATGACCTTCTTCGCCCCGCTGGCCAGGTGCTTGGAGGCATCCTTAACCTTTTTGAATTTACCGGTGGATTCCACGATGTACTCCGCCCCGGCTTCGCCCCAGGGTATCTCGGAGGGGTCGTTGCAGTTGTAGACTCGAATTGTTTCCCCATCGATGATAAGACTGTCGTCGGTATAACTCACCTCACCGGGGTATCTGCCAAAAACGGAATCGTATTTGAAGAGATACGCCAGCTGCTTGGGAGGTTTGTGATCGTTGATGGCCTTGAAGGTGAATCCGCCCAGTTCCCTGCCGGCGCGAATCGCCAGACGGCCGATCCTGCCAAAGCCATTGATACCAACGTTGATGCTCATAGTGTTCCTCCAAATAATGTATATTTATTTGATATAAGCATGCGTGTTTACGGGGCTCTTTGAATTCCTTTGATTTCTGCGAAATACATGATATAATCCAAATATCTCCAACCCCCAGGCAGAAAGGCAGAGAGACATATGCGGGAGTTTTTCAATGCCCATCCGACGCTGAGAACCATCACCTTCGTCGCCATCATCCTCGTGGTCACCGTCGTGCTGGCCAAGGCGCTGGACCGGCTGCTGAACAAGCTGGGCAATCACCTCGACCGACAGGAGCGAAAGATTGCCAGCAAGGTCAGCCAGAAGATGCTCAGCAAGCTGCTGATTGCCCTGGTCTACATACTGGGGGTCATCACCGCCATCAACCAAATCCCCAGTCTGAACGGCACGCTCACCACCGTTCTGGCCGGCTCCGGCATCTTCGCGGTAGTGGTTGGCTTCGCGGCTCAGGAGAGCTTCGGCAACCTGGTCAGCGGCTTCTTCCTCAGCATCTTCAAGCCCTTTGACGTGGGAGACATGATACGCATCGACGCCCAAAATGTGGCGGGCTTTGTGGAGGACATCACCCTGCGTCACACGGTCATCCGCACAGCGGCGGACACCCGGCAGGTCATCCCCAACTCTCTCATGGGCTCGGCCATCGTGGAGAACGTGAACTTCGTCTCCGGCGCACCGACCCTCATCCCCATTGAGGTGGATGTGGCCTATGACACGGATTTGGATTTGGCCCAGCGGGTGATGCGGGAGGCAATCACCTCCCATCCCCTCTACATCGGGGACGGAAACCCCAGGGTACTGGTCACGGGCTTTGGGGCCAGCGGCGTTTCCCTCAAGGGCTACCTCCCCATCCGGGATGCCCGGAGCTACCACACGGCGGGGAGCGATGCGCGGGTCCTGGTGAAGAAGGCCTTTGACCGGGAGGGTATCACCATCCCCTATCAGACGATCACCATTGCAAACCAGACCGAAGAGGAGAGCATTCGCATCATTACGGAAAAGCGAAACTGAGTTTTCTTCCATCCGCCGGGAGCGCTGCTCCCGGCGGTCCGTTTTTCTATGTACTTCAGTGTTCCGACATGCGGCACTTCACACCGTAGCTGCCGACAATGTCCATGGCCGCCTTCTTTTCTTCCTCCGTGAGCTTGCGCAGGTCGTGGAGGGGATACGTCCAGCCGATCATCTTATACTTGTTCTCGCCAAAAACATGATAGGGCAGGAAGCAGACATGGTCCACCTTCTCCCCCAGGGTGCTGACAAATCTTCCGAGGGCGTGGAGGTTCTCTTCGTCGGCGTTGTGTTCCGGAATCAGGGGCACACGGATAACGGTTTTCACCCCCAGGGAGAGCACCAGGCGCAGGTTCCGCAGGATGATTTCGTTGCTGACGCCGGTATACTCCCTGTGCTTCTCCGGGTCCATGTGCTTGATGTCGAAGTAGCAGAGGTCGGCGTATTCCATGACGGTGCGCACCGCCTCCTCCGTGCCGAAGCCGCAGGTATCGGCATTGGTATGGATGCCCTCCTCATGGCAGCGGCGGAAGATCTCGGCGACGAATTCCGGCTGCATGAGAATCTCCCCGCCGGAACAGGTGACCCCGCCGCCGGAGTTTTCATAGTAGAGCTTATCCCGAAGGATGGTTTTCATCACCTTGTCAACGGTGATGACCTCCCCCGTCCAATGCATGGCGTCATAGAAACAGGCATCCACGCAGGCGCCGCAGCCGACGCATTTTTCCCGGTCAATTTCCACGCCGTCATCGCTCATCGTGATGGCCCCATTGGGGCAGGAGGAAACGCATTTCCCGCAGCTTTTGCAGGCGGTGTAGCGGTTGGAGACGATGGGGTGCGGGTCCTGGGATTCGGGGTTGGAGCACCACAGGCACTTCAGGGGGCAGCCCTTGACGAAAACCGTGGTGCGCATCCCCGGCCCATCGTCCAGGCTGTAACGCTGGATATTGAAAATCGTTCCTTCCATGGACCCTCCTAAGCCGCAGATTTGCCTGCGAAGGGTTTCGCCCTCCGCAGGCAATCTTTTTCAATCAGATCTCGTCGTGCATACTGCGCTTGACGATCTCCGCCTGGAGCTCGTGGGGCAGGTCGATGAAGTAGGCGCTGTAACCGCCGACGCGGACCAGCAGATTCTTGTGCTTTTCCGGGTGCGCCTGAGCATCGATGAGCTCGGCGCGGGAGTGGATGTTGAACTGCACATGCCAGCCGTTGCGGAGCATAAAGGTCTTGATAAGGGCAGCCAGATTGTCGATCTTCTCCGGGGTGTTCAGAACGCTCTTGGAGAACTTCATATTGAGGGCATAGCCGCAGAAGGCATGGGCATAATCGCCCCGGGTGGCGGAGTTCACGAGAGCGGTGGGACCGTTGACATCCATGCCAGGCATGGCGGAGCAGGCGGCATCACAGGTGGGCTGGCCCTTGCTGCGGCCATTGGGCAGCGCGCCCACGGCCTTTCCGATGCCCACATGACCGGCGGCGGCACCGATGAAGAGGATGGGCTTCTTGCCGGTGATGGGGTCCACCCGGCGGGTCATAATCTCGGGGACCCGGGTGCTCAGTTCATCATAGATCTCGTCCACATAGTCCTCGTCGTTGCCGTACTTGGGAGCGTTGAGGCAGAGCTGGTGCAGGTCCTCCCTTCCCTCCCAGTTGTTGTCACAGGCATCCAGCAGCTCGCCCATGGTGCAGACCTTCTTGTCGAATACCAGCTTTTTGATGGCGGCAAGGCTGTCGGCCAAATCCACCATGCCGCGGCTGCCCAGCCAGGAGGTACGGCCCTCGGGATATTTCGCACCGCCCTCCTTGGGGGTGAGACCGGCCTTGATGCAGGTATCATACTGCATGGCGAAGCGGAGACCGCTCATGGGCCCGTCCGCCACCTCGGTGGAGAGGGAGATCATCTTGAACATGTGGAGCTTTTCGGTGAAGTAGTCCACCTGCTTGAAGTAGGCTTCCATCAGCTCATCCAGGGACTTGAAGTTCCTGGGGTCGCCGGTATGCAGACCCAGCTGCTTGCCCGTGCGGGGGTCAAAGCCATCATGCAGCGTGACCTCAAAAATCTTGAGCTGGCTCAGGTTGTGGCCGCCGCCCAGATGCTCCATGGAGTTCAGGTGGTAGCCCAGGCAGCCGGAGGCGCACCAATCACAGGCATCCTCCAGGGGCACGTCCCGCTCCACATAGCGCTGGGTGCCCAGCTTGTCGTTCAGGAAAGCGGGGTTGCCGCCGCCGAACTCCACGTTGCACTCCAGGGCGTGGACAACAAAGTCCTTGGGGATCTGCTCGCTCCAGCGGATATAGATGGCGGGCTCGGAGAGCTTGATCTGAGCCATGGCCTCCAGAATCAGCCAGGAGATCTCATTGGTCAGTTCGTTGCCTTCCGCATCCACGCCGCAGATGGTGATGTTGGGCAGCAGACTGCCGGGGGCGGCGCGCTGCTCCCGGGGGATGGTGACGAGGTTCTCGCATTCCCGGATCTTCAGCCACAGGGCGCCGAGGAGCTCGGCCGCCTCCTGGGCGCTGGTCTTGCCGGCGGCCTTGTCGGCGGCGTAGTAGGGGTAGAGAATCTGGTCCAGGCGGCCCACCGGCACCTCGGGCCGGTCGGAGGACTCCTTCCAGCACACCAGGTGATAGAGGCGGACGCACTGCACGGCCTCGAAGAAATCCCGGGGCGGCTCGGCGGGGCAGCGTTCGCAGGCTTCCGCGATGCGCAGCAGCTCCCTGGCCCGCTGGGGATTGGCGGTCTTCGCCTGCTCCCGGGCCAAATCGGCATAGCGCCTGGCATAGCGGATAAAGGCCTCGCAGGAGATGATGCAGGCCTTCAGCAGCCAGAATTTCCGCAGGAACTGGGCTGCGCCGTGGCTGTTCTCGTTGTCGCCCTCGGCCATCATGCGCTCCCGCTCCTTCTTGCAGAGCTCGATGACGTGGTTGAGGCCGACCTTGATGCACTTGTCGCTGACCTGTGCCACACCGCCGCCGTAGGCGGAGTAGTTCTGGAAGAGGCCCCGGTCCATCTTGTAGCGGACGCCGCGCCCCTCAAAGATCATGCCCCGGTCAAAGAGCAGGTCGAAGGCCTCCTCCCCCATCTCATAGGCGACAGAGGCGTTGACGGTGCTCACCTTGGGCATGTGGTCAATCCAGTACAGGGCATCCTGGCGGAGGGCCTCCAAATCCTCGGGGGTGATGTTGGTGGAGGCCGTGTCGCTGGTCTTGCGGTCGAATTTGCCGCTCTCCACCATCTTCAGGATTTCATGGGGCTTCATGGCGCAGAGGGTGCCGTTGCCGCGGACGAATTTCGTGAGGCTGCCGGCCAGAAGCTCCCCGTCCCGCAGGATGATGGGGCACTCGTCCAGGCGCTTCTCCAGCGCCTTGGCCCAGCGGATGTCGATGGGCAGGCCCTCCGTCTCCTTCCATGAGGCGGTGAACAGCAGGGTATCGTCCACGTAGACCTGCGGCTCCGCCTCCTCCCACTGCTGCTTGAGCTTCTGGAGGCGGGGGGTCAGCACCTGGACGGCTTTGATTTCTTCCTTGTTGACGGCAGGATATTTGTTTGCCATTGTATTGCTCCCTTCCTGTTTTGCGTAACGGCGCCGGGCATGCCGGGCCGATGGTTTCCCTCTCAGTTTTCGTCGTAGGCCCGAATCACAATCTCGGCCACCAGTTCCTTGGTGACGGGCAGCGGCGGAGGCGCGATGCCGCCGAAGGCCACGATCTCCTTCTCAATCTGCATGACCACCTCGTCGGGAACGACGGCCAGCAGTTCTTCCTTCTTAAGCCCCAGCTCCTTCATGCTCTTGAGACCGGTGTCCTTCAGGAGCCGGTGGGCCGCGTCGTAGGCGGCCTTCCCGATGGCGGCGGCATCCGCCCCCTGGGGAATTTCGGCACCGAGACACTCGGCGATGTAGCGCACCTCCTCCGTCTTCACGGGGGCGATGATTTCCAGCACCTGGGGCAGCGTCACGGCGCAGCCGTTTCCGTGGGGCACATGGAATTTTGCACCCAGGCTGCGGCCGATGTCGTGGCAGAGGTGGCAGAAGGCGCCGCTCATGGCCATGCCGCCCAGGGAGGCGGCCTTCGCCATGCCTGCCCGGGCCTCCATGTCCGCCGCGCCTTTATCGCAGGCGCGGACCAGGTATTTGCCCACCAGGCGGATGCCCTCCCGCCCCAGAACAGAGCTGATGGAGTTGGCCATGGCAGAGGTATAGGATTCAATGCAGTGACACAGCGCATCCAGGCCCGTGGAGGCGGTAACGCTCCTGGGAAGGTTGGAGCTGAGTTCCGGGTCCACGATGCCCAGGGTGACGGCACAGCCGACGCCGGAGATGTTGGTCTTGATGTTCTGCTCCGTGTCCGTGATGGTGCCGCCGGGGGTGCACTCACTGCCGGTGCCCGCGGTGGTTGGAATCACAATCAGGGGGACGCTGGGCTTCGTCACAACGCCGGTGCGCCCGAAATACTGCCGCAGCGGGGGCGGATTGGTCTGGAGCATTTTGGCCCCCTTGGCCGTGTCCAGCGAGCTGCCGCCGCCGATGCCCACCACGCCGTCCACGCCGTTTGACGTGCCCAGGGCGCCGGCCTCCTCTACGGACCAGATGGGCGGGTCGGCCTGCACATTGTTGTAGATGACCGTCTCGATGCCGGCCTCCTGAATGGCGTTCAGAACACGCGCTGCCACCCCGGCCTGCTCCACACCCTTGTCAAAAACGACCAGGACCTTCTTGCAGCCGAGCTTTTTTAGCTCAGTGCCGGTGCGCCGCGCTGCGCCGATGCCGAAAAGAATCGGGTTCGGGCTGTTGAAAATACTCTCCATAGTTACCCCCTAAGAGCGATAAACGCACGGATTCACAGTATCCTTTTAATAATGTATAATATTTCGCGGGGATTGTCCAGTAAATCCCCGCGAAAAAATGAAATTTTTTGTAACTTTTCGTTTCAGTCCCGCTTTGGCTTTATGCCGGAGAGCCAAATGTTGAAAACGCCGCCCAGGAGGGTGATGGCGATGCACCAGTAAATCCACAGGAGGGAGAGGGCCACGGTGGCCAGGCTGCCATAGACGCTGGTGGGTCCGAAGCGGTTCAGATAGAGGGTGAAGGCCCAGCTCAGCAGCATCCACAGGGCCGCCGCGCCCAGGGCGCCCGGCACCTGGTCCAGATACCGCCGCTTTCCCGGAGGCATGAACTTATAAAGGAGCCCGAAGAAGGCTGCCAGCAGGAGCATGGCCGGGAGGAAACGCAGGCGGAGTAGCGTAGACACGAGCTGGGTGCTTTGGGGCCAGCGAAGCTGGAAAGCACGGAACAGCGCATCCTGGAAAAGGCCCAGGGCCAGGGTCAGAATCATGGTGATGATGAACACCAGCATATAGAGGCTGCTGAGACCCCGGAGGCGGAAATAGCTTCCCTGCACCTCCCCACAGTAGACCACGCTGAGCCCCCGAAGGATACCGTAGAAGGCCCGCCCCGCAGACCATACCATGACTACGGCGGAAACTGAGAAGACCGCCACGTTGTGGACATACATCCCGCTGATGATGTCCTGCAGGAGGGTCCTCATCACATCGGGAATGATGGCGGAGATATACTCCAGCACAGCCTCCTCCGTAAAGGGAAAAAGGGGCAGCAGAGACACGAGGAGCGCCGCCGTGGGAAACAGGGCGAGGAAGAGATAAAAGGCCCCGGAGCTGGCATAAAGGCTGAACTGGGACTGCTTGGCAAGCGCGGCAAAATCGGACAGCCTGCCCAATAGACTGCCCCTGCCTTGCGTTTCCTTTTTTTCTCCGCCCCCGGCGGGCTTCTCCGCTTTCTTCATTCCACCATCCACGGGCGGCCTCTCTCATTGAAAGCCACCGCCCCAGTACCGATTGGAGTCCGTTCATAGTATACCACGAAGAAAAGGAAAAACAAAGCGCATTTACAGGCTGTCTCCCCGGAGCTGCGGCAAAACGAAGCTATATGAGAATAACCGTCTCCCCGTCCCCGGCGATTCTGCGGATGCTGCCGTCCCGTATCTCAAACGCTTCCCCCCGCAGCTCCTCTCTGCCGGGTGCAAGCAGCAGATAGCTCCCGTCTGGGATGGCATAAAAGGTCTTCCCCATGCTGTCCGGGCAGGCGATGTCCTCAAACACCCGCAGCCCGTCCAGAACATCGTCCTTTATCCTCTGGTAGTGGGGCAGGAGCACCGTTTTTGTCAGGCCGAGACCGGGCAGAAACCGCTCATAGGCCGGGTCGATGGCCTCCCCTTCTTCCTCGGGCTGGGCATACACGGTCTCCGCGCTGTTCATGCTCCCGGCGCTGATGCCGATGATGACGCCGGAGAAGCCCCGCAGCAGCTCCCGCAGGCCGATTTTTCGGAAAAAGCGGTTCTGGGTGGGCACATGTCCGCCCGCGAGGATAATCAGGTTCGAGCTCCGCACGAGCTCCGCGGCCCGGTTTTCGTTTCTTCCGTCCAGGGTTTTGAAGCTTTCAAAACAAAAGCCCGCGTTTTCAAAGCGCTCTCTGATAGCGGCGGCATAGAAGTCCATCTTCTCCCATCCCTCCGGGTCGGAGCAGATGTCCAGCGCGCGGCAGGGCTCCGGGAAATGACGCCGCAGCTCATCAACAAAGCGATTGGCAGGGTTCAGCTCCCCGGTGTCGGGGATGTCCGGCCTGCTGGTCAGGAAGCAAATCATATGTGTTTCCTCCTTCAGATTCCGATTGCCAGCGAATCCACCCGGCCCGCCAGCTCCCGCAGGTGCTCCAGCGTGTGTTTGATCCGGATGGGCATTAAATCCTCTCTGCCGACATCGAGCACCGTGAGCAGATAGAGGAAGTTCACATAGGCAAGAATCCGGATTTTTGCCTCCAGCTCCGGGCGGGATGCCGCATCCCGGTCGCTGAAATAAAAGTCCAGTGTTCTTTTCCAGATATAGTCGGCAAGCTCATCGGGAATTCCGAGGAACTCCATCGCGTTGTCCGGGTCGTCCTCCCCAAAGGCTCTGTATGTCACATACAGGCCCTGGAGGTCAAAGACCGGGTCCCCCACGCACAGGGTCTCCATGTCAATCAGCAGCGGTTCATCCCCGCTCAGCATGACGTTTTTCATGTGGATGTCCCCGTGGATGAAGTGCAGATTCTCCGGCATGGCTTCCAGTAGTCCCCGCAGGCGGAGGCCCAGGTCTTCCGGCAGCACGCTGCCGAGGGCGTCCAGATAGCCAAGGAACACCGTTTTCGCCTCCGGCAGTTCCTCCCCGTCCATCTCTATGGAATGAATCTGCCGCAAAAAGTCCGCATATTCCCGGACGATCTTCTCTTTTCGCTCCGGCGCTTCCCGGATGAGGTCGTTGTAGTCGGTGGCCTTCAGAAGCTCAAACACGGAGCCGTAATGTTCCCCCACCTTGACCACATCATAGGAAATGGCGGTGGGAATGCCCTTCAGAAACGCCTGCTTCGCCCGCTTCTGCTCGTTTTCAATCATCGGGATGCTGTCAGGCATCTCGTAGACCTTCACAATCGTATCCTCATCGATGCGGTACACCGTGCCCACAGCGCCGCGCCCGATGATCTCACAGCCCTCAACGGACAGTTCCCGCAGCTTCTTTTTCACGTTTAAAATGCTGGTAAAACCGGTCATTTCCAAAATCTCATAGACCTCCGGCGTTACGTTCCGCACCGTCAGGGTATTATTCTGCTTCCGCGCCAGCAGCATCAATACGCGAAGCCCAGCGCTGGAGATGTATTCCAGGCCCCCGGCGTCAAGCTCAAGCGTGCGGCCTGGATGATTCTCCATGATTGTCAGCAGCTCCCGCTGCGTTTCCTCCGCGTTTGCGGAGCTGATACGGCCCTCCAGATAGGCAACGATTCGGCTCTCCTCCGTCTCTGTGCGCATCTCTGCTCCTCCCTGCCTGTTTGATTTGGCCTGGCCCTCTTTGGCCTGCCGATACGGTATTTTACCAGCGAATTCGGACTCTTTCAAGGAGGGAGTAAGTCGCGGCCCTTCCGTCGCTCCTTCATGGGCCGCAGGTGTGTCTTATCCCCGGAACTCTTTTCATTTTTCAGTCTATTGAGGCCATGTGATGGAGAAATCCCTCATTTTGCTTCCAAACGTACAGAAATGAGCAGAAAAATATCCGAAAACCCACCTTTTAAAGCGGGTTTTCGGACAAATTCTGGCGGAGGGTGCAGGATTCGAACCCGCGTGAGCTTTCGCCCTAACGGTTTTCAAGACCGCCCCGTTATGACCACTTCGGTAACCCTCCATGTATTATGTTAACTCTGTGGCATTTCTCAAGACCGCCCTGTTATGTCCTGTTGCGGTGCCCGAAATCCTTTGCTCGCCAAACGCTCGCAGGATTTCGACCGCTGCCACTCCTTTTTGCTCGCTTCATCCGCCGCCGGCGGCGCTCGCAAACGTCCCCACTTCGGTAACCCTCCGTAAACTGACGGTGCAAGATTACCACGCTCCCGCGGGAAAGTCAATCCGCGAGGGTATGGATCAGCTCGGCGGCGTCCAGGGGGATGGAGAAGGCGCGGCCCTCCAGCTCCTCGGGCACCTCCGGATAACCGGGGTGCGTGCGGAGGTCGTTATAGCCCCTGTTCACCCGGAACAGCTTTGCGCCGGGAATCAGGCGGGTAAAGCGCTCAAAGGGCCAGCGGATGACCCCGGGGGTATTGAAGCCGACGCCGATTTCGATGATGCAGAGGCGCATGCCGGCACTGGAATTGACGAAGTCGGCATAGCGCTCAAAGCCCTCCTCATAGTTCTGCGGGCGAAAGACCAGCTCTGCCAGCGCCCCGCAGCGGGGGCAGCGGGGCAGGCCCTCCTCCCGGCACTCGAAGGTCTCGGAATCAATGTGCTTCAGCACCTCGTTCAGGGCGGGAAGGCTCTCCCAGGTCTCGTCCGTGCAGTGCCGGGAGCAGCCCAGGTTATCGTAGCTCCCCTGATACTCAAAGACCCGCTCCATGGGAAAGCCCGCCCGGAGGAACTGCCGGTCGCAGTTGGAGGTGACGACGAAGAAGTCCTTTCCCTCCAGCAGGGCTTTCAGCTCCCCATAGAGGGGCAGGGGCGGCAGCTTCTCCCGGACATAGTGGATGTGCTTGGCCCAGTAAGCCCACTTGCGGCCCACCGTCCAATCCTCGTCCTTCATTCCCACCAGCTCATACTGGCAGCGGTAGCCCAGGCGGAACATCTCGGGGTATTCCCGCTGAAAAACCTCAGCGTCCAGGTAACTTAACCCGGCGGCAGCGCTGAGCCCCGCCCCGGCCCCCAGGAGCACCCGGTCCGCCTCCTTAAGCTCCTTCCGCAGGAGCTGAATATTTTTTGAATACAGCGTGTCCATAATCCTTTTTCAGTCCATGAGTCCGTATTTCACCTTGATGCGGTCCAGCTTTTCCAGCATGGGTTCGGCGGCGAGCCAGAGGAAGAGCACCGTGGCGGCGGCATGCACCAAATCCACCGGGATGCCGGAGACATAGTAGGTGAGCAGCAGCTTCCAGTTCAGGGTGTGGGCGTACATGAGGGCGGCGGCGGGATTCATGATGCCGCCGTAGATTACCACCGTGGCGATGGCCCCGAAGAAGCAGAGGGAGACCCGGCTCCGCCGCAGCAGGCCCTTGCGGAAAAGCACCCCCGCCAAAAAGCCGATGATGCCCGCGGAGAACATCTGGAAGGGCGTCCATGGCCCCTGACCGAAGAGCACGTTGGAGGCCACCATGGTCATGGCACCGACAAGGAAGCCCGTCTCGCCCCCGAAGGCCACCCCCGCGATGATGACCAGGGCCAGCACCGGCTTGAAGGCCGGCACCATGAAGAAGGCCGCCCGGCCCACCACGCCGATGGCACAGAGCACGGCGATGACCACCAGTTCCCTGGCCTGTGGCTTCCGCCCCTCGAACACCAGGAAGAAGGGCAGCATGGTCTCCAGCAGGATGAGCAGGGCGATGAAGTAATACTTCCGCCCGCCCAGGTAATAGACGCCCACGAAGATGGTCAGCGGGATGAGCAGCAGAATCGAAATGGCGGCGGCCACGGTGCGTTTGGATAGCTTCCGCTTCTCCACCGGGGTCTGGAGGCGGGCCGGAGGCGGGGCCTTGCGGCTGAGGGAAAAGGCGCAGATGAGCAGGCAGGCCACCAGCAGAAGATAGAGCGGCAGGTCGCTCAGTGCCGCCGTCGTCAGGCCGTTTTCAGTGATGAGTTCCGACAGGTCCTGATGGGAAAGGGTATAGATGAAGAGGGCGATGGCCGCGACGCCGCTCACCACAGCAAGCAGGATGCGCCACAGGGGCAGCTTCTTCGGCTTGGCGTTTGCGCTGTTCTCGTCCGGTTCCGGCAGCGGCGGCGCTTCCTCCGGCAGTTCCGGCTCCGAGGGCAGCGTTCCTCCGCAGGCGGTCATCACATCCCTGGGCGTCACCGCCTCCGGGAGCAGGGTTCGCGCCATGCGGTTGGCGGAGGTGGTGTAAAAGCTGTTTCCGGAGAAAAACTCCCGGGGCTTTCCCTGGGACACGATGTTTCCATCGAAGAAGAGGGCGCAGCGGTCGGCGTACTCCGCGCAGAACTCCACATCGTGGCTCACCATGAAAATGGTGACGCCCCGGCGCTTGAGGGTTTTCAGGATTACGGCGAAGATCTGCTTGAACTCAGCGTCCAGGCCCTTGGTGGGCTCGTCCAGCAGCAGGATTTCCGGGTCCAGGAGCAGCACCTTCGCCAAGGCGGCCCGCTGCTGCTCACCCCCGGAGAGGTCATAGGGATGCCGGTCCAGCAGCTCCTCCAGACGGCAGAGCTGCACCGCCCGGGCTACCCGGGCCTCCTGAAGGGGCTTTTCCAGCTTCATCCCCTTAAAGAGCTCGAACAAATCCTCCCGGACCGTCTTTTTCACAAAGAGGGTCTGGGGATTCTGGGGCAGAGTGCCAACCCGGCCGTTCAGATGCACCTCTCCCCGGTAGGGCTTCAGCAGCCCGCCGAGAATGGAGAGCGTGGTGGTCTTCCCGGTGCCGTTTCCCCCAAGCAGGGCCAGGAATTCCCCCTTTTTTACCGTGAGGCTCACGCCCTTCACCACGTCCGGGAGGTCCTTTTCATACTTGAACCAGACATCCTCCAGGGTGACGGCGTCCTCCTCCGAGGGGAGGGGCGTCCGCTCCTTGGGAAGGTCGGCGAGGGGGTGCCGGGCGGCATAATCCGTGAGCCAGCTGCGTCCATCCCGTACGGTGATGGGACAGGGAGCGCTGTCCTCCACGCTGGCCCAGACCCGCATGGCGGTGGGCATGGCCAGGAACATGCCGTGCCCGCTGCCCCGGAGAAGCTCGCCCACTTCGTTCGGCGTCCCGTCCGCGATGAGCTGCCCCCGGTCCATGACCAGTACCCGGTCGGAAAGGGGGAAGGCCTCCTCCAGCCGGTGCTCCGTCAGGATGACCGTGGTGCCCAGCTCCCGGTTCACCTTGCCCACGGTGGCAAGAAAGTCGCTGGCGGCGATGGGGTCCAGCTGACTGGTGGGCTCATCCAGGATCAGCACCGAGGGCTGCATGGCCATGATGGAGGCGAGGTTCAGGAGCTGCTTCTGTCCCCCGGAAAGCTCCGTGACGTTTTTATAGAACCAGGTCTGGATGCCGAAAAAGGAGGCCATTTCCGCCACCCGGCTGCGGATGGTGGGAGTATCATAGCCAAGGCTCTCCAGCCCGAAGGCCAGCTCATGCCACACCTTGTCCGTGACGATCTGATTTTCCGGGCTTTGCTGAACAAAGCCGATTTTCGCGCTCTGCTCCCGCTGGCACACCTCATCCAGCGGCGTTCCCTCAAAAATAATCGTTCCCCGCCGGTCCCCTGCCGGGGCCAGCACGGTCTTGAGCTGCCGGAGGAAAGTGCTCTTCCCGCAGCCGGAGGGTCCGCAAAGGGTCAGGAACTGGCCCTGGGAGATGGAAAAAGAGAGGTGGGAAAGGGTGTCGTTTCTCTGTTCGGGATAGGCAAAGCTCAAATCCCGGACTTCAAATGTCTCCATTTCACATTCTCCCTTCGGTTCAGAATCACGGGGGTGAGGCACAGGGCCAGATAGACGAGGAAGAAGCTCAGCTGGAAGGGTCCGAAGCCCGCCCCCTTCATGGTGGGGTAATAGCGGAATGCCATGCCGCCGCCCATCCATCCAAAGAGAATGTACCAAAAGCAGAAGCCCAGCCAGAGCATGGCATTTTTATCCCGGCTGTCGAAGCGGTAGATGGAGAAGGCACTCCGCCCCGGGAGACCGTAGCCCCGGCTCTTCATGCTGTCCGCCGTCTCGATGGCGTTCTCCAGGCTCCAGGTCACCATGATGGACAGAATGGTGATGCCGTGCTTCATGCGCTGGGGAAGGCTTCCGTTACTTATATCCCGCCCGATGCACTGCTGCGCCTTTCGCACGGTCTGCATCTGGGCATTGAACTTGGGGACGAAGCGGAGGGTCATGCTCAACACCAGGCTCAGGGCGGGAATGACCCGCCCGAAGAGGTACACGAACTTATCCGAGGTCATGACCTCATTATAGCAGGAAAACCACTGGACCACGCTTGCCAGCATCAGGGCCGCCGCCACACCGTAGACCATGCTCTCCAGCGTGAGAGGATTCCCGGAGGGAAGATAGGCGAGAATTGTCGCCCCCTCGTGGTTGAAGGCCGGGTTCAGGACAGCCGCCAGGAGCATCATGGGCAGCAGAAAGCGGAGGGAGAAGCGAAGCCCCTTCCTCCCCTTCAGATAGATGTTGTAGGCCGTGGCGCTGCCCACGGAGATGAGCAGGCACAGCGGGTGCATGAAGCACATTCCGAAGACCAGCACCAGAGCAAAATAGAGGAAATTGACCAGTGGATGGTAGCCGGAAAAGCTGTCTCTGTTAATCAATTCGGACCTTCCTGTTCAGAAGCGGTTCAGCCTTGCTGCGCGTTGTAGGGGTCCCCCACATCGGCGCCCAGATCGCAGGTATAGCGCCACTCCACGGTGTCCCCGTCCTTCAGGGCGTAGCGGCTGCAGCCGTAGTTGGGGAACCAGCCGTTGACGCTGTACATCCAGCCGCTGAGCTCCCCCGCATCCTGCTCATAGAGGTTGTAGATCCCCTCGATGTAGGCGGAACCATAGAGCGGGTCCTCGGCAAATTCCAGGTGGATGCGGTTCTGACGGCAGGTGCGCTGGAGCACGTTGAACACGCTCTCACCGTCGTAAAACACGACCTCCACCGGCTCCAGAATCCATCCGTCCTCGGGAATCAGCTCCCGCTTATCCTTGTCGCAGAGCTCCATGTTGTCGAGAATCGTGGCGCAGGAAATGGAAAAGGTACAGTGATACTCCGTATCCGTCGCCTCCATTTCCTCCGGGTCCACCGGCGCGGGCCGTTCCTCCGGCTCCGGCGAGGGGGTGAAATCCGGCATGTCCGCAGACGGCAGCGCCGTTTCCTCCGTCCCGCTCAAGGAGGAAGCAGCGTCCGTCCCCGAGGGCTCAGGCTGCAGCCGTCCCCCGAGGAAGAAGGCCGCCGCCAGGGCGAGGAGGAGAATGACGGGAATGATGATCTTCCAGCGGTTTGCTTTCCACCACATGCTTCTGTTCCTCCCTTACAGCAGCTTGGACGCGCTGAGGAGACGGTAGACCATGAGGGCCACCTCTCCCCGCAGGATCGCCTGCTTCGGCAGGATATCCAGATCGAATTCATCCGCATCCAGGATGCCGGACTTGAAGCAGAAGGCCATGGCCTCCCTTGCCCACGTGCTGACGGAGGTATAATCCCCGAACTCGGCGAGATAACGCCGCACGCCGGTGGCATCCATCGCGGTATCCCAGCCGCAGAGGGCCGCGGCGCGGGCTGTCATCACGGCGGCCTCCTGCCGGTTGATGGTTCCGGAAGGGTCAAAGCTGTCCTCGCTGCGCCCGTCCACGATGCCATAGGCATAGGCCGTGCCCACATAGGGGGCAAACCAGCTCCCGGCGGGTACATCTTTAAACCGCTCGGACCCGGCGGCGTCCGGCGTGAGGCCCAGCGCCCGGACGATGATGGCGGCATACTGGGCGCGGGACATGGTCTCCCCGGGCACATACTCCGTGTCCGTCATTCCATCGATGATGCCCCGCGCGGCAAGGGCTTCCACCGCCGTCCGGCAGCTCATGCCCCGGATATCGGAGAAGCTGACGCCCTCTCTGATGATGGGGAGGGACTGCACATCCCCGTGTTTCCCGGGAAGCCCCACAGCACCGTGAGCCTCTTCGGACAGGGACAGGGTGATGTTCTCACCCGCCAGATGGTAAAGCCCGCTCTCCCCTCTCAGGTTCCGCAGCGCGGCAACCAGGGCGTAGAATCCCTGATAGGTGGCCATGCCCCCATCCCCGGTCTTGTCCGCCACATGGAGGAAGCTGCCGTCCGCCTGGCGGAAAACCAGCATGGCGTCCAGAGGGCTGACGCCGCTTTTCACAAATCGGCTGTCCTCCAGTGGGATGCCCAGCTCCCCCAGGGCGACAATGACCTGGGCGGCGCTCTCACAATTTACAATGTTCATGGTCTGGAAGCTGCCGTCCTCATTCTGCAGGGCGCTGAGGCATTCCACCCCCCGCTCGATGGCTTCGGCGACATCCTCCCGGCTGCGGTAAGGGGCCAGGGCCTGGAGCGTCATGGCGGTGATGTCCGTGTCGGCGGGGCTGTCGGCCCCGCCCCGCCCCGTGAGGGAGAAGCCCCCGTTAGCGAGCTGGCGGCCCAGCAGCAGGTCCACATAAGCCTCCCGGGCAGCGATGCCCGCCTCCTCTTCCGCGAAATAGGCGCCGGAATCCAGGCCGAGAAGCGCCCAGATGGCCCCGTTCATTCCAAAGGAGGTCATGGCATCGGTGTCCAGAATGGGCGTCAGTATATCATACCCCCCCACATTCCGGGGGTCCTGTCCGATGGCGGTGAGGGCGATGGTGAGGCGAACGTACTGGGTCTTCAGCCGGAAAACCCCCTCGTTCTCCACCACGTAGTCCTTTACGCTCTCATAATAGCGTTCAAAGGCGCCTTCCGGCACCTGACAGCCCCCCCGGACCAGCGCAAGGATGACCCATTCGTCCCCATGCGCGAAGCTGAGCCCGGAGAGCTCATAGGCTGCGGTGTCGGCAACCAGCTCCTCCAGCTCCGCTTCGGAGGCGGCCGACGCCGGAAGCGAGCACGCAAGGAGGAGCAGAGACAGAAGGAGCGCGAAAAAACGGACTGTTTTCATTTTTGTGCCTCACTTTCAGGGCCAAAGGTGCGGTTCGTATAAGACAGGCATTCCCTGCGCCGGAGTCATCCGGCGCAGGGAGCCTTCCTTCGTTGGTTTCAGCGATGGGTGTCAGACGTTCTCAGTCGGGAATCACCAGTACCTGCCCGACGTAAATCAGGCTCGGGTCGGAGATGATGTCGGCATTGGCGCGGTAGATGCTCTCCCAGGCAAAGCCGGTCCCGTAGAAATCCTGGGCAATCTTCCAAAGGTAGTCGCCCTCACGCACGGTGTAGGTCCGGGAAGCGGACGCGGACACAGGGGCGGATTCCGCAGAGGCGGGCACGGCATTCACCGTGACCTTGCACACGGCGGGCACCAGAATGGCGCTCTCGCTCACGGCGGAGACCAGGTGCTCACCGGCAGTTTCAATCTGAATGGCGGCAACGCCGTTTTCATCGGTCACGAAGGCCGTCGCTTCGCCGTCCACGGTGATGACGGCGCCGGGAGTGGGGGCAAAAACCACGTTCCAGTTTTCATCGAAAGAGCCGCCGTAGAGGGTCAGAGCCAGGCTCCCGTCCGCGCTGACGGCCTCGGCCTTGTCAAAATAGGAGTAGATATCGGAGTAATACTCGGCGTCAGCATAGACATAGGCGTGGACATAGCCGCCCTCCGCCACGGGGTCGCCGAGGCCCCAGGCCATGGCGTTGTCCACATAGTAGCTGAAAGCGTAGGAGGTGTCGCCCCAGAGCTTGCTGATGGCAAGGCCCCAATCGCTCTCATAGGCCTCATATCCCGCCGCGGCGCCGCCGGGATAATAGGCATCGTGGGCGGCCACCAGGACCTCGTTCACATCGATGACGCCGCTCCCATCCAGGTCGGATGCGGTCACGGGGGCATAGGCCACTTCGACTTCACCGGCCACGCTGATGGTAACATAGGCATTGATGCCCGCATCGGCCGCAGTGGCAGTCAGCAGGGTGTCCTCCTCGCCCTCCGCCAGCGCGCCGAAGGTGAACACGCCCAGCAGCAGGGAGAGAATCAGCAAAACAGAAAGAGCTTTTTTCATGGTTTTCCTCCAAAATAATATCTCGCACACCGTGATTCGGTGTTCGGAACGGACTGAACCGCCGCGCCCCGGAGCCGGACCGGGACAGAAGCGCAGCGCAAGCCGCCCAAAGCAGAAAATGCCGACCCATATCCGGATCGGCACCCGCTTTTCGTGCGCGAAAGCACAGGAGAAAAACCTGTGTTGTGACAAAGATCGGCAAGTCTTCTGACTCGTGTTAGGGAAACCGGAGGTTTCCTGCGGAACACGCCTACCTTCCCACGGTCACCCGCAGTGGAAGCCTTTCGGCTCACGACTTTGGTCGCTTCGGCTGCTCCTCGCACTCACAGCGCCGGCTGCGCGGGGCTTTGGACCCCATTCCATCTACGCCCGGACCGGCTCGCAGCTACGGCCCGGACGGCCTGATCTCTATGATTTTTTGCTCACTTAAATTACCATAGATGGAGGACAAAAGCAAGTCACTTTTTGCATTTCTCGCGGGAAAATGGCCGGATACGCGCCGTTGCTTGTCTGGACAAGCAGGAGCCGGCCTCAACTCCGCCCGCATTTTGTAACGTTTTTGTATTCTTTCTCTCGCAATTTTTATATTTTTTTCGTAATCTGGCCTTGATTTTTTTCGATGAAATGATATAATAGCTTGAAGTGTTATCGGGTTTTCTTTTTCCTGCAAATAGGCATAAAAGGGGCAAAGAAATGGCATACAAGCGTCTGGGCGAGTTGCTGCTCGCAACCGGGACTATCACTGAAGAAGAACTGGAACGGGGCCTGGAGCTGCAAAAGGGCACCAAGGACCGCCTCGGCACGGTTCTGATTAAGAACAACATCATCACCGAAGAAAAGCTCATCGAGGCCCTGCAGATGCAGCTGGGCATCGAGTTTGTGGACCTGACGAAGATCAACATCCCCACAGAGCTTGCCCAGGTGGTGCCGAAGAATATTGCAAAGCAGTATTCCGTTGTGCCTGTTCGGGCCGTGAAGGACGAGCTGTACCTCGCCATGAGCGACCCCATGAACTTCTACGCGGTGGAAGAGGTCCGCAAAGCGGTGCGCAAGAAGGTCGTCCCCATGGTGGCAACCTCGGCGGCAGTGGAGCGGGCCATTCAGGTGCTGTACGGCAACGAAGGCGCAGCCAAGGCCATCGAGGAAATGAAGCGGGAGGTCGCTGCCTCCGGCGAGGGCACCGGCGCAGCGGATACCTCTTTTGTCGCCACTCAGCTGGACGAAGGGGCCAACAGCGCCCCCACCATCCGCCTGGTGAACTCCATTATCGAGCGGGCCATTACGGAGAGGGCCAGCGATATTCACCTGGAGCCGAAGGAAACCGAGCTCTCCATCCGCATGCGCATCGACGGCCTCATGCGTCACATTCTCACTGTCCCGAGGGATCTGCAGGCCTCCGTCATCTCCCGTTTGAAGATTATGAGCGGCATGAACATCGCTGAGCGCCGCATTCCCCAGGACGGGCGCTTCAATGTCCGCGTCCGGGAGCGGGACATCGACCTGCGTGTTTCCACCCTCCCCACGGTCTACGGGGAGAAGATCGTCGCCCGTTTGCTGGAGAAATCCGGAAACAAGCTCTCCAAGGAGGCCATCGGCCTCACGGGGGCAGATTTGGAAAAATACAACGAGATGCTCCACTGCCGCAGCGGTGTGCTCCTCATCGTCGGCCCCACCGGAAGCGGCAAATCCACCACCATGTACACCATGATTGACGACCTCAACACCGAAGAGGTGAACCTGGTCACCCTGGAAGACCCCGTGGAGTACAATATCGACGGCGTCAACCAGGTCCAGATCAACGAGAAGACCGGGCTGACCTTTGCCTCCGGCCTCCGGGCCATTCTCCGTCAGGACCCGGACATCATCGCCGTGGGTGAGATTCGTGACGGCGAGACCGCCGAGATTGCCATGCGCTCCGCCATCACCGGCCACGTGGTCCTCTCCACCATCCATACCAACGATGCCGTGGGCACCATCGAGCGCCTCCAGGATACGGGTGTGGAGCCCTACCTGATCGCCAGTGCCCTGCGGGGCATCATCTCCCAGCGTCTGGTGCGGCGCATCTGCCCCGACTGCCGGGAGGCATACACCCCGGAGGAGAAGGAGCTGGAGGATCTGGGTATCCCCTATGAGCCCGGTATCCGCTTCTATCGCGGCGCCGGCTGCCCCCATTGTTACCACACCGGTTATCGCGGGCGTATCGCCGTGTTTGAGATGCTGCCGATTACCGGAGAGATTCGCACCCTCATCAACCGGCATGCAAGCCGGTCAGAGCTTGAGGAGGCGCTGAAGGCGCCGGAGACCGGGTTTGTCTCCCTTTATTCCAACGCTCTCCGCCTGATTCGGGAGGGCATCACCACCGGCAGCGAAGTGCTGCGGGTCATCAGCGTGGAGGATTGAATATGCTGACGATTGAAGAACTGGTTGCAAAGGCAAAGGCCGACGGCGGCTCCGATATCCATCTGGTCTGCGGTATTCCTCCCAAATACCGCGTGAACGGGCAGCTGGAGAATATGGTAAACGAGCCGCTTACCCCGGAGGATTGTTTGGAATATGCCCGTGTCCTCTCCGGCAACGAGACCAATTTCCAGTTCTTTATGGACACGGGCGAGTTGGATGCCGCGAATACATATGCAGACAACCGCTGCCGTATCCACATCTTCAAGCAGCAGGGCCACCCCTCCGTGGCGCTGCGCCTCCTGCGGGAGGAGATCCCCAGGCTGGAAGAACTGGGCCTTCCCCCGGCGGTCATGGATTTGACGACGCTTCACAAGGGTATCGTCCTCGTCACCGGCGAGACCGGCTCCGGCAAGTCCACCACCCTCGCCGCCCTTCTGGACAAGATCAACCACACCTACAAATACCATATCGTCACCCTGGAGGACCCGGTGGAATACCTCTACAAGCCCGATCTCTGCGCCATCAACCAGCGGGAGGTGGGCAAGGATACCAGGAGCTTCTCTGAGGGCCTGCGGGCCAGTCTTCGAGAGGACCCCAACGTCATTCTCATCGGTGAGATGCGCGATAAGGATACCATCGAGACGGCAATCACCGCCGCCGAGACCGGTCACCTGGTCTTTGGCACGCTCCACACCGGCAGCGCCTCCGACGCGGTGGACCGCATCGTTCAGGTCTTCCCCGCCGATGCTCAGACGCAGATCCGCCTCCAGCTCTCCATGACTCTGGCAGCGGTGCTCACCCAGCAGCTGGTGCCCCGGAAAGCCGGCGGGCGCACGCTGGCGGTGGAGCTCATGCTTGTGACGGATGCCATCCGAAATCTCATCCGCTCCGGCAACACGCCCCAGATCGCCAACAGCATCGCCACCTCTGCCGCCATCGGGGGGCAGACCATGGATCAGGCACTGGTAAAGCTGGTCCGCAGCGGACAGATCAGCAAGGAAACCGCCCTGCATTACGCACACGAGGCGGATTACGTCAGGAAAAACGCGATATGAACCCTTCTCGCTGCCGGTTGTTCCGGCAGAAAAGAGCGGCATGAAAGGAGGGCTTCCCATTGGTCACATATAAATACTCCGCCATCTCCCACGACGGACAGACAGTCACCGGTGTCGTGGAAGGCTTTAACGAGCTGGATGCAGTGGACCGCATCAAGCAGACCTGCGATGTGGTGCTGAAGCTAACCGCGGTCAACGAGGAAAAAACCGGTTTTCTCAACATGGAGATCGGCGGCAACAAGCTCAACAGCAAGGCGTTCACCGTCATGTGCAGTCAGTTTGCCATCATCCTCAAGGCGGGCATCCCCATCGCCCGCGCCGTCCATCTGATTGCTGACAAGACCACCGATAAGCCCCTCAAAAAAATGCTCAAGCAGGTGGCGGACGATGTGGAATCCGGTCGTTCCCTCTCCGCAGCCTTTGAGGAACGGGGCGGAAAGCTCCTGCCTCCCACCTTCACTGAGACCCTTCGGGCCGGCGAAGAATCCGGCAACATCGACAAGGCCTTTGAGACCATGCACGAACACTATGACAAGCAGGTAAAGGTCGCCGCCAAGGTGCGGGGCGCCATGGCCTATCCCCTCTTCGTTCTGGTCATCGCGGTGGTGGTGGTCATCGTTCTGATGGTGAAGGTCGTGCCCGCTTTTACCGCGATTTTCGACAGCTACGATGCGGAGCTCCCCTTCATCACGCAGATGCTCATCGGGATTTCCAATTTCTTCAGGAAATACATCCTTCTCCTGGTGGCAATCGTTGCCGCCCTCATCGTTGCCTTCAAGCTCTACAGCAACCGGGAGGAGGGGCGCATGAATGTCGCCCAGCTGGGGCTGAAGCTCCCCGTCTTCGGGAATATCAACGAGCTCACCGCCGCCAGCGAATTTGCCAACACCATGACGACCATGCTCTCGGCAGGGCTCCCCCTCACCCGTGCTGTGTCCATCACCTCAAAGACTCTGTCCAATTATTATATCAGCACGGAGGTGGGCAAGCTCTCCGGAAAGCTGGAGCAGGGCCGTTCTCTGGGCGCCAGCATGCGGGAGATGGACTGCCTGCCGGATATCCTGGTGGACATGGTCAATGTCGGTGAGGAGACCGGCGAATTGGAGAACACGCTGGATACCATCTCAAAATACTATGACAGCGAGCTGGAACAGGCCATCGCCAAAGCGCTGGCCAAGCTGGAACCGGCATTGCTCGTGGGCCTGGCCGTCGTGGCCGGTTTCATCGTCATCGCCATGTACATGGCCATGTTCAGTATGTACAGCGCCATGTAACCCGGATTTCCAATCAGACAGCAATCGGGCCTCTTCCGAAATCGGAAGCGGCCCGACGGTTTTTTGGGGGGGAAGGATTTACTCCTTATCGGACTTTCCGCAGCAGCAACCCTCATCTTCATCGGTGTCGAACTCAAACTCCAGATTCTCGCCGCACTTGGGGCAGGCGATGGAATCATAGCTGAGGACATCCTCATCCACCGTGATGGTCTCGCCGCACTTGGGGCAGGTAATCTCGTAGAAGACCGGCTCGTCATCCTCATCGCAGCAGCAGTCGTCATCCTTGCAGCAGCAATCGTCATCATCGCAGCAGCATTCGTCGTTCATGCAGCAGCAATCGTCCAGCGCTTCTTCCACATCGGCCAGGTCATCGCTGAGCTGGTCGATCTCCTCCGCCAGGTCCATGGCGTTTTCGTTGAGGTCCTCGATCTCATGGGCCAGGTCGCCCAGCAGCTCGATGACCGCCTTCATGATCTTTCCTTCGGGCTTGGACTCGTCCACGCCCATCATCTCCGCCATACCCTTGATGTAGGCGGCTTTTTCCGAAATGTTCATTCCAGTTCTCCTTTCCGCTCAGCCCTTGCTGCGCTCCAGGTATTCGCCGGTGCGGGTATCAATCTTGATACGGTCGCCGGGATTGATGAAGAGGGGCACTTTCACCTCAGCGCCGGTTTCCACGATGGCGGGCTTGGTGACGTTGGTGGCGGTATCGCCGCGGAAGCCGGGGTCGGTCTCCGTGATTTCCAGCTCCACAAAGTTGGGCGCTTCCACGCCGAAAACCTTGCCCTTGTAGCTCATGAACTTGCAGACCGTCTCTTCCTTAACGAACTTGAAGCCCTCGGGGAGGACGCCCGCGTCCACGGGCTCCATCTCATAGGTCTCCAGGTCCATGAAATAATAGAGGTCGCCGTCATTATAGCTGTACTGCATGTCCTTCCGTTCCACATAAGCGTTCTCGAATTTCTCCGTGGGGTTGAAGGAAGTTTCGACGACAGCGCCGGTGATGACGTTTTTATACTTGGTGCGCACAAAGGGAGAGCCCTTGCCCGGCTTAACGTGCTGGAACTCTACCACCTGCATTACCTGCCCGTCCAGTTCAAAAGTCACACCGTTTCTGAATTCACCTGCTGTAATCATGAAAGAGTCTCCTCTCCTGTAAAATATCGGATTCCAAAGCTTTTCAAGCTATTTTATACCGAAACAGCGAAAGATGCAAGAAGAAATCCCGGAAATGCGCATATTATTTGTCTCACCGCCGTATTTATCCCAGTGGAGAAGGAGGCGGAGCGAAGCATGGAAGCATATCTCGCCGCAGCAAGCGCCGAATACGAGGCATCCGGAGTGAAAATAAAGCCCGCCTGCGTGGACTATCACTTCTCGCTCCCCTTCCCCGAAGGACTACCCCCGGAAAGGGGCGGGGCCATGCTCCTGGGGGGAGACCTCCGACGGGACCGGACAGAGGATATCCTCCGGGAATGCCGGCGGCGGGGGCTGGACACCGTACTCGCCGGTTTTGGCCGGTTCCCGGCGCTGGACACTCTTCGCTTCTGCGATGGGCTGCTGCGGCACGGCATCACGCCGATACTTTCCGAGGAGAGCTGGGTGTCCGGCTGCGGAGCGGAGCTCCTCATCTCCACCGCCCTCTCCGGGGGAACACTGGAGGAACGCATCCGGCTGGCCAGGGACCGCTGTCCGGCCCTGTGCCTGGATTTCCAGCGAATGCACCACCGCTTTCCCCTTCCCTGTCCCTCGGGAGAGGGGGAAGAGCTCAGCCCGGAGGAGCTGGCGGAGATTCTTCGGAAAGGCGGAGAGCCCTGGCTGTCCCGGGAGCTGAGATGCAAGGCCCTCTCCCTGGGAGAGGGAGAGGAGGCCGCGATGCTGCTCTATGACGATGGGGAGAGCCTGCGGGAAAAAGTGCGCCTCGCTGCGGAGCTTTCCGTCCGGCGAGGGTTCTTCTTGTGGCCTGAGTGGAACATTGGGGAGATAACCGGCGCGCTGGAGGAAGCTGCGCTTTTTTCGGAATAACGGAAAACCCGGTCATCCTCTCGGATGACCGGGCTGAAGCACAGACTTAATAATATCTCTTGTTCTTATTCTTACGGGCGGCTTCGGACTTCTTGCGGCGCTTAACACTGGGGCTCTGGTAGTATTCCTTCTTCCGCAGATCCGCGAGAACACCCGATTTGGCGCAGCTTCTCTTGAAGCGCTTCAGGGCGCTGTCCAGCGACTCGTTTTCCTTGACTCGGACTTCCGACATTCTTATCCCTCCCTCCGATGGGCCATTACCCGGTCATTATAGTCTACTCACCCCTCATTGTCAAGCCTTTTCGGCTTCAGGATGAGGTTTACCAGCTTGTTTTTCACCACGATGGTCTTTACCAGCTCCATACCCTCCGTCATTCGGGCAATTTTGGGCTCTGCCAGCGCGGCGGCGACCACGTCCTCATCCGGCGCGTCCGCCGGGACCACCACGGTGCCCCGGAGCTTGCCGCCCACCTGGATGGCGATGGTCCGCTCGGCATCCACCATCTTGCTCTCGTCATAGGTGGGCCAGGAGGCCTGGCAGCAGAGGCCCTCGCCGCCGATGTGCTCCCAAAGCTCCTCGCAGATGTGGGGGGTAAAGGGGCTCATGAGCTTCAGCAGCACCCCATAGTCCGCCCGGTTCAGGCCCTTTTCGTAGTATTCGTTCACCAGGGCCATCATGGCGGCGATGGCGGTGTTGAACTTCATCGCTTCGATATCCTCGGTGACCTTCTTGATCGTCCGGTGGATGGTGGCCTCGTTCTCCCTGGAATAGCTGTCCCCGGGAACGACCCGCTGCTCCAGGTTCCACACCCGGTCCAGGAACCGTTTGCTGCCCTTCACGGCGGTGTCCTGCCAGGGGGCGGCCTTCTCAAAGTCGCCGATGAACATGATGTAGAGCCGCAGGGTATCCGCCCCGTACTGGTTCACGATGTCGTTGGGGTTCACCACGTTGCCCAGGGATTTGGACATCTTCACGATGGGGTGATCCGCCATTTCGCCGTATTTTTCCACGAGGGCGGCGCGGGCGGCATCCTCGCTGCCGAATTCCTTCAGCAGCTTCTCCTGCTGTTCGGCGGGGAGGTTGTCATAGTTCCGGGGATTGAGGCCCAGGATCATGCCGTGGCTCGTGCGCTTGGCATAGGGCTCTTTGGTGGGCACCACGCCGATGTCATAGAGGAACTTGTGCCAGAAGCGGGAGTAGAGCAGATGGAGGGTGGTATGCTCCATGCCGCCGTTGTACCAGTCCACCCGATTCCAGTAGTTAATGGCATCCTTCCCCACCAGAGCGTCGTCGTTGTGGGGGTCCATATAGCGGAGGAAGTACCAGCTGGAGCCGGCCCACTGGGGCATGGTGTCCGTCTCATGCTCGGCGGGGCCGCCGCACTTGGGGCAGGTGCATTTTACCCAATCGGTCATATGCGCAAGCGGGCTCTCGCCGGTGTCCGTGGGCTCATAGCTCTCCACTTCGGGAAGCAGAAGGGGCAGGTCTTTCTCATCCATGGGGACCCAGCCGCACTTGGGGCAGTTGATGATGGGGATGGGCTCGCCCCAGTAACGCTGGCGGGAGAAGACCCAGTCCCGGAGCTTGAAGTTGACCTTCTCCTCCCCGATGCCCTTTTCCGTGAGCCAGCGGATGATGACGGGGATTGCCTCCTTGACGCTGAGGCCGTTCAGGAAGCCGGAATTGACCATGATGGCGGTGTCGTCCTTGGCGACAAAGGCACCCTGGCTCACATCCCCGCCGGAGACCACCTCCCGGATGGGAAGGCCGAAGGCTTTCGCGAATTCCCAGTCCCGCTCGTCGTGACCGGGAACGGCCATGATGGCGCCGGTGCCGTAAGTGGCCAGGACATAATCGGAGATGAAAATGGGAATCTCGTCGCCGGTGACGGGATTGATTGCCGAAACACCCTCCAGGCGGACGCCGGTTTTTTCCTTATTGAGCTCCGTGCGCTCGAAATCGGACTTCCGGGCCGCCTCCGCCTGATAGGCGCGCACTGCATCCAGGTTCAAGAGCTTTTCCGCCCACTGTCCGATGAGGGCATGCTCCGGGCTCATGACCATGTAGGTCACGCCGAAGAGCGTATCGGGACGGGTGGTGAAGACCGTCAGCGCATCCCCGGTCGTGGTGGCGAAGGAGACTTCCGCGCCGGTGGAGCGGCCAATCCAGTTGCGCTGCTGCACCTTCACCCGCTCGATATAATCCAGGTCGTCCAGGTCGTCGATGAGGCGCTGGGCATATTTCGTGATGCCCAGCATCCACTGGCTCTTCTCCCGCCGCACCACAGGGGAGCCGCAGCGCTCACAGACGCCGTTGACAACTTCCTCGTTGGCAAGGACGCACTTGCAGGAGGTGCACCAGTTGACGGGCATACTGGCCTTGTAGGCAAGGCCTTTCTTGAACATCTGCAGGAATATCCACTGGGTCCACTTGTAATAGGAGGGGTCCGTGGTGTCCACCACCCGGTCCCAGTCAAAGGAGAAGCCCAGCATCTTGAGCTGGGAGGTGAAGCGCTCGATATTGCGGCGAGTGACCTCCCTGGGATGGACATGGTTCTTGATGGCATAGTTCTCCGTGGGGAGGCCGAAAGCGTCAAAGCCGATGGGATAGAGGACGTTCCAGCCCTCCATGCGGCGCTTGCGGCTGACGATGTCCAGCGCGGTATAGGGCCGGGGATGGCCCACATGGAGCCCGTCACCGGAGGGATAGGGGAACTCGATGAGGGCATAGAATTTCGGCTTGGGGCTGCCGGTCTCGGCGGCGTTTACCTTCTTCTCCTCCCAGACCTTCTGCCATTTCTTTTCGATTTGATGGAATTCGTACTTCATCTTTCTGCCAGCTTTCCTAACTTGATACCCTTTTCAGGCGGGCGAACCGTATGCCATTACTCCGTGAGCAGGTGGGCGATATCCACCCTGGGAGCGTCGCTCCACAGGCGCTCCAGATCGTAAAACTGCCGGGTCTCCTGCAGGAACAGGTGGACCACCACGCAGCCGAAATCCAGCAGCACCCAGCCGCCGGAGCGGTAGCCCTCGCTGCGGAGGGGGGCTTCCCCCAGCTCCGAAAGGGCCTTCCCCGTCTCATCGGAGAGGGTCTTGATCTGGGTGGTGGACCCGGCGGTGCAGAGCACAAAATAGTCTGCCAGCACGGAAACCTGATCGGTTTTGAGAACGGTGATATCCCGGGCCTTCTTGCTGTCCAGCGCCCGGACGATGGCTTCCATGACTTCCTGCGGTGTCATCAACTTATTCTCCCCCATTCGTTTCTTCCGCGGGCACCTCCGCAGGCGCCTCTGATGCTTCCCCTTCCCCGGCGGAGGGCTCCTCCGCCGTGACGGGGACGCTTTCTTCCCCGCTCTCCTCCGGCGGGTTCAGGCTGGCAATCCATCTCTCATACTGAGCAAGCCAGTCCTCATAGCGGAGGAAGGACTCTTCCCCGCCCCGGATGACTCCGCTGGTGGCGTAGAGCTCGCCGTTTTCGTCCCGGCTGATGACGTCGATGTCCTCCAGAGTGATGGGCTGGTCATAGACGTTCAGATGCTCATTGAGCAGCTCCAGCCACTCGTCCACATAGATGGTGCCGTAGGAGAAGCCGTGAATCCAGTCGTTATAATAGCTGGGCAGCGTGTAAAAATGCACGTTTTCCATGTCCAGCTTCAGGAACTCCTTGGCAAACCACGCCATATTGCCGGTGGTAAGGTCCGTGTTCACATATTCCTTAAAAATATCTACATAATCGTCCAGATTGCTGGCAAGATTGGACATGCTCAGGCACTGCTTCAGCACGGTCTTCAGAAAATCTTGCTGGGTCTGGATGCGGGCGATGTCGCCGTAGTTGGAGCCATCGTTGTTCTGCCGCCAGCGCACCACCTTGATGGCGTCATAGCCGTTGAGGTATTGCTCGCCGGGGCTGAAGTGGATATGAAGGTCCTGGGTGGGGTCATCGTAGTTCATATAATAGGGGATATTGAAGGTGACGCCGCCGATGGTGTTCACCAGATTGATGAAGCCGTTGATGCCCACGGAGACATAGCAGTCGATGGGGAAGCCCACCATGTCGGAGATGGCCTCCACCAGGCCCTCCATCTCCGCCCGGGCATAGACGCTGTTGATTTTCTTGGTCTGTCCCTGCTTGGGGTCGGACTCCACATTGGCGCAGGTATCCCGGGGGATGCTCACCACATCCACGGTGCCGGCAGAAGCGTCAAACACGCCAACCATGAGGGTGTCGGTGTTGCCGGCATACTGCTCCCGGCCCACCAGGAGGAAGGTATACACGTTCTCCCGGCGCTTCCGCTTCGGCGTGGGCGTCACCACCGGGTCGTCCGATTCCGTTCCGCCGGTTTTTCCGGGAGTGGGGGTAACGGAAACAGCCGCGCCGGGATTATCCGGCTTTTCGGTGGGCTGCACGATCTCCGGAGGCTTTACCAGGCTCTTCCAGAGAATTGCGCCGCCCAGGACCAATACGGCCACAACCCCCAGGGCGATGAACCGGCGGGTGCGTTTTTTCTTTTGATAGGCCGCGATGATGGCCTCGATTTCCGGGTCCTCTCCCCCAGCGGGGGCCGCAGACTCCTCCGAAGAGAGCTCCAGTTCCTCCGCGTTCTCCGGCGGCAGTTGCTTCTGCCTGCCGGCGCTGCGTTCACCCTTGAATCCGCCAAATAACTTCATATATTATCTCCTTTTAGGAAAGCCAGGGCCTCCCGGGTGGCGGGATGGGGCGCAAAGCCCATCTGCTCCATATACTGAAGGCTGTGCTCCAAAGCCATCTCCAGGGCCTTGTCCAGGTCCCGAAAGGCCTCCGTGCGAACTTCATCCACGCCCGGCGTCCGGCGGTTGGGCTCGATATAATCCGCCAGCCAGATGATTTTTTCCAGAAGGCTCATATCCGCCCGGCCGGTGGTGTGCCAGCGAATGGCACTCTCCACCGCAACCGACACGCCGAATTCCAGTGCGGCGGCATCCGCGCCGGAAAAGGCATGGAGCACGGCTTCATATTCCGGTCGGAAATTGGGAATGATTGTACCACGTTTTTCGCAGATATGCAATTGTTCTTCCATGGGCAGCTTTTTGGTGATGTCGTGGAGGATGGCAGCCCGCTCCGCCTCGGGTACATCAGCCCCCCAGCGCCGGGCCAGCTCCACAGCCGTTTCCCGGCAGCCCAGGACATGGGGGATGCGGGATTCCTTATACCAGGGCCGCGCCAAATCCATCAGGGCATCCGGCTGCGGCTGAACGCCGTAAAGACGGTGTTTGAGGATGAAGGCATAAACCGACTCCGGGACATCCGCGCTCCCCTCGCCCCGGCTCAGCTTCTCCCTCAGCGCCGTGGAGGAGATCTCCAGGGGCGGCACATCCACGACGGCGACCTGGGTCCCATATTCCCGCCGATAATCCTCAGCCCGGGCGCGGAGGGCATTTTCCTCCCCGCTCTTCCGGGGATAGGCGGCGACGGAGAGGACCTGCATCAGCCAGTCTCCCCGCCGCCACTCCGGCAGGGTCTCAAACATATCCGTTCCGCAGAGGAGCCAAAGTTCACCCTCCGGGTCCTCATCCAAAAGCTGGGCCACCGTGTCACAGGTGTAGCTCCGGCCGGGGCGGACAAGCTCCCAGTCCAGAACGCGGACCCCGGGGATGTCCCCAAAGGCGAGCCGGACCATTTCCAGGCGCTGCCTGGCATCGGCGCTTCCGGCGGGCAGGGTCTTGTGGGGCGGTATGCCCGCAGGGATGATGATGAGCTGCTCCAGGCCCAGCTGCTCCGCAGCGGCCCGGGCCGCCCGGACATGTCCCCAGTGGGGCGGGTTGAAGGTGCCGCCCAGGAAGCCCCTTCTCATTTGGGCAGGGTGATTTTGGGCTCGTCGGGATTGGGGCGGTAGAGCACAAAGCGGCTGCCGATGGTCTGCACGGTTTCCGCGCCGGTGGCCTCCGCCAGGGCGGTGCCGGCCTCCGACGCTGTGAGCATGGATGCCTCCAGCACCTTCCCCTTGATGAGTTCCCGGGCCTTCAGCGCTTCATCCGCCTGCTTCACTACGTTTTCCGTGATGCCGCCCTTCCCCACCATCAGAATGGTCTCCGCAGCGTTGGCCAGGCCCCGGAGAAAGGCCCTCTGTTTTCCTGTCATGCTTCTCTCAGCTCCGTCAGTTTCCGTTTCAGCTCCCGCAGGGCGTTTCCCCTGTGGGAGATGCTGTTTTTTTCCTCGGCGGAGAGCTCCGCCATATGCCGCCCGTCGGGCAGGAGGAAGAGCGGGTCATAGCCGAAGCCACCCTCGCCCCTCTCTCCGCGGGCAATCTCGCCGTGAACCTCGCCCCGGGCGGTGAGAACACGGCCATCCGGCCAGGCCACCGCTATTACAGAGACGAATTTCGCCCCGCGTTGTTCCGCATTTTCCATATTTTTCAGCAGCAGCGCGTTCCGCTCGGCATCCGGCCGGTCGTGCCCGCCGCCATAGCGGGCGGAGTGGACCCCCGGTTCACCGCCCAGGGCATCCACCATGAGGCCGCTGTCATCCGCAATGGCGGGCAGCCCGGAGGCCAGCATCACCGCCCGCGCCTTGATCAGGGCGTTTTCCTCAAAGGTGTCCCCTGTCTCCTCCGGGTCCACATCCACCCCCGCCTCCTTCTGCGATAGCACCTGGATGCCCAGCTCTCCCAGAATCTCGCGCATTTCCTTCAGCTTGCCGGCATTGTGGCTTGCCAGCACAAAACGCTCCTCCATCATTCCAGCAGCGCCTTCACATAGGCCTCGGCATCGAAATCCAGCAAATCGTCTGCCTGTTCGCCGACGCCGATGAGCTTGATGGGGATATTCAGCTCCCCGGAAACGGCAAAGGCGATGCCGCCCTTGGCAGTGCCGTCCAGCTTTGTGAGCACCAGGCCCGTGACCCCGGCCGCCTGGCTGAACTGCCGGGCCTGGATGAGCCCATTCTGGCCGGTGGTGGCGTCCAGCACCAAAAGGTTTTCCCGGTCCGCGCCGGGAAGCTCCCGCTCGATGATGCGGCTGATCTTGCCCAGCTCATTCATGAGGTTCGTCTTGTTATGCAGCCTTCCGGCGGTATCGCAGATGATGATGTCCGCCTTCCGCGCCTTGGCGGCGGCGATGCCGTCGAAAATCACGGCGCCGGGGTCGGAGCCCTCCTCATGGCGCACAATCTCCGCCCCGGCCCGATTGGCCCAGATCTCCAGCTGCTCGGCGGCGGCGGCGCGGAAGGTGTCTCCGGCGCAGAGGAGCACCTTTTTCCCCTCGGAAACATAGCGGGATGCCAGCTTGCCGATGGTGGTGGTCTTCCCCACCCCGTTGACGCCGATCATGAGGATGATGCTGGGCTGGGTGGCGGTGTGAATGGTGCTGTCCATGCCCTCAAAGGATTGGGAAAGGAGACGGGTGAGCTCCGCCCGGATTCCTTCGGCGCCCCGGATGCCGTTTTCCTTCACGCTGTCCCGGAGCTTATCCACCGTGGACACCGCAAGCTCCGCGCCCAGGTCGGCGGTGATGAGGGTCTCCTCCAGCTCATCGAAAAATTCGTCGTTTGCGCCGGTAAAGCTGTCAAAGATGCCGGTCAGGTTTTTCCGGGTCTTGCTCAGCCCGTTCTTGATTTTTTCAAAAATACCCATGACTGTTTACCTCAGCTCATTTCGGATTTCAGCGCCTCGTCCAGCTCCACCCGGAGGACCTTGGAGATGCCCTTCTGCATGGTGACGCCATAGAGCATATCCGCCTCCTCCATGCTGCCCCGCCGGTGGGTGATGACAAGGAACTGGGTGTTGGAGGACATCCGCCGGGTATACTGGGCAAAACGCATGACGTTGTTTTCATCCAGGGCGGATTCGATCTCGTCCAGGACACAGAAGGGCGCGGGGCGCACCTTCAGCATGGCGAAATACAGGGCGATGGCCACAAATGCGCGCTCACCGCCGGAGAGCAGCGTCAGCGTCCGAAGGGCCTTGCCCGGCGGCTGTACCCGAATCTCAATGCCGCAGTTCAGGATATCGGAGGGGTCCTCCAGCAGAATCTCTCCCTTTCCGCCGCCGAATAGCTCCGTGAAGGTCTCGGAGAAGCTGCGGGCCACGGACTCAAATTCTCCGCGGAAGATGCGCTCCATCTCGGATGTCAGGTCCGCCACGATTTTCAGCAGCTCGTCCCTGCCCTTTTCAATGTCGTCCCGCTGGCCGGTGAGGAAGTCATATCGCTCCTTCACCCGCTCATACTCCTCAATGGCGCCCAGGTTAGGCGTTCCCATGCCGGACATCTCCCTGCGGATCTGTCCGGCCCGCTTCTGGGCCTGGGAAACGCTCTCCAGCTCCATACGCTGCCGCTGGGCGGCGCTGCGGCTGAGCTCATAGCTGTCCCACAGCTTGTCCAGCAGCGTTCTCTCCTCCCCGTCGGCGGCGTTCTTTTTCTGCTCCAGGGCGGCATATTCCCGCTCCAGCTCGATGATGCGGCGGTTAGCGTCCTGGGCGGCGCGGTCCGCGCTGCTCCGGCGGCCCTCATAATCCTGGCGGAGAGAAAGGGCCGCCTCCAGCCGGGGACGCAGCTTCTCCAGATCGGCGCGGCAGGCCTCCGCCTCTTTGCGCTTTTCCGCCATCTGCCGGGCCAGCTCCTCGTTCTGCTCGGTGAGGGTCCTGCGAAGCTCCTCCCGGTTCTCACTGTCGCCCCGGAAGCTCTGAAGGAGCTGCTCCCACTCCGCTTTTCCCCGCTCTGCCGCGGCGATCTCCGAACGGATGGACGCCTCCTCCGACTGGAGGGCGGCGGCCTTCTCCGTAATGGCCCGGAGCTTTTCAGCCAGGGCTTCCCGGTCCTCCGTTCCCGCCGCCGCCTCGGTTCGGGCTTTTGCGGCAGCGGCACGGTGAGCGGCCGCGGCAATTTCCGCCTCGGCGATCCCTGCCTCCGTCTGCTTCTTTTCCGCTTCCGCCTCCTGAATGCTCTTCTCCGCGCTCTCGGCACTCTCCCGGACGGCGGAGGTAAGGGCGGAGCGCTGCTGCAGCTCGCTTTCCAGCTTCAGGCAGCTGTCCTCGGCGGCGCGCAGCTCGGCTGCGGCATCCGACGCGGCGTATTCCGCCGCCGCGACTTCCTTTTTCAGAGCCGCTTCCTCATCGGCACCGGCGCTGATCCTCTCCCGCAGGAGCGCAAGGCGTTCCCGGAGGGCTTTCAGCTCACTGGCGCGGCTGAGCACACCCACGTTGCGGGCGGCGCTGCCGCCGGTCATGCTGCCGCCGGCGTTGATGAGCTGCCCGTCCAGGGTGACGATGCGAAGCCGGCCCCCGAAACGGCGGGAGACGGCGATGGCGGCATCCATATCCACCGCCACCACGGTTCGCCCGAGCTGGTAGAGAAGCACACCGCTGTACTTCCCGTCAAAGCTGACGAGGTCGGAGGCGATGCCCTCCACCCCGGGCATATTCAGAAGCCCCTGCTCCTTCAGCACGGAGCCGCGCATGGTGCTCATGGGAAGGAAGGTGGCCCTGCCTGCATCCAGGCGCTTGAGCAGCTGGATGGCAGCCTTGCCGTCCTCCTCCCGCTCCACCACGATGCTCTGAAGGCCCTGCCCCAGCGCCGTTTCAATGGCAACGGCATATTTATCCTCAGTGGAGATGAGATCAGCCACGGTGCCGTGGATGTTCTTCAGATTCCCCCGCTCCCGCTCTCGCATGACGGTGCGGACCGCCCGGGAAAAGCCCTCATACTCCCGCTCCATATCGGCGAGAAGCGTCAGCCGGGAGTCGGCGCCGCTCTCCTCCATGCGCAGCTTGCGCAGCTCCTCGGAGAGAGCCTCCAGCTTCTGGCGGCGGGCGGAAGTGCGGAGCTCATAGCCCCGGCTGGCGTTCCGGGCGGACTGGGCCGCCTCTCTTGCCTTACCCAGCTGCCCCTCGGTATCCCGCAGGGCAGACTCCTCCCGCTCCAGGCGCTCCTTCTGCTGGACGCAGAGGGCCTCCGCCGCGGCGCGGCGGTTTTCCAGGCCTTCCAGGGAGCTCAGGAGCGCCTCCCGGCGGGCATCCTCCGCCCCGGCGGCGCTCTCCTCCGCGGCGGCCTTACCAAGGAGCTCGTTCAGCTTTGCTTCCGCCTCACTCACGGCGGCGGAGGCGGCTCCCCCGGTGTCAAAGAGCTCGGCGCGGGCCTTTCCGGTGGCGTCCAGCTTTTCCTTCAGCTCCGTGAGGCGCGCTTCCTGCCCGCTGAGCTTTTCCTTCAGCTCCCGGACGCGCTCCGCCTGCCGGGTCTGCTCCTCCTCCAGTCGCCGGATGGCGCCCAGGTTGTTCTGGCTCTCCGCCTCCAGGGCGGCAGTCTCCCCGTCCAGACCGGATGCCCGCCGCTCCCCTTCGGAGAGAAGCGTGCGGAGGGACTCGGCCTTCTCATCGGCCTCCCGGATGCCCTCGCTGCTGCGCTCGGATTCCTCATAGAGCTTTTCCAGCTCCTCCTTGCCGGCGCTGAGAGCGGCGGAGCACTCCTCAAACTGCTGGTTGATGGCCCGGGTCTTCTCGGCGAGCTTGTCCAGGGAGTCCATCCACAGGGAGATCTCCAGACCCCGCAGCTCGTCCCGCAGGAGCAGGTATTTCCTGGCCGTTTCGGACTGCTTGCGCAGCGGCTCCACCTGCAGCTCCAGCTCGCCGATCTTGTCCCCCACCCGGAGGAGGTTTTCCGTGGTTTTTTCCAGCTTTCGCTCGGTCTCTTCCTTCTTGTGCCGGTATTTGGAGATACCGGCGGCCTCCTCAAAAATCTCCCGCCGGTCCGTACTCTTCGCAGCCAGGATCTCATCCACTCTGCCCTGGCCCACGAGGGAATAACCGTCCCGGCCAAGGCCGGTATCCATCAGCAGCTCGCTGATGTCCTTCAGGCGCACGGATCGCTTGTTGATATAGTATTCGCTTTCTCCGCTGCGGTAATAGCGGCGGGTAATGGTCACCTCATCGGCATCCATCCGAAGATTGCGGTCCCCGTTTTCCAGCACCAGGGAGACCTGCGCAAAGCCGCTGGGGCCGCGCTGGGACGTGCCCCCGAAGATGACGTCCTCCATCTTGGCGCCACGGAGCGTTTTGGACCTCTGCTCACCCATGACCCATAGGATGGCGTCGGAGATATTCGATTTTCCGCTCCCGTTGGGGCCAACGATGGCCGCCACCTGTGCCTCGAAGGGAAGGACGACCTTATCCGGGAAGGATTTGAACCCCTGTATCTCTAACGCTTTCAGCCGCAAAGCAGATGCTCTCCATTTTCTGTATATTTCAGTCGGGAACTTTACCCAAATCTTTTTTATTTTACTATAAAAGTTCCCGGATTGCAACGGTTTCCGCCGGAGTCTGCCCGCCGGTAACCCGCAGCTCCTCCAGCCCGAATTCCATACGCAGGGCAAGAAGATTGCACCGCCGCTGCCCCGTCATAACGGAGACCCTTTTCTCCGGCACCAGCAGGACCGCCCGGCGGGGAAGGCGCGGCAGGGCCCGGAATGCGGCGCGGGCGCGCTCCAGCCAGACCTTTCCGTAAACAAGCTCGCCAAGGGCAGGGTGGTAGGCCCCGGCGACGGCCTCCCCGGCACTCAGGTCCTCCGTGGGGTTCAGGCCGAGGCGGAGGATGGGAATACCCGCCGCTCGGAAGAGCTCCACAATGGGGGCGCAGTGCGTCACGGCTTCACGCACCGGGTGGGCCCGGTACTTCCCGCCTCTCCAAAGCTCCTCCAGCGGTGTGCCCCGGAGGATGACGGTGGGATAGATACGGACACCGTCCGGCCTTAAGGCAGCGAGTTGCCGGGCCGTCTCCAGATCCGAGGCCGGATCGGCGCCGGGGAGCCCGGTCATCATCTGCAGAATGAGGCACAGCCCGGCCTCCTTCACCAGCGCCGAGGCCCGGCGGGTATCCTCCGCACTGTGGCCCCGGCCGGAGAGGCGCAGCACCCGCTCATCCATGCTCTGGGCGCCCAGTTCCACGGTCTTCACCCCATAGTCTTTCAGCATCTCCAGCTTTTCCCTGCTCACTGCGTCCGGCCGGGTGGAGACCCGGATGGCAGTGATGAAGCCCGTCTCACGAAATGGCTGCGCCGAAGCAAGCAGGGCGCGCTGCGCATCCTCCGGGACGGCGGTGAAGCTGCCGCCGTAGAAGGCCAGCTCCGCTGTTTTTGAAACCTCCCGGGCCTTCCGGAGCAGACGCGCCGTCTCCTCCGCCGTGGCGGGAAAAGGGCTGCCCGAAATGCTGCGCTGGTTGCAGAAAACGCAGTCATTCGGACAGCCCAAATGCGGCACGAATACCGGCACGATGCGGTTGCGGGGCGTCACCGCTTCTCCTCCGCAAAAACAGCGTAAGCAGCGCGGGCGGCGGCCTGCTCCGCCTCCTTTTTGCTGCGGCCGGAGCCTTCCCCCGCGACGGCGCCGTTATAGATGACCTGGGCGGTGAAGGTCTTTTGGTGGTCCGGCCCGCTCTCCCCCGCCATGCGGTAGGTGGGCGCCGTCAGCCCCTTCGCCTGCACCGCCTCCTGAAGAAGGGTCTTATAGTCCCTGCAGGCAGCGGCGGCACTTTCCAGCTTGGGGAGGATGGTGCGGCCCAGGAAGGCCCTGGCCTCCTGCTCCCCGCCATCCAGATAGATGGCGGCAAGGATGGCTTCAAAGGCATCGGCAATCATGCTGGGACGGCTGTGCCCGCCTCCCTGCTCCTCGCCCCGGCTCAGGCGCAGGGCCTCGCCGATGCCCAGGGGTGCGGCGGAATCCACAAGGCTGGATTCGCAGACCAGCTCCGCCCGGAGGCGGGTCATCTCCCCCTCCGGCTTTTTCCCATATGCGCGAAAGATGGCCTCCGCCACCACGAAGCCCAGGATGGAATCCCCCAAAAACTCCAGCCGCTCGTTGCAGCCCAGGTGCCCGCGCCCCTCCTCATTGGAGCGGGAACTGTGGGTGAGGGCGAGGGTCAGGAGCGATGGATCCCGGAATTCATACCCCAGACGCTTTTCCAAATCAGTCAATTTCATCCTCCGCGTCCCCCAGGGCAGCGGCGAGCTGCCCGCTTAGGTCGGCCACGGCCAGCCCCATGGCCTGGCGGATGGCGGAGCAGATCGCTTTGGCGTTGGCAGAGCCGTGGGCCTTTACCACGGGCTTGTTGATGCCGAGGAAAACGGTGCCCCCGATCTCGGTGTAATCCATGGACTTCTTGAACTCCCTCAGCCCCCCCTTCACCAGGAGGGCGGCGAATTTGCTGACGGCGTTCCTGTAGAAAACCTGCTTCAGGCCGTCGGTCATGTACATGGCGGTACCCTCCACGGCCTTGAGGAGGATGTTGCCGCTGAACCCGTCCGTCACCAGCACGTCGCAGGCCCCGTCAAAGATATCCCTGGCCTCCACGTTGCCGATGAAGTTCAGCTTCCCGGCCTCCTTCTCCTTCATGAGGAGGGCATATGCCTCCTTCTGCAGAGCGGTGCCCTTGCTTTCTTCCGCGCCGATGTTCAGAAGGCCGATGCGGGGTTCCTTCTTCCCCAGGTAATTGCGGGCAAGGATATCCCCCATGTGGGCAAACTGCCGCAGGTACTCCGCCGGACACTCGGCATTGGCGCCGCAGTCGATGAGCACCCAGTTTCCCTGCCTGGAGGGAAAGATTGGGGCAAGGGCCGCACGGCGGACCCCCCGGACCCGTTTCACCACCAGGGTCGCCCCGGAGAGCAGGGCACCGGTGCTGCCGGCGGAAACGGCGGCATCGCCCTCCCCGTCCTTGAGCTTGCGGAGCATGACGGACATGGAGGCGTCCTTCTTGTCCCGCACAGCGCGGGCGGGGTCGTCCTCCATGGTGACCACCTGGGTGGCGTTGGCGATTTCCAGCCCCTTGGGAAGCGTCTGGAAGCCCAGCTCCTGGACGCAGCGGAGGATGGCCTCCGTGTTGCCCACCAGGATGATTTCCGTTTTCAGCTCTTCAACGGCCTGGATGGCTCCCTTCACGATTTCCATGGGGGCGTTGTCGCCGCCCATGGCGTCCACGATGATCTTCATATCCCTTCCCCTTTGTCACGCCTTGTCCAGCCCGGCGATGATGTCCAGCGCACGGCGGCTGAGCTCGGCGTTTTTATTTCTCTTTCCCCTGACCTTGTAGCCCAGCGGCTCAATGATGCCGAAGTTCACATTCATCGGCTGAAAATCTGTGACGCTCTCATCGCTGACATAGGCAGCCAGCGCACCGATAGCCGTCTGCCGGGTAAAGTCCAGGGGCGGCTTGCCCATCAGCTCCCGGGCCGTCTGGAGCCCGCAGAGCAGCCCGGAGGCGGCGGACTCCACATAGCCCTCCACGCCGGTAATCTGCCCGGCGAAGCGGATGCGTTCCTCCGCCCGAAGGCGGTAACGCCCGTCCAGGTGCCGGGGCGAGTCGATGTAAGTATTGCGGTGCATGACCCCGTAGCGCACATATTCCGCCCCCGCCAGGGCAGGGATCATGGAAAACACCCGCTTCTGTTCTCCGAAGGTAAGATGGGTCTGAAAACCCACGATGTTGTAGAGACTACCCTCAAAATTATCCCGACGCAGCTGAACAACGGCGTAGGGCTCCCGCCCGGTGGCAGGGTCCGTGATTCCCCGGGGCTTCAGCGGACCGTAGCGCAGGGTATCCACACCCCGGCGGGCCATGACCTCCACAGGCATGCAGCCCTCAAAAACGCCGCTGTCCTCAAAGCCGTGGACATGGGCTTCCTTGGCCTTGACCAGTTCTCCATGAAAGGCAAGGTACTCCTCCCGGGTCATGGGACAGTTGACATAATCCGCGCTGCCTTTCCCGTAGCGGGAGGCAAAAAAGGCCTTGGTCATGTCCACGCTCTCCATGGTGACGATGGGCGCGGCGGCATCATAAAAGTGCAGATCGGCCTTGCCCCCCAGGAGGGCCAGCAGCCGCTCCGTCAGGGTATCGGAGGTAAGGGGCCCGGTGGCAAAGATGACGATGCCCTCGGGAATATCGGTGACCTCGCCCGCCACCACCTCCACATTGGGGAGGCTCCGGATGGTCCCGGTGATGGTGCGGGCAAAGCCCAGCCGGTCCACGGCCAGGGCGCTGCCGGCCTCCACCCGGTTTTCATCCGCGCTGCGGATGATGAGGGAATCCAGCGCACGCATCTCCTCCTTGAGGAGGCCGACGGCGTTCACCGGGTCCGCAGAGCGGAGGGAGTTGGAGCAAACCAGCTCGGCAAAGTCATCGGAGACATGGGCCGGGCTCTTTTTTTCCGGCTTCATCTCCATCAGGCGCACGGAGACGCCCCGTTTGGACAGCTGCCAGGTGGCTTCGCAGCCGGCGAGGCCCGCGCCTACAACGGTCACCTCGGGAGTCATTTCTTCGCCCCCGCCGTCTTTTTGCCGGTGGTCTTCTTCGCCGTCGTTTTCTTTGATGTTGTCTTTTTCGCTGCCGTCTTCTTCGGCGCCGCTTTCTTCCCGGCGCTTGTCACGGCTGCGGCTTCGTTTTTTTCGGTTTCGGAATTGCCCTCCGTCTGGCTGCCCTCCGTCTTTTTCCGATAACCCCGCTGGTCCTCCGGCAGGAAGTTGGGGCAGGCTTCATTGATGCAGAAGGGCTTGCGGTAGCCCCGCCCGGAGCGCTTGAACATGGTTTTGCCGCATTCGGGGCAGTCATCCTTTACCGGCACGTCCCAGGTCATGAAGCCGCACTCCGCCCCCTTCTCGCAGGCATAATAGGTATAGCCCTTCTTGGAGGTACGCTTGAGGATGCGGCTGCCGCATTTGGGGCAGCGCCCGGGCATTTCGATGACGATGGGCATGGTGAAGGTACAATCCGGGTAGCCCGGGCAACCCAGGAAGCGGCCGAAGCGGCTGGACTTGACCACCAGGTTGCGCCCGCAGTTGGGGCAAATCTCACTGGAGACCTCGTCCGGGACCTTGATGCGCACGCCTTTGAGGCTGACCTCCGCGTCCTCCAGTTCCTTGCTGAAGTCGCCGTAAAACTCGCTGAGAACGGATTTCCAGGGTTTTTCCCCTTCCTCCACCTGGTCCAGCTTCTGCTCCATATTGGCGGTGAACTGCACATCCACGATGTTGCCGAAGCGTTCTTCCATGAACTTTGTGACCGTCTCCCCCAGAGCGGTGGGCCGCAGCGCCTTGCCCTCCTTCACCACATACTCCCGGTCCAGGATGGTGGAGATGGTGGGCGCATAGGTGCTGGGGCGGCCGATGCCCTTTTCCTCCAGGGCGCGGATGAGGGTGTCCTCCGTGTAGCGGGCGGGGGGCTGGGTAAATTTCTGCTCCTCCTTGAGCTGCCGGAGGGTGAGCACATCCCCCTCCTCTACGGGGGGAAGGTATTTGCTCTTATCTTCGTTCTCGTCCTTCTGGGCGTCATAGAGCTTTGTAAAGCCGGGGAATTTCAGCACGCTGGCGGAGGCCTTGAAAAGATGCCCCGCGCTGGTGACATCCACCGATACGCTGTCATAGACGGCGTTGGCCATCTGGGAGGCGACAAAGCGCCGCCAAATGAGCCGGTATAGCCGGTACTGCTCCTCCGAGAGGTCCTTGCGGATGAGCTCCGGGGTCAGCTCCACATTGGAGGGGCGGATGGCCTCATGGGCATCCTGAGCGTTCTTGCCGGTGCGGAAGACCCGGGACTGGGGCGGATAGTATTCCCGCCCGTACTCCCGCTGAATGAACTCCTTTGCGGCGGTCACGGCCTCGGCGGAGATGCGGAGGGAATCGGTTCGCATATAGGTGATGAGACCCACGCTGTCCTGCCCGGCCACGGGAAGGCCCTCATACAGTGCCTGAGCCACCGCCATGGTGCGCCGGGGCGTCATGTTCAGCCGGCGGGAGGCCTCCTGCTGCAGGGTCGAAGTGATGAAAGGAGCCGCCGGGCTGCGGGGCTTGTCCGTGCGCTTCACGGTTTTCACCACGAAGGGAGAGTCCTTCACCGCGGAGATGACCTCGTCCACCTCCGCCCTGTTCCTGAGCTCCCGTTTTTTCTTCTCCGTCCCGGTATAACGGGCGGAAAAGGTCTCCTTCTCCGTGCCCGCGCTGAGGACGGCATCCAGCAGCCAGTATTCCTCCGGCACGAAGGCCCGGATTTCCTGCTCCCGGTCTACCACCAGACGGGCGGCGACGGACTGGACACGCCCGGCGGAGAGGCCACGGCGAATTTTTGTCCACAGGAGCGGACTCAGCTTATAGCCCACGATGCGGTCCAGGATGCGCCGGGCCTGCTGGGCATCCACCAGGCTCATGTCGATGCTCCTGGGCTTATTGATGCTCTCCAGCACCACCTTCTTCGTGATCTCGTTGAAGGTGACGCGCACGGTCTTCTCCGGCGGCAGCTCCAGCAGCTCCATCAGGTGCCAGGAGATGGCCTCGCCCTCCCGGTCCGGGTCGGTGGCGAGGTAGATGCGGTCTGCCTTGGCGGCCTCGCTGCGGAGGTTTGCGATGGTCTCCTCCCGATTGGGGATGGGCTGATAATCCGGCACAAAGCCCGCCTCGATGTCCACGCCGAGGGTGCTCTTCGGCAGGTCCCGCAGGTGTCCCATGGATGCGCTGACACGGTAGCCGCTGCCCAGATATTTTTCGATGGTTTTCGCTTTTGCGGGCGATTCCACAATCACCAGTGATTTTCCCATATTTCCGTACCCGACGGCCTTTCCCGGCGGGTTCTCCTTCCGTTCAGTGCGGGAGAGTCAGCGGCCCCTGCCCTTGTCGTATCGGACCAGAAGGCGGAATCTGCCCTCTTCCTCCCGGACAAAGCCCTTGAGCTGGAGCATCGTCAGCGCCGCCATGGCATCGGCAGCGGAAACACCGCTGCGATGAATGAGCTCATCGGCATAAGCCGGCCCTTCAGAAAGCGCCCCGACGACAGAAAGCTCCTGCTCCGTCATTCCCTCCAATTGTTCTGATAGTGAACTATAGTCTAGGCTCCCGGCCTTGTCAATAGCTTCTTTTGTCGCTTCCGGGGAGCGAAAGCTCTCCCTCAGTCTCCTTTTCGGCAGCAGCTCGGGGTATCGGAAAGCGTATTCCTCCAGGATATCCTCGCTCCCGCGAACCAGCTGCGCCCCGTCCCGGATGAGGTCGTTGGAGCCGATGAAGCCCAGGTCGTCCACCGCGCCGGGAACAACGAATACATCCCGCCCCTGCTCCTGCGCGAAACCGGCAGTAATCAGCGCGCCGCTCTTCTCCGGCGCCTGCACCACCGTGACGCCCAGGCTGAGGCCGCTGATGATGCGGTTCCGCCGGGGAAAGCTGATTTTTGTTGGCCCGGTCCCGGGCGGGTACTCGCTCACCAGCGCCCCCACCTTGGCCACCGTGCTTTGAAGCTGCACGTTCATGGCGGGATACACCCGGTCCACCCCCGTGCCCAGCACGGCGATCACCGTGCCGTGGGCCTTCAGCGCGCCTTTTGCCGCCGCCGAGTCGATGCCCTCCGCCAGCCCCGTAACGATGATGCCGCCGCTGGCGGCGATCTCCCCGGCGATTCGCCCGGCCATGTCCCGCCCGTAGCTCGATGCCTTTCGGGTGCCCACGATGCCGATGCAGAGCCGGTCGTCCACCGGCGGCAGATTCCCCTTCACATAGAGCACCAGGGGCGGGTCGTCGATGTTCCGCAGCCGCGCGGGGTAGGCCGCGTCCGGGAGGCAGATCATGCGGATATCCTGTTTCCGGCAGTTCTCCTCAATCCCCTCCGCGATGGAGATGTCCTTTCCGCAGAGGGCCCGGAGCTCACTCGGGCGCAGACCGGGAACTCTTTTGAGGTCCTTCTCCGTGGCAAAATAGAGCGCCGTAACCGATGGGAAAGCATACAGCGCCGTCTTTGCCGCCCGGGGTGTCAGGCCCTGGAGGGCGGAAAGCCATAACCAGTAGCGAAGCTCAGACATGTTCATCCCTCTCCCGATATGCCTCCCACATGAGCACCGCCGCGGCGGCGGCCGCGTTGAGGGACTCTGCCCCCGGCGCCATGGGGATGCGCAGGATTATGTCGGCGGCGGCCAGCGTCTCCGAACTGAGGCCGTGACCCTCGTTGCCGATGGCCAGCGCGAAGGAGGACGGGAAGCGCAGCTTTCCGGCGGTTTCCGTGGCTCCCTGCAGGGCGGCGGCATAGATGGGGATGTGCCCGTCACGCAGCTGGGCGAGGGCAGCAGCGGCATCCGGGCGTTCCCAGATTTTGATGCGGAAGGTGGCGCCCATGGCTGCCCGCAGGGCCTTTGGGCCCCATGGATCGGCACTGGCCCCACCCAGGATCACCCCGTCAAAGCCGAAAGCCGCCGCCGTGCGCATCAGCGTACCCACGTTGCCGGGGTCCTGAAGCTCCTCGGCATAGAGGATGCGCCCGCCGATCGTCCCCGAATCGGCAGGAATGGGCAGGGTAAAGAGCAGCTCCGGCGCGCTTTTCATGGGCGATACCCAGGCAAGCAGCTCCTCCGAAACGGGGATGGCCCGCGTCCCGGTGGGAAGCTGCGGCGCTTCCCCGCTATATAATAAGGTCAGTGGCGTCAGCCCGTTTTGCAGAGCCTCCGCCAGGAGCTTGTGCCCCTGGACCAGCATCAGCCCCGTTCCCCGGCGCGCGCCCCGGTCCCCCGCCAGTCGGCGGAGCTCGGCGACAATGGGATTCTTTCGGCTGGTAATGCGCTCCATGCTCAGTTCTCCTCCCCCGGGACATCCGGGCTGTCCACAAGGGCGCGGATGGCCCGAACGGCTGCCGCCGTCATTTCCTCGCTGCCCCTTCCGTCCACGGTCCAATCCGAGAGGCAGACATAGCAATCGGTAATCCCCAGGTCCCGGAGAATGGCCTTGTTGCCCACGAAAAGACGCATCCCATCCTCCTCCGCACCCTGGAAGCCATAGTCGGCAAGAGGCTGAAAGGTATCCTCCTGGGCGGCATAGACGGAGGACTCATACCCGCTCATGAGAAAAACCGTGTACTCCGGCTGGGAGAGATAGAGCATGATACGATACTGGACGGCCTCCACATTCTCCTCGGAGGCGAGGTTCACAGTGACGATATTCACCTTGGCCTGCCCGTTTCCGTCCACATCCCCTGCCGCCGAAGCGAAAAGCTCCCCCAGCGCTGCCGTATCGTCCCGGGCAACGGCCCGGTCCACGATGAGGGCCACATTCAGGTCATACTTCTCCTTGCGGAGCGCATCCACCGTCAGAAAAACGGCGCTTCCCACGAGAAAGAGCACAAGGAGGCTGATCTTCCCGTAGTGATACCAGAAGACATTGACGAACCAATATCGGAATCCTTTTTTCGGTCTTTGCTCCATGGTTTTCCTCCGTCGGAAGGGCTGTTCCGGAACAGCAGGAGCCGATTGCGTTCACAGTCGGCTCCCAATTTGGGGAGATTGTAGCATATGGAAAAAGCCATTTCAACATCTGATTTGTTAATTGGCTTTTCCTGCCGGCATATTTTTAAGGAAGAAAGCGCGGCCGAAGCCGCGCTTTCCCGTGTCTGAAATGAGCTTTTCCCTTACTTGGCGAAGCTGAAGGCAAAGGTGGTGGAGACGGGATAATCCTCCCGGGCGGACTCGATGGCGCTGTTATACTGCTCCTCCACCATCAGGTTCTTGGCGATGAAAAGGTCATACTTCTCGCCCCGCTCCATGGGATAGGTGATATAGTAGAACCCATCCTCATAGACGGTCTGCACCTCGCCCACCTTAGTCGCGTCGTCGAAGACATAGTCTTCCACCTCCAAGGAGGAGAGCTGACCCATGACGACATTCTCCATGAGACCGCCCTCCAGGTTGTCCCCGGATTCATCATAACGGTCGGCGAGAAGCGCAAAGTTCTCCTCGGTGGGGTCCTCATTATAGGCCTCGATGATGGAATCCACCAGCTCCTGCGCGGCATCCCGGGTCTCCTGGGTGACTTCGCCGGTGGTCTCGTCCACTCCTACGGCGATGGTGATGCCCCGGAAGTTGGCAAGGCGGTAGTCGTTGCCGTTGCGCTCCAGGAAGAGGATGACATAGTAGCCGCCGGTGCCCTCGATGACGGTGGTGTCGCCGGAAATGCGCCCGGCATCGGTGAGCCAGTCCTTATAGAGCGCGGAGATGCTCCCCGCAGAGACCAGGCGGCGGAGGCAGGCATCCTCATCCTCGTAGCTGGCCTTCTGGTCCTCGGGCGCATACCGGTAGACGGCGTCGGCGAAGGTCACCTGATCCCGGGCGGAGGCAATCTCCTGGGCGATGTCATAGGCCTGTGCCAGGGCGGTGTCGGCATCCAGCCCGCTTTCCTCGTCCGCGCTCCCGTCCACAAAGTAGTACATATAGCTGATGAGGTCATAATCATTTCGAACCGTGTCGTAGTAATCCGCCATGGCTTCCTCGGTATACTCCGCCATCCAGCGGTCCCCCAAATCCCGGCTGTAGTAGGTGGCGCGGTAGGATTTCTCCAGCAGGGTGCGGAGCCGGTCCTCCGTGATTCCCTTGCCGTACATGGCGCGGATATAGGCCCGGTAATCCGTGTAGCCCGCGTTGGCGGCGGAGGTCTTGATATCCTCAATGTTCTGATTGATTTCCGCCAGCTGGGCGGCATCCAGCGAGAACCCATCGGCATCCGCCATGTCGTTGAGGATGGTAATCTGCTGCAGCTGGTCAAACGCCTGCTCCTCGAAATACTCATCCCAGGTCTGCGTGTCGCTGTACATCTGGTCCTTCAGCGGGGTGTTCGTATCCAGGAACATGGACACATAGCTGCCATAAGTGTTGTACAGATTGGAATAGGTGTTATAATAGTTGTTGAAATACTCATAGTTGAAATCGGCGGCGGTATATTTCTCGCTCCCCACCCTGACCGCGGCGACGCCGGTATAGAAAAGGTTGGAGTTGAAGACAACGGCCACCACCAGCAGCACCACGATGACCACGGCCACGATGGCGGTGATCAGCTTTTTCCGCTTCTGTGTCTTCTGGGTGTCTTTGGCGCGGACCTGCCGCTTTTCAGTCCCTTCGCTCCGCTCCTCGAAGCGTTTCTTCTTTTCTCTGGAAGCACTCATCGTTCTACATCCTTTTGTTCCGAATTGCGCCATCCGGCGCAGACTGATTCATTATAGGCGTTTGGCCCGGCGATTGCAAGCATTATCGCCGGATTTTACAGATTCGCCGCATTTTCCCCGGTCCGAAACCCGCTGCTTTGAGCCCGGAGCGCATCTTGTATTTCCCACCCGGGCATGCTATACTTATTAACTGGAAAAAAGCAGTTTATCTTATCTCAGCGGAGAGAGGAGCGGTTATGGCAGGACGAATGCTGGTGGTACGCAACCCCAAGGCGGGCAGCTTCCTCACCCAGAATGCCTTTCTGGAGGCGGCAGGCGTCATCTTCAAAAACGAGGACTACAACGTCTATGTCTACACCACCACCGCCCGGGGAGACGCCACCCGTCTCGCCGGAGAGGAGGGCGACAGCTTTGACCGCATCGTGGCCTTCGGCGGAGACGGGACGCTGAACGAGGTCATCAACGGCGTCATGCGCCTGGAAAAGCGGCCGGTGCTGGGCTACATCCCCGCCGGAACGACCAACGACTTTGCCGCCGGCCTGGGCCTCAGCCGCAACGTGGTGAGGGCGGCGGAAACGGTACTCACCGGGGAGCCTGTCCTCCTGGATGTAGGGCAGTTCGGGGAGGACCGGTATTTTTCCTATGTGGCCTCCTTCGGCACCTTCACCAAGGCAAGCTACTCCGCCCCGCAGGACGCGAAAAACCTGCTGGGCTATGCCGCCTACCTGCTGGAGGGGCTGAAAAGCCTCTCGGACATCCGCAGCTACCATATGACCGTCACGGTGAACGGCGAGAGCTATGAGGATGACTTCATCTTCGGCGCCGTGTCCAACGCCATGAGCGTGGGGGGCGTCATGAAATTCTCCGCCGACCAGGTGGACCTCTCCGACGGTCTCTTTGAGGTGCTGATGATTCGCACCCCCGGCTCCCTCGCGGCGCTCCAGCAGCTTCTGATTGACGTCACCTCCCGCAATTATGCCGACTGCGACGGGATTCTTTTCCTGCGCGCTTCCGATATCCTTGTGCGCTGCGAAGCTCCCATCGCCTGGACTGTGGACGGGGAAAACGGGGGCGAGCATGCGGAAATCCGCCTGCGCAACTGCCACCACGCCATCACGATTCTGAAATAGAGAAATAGCTCCCACAAAGGAGAGAGAATATGCTAAAGATCAGCGGACTCACCTATCATGTCAGCGACGAGGCCGGGGAGAAGGACATCCTCTCCGGTGTCGATTTGGAGGTGGCGGACGGCGCCTTCATCGTGGTCACCGGCCCCAACGGCGGCGGCAAGACCACCCTGGCCAAGGCCATCATGGGCCTTGTACAGCCCACTGCCGGCAGCATCGTCTTTGACGGCACCGAGCTCATGGGCAAGAGCGTCACGGAGCGGGCACGCCTGGGCATCTGCTACGGCTTCCAGCAGCCGCCCCGCTTCAAGGGCCTGCAGGTCACGGAGCTCCTCAGCATCGCCGCCGGGAAAAAGCTCAACGCAAACGATTGCTGCACCTATCTGACCAAGGTCGGCCTCTGCACGGAGGACTATCTGGACCGGGAGATTGACGCCTCCCTTTCCGGGGGCGAGGTGAAGCGCATCGAAATCGCCTCCCTTCTGGCCAGAAACGCGAAGCTGATGATTTTCGACGAGCCGGAGGCGGGCATTGATTTGTGGAGCTTCCAGCGCCTGACCCAGACCTTCGAGCACCTCCACAAGCGCTCCGACAGCACCATCATCATCATCTCCCACCAGGAGCGCATCATCCGCCTGGCCGACGAGGTGCTGCTGGTGGCCGACGGGAAGATTGCCAGCCGGGGCTCCTTCGACACCGTGATGCCCATGCTGGACATGCAGGATGCGACCTGCTCCATCAAGGAGGGCTGAGAAATGGCAAAGCTGAGTACCATCGAGCTGAACATGCTCAAGGCCATCGCGGACCTGCACAAGATTCCCGAGGGCGCCTACAACATCCGCGCCGACGGCGTCAGCGCGGGCCGCAACTCCACGGAGCACATCGAGATTGTCTCCAAGACCGACAAGCAGGGCATCGACATCAGGGTGAAGCCCGGCACGAAGAACGAGAGCGTCCACATTCCCGTCATCATCTCCAAGACGGGGTATGAGGAGCTGGTGTACAACGACTTCTTCATCGGCGAGGACTGTGACGTCACCATCATCGCCGGCTGCGGCATCCACAACTCCGGCTGCGATGTCTCCAAGCACGACGGCGTCCACACCTTCTATATCGGTAAGAACTCCAAAGTAAAATATGTGGAGAAGCACTACGGCGAGGGTGAGGGCACCGGCGAGCGGATTATGAACCCCCAGACCGTGGTCTACCTGGAGGAGGGCGCCAGCATGGAGATGGACACCACCCAAATCCGGGGCATCGACTCCACCAAGCGGGAGACTGTTGTCCACGCCGGAGCCGGGGCCGAGATTGTCATCCTGGAAAAGCTCATGACCCACGACCGGCAGTCCGCCGTCAGCGATATGTCCATCCACCTGGACGGGGACGACGCCCGGGCCAGGGTCATCTCCCGCAGCGTTGCCCAGGACTTTAGCACCCAGGTCTTCCACCCCAACGTGGAGGGGAACGCCAGATGCTTCGGCCATGTCCAGTGCGACACCATCATCATGGGGGATGCCAAGGTCAGCTCCATCCCCGCCATCAGCGCCAACCATGTGGATGCTCAGCTCATCCACGAGGCCGCCATCGGGCGCATCGCCGGGGACCAGCTGCTGAAGCTCATGACCCTTGGCCTCAGCGAGCAGGAGGCGGAGGAGCGGATTTTGGCAGGATTCCTGAAGTAAGGGATAGGCAAATATATCGGCCCCTCCGGAATGATTCGGAGGGGCCGTGCTTTAACTATACCTTTTTATTTTCGCTCGATGGCCTTTTTGGCGGCGTCGGCAATGCGCTCCGCCGTCAGCCGGTATTCGCCCCGGAGGAAGGCCTCCGTGCCCACCTGGCCGAAGCGGTCATCCGTTCCCACCATCTCGATGGGCACGGGCACGGTTTTTGCCGCGGCCTCCGCCACGGCGGAGCCCAGGCCGCCATAAATGTTGTGGTTTTCGGCGGTGACAAAGGCCCCGGTCTCCTCGGCGCACTTTGCCACCAGCTCCACATCCATGGGCTTCCAGGTAAAGAGGTCCACCACCCGGGCGGAGACCCCCTCCCCTGCCAGGAGCTCGGCGGCCTTCAGGGCCTCGGCCACCATGATGCCGCTGGCAAACAGGGTCACATCCACGCCGGAGCGGAGGACATTCCCCTTCCCGATTTCAAAGGTGCTGCCGGGTTCATACACCGCGACGGCGTTTTTACGGGCCATGCGGATATAGTACACGCCGTAGACATCCACGAGCTGCCGGGTGACGTCCGCCATGCACACCGGGTCACAGGGCTCAATGAGGGTGATTTCCGGGATGCCCCGGAGCACCGCCATATCCTCAAAGGGCATGTGGGTGCCGCCGTTGTAGGCGGCGGTGACGCCGGGGTCCGAGCCGATGATGCGCACATTCAGCCTGGCATAGGCCGCCGAAATGAAAATCTGGTCGCAGACCCGGCGGGAGGCGAAGGGGCCGAAGCTGTGGCAGAAGGGCACCTTCCCGGTGAGGGAGAGACCCGCCGCCACGCCGATCATGTTGGCCTCCGCGATGCCGCACTGGACGGAGCGCTGGGGGAACGCCTTAAAGAAGGGCTTCATGCCGCTGGAGCTGATGAGGTCGGCATCCAAGGCGACGATACGCCCGTCCGTCTTTGCCAGCTCCATGAGGGTGGAGCAGTAGGCGTCCCGCATGAGGGTCTCCGCGCTCTTCAGCTCGGAACAAACTTTGAACATACCCGCTCCCCTCACTTTCTCTTCGCCGCGAGGGCGGCCTTGGCCGCCTCCAGGGCTTCGGAGGCCTGCTTCAGGGCCTCCTCCATCTGCTCGGGCTTGAAATTCATGTGGTGGTTGCCGGGGACCCCCTCGGCGAAGGAGCAGCCCCGCCCCTTAATGGTGTGCATCACCACGGCGGCCGGCCCGTCGGCAAACTGCACGGCGGCGTTCAGGGCGGTATAGAGGGCGTGGATATCGTGCCCGTCGCACTCCTCCACCTGCCAGCCGAAGGCCCGCAGCTTGCCCGCCACGTCACCCAAATCCATGACTTCGGCGGTGGGCCCGTCCAGCTGCATGCCGTTGACGTCAATAATGGCAACCAGGTTCGACAGCTTGTGCTGCCGGGCAAAGAGGAAGGCCTCCCAGTTCTGGCCCTCGTCCAGCTCCCCGTCACCCAAGAAGCAGAAGGTGTTGGCGTCCCGCCCGTCCATGCGGTCCCCCAGGGCGATGCCGCAGGCGGCGCTGAGGCCCTGGCCCAGGGAGCCGGTGGTCATGTCGATGCCGGGGGTTTTGTTTCGGTCCGTGTGACTGGGCAGCCGCCCGCCCCCCTGGTTCAGCTCACGAAGCATGGCCTCGGGGAAAAAACCCTTGAGGGCCAGGGTCGCATAGACCGTGGGGCCGGCATGGCCCTTGGAAATCACCAGCTTGTCCCGCTCCGGCCAGGCCGGATTCTTCGGGTCGTAGCGCATGAATTCCCCATAGAGCAGGGCGACGGCCTCGGTGATGGACATGGCTCCGCCGATGTGCCCAAAGCCGATGTGGGCAAAGGTCTGGAGGGTCTTCAGCCGGATTTCCTCGGCAAAGACGCGAAGCTCCCTCTCTCTCATCGTCTGTTCCACTTTTGCTCCTCGATCGTATTCTCAGAAGTTGATTTTTTCGCTGATGTAGGCGGTCAGCTCGCTGATGGGCATGCGCACCTGGGCCATGCTGTCCCGCTCCCGGACGGTAACGCAGCCGTCATTCTCGCTGTCAAAGTCGTAGGTCACGCAGAAGGGAGTGCCCACCTCATCCTGGCGGCGGTAGCGCTTGCCGATGCTGCCGGCCTCGTCGTAGTCGCACATGAAGTGCTTCGCCAGGGTCTGATAGACCTCCCGGGCCTTGTCCCCCAGCTTCTTGCTCAGGGGCAGCACGGCGCACTTATAGGGGGCGAGGAAGGGATGCAGGCGCAGCACCGTGCGCACATCGTTCTTCTCCGAATCCACCACTTCCTCGTCGTAGGCGTTCACCAGGAAGGCCAGGGCCACCCGGTCGGCGCCCAAGCTGGGCTCGATGACATAGGGGGTGTAGCGGGTGTTCTTCTCCTGGTCGTAGTAGGTCAGGTCCACATGGCTCTCCCCCATGTGCTGGGTGAGGTCGTAATCCGTGCGGTCCGCCACGCCCCAGAGTTCGCCCCAGCCGAAGGGGAAGAGATACTCAAAGTCCGTGGTGGCCTTGGAATAGAAGCTCAGCTCCTCGGGGCTGTGGTCCCGCAGACGGAGGCACTCGTCGTTCATGCCCAAATCCAGCAGCCACCGGTGGCAGAAATTGCGCCAGTAGTTGAACCACTCCAGGTCGGTGTCCGGCTCACAGAAGAACTCCAGCTCCATCTGCTCGAACTCGCAGGTGCGGAAGGTGAAGTTGCCCGGGGTGATCTCGTTGCGGAAGCTCTTGCCGATCTGGCAGATGCCGAAGGGCACCTTCTTCCGGCTGGTGCGGAGAACGTTGTTGAAGTTCACGAAAATGCCCTGGGCAGTCTCGGGACGGAGGTAAACATCGGAGCCGGTATCCTCCGTCACGCCCTGGTGGGTCTTGAACATGAGGTTGAACTTCTTGATGTCGGAGAAGTCGGACTTGCCGCAGCCGGGGCAGGGAATCTCCTTTTCCCGAATGTAGGCCACCATCTGGTCGTTGTCCATGGCCTCCACGTTCACATCCGTCCCCGTCTCCTTCGCCCATTCCTCGATGAGCTTGTCGGCACGGTGGCGGCGCTTGCAGGCCCGGCAGTCGATGAGCGGGTCATTGAAATTGGTGACGTGGCCCGAGGCGACCCAAACGCGGGGGTTCATGAGGATGTCCGCATCCAGACCCACGTTGTAAGGGCTCTCCTGCACAAATTTCTTCCACCAGGCGCGCTTGACGTTGTTCTTGAACTCCACGCCCAGAGGACCGTAGTCCCAGGTGTTGGCGAGGCCGCCGTAGATCTCGCTGCCGGCGTAGATGAAGCCGCGCCCCTTGCAGAGAGCAACGATCTTGTCCATGGTCTTTTCTGCGTTTGTCATTCCTTTACCCCCATGTGTCTATTTTGAGAAAGTTACATTATTATATACCGAATCCCTCCAAAGTCAACGCAGAAAGGGCAGAAAACGCGCGGTTTTTCTTGCAATTGCGATGCCGCGGGGCTACAATACCCTCATTCCGACAAAGGAAGCTGGAACCAATGACATTTGAAGCGGGAAAATGCGATATCGCCGTCATCGGCGCGGGGCACGCGGGCATCGAGGCCGCCCTTGCCGCCGCGCGGCTGGGCATGGATACCATCGTCTTCACCATCAATCTGGACGCGGTTGGCAACATGCCCTGCAACCCGGCCATCGGCGGCACCGGAAAGGGCCAGCTGGTGCGGGAGCTGGACGCCCTGGGGGGCGAGATGGGCCTTGCTGCGGACGAGGCCTGCATCCAGTATCGGATGCTGAACCTGGGAAAGGGGCCCGCCGTGCGCTCCCTCCGGGCCCAGGCGGACCGTCTGGCCTATCGGGAGCGGATGAAGCACGCTCTGGAAAAGCAGGAGGGCCTTCGCCTCAAGCAGGCGGAAATCGTAGAGGTGGGGGCGGAGAACGGGCAGGTGGCCTATGTCCGCACCCAGACCGGGGCCACCTACCGCTGCCGGGCCGTCGTCATCTGCACCGGCACCTACCTGAAAGGCCGCACCATCGTCGGGGACTGCCTGCGGGACAGCGGGCCGGACGGGATGCACCCCGCCGCCGCCCTCTCCGACAGTCTCCGCGCCCTGGGTGTGGAGCTGCGGCGCTTCAAGACCGGCACGCCGCCCCGCATCAACGGGCGCACGGTGGATTACAGCCGCCTGGAGCCCCAGCCGGGGGACGAGCTGCCGGAGCCCTTCTCCTTCGCCACCACCCGCCCCCTCACCAATCGGGCGGTGTGCTGGCTCACCTACACCACCGCGGAGACCCACCGCATTATCCGGGAGAACCTGCACCGCAGCCCGCTGTTCTCCGGGGTCATCGAGGGGGTTGGGCCCCGCTACTGCCCCTCCATCGAGGACAAGGTGGTGCGCTTCGCGGACAAGGAGCGGCACCAGCTTTTTCTGGAGCCCATGGGCCTGAACACGGAGGAGGTCTATGTCCAGGGCTTCTCCTCCTCCATGCCGGAGGACGTGCAGCTTGAGATGCTCCACACGGTCATCGGCCTGGAGAAGGCGGAGATGATGCGCCCCGCCTACGCCATCGAATATGACTGCGTGGACCCGCTGGAGCTGCGGCGGACTTTGGAGCTGAAGAAGGTGCCCGGCCTCTACGGGGCTGGGCAGTTCAACGGCACCTCAGGCTATGAGGAGGCCGCTGTGCAGGGCTTTGTCGCGGGGGTGAACGCCGCCCGGAAGCTGAGGGGGGAGGATCCCTTCACCCTCCATCGAAGCGAGGGCTACATCGGCGTCCTCATCGACGACCTGGTGACCAAGGGCACGAACGAGCCCTACCGCATGATGACCTCCCGCACGGAATACCGCCTCCTCCACCGGCAGGACAACGCAGACCTGCGCATGGCGGAAAAGGGGCTGAACATCGGGCTCCTCTCCCGGGAGCGGTACGACGCCGTGATGGAAAAATACCGCCTGGTGGCTGCGGAGACCGCACGCCTGGAGCGCACCCACATTCCCCCTTCCCCGGCGCTGGCGGCCTACCTGGAGGAGCAGGGCAGCACCGCCCCCGCCTCCGGCGTCTCTCTGGCGGACCTGCTGCGCCGGCCCAGGGTGGATTATCCCTCCCTCGCTCCCTTCGACCCGATGCGCCCGGCGCTCCCCCGCGCCGTCACGGAAGAGGCGGAGATCAGCCTGAAATACGAGGGCTATATCCGGCGGCAGGAAAAGCAGGCGGAGGATTTCCGCAGGCTGGAGGACCGCCCCCTCTCCCCCGACATCGACTACCTTTCCATCCCCACCCTGCGGCTGGAGGCCAGGCAGAAGCTGGACAGGGTCCGCCCCGAATCCTTCGGGCAGGCGGGGCGCATTTCCGGCGTCAGCCCGGCGGACATGACCGCCCTCCTGGTCTGGCTGGAAAAGGAGAATAACGGGTAATCCTGCATAGTATTCCCGGTTCTGTCTGCACATTTTCCATGTTTTTCCTGACATTCCCTTACATAGCCGCCTGAGAAAGCTTCCCTTTGAATTGAGCGGCATCGCTGCTCTCCAAACGGTAAACGGCCGCCCCTCGGTTTTCCGGGGGCGGTTTTTACATGCTCCGCAGGATGGCAGAGCCGCCCGGCAAGCGGCGCATTTGCTTCGGGACCGGATTTTTTTGGAAAAATAAAAATGGAAAAAATTTGGATTTTTGTCTATATTTTACCAAATTATAAAAATATTTTGTACAGATAGTTGTTTTTTCCTTTCGTTTATGCTATAGTACAAATGCAACAATTCCGTAATAAATTGCGGAAAATTATGAAGAAGGGAGAACGCTATGAAAAGGAAACTAGCACTGATTCTGGCAGTACTTTTCGTCCTGGCACTGTTTGCGGGCTGCTCCAACGGCGGCGGCTCCACCGGCGGCGGCAGTTCCACCGGCGGCGGCTCCGGCGGCAGCACCAACGGCGGTGAGCCCTCCGGCGGCGACCCTGCGCCGGTTGACGAAGGCCCCTACAAGTTTGCCATCGGAAAGTACGCCACCGATGCCGAGGGCTGGCCGCTCGAGAAATACGAGTATGAGCTGCCCCTCAGCACCACCGACGAGACCTTCACCAACATGACCCTCAGCTTCCTGCCCCAGTATCTCCCCGAGGACGGCTACGCCGAGCTCCCCATGTACCAGGGCCGTCAAGAGATGACCGGCGTCCACATCGAGTATATGCTCATCTCCTCCGCCGCCTATCAGGAGACTCTCTCCACCCAGGAGGCCACGGACGATCTTCCCGACATCATCGCCGGCTTCTGGTCCTTTCACACCGGCTCCACTCTTGCTGAATGCATCGACGACGGAATCATTGTCAACATCTACGACTACAAGGAATACGCCCCCAACTACTGCCGCTGGTACAAGGATTTCGAGTGGATTGACACCATGAAGGGCAACGTCAACCTCCCCACCGAGACCAAGTGGATTGCCATGGTGGACTTCTATGACGAGCCCTGCCAGACCACCGGCTACTTCATGCGCGGCGACTGGCTCGACGAGCTGGGTCTCGCGGCGTATGACGCCAACACCTACGACGACTGGTATGACCAGCTCATGGCCATGAAGGTCGCCGGCTACTGCGAGTTCCCCCTGCAGGTCTACTCCTACATCGATGCCTACGGCAACGTGTGGAACGGCTTCAACACCTCCCCCTACACCGAGGCCTGCATGTACCTCCGCGTTATTGACGGCGAGGTCAGCATGACCGGCATGACCGAGGATTGCCTGGTTCTTTCTCAGTACCTGAACAAGTGGTACAATGACGGCATCCTGAGCCCCAACTTCCAGGCCATGCGCGATATGGACGCCATCACCCTGGACACCGTCAACAACGGCAACGGCTGCTCCTTCTACAATCCCTCCGAGATTGCCGGCATCGAGGCCCAGTGCATCGATCCCGACGCCCGTTTTGACGTCATGAAGAAGCTCGTTTGCAACGAGGGCGACATCCTCCACTGGCATCTCGACCCCGATGAGTTCGGCGGCACCGGCAGCTCCGTTGCCGGCAGCTGCGAGAACATTGAGCTGGTCATCACCTGGCTGGACTGGGCCTACTCCCCCGCCGGCGTCGAGTGGACCAACTACGGTCCCCAGGGCGTTTACTGGGATTATGACGAGGACGGCAACCGCTACTGGCTCGACATCATGACCTCCTTCGAGTGGGGCATCGGCTGGGCCGTCATGCAGTATCTGCAGAGCCCCATGGATTCCGGCATCAACTGCTTCACCCGCAACTACATCAACCCGGAATCCCGCCGCCTGTGGACCTTCTTCGAGGTGTGGAACGAGTGCCTGGACTACTATGACGGCGCTTACAACTACCCCGGCAGCCTCCACCTGGACGACGACGCCGCCAGGGAGGTCAACCAGCTCCGCACCGACGCCGACACCTTCTTCGCCGAGAACTATGTCCAGTTCATCCTGGGCAACAAGTCCTACAGCGAGTGGGATGCCTTCCAGAGCCAGCTCCGTGACATGGGCATGGCCCGCGTCGTGGAGATCTATCAGGAAGCCTACGACGAGTACATGGCCGCCTGAGGAAGCTACCCTTTGAGCTGAGCGGCATCGCTGCTCTCCAAACGGCAAAAGGCCGCCCCCCGGTTTTCCGGGGGGCGGTTTTTTACATGCTCCGCAGGATGGCAGAGCCGCCCGGCAAGCGGCGCATTTGCTTCGGGACCGGATTGTGCGGCGCCTTCTTCAAAATCTCTGTAACATGTTTTGGCATTTTCAGTCGAATGGATTTATATACTTCCGTTGGAATCGCGCGTAAATTGAAATAAACCTGCATTGGAGCCATTTTTTTCCACGCCCTTAAAATTATTTGTGCAAATAGTTGATTCTTCTCTCCGTTTATGCTATAGTTTGGAAGTAATAATTCCGTAATAAATTGCGGAAAAATTTTGAAGAAAGGAAAACGCTATGAAAAGGAAACTAGCACTGATCCTGGCAGTACTTTTCGTCCTGGCACTGTTTGCGGGCTGCGCCAACGGCGACAGCAAGACCGGCAGCAAGACCGGCAGCGAAAGCTCCGGCAGCTCCACCGGCAGCGAAGCCAGCAGCGGCGGCGAGAGCTCCGGCAGCGAAAGCTCCGGCGGCGATACCACCCCTGCTGACGAAGGCCCCTACAAGTTCGCCCTCGGAAAGTACGCCAAAGACGACGAGGGCTGGCCGCTCGAGAAGTACGAGTATGAGCTGCCCCTCAGCACCACCGACGAGACCTTCACCAACATGACCCTCAGCTTCCTGCCCCAGTATCTCCCCGAGGACGGCTATGCCGAGCTCCCCATGTATCAGGGCCGCGAAGACAAGACCGGCGTCCACATGGAGTATATGCTCATCTCCACCGCCGCCTATCAGGAGACCCTCTCCACCCAGGAAGCCACGGACGACCTTCCCGATGTCATCGCCGGCTTCTGGTCCTACCACACCGGCTCCACTCTCTCTGAGTGCATCGATGACGAGATCATCGCCAACATCTACGACTACAAAGACTACGCCCCCAACTACTGCCGCTGGTATAAGGACTACGAGTGGATTGACAACATGAAGGGCAACGTCAACCTCCCCACCGAAACCAAGTGGATTGCCATGGTGGACTTCTATGACGAGCCCTGCCAGACCACCGGCTACTTCATGCGCGGCGACTGGCTCGACGAGCTGGGCCTCGCGGCGTATGACGCCAACACCTACGACGACTGGTATGACCAGCTCATGGCCATGAAGGTCGCCGGCTACTGCGAATTCCCCCTGCAGGTGTATTCCTACATTGACGCCTACGGCAACGTGTGGAACGGCTTCAACACCGCCCCCTACACCGAATCCTGCCTGTACCTCCGCGCCATCGACGGCGAGGTCAGCATGACCGGTATGACCGAGGATGACCTGGTTCTTGCCCAGTACCTGAACAAGTGGTACACCGACGGCATCCTGAGCCCCAACTTCCAGGCCATGAGCGACATTGACGCCATCACCCTGGACACCGTCAACAACGGCAACGGCTGCTCCTTCTACAATCCCTCCGAGATTGCCGGCATCGAGGCCCAGTGCATCGATCCCGACGCCCGGTTCGACGTTATGAAGAAGCTCGTTTGCAACGAAGGCGACATCATCCACTGGCATCTCGACCCCGATGAGTTCGGCGGCACCGGCAGCTCCATCGCCGGCAGCTGCGACAACATCGAGCTGGTCGTCACCTGGATGGACTGGGCCTACTCCCCCGAAGGCGTGGAGTGGACCAACTTCGGTCCCCAGGGCATCTACTGGGATTATGATGAGGGCGGCAACCGCTACTGGCTCGACATCATGACCTCCTTCGAGTGGGGCATTGGCTGGGCCGTCATGGAGTATCTGCAGAGCCCCATGGATTCCGGTGTCAACAGCTTCACCCGCAACTACATCAACCCCGAATCCCGCCGCCTGTGGACCTTCTTCGAGGTCTGGAATGAGTCCATGGACTACTACGACGGCGCCTACAACTACCCCGGCAGCCTCCACCTGGACGACGACGCCTCCAGCGAAGTCAACCAGCTCCGCTCTGACGCCGACACCTTCTTCGCCGAGAACTATGTCCAGTTCATCCTGGGCAACAAGTCCTTCAGCGAGTGGGATGCCTTCCAGAGCCAGCTCCGTGACATGGGCATGGGCCGCGTCGTGGAGATCTATCAGGAGGCCTACGACGACTACATGGCCGCCTGAGGAAGCTACCCTTTGAGCTGAGCGGCATCGCTGCTCTCCAAACGGCAAAAGGCCGCCCCCCGGTTTTCCGGGGGGCGGTTTTTTTGTGTTCGTCGGGCAGTCTATGCGAAGCTGCCGGATGCGGTGGGGAGCATTTGCCGTTGGGTCAGGCCGCGTCCGGGATCAGCAGTGTCTGACCCACAGATGGTTGAACCGCTCCCCGGCATGATTCGTATCAGCTGATTATCTCTGCTCGTTGATGTAGATGTTCATCTTGCTTTGCAGGAGGCGGGCCACCTCCTGGGCGCTCTTCTGCCCGGCGAAGAAGGGCTGGGCATCCTCGATAATCATCTGCATGAGCTCTTCGTCGGTGCTGGTCACCCGCTGGCAGCTCTCAATGAGGGCCACCACCTTGTCAGCCTGTTCCTGGGTCATGGCATAGATTTCCACATAGGTGGAGCCCGCGTAGTAGCCGCCGCGGGAGAGCCTGATTTTGTTGCCGTCCTCATCCAGGATATATTCGCCTTTTTCATCCTTCAGATATTCCTCGGCCATGGCATCCTTCAGCCTCTTCTCAAAGGAGCGCTGATTTGTGGGGAAGTACCACACGTTCTCGTTCTGATAGTCCTCCGTAAGGAGGATGCGGATGAAGTTCCAGGCGGCCTCCTTGTTGGGGCTGCGGCCGCTGATGCCGTAGCTGCTGCCGTTGAAGCTGAGGCTGTTGCCGACGCCCTCGCTGGTGGGGTAGCCGATGAAGGTGCAGTTCCCGCCAAAAGCGGCGTCATAATAGCTGATGTCGTCAAAGCTGGAGAAGGTGGCCTGCATGAGCATCTGCCGTCCGGAGGCGATGCGGCTGCTCTCCTCGTCCTCCGGGGTCCAGTTTTCCCAGTCGTAGGTGACCTCCTCCGGGAACTGGGCGGCAAACTCCAGCAGGTCGGTGAAGCGGGGAGAATCGAAATTGCACTTCCCCGTCCCCCAGTCCACAAGCTGGCTCATCTCGCTGGTGAGACCCATGCTGAGAATGCTGTCCCGGGTGGTCCACTGACTGAAGGGCTCACAGCCCTCGGGCATGGAGGCAAGGGCGCGGCGGAAATCCTCGAGGGTCCAGCCCATCTCCTCCCCCACCACGCTGGCGGCACCGATGACGGTGCGTACCATGTAGCCGGTGGCAATCTGATAGAGCTTTCCGTCCGTTTTCATGGCCTCCAGAACGGCGTCGGAAATCTGGCCGCTGAGCTCACTGTCCGCTTCCAGATAGGGCGTCAGGTCCGCGAGAAGGCCCCTGGCCCCCAGACGGCTCACGGAGAAGCTTCTTAAGTCCAGGATGTCGGGGACGTTCCCCGCCATAATCTCCGTGTTCAGCTTGGTCTGACCGGCGCTCCAGTCCTCGGGGTTATCGTATTCGCTGTAGTCCTGCACCTCGATGCGGTACTCCAGGTTGGTGCGGTTATACTTCGCCACGGCGCTGCGGATGGTCCAGTCCAGGCCCATGGTAGCGAGAGTGAGCGTCTGCTTTTGGGGCACGCTGGCAGCGGGCACCTCCTTCATGATTACAAGGCTCATCTTCTGCCGGCCTTCGCTGTAATCATACTCGGTGGTGACGATGCGCCCGTCGGGAAGGACGGAGACCCGGTCCACATAGTTCGCCCCCACGCCCACGTTCAGGAGGTTGATGACCCGCTCCGCCGTGCCGTCCTCCAGGCGGTAGCCCATGACGCTGGTGCCGTTGACATAGTAGAAATCGTATTTCCCGCCGCCGGGAGAGAGATTGTAGGCATTGGCCATGGGGTAGGTGCGCTCCTCATCCAGGGCCATGGCGTCAAAGTCCACCACGGAGATGACCTGGCCGGTCTCTCCCCAGTAGGTCACGCCGACGGAGCCGTCGGCCAGGGTGATGGTCTGCTCGAACCAGTTGTCCGTGGGGATGCTCCCCAGGCGGTTCCCCTCCTCATCCAGGAGAATCAGGGCGTTTCCGGCCCCCAGGATGATGTGCCCCTTCCCATCCGCCGCAAAGCCGGAGGGATAGAAATAACCGCTTGTCTCCGTCACCTCGGCGGCGATTTCGCTGAGGTCGATGATGCTTTTTTCCGCCCCGGTGTCGTCCAGGACGCGGAGGAAAAAGCTCTCCTCATTGTGCTCATAGACGTAGTAACCCTTTTCATACCACTCCTGGCTGTACCTCTCCGCATCATCCGGGCCATCGTACCAGGAGCGGTAGATTTCCTCCAGGGAGTAGATGCTGCCGTCGGAGATTATAAGATTCATTATGTAGGTATCGCCGCGGACATCGCCATCCCTCTCCACGGGGAGGGGCTTGTAGTTCTCCAGGCGGGTGAAGCTGCCGTCCAGCCCCATCCAGTAGAGATAGACGCTCTCCTCCACGGGTACGGCGGGTACGGCCACGGGCTCCATGGGGTCATTCTCCGGCACCTCCGTTTCCTCCGGCTCCACATCCCCGCCATCGAGGGTATCGTCCTCCTCATAGGCGATGACACCCACGTCGTTATAGACGTAGGCGGACACCAGAAAACGGTCCGTCCCGTCGAATATGAAGTTGGAGAAATAGGTGTTCTCCGTTTCGCCCTGCATGGGAATGAACTCGGCGGTATAGACATAGCCCTCCGGCTGGGGGCTCGCGGTGCCGTTCCCGCTGCCGGAGCCGGCAGGGTCTGAGCCGTCGGGGGTGGTTTTGCCGCCGCGGTCGCAGGCGGCGAGGCTGAAAATCAGGGCCAGGCAGCACAGGGCCGCCAAGAGCCGGTGAAGGGTTCGTTTTCTCTTTTTCATGGGTACCTCCGGGCATGGTTTTTTTCACTTCTCTATTATAGACGAAAAAATACCCGGATGGTTCCCCCAAATGAAGATTTTTTTGGAAATATTTTTGCGCCACCCCGTGCATATATTTTTCACAGAGCATCACGCGGGGAGAGTGGTCATCATTCGGACATATATGGAGGACAGAGCCTGTGACCTGGCGGCCTGGATCATCGAGAACCGGAGCACCGTCCGCGCCGCCGCCGGGCACTTCGGTATCTCGAAGAGCACCGTACACAAGGACATCACCCAGCGCCTGCCGGAATTCAACGCCGGCCTCTACCGGGAGGTCAAGGCAATCCTGGAGCTGAACAAGGCGGAACGGCACCTGCGGGGCGGCGAGGCCACCCGCCTGAAATACAAAGGGGAATGAAGCGACAGGGCCTCCGCCAAATGGCGGGGGCCCTGAAGGCGTGTGGGGAACTCAGCCCTGCATGAGCTTGTCCCTGGTCTGGCGGATTTTCTGCTGATCCGCCTGCTCCGGGAGATACCAGCCCCGGGTGTTCATGTCGGTGAAGAGATCCGCCTGGATGCGGTGCTCCTCATCGAGAATGTTGAGGAAGGTGCTGCGCAGCTGGGCGTTGACGCACTCCCCGGCATAGGTGTTGTAGGTGGAGGTCATCTGTTTCTGGCTGCTCAGACAGTCTCCCAAGACTTCCTTCACGTCATAGAGATTTGCGCACTGGTTCAGGTCGTTCATTCTCCGCTCCCTCCTCAGTTCAGGAAAGACATCAGCGTGTCGCAGTGCTGCTGATGCTTGTCCGCGATGCAGTTCAGATCGTTCTGCACCTTCGTGTCGCCGGCAAGGCAGGCCATCGCCTTGTACTTTTTCACCAGCACCTGCTCGTGCTTGATGGTGTCGTCCAGCGCGGAGAGCTCCTTGGTGGTCAGATTCGCCATGTTCTCACTCCCGTTTACCTTGTTGAATTGGGTCACCGGGAGTAGTTTGCCCCGTGCTGCCGGAAACTATCCGCGGCTTTCCTTCCATCATTTGGAAAACAAGGCAGGTATCTCCCCGGATGCGCCGGGGAGTGCCCAGGCAGAAGATGGGGAGCAGCGGGAAGGGACCGGCAAGGGGAAGGGCAAGGAGCAGCGCCTCCCCCTCCCGGCGAAGCAGCGCGCCCCGAATGCCCCGGCAGAGGGCGCGGAGGGTCGAATCCGAAAAATGACGCCCCGGGTCCGGCTCCGGCGTCCAGGGGTCCTCCTCCCGACGGAGGGTGCACCGGCGGAGGCTCCCCAGACCGAGGCGGCGAAGCTCCCGGGGTGAGAGACGGCGGTCCAGAAGCCAGCCGCCGCTGCCGGGTACGAGGACGCCCAGGGGCACTTCTCTCCCCTCCTCCGTCTCCGCCATGAGGTGCAGCACCGCCCAGCCCCCGACGCGGCAGGAGGCCAGGAAGCGGTCATAGCCTCCCTCCCGGGAGACGGTGAGCGTTCCCGCCGCTTCCTCCCCGTCGAAGATGTCATAGGTGCCGGAAAGCGCATGATGGTCCATAAAAAACCGGACCGGCACTGCCGCCGGTCCGCCTCCCTGTCCGCAGAATGGGGCTATGAAACCGTATAATCCCCCCGGATGACCGCCCGCACCGTACCCACGGCGCGGATACCGCAGCCACTGATTGTGACCATATAGAGATGGTTCTTCTCCAGGCTCCCGCCGGCATCCAGGCTGCCGGTGCTGCTGGTGTCCACCAGGGCGGGGCTGTCCTCCCCGGCGGCCACGGCATCCCCGATGCGAAGGATAATCTCCGTGCCCCGCTGGGCCACCACGGTCTCCCCGTCATAGAGGGTCACCACCTCATAGCTGAAGCCCGCCAGGGCCTCCGCTTCGGCGCTGGCCTCCTCCAGGGCGGCCACGCGCTCCTCCAGGTCGCCCCGGAGGGCAGCTTCCTTTTCGTCCAGGGAGGTGTGGAAAAGCTCCGTCACCTGGGCGGTAAAGACCTCCTCTATGTAACTCAGGGTCACCAGAGGATCGTCCTCGGTTCCGGCGGCAGCCGTCTCGGCAGCGTAGACCGCCGCGCCCAGCAGTCCGAGGGCCGCCACAACGATGAGAACGATCCGAATCGTCTTTTTCATGTCTTTCTCTCTTTCGTAGGGGTTTTATATGGCTTCTGTCCGGTTCCCGGCGGAGCCCAGGCCAAAGCTCACGGCGATGGCGTTGTCCACCCGGTCCATCATGGCTTCATCCAGCTTGCCCATGCGCTCCCGCAGGCGGCGCTTGTCGATGGTGCGGATCTGCTCCAGCAGAATGACGGAATCCCGGCTCAGGCCGCAGCTCTCGCCCCCCAGGGTGATGTGGGTGGGCAGCCGGGCCTTCCCGGTGCGGGAGGTGATGGCGGCGGCGATGACCGTGGGACTGTAACGGTTGCCCACATCGTTCTGCACGATAAGTACAGGCCGCATGCCCCCCTGCTCGCTTCCCACCACAGGGCTCAAATCCGCGAAATAGATATCCCCGCGACGCACGGTCTCCAGCATTTGACTTCACGCTCCGAATCAGTATTCCCGCTGCATTTTATGCCCGGTACTCTGATTCTGCCACGTCATGGGGGATTTTATACGGATGCCCCTTCAGCTTTCGGAAAAGTCCGCCAGGAGCACCGCGGTCCCGTCGGCATAGACCTCGCTGTGAAGGGGGGCCAGGCTCTCTGTGTCGAACCAGGTGCGGCAGGAGCGCTTCTCCTCCTCCCCGGGAGCGGAGAGGTCGATGTCCGCCACGAGACAGGCTTTTCCGGAATAATCCTCCCGCCAGGCCTCCGTCACGCTGCCGGTTCGCCAGGCGCAAATCAGCAGGGGGAAAGCTTCCAGCGGGCTCAGCCGCCCCAGGATCGCCCCGGTATCCAAAGAGAAATCCTCAAAGCGGAGCAGCACGTCGTTTTCCGAGATCAGGGCCTCCACCCCGGCGATGGAAAGGGGCTCCTCCACCGTGAGGGTGCCGCCGCTTTCGTCCCCCTCGTAGCGGAGGCGAAAATCATAGACCCGCTCCCCGTAGTCCGCCCGGAGCGAGGCGGAAAGGGAAAAAGTCGGGCTCTCCAGCAGCTTTGCGCGCATCCGGAGGAACTCCGAACGCCGGTCATGCCCCAGACCGGCGCAGCCGGTGAGGAGCAGCATCAAGCAGAGGACCGGGACACACCGGCGCAAGCGCATGGAAATCGCCTCCCACAGCGGCCCGGGGGCCGCTCAGTCTGAGGTATCCTTATGCGCCTCGGGGAGCGTGTATTCCATTCTCCGGCCCAGATAGCCCCTGAAGGCATCCAGCATCCGCTCATTGGGGCTGAAAAGCAAAAGCTCCCGGCTGCCGTCCTCCCGCTCGGAGATGAGGAACCAGCGGCCCTCCGCCTTTTTGGAAACGGCGGCATCCACCCGGCTGGTAAAGTCCCCCGCCAGCTCCCCCTCGTGGCCCTCGCAGGGCGCCATGCGGGTGACGGTCTTGCAGCTGAAGCTGCTGACGGTCTTCCGCCGCCGCTTGCCCTGGATCATGTCCACGTCCACATCCCCGTTGATGAAGGAATACTCGTATTCCTTTACGGTGTAGACGAAAGCGAAGAACTCCAGAATCACGATGAGGGCAAAGAAGAAGGGGAAGAAGGCCTTGGCCAGCACCAGGGCCGCCGTAATCAGGATGAGGCCCACGAGCACGGCAAAGCAACGGAAAAGGAACTCGCCCCCCGGTCGTTCCCGGCGGATGAGCTGCTCCACAAACACATCATGGTAAGTCTTCAAAAGCGTTCAAGTCCTTCCAAAGTCTCTACCCAGTATAATTCATCAAAAAGCATATTGCAATAACAAAACAATCGTGGTATAGTTTGCTAAATCGCGTTGAACGGGAAAATAACGGGTCGCGGACTTCACAGAGACGGGCGCATTTGCTGCGAGCGCCCGACGGACGCCCCGTTTGGTTCGCCCGGGAGCGGCGGCGTAATGGCCGACGGTTGGCCCCGTTACCGGCCGGGGGAATGTCTGTTCCCCGGGAGTGCGCGGCTTTATGCCGCGAAGATGGGTGGTACCGCGGAGCTTTCCGTCCCATTTTGGGCGGGGGCTTCTTTTTTTCTGGAATACTATTTTAGCTTGGAGGCAAGGAAACGAATGAAGGAAATGCTGGAACGCATCCGGGAGGAATCACTGAAGGCGATTCGGGAAGCGGCGGACCTGAGCGCTCTGGATGCCCTGCGGGTGCAGTATCTGGGCAAGAAAGGCAGTCTCAGCGGGGTTTTGAAGCAGCTGGGCAGCCTCAGCGCGGAGGAGCGACCCAAGGTGGGTGAAATGGCCAACCGCATCCGCGCCGGTATCGAAGAGGAGCTCAAAGCCCGGGCGGAGGCTCTGCAGAACGCTCTTCTGGAGCGCAAGCTCCGGGAGGAGGCCCTGGACGTCACCATTCCCGGCGACACGGTCTCCCTGGGGGCGCGGCACCCGCTGCAGATTGTCTGGGACGAGTGCGTGGACATCTTCGTCGGCATGGGCTTCCAGGTGGCCGAGGGCCCGGAAATCGAGCTGAGCACCTATGACTTTGACCGGCTGAACATCCCCGAGGGGCACACCGTCCGGGAATGGACGGACACCTTCTATATCACGGAGGATGAGCGCATCCACCTCCGCTGCCAGACCAGCCCCGTGCAGGTGCGGGTCATGGAAAAGCAGAAGCCCCCCATCCGCATCATCTCCCCCGGGCGGGTCTACCGCAAGGATGAGATTGACGCCACCCACTCCCCCATGTTCCACCAGATGGAGGGTCTGGTGGTGGACAAGGGCATCACCATGGGGGATCTGAAGGGCACCCTGAACGCGCTTCTCAAGCGGCTGTACGGCCCCGACACCGTCACCCGCTTCCGCCCCCACCACTTCCCCTTCACTGAGCCCAGCTGCGAGGTGGACATCCAGTGCTTTGAGTGCCACGGCGAGGGCTGCCGGGTCTGCAAGGGCGAAGGCTGGATTGAGCTTTTGGGCGCGGGCATGGTGCACCCCAAGGTGCTTGCCGGCTGCGGCATCGACCCGGAGGAGTACAGCGGCTTCGCCTTCGGCGTCGGCCTGGAGCGAATGGCCATGCGCCGCTTCAGCATCAGCGACCTGCGGGTCATGTTCGAGAACGACGTGCGCTTCCTGCGCCAGTTCGTCTGACGGGAAAAGGAGGAACTGAACCATGAAGCTTTCCAGAAACTGGCTGGATGAATTCACCCAGATTGACGCTTCCGACAAGGAATTCTGCGACCGGATGACCATGAGCGGCTCCAAGGTAGAGACCCTGGAGGTGCTGGGCGAGGAGATCACCGGCGTGGTGGTGGGCAAGGTACTGCACATGGAGCGCCACCCCGACAGCGACCACCTGTGGATTTGTCAGGTGGACGTGGGAAGGGAGAGCCCGGTGCAGATTATCACCGGCGCCCAGAACGTGAGCGAGGGGGACCTGGTGCCTGCGGCGCTCCACAAATCCACCCTTCCCGGCGGCGTGAAGATCGAGAAGGGCAAGCTCCGGGGTGAGAAGAGCGAAGGCATGCTCTGCTCCCTGGGGGAGCTGGGCCTCACGGTGAACGACTACCCCTACGCCATCGCCGACGGCATCTTCATCATCCAGGAGCCCTGCTCCGTCGGTGAGGACATCCGGGACGTGGTGGGCCTCCGGGACAGCGTGGTGGATTTTGAGATCACCAACAACCGGCCGGACTGTCTCAGCGTCCGGGGTCTCGCGCGGGAGGCCGCCGTCACCTTCGGCACGCCTCTCAAGCTCCACACGCCGGTGGTCAAGGGCAGCGGGGACAGCATTCTCAACTATCTGGACGTGGAGATCGCGAACCCGGAGCTCTGCTCCCGCTACACCGCCCGCTTCATTAAAAACGTGAAGATCGCCCCCAGCCCCGAGTGGCTGCGGCGGCGGCTGCGGGCCAGCGGCATCCGCCCCATCAACAACATCGTGGACATCACGAACTACGTCATGCTGGAGTACGGCCAGCCCATGCACTCCTTCGACTACCGCTGTATCACCGGCAGCAAGATTGTCGTGCGCACCGCCCGGGAGGGGGAGGAAATGGCCACGCTCGACGGCAGCCCCCGGGCCCTCAAGCCGGAGATGCTGGTCATCGCCGACGCGGAGCGGGCCATCGGCCTCGCGGGCATCATGGGCGGGCAGAACAGCGAGATTACGGAGGATACCGCTTCGGTGGTCTTCGAGTCGGCCAATTTCAGCGGCCCCAGCATCCGCCACACCGCCATTGAGCTGGGCATGCGCACCGATGCCTCCTCCCGCTTCGAGAAGGGGCTGGACCCCCTGGGCACCCTGCCCGCCGTGGAACGGGCCTGTGAGCTGGTGGAGCTGCTGGGCGCGGGCGAGGTGGTGGACGGCGTCATCGACGTCATCGCCCGGGACACCGCCCCCACCGCCCTCAAGCTGGAGCCGGAGAAGATCGACCGGCTGCTGGGCGTCCACACGGAGCCGGCATTCATGAAAAAAGTGCTCACAGATCTGGGCTTCACCTTTGACGGGGACGTGATGACCGTGCCCTCCTGGCGCTCGGACGTGAGCCATTACAGCGACATCGCCGAGGAGATTGCCCGCTTCTACGGCTACGACGCCATCCCCGCCACACTCTTCAAGGGCACCACCGCCCAGGGCGGGCTGACGGAGAAGCAGCAGCTGGAGCGGGATGTCCGCCGGGCCTGCCGGGACATGAGCTACAGCGAGACCCTCACCTACTCCTTCATCGGGCAGGGAGACTATGACCTCGCCGGGATGCCCAAGGACCACCCCCTGCGGGATTCCTTCACCATCCTCAACCCCCTGGGGGAGGATACCAGCCTCATGCGTACCACCCTCCTGCCCAGCATTCTGAAAAGCCTCGGCCTCAACGCCGCCCGGCGGAACAAGGACGTGAAGCTCTTTGATCTGAGCAAGGTCTATCTCCGGGAGGCCGGAAACGAGCTGGCCAGGGAGGAAAAGCACCTCGCCCTCGCCGTCTGCGGCGACGGGGCCGACTTCTATGCCCTCAAGGGCTGCGTGGAGGCTCTTCTCAAGGTCATCCGCGTCTCCGGTGTGACCTGGGTGGCCAACCGGAGCCACTACGCCTTCCACCCCGGCCGCTGCGCGGACATCGTGGCCGCCGACGGAACCGTGCTGGGCACCTTCGGCGAGCTCCACCCCAACGTGCGGAAGGCCCTGGGTGTCAGCGGCAGCGCCGCGGCGGCTGAGCTCAGCTTCGACGCTCTCTATGCCCACCGCGCCCCGGAGCCCCAGTATCAGCCTCTGCCCCGCTTCCCCGCCGTGCTGCGGGATCTCGCCCTTGTCTGCGACGAGCCCGTCACCGTCCACGCTCTCAGCGAGTGCATCCGCGCCGCCGGCGGCGCGCTGCTGCAGGAGGTCTCCTTCTTCGACATCTACCGGGGCAATCCCATCCCCGACGGAAAGAAGAGCGTCGCCTTCTCTCTCAGCTTCCGCAAGGAGGACAGCAGCCTCACCGATGGAGAGATCGAGCCGGTGATGAGCGCCATCCTCTCCGCCCTGGAGGAAAAGCTTCAGGCAAAAATCCGCTGATTTGGCTTAAAATCCCTTTACAGCGGCTTTCTTTTGGGGTATACTACCAACGTATTCGGAAAGGAGGATTCCTCCATGCAGGAACAGGCCACCCAAAAATTCGGCATTCTGGATAAGCGCACGGAAATGCGGGAGATTCTCACTTCCGTCTATGAGGCACTGCGGGTGAAGGGCTATAACCCCATCAATCAGATCGTGGGCTATATCATCACTGAGGACCCCACCTATATCACCAACTACAAAAATGCCCGGACCCTCATCAGCCATCTGGACCGGGACGAGCTCCTGCAGGAGCTGGTGCGCAGTTACCTGGGCCTCTGAAAGTAGTCAGCTTCCGCAAGGGCAGCACCAACGGGTGCTGCCCTTGCTTGACAGATGCGGAAAAAAACGGTAAAATAGCAAAACCTCCAAGGAAAGGACGACGGAAATGGCAAAGGAAAAGACGCTCACCTACAAGGGCCGCCCCCTGCGCCGGAAGGAAAACCTGGTGTATTACGGGGACATGTCCGACAAATATATCGTTATGCTCCAGATCATGGAATCGGAGCCTTTGCAGGACCTGGCGCTGTCCAAGCGGGTCTCGGTGCAGCTCCAGCTCACGGACCCGGATATCCGCGTGCGGGATCGGGTGGTGAAGAAGGCGGAAAAAGAGGGCTTCTACATCGCTTTGGACTTGGGCGCCGTCTGGCTGGAACGGGCTCTCGCCTCCGACTGAGGAGACCGGCATGAGAAAGAGAATCATCGCGATTATCACCGCCCTGCTGCTGGCATCGCTCCTTACGCTCCCGGCGCTGGCTTTTGAGCCCGGGGAAGCCACGGTAAAGGCGGATTGGCTGAATTTCCGGGATGCCCCCGGCATGGAAGGCGGCGTTATCGGCCTTGCCCCGGAGGGGACCGTGGTGGAAATCCTGGCGGATTTGGGAGACTGGTGTCTCGTGCGCTGGAACGGCGTGGAGGGTTACATGAGCGCCCGCTACCTGGTGCAGAGCCTGCCGGAGGTTCCCGCCGAACCGGAAGCCCCCGCTCCTTCGGAAGAGCCTGCCCCCGCAGCGGAGGAGCCCGCTCCCCCGGCGGAGGAACCCGCTCCCGAGCCGGCAGAGGAAGCGGAGGATAGTTCCCGGATCGGCGTCCTCACGGGGGATGCCGTGCGTTTCCGCGCCGGTCCCGGCCTGGATGAGGATGTCTACGGTTACTTCTACATCGGAAACCGGGTGACGGTTCTGGAGCAGACCGGTGACTGGTACAAGGTGGAATCCGGCGGTCGCATCGGCTATGTCTATGCCAAATATGTACATATCCTGGAGAAGAGCGACCCGGCGAAGGCCGGTGAGCCGGTGGAGGCCAGCGAGCTGATGGCGGCCATCATCGCCACGGCGGAGGATAACCTGGGCATCCGCTACTGCTATGGCGGCAAATCCCCCGACACGGGCTTTGACTGCTCCGGCTTCGTGTACTACTGCTTCTCTCAGAACGGCATCTCTCTGGAGCGCACCGCCAGCGGACAGTACACCATGGGCGCCTATGTGGACAAGTCTGAGCTCATCCCCGGCGACCTGGTCTTCTTCGTCTCCCCCGGCACCTGGTCCATCGGCCATGTGGGCATCTACATCGGAGACGGCAGCTTCATCCACGCCTCCTCCGGCCAGGCCAAAATTATGGTGAGCGGCCTGAGTGAGAGCTACTGGAGCTCCTATTACTACGGCGCCCGGCGAATCGAGGGTTAAGGATAAATCAGAATCCAGAAAGGGCTGTTGCAAAATGCAGGAACGCATTTTGCAACAGCCCTCTTTTGTTATTCACCCAAGCCTCTCAGATACTCCACGTCCTTTTCCGAAATCTGCACAAAGAAATGGTCATAGTACAGCTCCCGCTGCTCATAGGAAAAATGGTAAACAGACTCCCGGTCGGAGAACTCAATGTCTCCGTCAAAGTAAAACGGTGCCCGGTCGACCATATGATCATTTGTCCAATACCGGAACTTGTCAATGAAGGCCTTGAGTTCATCAATCAGTTCGGCGCCACCCGGTTTTTCAGCATCGATATAGATAGTCCTCATATTCTCCGCCGGAGTCCCTTCCAACGATGGCTCTCCGTAGAAATGGAGAGTCGCAGTCACAGCCTCCGTTTCCACTATGCCTTCCCCTGCCGGAATTGTTGCATTGACCCGGACGATGCATTCCGATGAAACACCCCCCGCACTGGCCCGTATGACTGTCCAGCCGTTTGCCACGGCGGTAACGATGCCGCTTTCATCTACCGTGGCTACCGCCGGGTCATCGGAGGACCAACGGATCGTCCCCTTCGCTCCTTCGGGGGTCACGGCGGCCCGGAGCATGTATTGTTCGCCTTGCTCAATCAGGGTAAAGTCAGAAAGGTTCAGCGTGATGGAATCAATTGCCGTCGGCTGTGTCGGCGCTGGGAACGGTTCCTCCGGTGATGACGCGAAGGTCTCCGGCAATTCTGACGCCGGTGCGTCCGCCGGGGGCGTCATAGCCCCGGTGAAGGTGCATCCCACAGCGACAGCGGTCGCCAGCAGCACGGCCAACAGGGGCACCACCGCCGTTTTCGGTTTTTTGACAATGAGTCTGATCCTTTCCCGAAGGCAGCCCCCGCTGCCGGTCATGGTGGTGGCAGTGAGCAGCACGGACTGGCGCCTGGAGCAGGTCATATGGATGAGGGTGCGCCCATAGGCGGCCCGTTCCCCTTCCCCCAGGCGGTGAACGGTCGCTTCGTCGCAGGCCAGCTCCCCATCCTGCCGGGAGAGAACGGCGGCCCACCACACCAGAGGGTTATACCAGTGGAGAATGAGGCAGCAGCCTCGCAGGAGGCCCCAAAATTGATCCCCGTGGCGGTAGTGGGTCAGCTCGTGCTGGATCACATGCCGCAGCCTACGCTCCTCCTCCGCCGCCTCCGGCGTTATATAAATCGCCGGGCGAAAAAGGCCAAGGAGACAGGGCGTGTCGGCTTCGTCCGTCAGATAGATCGGCAGGTCGTCCTGCCGCAGCAGCTTCTGCGTTTTCCGCAGCCGAAGGGCGAAGCGGAGATTGGAGCCCAGGAGGCAAAGGGCCACCACCGCCATGCCCGCGATCCAGAGGCCGGTCAGGATTTGTCGAAATCCGACCTGATGGCTTTGCGCAACGACGGCTACCAGTTCTCCGGTATGTTCAAGCTCCTGCCGTTTTTCTTCATACTGCTCCCTTTGGGCCGGCAGAGTGAAGCTGTAGCTTCCCTGCTCCGTCCGTATCTCCGCCTGACCCCGGATCATCACATTCCGGGGCACGGTCTTTACCTCCGCAGGTAAGGCGTTGGCAACGCTGAAGGCCGTGCTTCCGAAGCTCACAGGAACCAGCAGACGCAGCAGCACCAAACCCCAGAGGGCATATTGCAGCCGAAGTCCGATTTTCCCCTTCAGCAGTGTCCGCAGCAGGATTACCACCGCGACAAGGGCTGAGGAGGACACGATCCACTCAATCATCCCTTTTCACCTCCGCTTCCTTCAAAAGGGCGTAAAGGTCGTCGATCTCCTTCTGAGAAAGGGCCTGGCGCTGGCTGAGGGTGCTCACCATCATGCTCAGGCTGCCGTGATAGACCCGGCTGAGGAAGCTCTCCGTCTCCCGCAGGGCAGCCTCATCCCGCAGCAGCAGCGGTCGAAACACCTTCACCGGGCCATCCGGTGCACTCTCCACCGCGCCTTTGGATTCCATCCGCCGGAGCAGCGTCAGGGTAGTGGAGCGGTTCCAGCCCATCTGCTTCTCCATGCGCATGCTCATCTCCCGCCCCGTGGCGGAGCCCCGGTCCCACAGTTCCTCCATGACCTTCCATTCCGCTTCGCTGAGGGATATGCCTTCTTTTTCCATGGGCTGGCACTCGCCTCCTTTGTTTACGTTTGTAATCTACTCACAGGATAGCAGAGATGATTACATTTGTCAACAGTTTTCCGAAAAAGCATCTGCGGAACAGTCCGCAGATGCTTTTTCCAGAATTTTCATTTGTCTTTCGCTCTCCCGGGCGCTAAAATGGGGCCATCCTCCGGAGGAAATAGAGACAAGGAGGGATCGACCATGTTCTGCTTCGGTAATTCCTGTGGGAACGTCTGTTCGATCTGGCAGCTGCTCTGTCAGCTCTTCGGCATCTGCTGCGGATAACAGTTGCAGCGCCCTTGCGGGCAGCGGCTTTCGCCGCTGCCCGCCCTTTTTATACTACTATTCAATAAGAAGAGGACAAAGATTTACGAGATGGATTTGTGCCAGGCGAGGCGACCTTCGCAGAGCATAATGGAGATATATGGTCAAGAAGGATAACGAAGCATGGCGCAAATTCAGCCGTAAAGATTGTCTGATTTCTATTGAATAGTAGTATTATTGCTCCCAAACCCAGTCCCGCACCTCGGGCATGTCCTCCCCCCAGCGCCGGATATAGGCGGCGTGGGCGCAGAGTCTGTCCTTCATCTCCTGGATGAGGAAGCTGCCCCGGTTCCCCAGGCCGGGCAGGAGCTGTACCGCGTCCATGGTGAGGTGGAAGCGGTCCAAATCGTTCTGGACACGCATGTCGAAGGGGGTGGTGATGGTCCCCTCCTCCTTATAGCCCCGGACGTGGATATTTTTGTTATGCCGCCGGTAGGTGAGCTCGTGGATGAGCTTGGCATAGCCGTGGAAGGCAAAGAGGATGGGCTTGTCCCGGGTGAATATGGCGTCATATTCCCGGTCGGTCAGACCGTGGGAATGCTCCTCCGAGGGCTGGAGGCGCATCAAATCCACCACGTTTACCACCCGCAGACGAAGCTCCGGGAGGTTTTTGCGCAGGATGGTCACCGCCGCCAGGGTTTCCAGTGTCGGGGTATCCCCGCAGCAGGCCAGCACCAGGTCCGGCTCCTGCCCCCGGTCCGAGGAAGCCCAGGGCCAGATGCCGAGTCCCTGGGCACAGTGGGCGGCGGCCTCCTCGGCGCTCAGCCACTGGGGGCGGGGATGCTTGGAGGCCACGATGACGTTCACATAGTTCCGGCTGCGGATGCAGTGGTCGAAGCTGCTCAGGAGGGTGTTGGCATCCGGCGGCAGATAGAGGCGCACCACGTCCGCTTTTTTGTTCGCGATGTGGTCCAGAAAGCCGGGGTCCTGATGGGTGAAGCCGTTGTGGTCCTGCTGCCAGACATTGGAGGCAAGGACATAGTTGAGGGAGGCGATGTCCTGCCGCCAGGGGATTTCCCCGCAGGCCTTCAGCCACTTGGCATGCTGGGCCGCCATGGAGTCCACAATGCGGATGAAGGCCTCGTAGGAATTGAAAAAGCCGTGCCGGCCGGTGAGAAGATAGCCCTCCAGCGCCCCCTCGCAGACGTGCTCCGACAAAAGGGCGTCCATGACCCTGCCCCCGGGGCAGAGGTATTCGTCCTCTTTTTTCCCCGGCAGCTCCCAGCGGCGCTGGGATGCCTCAAAGACGCTGCCCAGACGGTTGGAGAGGGTCTCGTCCGGGCCGAAGACCCGGAAGTTTCTCGCCTCCTCGTTGAGGCGCAGCACATCCCGGACATAGGGCCCCAGGGCGCGCATATCCTCCGCCATATCCTCTCCGTGCTTTTGGACGGAAAGGGCATAGTCCCGCCAGTCCGGCACCCGCAGGGCTTTCAGGAGCTTTCCCCCGTTGGCGTGGGGATTCATGCCCATGCGCCGCTCTCCCTGGGGGGCGAGGGCGGAAATCTCCCCGATGGGGGCGCCCTTCTCATCAAAGAGCTCCTCCGGGCGATAGCTGCGGAGCCAGCTCTCCAGCTTTTTTAGGCCGCCGGGGGCGTGGACATCCAGAGGCACCTGGTGGCTGCGGAAGGAGTCCACCGTCTCCGCCGGGCCGGTCCATCCCTTGGGGGAACGGAGCACCAGAATCGGGAATTTTCCCCGCTTCAGGGCCAGCAGGCAGCGCTCCAGGGCCCGGGCCATCTCCACATGATACAGGGCCTCCGTGGGGCTGTGCTCCTCCGCTCCCACGTCCACGTAATATGGCGTCCACCCGCAGCCGGAAAGGTACTGCCGCAGCTCCTGGGGCGGGATTCTCGCCAAGACCGTGGGGTTGGATATTTTATAGCCGTTCAGGTGCAGGATGGGGAGCACCCGCCCATCCCCCGCCCGGTCCAGGAATCGGGGAATCTGCCAGGAGGCCGCCAGGGGGCCGGTCTCCGCCTCCCCGTCCCCCACCACGCAGGCGGCGATGAGGCCGGGATTATCCAGCACGGCTCCGAAGGCGTGGCTGAGGCTGTAGCCCAGCTCGCCCCCCTCGTGGATGCTGCCCGGCAGCTCCGGGGCGGCATGGCTCTGGATGCCGCCGGGAAAGGAGAACTGCCGCACAAGCCGCCGAAGCCCCTCTTCATCCCGGCTGACAGAGGGGTAGGTTTCGCTCATGGACCCCTCCAGCCACAGGTTTGCCGCCACCGCCGCGCCGCCGTGCCCGGGGCCGGAGATGTAGATCATGTCCAGGCCGTGGCGGCGAATCAGGCTTTGCAGGTGGGCATAGATGAAGTTCTGCCCCGGGCAGGTGCCCCAGTGCCCCACGATCTTCCGCTTGACGTCCCCCTCCTCCAGGGGCCTGCGCAGCAGCGGGTTATCCCAGAGATAAAGCTGCGCCGCCGAGAGATAATTCGCCGCCCGCCACCAGGCGTTCACACGTTCCAGTTCGGTCATTGTTCCGCCCTCTTTCCTTTGCATTTCTGCCCCTATTATTCGCCGAAAGCGGTTGAAGAATACCGGCGCATTTGATATACTTTTCATAACTTCGTGGAAAGAAGGGCCATTTATGTCTGTTTATACCATTGATATCGCCGGGATGAAGCGGGACCTCCCCATCCTGCCGGTGACGGAATCCCTCTATATCGGGGCCTTTGTAATGTTCGGGGATGTGGAGCTGACCCGACACTGCGCCCGGAAGCTCTTGAAGCGCGCCCCCAGGTGCGACTACCTCATCGCCCCCGAGGCCAAGGCCATCCCCCTGGCGTATGAGATGAGCCGCGAGAGCGGCATTCCCTACCTGCTGGCCCGGAAGAAGGCGAAGGCCTATATGTCCGGTGTCTTTCAGGTGGACGTTCAGAGCATCACCACCGCCGGGACGCAGACCCTGGTCATCGACCGGGCGGATGCGGAGAAAATGCAGGGCAGGGACATCATCATCGTGGACGACGTGATCTCCACCGGCGAAAGCCTCCGGGCCATGGAGACGCTGGTCAGCGAGGCCGGCGGGAACATCGCCGCGAAGATGGCGGTCCTCGCGGAGGGGGACGCGGCGAAGCGCGGGGACATCACCTTCCTTGCGCCGCTGCCTCTCTTCAAGCCCGACGGCAGCATCCTCTGATATGGCAGAGAGCGCGAAAAAGGCCGGTCTGCGCACCCGGTGGGCAGACCGCGTCTCCCTGACATCGCCCCTGGCGGAATACCCCCGGCCTCAGTTCGTGCGCCCCGGCTGGCTTTGTCTCAACGGGCGCTGGGACTTCGCCGTCACCCCCACGGGGGAGGAGCCGAAAAGCTGGGGGGAGACCATCCTGGTTCCCTTCTCGCCGGAGACGGCGCTCAGCGGCGTTGCCAGAGGCCCCGGGCACGGGGAGACCGCCTGGTATCGCCGCAGCTTTACCCTGCCGGAGGGCTTTATGCGGGGGCGGCTCCTGCTGCACTTCGGTGCATCGGACCAGTTCTGTGAGGTGCGGGTGAACGGACATGCCGCCGGGGGGCACGAAGGGGGTTATGAGCCCTTCACCCTGGATGTGACGGAGCATATGGACCTCTCCGGCGCAAATGAGCTCACCGTTTCCGTGCGGGACGAGTGCCTGGAGGGGGCCGGCATCTTCGGCAAGCAGTCCTCCGCTCCGGGCGGAATCTGGTATACCGGGCAGAGCGGCCTGTGGCAGACGGTCTGGATGGAAAGCGTACCGGAGGACTATATCCCCGGCATCCGCATCACCCCCTGCGAGGGCAGGCGGGTGGTCCTGCAGCTCCCGGACCACCGGGAGGGGGATGCCTACGCCGTCTTTGAAAAAGGCAGGCGGGTGCTCACCGGTGCCTTTGACGAGCGGGGCCTTGCGGAGTTCACGCTCCCGGAGGGCATCCTGTGGACGCCGGAGGAGCCCTTCCTCTATGACCTCCTGCTCCGCCGGGGACGGGACATCGTGAAGTGCTATTTCGCCCTGCGGACCTTCTCTGCGGAGAACGGGCAGCTGCTTCTGAACGGCGAGCCCATCTTCCTCACGGGGCTGCTGGATCAGGGGTACTGGCCGGAAAGCCTCTATACCCCGCCCACGGACGAGGCCATGATTCACGACATCGAGACCGCAAAGCGTCTGGGCTACAACCTGCTGCGAAAACACGTGAAGGTGGAGCCCCTGCGCTGGTACTATCACTGCGACCGGCTGGGCATGATGGTATGGCAGGACATCCCCAATGGGGGCGGGCCCTACTCCCTTCTCTGGACGGTGCTTCTCCCCTTCCTGGGCATTCACATCCCCGACGGCGGCTATAAACGCCTGGGCCGCCGCTATGAGCGGGCCCGCCGTCTTTTCCAGCGGGAGACGGAGGAGATCGTCTCCAGCCTGTACAACTGCCCCAGCATCATCGGCTGGACCCTTTTCAACGAGGGCTGGGGCCAGTTTGAGACTGCCGCCCTCACGGAAAAGCTGCGCGGCATGGATGCCCTGCGCCCCATCGATTCCGCCAGCGGCTGGCACGACCAGAAATGCGGCGACCTGTGCAGCCGGCACATCTATTTCAAAAAGCTGCGCCTGCGCCCGGACAGCCGGGTCCAGGCCATCACGGAATTCGGCGGGTACAGCCTGGCGGTATCCGGTCACAGCCTGCCCGGCACGGTGACGGGCTATAAAAAGCTCAAAAGTGCCCGGGCCCTCACAGCCGCCCTGGAGGCGCTGTACCGGGAGCAGGTACTGCCCCTGAAGGCCCAGGGGCTTTGCCAATGCGTCTACACCCAGCTCAGCGACGTGGAGACGGAGCTGAACGGGCTCCTCACCTGGGACAGGGAGATCTTGAAGGTGGATGAGGAGAGAATACGGGCAGTCAACGAAGAACTGAAGCGGATGGAAAGGAGCGGCACATGAACCCGAAGCTCACCTGGTACGGACACAGCTGTTTCCGCCTGGATTTTTCCGCAGGCGGGAGCGTCATTTTCGACCCCTACTCTCCCGGAAGCGTCCCCGGCACAGAGCTGCCGGATGACCTTTCAGCGGACATGGTGCTGTGCAGCCACGAGCACGGAGACCACAATGCCGCCGGGCGAGTGAAGCTCAGCGGAAACCCTCCGGCCTTCACCCTCACCGCCATTGACACCTTCCATGATTCGGAGGGAGGGAGGCTCCGGGGGAAAAACCGCATCTCCATCGTGGAATACGGGGGGTTCCGGGCCGCCCATCTGGGGGACCTGGGCTGTGCCCTCACGCCGGAGCAGGCCGCTGCGCTGCAGGGGCTTGACCTTCTGCTCATCCCCGTCGGCGGTTTTTTCACCATCGGGCCTGAGGAGGCCAGAGACATCGTCGCGCAGCTTTCCCCCCGCGTGGCGGTGCCCATGCACTACCGCCTGGGGAGCATGGGATATGACGTCATCGCGGAGCTGGGCTCCTTCACCGGGCTCTTCCCCGCTGTGACGGAGGCGGGCAGCACGCTGGAGATCACCGGGGACCTCCGGGGCATCTGCGTCATGACCCTGTGAGCATGATGACGCCATCTGAAAAGGCGGGGTCCTCCCCCGGGAAGTCCAGACGCTGGCTCGGCATCGTCCTGATGCTGCTCTGCGCCGTTTGCCTCTGCATGGGGCAGTTCATCTGGAAGCGGTGGGACGGGTGGTTTTCCCTCCTGCTGGGCTTTGCCGTCTACTGCCTGGGGGCGCTTTCCATGCTCATCGCCTACCGCTTCGGCAGCCTCTCCGTTCTGCAGCCCATCAACAGCGTGAGCTATGTGCTCTCCACCCTGCTGGGCTTTTGGGTCTTTCAGGAAAGGATCTCGCCCTTGCGCATCCTCGGAATCGCGGCAGTGATGGCGGGGGTCTTTCTCCTGGCCAGAGGGGAGCGTGAGAAAGAATGATTCTGAACATCCTTTCCCTCATCGCCATGGGCCTCCTTGCCACCTTCGGCAGCTATTTCCTGAAACGGGCCACTGCCGTGGGCCTCAGCCCAAGGGCACTCATCGTTTCCCCTTATCTCTGGCTCGGGGGCGTGCTGTATGTGCTCTCGGCGCTGCTGAACATCTATCTGCTGCTGCGTCTCCCCTATTCCGTCGTCGTACCCCTGGGGGCGCTGACCTATGTCTGGACGCTGCTGGTCGCCCGGTGGCTGCTGAAAGAACCCATCACAAAGCTGAAGCTTGCCGGGCTGGGGCTGATTCTGGCCGGGCTCGTCTGCGTGGTGCTGGGCTGAGGGACATTTGCACCCGAAGGAAGCGAAAGAAATGAAAAAACTCTGTTTTGCCTCGGACTATCAGGAGGGGGCGCACCCCGCCGTGATGAACCGTCTGCTGGAAACCAACTTGGAACAGTCTCCCGGCTACGGAACGGACGAATACTGTGAATCCGCCCGGGAAAGGATTCGTACCGCCTGCGCCTGTCCGGGGGCTGCCGTGCACTTCCTCGCCGGAGGGACCCAGGCCAACGCCGTGGTCATCGGCGCGCTCCTCCGCTCCCATCAGGGGGTGATCGCCGCCGAGAGCGGGCACATCAACGGCCATGAGGCGGGCGCTGTGGAGCACGGCGGGCACAAGCTCCTCACTCTCCCCCACCGGGAGGGCAAGCTCAGCGCCGATGCCATCCGCGACTTCTGCGAGGGCTACCGTAACGACGCCAGCCGGGAATACATCGTGATGCCGGGGGTGGTCTACATCTCCCAGCCCACGGAGCTGGGGACCCTCTATTCCCTTCATGAGCTGACGGCCATTCACGAGGTATGCCGGGAGTTCGGCATCCCCCTTTACATCGACGGCGCGCGGCTGGCCTATGCCCTCGCCTGCAACGCCGGTGACGTCTCCCTCCCGGCTCTCGCACGGTGCTGCGACGTGTTCTATATCGGGGGTACCAAGTGCGGCGCCCTCTTCGGAGAGGCCGTGGTCATTCCCGACCCCGGGCTGCTGCCCTATTTCACCACCGTCATCAAGCAGCACGGGGCTCTGCTGGCCAAAGGGCGCATCCTGGGGGTCCAGTTCGACGCCCTCTTCACGGACGGGCTGTATGAGCGTGTGGGGGCACCCGCCATTGATGCGGCGGACCGGCTGCGGGAGGCCCTTGCGGGGATGGGCATCCCCCTGCGTTATGAGTCCCCCGCCAACCAGCTTTTCCCCGTACTGGATAACCGCGCCGCCGCACTTTTGGAGGAAAAAGTCCTGTTTCACCGCTGGGAGCGAGCGGATGAGGCCCATACGGTCATCCGCCTGGTGACTTCCTGGGCCACGGCCCCGGCGGATACGGAGGCCCTCATCGCCGTCCTCCGGGAAATCAAACAGTAAAGGAAGGAATATCAGATGGGATGCTACCGCAACTTCAAATCCGTCATCTACTGCACCGCTCAGAATATGGTGAGCATCACGGAGGAGGCCCTTAAGGAGCAGCTGGCTTTCTTCCGTCGTTACTGCGGGGTGGATAAGGTCTACCTGGAGCCCTATCGGGACGGGCTCATGATTCCCGAGGAGCAGCTCAATATGCTCATCCGCTTTTTCCGCGGGGAGGGAATTGAGGTCTCCGGCGCCCTCACTACCACCTGCGAGGATCTGAGCGAGGGGGACGAAGAGAAACAGCGCATGGGCGGGACCTACTGCTACTCCAACAAGGCCATGCGGGAATGGCTGGTCAAGACGGTGGCCTACACCGCCCGCCACTTTGACGAATTCATCATCGACGACTGGTTCTTCACCATGTGCACCTGTGACGAGTGCCGCGCCGCCAAGGGCAGCCGCAGCTGGGCGGACTTCCGCCGGGACCTGCTCATGGAGGTAAGCCGGGACCTGATCCTCAAGACCGCAAAGGACGTGAACCCCAAGTGCAAGGTCATCATCAAATACCCCAACTGGTCGGAATCCTATCAGGAGGCGGGCTATGACCCGGACCGGCAGCGGTACATCTTCGATCTCATTTACACCGGCACCGAGACCCGGGACACCGCCCACAGTGACCAGCACCTGCCCAAGTATTGCAGTTACAGCCTCATGCGCCTCATGGAGCACTATGCCCCCGGGCGCAACGGGGGTGGCTGGTTCGACCCCTATGGCTGCAGCCCTATGGAGCTCTACTCCGAGCAGGCCATGCTGACGGCTCTCTCCCGCCCCAGGGAGATCTGCCAGTTCTGCTGGGGCTCGCTGTATAAGAACCGGGTGGTCACCCCCGTCGGCCTCCAGCTGGAGCACATCGACAGGATGCTCACCGAGGCGGGAGACTGCCTGGGTATCCCCTGCTATCTGCCCCCCAACGCCCAGGGTGAGGACCATCTGGAGGATTTCCTCGGGATGCTGGGCATCCCCCTGGAGCCGGTGCCGGAGTTCCCGACGGCAAGCAAGAGCGTTTTCCTCACGGTGCAGGCCATGGAGGACCCGGATGTTCTCGAAAAGCTCAAGGCCTTTGTCGCCGGGGGCGGGCGGGCCATCGTATCCTCCGGCTTCGCCATTGCCGCCCTGGGCCGGGGCTTCGAGGAGCTGAGCTCCATCCGCTATCGGGGCCGACGCTTCATGACGGATGAATTCATCGAGGACGGGATGATGGCGCCCTGCAGCGTTTTCAGCCGCCACAAGATGACCTTCCCCCTGCTGGAGCACCGGACCAACACCAGCTGGGCCCTGGCCAAGGCCGTGGTCGGGGAGGAAAACTATCCTCTGCTTCTCCGGGACGCCTACGGAAAGGGTCAGGTCTACACCCTGGCGGTGCCGGATGAATTCGGCTACCTCTATGACCTCCCCGCCGAGGTGCTGCGGGTAATCCGCTCCATCTTTGCCGTGGATGTACCCGCCTATCTGGAGGGGCCCGCCATGGTCTCCCTCTTTGCCTATGAGAAGGATGTGTTCGCCCTCTATCCCTATGTGAGCGGGCTCACCCGGGGAAGAACGAGCCTCACTGTGAAGGGCGTGGCGGACGCCATCGTGGACCTTCGGACCGGGATGCGCCTCCCCCCTGCCCAGGTCAGCCGCTATGGAGAGGCAACCACCACCTTCCAGCTCATGCTGCAGCAGGGGGACGTCAGCTTCTTCCGGGTGGAGTGGAGTGCTGAGCGCGCGGGCACGCCCGTGAAGCGGAGCGTGGCCTCTGCGCCCCACGACTTTGAGGTGTGATTCTCTTTGCAGCCATGGTGGGCATAAACTTCAACTCTCCGGAATTGCCGATTAGCAAGGGCTTCCAGCGGTTTTGCTCCCCGGAAGCCCTCTTTTTTATGTCCGTTTTCAATTTTTCAGCGACCTTGCCCTTGAGAATCTGAATCGGGCTGGGCCCACGGTTTGGACCCAGCCGTGGGAAAGGATTTGCTAAAGGTGCCGGCATTTCAGCCTCATTTATTTCGCACGCCGGCGATTGGCAGCCTCGAGAAATCGCTTCAACGCGTCGTTTGCAAGTATCTGCTCACGCAGGCGATCGGATGAATTTTCCGCAAGCTTTTCAACTGTACAGTTTACGTAAAAATCCCGCGGCAAAGGGTTGGCGTATTCCCCGCCGCCGTAACTGCCTGCCGAGCTTCCCGGAGTGAAGCAGTTGAAGTGGATATCAGGAGGAGCATGCTCATGAAAGCGGAGGGTGACTATATCGTGTTCATGGGCAACCTCTATGTCGTATTCTCCTATGTGTATGTCGCTGTGCAGGAACTTGAGCTTGTTTTCCTTTGCAAAATTTTCTGCAAAGGTATCGTATTCTCCGCGTATCAGCACCTTTCTTTTGCGCATAATCTTCAGAAGATTGGGCGTCGCAGCAACGAATTCAACTGTTCGGCTGAGAATAAGACAGCATATATGCGAAAACGCATCGAGATATCCATCTCCAAGCCCGGTAATACCTTCGGTCACGCTGAGTGTGTCATATTCCTTTGCCCAGTTCTTTCCGGATTTCGGCTCGACGTCGGCATCCTCGCTGCAGAGCACGCCTTCGCCCTCCACCTCGAGCAGCCCGCTGTAATGGTTGATGTATTTGATTCTTTTATTATGTTTTGAAAAATACATGCAAAGATTCCTTTCCTCCTTGCAAAAGACTGCGTTTATAAAGCTGCCGGCTGTCTGAACGTCAGTTCTCCTTCTTTTTAGCTTTTTTCCTTTCCTTCTTCCGGATTGTTTCTTTCATCGACTCGTTGATCTCGTCATCCCAGACCGTTCTCTCAGGACCGAGCGTTCCGTACATCGTATTCTCAAACGAATAAGCAATCTCTCCGGTTTTAATCAGGTGTTCGTTTTCCGTGTCGTCACCGAATGTGCCCAGTCGGCTGTAAATATCCTGTGTAATCTCGTACCTGTACTCCTCCAGTCCCTCGCGGTTGATGTACATTATTCCTGCAAAGTATCTTCCTGATTCCGTATCATAATACGCCGTCCAGTGGTTACCGTGTTTTTCGGTTTTCATTTTTTCTCCTTCGTTGTGGGGTCTTTCACAAATGGCAAGAAAGCCCCGCAACCCTTGAAATATAAGGACTGCGGGGTTTTTCAATGTGGTGCTCCAGCGGGGATTTACCCCTCCGGGGCATAAACTTCGACTCCCCGGGAGCACAGGAAACCGCGCCCTCCGCCCTGCAGGCGAAGGGCGCGCTTTGGTGCTCCAGCGGGGATTCGAACCCCGGACACCCTGCTTAAAAGGCAGGTGCTCTGCCGACTGAGCTACTGGGGCAGATGGGGTGGGTGAACGGAGTCGAACCGTCGGCCTCCAGAGCCACAATCTGGCGCTCTAACCAACTGAGCTACACCCACCATATGGAAGCGAGGGGAGAAAGCCGGAAAAGCCGCTGCTCCCCTCGCCATTGGCACGCCAAGAGGGACTCGAACCCCCGGCCTACTGCTTAGAAGGCAGTTGCTCTATCCTGCTGAGCTATTGGCGCAGGTCGAATGCTGGAGCGGGCGATGGGAATCGAACCCACATATCCAGCTTGGAAGGCTGGTGTTCTGCCACTGAACTACGCCCGCATCTCGCGCATCGGGGCCTGATGCCCACACAAGCGGCGAGAAGTATATTAGCATATCCCGGGCAGAAAAGTCAACTATTATCTTGCATCCCGCTCTCTTTTTCCCTGATGGCACATAAGCTGCCAGGATGGGCGCATACTGAAGGCAGAAAGGGGAAATCAAGCATGACAAATGACGATACCATCAAACTGCTGAGGGAATGCGACGCCGGTGTGAAGATGGGGGTCAGCTCCATCAAGGACATGCAGGACTATGTGAAGGACGATGATCTCCGCCGCTGCCTGGGCCGATGCCGGGACTCCCACGAGCGTCTGGCGGACGAGGTGCAGCAGATGCTGGACCGTCGCGCCGACAAGGGAAAAGAACCCCCGGTCATGGCCAAGAGCATGTCCTGGATGAAAACCAACGTTATGCTGGCCATGAAGGAATCGGACAGCACCATCGCCGACCTCATCACCGACGGCTGCAACATGGGGGTGAAATCCCTGCACCGCTACCTCAATCAATACAAGACCGCCGCCGAGGAGGCCAAAGACCTCGCCCGGCGGCTGGCAGGGCTGGAGGAATCGCTGGTGACCGATGTGCGGCAGTGGCTGTAAGAAGGCACTCCCCTACGCCAGGGGGATGTCCACCAGGACGGAGGTCACGCCGTTGGCTGTGGTATCCGTGGTATAGCTGCCGCCGACAGAGGCCAGAGTCATGAATTCCTTGGGGCCGACAGCCTTATAGTCCCACTCAAGCTGGATGACCGCGGTGCCGGTAGCGCCGTCGGGAATCGCCTGGTTCTTGTCGCAGCCGATCTGCACCACAAAGGCCCAGGCAGAGGCGGAATCCGCCGTTTTCACGATGCTGGTCATGTCAAAGCTGTCGTTCAGATCGCCGCTGCCGGGGAAATCCGTCAGCACGCTCTTGACGACCCAGCCCTTGGCAACGTGGAGGGAGATGCCCTCCCCATGGGACATGCCGCGCTCCATCTCCAGCGTGATGGTGGCCTTGCTGTCGTTCTCCTTCTCCGACTTCTGGACAAAGACCTTGCCGGAGCACTGCACGCCTTCTCCCTCCTCCGTGGTACCGAAGGAGAAGTACTCCGCAGCCTGCAGATACTGGTTGACCTGTGCTTTTTTCCGCTGGACCCCGTCACAGCCGGCGAGGGCCAGCAGCATAAGCAGCGCCAGGGCCAGCGCGACAGGGCGAAGGAATCTTTTCATAGTGCTCACCTCTTGGATAGATTCAGGGCGAAGACCGAGGTCTCCGCCCTGAAATCATCGGGCAGGATTACTTGCGGGAATCGTCGATCCAGTCCAGGTCGTGGCGGGCCTGGCCGAAGCGCTCGGCGCCCTCGGGAACGGCCCAGCCCATCACGGGAGGAGGTCCATCCTCGCCCCGCTCCTTGGCCATGGCCTCAAACATCTTGCGCATCTCCTCGGCCTTCTTCGCGGCGATGGCTTCCCGCTCGGCGCCGGTGAGGGTGTAGCTCTCGATGGTCTCATGCAGGCCGCGCAGCTGCTGGGCCCGCAGCTCGGGAGTGTGGTCGGGCAGAACGAGAATACGGTCGTTCTCGATGCCCTCTTTGAGGATCTCCGCCAGCTCCACAGGGTCGATGCCGGTGGCATGGACGCTGCGGAGGTGGGCCATGGTGCCCTCGGACACGTGGTAGCCGGTGTTCTTCAGGTTCGCGGGGCGGAACTTCTCCGCGTTGCCGATGTTGGAGTTGATGTTGCCCGGGCAGAGAACCGTCGCACCCGCGCCGTAGGGCTTCAGCGCCTCGGCGTAGGAGTACATCAGGTTGTTCACAGCGGCCTTCGCGGCGCTGTACGGACCCGTGCCGGAGCCCGCCATGAACGCGCCCATGGAGGAGGTGGCGGCCACCCAGAACTCCGTCTTGTGGGCATAGGCCTTGATCATCCGCGGAACAAAAATCAGCAGCCCGTTCACCACGTGGTTCAGGCACACGCCCATGACCCAGTCAAAGTCATCAAAGGTGGAGGCCTCCACCGGCCCGAAGGAATTGACGCCCGCCGTCTGGATGAGCAGGTGCGGGGGGCCGCCGAACACTTCTTCCACCTTGTCCGCAGCGGCGGTATACTCCGCGCGGTTGGTGAGGTCCACCTTCAGGGGCAGGATGTCCTTCTCGGGGATGCCGAAGGCGATGAGCTCCTGCTTGGCATTCTGGAGCGCATCTTCACGGACGTCCGCGATGGCGACCTTCATGCCCTCACGGCCAAAGACCTTCGCCTGGCCGAGACCGGCGCCGGAGGCGCCGCCGGTCACGAATACGATTTTGCCTTTGAAATCTTTCATGCTGTTTTCTCCTTC